>Ga0209148_1000040_pt1 | contig 473531 bp, 460 predicted proteins | sample AraplaCol_mMF_r2_2_FD_184288 | JGI IMG/M metagenome (GOLD analysis project Ga0209148, IMG submission 184288) | Arabidopsis root microbial communities from North Carolina, USA - plate scrape CL_Col_mMF_r2 (SPAdes) (version 2) | ecosystem: Host-associated > Plants > Roots > Endosphere | place... | reverse complement strand
CAAGATCGACATGTTCGTCAGCCAGTACAACGAGAACTGCAAGCCGTTCACCTGGACGGCCACCGCCGACTCAATCCTCGAAAAACTATCTCGCCTCTGCCGTCGAATAAATGGGACAGGACACTAGCTAGTTCGCAGCACCGGGCAGCAGCGCCCGGTATTCGCCGACGAAGCTGCCGATGGCGGCCACGTAGCGGTCGATGTCCGCGTCGCTCAGCGGCAGCGACAGCACCACGAAGCCGCGCGGCGAGGTGTAGATGCCCTCGCTCAGCAGATGGAAGAAAAGCAGCTGGCGCAGACGCGCGTCGACGGGCGCAAGGTCGTCGGTGCTGCGTACCTCGCCGCCCACGAAATGCGCGTTCATCAGCGAGCCCATGCCGGTGAACTGCATCGCCACGCCCTCGCCGGCACACAGCACATTGAGCCGCTTGCGCATCGCATCGCCCCTGTCTGCCAACGCGCCTGCCGCCTCGGGCGTGAACAGCTTCGTGAGCCCCGCGTGGCCGGCCGCCATCGTCAGCACGTTGTTGTTGAAGGTGCCCGAGTGGGCCAGCGGCCCGGTGCGTGGATCGAACAACGCCATCACGTCGGCACGCCCGCCGAAGGCGCCGAAGGACATGCCGCCGCCGATGTACTTGCCCAGCGTGGTCAGGTCGCAGCGGATGCCCAGCTTGTTCGCCAGGCCGTGCGGCGCGAGGCGAGAAGTCATCACCTCGTCGAAGATCAGCAGCGCTCCCACTCGGGTAGCCGATTCGCGCAGCGCCTGCAGGAACTCCAGCCGGCCCGGGATGCAGCCGCTCGCGCCCTGCATCGGCTCCAGCAGAACAGCGGCGATCTCGGGGCCGTGCTTGCCGATCTGCTCGCGCGCGGTCTGCTCGTCGTTGTAGGGCAGCACCAGGAAGTCGAAGGGCACGGTGGTCGGCAGCGGCTTGGCGCCGAAGCCCAGCACCCCGCCGTGGTAGCCGCCCGAGAACACGACGATCTTGCGCCGCCCCGTGAAGTACAGCGCCGCCGTCACCGCCATCAGGTTCGCCTCGGTGCCGGAGTTGGTGAAGCGCAGCTGCTCGATCTGCGGAAAGCGCTCGCAGATGAGCCTGGCAAGCCGGCCTTCGAGCAGGTTGTGGCCGGTGAGGTTGATGCCGCCCTTCATGGCTTCGGCGACGGCCTCGCGGATCTCTGGCGCCGAGTGCCCGTAGACGCCGGCCGTGTACTCGGCGATGAAGTCGGCATAGCGATGGCCATCGGCGTCCCAGAGCGTCGCGCCCTCGCCCCTGGCGATGGTCAGCGGGAACGGCGCATAGAACAGCACCGAGCGACTGTTGGCGCCGGGCATGTAGCGCGCCTGCTCCTCGAACTGGCGCAGGCTGGCGGGGTTGGCCTCGGTGAAGCGGCGGTGCGCGGCCGCAAGGGCCTGGTCGATGTCGGCGTAGGCCATGGCGATGTCCTTCAGGAGTGGTGCGCCCGTCGCATGCAGCGCGATTTATTGATCAATGCTCAATTTAATTTGTTTATACAGTCAACCTGGCTGCCGCACAATGGCCGCAACCATGACGAAGAAATCGCCCCCCAAGGCCCGGAAACCCCGTACGGCCGGTCGCCCCGCCGGTGGCGGCGGCCTGACGAAGCAGCGCATCGCCGAGGAAGCACTGGCGCAGATCGACGAATTCGGCCTTGGCGCCTTCAGCATGCGTGAAGTGGCGGCCCGGCTCGACGTCTACCCGGCCACGGTGCACTGGCATGTGAGCACGCGCGAGGCGCTGCTGGCCGAGGTGGCGGCGCTGGTCATGGCCGAGGTCGCGCCGCCGCCTGGCAGGCTCGGCTGGAAGGACTGGATCGCCGAACTCTTCCGCCGCTGCCGTGCCGCCGTGCGGCGCCATCCGAACGTGGCGCAGCTGCTGGGCGCGCAGCTGGTGTCCAACGGCAGCCTGCCGATGGAGCTGGTCGAAGGCATCCTGGCCACGCTGGCCGATGCCGGCTTCGAGGACGAAGCGCTGCTGGAGGCCTACAACTGCGTGGTCGCCGCGATGCTGGGCTTCCTGACGATGGAGTTCTCGCCCCTGCCCGCCGACAACACCCAGGCCTGGGCCGAGGAGCTGCGCGAGCGCGTGCACACGATCCGCCCGCTCGACCACCCGGTGCTCACGCGCAACCTCGCGCAACTGGCCAACAAGGCCTTCATCCTGCGCTGGGACAACGGCACGACGGTGCCGCTGGACAGCAGCTTCGAGCGGCACATCCAGATCACCATCGACGGGCTGGATGCCTTCGCGCGAAGGCTCAGGTCGGCGTAGGCCCCAGCAGTTCGTAGAGCACCATCCGCGTCTGGCGGCCCCGCAGCTGCGCGAGTTCCTCGATGCGGCGGGTGGCGAGGCGGCCGCGCAGTCCCTGGAAGGTGGCCTCGGAGATCAGCATGCAGGTGCCGAGCTCCTTGTTGGCGCCCTCGATACGGCTCGCTGCGTTGATCGCGTCGCCGATGGCGGTGTATGACAGGCGGTCACTCGAGCCGAGCACGCCCGCGATCACGTGGCCCGTATGGATGCCCACGCGCGTGCGGAACTCCTGCAGCCCTTCGGCACGCCACTTCTCGTTGAGCGCATCCATCGCGGCACAAAGCTCGATGGCCGCCACGCAGGCGCGGTACTCCGCATCCTCGAGTTCGTTGGGAGCTCCCCACAGCACCATGATGCCGTCGCCCATGAACTTGTCGATCACGCCGCCGTGCCGCGCGAAGATGCCCGCGGCAAGGTTGAAGTACTCGGTGAGCTGCCGCACGAGCAGATCGGCCGGCATCGACTCGGAGATGCTGGTGAAGCCCTCGACGTCGGTGAACATCGCGGTGATGCGGCGCGGCGACCCGCTCGGCCCCAGTGCGTGCCCTTCGGCGACCAGCTGTCGGATGATGTCCACCGGCACGAACTTGCTGAAGGCCTTGAGGCTGCGCGCCGACTCGTCCAGCGCCTGGTTGAGATGCTGTATCTCCAGCACCCGGCTGGGTTCGATCGGCAGGTTGTCCAGCTCCAGCCGCCCGATTCGGCGTGCGACACGCGAGAGGTTCTCGATCGGCCCTGTCACCAGCTTCGACAAGCGCAGCGAGATGAACAGCGCAAGTCCCAGAAAGCTCACCGTCAGCAGCAGCGACCACAGCACCGAACGCTGCAGTCCTCCGAGCAGCAGCTCCTCGGACTCCCAGCTCACCAGCTGCCACCGGGTGTGCGGCAGATGAGAGGTCTGCACGAGGTAGCGGCTTCCTTCGTGCTCGATCGAGAAGGCCTGGTCGTCGGCGGCGCCCGCCTTGCCGGCCGCGAGCATGTGCGCATGGATGGCGCCGAGCACGCCGGTGTCGGGCGACTCCAGCTCGCGCACCGGATCGGGATGGTCGCTGCGTGCGATCACGTGGTGGTCCGAACTCAGCAAGGCGCTCTCCCCGGTGCCCTGCGCACCGAAGACGCGGACGAGCTTCGACAAATGTCCCAGCGACACGTTGGCGTCGACCACGATTCCGCGCCTGTGGCCCTCGTCGTCGACACGCGCCGCGGGGCGCGCATGGCCGACGGCCAGCTCCTGTGAATCGCTCATCAGGAAAGGCTGGGTCCACACCGGTCCCTTTGCCTTCATGGCCTCCACGTACCAGGTGCGCTTCTCGGGATCGAAGTCGCTGCGATAGGCAGAGATGGATGTCGTCGCAAAACGTTGCCTCGCGTCGCCGCCGTCCACGTCCGGCGATTCCTTGTAGTGCCAGGTCTCGGTGCTGAATCCGTCGCCGCGCAGCACCTGGCGGATGGCCGGTACCGGGTAGCGCACCGCCATCAGCACATGGCCGTGATCGGTGGCCACGTTGATGCTGTCGATCTCCGGCGTCTGCTCGAGCAGGGTCCAGAGCATCTCGGCGGTCTGCTCGCCGTCCTCGCCGCAGACATGGACGCTCGGCGAATCGGCGATCGCGCGGATCGCCGCCTCGGTCTTCGCGAGGAAGGCCAGCACGTTGTCCTCGACCCGGTCGTGGTTGATCTTGTGTGCCGCGGTGCCTACCCTGGACACCAGCTTCTCTGCCGCCCAATAGCCGAAGGCCACCAGCAGCAGCGACTGCACCAGCGCCACCGCGCAAATGATGGTGCCCACGTCGACCCTGAAGCGACGCAGGCGGGTGCCCTTGAAGTCGTCATCTGCCATGCAAGTTCCTCTCCTTTTTCTCTTGCTTCACGCTTATCGGCGCGTGTTCCGGTTTCTTTTGTTCTGCGGCTGCTTTTCCTGCCGGCGGCGATTCTCGCGCCGCCCGCCCGCAGCCCGAGGGTTTTCCCGCCGCAAAGGCACGCCCGCCGTCGCGGCTTCCTGGCAGCGGATAAAATCTGGCTCGCGTCGCGGGTTGCCCGGGGCGCACTTGCTAGGGGTGCTGGGCGGCTTGCCGACCGGCTGAGAAAGTCCCTTTGAACCTGATTGAGGTAATCCTCGCGCAGGGAAGCTGGTCCGGTGGCCTCTCACGCCTTCTCGCGTGACAGCCGCGCCGCCGGGGCCTCGCCCACCTGCCAAACCTTTTGCACTGGAGCAAACGGATGGCACAAGACAACAACAACGACAGCGCCGGCGGCGCCGCCGTCTCCAACGAAGCGCTGACTCCCCTGCCCGTCTCGCAGCGCGTGTTCGGCTGGCACGACCATGCGTCGCTGTGGTTCAGCCTCGGCGTCGGGCTGCTGGTGATGCAGATCGGCGCGTACCTCGTGCCGGCCGTGGGCACGCGCGACGCGGCGATCGCGATCGTGCTCGGCTCCTGCATCGGTGCGGGCCTGCTGGCCTGGACCGCCCGGCTGGGCTGCCAGAGCGGCCTTGCAAGCGCCGGCCTGATGCACGCGACCTACGGCAGCGCCTTCGCGCGGCTGCCGGTGCTGCTGAACATCGTGCAGCTGGTGGGCTGGACCACCTTCGAACTCGTCGTGATGCGCGAGGGCACGCAGGCCATCGGCCAGACGGTGGTTGGCCCTTCGATCGGCTCCTTCTGGGGCGGCGTGCTGACGACGCTGCTGTGGGGCGCGGTGCTGCTGGCGCTGCTCGCGGGCTCGATGGTGAAGCTGGTGCGGCGCTTCGTGAGCCGCTTCGGGCTGCCGCTGGTGGTGCTGTCGCTGTTGTGGCTCAGCTGGCAGTTCGCGACGCAGCTGCAGGCCAAGGGCCTGGATGCATTCTGGGCTCGCCCGGGTGACGGAACAATGGGCATCTTCGGCGCGCTCGACCTGGTGATCGCGATGCCGGTGTCATGGCTGCCGCTGGTGGCCGACTATGCGCGGCACGGCAAGCGCAGCACGGGCGGCCTGGGCGGTGCGTTCGGCGGCACGTGGATCGGCTATGCGGTCGCGAACATCTGGTGCTACGCGCTGGGTGTGATGGTGGTGAGCGTGGCAGAACCGGGCACGGGCCTCGTCACCGCGCTGCTCCTGGCGCAGGGCGGGCTGGTGGCGCTGGGGCTGATCCTGATCGACGAGCTCGACAACGCGTACGGCGACGTCTACTCGGGCTCGGTCTCCACGCACAGCCTGCTGCCGCGCTGGAGCGTGAAGCGCTGGGGCCTGCTGCTGGCCGCCCTGTGCATCGCGCTGGCGCTGGTGCTGCCGATGCACACCCTGGAGCCCTTCCTGCTGATGCTGAGTTCGGTGTTCGTGCCGCTGTACGGCGTGATCATCGGCCGGCTCGGCAGCGGCGAGACCGTCTCGCCGCAAGGCGCGCAGCGCAAGGTCGACCTGGTCGCGGCGCTGATCTGGATCGCGGGCATCGCCGCCTATCACGCGCTCGCCAAGTGGGCGCCGCAGCTAGGCTCCGCGCTTCCGACGCTGGCCGCGACCTTCGTGCTGGCCTGGCTCAGCCGGCCTTCAACGGCAGCCGGTGCGTCGGCACTGGCGCAAAGCCGTGGTTGAGGGGGCCATGGCCTGCGCCGATCTTCACGTCCGCACCCGCAGCCATCGCGCCGAGGATGTAGGCGCGCGCGCGTTCTATCGCATCGGGCAGCGCGGCGCCCAGTGCAAGGTGCGCGGCGATGGCGGACGACAGCGTGCATCCGGTGCCGTGCAGGTTGCGGCTTTCGATGCGACCGGAGGCCAGCCGCCGGCGTTCGCCACCGCCCTGCAGCAGCACGTCGACCACTTCGTTGCCCGGCAGATGGCCGCCCTTGAGCAGCACGGCATTCGCCCCGAGCGCCAGGAGTTCGTCCGCCGCGCCGTCGAGCGCATCCACGCCGTCGATGGCACGGCCGATCAGCAAGGCGGCCTCGTCGAGATTGGGCGTGACGACGATCGCGCGCGGGAACAACTCGCGCACCAGCACCTGCACGGTTTCCGCCGCGATCAGGCGGTCGCCGCTGGTGGCGACCATCACCGGGTCGAGCACCACGTTCTTCAGCTGGTAGCGGTCGATGGCCCACGCCACCACTTCGACCACCTCTGGCGCATGCAGCATGCCGAGCTTGACGGCGTCGACGCCGATGTCTTCGACCACGGCCTGGATCTGCGCCTTGAGGAAGTCGGGCGGCACGCCGTGGATGCTCGAGACGCCCAGCGTGTTCTGCGCGGTGAGCGCGGTGATGGCCGTCATGCCGTAGCAGCCCAGCGCAGCGAAGGTCTTGAGATCGGCCTGGATGCCGGCGCCGCCGCCGCTGTCGGAACCGGCGATGGAAAGCACGCGTGCGTAGCGCTGTGCGGGCTCTTGGTTGGTGCCTTGGGTCATGCCGAAAATTATCCGCGACGCGAAGGAGCCCCGGCATGAGCCTTCCTTTCGACTCCGTCGCCATCCTCGGTGCAGGCCTCATGGGCCGGCTGATGGCAGTGACGCTCGCGCGGTCCGGCTGCAAGGTCGACGTGTTCGAGGCTGGCGGCGCCGACGCCGAAGGCGCCGCCGCGCGCGTGGCCGCCGCGATGCTCGCGCCGCTGGCGGAGTCGGCGGTCGCGCCGGTCTCGGTGGTGCGCATGGGGCAGCACGCGCTGTCGCGCTGGCCGGAGTTGCTCGCGCCGCTCGTGCAGCCCGTGTTCTTCCAGCGCGAAGGCACGCTGGTGCTCTGGCACCGGCAGGATGCCGCGGAGGCCACCCGCCTCGCCCGCGTGCTCGCGAACACCGGCGCGCAGGTACCCGAGCTGGCGCCGATGCAATCCGTCGATGCCCGCGCGATCGCCACGCTGGAGCCTTCGCTGGGCCAGCGCTTCGCGCAGGGCCTGTTCCTTCCGGGCGAAGGGCAGCTCGACAATCGCGCGCTGCTCGCTTCGCTGCTGGCCACGCTGGAGGCCAGCCCTCGCGTCACGCTGCATTGGCAATCGCCGCGTGCGCCCTCGGACTTCACACCCGGTGCCGCCGGCCAGCCCGACTGGGTGATCGACTGCCGCGGCCTCGGTGCCCGTCCGCAGTGGAATGCGCTGCGCGGCGTGCGCGGCGAGGTGATCCGCGTGCATGCCCCCGAAGTGAGCCTGCAGCGACCCACACGCCTCGTGCATCCGCGCTACCCGCTCTACATCGCGCCCAAGCCGGGCAAGCTGTTCGTGATCGGCGCGACGGAGATCGAGTCTGACGACATGTCGCCCGCCAGCGTGCGCTCCACGCTCGAACTGCTCAGCGCCGCGTATGCGGTGCACAGCGGCTTCGCCGAGGCGCGCATCGTCGAGATCGCGACGCAGTGCCGCCCGACGCTCCCCGACAACCTCCCTGCCCTGCGCCTGCCGCAGCCGCGCGTGCTGCAGATCAACGGCCTGTACCGCCACGGCTTCATGATCGCGCCCGCGATGCTCGATGCCGCATTGGAAGTGCTGACGCAGGGCCACTCGCCACTGGCCAAGAGCTTCGGCATGCAGACCCAGGACACATGACGATGAACATCCTGATCAACGACAAGCCCTTCACGCTGCCCGACGAAGCGAAGCTGGCCGACGCGCTGGCCGCGCTGGAGGCCGCGCCGCCCTTCGCCGTGGCCGTGAACCGCGAATTCGTGCCCCGCTCGGCTTACGCCACGCGTGCGCTGAACCCCGAAGACCGCGTCGAGGTGATCCGCCCCGTGACGGGCGGCTGATTTGATGGAGACAACGCAAATGACGACCACGAACGATCCGCTGGTGCTCTACGGAGAGACCTTCCACAGCCGTCTGCTGCTGGGCACCGCGCGCTACCCCTCGCCCGATCTGCTCGAGGCTGCCGTGCAGCGCGCGAAGCCCGCGATGCTGACCGCCTCGCTGCGACGGCAGACCGCCAGCCAGGGCTCGGGCAACAGCGAACTGGGCAACGGCTTCTGGGAGTTGCTGCGCAAGCTCGCGGTGCCGGTGCTGCCGAATACCGCCGGCTGCCACAGCGTGCAGGAGGTGATCGCCACCGCGCAGATGGCGCGCGAGCTGTTCGACACGCCGTGGATCAAGCTGGAGCTGATCGGCGACGACTACACGCTGCAGCCCGACACGCTGAACCTGGTCGACGCGGCCTCGCAGCTGATCCGCGAGGGCTTCAAGGTCCTGCCCTACTGCACCGAGGACCTAGTGCTGTGCCAGCGGCTGGTCGACGTCGGCTGCCAGGCGGTGATGCCGTGGGCCGCGCCCATCGGCACCGGCCGCGGGCCGGTCAACCCCTACGCGCTGCAGGTGCTGCGCGACCGCCTGAAGGTGCCGATGCTGGTGGACGCGGGCCTGGGCCTGCCTTCGCACGCCTGCCAGGTGATGGAGTGGGGATACGACGGCGTACTGCTGAACACCGCCGTCGCGCTGGCGCAGGACCCGGTCGCGATGGCTGGCGCCTTCGCCGACGCGGTGCAGGCCGGCCGCAGCGCACATCGCGCCGGCGCCATGGCCGCTCAGGAGGCCGCGCAACCCAGCACGCCCGTGCTCGGCACGCCTTTCTGGCATCACGAATCATGAGCACCCCATTCGACTCCGGCGCCATCGCGCAGGCCATCGTCGCGGCGCACGGGTTGCGCTTCGGCGCGATCACGTCGGCGCCGGTGAGCGCGCCCAACTTCTCTTCCGACGATCCTGTCTACCGCGGTGCCAAGCGCGCGTGCTCCGCGCTCGGCTTCATCGAGATCGACGCCGAATGCCTGGCCCACGCCTGGCGCGCGCAGACGCAGCGCCTGAGCAGCTTCGACGCCGCGCTGTGGCCCGATGCGCCGGAAGACTTCGGCATGCGCCCCTTTCCGCCCACCGCTCGCGACGACGCGTTTCCGCCGTGCCCCGCGCGGCTCGGCCTCTATGCCGTGCTGCCCGATGCCCGATGGGTCGGCCGCATGGCGCGCGCGGGCGTGCCCACCGTGCAGCTTCGCTTCAAGTCGGACGACGGCGACGCCGTCGAACGCGAGGTGCAGGCGGCCGTCGAGGCGGTGCAAGGCACGGGCGCCCTGCTCTTCATCAACGACCACTGGCGGGTGGCCATCGCCGCGGGCGCCTATGGCATCCACCTGGGCCAGGAGGATCTCGACGCGCTCTCGGCCGAAGACCTCGGCCGGCTGCGCGCATCGGGCCTGCGGCTGGGCGTCAGCACGCACGGCTATGCGGAGATGGTGCGCGCCGACAAGGTGAGTCCGAGCTACATCGCGATGGGCGCGGTTTACCCGACCACGCTCAAGAAGATGGCGACTGCTCCGCAGGGCGTGGCGCGGCTGGACGCCTATGCGCGACTGCTGCGCGGCTATCCGCAGGTCGGCATCGGCGGCATCGATGCGGTGCGGCTGCCGGAGGTGCTGGCCACCGGCGTGGGCTCCGTCGCCGTGGTGCGCGCGCTTGTCGCGGCCGACGACCCGGAAGCCACGGCCGCGCAGTGGATCGCGGCCATCGATGCCGCCGCAGGCGAATGAACAGAATGAAAAAGACCGAGCCTCCCTTCGATCCTTCCGGCCGGCATCGGCTTTCTCCCGTTTCTCGTGCGCTGGCAGCCCTGCTCTTCGCGGCGGCATGCTCAGCGCATGCGCAGCAGCAATCGGCGCTGCCCGAGATCACCGTCAGCGAAGGCACGGCGGCGCCTCAGGCCGACGTGAGCGGCTTCGGCGACGTGCCGCTACGCGAACTGCCGATCTCGGCCACGGTGATCGACAGCCAGCAGCTGCAGGCCAGAGGCGCGCGCCGGCTCGCAGATCTCACGCAGTTCGACGCCTCGGTCACCGACGCCTACAACTCCGCGGGCTACTGGGACTACCTCACGGTGCGTGGCTTCGTGCTCGACAACCGCTTCAACTATCGGCGCGAGGGCCTGCCGATCAGCGCCGAGACATCGATCCCGCTCGACAACAAGGAGCGCATCGAGATCCTGCGCGGCACCAGCGGCATACAGGCGGGCACCAGCGCGCCGGGCGGACTGGTCAACTACGTCGTGAAGCGCCCCACCGACCAGGACCTGCGCACGGTGCGCATCGAGACCACGAGCCGTGGCAGCCTGCTCGGCGCCATCGACCTCGGCGGGCGCTTCGGCGAGAACCGGCAGTTCGGCTACCGCATCAACGTGGCGAGCGAGAACCTCAAGCCGCTGACGCACAACCTCGACGGCAACCGCAACCTGTTCTCGCTCGCGGCCGACTGGCGCATCACGCGCGACTCGGTGCTGGAGTTCGAGATCGAGCAAAGCCGCAAGACGCAGCCCAGCCAGAACGGCTACAGCCTGCTGGGCAGCGTGCTGCCCGCGCCGGTGGATCCGCGCATCAACCTCAACAACCAGCCGTGGTCGCAGCCCTCGGTGTTCAAGGCGCTGACGGGCACGGTGCGCTTCAGCCAGGCGCTGAATGCCGACTGGCGCTGGAGCGCGCAGATCGGCCAGCAGCGCCTGAAGAGCGACGACCGACTCGCCTACGCCTTCGGCTGCGGCGCCGAAGGCAACTACGACCGCTACTGCTCCGACGGCACCTTCGACTTCTACGATTTCCGCAGCGACAACGAGCGCCGCACGCTGACGGCCGGCAGCATCAACCTCAAGGGCAACGTGACTACGGGCAGCGTGCGGCACGAACTCGGCTTCGGCCTGCTGCAAAGCCGCGTGCGCAACCGCTTCGACAACCAGGCCTACAACTACGCGGGCACCGGCAACATCTGGGGCACGGCCATCGTGCCGCCGGCGCCGGATGCCACCACGCCGCAGACCAATCGCGACGAACGATCGACCGAGTTCTCGGTGCAGGACGCGATCCGCTGGAACGACCGCTTCACCACCTGGCTCGGCGCGCGCCACACGCGGCTCGACCGCAGCAGCATCGGCAACGACGGATCGAACCCGACCGGCTACAAGCAGGACGTGACCACGCCGTGGATCGCGGCGAGCTACCTCATCCAGCCGGGGCTCCTGGCCTACGCGAGCTGGGGGCGCGGTGTCGAATCGCAGGTGGTGCCGAACAGGATCTCGCAATACAGCAACGCGGGGCAGGCCTTGCCGGCACTTCGCTCACGGCAGTGGGAGCTGGGCCTCAAGGGCGGCAACGATGCCTTCAACTGGCAGTTAGCATGGTTCGACATCTCGCGGCCGCTGACCAACATCGACCTGTGCACCGGCCTGTGCGAAGTGCGCAACGACGGCAAGGCGGTGCATCGCGGCCTCGAAGCCGGCGCGCAGTGGAACCAGGGGCCGTGGCGCGTCGGCGGCAGCGTGACGTTGATCGACGCCAAGCGGCGCGGCAGCACTGCCGATCCGGCGCTCAACGGGCAGTCACCCACCAACGTGCCCAAGCAGGTGCTGCGCGCGCAGACCGCGTATCGCTTCGCGTCGGTGCCGGGCCTCGAAGTGGCCGGACAGCTTTCGTACGAAGGCCGCCGCAACGTGCTGCCCGACGGCTCGGTCACCCTGCCCTCGTGGACGCGCGTCGATGCCGTGTTGCGCTACGACACCAAGCTGCGCGGTGCGAACGCGAGCTGGACGCTGTCGGTCGACAACCTGTTCGATCGCCGTTACTGGAAGGAATCGCCCTACCAGTTCGGGCATGTCTACCTGTTCCCAGGCGCGCCGCGCACGCTGCGCCTGGGGCTGAGCGTTGCGCTTTGAACGCGCGGCCTAAAAGTCGCGAAAAATGACGCTATAATCTAAGGCTTGTTCCTCGATAGCTCAGTCGGTAGAGCGCCGGACTGTTAATCCGTAGGTCCCTGGTTCGAGCCCAGGTCGAGGAGCCACCATCAAGCCGTAAGGCCTCCGGATGCCCCGCTACTCACAAGGTAGCGGGGCATTTCATTTGAAGTGGTGCGCGGTGTTTGTCGCAGGCAATCGTCGCATCGATGCAAAAAATGCAGTTGAAGAGCCAAGATCGGCAAATCCATTGCATATAATTTAAGGCTTGTTCCTCGATAGCTCAGTCGGTAGAGCGCCGGACTGTTAATCCGTAGGTCCCTGGTTCGAGCCCAGGTCGAGGAGCCACCATCAAGCCGCAAGGCCTCTGAAGAGCCCGCTGTCTTTCCGGACAGCGGGCTTTTTCTTTGGGCCAGCCTGCTTCACTGCGATCTGCGCAAAGTCGGCTAAGCGCCCTTCACGCGCAGGGCGCACACTCGCGCGCATGGAAAGCAGCCGCCGCATCGAGCAGGACTACCGCGCCCGCGTCGCGCGCGCCGTCGCAGCCATCGTGGCCGATCCAATGGCCGAGCACCGGCTCGAAGATCTCGCGCGGCTCGCGCATTTCTCGCCCTTCCACTTCCATCGCGTCTACGCGAGCGTGGCCGGCGAAACCGTTGCCGCCACCGTGCGGCGCGTGCGGCTCGCACTCGCGACACGGCTGCTGGAAGCCGGCGACCAGAGCATCACCCAGGTCGCGCTGGCAGTGGGCTACGAGAGCCCGCAGGCCTTCACGCGGGCCTTCGGGCAGTTCACGGGACAGTCGCCGCGTTCGTTCCAGCAGAAGGTGGTGCGGGCGATCCTCGATGTCGATGCATTGCCGCAGCCGGATGAAGGCATCGCCGCGCCGGCCGTGCGGATCGTCGAGCACCACACGAGACGACTTCATGCACTGCGGCACCAGGGGCCGTTCTCCACCATTCCCCATACGCATCGGCGGCTGCGCCAGCATGCAGGCTCCGCACGCATTTCGGACCGCTGGGGCGCTTCCTTCGGCGATCCCGAGAGCGGCGTCGGCTACAGCTACTACGCCGCGGTGGATTCCCCCGATCCCTGGCCCGACGCCGTCGACGTGGAGATGCTCGACATTCCCGGCGGCTGCTACGCGGCGCATCGCCTGGCCGGGCCGTACTCGCAGATCAACGCCGCCGTGCGCGCCCTCTACATCCGCTGGCTGCCCTCCAGTGGCTACGAGCCCGACGACAGGCCCACGCTGGAGCACTACCTGAATTCGCCGCGGCAGGTTTCGCCGTCCGAACTGCGCACCGACCTGCTGATCCCGATCCGCCGCGCGATTGCGGCTTGAAACAGCACAGCTAGCGCGGCTGGAAAGCAATGAGCCCCATGCCCGCGAGGCACACCGCCACGCCGGCCACGTCCCACGTCGTCGGCCTCACGCCATCCACCGCCCAGAGCCAGGCGATCGCCACGCCGATGTATACGCCGCCATACGCGGCATAGACACGCCCCGCGGCCGTCTCGTGCAGTGTGAGCAGCCATGCGAACAGGGCGAGGCTGATCGCAGCGGGCACCAGCAGCCATACGGAGCGGTCCTGCTTTAGCCAGAGATAAGGCAGATAGCAGCCGACGATTTCCGCGAGCGCCGTCGCGACGTAGAGAAGAAAGGTCCGCATGCATGGATTGTGAGGCGCGGCTCGCAGCGCGCTTACCGGCAATGAACGCGGGGCCATTGCTTGATGGGCCCGGGAGGCATCCCTACACTCGCGCGAATGGCCCGTCTTTCGTTCGACTCCCGCAAGCACGCTGCACTCGATGCAGCGCGCGTCGGCGATGTCGCGACCACGGCGACCATGGCCGCCTACCGACGCACCTGCGCACTTTCCTGAGCCCGGCGGTCCGCTACCCTTCCTTCTGATGCGCGAACCATTGACCGCCGGGCACCCGCCGCGCGGCCGCGACGCCGTTCATTTCATTCCTCATTGACGGCGCCGCACTCGATTGGAGTGCTTCATGCTTGCAACCATTCACGGAGAGCGCACGCTCACCGAACTCGACTTCGTCCGGCTGGGCAAACTCGCCGATCAACAGCTTCCACCGGCGCTCGCCGAACTGCTCGACGCGGCGGACGTGCTGCCCTCGCGCGAAGTCCCGGCCGATCTTGTGACGATGAATTCGCAGGTCGAGATCGAAGACCCGGCCACGGGCCAGCGCCAGCAGATCACGCTGTGCTATCCGGGCGACTCGCAGCCCGGTGCAGGCTTCGTTTCGGTGCTGTCGCCGGTCGGCATCGGCCTGCTGGGCGTGAAGGCCGGCACGCTCGCCTGCTGGCGCATGCCCAACGGGGTGGAGCGCTCCGCGCGCGTGTCGGCGGTGCTCTTCCAGCCGGAAGCCAGCGGGGACTTCACGCGCTGAAGCGGGGCTTTCGCTCAGTGCTTGATGACTGCGCTGGTGCGGTCCTTGGCGCTGTCGATGGTCGCACTCACGGAGCTCGTGTTGATCGCCAAAGCGACCAGGACGGCGCCGACGAAAGCAGGATCTGCGGGACTGTTGAAGTTCGAAGCGCCCGCGATGGCCAGCGCCTGCTGCACCTGCTGGCGGGTCAGTTCCGCAGCCGCTTCTCCAACGATGTTCTTCTTGGTCGCCATCTGAAACTCCTGGAAGTGAAGGAGCGACTGTAACTTTCGAGACAGCGCGTTCGCTGTCCGGTCGCTCGCAGGCTGCGGGTACGGACCCGTGCCTGGTTGCAGCGTGTTCCAGGAAGTATCCAAAGTAATAGAATCGCCGCGCCCTACCCGCCCGTCCCCCGGTGCAGTGCGCCGGCCGACGCCGCGGCCCAGGGCGATCGAGGACATGGGCTGCCGCAGCCCGCACCTCCCCACTTCGGGCTCCGGCCGATGCACCACCCGCGCGGTGGAAACCACTCGGCCGCACCGCGTGCATGCACATGACTTTCGGCACTGGCGTGCCGGATTCACGGGTCGTATCGTCGCGCGGTCGCCAGCGGCGCGTCGAATCGGGAGGTCATACAGGCCAAGGCAGATCCATCTTCGATCTTGACAAGTGACGTCCGCACCGGGCGCCGCATTCTTTTCACTTGACAGATCGGGACATGGCTTTTTCTAAACTCTCTCTCGCAAGCGCACTCGCCGGCCTGCTGGCCCTTTCGGGCTGCCAGACCATGGACATGCAAATGGGCAGCCAGTCGGCCAAGACCGTGGCCACCGGCAGCGCAGCCGGCAGCGCGACCTCCGGTGAAAGCAGCCAGCTCGAGCGCTGCGATTCGCCGCTGGGCACGATCTCGCTGATCGAGAACGTGAACGCGGGCTGGTACACCATCCTCACCGGCGAATACAAGCTGCCTCCTACCGCCAACCTGCTGCGCCTGCTGGTGCAGCAATCGAACTGCTTCGTGGTGGTCGAGCGCAGCGCCGCCGGCATGAACGCCATGACGCGCGAACGCGCACTGCAGCAGTCGGGCGAAATGCGCGGCGGCAGCAATTTCGGCCGCGGCCAGATGGTCGCCTCCGACTACGGCCTGTCGCCCGAGATCGTGTTCAGCAACAGCGATGCCGGCGGCATCGGCGGCGCGCTCGGCGGGCTGGTGGGTGGCGGCCGCGGCCGCGCCATCGCCAACCTCGGCGCGAGCCTCCAGACCCGCGAAGCCAGCGCGCTGTTGACGCTGATCGACAACCGCTCGGGCGTGCAGGTCGCGGCCTCGGAAGGCAGCGCGTCGAAGACCGACTTCGCGGGCTTCGCAGGCTTGGGCGGCCTCTCCGCTGCCGGCGGCATCGGCGGCTACACCCGCACGCCGCAGGGCAAGGTGATCGCCGCGGCCTTCATGGACGCCTTCAACCAGATGGTCCGCTCGCTGCGCAACTACAAGGCGCAGACGGTGCGCGGCCAGGGCCTAGGCGGCGGCGGCCGGCTGGGTGTGGATGGCGGCGCGGCACCGTCGCAGACCTACGTGCCGTCGGAGAAGGCCCCGGCACGCCGCCGCAAGTAAGAGGCAATGCCCCGCCGGCCGGCCCGCCTCGCTCAGAGGTAGCGCGTCTCGGCCGGCGCCTCGAACCAGTTGTTGTTGCGCCCGTCCATGTACCGGACGGGCGCCGTCGACAGTTCCTCCAGCGTCACGTCGTCCAGGCAGTTCACCGCCACGCTCACGTAGGCGCCGCCGATCTGGGGCACATTGCCGCGCCCGAACGAGCGCACGCCGCAGTTCCGGCAGAACAGCCACTCGGTACTGTGCGAGTTGAACTGGTACAGCGACAGCTCCTCCTGCCCCGACAGCAGCGTGAAGGCGTCCGGCTTCACGATCGCGCCCCATGCGCGGGTCTTGGTGCAGATCGAGCAGTTGCACTTGCCCGTGCCTTCGGCCAGATCGATCAGGGCCTGGAAGCGGACCTTGCCGCAATGGCAGCTGCCGTTGTACGTCTTCTTCATGGTCTGTGTTCCTGTTTTCCTCGCTGCGGAGGCTGTTGAGCGAAGACCCGAGGCTACGCCCCATTGCGGACAGTTCCTGTCCTCGATTGCAGGCATGATGTGCGCATGCTGTCTGCCACCGCACGCCTGATCCGGCTTCTTTCCCTGTTCCAGGCGCAACGCTCCTGGACGGGCGCCGACCTTGCCGCCCGGCTGGAGATCACCGAGCGCACGCTGCGCCGCGACGTAGACCGCCTGCGCAGCCTGGGCTACACGGTCGACTCGACCTCGGGCGTGGCCGGCGGCTATCGGCTGGGTGCGGGCACAGCGATGCCGCCGCTGCTGCTGGAAGACGAGGAAGCCATCGCGGTCGCCCTCGGCCTGGGCAACCCCGCAGGCGCCTCGGCAGACATCGGGAACGCCTCGATGCGCGCGCTGGCCAAGCTCGAACAGCTGATGCCGCCGCGCCTGCGCCGCCGGCTCGACAGCGTCCGCGCATCGGTGGTGCCGGTGATGCAGGACAAGTCGCCCGTGCGCCTGAAGGCCGTGTCATTGCTTGCCGAGGCCTGCACGGAGCGGCTGGAGTTGCGCTTCGGCTACCGCGACCACCACGACGCCCCGACCGAGCGCACCGTGCAGCCTCATCGCGTGGTGCAGACCGGCACGCGCTGGTATCTGCTGGCCTGGGACGTGGCGCGCGAGGACTGGCGCACCTTCCGGCTCGACCGCATCGTCGAGCCCGTGCCGACGGGCGAGCGCTTCACCCCGCGCCGGCTGCCCCATGGCGACGTGGCTGCCTACATGGAGCATGCGCTGAAGGTGTCGCCCTACCTGCACCATGCGCAGATCGTGGTCCACGCGCCCATCAAGGCGCTGGAGCCCTATCTCGCCTGGGTCGGCGGAACGCCGCATGCCGTCGGCGAGGGTTCCACGCGCATCGCCACCGCGGCCAATTCGCTCGACGCGCTGGCCGTCTGGCTCGGCTGCATGCCGCACGATTTCGAGGTCGAGTCACCGCCGGAGCTGATCGCGCACCTTTCGCTCGTGGCGGGGCGGCTGGACAAGGCGGCGTCCCGTGCATTCCGCCCATCCCATAGGCCACCGAAAGCGGTAGGCCGCCTCCCCCGTATATAGGATGGGCAGCGAACCAGCCGCCCCCTACCCTCTGCGACATCAGCAACCCAGGCCTTTTCTTCCCATGCGCCTCGTCACCACGCCATGCATGAGCGCATGCAGCTTCTCCTCCACAGGCCCGGTCCACGCATGATCGCGGAAACACAGGTCGCCCTCGTCGAAGACGACACCGGCATGCGCGAGCGCATCTCGCGCGTGGTCGATGCAGACCCCTCCCTGAGCCTGGCCTACAGCGCCTCCAATGCGAGCGACATCCTGCGCTGGCTGATCGACAACCCGGTCGACGTGCTGCTGGTGGACCTCGGCCTGCCCGACCGGCCCGGGCTGCAGGTGATCAGCCAGTGCCGCAACATGCAGCCGGCCTGCGCGGTGATGGTGCTTTCGATCTTCGGCGACGAGGCCAACATGGTCCAGGCCTTCGAGGCCGGCGCCAGCGGCTACCTGCTGAAGGACGGCACCGAGGCCGATCTCGCCACCCACATCCGCCACCTGCGCGCCGGCGGCTCGCCGATGTCGCCGGTGATCGCGCGCAAGCTGCTGCGCCGCTGGCAGGCCCACTCAGGCGGTGCATCCAGGGAACAGGCTGCGGCCAAGGCCGCCGGTGCCCCGACGGTCGCGCCAGAACGACTTTCGCCGCGCGAGTTCGAGGTGCTCGACCTGGTCTCTCGTGGTTTCACCTATGTCGAAGTCGGGATGCAGATGGGAGTCTCGGCCTCGACCGTCCAAACCCATATCCGCAATATCTACGGCAAGCTGGATGTGCACAACAAATCGGAAGCTGTTTTCGAGGCCCGCAACCTCGGCTGGCTTCCCTAGCGTGACCGGCGGCGGCCTGTGCCGCCTGCTGCTCGCCGCCCTGTGCCTGTGGCTCGTGCTGGCGTCGGCAGGGACCCCAGCCAGCGCGGCGGAAGCGCCCGATGCCTTCGACGTGATCTGGGCCGAAGCGGAACTCGAACCCGATGGCCAGCCCGCGCTGCAACGCCGGGTACAGCTGCCCTTCCGCTGGGACCACGAGTTTCCGGGGCGCGGCGGCAAGGCCACCTACCGCATCGAGTTGCCCGCCTCCGCGGTACCGGTGGGCCAGTCCGCGGCCCTGCTGCTCTCGGGTGCTGGCAACCAGGTGGCGATCTCCTTCAACGACGCGCTCGTGGCCAGCTACGGCACCCTGGGCGCGCCGAACTACGACGCATCCAAGAGCAACCTGCTGGTGCCGGTGCCCACCGTGCTGCACCAGCAAGGCCAGCCGCAGTTGCTGGTGGTGCGCACCACCATCCAGCGCCAGCGCGGCGCGGGGCTGGCCAGCGTCCACTACGGCCCGGAGACGTCCCTCGCGGCGGTCTACCGGGCCAGGCAGAACTGGCGCAACACATCGGCCATCGTCTATGCCGTCAGCCTGCTGCTGATGGGCGGCATCGCCGGAGGGCTCTGGCTGCGCCAACGCGACGCGCTCTACGGCTGCTTCGCGCTGGCCGCGCTCTCGGGCGTGGCGCGCAACCTCGATCGCGTGTGGCCCGACGTGGCCATCCCCTGGCCGCTGTGGGGCGCCATCGTGGCGGTCTGCTACGCCTGCCACATCGGGCTGATCGCGCGCTTCGTGCTGCTGGTGCTGGAGCGCAATCCGCCGTGGCTGGTGCGCTCCATCTATACCGCGCTGGCGCTGTCGGTCACGCTGGCCTGCGCTTCTTTCGCGTTCGCGCAGCCGCTGCTTTGGACCGGCGGGCTGGTCATCCTGCAGCTCACCAGCATCATCTGCCTGCCCTACGTGGTGTACGGCGCGCTGGTGGACCGGCGACGCATCGCAGGCGTGCTGATGGCCGCGGGCACGCTGGCCATCCTGGCCGGCGCGCATGACCTGCTGCTGGTGCGCATGGGCCTCTTCGGCGGCGCCTACTACACGCTCACGGCGCACGCGATGTTCTTCTTCGTGATGATCCTGGCCGGCCTGGTGGTCGAGCGCTACAGCCGCACCGTAGCCGACTACCGCGCACTCAACGCCAACCTCGCGGCCCGCGTGGCCGAACGCGAAGACCAGTTGCGCAGCGCCTTCGACACCATGCGCCAGCAGCAGCAGGAACAGGCCGTGCTGCTGGAGCGCCAGCGCATCATGCGGGAGATCCACGACGGCGTGGGCTCGCAGCTGGTCGGGCTGCTCAACGTGGTGACGCAGGCCCGGCCCGACCGCTCGGTGATCGAGGAACACGTCAAGCTCGCGCTCGACGAGATGCGCATGGCCGTCGATTCGCTGCAGCCCACGCACGACGACCTGGCCACCGTACTGGCCACGCTGCGCTACCGCCTGCAGCCGCGGCTCGATGCCGCCGGCATCGAGCTGGTGTGGGACGTGGAAGTGATCCCGCAGCTGGAGCCCTTCGCCGCGCAGGCGGCCCTGCAGCTGCAGCGCATCCTGCTGGAGGCCTTCACCAACGTGCTCAAGCACGCGGGCGCTACGCGCATCGTGATGCATGCGAGCTGGCACGGGGAAGAGACACCCTCGCTGGTGCGCATCATGCTCACCGACAACGGACGCGGCCTGTCTTCGGCGCCGGCCAGTGGCGGGCGAACGGGCCACGGCATCGCCAACATGCGGGCGCGCGCCCAGTCCATCGGCGCGCGGCTGCAGATCGAGACGGTGGATCCGGCCGCCGGAGGCACGCGCATGCAGCTCGACTGGCCCTGCTCGCCGGCCTGAGGCGCTGCCCGGTCAGCGCAGGGCGAAGGCCAGCGTCACCGCGCCCAGCGCCAGCAGCCCGAGGCCGGCGATGAACACCATCTCGCCCCACGCCTCCAGCTTCGCGCCGGAAATGCGTGAGCGCATCGAGATGAAAGACAGCAACGCGCTGGCCAGGAAGACCAGCGCGTCCACTGCGAGCAGGCGGTCGATCAGCAGCCGCATGTCGTCGCGCGGCCCGAGGTGCCCGATGGACATCACCGTCATGCACACGCCGATCATGGTGGCCGACGTGGGCAGGATGTGCGCCGAGAGGCTCTGTGCAGGTGACGTCATTCGAGCGGCGGTTCTGAAGTCTCGGTTCCTTCGTGAAACACCGAAGAACCGGCTTCGCCGGGCCTCGGGTGCTCCCCGCAGGGGTTGGCGGCGCGACACGAAGTGCGCGCAGCCCGGGGGGGTCAGCCAATCCTCACGGGCACGAAGATCTTGTCTTCGCCGCGCTGGATCAGCAGCGCCACCGACTTGTTGCTGGCCTTCGCCACCACTTCGCGCACCTGCTCCACGCTCTGCGCCGGCGTACCGTTGATGGCGAGCAGCACGTCGCCCGCCTGCACCCCGGCCTGGGCGGAGGGGCCGGCCGCGTCCTCGATCAGCAGGCCGTTGTCGACGGAGGCTTCTCGCTTTTCCTGCGGCTGCAGCGGACGCAGCGCCAGGCCCAGCTTGCCCTGGCCTACGTCGGCATCCGCCTTCGCGACCTTGGCGGGCTTGTCGCTCGCATCGCCGAGCTTGGCCTGCAGCTCCTGGCGTTCGCCCTGGCGCCACACTTCCAGCGTGACCTTCTTGCCCGGAGCCTGCTGGCCGATCACAGCCGGCAGGTCGCCCGAGGACACGATGGGCTGGCCGTCGACCTTGCGGATCACGTCGCCCGCCTTCAGGCCGGCCTTGTCGCCGGGGCCGCCCTTCTCGATGTTCGAGACCAGCGCGCCTTCGGGCTTGTCGAGCTTGAACGAATCGGCGAAGGCCTGGTTCACCTCCTGCACCGCAATGCCGAGGCGTGCGTGCTGCGCCTTGCCGGTGGCGACGATCTGGTCCTTCACCTGGATCGCCACGTCGATCGGGATCGCGAACGACACGCCCTGGTAGCCGCCGCTGCGGCTGTAGATCTGCGAGTTGATGCCGACCACCTCGCCGCGCGTGTTGAGCAGCGGGCCGCCGGAATTGCCGGGGTTCACAGCCACGTCGGTCTGGATGAAGGGCACGTAGCTGTCGTCGGGCAGCGAGCGGCCCTTGGCGCTCACCACGCCGGCCGTCACGGTGTTCTCGAAGCCGAAGGGCGAGCCGATGGCCAGCACCCATTCGCCGACCTTCAGGTCCTTCGTGTTGCCCAGCGCGAGCACCGGCAGGTTCTTCGCGTCGATCTTGAGCACCGCGATGTCGGTCTTGGCGTCGGCGCCCAGCACCTTCGCGCGGTATTCGCGGCGGTCGGTGAGCTTGACGGTGACTTCCTTCGCGTCCTTCACGACGTGGGCGTTGGTGATGATGATGCCGCTGGGGTCGACGATGAAGCCCGAGCCCTGCGCACGCACTGGCACCTCGCGCTGCTGTTGCTGGCCGCGCGGGTTCATCTGGCCCTGGAAGCGGCGGAAGAACTGGAACATCGGATCGTCCGGATCGACGCCCTGGATTTCGGCGGCCGCCTCGTCGTCGGACGCCTTCATGGTGCCGGTCACGCTGATGTTGACCACGGCCGGGCCGTCGCGCGAAGTGATCGTCGAGAAGTCGGGCAGCGTGACCATGGCGGCCGGCGCGGTCGCGACGGCGTTGGTGGTAGGCGCACCCACGGCGCGGGCGCTGGTGTAGGCGCCGGCGCCGACGGCACCGATCACGCCGGCGCTTGCCAGGGCGATGGCCAGGGCACGGGGAGAAGTCAGACGTGAGTTCATTCGTCGGTTCCTTTCAAGGCGTATGGACGCAAAACGATGAAAGGAATGTCGCGGGTCTGACTTAAGCGCCGCTTAAACGGCGCGGCGCCGCCGCAAGAGGCTCAGGCGCGCGCCGGAAAGCGCACCAGCACGCGCAGGCCGCCGAGGCTGGACGACTGGTCGAGCGCCACCGTCGCCCCGTGCAGGTCGGCGATCGACTTGACGATGGCCAGCCCCAGCCCGCTGCCCGGCGCCTGCGACTCGCCGGAGCGGTAGAACCGGTCGAGCACCCGCTCGCGCTCCTCGGGCGGCAGGCCCGGTCCGCTGTCGTCCACGGTGAGCTCGACGGTGTCGCCCACGCGGGCGATGCCGATGTCGACCCGGCCCTCGACCGGCGCGTACTTGATGGCGTTTTCCAGCAGGTTGCGAAGCAGCATTCGCAGGGCCTCCGACTGTCCAAGCACCACCGCAGCCTCGTCGGCATGCGCGATGCCGATGTCGATGCCTCTCGCCTGCGCAGCCGCCACCGCGTCGGAAACCGCGAGCCGCGCGACCTCGGCCAGGTCGACCGGCTCGGGCCTGGCGCCGGCCGCGATGCTGGCCTCGTGCCGCGCCAGCGCGAGCATCTGCTCGACCAGCCGCGTCGCGCGGTCGATGCCCGCCACCAGCCGGCTCACGGCGAGTTCGCGCGAGGCATCGTCGGGTGCGCGCTGCAGGCCCTGCACCTGCAGCTTGAGCGCGGCCAGGGGCGAGCGCAGTTCGTGCGCGGCATCGGCGACGAAATGCTTCTGCGCATCGAAGGCATGGCGCACGCGGTCGAAGAGCAGGTTCAGCTCCTGCACCAGCGGACGCACCTCGTCGGGCAGGTTCTCGTCGCTCACCGGGGAGAGATCGTCCGCCTGCCGCGAGGCGACCTGCCTTCGCACGCGCGCCACCGGCGCAAGCGACCTGCTCACCACCCACCACACGACCAGCATCAGAAGCGGCGCCATCAGCGCCACCGGCGCGATGGTGCGCAGCGCCAGCGTACCGGCCATGTGGCGGCGCGCCGCCATGTCCTGCGCCACCTGGATCACCAGCCCGCGCGTCTGCATCGAGAACACGCGATACGTGGTGCCGCGCGCGTTCACGTCGGCAAAGCCCAGCACCGCCAGCTGCGGCAGCGCGGCCTGCTCGGCCGATTCGAAGATGCGCACGCCGTCGGCCGTCCACACCTGCACGACGAAGTCGAAGTTCTGCTCCGCGGCGCCCGGCCCTCCCACCGCGGCGCTCGGCGGCAGGCCCGCGCGCAGCGACAGCGCCATCTGCTGCATGTGATAGTCGAAGATGTCGTCGGCCTCCGCGAGCACCGTGCGATAGGCCACCAGCGCCTGTGCACCCGCAGCCAGAACGATGGCTGCAAGAAGGAACCACAACAGGCGCGCGCGCAGCGAGCCGGTCAGCGACCCAAACAGCCGCCTCATGCTCCCTCCCTTCGCGGGACGTCACGGAACCGGCTTCGCGGGTCCGTAGACGTCGCCCCCTGAGGGGAGTTGGCGAAGCGACACGAAGTGCGCCAAGCCTGGGGGCGAGTCATAGCTTCGGCACCATGTAGCCGACACCCCTCACATTGCGGATGAACTCCGCGCCGAGCTTCTTGCGCAGCCCGTGCACATACACCTCGACCGCGTTGCTGCTGATCTCGTCCTTCCAGCTGTAGAGCTTCTCCTCGAGCTGCGCGCGCGACAGCACCATGCCCGGCCGCGCCAGCAGGGGCTCCAGCACGGCCCATTCGCGCGCCGACAGCACCACCGGCTGGCCGGCCACCGTGACCTCGCGCGTGGCCGGGTTGATGCTCACGCCCATGTGCTCGTACACCGGCTCTGCGCGCCCCGCCGCCCGGCGCAGCAAGGCGCGTATGCGGGCCAGGAGCTCGTCGAGGTCGTAGGGCTTGAGCACATAGTCGTCGGCGCCGGCATCGAGGCCTTCGATGCGCTGCTGCACCGAGTCGCGCGCGGTGGCGATCAGCACCGGCATGCGCTGCTTGCGCGCGCGCAGGTTGCGCAAGACCTCGAGGCCGTCGCGCCTGGGCACGCCCAGGTCGAGCATCACGAGGTCGTATTGCTGGGTCCGCAGCGCCGTTTCGGCGGCCTCGCCGTCTTTCACCCAGTCCACCGCGTACTGTTCGGCGCGCAGCAGGTCGAGCACCGCTTCGCCGATCATCACGTCGTCTTCGAGGAGGAGCAGTCGCATGGTTGTGTCCGTTTCGGGGGTTCGAGGCGCGGGCTTCGGCCAAAGTTCAGATCGGGCCCGCGCTCAGAGCAGAGACCGGACTTCGCGCGCGGCTTCGAAGAGCAGCGGCAGCATCTCGCGCTGCAGCGTTTCCTCCTGGTAGCGCGTGCCCGAGAGCACCACGTTGAGCGCCGCCACCGTGCGGCCCTGCATGTCGCGCAGCGGCACGGCCAGCGCCTGCACGCCCAGCTCGTGTTCCTCGCTGGCGAAGCAGTAATCGTCCTTGCGCGTGCGGGCGATCAGCTGCCGCAGGCCCCGTGCCTGCGTCACCGTGCGGGGCGTGAGCCGCGCCAGGTGCCGGCCCTTGAGCCATTGCGTGAACTGGGTCGGCGCCATCGCCGCCAGCAGCACGCGCCCGGTGGAGGTGGCATGCGCGGGCAGCCGCGCGCCCAGGTGCAGGCCGTAGGCGAGCACCCGGGTCGGCGTGCCGTAGGTGCCGCTGCGCGCAACGATGACGACCTCCTCGCCATCGAGCACCACGGCCGAGAAAGACTCGCCGGTCTGCGCCGCGAGCCGGTTCAGCGTCGGCTGCAGCGCGCGCGGCAGGCGCGACGAGGCGAGATAGCTGCCCGAGAAGCGAAGCACCTTCGGCGCCATCCAGAAATAGCTGCCGTCGGTCTCCAGGTAGCCCAGGTGGGCCAGCGTCAGCAGGTGGCGGCGGGCGGCGGCGCGCGTGAGGCCGGCGCGCTCGGCGGCCAGCGTGGCGTTCAGGCGCTGGCGTTCGGTGTCGAAGCTTTCGAGCACGGCCATGCCCTTGGCGATGCCCTCGATGAAGTCGGCCTTGGCGATGCTCATTCGGCGGGATGGTTCGTCGTCTATGGAAGTGTTGCGCGATGATCGCGCACGCATTCGCATGATCGCACACAGCCGCGCAAGCGGCCTCCACGGAACGCCCCGCGCGCCCTACGCTCCGCGAAACCCTTTCGGAGACACCCACATGCGCACCCAGGTCGCCATCATCGGAGCCGGTCCCGCCGGCCTGCTGCTCGGTCAGCTTCTGTACAAGGCAGGCATCGACAACGTCATCGTCGAACGCCAGAGCGGCGACTACGTGCTCGGCCGCATCCGCGCCGGCGTGCTGGAACAGGTCACCATGGACCTGCTGGCGCGTGCCGGCGTCGACGCCCGCGCCAAGGCCGAGGGCCTGCCGCACGAGGGCATCGAGCTGCTCTTCAAGGGCGCGCGCCACCGCATCGACATGCACGGCCTCACCGGCGGCAAGCAGGTGACGGTGTACGGCCAGACCGAAGTGACGCGCGACCTGATGGAAGCGCGCGCGGCCGAGGGCCTGACCACCATCTACAGCGCGGCCAACGTGAGCCTGCACGACTTCCAGTCGGGCAAGCCGCGCGTGCGCTACGAGAAGGACGGCCAGACGCACGAGATCGAATGCGACTTCATCGCCGGCTGCGACGGCTACCACGGCGTGAGCCGCGCCAGCGTGCCGGCCGACGCGATCCAGACCTACGAGAAGATCTACCCCTTCGGCTGGCTCGGCGTGCTGGCCGACGTGCCGCCGGTTTCGCACGAACTCATCTATGCCAACACCGCGCGCGGCTTCGCGCTGTGCAGCATGCGCAGCGCCACGCGCAGCCGCTACTACGTGCAGGTGCCGACCGAGGAGCGGGTGGAGAACTGGAGCGACGAGGCCTTCTGGAACGAGCTGCGCGAGCGGCTCGACCCCGAGGCGCGCGAGCGCCTGGTGACTGGCCCTTCGCTGGAAAAGAGCATCGCGCCGCTGCGCAGCTTCGTCGCAGAGCCGATGCGCTTCGGCTCCCTCTTCCTGGCGGGCGACGCGGCGCACATCGTGCCGCCGACCGGCGCCAAGGGCCTGAACCTCGCCACCGCCGACGTGGGGTATCTCTCGCGCGCCTTCGAAATCTTCTACGGCGAGAAGTCGGCCTCGGCGCTCGACCGCTACTCCGACCTGTGCCTGCGCCGCGTCTGGAAGGCCGAGCGCTTCTCGTGGTGGTTCACTTCGCTGATGCACCGCTTTCCCGAGACGGGCGCCTTCGGGCAGAAGATCCAGGAGGCGGAGCTCGACTACCTCGTGCACTCGACCGCAGCCTCCACCGCGCTGGCGGAGAACTACGTCGGGCTGCCGCTCGAAGACTTCTAGGCCGCAGCCGTAGCCTTGGCCGCAACAGGCCGGCCTTCCAGCGCGGCCTTCATGGCCGCCCCGCCCTGCTCCATCATCGGCGCGATGTAGGCAGCCATGGCGTCGGGCAATACGTCGGTGATCCAGACGAAGCGAGAGCGGCCCTCGCCTTCCTCGAACACCTGCGCCGTCGCATGGTGATGCGTCGCCTTGCCGCCTGTGACGGTGTAGGCCAGCCGGCGATGCGCTTCGTCGATGCCCACCAGCACCTCTCGCGCAACCAGGCCGTTGGCGAAGGTCAGGATGCGGGCGCCCTCCGCGTCGATCGTGCAGGCCGTCAGAAAACCCGGCGCGAGCCGCGTGTGCACGGCGTTGAAATCCCGCAGCGCATCCCAGACCTGCGCTGCGCCTGCCTCGACGACGAATTCCTTGTAGACCGTGGCCATGGTGCCGCTCCTCTCGTTCAGGGGCAGACCGCCTCGACGTTGTTGCCGTCGGGATCGATCAGGAAGGCCGCGTAATAGGTCGGGCTGTAGTCCGGCCTCGGGCCTGCACCGCCGTTGTCGGTGCCTCCGGCTTGCAGGCCTGCCTTGTGGAAGGCGGCCACGGCCTCGTGGCTGGGTGCGCGGAAGGCGATATGGGTGCCCGGCCCTTTTGCCGCGCCCTTGGCGGCATAGAGCCACAGTGCCGGCTCGTCCGCAGGGCCGATGCCGGCGTAGCTGTCGTCGTGCGGGCCCGGCACGTGGCCCAGCGGCGCGAGCGCGGCCTCGTAGAAGCGGCGGCTCGCGGCGAGGTCCGCGACTTTCAGTCCGATGTGGTCGTACATGATGGTTTCCTGCTCGATGTGTTGATCAGGAGTCCATCATCGAAGAGCGCCGCGATGCGCTCTTGGAGAATCTTGCGATCGCCCTTTGCCGCCCTGCGGAAGCCGCCGGGCGACACGCCCGCGGCCCGATGGAAGGTGCGCACGAAGTTGCTCAGATCGGCAAAGCCCACGTCCAGCGCGACCTCGGTCACCGGCCGGTGATCGTCTTCGGCCAGCAGCCGCGCGGCGCGCCGCAGGCGCGAGCGCACGAGGTACTGGTGCGGCGTGACGCCCAGCACCTGCGAGAACAGCCGCAGGAAGTGGAAGGAGCTCAGGCCGGCTTCGGCAGCGGCGCCGTCGAGGCCGATGTCGTGCTGCAGGTTGGCGTCGATCCACATCGCGGCGTCGACCGCGCGGCGGCGGTCGCGGGAGATGGCCGACGAAGGCAGCTTCGGCTTCGCCCGCCCCGAGACGACCTCGACGAAGCGGCTCGCGAACCACATGCCCAGCTCGTCCAGCCCCACGTCGCTTTGCCCGTCGGCCGCGGCCTGGGCCAGTTCGCCGATGACCACCAGTTCCGCCAGCGGCGGCACACCGCCGGCGCGCCAGGTCTTGCCGTCGCCGCCGATCAGGTCGACGAAGCCCGGCGAGAGGTGAAAGGCCAGGCACTCGTCGCCGCAGACGTGGTGGTCGTGCGTGCAGACGTACTCGTCGCCCGGGCAGCCGACCAGCACCGAGCCGGCGACCAGTTCATAGGCATTGCCGCGCGTGCGATAGCCGAAGCTGCCCTTGCGCACGTACGAGACCGAATAGCCTTCGTGCATTTCGGTGAAAGGCTGCGCGTCGGGACCCGCATCGCAGCGGTAGCTGGCGATGCGGATTGCGTCGGTCTGTACTTCGTTGGTGACAAGCATGGCCGACGCCCTCGTGCCCCACGAAAACGATTGCTCAATCGACCGTTTGCATCGCCTGCCAGACGCGTGCGGGGCTCAGCGGCATGTGCAGGCGCGGCGCGCGCGTGGCGAGGCCGTTGCGCGCGAAGGCATCGGCCACCGCGTTCACGATGGCCGGCGTGGCGCCGATGGTGCCCAACTCGCCCACGCCCTTCACGCCCAGCGGGTTGTTCTTGCAGGGCGTGGACTCGTCCATCTCCATGTTGAACATGGTGTCGACGATGTCCGCGCGCGGCGCCGCGTAGTCCATCAGGCTGCCGGTGACGGGCTGGCCGGTCTCGTGGTCGTACACCACCTGCTCGTACAGCGCCTGGCCGATGCCCTGCACAGCGCCGCCCTCGAGCTGGCCGCGCACGATCATCGGATTGATCACGCGGCCCACGTCGTTGACCGAGCTGTAGGCCACCACGCTGATCTCGCCGGTAGGCGGATCGATCTCGATCTCGCAGATGTGGCAGCCGTTGGGCCAGGTGGGTCCCGCCACGGTGCTGGTGGAGTCGACGAAGATCTCGCGCCCGGGCTGCTTCGCCGCCAGCGTGAACAGGTCGAGCTCGAGGTCGGTGCCGGCCACGTTGAACACGCCGCGGCTGTAGACGATGTCGTCGAGCGAGGCCTCGAACTCCTGCGCTGCGAGTTCGCGCGCCTTGTCGATGGTGCGCTCGGCGCCGATGCGCACGGCCGAGCCGCCGGTGAAGAGAGAGCGCGAGCCGGCGCTGCCGAAGCCGTCGCCGCGGTCGGTGTCGCCGAGCACTACGCGGACCTTCTCGATGGGCACGCCGAAGGCGTCCACAGCGAGTTGGGCCAGCGAGGTGGCGATGCCCTGCCCCATGGCGTTGACGGCCGAGAAAACCTCGATCACGCCGTCGGCCTGCACCGAGACGGTGACGCGCTCCTCGAAGACGTTGCCGCCCGTCCACTCCAGGAAGGTAGCGATGCCCAGGCCGCGGTGCTTGCCCCGGCCGGCCGACTCGGCGGCGCGGGCCTCGAAGCCCTGCCAGTCCGCGAGCGTGAGCGCCTGGTCCATCACCGACTCGAAGTTGCCGGTGTCGTAGGTCTGCGCCATCGGGTTCTTGTACGGCATCTGCTCCGGGCGGATGAAGTTGCGCCGGCGCAGCGCGACGCGGTCGATGCCGGTCTGCCGCGCGGCCTCGTCCATGAGCCGCTCGATGGTGAAGATGGCTTCGGGGCGCCCCGCGCCGCGGTAGGCGCCGGTGGGCGCGGTGTTGGTGAGCACCGCCTTGAAATGGAAGTCGATGGTCTGGATGTCGTAGACGCTGGTCTGCACCCAGGGGCCGATGAGCAGTTGGATCGCGACGCCGGTGCCGGTAGCGTAGGCGCCGACGTTGGCGAGCGTCTTGATGCGCAGCGCGAGGATCCTGCCGTCGGCGTCGAGCGCCATCTCGGCGCGCGCCTCGATGTCGCGGCCGTGCGCGCTCGAGAGGAACTCCTCGCTGCGGTCGGCCACCCATTTCACCGGCCGGTCCACCTGCAGCGCCGCATAGGCGACAGCGATGTCCTCCGGGTAGGCACCGGTCTTCATGCCGAACCCGCCACCGACGTCGCCCACCACGACGCGCACCTTCTCCTTCGGCAGGCCGATGGCGGCGCAGATGGCGTCGCGCACGCCGGACGGCATCTGGGTGCTCATGCGGATCGTGAGGCGGCCGGTCTTGGGGTCGCGCGCAGCGAGCACCGAACGCGGCTCGATCGTGAGGGCGACCACCCGCTGGTTGATCACGTCGAGGGCGATCACGTGGCTGGCCCGGGCGAAGGCAGCCGTGGCGGCCTCGCTGCTGCCGTGGCGCATTTCTGCGCTGATGTTGCCGGTGGCCTCCTCGCACAGCAGCGGCGCGCCCTCGGCGGTGGCGCTGGCGAGGTCGACCACCATGGGCAGCTCTTCATAGTCGACCATGATGGCTTCGGCCGCGTCGCGCGCCTGCTGCACGGTCTCGGCCACCACCGCGGCCACCACCTCGCCGACGAAACGGGTGCGCTCATGGGCGATGGCCCGGCGCGGCGGGCTGGCGCTGTCGCTGCCGTCCGCGCGCTTGAAACCCGCGGCGCCCGGCAGGGGCTTGACGCCGGCATCGGCCATCTCGGCGCCGGTGATCACGCGCAGCACGCCGGGCATGGCGGCGGCGGCGCTGGTGTCGATGGAAACGATCCGCGCATGCGGATACGAGGATCGGAGGAAGACGAGGTGCGCCTGCTCAGGCAGCGTGACGTCGTCGGTGTAGCGTCCGGCGCCCGAGAGAAGGCTTTCGTCTTCGAGGCGGCGAACTGCTTGGCCGCTGCCGAAGCGGGTGGGATTGGGTTCAGTGGTCAACGTTGTCCTCTTGTACTTATCCCCGGCGTTCGCTCGGGCCTGCCTGATCTGGTCGTTGATGCTGCAAATGCAAGCTGTGCACTATAGGGTTTCCGGCGGGTCTTGTGGCGCCGGGTCGTAGGAGCCGACTGCTGGTGGCGATGTCGACCGGACGCGATTTTCACCGACTGGCCCCATGTTTGCGAAGCCGTGTATACCTATGGACATGCGACAACTGCCCTGGCTCGAACCCGGAGATGCCCTGCCCGACCCCGCTTCGGCCTGGGGAGCAGCCGACCCGGTACCCGGTCTGCTGGCCGCCGGCGGCGCGCTCGACGTCGATACTTTGATGCAGGCCTACGGCAACTGCGTCTTCCCCTGGTTCAGCGAGGATCAGCCGATCCTGTGGTGGAGCCCCGACCCGCGCATGGTGCTGCAGGTGAACGAGTTCAGACTGCACCGATCGCTGCGCAAGACCCTGGCGCGCTTCGTGGAAACACCCGGCTGCGAGGTGCGCATCGACCACGGTTTCGAGGCCGTCATCAGGGCCTGCTCGGCCTCGCCGCGGGTGGGCCAGTCGGGCACCTGGATCGTGCCGGACATGGTGGCGGCCTATACGGATTTGCACCGCGCGGGCCACGCCCACAGCGTCGAGACCTGGATCGACGGCGAGCTCGTGGGCGGCCTGTACTGCGTTTCGCTGGGTCGCGCGGTCTTCGGCGAGTCAATGTTCACCCGCCGTCCGGACGCATCGAAGATCGCGCTGGCGGCGCTGGTGTCGCTCTGTCGCCACTTCGGCGTGCGGATGATCGACTGCCAGCAGAACACCGCCCACCTCGCGAGCCTCGGCGCCCGCGAAATGCCGCGCAAGCGCTTCGTCGCGCACGTGGCAGGGGCACGGCAGGAACAGGGCCCACGGTGGCGATTCGAGCCCGTATACTGGTCCGAACTCCTTTCAGCGCGACCTCCCTCCCTGACGTGACGCACCTCAAGGATCTCCCGCTCCACACACTGCAGTTCTATGCGACTGCACCCTACCCCTGCAGCTACCTGCCGGACCGGCAAGCCCGCTCGCAAGTGGCCACGCCCAGCCACCTGATCCACAACGACGCCTACTCCGACCTGGTGCTCAGCGGCTTCCGGCGCAGCGGCATGTTCACCTACCGGCCCTACTGCGATGGCTGCCGCGCCTGCATCCCGCTGCGCGTGCTGGCCAACTCCTTCCGTCCCAACCGCAGCCAGCGCCGGGCGGTGAAGCAGCATGCCAACCTGCAGGCCCGCGTGCTCAAGCTGTGCTTCATGCCGGAGCACTACCAGCTCTACCTGCGCTACCAGAACGGCCGCCACGCCGGCGGCGGCATGGACCACGACAGCATCGACCAGTACACCCAGTTCCTGCTGCAGAGCCGGGTCAATTCGCGGCTGGTGGAATTCCGCGAGACCCTGCCCGACGGCAGCGCTGGCGCGCTCAGGATGGTGTCGATCCTCGACGTGCTCAACGACGGCATCTCGGCCGTCTACACCTTCTACGAGCCCGACTCGAGCGCCGGCTACGGAACCTACAGCGTGCTCTGGCAGATCGAGCAGGCCCGCAAGCTGGGGCTGCCGCACGTCTATCTGGGCTACTGGATCGAGCACAGCCCCAAGATGAACTACAAGGCGCGCTTTTCCCCTCATGAAGTGTTGTTGGACGGCCGCTGGCAGGCACCAGGCGATTTCACAAGATAAAATGGCGCTCGGTCATCACCGCAGAGCGCCATGAGAAAAAACCAATCCGACATTCCCGCCGTTCCCGTGATCCAGGTGATCGAGCGCATGTTCGCGCTGATCGACGTCCTGGCCTCCCGCGAGGACGCGATTTCGCTGAAGGAGATCAGCGAAAAGACAGGGCTCCACCCGTCGACCACGCACCGCATCCTCAACGACCTGGCCGTCGGCCGCTTCGTCGACCGCCCCGAAGCAGGCAGCTACCGGCTCGGCATGCGCCTGCTGGAGCTCGGCAACCTGGTCAAGGGCCGGCTCAACGTACGCGACGCAGCCCTGGGCCCGATGCGCGAGCTGCACAAGCTGACGCAGCAGCCCGTCAACCTCAGCATGCGCCAGGGCGACGAGATCGTCTACATCGAGCGCTCCTACAGTGAGCGCTCCGGCATGCAGGTGGTGCGCGCCATTGGCGGCCGCGCCGCCCTGCACCTGACCTCGACCGGCAAGCTGTTCCTGGCAGCCGACGACCCGCAGCGGGTGCGCAGCTACGCCACGCGCACCGGGCTGGCCGGCCACACCCGCAACAGCATCACCCAGCTGCCCGCGCTGGAGCGCGAACTGTCGAAGGCACGCCAGTACGGCATTGCCCGCGACAACGAAGAACTGGAACTGGGGGTGCGATGCATGGCTGCAGGCATCTATGACGACCAGGGCAAGCTGGTGGCCGGCTTGTCGATCTCGGCGCCAGCCGACAGGTTGGACGAAGGCTGGCTGCCCAAGCTGCAGGCCACGGCCAACGAGATCTCGGGCGCGCTGGGGTTCAAGGAAGGCATGTCGGCCACGCCCTCGCCTTCCGCCAGCTCCTCACCTTCCGCTGGTGCTTGACCTGGCGCCGGCAGCAGCCGCCCGCCAAAAACAAAACAGGCCCTCGCAGGGCCTGTTTTTCGTTGGGGACAGGATCTGCCTGATCAACCAGCCACCTGGTATGCAGCGTTGCGCGACGAGGCTGCCGGCGAACCGACCGCATGCGTGGCTTCCACCCAGCGGCGCACGCGCTCCGCATCGGCAATACGGCTGAACTTGCCGGCCGAATCCAGGAACACCATGATCAGCTTGCGGCCGGCAACCCGGGCCTGCATCACGAGGCATTGGCCGGCCTCGGAGATGTAGCCGGTCTTCTGCACGCCGATTTCCCAATCGGGGCTCTTCACTAGACGGTTGGTGGTATTGAACTGCAGCACGCGGTTGCCGACTTCGACCTGGTACTCAGGCGAGGTCGACAGCGAACGCACGGTGGCATCGGCGTAGGCGGCGTTGACCAGCAGAGCCAGGTCCTGCGCACTCGACTGGTTGCGGCTCGACAGGCCGGTGGGCTCCACGTAGCGCGTGTCCTTCATGCCGAGCATCTTGGCCTTGGCGTTCATGATGCTCACGAAGGTCGCCAGGCCACCCGGATAGGTGCGGCCGAGCGCGTGCGCTGCGCGGTTCTCGCTCGACATCAGCGCCAGGTGCAGCAGTTCGCCGCGCGAGAGCGTGGTACCGACGGTCAGACGCGAGCTGCTGCGCTTCTCGGTGTCGACGTCGTCCTGGGTGATGGTGATGAGTTCGTCGTTCGGCAAATGGGCCTCGCTGATGAGCAGGCCGGTCATGAGCTTGGTGAGCGACGCGATCGGCAGCACGGCGTGGTCGTTCTTGCTGAGCAGAACTTCGTGGGTGTCCTGGTCGATGACCAGCGCAACGCTCGACTTCAGGTCGAGCGCATCTTCGGTTCCATGCAGGCCGGCCATCTGGCCGAAGGATTGGCGCGGAGCCTCCACGACGCGAACCACCGAGCGGCGCTGCACGGCCACCACGGTCTTGCCGTTCTTCTTGTGGATGGTGGCGACGACGTTGCGGCCGCCGCGAACCACCTTCTCGGCGCGTTCGGCCTTTTCGGCACGGCCGCCGCGCTTGGCGACGACGGCGGTCTTCGAGGAAGCGGCGCTGCGCTTGACTTCGACGGGCACAGGCCCCTTCGCCTTCTTGGCGGCGACGGCGGTCTTGGCGGCGGGCTTTTCCTTCTTTGCTGCCTGGGCGCCAGGCAGCAAAAACGCCGTGGCGCAGAGCGCGACGGCGATGGCTTTGAAAGCGGGCAGGAACCGCTGGCTGGAAACTCGGCTTAGGCGGGCTTCAGGCATTAATAAATCTCCAGCGGCGACAAACGAGGACCGCAGTGTATCGAAATCAAAAAAGACACGCAATATCAGTTACTTGCATCCTCTTCTTCATTCGAATAACAAGGATCGCCCGAAAACCTAACCTTGTGCCGCAACTCTCTCAGCTTGGCTCTGTAACTTGTTGAGCGCACTCAAATAAGCCTTAGCCGAAGCGACAACGATGTCCGGATCTGCACCCACACCGTTGACTACCCGCCCTGCGTTTTGTAACCGGACTGTAACTTCTCCCTGGCTTTCCGTCGAGCCGCTGATGGCATTTACAGAGTAAAGAACCATCTCGGCACCACTCTTGACATGCGACTCGATGGCCTTCAGGGAAGCATCAACCGGGCCATTCCCGTCGGATTCGCCGGTGACTTCCTTGCCCTGGACGGTGAACACGATTTTCGCCTGGGGGCGCTCGCCGGTTTCGCTGTGCTGGGAGAGAGAGACGAAAGCAAACTGCTCACCAACGTTCGACACCTCCTCCGCGCTGACGAGCGCAAGGATGTCCTCGTCGAAAATCTCGGACTTCCGATCGGCCAGTTCCTTGAAGCGCAGGAAGGCAGCGTTGATCTCGCCTTCGCTGTCCATGGCCACGCCCAGCTCCTGCAGGCGCTGCTTGAAGGCGTTGCGGCCGCTAAGCTTGCCCAGCACGATCTTGTTGGCGGTCCAGCCCACGTCTTCCGCACGCATGATTTCGTAGGTGTCGCGCGCCTTCAGCACGCCGTCCTGGTGGATGCCCGAGGCATGCGCGAAGGCGTTGGCGCCCACCACCGCCTTGTTGGGCTGCACCACGAAGCCGGTGGTCTGGCTGACCATGCGGCTGGCGGCCACGATGTGCTGGGTGTCGATGCGCAGGTCGAGCCCGAAGTAGTCCTTGCGGGTCTTCACCGCCATGACGACCTCCTCGAGCGAGCAGTTGCCCGCGCGCTCGCCCAGGCCATTGATGGTGCACTCCACCTGGCGCGCGCCGCCGATCTTCACGCCGGCCAGCGAGTTGGCCACGGCCATGCCCAGGTCGTTGTGGCAGTGCACCGACCAGATCGCCTTGTCACTGTTGGGAATGCGCTCACGCAGCATCTTGATGAAGTTGCCGTAGAGCTCGGGGATGGCGTAGCCGACGGTGTCGGGCACGTTGATGGTGGTGGCGCCTTCGGCGATCACGGTTTCGAGCACGCGGCACAGGAAGTCGGGGTCGCTGCGATAGCCGTCCTCGGGGCTGAATTCCACGTCGCCGATCTGGTTGCGCGCGAAGCGCACCGCCAGTCTCGCCTGTTCATGCACCTCCTCGGGCGACATGCGCAGCTTCTTTTCCATGTGAAGCGGCGAGGTGGCGATGAAGGTGTGGATCCGCCCGCGGGCCGCGCCCTTGAGGGCCTCGGCTGCTCGGCCGATGTCGCGGTCGTTGGCGCGCGAGAGGCCGCACACCGTCGAATCCTTGATCGTGTTGGCGATCGCCTTCACCGCCTCGAAGTCACCGTTCGAGCTGGCCGGAAAGCCCGCCTCGATGACGTCGACCTTCAGCCGCTCCAGCAGCTTGGCGATGCGCATCTTCTCGTCGCGCGTCATCGAGGCGCCCGGCGATTGCTCGCCGTCGCGCAGGGTGGTGTCGAAAATGATCAGCTGGTCGGTCATCGTGGTTCTCCTTCGTACGCGCCTTTCCTGCGCGTCCGGACCGGACCAGCGCTTCAGCGTCAGGCGACTTCAACCACCGATTGTGCGCTGTGCGCGCCCCGGGTACGCGCACGTTGCACGCCCGAGACGATCGCCTTCAGCGAAGCGGTGACCACGTTCGCGTCCACGCCCACGCCGAAGAGCGTGTGCGTGCCGTCCACGCGCAGCTCCAGGTAGGCCACCGACTTCGCGTCGGCACCCGAGCCGATGGCATGCTGGTGGTAGTCCATCACACGCACGGAATGACCCGTGGCCTGGCTCAGCGCCTGCGTGAAGGCGTCGATGGGACCGTTGCCGCGGCCCTCGATGGCGCGGACTTCGCCGTCCCATTGCACGTCGGCCTGAATCGCCACGGCAGCCTCTGCACCCTCGCCCTTTTCCTCGATCAGGCGATGCGGCAGCGACTGCGCGGTCTCGATGCCGTATTCGCGCACGAACAGCTGCCAGAGGTCGGCCGCGGTGAGCTCCTTGCCGGCCACGTCCATCACACGCTGCACCGACTGCATGAACTCCATCTGCAGGCGGCGCGGCATCTCGATGCCGTACTCGCTCTCGAGGAGGTAGGCCATGCCGCCCTTGCCCGACTGGCTGTTCACGCGGATCACCGCCTCGTAGCTGCGGCCGACGTCCTTCGGGTCGATCGGGAGGTACGGAATCTCCCAGACGTCGCCGTCCTTGCGCGCCGCGAAGGCCTTCTTGATCGCGTCCTGGTGCGAGCCCGAGAACGAGGTGTAGACCAGGTCGCCCACGTACGGATGGCGCGGGTGCACCGGGATCTGGTTGCAGTGCTCGACGGTGGCGCGGATCTCGTCGATGTTCGAGAAGTCGAGCTCCGGCGATACGCCCTGGGTATAGAGGTTGAGCGCGACGTTCACCAGGTCGAGATTGCCGGTGCGCTCGCCGTTGCCGAAGAGGCAGCCTTCGATGCGCTCGGCGCCGGCCATCAAGGCCAGTTCACCCGCCGCCGTGCCGGTGCCGCGGTCATTGTGCGGATGCACGCACAGCACGATGGAGTCTCGGCGCGCGAGGTTGCGGTGCATCCACTCGATCATGTCGGCGAAGATGTTCGGCGTGGAGTGCTCGACCGTGGTGGGCAGGTTGATGATGCACTTGCGCTCGGGCGTCGGCGCCCAGACTTCGGTCACCGCATCGACCACGCGCTTGGAGAAGTGGACGTCGGTGCCCGAGAACATCTCGGGCGAGTATTGGAAGGTCCACTTCGTGTTCGGCTGCTTGGCAGCGAACTCGTTGAACATGCGGGCGTGGCTGCTGGCGAGTTCGACGATCTGGTCCTCGTCCATGCCGAGCACCACGCGGCGCATGACGGGCGCAACCGCGTTGTAGAGATGCACGATCGCGCGCGGGGCGCCCTGCAGCGATTCGAAGGTGCGGGCGATGAGGTGGTCGCGCGCCTGCGTCAGCACCTGGATCGTCACGTCGTCGGGAATGCGGTCTTCCTCGATGAGCTTGCGCACGAAGTCGAATTCGATCTGCGAAGCCGAGGGGAAGCCGACCTCGATCTCCTTGAAGCCGATGGCCACGAGGGTTTCGAACATGCGCATCTTGCGCGCGATGTCCATGGGTTCGACCAGGGCCTGGTTGCCATCGCGCAGGTCTGTCGACAGCCAGATCGGCGCCTTGGTCAGCACGGCATCGGGCCAGGTACGGTCCTTGAGGCCGATCGGGGCGAATGCGCGGTACTTGCTTTGAGGTTGCTTGAGCATGTCGATTTCTCTGTGATGGTTGGTAATCGACCAGCAACCCCAAAAAACAAACGGCCCGTTGCTGGTGCGAACGGGCCGTGATGAGGGATTTGCGCGTGCGCTACCGTCTCCGCCCGTGAGGGAGGGCTAGTAGGGCCAGAAGCGAAATCTTGTTCATGAGAGTATCGAATGTAGCACAAGCCACGCTCAGTTATGCAAGCCCCGTTCGTCGGGCTCCTCCGTCGAGGTGCTGATCACGCTGGCCTGCTGGCCCTTGGCCTTGCGCCAGGCATAGACCACGTAGCCGCTCAGGCCGTAAACGACGAACAGGCCGAACAGCACAGTCGGCGGGTGGATGTTGATGACGGCGATGCCCAGCGCGATCAGCACGATCACCGCGAAAGGCACGCTCTTCTTCATCTGGATGTCCTTGAAGCTGTAGAACGGCGCATTGGTGACCATCGTGAGGCCCGCGTACAGAGTGAACGCGAAGGTGACCCATGTGATCTGCGTCCACGAGAGATACAGCACCTCGCCGCCGCGCTTGCCCCACTCGTTCACCAGCCAGATGAAGCCCGCCACGAGCGCAGCAGCTGCGGGTGACGGCAGCCCCTGGAACCAGCGCTTGTCGACCACGCCGGTGTTGACGTTGAAGCGCGCGAGGCGCAGCGCTGCGCATGCGCAATAGACGAAGGCAGCGATCCAGCCCCAGCGGCCCAGCCCCTTGAGCGACCACTCGTAGGCGATGAGCGCCGGCGCTGCGCCGAACGACACCATGTCGGAAAGCGAATCCATCTGCTCGCCGAACGCGCTCTGCGTATTGGTCATGCGCGCAACGCGGCCGTCGAGGCTGTCGAGGATCATCGCCGCGAACACGCCGAGCGCCGCGAGGTCGAAGCGCGCGTTCATGGCCATCACGACCGAATAGAAGCCGCCGAACAGCGCCGCCAGCGTGAACAGGTTCGGCAGGATGTAGATGCCTTTGCGGCGCTTGCGCGGCGGCACATCGTCGGGAAGCGTGTCGTCATGCATCGAATTTGCCTCCATCCCTCGTGCGTGCTGCGTGGGTAGCTATCCATTCGATAGCATCTTGATCTGTGAATCGCATGGTTCGCAGTGTAGTTCAGGGGCCCGCGTCGTCCCCTTTCAAACAAAAGGGCCACCGCAACGGGTGGCCCTCGGGAAACGGGCGCCGAAGCGCCCTCCTGGCTGGCAGATCAGTTGCGGGTCTGGTCGACCAGCTTGTTCTTCTTGATCCAGGGCATCATCGCGCGCAGCTTCTCGCCGACGACTTCGATCTGGTGCTCTGCATTCAGGCGGCGGCGGCTGATCAGCGTGGGAGCGCCAGCAGCGTTTTCCAGCACGAAGCTCTTGGCGTATTCGCCGGTCTGGATGTCCTTCAGGACCTGCTTCATGACCTTCTTGGTCTCTTCGGTCACGACACGCGGGCCGGTGACGTACTCGCCGTACTCGGCGTTGTTCGAGATCGAGTAGTTCATGTTGGCGATGCCGCCTTCGTAGATCAGGTCGACGATCAGCTTCAGTTCGTGCAGGCACTCGAAGTACGCCATTTCGGGGGCGTAGCCGGCTTCCACCAGCGTTTCGAAACCGGCCTTGATCAGCTCGACCGTGCCGCCGCACAGAACCGCTTGCTCGCCGAACAGGTCGGTCTCGGTTTCTTCGCGGAAGTTGGTCTCGATGATGCCGGCCTTGCCGCCGCCGTTGGCAGTGGCGTAGCTCAGCGCGAGGTCGCGCGCCTTGCCGGTCTTGTCCTGGTGCACGGCCACGAGGTGGGGCACGCCGCCACCCTGGGTGTACGTGCTGCGCACGGTGTGGCCCGGGGCCTTGGGAGCGACCATCCACACGTCGAGGTCGGCGCGCGGCTGCACGAAGCCGTAGTGCACGTTGAAGCCGTGCGCGAAGACCAGCGAAGCGCCTTCCTTGATGTTCGGGGCGACGTCGTTCTTGTAGACGTTGGCGATCTGCTCGTCGGGCAGCAGGATCATGACCACGTCGGCGGCCTTCACGGCCTCGGCCACTTCGGCGACCTTCAGGCCGGCCTTCTCGACCTTGGGCCAGGAAGCGCCGCCCTTGCGCAGGCCGACCACGACCTTCACACCGCTGTCGTTCAGGTTCTGCGCGTGCGCATGGCCCTGCGAGCCGTAGCCGATGATTGCAACCGTCTTGCCCTTGATGAGGCTCAGGTCAGCGTCCTTGTCGTAGTAAACCTTCATTTGAATCTCTCCTAAAAAATCTCTCGCACCCGTGCGGGATGCATTTCACTCAAAGGCCGGAGGAATTCCGGTCCTTCATCTGCTGGTTGATGGACACGAGGCTGTCGTGGATGCGGAACAGCACGATGAGCAGTTCGCTGTAGATGCGTACGCCGATGGTGCCGAAGATCAGGACCGTGAAGGCCGGCAGGTACTGGCGCTGCAACAGCGCTGCCACCGCCAGCACGACCACGCCCAGCAGGCCGAGGAAATAGAGCACCCGTACGATCGCCGGGGTCACCATCCTGTCGAAACCAAGCAGTCCTCGCATCACTCTCGCCTCATGTGTGGATGAACGTATGAACTGAGGGCGCCTTCACCCTCCTACACGCGCAGGATGCGCTCGCCGCGCCCGATGCCGCTGGCACCGGTACGGACAGTCTCGAGGATAGCGCTACGCTCGATCGCTTCCAGGAAAGCGTCGTTCTTGCCGTGGTCGCCGGTGAGTTCGATGGTGTAGCTCTTGTCGGTCACGTCGATGATGCGGCCGCGGAAGATTTCCGCCATGCGCATCATCTCCTCGCGTTCCTTGCCGACCGCGCGCACCTTCACCATCATGAGCTCGCGCTCGGTGTAGGCGCCTTCGGTGAGGTCGACGACCTTCACCACCTCGATCAGCCGGTTCAGGTGCTTGGTGATCTGCTCGATCACGTCGTCCGAACCGGTGGTGACGATGGTCATGCGCGAGAGGCTTGCGTCCTCCGTGGGCGCCACCGTGAGCGATTCGATGTTGTAGCCGCGGGCCGAGAACAGGCCCACCACGCGGGAAAGAGCACCCGGCTCGTTTTCCAGCAGCACTGCGATGATGTGTTTCATGTTTGCGTGACTCCTCTTTTCGCCGCCCTCCCCCGTGCACGGTAATGCGCGGGCTTGGCGGGCAATAGATTCGTCAGTAGTAAAGAGTTGAGCGAATGTCCGTTCCGTCGATCCGGTCAGAGATCTTCGGAACCCAGCAGCATCTCGGTGATGCCCATGCCGGCCTTCACCATCGGGAACACGTTCTCGGTCGGATCGGTACGGAAGTCCATGAACACCGTGCGGTCCTTGAGCTTGCGCGCCTCGCGCAGCGCCGGCTCCACGTCTTGTGGACGCTCGATCAGCATGCCGACGTGGCCATAGGCCTCGGCGAGCTTCACGAAGTTGGGCAGCGCATCCATGTAGCTGTGGCTGTAGCGGCCGGAGTATTCGATCTCCTGCCACTGGCGAACCATGCCCAGGTAGCGGTTGTTGAGCGAGCAGATCTTGATCGGCGTGTTGTACTGCAGGCAGGTGGAGAGTTCCTGGATGCACATCTGAACCGAGCCTTCGCCGGTGATGGTGAACACTTCCGAATCGGGCTTGGCGAGCTTGATGCCCATGGCATAGGGAATGCCCACGCCCATGGTGCCAAGGCCACCGGAGTTGATCCAGCGGCGCGGCTCGTCGAAGCGGTAGTACTGGGCGGCCCACATCTGGTGCTGGCCGACGTCCGACGTGATGTACGTGTCGGTGTCCTTGGTCATGTTCCAGAGGGTCTCGACCACGTACTGCGGCTTGATCACGTCCTTGTTGCCGCGGTCGTACCTCAGGCAGTCGCGCGAACGCCATGCCTCGATCGTCTTCCACCAGTCGGCCAATGCGCCAGCGTCGGGCTTGGTGGTGCTCTCGCGGATCATCGAGATCAGCTCGGTGAGCACGTCCTTCACGTCGCCGACGATCGGGATGTCGACCTTCACACGCTTCGAGATGCTCGAGGGGTCGATGTCGACGTGGATGATCTTGCGTTCGTTCTGCGCGAAGTGCTTGGGGTTGCCGATCACGCGGTCGTCGAAGCGCGCGCCCACGGCCAGCAGCACGTCGCAGTTCTGCATCGCGTTGTTGGCTTCGATGGTGCCGTGCATGCCCAGCATGCCCAGGAACTTGCGGTCGCTCGCCGGATAGGCGCCCAGGCCCATCAGCGTGTTGGTGACCGGATAGCCCAGCATGTCGACCAGCGTGCGCAGTTCGTTGCAGGCGTTGCCCAGCAGCACGCCACCGCCGGTGTAGATGTAGGGGCGCTTGGCGGCCAGCAGCAGTTGCAGCGCCTTGCGGATTTGCCCGCCATGGCCCTTGCGCACCGGGTTGTACGAGCGCATCTCGACCTTGTCGGGATAGCCCGCGTACGGAATCTTCTTGAACGAGACGTCCTTGGGCACGTCCACCACCACGGGACCCGGGCGGCCGCTGCGCGCGATGTGGAAGGCCTTCTTCATCGTCATGGCCAGATCCTTGGGATCCTTGACGAGGAAGTTGTGCTTGACGATGGGGCGGGTGATGCCGACCGTGTCGCATTCCTGGAAGGCGTCGAGGCCGATGGCTGCCGTCGGCACCTGGCCCGAGATGATCACCATCGGGATCGAGTCCATGTACGCCGTCGCGATGCCGGTGACCGCATTGGTCAGGCCGGGACCGGAAGTGACAAGCGCCACGCCGACCTCACCGGTGGCACGGGCGTAGCCGTCGGCAGCGTGGACGGCGGCCTGTTCATGGCGCACCAGCACATGCTGGATGGTGTCCTGCTTGTAGAAAGCGTCGTAGATATAGAGAACCGCGCCGCCCGGGTAGCCCCAGACGTACTGGACGCCTTCGGCCTGCAGTGCCTTCACCAGCACTTCGGCGCCCATGAGTTCTTGAGTCGAATTGCCTGCGCCAGCGGACGCGGCGGCTGCGGAGACGATTTCCGCCTTGGAGATTTCCATGATCAACCTTTGTCTATTTCGGGAACGAAATACCTTGGGTGCCCCTTGCCAACCCTTGTGAGGTCGCGCCAGGACTTGAGGCCAAAGCCATGGACGGACTGATGTTCCGCCGGACCGTGACCCGTTTGCCTTTTGACTTGCAAGGCGGATTATGACATTCCCGGGCGTTCATATTCGCTTCAGCTGCCTTGTAAAGCTACAAAGGCATAATCCGCGGCGATAAACGTAGCGATCGCTAGACCCCATTCCCACGCGGCGCGCCCTGCGCGCCCCCTCTCGCTTGGCCACTGAACAAGAACTCTCCGACTTCCTGAAAAGCGTCGAACGGCGCGCTTTCAAGCGCTCGGTCTACCACGTGCGGGATGAAGAAGCGGCCCTCGATATCGTGCAGGACAGCATGATGAAGCTGGCCCAGCACTACGGGGACAAGCCCGCGGCCGAGCTGCCGATGCTGTTCCAGCGCATCCTGTCGAATTGCACGCTCGACTGGTTCCGCCGCCAGAAAACCCGGCGCGCCCTGTTCTCCAACCTCAGCGATTTCGATTCGGTCGACGAAGACGGAGATTTCGATCTGCTGGAGAACTTCGTCTCGCCCGCCGACTCTAGGGAGGCGGAGAGCGCCGAAGACACCACCCGCCGCGCCCAGATCTTCAAGGAGATCGAGGAGCAGATCGCAGCTTTGCCGGGCCGTCAACGCGAGGCTTTCCTGATGCGTTACTGGGAGGAAATGGACGTCGCAGAGACGGCCGCTGCGATGGGCTGCTCCGAGGGCAGCGTCAAAACCCATTGCTCGCGAGCCGTCCACGCTCTGAGCAAGGCGCTCAAGGCCAAGGGAATATCGCTATGAACACTAAGGTTCCAACCTCGATCAACACCGTTGCCGAAGACCAGTTCGGCCAGCGTCTGGCAGCCCGCCTCTCGGCTGGCAACCAGGAACTGCCGCACGACATCGGCGAGCGGCTGCGCGTGGCGCGTGCGCAGGCTGTGGCGGCGCGCAAGCAGGCCCCGCAACTGAGGACCGCGCCTGCGGTGGTGCGTTCGGGCAACACGCTCACGATGGGCGGCAGCTGGTGGACTCGCATCGCCTCGGTGGTGCCGCTGATAGCGCTCGTTGCGGGCCTGATCACCATCAGCGTGATGCAGGACGAGGACCGCGCCAGCGAACTGGCCGAAGTGGATTCCGCTCTGCTGACAGGCGATCTCCCCCCCGCCGCCTACACCGACCCCGGTTTTGCCCAATTCCTCAAGGCCGAAAACGCCTCCGACTGAACCTTCATCGATCGAATGCGACGCCGCACCTCTTCCAGCTTGAACAGCCCCCGCCCGTTGCGCCCGCTTCCGGCGGGCGCATTCATTTGGGCGGGCGCGTTCGCTGTCGCGGCCTTCGGCCTGACGCTCGCATGCGCCCAGCCTCCTTCCGAGACCGCCTCGAAGGCGACTGGGAACCCGCCTTCGAGCACTTCGGCTTCGGCAAGCAGCCCCAAGGCCGTAGCCCCGACGAAGCCGCTGTGGAACGAACTCACGGCCGAGCAGCAGCAGGCGCTGAAGCCGCTGAATTCGCACTGGAACACGCTGAACATCGGTCAGAAGAAGAAATGGCTGGCGCTGTCGCGCAACTTCAGCAGCATGTCGGCGGAGGACCAGTCCACCCTCCACAGCCGGATGATCGAATGGGCCGCCCTGAGCAACCAGCAGCGCATTCAGGCCCGCCTGAACTTCGCCGAGGTGAAGCGCATTCCGGCCGATGAGCGCAAGCTCAAATGGGAGCAATACCAGGCACTGAGCGAGGAAGAAAAGCGCAAGCTGGCCGAGCGCGCCGCCGCCAAACCGCGCGGCGCCGCAATTCCCGTGAGACCGGTGTCTTCCCAGAAGCTGGTGCCGGTGCCTCCCATTGCGCCCGCCGGACACTCGCCGCGGATCCTGCTCGCCCCTCCCCCTGCGCCGGCCGAGACGGTTCTGGTCGCCTCGCCTCCGGAACGCGCTCCCGCAGCCGCTGCGGCGGCGACACCGGCTGTTTCCGTCACGCCAGCCGCTCCGGCCTCCTCCGGCGCCACGGCACAGCCTGTTCCCGCAGAAGCCCAGGTGCCGGCACCATCGACGGCAGCGGATCAACCGTCGTCTTCCACCCCCTGAGCGCAGGCCTCGATGGTTTCCAGCCCTTCCGAAGCTTCGAGCTCCGATCAGCCCGCCTCGCCCAACCCTCTTGCTCCCAGCGCTCCTGTTTCGATAGTGCCCGGCCTCTGGCGCCGCATGGCTTGCTGGCTCTACGAAGGCATGCTGCTCTTTGCCGTGGTGTTCGTGTCAGGCTGGCTCTTCAGCACGCTGGGCCAGATGCGCGACGCGATGGATTCGCGGCGCCATCTCCTGCAGGCTTTTCTTTTCGTGGTATTCGGCGTGTACTTCGTCTGGTTCTGGACCAAGGGCCAGACCCTCGCCATGAAGACCTGGAACATCCGCATCGTCGACGTTCACGGCCAACCCGTGAGCCAGCGCCGCGCGCTCGCGCGCTACCTGCTGAGCTGGGTCTGGTTCCTGCCGCCGCTGGCCGCCATCGCGCCCTTCAAGCTCTCGGGCGGCGAGTCGACCGTGCTGATCTTCGGCTGGGTGGCCGTCTGGGCCGTTCTGGCGCGCTTTCACCCCGACCGCCAGTTCTGGCATGACGCCTGGGCCGGTACACGGCTCATCACCTCCAAACCGATGAGCCGCCGATGAGTGCCGTGCCGAAGCTTCCCGATCCCGCCGTCAATCCGCAGAAGGCCCGCAAGGGCCTCGATCGCGTCTGGCATGCCACGCTGATCTCCCTGCACGGCCTGCGCGCCGGCTGGAGCGAGCCCGCCTTCCGCCAGGAAGCCATCCTGTCGATCGTGATGATCCCGGCAGCCTTCTGGCTGGGGCGCAGCTGGGTCGAGGTCGCCCTGCTCGCCGGCAGCGCCGTGCTCGTGATGATCGTGGAGCTTCTCAACACCGCCGTGGAGGCCGCCATCGACCGCATCGGGCCCGAGTGGCACGACCTCTCCAAGCGCGCCAAGGACATGGGCAGCGCCGCCGTGCTGCTTTCGCTGACGCTTTGCGCAGGGATCTGGGCAGCGGCGCTGTGGCAACGCTTCATGTCATGAGGCGGCCCATCGGCTGCGGCATGATGGCGGGATGACTCCCGAATTTTCGATCTGTGTGTACTGCGGCTCGCGCCCCGGCGAGCGCCCTGAATTCACCCAAGCCGCCCAGGCCGTCGGCCAATGGATCGGCCGGCATCGCGGCCAGCTTGTCTACGGCGGTGGCCGAACCGGCCTGATGGGCACGGTGGCCGAGGCCACCCGCCAGGCCGGCGGCCGCGTCGTTGGCATCATCCCCAAGGCGCTGGTCGACAAGGAACTGGCCAACCCTCTTTGCGATGAACTCCACGTGGTCGACACCATGCACGAGCGCAAAGCCATGATGGGCGAGCGCGCCGACGCCTTCGTCGCCCTGCCGGGCGGCATCGGCACCTTCGAGGAACTGTTCGAGATCTGGACCTGGCGCCAGCTCGGCTACCACGACAAGCCCACCGGCATCCTCAACACCGCCGGCTACTACGACGGCCTGCTCGCCTTCCTGGCGCACAGCGTGCGCGAGGGCTTCATGGGCGAATGGCAGATGGAACTGATCCGCACCGGCACCGACGTGACCGAACTGCTCACGGCGCTGCGCGCCGAGGTACCGCTGCACGCGCGCGGAGACCGCCTCTCGGAAAACCTCTGACTTCGGACAGCCCCGGGGGGAAGTCAATCCAGAAACACCGAGGAACCGGCTCCGCCGGGCCTCAGGTGTTGCCCCCGGAAGGGGGTTGGCGCAGCGACACGAAGTCGCGCGCAGCCTGGGGGCGAACCAATCAAACAGCGTTCTCGTTCTCTTCGCCGGTACGGATGCGCACGATGCGCTCCACGGCGGTCACGAAGATCTTGCCGTCGCCGATCTTTCCGGTGCGCGCGGAATTGACGATGGCTTCGATGCAGCGCTCCACGTCAGCCTCGTTGACGACCACTTCGACCTTCATCTTGGGAAGGAAGTCGACGACGTATTCGGCGCCGCGGTAGAGCTCGGTGTGCCCCTTCTGGCGGCCGAAGCCCTTGACTTCGGTCACTGTCAGGCCGGTGACGCCCACTTCGGCCAAGGCCTCGCGCACGTCCTCGAGCTTGAAGGGTTTGACGATGGCGGTGATCTGCTTCATGGTTTTTGCGCTCCGGCGGTTTCGTTGAATTTGCTGGTGATAGGGTAACGCCAATCCTTGCCGAAGCTTCGGTGGGTGACCCGGATGCCTACCGGCGCCTGGCGCCGCTTGTACTCGTTGATCTTGATCAGCCGCGCGACCCGCTCGACCACCGCGCGCTCGTAGCCGGCCGAAATGATCTCGTCGATGCCTTCGTCATCCTGCATGTAGCGTGCCAGGATCCCGTCGAGGATGTCGTAGGGCGGGAGGCTGTCCTGGTCGGTCTGGTCGGGCCGGAGCTCGGCGCTCGGGGGGCGCGTGATGATCCGCTCGGGGATCGGCTCGCTACCCGTGCCGTACGGGTCGTGGGCATTGCGCCAGCGCGCCAGGGCGAAAACAGTGGTCTTGAGCAGGTCCTTGATGACCGCGAAGCCCCCTGCCATGTCGCCGTACAGCGTGCAGTAGCCGGTGGCCATCTCGCTCTTGTTGCCGGTGGTCAGCACGATGGAGCCGAACTTGTTCGACAGCCCCATCAGCAGCGTGCCGCGGATGCGGGCCTGGATGTTCTCCTCGGCCGTGTCCTCGGGCCGGCCCTTGAACTCCTCCGCCAGCGCGCCCTTGAAGGACTCGAAGGTGTGCCTGATGGAAATCTCGTCGTAACGCACGCCCAGGCGACCGGCCATGTCGCGTGCGTCGATCCAGCTGATGTCGGCGGTGTAGGGCGAAGGCATCATCACCGCTCGGACCTTGTCCTTGCCCAGTGCATCGACCGCGATCGCGAGCACCAGGGCGGAGTCGATGCCGCCCGAAAGCCCCAGGATGGCGCCCGGAAACCCGTTCTTGCCGATGTAGTCGCGCACGCCGAGCACCAGGGCATCCCAGAGCTGAGCCTCGGCGTCGCGCGGGGGGGCGACGGCGCCCGGCTCCGCGACGAAGCCCACGCCGCCCTGCGGCTTGCGCTCCAGCTGCGCGAAAACCAGCTTCTCCCGGAAACTCTCGGCCTGCATGGCGGTGGCGCCGTCGGCCTGCAGCGCGAAGGAAGCACCGTCGAAAACCACCTCGTCCTGCCCGCCCACCAGGTGCGCGTAGACCAGCGGCAGCCCGACCGCACGCGCCCGGTCGGCCATGCGCGCGACGCGCTCGCCCTCCTTGCCGACGTGGTAGGGCGAAGCGTTGATCACCGCCAGCACCTCGGCGCCGCCATCGCGCGCCAGTTCCGCCGGCTGGTCGAACCAGGCGTCCTCGCAGATCAGCAGGCCGACCGAGACGCCCTCCACCTCGAACACGCAGGTGCCCTGCCCCGGCGTGAAGTAGCGGCGCTCGTCGAACACCTGGTAGTTGGGCAGTTCGCGCTTGGCGTAGGTCTCGAGGATGCGGCCTTCCTTGATGACGCTGGCCGCGTTATGGCGCATCTGCACGGCCACCGAGCGGCTGCGCAGGCTGCCGCCCGTCGGATGCCCCACCACCACGACCATGTCTTTGAGGTCGGCCAGAGCGGCGGCGATGCCTTTCACGGCATCATCACAGGCTTCGGTGAAGGCGGGGCGCAGGAACAGGTCCTCCGCAGCGTAGCCGGCAATCGAGAGTTCGGGCGTCAGCAGGAGGCGCGCACCCTGGCCATGGGCTTCGCGCGCGGCATCGACGATCTTCTTCGCGTTGCCGGCGAGGTCGCCCACCACAAAATTGAGTTGCGCGATGGCGAGCTTGAGCGTCATACAGAAGGAAGAAAAAGGCTTGAACGATTATGTCATTCGGGTTCTGCCGTCTCCGTCGGACGTGACCCCGGAAGCGTGGAACGCGCTGCTCGCCGCCCAGGCCGAGCCGTCGCCCTTCATGCGCCACGAATACCTCTCGGCCCTGACCGACAGCCGCAGCGCCACACCCGACAGCGGCTGGCTGCCGCAGTTCGTCACGCTGTGGCAGGGCGAGCAGTTGCAGGCCGCGTGCCCGCTCTACGTCAAGGACCATTCCTACGGCGAATACGTCTTCGACTGGGCCTGGGCCAATGCCTACGAGCAGCATGGGCTGGCCTACTACCCGAAGGCGGTGGTGGCGGTGCCTTTCACGCCGGTGCCCGGTGCACGGCTGCTGGCGCGCGATGCCGAGAGCCGCACTTTGCTGGTGCAGGGGCTGATCGCGCTGTGCAAGCAGCTCGAACTGTCGTCGCTGCACCTGCTGTTCGACGCCGACGCGGACATCGCCGCCTGCACCGAGGCGGGCCTCATGCTGCGCAACACGGTGCAGTTCCATTGGACGAACGCGCAATACGCCGATTTCGACGCCTTCCTCGCCAGCCTCTCCCACGACAAGCGCAAGAAGATCCGCCAGGAGCGCCGCAAGGTGGCCGACGCCGGGGTGCGCTTTCGCTGGTCGCGCGGCGCCGACATCGGCAAGGCAGACTGGGATTTCTTCTACCGCTGCTACGAACGCACCTACCGCGAGCACGGCAACCCGCCCTACCTCACGCGCGACTTCTTCCGGCGCATGGCCGACACGATGCCCGAGGCCTGGCTGCTCTTCGTCGCCGAGCGCGACGGCAAGCCCATGGCGAGCAGCCTGATCGCACTCTCCACGGAACCCGACAGCCCCCTGGTCGCCTACGGCCGCTACTGGGGCGCGCTGGAGCGCGTCGACTGCCTGCATTTCGAGGCCTGCTACTACCAGCCGCTGGCCTGGTGCATCGAGCACGGCGCGCAGCGCTTCGAAGGCGGTGCCCAGGGCGAGCACAAGATGGCGCGGGCGCTGATGCCGGTGAAGACCACCAGCGCGCACTGGCTGGCGCATCCGTCCTTCGCCGACGCAGTGGAGCGCTTCCTCGAACGCGAGGGGGCTGGCATCGAGAACTACATGGACCATCTGGGAGAGCGCAGCCCCTTCAAGTCAGGTTGAGCTGCAATTCGGCGCTGCTATAAAAGCGCCGACATCCACAACAATCCAGAGAAGAAGAACTCGATGCCATTCATCGGACTGGGCCTGCACGTCCTCATCGCGCTGTTCTTTGCCGTGCATGCGATGCGCCACGGCAAGCAGATGTACTGGCTGCTGATCCTGTTCAGCTTTCCGCTTCTCGGCAGCATCGTGTATTTCGTGGTCGAGTACCTGCCGGCCTCGCGCATGCAACGCACCGCGGGCAAGGTGGCGAGCGCGGCCATCGGCTTCATCGACCCCGAGCGTGAGTACCGCGCCGCCGCCGAGGCCTACGACCTCGCGCCCACAGCACAGAACAAGCTGCGCCTCGCCAAGGCCGCGCTCGACAGGGGCCAGGCCGCCGACGCGGTCGGCCACTACCGCGACGCACTGAAGGGCCCGCTGGCTTCCGACCCGGAACTGCAGTTCGGTCTCGCCAGCGCCCTGCTCGCCGCAGGCGGCGCCACCGCCGGGCGCGACGCCCTTCAGGCCCTGCAGACGCTGCGCTCCACGCGCGACGACTACCGCAAGGACGAAGTGGCAGTGCTTATCGCCCGCGCCCTCGCCGCCGACGGCCAGCAGGCGGAGGCGCGCCAGGCCTTCGAGGAAGCGCTGAGCCGCTACAACACCGTCGAGGCCCGCGCCCGCTACATTGCATGGCTCGCCCAGCAAGGCGACGCCGCCGGCGCGCAACGCCATTGGGACGAGCTCCAGCAGGCCGCGCGCCACTGGAACTCGCACGCACGTTCGGTCAATCGAGAATGGATGCAGTTGGCCGGCGACGCCGTCCGGGGCTGAGCGTTCTCTGTCCAAGGGCATAGCGCCCTTGTCCGTTTGGCACATCGACGGCGTGTCCGCCCTCTCCTAGCATCGGCTTCGAGGAGAGAACCGCAGCATGCAGACATCCACACGCCGGGCCGTCGCGGCACTCTGCTTCATCGCAGCCGGGCCTTGGGCGTCGGCCGCCAGCTTCGATTGCTCCAAGGCCGGCAACGCCACCGAGAAGGCCATCTGCGCCGACGCCGGACGCTCGCGGCAGGACGAAGCGATGGCCGCGCTCTACAAGCGGCAGGCCGAGATGCCCGGCACGGGCCAGTGGCCTGCCATCCTGAAACGGGACCAGCGCGACTGGATCGCGGTGCGCAATCGCGAATGCAAGGCGAACACGGAGTGCCTGAAGCAGGACTACGAGCGGCGCATCAGCTATCTCAGCCACCCTCTTCTCCAGTGGATGGGCCGCTATGTGGAGGGCCGCTGCCCGCGGGACGGCCGCTTCCTCGACGTGACGCCCGAGGTGGGCGGCACGCTGAGCATCGATCTGTACATCTGCCCCGATTCACGCGGGAACATGCTGCTGCAGGGCAAGAACGTGCTTGACGGGCAGCGGCGCCTCGTGGTGCAAGAGTCCGGGCGTTGCACCCGCACCCTCCAGTTCGATACCGACCGCGTCACCGTCTCCGACGGGCCGGGCTGCGCACCTGCGCTGGCCGGCAGCTTCGCTCGCGACCCGCGGCGCTCGCCCTTCGAGAACGAATAGGCGAGCTTTTTACTTTCAGCTTCTTACTTCTTGTAGTTGGCCACGCCGTCCATGATTTCCTTCCTGGCCGAGTCGATGCCTTCCCAGCCCAGCACCTTGACCCACTTGCCCGCTTCCAGGTCCTTGTAGTGCTCGAAGAAGTGGCTGATGGCCTTCAGGCGCATCGGGTTCACGTCGTCCACCGACTTCCAGTGGCTGTAGATCGGCAGCACCTTGTCGGTGGGCACGGCGAGCACCTTGCCGTCGACGCCGGCTTCGTCTTCCATCATCAGGATGCCCAGGGGACGGCACGGCACCACCACGCCCGGCAGCAGCGGGTACGGCGCGATCACCAGCACGTCGACCGGGTCGCCGTCGCCCGACAGGGTCTGCGGCACGTAGCCGTAGTTGGCGGGGTAGTACATCGCCGTCGTCATGAAGCGGTCGACGAAGATCGCGCCCGATTCCTTGTCCACCTCGTACTTGATCGGGTCGGCGTTCATCGGGATTTCGATCACGACGTTGAAGGCGTCGGGCAGGTTCTTGCCGGGGGAAACTTTGTCGAAGGACATGACGTTTTTCGAGTAGTTGAAAAGTATGAGAGGGACGGGGACAAACCCTGAGTTTACTTTCCGTGTCACCGGCCGGTCGCACACGCATCTGTTTTTGCCTGTAAATTGCAACCGTTGGCCAATCGGCTCCGCACCCCGGTGCAGCGAGCTTCGAGGAAGCAACGCGGCGGAAATCACGGTCCCGTACGCGTTGCACGCAAGGGCCCGTGCTGTCCGTCTCCACTAGTCACAACGAACGAATGGAGAAGCAAAGCATGATCGGCAACACCCCCCTGATACTGGCCATCGTCTGCGGTCTCGTCGCCGTGGCCTACGGTTTCTGGGCCCGAAGTTGGATTCTGGCGAAGGACGCGGGCAACGCCCGCATGCAGGAGATCGCGGCGGCCATCCAGGCCGGCGCCTCGGCCTACCTCGCCAAGCAGTACAGCACCATCGCCGTCGTCGGCATCGTGCTCGCCATCCTGATCGCCGTCTTCCTCGACCTCACCACCGCCGCCGGCTTCATCGTGGGCGCGGTGCTTTCCGGAGCCTGCGGCTTCATCGGCATGAACGTGTCGGTGCGCGCCAACGTGCGCACCGCGCAGGCCGCTACCCACGGCATCGGTCCGGCGCTCGACGTCGCGTTCCGCGGCGGCGCCATCACCGGCATGCTGGTGGTCGGGCTGGGCCTGCTGGGCGTGTCGGCCTTCTACTGGGTGCTGATCGGCAGCGGCACTCCGGCCGCGGGGCACAGCCTGTCGGCGGTGCTCAACCCGCTCATCGGCTTCGCCTTCGGCTCCTCGCTGATCTCGATCTTCGCGCGACTGGGCGGCGGCATCTTCACCAAGGGCGCCGACGTGGGCGCCGACCTGGTGGGCAAGGTGGAGGCCGGCATCCCCGAGGACGATCCGCGCAACCCCGCCGTGATCGCCGACAACGTGGGCGACAACGTCGGCGACTGCGCCGGCATGGCCGCCGACCTGTTCGAGACCTATGCCGTGACGCTGATCGCCACCATGGTGCTGGGCGCGCTGATGGTCACGGCGGCGCCCACCAACGCGGTGCTCTACCCGCTGGCGCTGGGCGGCGTCTCGATCATCGCGTCGATCATCGGCTGCTTCTTCGTGAAGGCGTCGCCGGGCATGGTCAACGTGATGCCGGCGCTCTACAAGGGGCTGGCGGTGTCGGGCATCCTGTCGCTGATCGCCTTCTGGTTCGTCACCAGCTGGCTGATCCCCGACAACGCGATCGCCGCGAGCGGCAGCCAGCTCAAGCTGTTCGGCGCCTGCTTCGTCGGTCTGGCGCTGACGGCCGCGCTGGTGTGGATCACCGAGTACTACACCGGCACGCAGTACAAGCCCGTTCGGCACATCGCGCAGGCATCGACCACGGGCCACGGCACCAACATCATCGCGGGCCTGGGCGTTTCGATGCGCTCCACGGCGTGGCCGGTGATCTTCGTTTGCATCGCGATCCTGGCGGCCTACTCGCTGGCTGGCCTCTACGGCATCGCGGTGGCCGCCACGTCGATGCTGAGCATGGCCGGCATCGTGGTCGCGCTCGACGCCTACGGCCCCATCACCGACAACGCCGGCGGCATCGCCGAGATGAGCGAACTGCCCGACAGCGTGCGCGCCGTGACCGACCCGCTCGACGCGGTCGGCAACACCACCAAGGCCGTGACCAAGGGCTACGCCATCGGCTCGGCGGGCCTGGCCTCGCTGGTGCTCTTCGCCGACTACACGCACAAGCTGGAGAGCTTCGGCCAGGCGATCAGCTTCAACCTGAGCGACCCGATGGTGATCGTGGGCCTGTTCATCGGCGGCCTGATCCCCTACCTCTTCGGTGCGATGGCCATGGAGGCCGTGGGCCGCGCAGCCGGCGCGGTGGTGGAGGAAGTGCGCCACCAGTTCCGCGACATCCCCGGCATCATGGAAGGCACCGGCAAGCCCGAGTACGGCAAGGCCGTAGGCATGCTGACCGGCGCGGCCATCAAGGAAATGATGATCCCCTCGCTGCTGCCGGTTCTGGTGCCGATCATCGTCGGCCTGGTGCTCGGGCCGAAGGCGCTGGGCGGGCTGCTGATGGGCACCATCGTCACTGGCCTGTTCGTCGCCATCAGCATGTGCACCGGCGGCGGCGCCTGGGACAACGCCAAGAAGTACATCGAGGACGGCCACTTCGGCGGCAAGGGCAGCGAGACGCACAAGGCCGCCGTCACCGGCGACACCGTGGGCGACCCCTACAAGGACACGGCCGGACCGGCGGTGAACCCGCTGATCAAGATCATCAACATCGTGGCACTGCTCATCGTGCCGCTGGTGGTGAAGTTCCATGCGGGCGATGCGGCTGCGGCGGCACCTGCGAAGGTGGAGACGCCGCCCGCCGCCACTGCACCGGCGGCCATGGCCCCGTCGACACCCGCGGCCACGGTCGCATCGGGTGCCGTATCGGCAGCCGAAGCCGCCGCGGTGAAGGTGGAGAACGGCGTCGTGAAGTTCTACTTCGCGACTGCCAGCGCCGAGGTGGCGCCCAACGCCAAGGAGGCGCTGGCCGACGTCATCAAGGCCGTGCAGAGCGGCAGCACCGTGCTCGTGAGCGGCTACCACGACGCCAGCGGCGACCCTGCCAAGAACGCCGAGCTCGCCAAGCAGCGCGCGATGGCCGTGAGCGATGCGCTCAAGGCCGCCGGTGCGCCCGTGGACAAGATCGAGCTGGCCAAGCCGGAGCAGTCGCAGGCCGACGGGCCTCCTGCCGAGGCTCGCCGCGTCGAAGTCAAAGTAAAGTCATGACATGACGCTCCCCCAGGCTTCGCGCGGTTCGCGTCGCTACGCCGGCCCCTCGCCGGGCCCCACACCTGCGGCCCGGCAGTGCCGGTTCAGCGGTGTCTCGCGCACGGCCTGCTCGAGCCTTGCATGCCACTGAAGGCGCGTTGCGCCATGGACCACTGAAAGATGCCCACGACCGAACGACTCGAATCATTCATCGCAGCCGTCGAAGGCGGCGCGCATGCCAAGGCCATCGAGGACTACTACACCGAAGACGCCACCATGCGCGAGAACCAGGCCGAACCGCGGCGCGGCCGCAGCACGCTGGTGGCCCAGGAAACCGCCGTGCTGGAGCGCACCGAGTCGGTGGTCTCCACCTGCGTGCGGCCGGTGCTGGTGAACGGCGACCACGTCGCGATCCACTGGATCTTCGAGTTCACGTTCAAGGGCGGCGGCAGGATGCGCATGGAGGAGATCGCCTGGCAGCGCTGGGAGGGCGAGCGCATCGCCGAGGAGCAGTTCTTCTACGACCCCGCCCAGCGAAAGCCGGGCTGACCGGGACCTTCCCCGACCGCTCCATCCACCGCCATGGCGCTGCTGCCAGTCTCCTAGCCCCATGCGATACCTCCATGCCCTGTTCGCCGGCACCTGGGCCATCGCCCGGGCCGAGTTGGCGATCGTGCGGCGCTTTCCGCGCATCCTGCTGGCCGTGGCGGCGGTGGGCGTGGTGCCCGCGATCTATGCGCTGATCTATCTCTCGAGCGTGTGGGACCCGGCCGGCCACACATCCGACCTGCCCGCCGCCATCGTCAACCAGGACCGGGGCGTGACCTACATGTCGCGCACGGTCAACGTGGGCGACGAGCTCACGCGCACCCTGCTCGACAAGCGCGCCTTCGGCTTCCGCACGATGACCGACACCGAAGCGGCACGCGCCGAGGTGCGGCGGGGCACGCTGGCCTTCGCGCTGCTGATCCCGCCCGACTTCAGCGCCAACGCGGTGCCCGGCGCGCAGCGCGGCGCGGGACAGATCGTGGTCTACACCTCCGAAGGCAACAACTACAGCTCGGCCGGCCTGGCGCGGCGCTTCGCGGGCGAACTGGGGCACCAGGTCAACGAGATGCTCAACGAGCAGCGCTGGGGCCTGGTGCTGAATGCGGCCTCGGGCTCGCAGGCGCGGCTCGACAAGCTCAAGCAGGCCCTGATGGAGCTGCGCGACGGCAGCCAGGCGCTGGCCAGCGGCGCCGCCCAGTACGGCGCAGCCGCACAGCAGGTGGGCAGCGGGTTCAAGCAGGTCAACGGCGGCATCCGCACCATCGAATCGAAGCTGCCGGCGGATGCCGACCTGCGCGCGCTCAAGGCCGGCTCGCAGCAGCTGGCGGCGGGCCAGCGCGAACTCGGCAGCGGACTCGCGCAAATCGGCGACGGGCTCGAGCAGCTCGAAGGCGGTGCCGGGCAGCTCGGCGACGGCGCGCGCCGGATGCAGAAGGACACGGCCGACATCCCCTTCGTGGGCGAGCGCATCGCCAATGGTGCTGGCGAGCTCGCGGCGGGCGCCGACAAGCTGCGCGGAGGCATCGAGCAGGCGCAGGCCGCCATGACCAAGGCGCAGGACGGCAGCCGCAAGCTCGCGACCGGCGCGACCGCGCTCGACGGCGGCGTGGGCAAGCTCACCGACGGCATGGCGGCGCTGGCGGCCGGCATCCACACCATGTCGGGCAGGCTGCCGCCCGACCGCAAGCTCGACGAGTTCGTGCAGGGCGGCGCGCAGCTTGCCCAGGGCGCGGAGCGGCTTTCGACCGGCGTGCGCACCATCGAGGCCGCCCTGCCCGCCTCGATCACCCGCATCCAGGGCAGCGCCTCGGGGCTGGCGGACTCGGTCGAGCCCAAGGTGGAGGTGGTGGCGCCGGTGGCCAACAACGGCAGCGCCTTCGTGCCCAACATGGTGTCGGTGGCGCTGTGGATCGGCGCGGTGATGGCGGGCTACCTGTTCAACATCCGCATCGTGCTGTCGGACCACAGCCACTACCCCAAGCTGGCGAAGACGCTGGGCAAGATCACCATGCCGGCGCTGATCGTGCTGCTGCAGGTGGCGCTGGTGCTGGCCACGCTGGTGGGCGTGCTCCAGGTGCAGGCCCCGGACGTGCCGGCCCTGGCCTTGACGATGGCGCTGGCCTCGCTGGTGTTCCTGGTGGTGCTGTTCGCGATCCTGCACGTGTTCGGCGACTTCGGCCGCATCCTCACCGTGCTGCTGCTGACGCTGCAGCTGTCGGCCGGCGGCGGCGTGCTGCCGGTGGAGCTTTCGGCCGGCTTCTTCCGCGACGTGCATGGCTGGCTGCCCTTCAGCTGGGTGGTGCAGGCCTTCCGCGCCGTGATGTTCGGCGCCTTCGACAATGGCTGGGCGCATGCCTGCGGGGCCGTGCTGCTGTCGGGCGCGGTGGCCGTCGGGCTGATGGCGATCTTCGGCAAGTGGAACGAAGTGCTGCCGGCGGACTACAAGCCGACGATCCAGGTCTAGGGCTCAATATGTGACATCAGTGATGTAACATTCAATCTGTCACATGAACACGCCAGCCGCCACCGATGCCGCCCAGGAACTCTCCGTCGAGGAGCTGGCCGCGCGCACCGGCGTGACCGTGCGCAACATCCGCGCCTACACCACCGCCGGCCTGCTGCCGCCGCCCAGGCTGCGCGGACGGCTCGGCCTGTATGGCGACGAGCATGCGCAGCGCCTGGCGCTGATCCGCGAACTGCGCGACCAGGGCTTCGGCATAGAAGCCATCCGCCGCATCTTCGACCGCGCGCCGGCCTCGGCGTGGCGCGACCTCGTGGCCGTTGCCCGGTCCGTCTCGGGCAGCCTCTTCGCCGAGGAAAAGCCGGTGGTGGTCTCGGCCGACGCGCTGGCCGCCAAGTGGAAGGGCCAGATGACGCCCGCCCTGCTCGCCCGCGCCACCAAGGCCGGCCTCATGCGCGAACTGCCCGACGGCCAGGTGCAGATGCTCAGCCCCGCGCTCGGCCAGATCGCCGAGCAGCTTGCCGCCCTGGGCCTGCCGCTGGAAGAGGCCATCCGCATGCAGGAGACCATGGCCCGCACGCTGCGCACCGTGGCGCGCCACTGGCTGCGCGCGCTGGCCGACAACCTGCTGAGCAGCGACGCCATTGACGCCGGGCGCGCAACCCAGCTGCTCGAACAGGCCCGGGGCCTCGCCACCGGCGCGGTGCAGGCCGCGTTCCCCGTGATCCTGCAGCAGGAGCTCGACGCCCTGCTGCGCAAGACCACCTGAACCGATGACGAAACGAACACGCCACGCCGCAAGCCCCTTCACGCCGAGCCTGTTGCCGGCATTGCTGGTGCTGTGCGGCACCGCCTTCGCGCAGGCACTGCCACAGGCCCAGACGCCAGCCCAGCCGCAAGCCGGCGACGACACCCTCTCCCTGAGCTTCGACGCGGCCCGCGCCCGCATGATCGATCGCTCCGACAAGCTGGCCGCCGCCCGCGCCGCCGTCGACGCGAAGGAGCTGCAAAGCCAGGGCCTCAAGCGCCTGGGCGGCCCCTCGGTCAGCATCTCCGCGCTGGCCTATGCCTACAACGCGAACCTGAACCTCGACCTCGATCCGCTCAACCAGCGGCTCGGGCAGCTGGGTTCGGCGCTGCCGTCGTCCATCCAGAGCGTGATCGCGCGCGTGCCGATCCCGCAACTGCCCAACAGCTACACGCTCAACCGCCACGACACCGGCACCAACGCCTCGATCTCCGCCGTGTGGCCGATCTACGTGGGCGGCGCGACCGACGCGGTGCGCGGCTTCGTCTCGGCCCAGACGCGCGAGGCGCAGGCCGACGCCGAGCAGGCCGGCCACGAAGTCGACACCCTGCTCGTGCAGCGCTACTTCGGGGCGCAGCTCGCCCGCCGCGCTGCCGCCCTGCGCCTGCAGGCCGAGCGCACCATCGCGCAGCACGACTCGGCGGCGCAGAAGATGCTGGCCGCCGGCGTGATCTCGCGCGTCGAGCGGCTGCAGGCCAGCGCCGCGTATGAGGAAGCCCGCCGCAACGCACGCAAGGCCGAGAACGACGCGGCGCTGGCCTCCGTGGCGCTGGCCCGCACCGTACGCGCCGACGGCAGCGTGGCGCCGCAGACGCCGCTCTTTCTCATCAGCACGCCGATCGAGCCGCTGAACTACTTCATCGATTCGGCGCTCACGCGGCACCCGGGCCTGGACAAGGTCGCGGCCAAGAAGTCGCAGGCCGAGCAACTGCACGAAGGCGAAGAGGCGCTGCGCAGGCCGCAGGTGATCGCCTTCGGCACGCGCGAGCTCAAGAGCGGCAACGCCGACTGGGTGGCCGGCGTCGGCGTGCGCTGGACGCTTTACGACTCGGTGGACCGCGACAAGCTCTCGGCCGCCTCGCTCAAGCAGGTCGAGCAGGCCGAACGCACCGATGCGCAGGCGCGCAGCGACATCTCGCTGCTGGTCGAGCGCAACTGGCGCGCGCTGGAGAACGCTCGCCGCCAGTACCTGGAGATGAAGGCCTCGGTCGAGCTCGCGCAGGAGGTCGTGAAGCTGCGCACCGCCGGCCTGCGCGAAGGCACGAGCACCACGCTCGACCTGATCGACGCAGAAACCAACCAGGCCAAGGTGCTGACCGAACGCGCGCAGGCCGCCAACGACTACGTGCAGGCGCTCGCGCAGTTGCTCGAAAGTGCCGGGCTTTCCGACAGGTTTTCCGACTACATCGCACGTGCCGACGTGAAGGTGAATTGATGATGAGTGCCAAGACCCGAAAACTGATCGCGATACTGGCCGCCCTGCTCGTGCTGGCGCTGCTCGTCTGGGGCTTCTGGCGCGCCTCGCGTCCGGCGCCCGAGGTGTTCCAGGGCCAGATGGAAGCGCGCGAGACCGACGTCGCGGGCAAGGTGACCGCGCGCGTCGCCGAAGTGCCGGTGAAGGAAGGCGATCGCATCCAGGCCGGCACGGTGCTGGTCCGCATGGACAGCCCCGAGGTGCGCGCCAAGCTCGCGCAGGCAACCGCCGCCGAGCAGGCCGCGCAGGCCGTCGCCGAGAAGGCGCAGAACGGCGCCCGTCCGCAGGAAGTGGAAATGGCGCGCATGCAGTGGCAGCGTGCCGAGACCGCCGCGCAACTCGCGCAAACCTCTTTCCGCCGAGTCGACGGACTCGCGCGCGAGGGCCTGGTGGCCGACCAGAAGCGCGACGAAGCAGAGGCCAACTGGAAGGCCTCGCGCGACGCCGCCATCGCGGCGAAGGCTCAGTACGACATGGCCCGCACCGGCGCCCGCCCCGAGGACAAAGCCGCAGCCAGCGCACAGGCCCGACAGGTCGCCGGCGTGGTGGCTGAGGCGGAAGCCGCCAAGGCCGAGACCGAGCTGCGCAGCCCCGTGGCCGGCGAAGTGGCCAAGGTGCTGGCGAAGGTCGGCGAACTTTCACCGCAGGGCGTGGCGGTGGTCACGGTGGTCGACCTGAACGACCAGTGGGTGGTGCTCAACGTGCGCGAAGACCGGCTCGCCCGCTTCGCGCTGGGCGACGAATTCGACGCCCACCTGCCCGCGCTGCCCGAGGGCAAGCGCACCGCACGCTTCAAGGTCTACTACAGCGCCGTGCTGCCCGACTTCGCGACCTGGCGCGCCACGCGCGGCGGCACCGGCTTCGACGTGCGCACCTTCGAGGTCCGCGCACGTCCGCTCAAGCCCATCGAAGGTGCGCGGCCCGGCATGAGCGTGCTGGTGGACTGACCGGCGGCACGGATTCCCTCGATGAGCCTCCGCGGCTTCTCCACCGCCAGCGCACGGCGCGAGCTCGCGCTGCTGCGCGCGCGTCCGTGGGACCTGGCGATGATCTCCTGGGTACCGCTGCTCGCGGTGTTCCTGATCTGGTGGATCTTCTCGGCCGGCCTGCCCGAGCGGCTGCCGATCGGCGTGCTCGACCAGGACCACTCCTCGCTCTCGCGGCAGGTGGTGCGCTTCCTCGACGCCACGCCCGGCCTGCGCGTGGCGCAGCGCTACAGCGACGAAGGCGAGATGGCGCGCGCGCTCACCAGCGGTGCGGTCGACGCGGCGGTGCAACTGCCGCGCGAACTGAGCCGCGACGTCAAGCAGGGCCGAGTCGGCCAGGTCGTGCTGCTGCACAACGCGCAGCTCGGCACGCATTCGAGCCTGATCCAGCGCGACGTTCGCACCGCCGTAGCCACCGTCTCGGGCGGGGTCGAGCTCACGGTGCGCAACAAGCGCGGCGAGTCGATGACGGCCGCGCGCGTGAGCATGGAGCCGATCAAGGCGAGCATGGTGGCGCTGTTCAACACGTCGACCGACTACGAGCAGTTCCTGGGCGCGGCGCTCATTCCAGCGCTGCTGCACATCCTCGCGATGACCGCCGGCGCATGGGCCGTGGGCCGTGAGCTGCGCGACCGCAGCATCGGGGGATGGCTGGGCGCCTCGCCGCGGTGGCACGAGGTGCTGGCCGCGCTTGCGGGCAAGCTGGCGCTGCCGTTCGCGAGCCTGTCGGCGGTGGCGCTGGCCGCGATGCTGTGGATCACCGCGGGCCGCGGCTGGCATCCGGTCGGTTCGCTCGGATGGACGCTCTTCGCGCTGGTCGTCTTCATGGCGCTTTCGATCGCGCTGGGGGCCTTCGTGGCGGCGCTCACGCGATCGCTGCGCACGGCCCTGTCGGCCACGGGGTTCATCACGGCGCCCGCCTTCGCGTTCGGCGGCGTGGGCTTTCCGCTGGTCGCGATGCCCGTGCTGGCGCAGGTCTGGGCCAACCTGCTTCCCTACACGCACTACATCCGCGTGCAGATGGAGCAGTTGCAGATGGGCGCGCCGGTGGCGTACTCGGCGGCGACGCCGCTGTGGATGGTGCTGGCCACGGGCGTGCTGCTTGCCGCGTGCGCTGCGGCACTGGTGAAGGCCGCCAAGGCGCCCGAGAGCTGGGGTGGACGCTGATGACCGACGAACGGCTTCGCTTCGGCCCGGCATGGCGCGAGACCGCATTGGCGGTACTGCGCGACAAGGGCGTGCTGCTGATCATGCTGCTCGCGCCCATCATCTACGGCTTCTTCTACCCCTGGCCCTACGGCACGCAGGCCGTGACGCGCGTGCCGGTGGCGGTGGTCGACCAGGACCACACCGGCCTGTCGCGCCAGATCGCACGCTTCGCAATGGCCAACCCGCGGCTGGACGTGCGCATGGTCACTGGTGACGTCGGCGAGGCGCAGCAGGCGCTGTGGCGCGGCGAGATCGAGGGCTACGCGCTGCTGCCGGTCGACCTGAAGCGCAGCGTGCTGCGCGGCACCTCGGCGGTGGTCACCATCGAGGGCAACGGCGCCTATGCGCTGCTCAACAAGGCGGTGCTGTACGGTTTCTCGGAGGCCGTGGGCACCGTCTCGGCCGGCGTCGAGATCCGCAAGCTGCAGGCCGGCGGCCAGAGCGCGATCCAGGCAGCTCGCAGCCGCAGCCCGCTCAATACGCAGCTCGTCGCGCTCTTCAACCCGACCGAAGGCTACGGCAGCTACGTGGTGCCCGCGGTGGCCCTGCTGATCCTCCAGCAGACGCTGCTCATGGGCGTGGCGATGCTGGCCGGCACCTGGGCCGAGGCCGGACGGCTGCGGGCATCGATGGGCGCCTGGCTGGGCCGGCTGGGCGCGCTGTCGACATTCGGCTTCCTCAGCGGTGTCTTCTACTTCGGCTGGGTGTTCTTCCTGCAGGACTACCCGCGCGGCGGCAATCCGTGGGGAGCGCTGGTGCTGCTCGCGTTCTACGTGCCGGCGATCTGCACGCTCGGACTGCTGCTGGGCTGCTGGTTCCGCGAGCGCGAACGGGCCTTGCAGGTGCTGTTGTTCACGGCACTGCCGATGGCTTTCCTCTCAGGCTTCTCGTGGCCCGTGGAGGCCCTGCCGGAGCCGCTGCAGGCGCTGCGCTGGCTCTTTCCGAGCACCGCGGGCATCCAGGCCTCGCTGCGGCTCAACCAGATGGGCGCGCCACTGCACGACGTGGTGCTCCATCTGGGCGTGCTGCTGGCGCTGACGCTGGCGGGGCTCTTCACGCTGTGGCTCGCTGCCACGGCGCCGAAGCATCGGCGGGCCTAGCGTCGGCTCTCTGCAGCCACGGCGCGCACGAGCCGCGTGGCGGGTTCCACCAGCTCGCGCAGATCGCCTGCCCTGTTCTGCTCGATGGCCTGCAGCACCAGTTCGTTGATGCCGCCCACCACCGTCATCGCCATCTCGCTCGTCAGGTGCACCGCGGGGCCGTCGGCATTGCCGTCCGAACTGGTGTTGATGGCGGTCTGGATGAAGTTGGCGATCTCGTCGTTCACGCGGCGGCGTACTGCGAGGCCCGGCAGGCCGAGCCCCAGGATCTCGACGAAGAGCGTGCGCAGCAGCGCCGGGTCTTGCGCAAGGTAATCGAAGTACGCCGTCATGGCCTGCTCGACCTGCGCATGCCAGGGTTGGGCCGGATCGAAGGCCTCGCTCACCGTCTGCAGCGCGAGGCGGCTGGCGGTTTCGTAGAGCGCGATCAGGCACTCGGTCTTGGTGCTGAAGTGCTCGTAGAAGGTGCGGCGCGACACGGCCGCCTCTCGCACGATGTCCGCAATGGTGGTCTCGGCATAGCCCTTGGCAGCCACGGCATGCGCCATGCCTTGGAGCAGGCGCGCGTAGTGCTCGCTCCCGGGGCCCTCCGCGGACTTGGACGGAGCAGTTTTTTCGATGGTTTCGCTCATGGACGACACATTTTCCTACGCCCAGGTACTTGACAGTACCAGATCACAATTGCAACATGGCGGCACGCGGTACGAAGATGTACCAGCAATTCCGCTCCACGCAATCAGTGCTTATTCGAGGCTTGTTCTAATGACCGATCTTGTCGTACGCCGCCTTCTGATCGACCTGCAACCGCCGTTCGCCCGTGACTGGTGTGGCGGCGACGCATTCTCTACCGCTTTCTTCAACGCGCTGTCGATGAGCTTTCCCTTCGGCGAGCAGTTCTTCATCGACGCAGTCCGCGACGCCGTCGCAACGCTGCCGCCAGAGCTTCAGGAGCAGCACAAGGCCGACGTGCGCGGCTTCATCGGGCAAGAGGCCACGCACCGGCGCATCCACTCGCTCTTCAACAACCATCTCGAGAAGCAGGGGCTGGTCGACCGCTGGACGGCTCGCGCCAGCAAGCGAATGGAACTGATGGAAGGCGCCGACCCGCGCCACGCGCTGGCGGTGACGGCGGCCACGGAACACTTCACCGCCATGTTCGCCGAATGGCTGCTGGCCCACCCGGGCGTGCTCGACGGCGCCGAGCCGCGACTGCGCACCATGTGGCTGTGGCACAGCGCGGAGGAGCTGGAGCACAAGAGCGTGGCCTTCGACATCTACAAGGCCGCGGGCGGCTCCGACGAGTGGCGCACGCGCTGGTTCCGCCGCGTCACCGTGATGTTCCTCGGCGATCTGATGCGCCAGACCGTCGACAACCTGCGCCACGAGAAACAACTGTGGAAGTGGTCGACCTGGAAGAGCGCCGCGCGCATCCTGCTGAGCCGCGACGGCCTGCTGCGCGGCAACCTCGCCGGCTGGCGCAGCTACCTGCGCGCCGACTTCCATCCGATGCAGCAGGACAGCAGCCTCTCGGCGCGCTGGCTTGCGGACAACCGCGCGCAGTTCACGCCGGTGGGCGCGGCGCCAGAGGCGGCTGCCGCCGGCTGAGGCCCGGCAGGCCCGACGGCGGAGCCGCGCTCAGTAGAAGTTGGCGCGGTTGGTCGTCGCGGCACCCGCCTGCTGGTGCTCGGGGCGCATCTGCAGATCGTGCAGGGTGTCGAAATCGGAAGGGGCGTCCGGCACCCGCATCACCACTTCCAGCTCGTGCATCGAGGCCACCCATCGGCCTGCCGGCGATTCGGCCGGCTCGTCGTTGGCGAACACGCCGTCTCGGATGTACAGGGTTTCGCCCTCGGGGCGCTCGGCATGCAGCTCGATGAGGCGCGAGATCGAGAAGTTGTAGGTCACGAGCTTCTCGCGCGTCTTGCGGTCCTTGCCGCCGCAATTGAACGAGCCCTCGGCCGCGATGACGATGCAGGAGCCGTCGACTCCGCCATCCATGTCGATCTCGTTGCCGGAACGCCAGATCGCATTGGGCAGGCGAACGCGAACCTTGTCGATGACCAGATCGCGCTGCTTGTTGAGGCTGCCCAGCGGAGGCACCAGCGAACGCAGCTGCCGAAGACGCTCGGCGAAGTTGTCGTCCATCAGGAATTCGACGTGGTGCGTCGCGCTGCCCGAGGAGCGCCTGACCACCTGCATGACCACGTGGCGCGACTTACCCATGGCAGAACCCCTTGGCAAAGGTTGAATTCCGTAGCCCGCGGGGGGTGTAAACGGCGTGGCAGCAATTCATTGGAAATCAGCTACTTAGTAGGACTCTTGATTACATGCAATTACATGCATCATTTGTGTCCAACTGTATAGCGAATCCCGGGAATGTGGAAGGCCATTCCGTGACTTATGCACGAGGAAATGTCGCCCAAATGCCACCCCTCTGTGGTAGCGGCTAACCCGCCCCGGGGGCTCGACGCGCCTACTCCAGGGCTTCGTCGAGGGCCTTGCACGAAGGCGCGCAGACCGTCTGCGACTTGCCCAGCACCTGGCGGGTGCGCAGCTGCGAGCGCACCCGGTGCTTGCCGCACATGAAGCACGACATGGTTGCCCCGCTGAACGAGGCCGAGGCCCGGAACGGGGAACCCGGCGCCTTCGATTTGTAGCGCAGGCCGTCCGCCACCACTGCCGTCTTCACTTCACCCTTCGCCATGCATCTTGTCCTTGCTGTTCGGTTCGGCACGGCGCATCGCGCGTGCAATGGCTTCCCGGGCGCTGATTTCGGCCGCCAGGGAAGCGTCCAACGCCGAGCGGCAAAGCCCGGCGTGCTTGTAGTTGAGGTTTTCGTACACCTCGGCCGCGGCCGGATAGGCATCGAGCAGGCGACCCAGTTCGGCGCCCTGCCCGATGTCCTCGAACTCGTGCACAAGATGTTCGACCACGGAGCGGTACTGTTCTGCACCCACGGGTACAGGGCTGTGCTCGAGCTTTTCCAGCAGCTGCGCCAAAACATGGGTCACCGCCAGATCGGCCTTGGAAGACGGATTATCGGTCGTGTTCATGGTCCGCATCTGGGGGCAGCATACGCCTATGCAAGTGGCTGCTCGTACAGGGTGGTCTCCGGCTGGCCGGTATTGCGCTGGGCAACCTGCATCCGCTGCAGCAGGCTGTGAAGCATTTCGGTCGACAGCCCGTGGATCACCAGCCGGTGCCCCGCCCGCAGGGTCGACAGCGGCACCAGCGGGTGCTTGTTGTTGACCAGGATCAGGTGCTCCGGGGCGTTCAGGATCGTCGCCGCGTAGATGCCGATGGTCTCGTCCAGCTGCAGGGAGTTCGCCGCCCGCCAGAAATCGTTGTCCGTGAGCATCAGCTGGTAGAGCGGCGTGAACAGCTCGATGGCGCTTTGCAGGTCCAGGAAGTTCAGCCTGCCCTGGGGCATGTCCTCCAGGCGCAGCCCCGGCTCCTTGATCATCGAGAAGTCGACTTTTTCCGCCTTGCACAGCGCCAGCCCCTTGTCGCGCAGCGCGGTGTTCAGCCTGATCACGAAGTTGAAGAGGTTCAGGTCGTGCTTCAGGAACATCTCGTCCTTGAGCGCGTCGATGTCCGCCGGCTCCAGCGGGCTGGTGGCCACGGGCGCTGGCGAATTGCGCCCGATGAAGGCCAGGATCTGCGAGCCCAGATGGAAGTGCCGCAGGATCAGCCAGTTGGCCTCCGGCGACACGAAGCGCTTCAGCCCCCAGGCCAGCAGGCGGTGCAGGAGGATCGAATGCGACCAGTTGCGCGGCACGAACACCTTCGCGATCTGGATCAGGATGATCGTCAGCCGCGCGATCGGCCGCAGGAACGGCAGCAGGTACTGGCGCGAGCCCGAACTCGAATCGGCCAGCCAGGCGGACTTGACGTCGTCCGGCAGCGGCGTGCTCTGGTCGAGATACAGCGCCAGCCAGGGGCTGGGATCGCGCTCGTCGTGGGCTTGCTTCAGGAATTCAGGCGTTCGATCCATGGGGCATCCGCTGCGTGATGTGTTGGAACTGCATCAGGTACAGCGCGGCCGTGTGGCGCGCCGTCTCGACGATCTGGCTGGCGGCGCGCGACTGCCCTTCCACCGCCATCGCCATCTCCACCGCCGTGAGCCAGCGGCTGAGGTGGTTCTCGTCGTTGTGGCCGTGGTACTCCAGGAAGCGGAAGGCATCCGGCGGCAGCTTCAGGCTCGCCTTGAGCAGCGGCAGTAGCGCAGGCACGATGCGCTGGCCCGTGCCCTCGATGATGTAGATCGCGCCCAGAAGGCCGATCGGGTCGCGCGTGGCGGCCAGTCCGTGCAGGTAGGCATTGAGCGCCTCGCCGCCCGGGTTGCGCCGCAGCTCCTCGATGTTCTCCACGATGCCGCCGGCCTTGCGGTAGTCGCTGAAGAGGATGTTGAAGTCGTTCTGCTCCTCGCCCGCGTGCACGCCGATCAGCGATGCCAGCATCTGGTAGGGCTCGCTCAGCGAGGCGGCGCCTTCGCGCATCCACTTGCTGCCCTCGCGCACCTGGGGCACCCATTGCTCCATCCAGTTCAGGTAGTCGGGCACGGCGAAGCGGCGCTCGCGGATCTGGCGGACGAGCGGCGTGCGCCACACGCGCGAACGGTAGTCGTGCCAGATGGCGGCCAGCTCGGTCAGCAGCGCACCCAGCCCTTCGGGCGCGGCGGCAGGGTCGTGCGGGGGCGCGATCACGAGGTCGTCGTCCGGCACGGCCGCGGCGCGCGGCGCCACCGCGACGGGTGCCGCATCGACGGCCTCCACCTCCCACAGCATGTACGCCGCCATGAAGCGCCCCGACTCCGGCACGTAGCAGAAGATCTGCTCGCCCGGCTTGAGCGCCTTGGTGTGCAGGAACTCGGCCAGCATCACCAGGATCGACGCCGCGCCCGTGTTGCCCCGCCATGCGAGGTTGCTCCACCAGCGCTCGCGCGGGATCGACAGGTCGGCCTTGGCCATCAGGTCCTCGACCACCGGGATGAATTTCTCCGACGAGTAATGGCACAGGAAGTGATCGACCCGCTTCGGATCGACCCAGCCGTCGCGCACCAGCCCCGCGTATTCGTGGATGCCGATGTCGAAGAGGTGCGGCAGCAGCCGGATGTCCTGGCGCAGCGACAGCGCACCCGCCGCCTCAGCCTCCGCCCACGAGCCGAAATCGAGATGGCCGCGCGCGCGGTCCTCGGTCAGCCCCAGCTGCATGCAGACCGGATAGTCGCCCGAGAAGGCGCGCTGGTGCACCCATTTCAGCTTCAGCCGCAGGCCCGGCGAGCCGGCCAGGGCCGATGCTCCGTCGGACAGCAGCAGGGCCCCTGCCCCGTCGGACAGCATCCAGCGCAGGAAGTGCGAGTCGAAGTCGGTCTCGTAGCCGCGCGCCGCGAAGCGCGAACGCTTGAAAAGGCGCGACGGCATCTCGCTGGCCACGGCCATCGCCGAGCGGTGCGCGCCGAGTTCGATGCCCTGCGCGGCCGTCTGGATCGCCGACACGCCTGCGGCGCAGATGCCGTGCACCGAGTGCGTCTCCATGGGCTGCGCAGCCAGCTCGCCCTGGATCATGTTGGCGAAGCCCGGCATCAGCGCGTCGCCGCCCGAGGAGCCGCTGGCCAGCAGCGATACCCGGGAGAGCTCGGCCCCGCCGCGCTGGAGGCAGTCGCGGATCGCGCCGGCTGCCAGCTGCGCATTGGTGTGCCGCGTCACGCCTTCGGAGTCGATCGCGTAGTGCCGCGTGAGGATGCCGTTCTCCGCCAGGATGCGCCGCTTGATGCGCTCGGACATGCGGTTGAGCGGCGCGATGTACGCGTCCATGCGCTCGTTGGGGATGGGCTCGCCCGGCATGAAGTAGCCGGCGCTTTCTAGGTACACGCGTTGGAATGGAACAGGCATGGTTCAGAGAGTTGATGGATCGCGGGGCATCAGCGGGCGGCTGCGGAATCGCGGCCACACGGTCCCCAGCACGAAGACGCGCACCATGTACGGCACCAGCCCGCCCTCGTTGAGCACCGGGTCCACCTGCGCGCGGTAGTGCGTGCGATGCAGGCGGGTGAGCTCGGACCAGTGGGCATGCGGGTTCTCGTGGTGTGCGGTGTGCAGGCCGATGTTGAACAGCAAGGGGTTCACCAGCCCTTCGAAATTGCGCGCGTAGTTCAAGCGGCTACCCGCGGTATCGCGCGGTGCCCCCGGCGCGCCCTCCTGCGTGGGTTTGCGGCCGTCGGCGTGCGCGTGCTGCAGGTAGTTGGTCGCCAGCAGCCAGTGCAGGCCGTGCAGCTGTGGCACGACGACGAAGAGCAGCGCCTTGCGCCAGTCGATCGCCAGCAGTACCGCCCAGCTCGCCAGCCATACCGCGTACTGCGCCATGCAGTAGCGCCAGGCGCCGCGACGGCGCCGCCGCAGCCGGGCGAGCCATGCGAAGAAGAGCGGCATGAGCACCCACACGGCCTGGAACGGGTGCAGCAGGTAGCCCCGGAGGTGGTTGGTATCGCCACCGAAGCGGTAGGTGCGTGCCACGTCCTTCGGGCCATGGCGATGGCGGTGATGGTTGGCAACGTGCGCGGGCCAGAACACGAAGGTCGGGTGGCCCTGCAGCAGCGTGATCCAGAAATCGGTGAACCTGTTCAGGCGCCTGCTGCGCCACATGCGCAGGTGCACGTGGTTGTGGTGGATCACGCCGACGCCCAGCGTCAGGAACAGCATCAGCCCGTACAGCACCGCATCGAAGCCGTGGAACCACTGCCAGGCCGCCAGCCCGGGAAGCGCCAAGAGGTAGGCGATGCTCTGCCAGTCGCGCCAGTTGCGCAGCACCGGCAGGCGGCGGTTCGCCCCGGACCCTGCGTCAGGCCGTGGTCGCGCCATGCTTCTTGCGGAAAGCCTGCAGAACCGGTTCGGCCGCATCGGCCGCCACGCGCGTGCCGAACAGCCGGTCCATGAAGGTGAACTGGAAGCCGTAGTTGCCGTTGTGCACCGCGTGGTGCAGGTGGTGCCGGCGGCTCGCCGCGAACCAGTGGCTGTACGAGACGCCCGTGAAGAAGTCGTAGTTCGAATGCCCGACGCAGTTGAAGAACAGGCTGAACACCGGCACCGCCGCCAGCGACCAGAAGCTGAAGTCGTGCACCACCATCGGCAGCAGGATCACGTTGCCCAGCATCAGCGCCTCGACGGGGTGGAAGCTGTAGGTCGACCACGGCGTGGTCACGAAGGAGCGGTGGTGCGGCCCGTGGAAGCGCCGCAGCCAACGCGTGTGCAGCAGCCGGTGGTTGATCCAGAAGTGCACGTCGTTCCAGATCGCCAGCGCGACGATCTCCACCGCGATCTGCCGCCAGCCCGCATCGGGATCGAGCCGGGCCCAGCCCAGCTGCAGCAGCCCCCACGGAAACACCATGCCCAGCCCGAAGAGCAGCACCGACACGCCCGACTGCGTCAGCTCGCGCCGCAGCTGCCCCGGCTGCAGCGGCCGCGGATCGAGCACCCGTCCGATGCCCAGCGCCGGGAGCACGCGCCTGGTGAGCAGCCAGGTGGCGGCGCCGAAACAGAGATAGATGCCGCCGAAGAAAAGCAGGCCCCACAGCATGACCTGCGGGGCGGACAACGAGGTGAAGGTCTGCGCCATCCCCCGAGGCTACAACAGCATCTCGGGGACGATCGGCGCGATCAGCATGTTGTAGAAGCGCTGGAAGAAGCCCGACTCCGGCTCCGAGGTCAGGATCATTTCCTTCTCGCCGTCGTTCGTCAGCCATTGCAGCGTGCCGGTGTCCTTGGCCAGCCGCAGCCGGTAGGAGTTCTGCAGCTTGCTGATGTTGATCACCCGCAGCATCTCGCGCGCCAGCTGCGGGCTGTCGACCACCACGCCCATCTCGGTGTTCTGGCTGGCCGAGCGCGGATCGAGGTTCATCGAGCCGATGAAGATGCGCGTCTTGTCGATGGCCGCCGTCTTCGCGTGCAGCCGCCCGAGCGACTTGCCGAACATGCCGAAGCGCTCGCCCGCGCTGGTGCGCTGCGGGCTCAGCTCGTAGAGATCGGCGCCGCTTTGCAGCAGCCGCTCGCGGTAGCGTGCATAGCCGGTGTGCACCAGGGGCTCGTCGTTGGCCGCCAGCGAGTTCGTCAGCAGCGTGAGCTTGACCTTGCGCCGGGTCAGGTCCTGGAAGGCCTCCATGCCGCGCTCGCCCGGCACGAGGTAGGGCGAGGTCAGGTCGACTTCCGTCCGGGCATCCATCAGCAGCCCCCAGACCTTCATCGTCACGCTGGTGGCGATGGCCTCCTCGGCCGTCATCGTCTTCGGCTTGGTGGGCGGATCGGCGATCGCTCGGGCCTCGCCCCACAGCAGCCCCATGCGGCCGGCGTCGAGCTCCTCGCCGATGGGGCCGTAGCCCAGGATGTCCGACGGCGGCAGCACGATCTTCGGCGGCGGCGCGGCCATGCCTACCCAGTCGTCGAAGTCGGCGCCGGTCGGCTTGCGCCCGCGCTCGCCCGTCACGATGTCGGCGATGGGCCAGACCTGCTCGCTGTTCCAGTAGGCGTCGAAGATCGACTCGAACTGCGGCACCACCTTGCCGACCACCAGCGCGTCCATGTCGATGAAGTTCTGCGCCTCGCTGAGCACGAAATACTCCTCGGCGATGTTGCGCCCGCCCACTACCGCCATCACGCCGTCGGCAATGAAGAGCTTGTTGTGCATCCGGTGGTTGAGCCGAGAGATCTCCCACGGCGACGCGGCGAAGCGCGACAGGAAGCCGTTGCGTCCGCAGCAGAACGGATTGAACAGGCGCACGTCGACATTGGGCGTCTCCGACAGCGCCAGCAGCAGCTGCTGGCTCTTGACCGTATAGAGGTCGTCCACCAGCACCCGCACCTTCACGCCGCGCATCGCCGCCTCGCGCAGCGTGCGCAGCAGCAGCCGGCCGACCGGATCGTTCTCGAGCTGGTAGTACTGCACCACCAGCGAGCGCTGCGCCCGCTGGGCGAGCTGGATGCGCGCGTCGAGCGAATACACCCCCAGCGGCATCAGCCGGAAGCCCGAATGCTCTTCGGGCGGCGTGGAGGCAGCGGCGATCTTCGCGAGCGTGGTCGACGGATCGGCCGAGGCCGCGAATTCGGCGGGCCGCTCGCGCGCGGACGGCAGCGAGCCGCAGGCGCCGAGCGCCGCAACCAGCGCGCCGGCGAGCGCGACGCGCAGAAGTGATCGGAGCCAGGCAGTCATGATGATGCTTCCATGAGGTCGTCTTCTTGTGGTTCTTCGTCCTTGTTGTCCTGCAGTACGCCAGCCGGTCGGCCCCGGTTTCAAGGCGCTTCGAGCTCCTTCTCGGGAAGGCTCCGGCCTAGAATTCGATCCACACCGCTGCGGAGTTACATCATGGCCCGTTCGCTTCCCCACCGCATCGCCTGCCTCGCCTTTTTTGCGGCTCTTACGAATACCGCCTCGGCCGCCCTCGACATCGGCGACCCGGCGCCCAAGTTCACCGCCAACGCCGCGCTCGGAGGCAAGACCTTCCGCTACTCGCTGGCCGAGGCGCTCGCCAAGGGCCCGGTGGTGGTGTATTTCTTCCCGGCGGCCGACTCCAGCGACTGCTCCATCGAGGCCCACGCCTTCGCCGAGGCCATCGACCAGTTCGCCGCGCTGGGCGCCAGCGTGATCGGCGTCTCGGCCGACGACATAGGTACCCTGTCGAAGTTCTCGGTCAAGTCCTGCCAGAGCCGCTTCCCGGTCGCCTCGGACGAGAGCAAGGCCGTGATCCAGGGCTTCGACGCCCTGATGCAGACCCGACCGGACTTCGCCAACCGCCTGTCGTACGTGATCGCGCCTGACGGCAAGGTCGCCTACTACTACCAGAACCTGAACCCGGACAAGCACGTGGAGCGCATGCTGAATGCGGTGAAGGCGCTGCCGAAGACCAAGTAGCGGCCCGCCACTCGCTGGAGGTCAACCGGGGTGCGGCTTCTCGCACTATCGAACGCGCACGCCCTCATTCCACCCCTTCTCGAGCGGATTCAACACCAGCTGGATCAGTCGTCGCCTATCGGTCTGGATATCGGCTTGCAAGCTCATGCCAGATTGCAAAGTTTGTGGATGCCCTTTAACTCGGATGCTCGCTCCGGGGTCAGTCAATGCAATCTGCACGCGATAAGCAAGACCGTTCGTCCGCTGCTCTGAATTGCCGCCATCAAAGTTTCGATTGCTCGAGTTTGACTGGCTGGTACTGACCTGCTTATCGAGCGCCTGAGGGTTCTGAAACTCGGCGTCCGCGCTGATCCATTTGACGGTACCTGCTACTGCGCCATATTGCGTGAAAGGAAAACTATCGAGCTTCACTTCCACCGGCTGGCCCAACCTTACGTACCCGATGTCGTTATTGCTGAGAAAGACCTCTGCAATCAACGGAGTGTCCTCGGGAACGATCGTCAGCAGCGGTTGATTGGCAGCGACCGCACTTCCAAGCGTCGAAACTCCGATGCTTTGAACCACGCCGGAAACCGGTGCTCGCAAAGTCTTCAAGCCATTGAGTTGCTGAGCCTTCTCGAACTCAGCCTGTAGACTCGCGTGTTCCCGACTGGCTTGCTCCACTTCGGCAAGAACCTGTACCTTGCGCTCCTGTTCGACAGACGCTTGGCGAAAACGGGCCTCTTGAAGACCGGCTGCGAGTTGCGCCAGCGTCTGACTTTGCGCGGCCAGGTCGTGTTCCAGACCTACCACCTCCTGCTCCTGCTTGAGCCGCTCACCTTCGCTGAAGAACCCGTCCTTGACCAACGCGAGACTTTGTTGATAGCGCTTCATGGCAAGACCATGGTTGAGCCGCAGCTTCGTATGGGTAGATTCCGCCGCTTTAAGGGCCTTCGTCTTTTCGTCGACCGACGCCCTGGCTTCTGCCAACTTCGCTTCGAATGCAGCCTCTCGAGCTTGAATGACCGTCAACTGGTCAGAGGTCAAAGGACTTGCTGTTCGACCCTCACCTGTTTCGCTAAAGACGGCTGGAGGAATCGGAAGATGCAGTCCTTTCATCTCCACCATGAGTCGCGCCATCTGTTGCCGATTCTGCTGCAGCCGCAGATGACTGCTGGATAGGTCCGCCTGAGACAGAGTGGGATCCAGCTCGATCAAAAGATCGCCCTCCTTCACCCGCTGCCCCTCCCGAGCATGAATTGCGCGCACGAGCGCCGGTTCGATCGTCTGCAACACCTTTACGCGGCCGTCAGGGATAAGGCGACCAGGCGCTGTAGCGACGATCTCGATTTCGCCAATGCACGCCCAGACGATGGCCCCCAACAGCATCGCTGCCAATGCCCACATCAGGCCAGTTGCAAAAGGAGCCGGAGGCGTCTCTTCGATGCTGATTGTCGGGCTGTGGAAGGCCCTCTCCTTCGGAGTAAGGGTAGCGGTCACAGTGGAGTCTCTGCGGAACTTTCATGCCGCCCTGGCCGTGCAGAAAGCGGGCTCTTCCGTGCCATCGACATGGGTTCCTGCTGCATTGCCCACAGTCGCGAAAACTCGCCTTGCTGCGCGATCAGTTCCTGCAGTGGCCCTTGCTCAATCACCCGGCCCTCATCCAATACGACGATTCGGCTGCAATGGCGCAGGGTTGAGAGACGGTGGGCAATCATGATCACCGTGCGACCTCTGCAGATCTGCGCCATGTTGGCCTGGATAGCCTGCTCACTTTCGACATCCAGTGCGCTAGTAGCCTCGTCAAGGATCAGAATTCTTGGGTCACCGGTCAACGCGCGTGCAATGGCAATGCGTTGGCGCTGCCCCCCGGATAAAAGGGCGCCACGTTCGCCGACTGGCGTTTGATAGCCCTGCGGCAACGCACTAATGAACTCGTGCGCCCCGGCTTGTTGGGCCGCAAGAACGATGCGGTCGAAAGCCAACCCCGGATGAGCAATCGCAATGTTCTCGGCAATCGTCCCGCTGAACAGAAAGCTGTCCTGCAGAACCACACCAATCTGGCGACGAAGCTGCTGTGGGTCAGCATGTGCGATGTCATGTCCATCGATCAGTATGCGCCCGGCTTCCGCCCCATAAAGCCGCTGGATGAGCTTAGTAAGCGTCGACTTTCCGCACCCTGAGCGCCCCACGATGCCCACCACATCCCCTGGTTCGAGAATCATGCTTAGGTCACGCAGGACGAGGGGCGCATCCATCTGGTAGCGAAAGCAGACCATTTGCAGTTCCACGCGCCCCTTGAGCAATGGCATTGCCTGGGCGGTTGAATTGGCGGGCTCGGATTGGGCATTCATGAGATCACCCATGCGGTCGACCGAGAGCTTCACTTGCTGAAAATTCTGCCAGAGCCCTACGAGACGCGACACAGGCTGCAGCACTTGCGCCGCAAGCATTTGAAAAGCGATAAGGCCTCCAACAGTGAGCCCGCCATCCATCACAAGGCTCGTGCCCACCCATAGCACAGCGAGCGTCAGCATGCGCTGGACCGCCTGCGAGATGCTTTGCGCAGCATTTCCCAGTTTGCTGACATCGAATCCCGCGGCCACTTGCCGGGCGGCAAGCAGCTCCCACTTTCGCTGCCACATTGGGGCCAACGCCAAGCTCTTCAGCGTCTGAATGCCATGAATGCTTTCTACCATGAAGCTCCCAGCCTCGGCATTGCGATCGAACTTGGCCTGCAACGCCCGAGCAAAGATCGGCTGAGCCACCAGGGTAACGAGAGCCAGGATGGGGAGGCCCACGAGCGTCACGACGGTGAGCTTGATGCTGTACAGCAGCATCACCGCGATGAAGATGAAAATGAACAGGCCGTCGACTAGCGTCGTCAGAGCCCCACCCGTAAAGAATCCGCGAATATTCTCCAATTCGCGCGTTCTCGCGAGGGTGTCTCCAGCCCTTCGCTGTTCGAAGTAGTGGATGGGCAGACTCATCAGATGACGAAAGAGATTGCTCGACAACCCCGCATCAAGACGCGCCGACGTATGCGCCAACATGTAGCCACGCAGCGTGTTGATGACTGCTTCGAACACGATCAGCCCCGCCATCCCGATGCCAAGCACATGCAGTGTGGCAAGGCTCTTGTGCATAAGCACCTTGTCGATGATTACTTGGCTGAATAGCGGCGTGGTCAACGCAACCAACTGCAGCAGGAATGCACCGAGGAGCACTTGTCCAAGTGGTTTGCGATAACGCCAGAGAATGGGGACAAACCAGCCCAGTCCGAAACGCCTTTGCGGACTGCCGTCAACCTGCGTGAGGTGTAAGGGCTGATGAAAACGGAGTGTCGAAAGCACCCCGTTGCTGCCATGCGTCTGCACTAACGCTTCAACCGAGAACCACTTGAAGGTCGAGGTTTCAGGCATCCACAAAAGCAGTTCCTGAACGGCTTGCGCCGATGCAAACTCGTTGGACTCTGCTTGAGGAGTCGGCGATGCAGGAGAATTTTGGCGGCGCGCCACAACCGTGACGACATGGCCATCAGGACTGACGATCAAACTGGGGATCGCCAAAGCATCCCCTCCGCGCGGGGATCGTCGGAGTCGCCACCTACGAGGCCGATGTATATCGACCTCCTGCTTTTTCGATCGCAAACCCAAGCGATCTGCTGCTCCTTGCAGGTCCTCGATCCTGATAGGAGTATCCGGCCGCCAGCCCATGGCTTGACCGAGCGCCTGAACGCTCATCTCAAGTGAAAAGAACGCAATCACTGGCTGCAAGGCAGAAAGGCCTTGACGCGCAGGGAATGACTCCAACTCAGCGCGAGTTGTCGAATTCAGACCGAGAGTCTCCTCCGAAACCCGCAATCGACTCTTTCGTTCTTTTCCGTATACGCCTTGCTGCAAGACCGTTCCAACTCTGTTCCCAATTCAAGCGCAGTCCTTCAGGGTGACTATTGCAAGAACTGCGCTATACCCATCATGCAGTCAACTGGATGGTTGTCTGCGAAAGCTGTGCGAGCGTCGTGTGATGGAAGGTGATGCTCTGGCTACCATCTGAAAAGACTACGTTCTGACCGTTCTGAGTCATATGGTTCAAGACGTCCGCCGCACTGCCGTAGCCAAATCCGGAAAAACGCAGAATATCGACATTCTCAAGACCATAAATCTGATCGTTGCCAGGCTTATTAAAATCAAAGGTGAATTTGTCCGCACCGCGCCCCCCGATCAGGATATTGTTCCCAGTGCCACCTTGCAGTTCGTCACTCCAACTTCCGAACCTGTTGGCCATGTAGCTGGCGTGATCGGGCGCGGTGTTCGTGATGAACTCATTAGACCGCGAGAAACCGATCACAACGTCGGCACGGTTCGCCCCCCGGTTCAGAACATCAACCCAGCCCGCAAGACCGCCTTGATCGGGCTCTCGACCCAACACGTTCCTGTAGAGCAGAGTTGCAAACTGGGTGTTGTCCAACGAGCCGTAGACCTTCTGGAACTCCGAGGACTTCATGAACCCATCAGCCACTGTCTGGATGTTGGTAGCTTCGGTGTCCAAAAGGTTGACCCATCCAACAAAGCCACCACTGTCGGGCTCCCGATTCAGAATGGCCTTGTAGAGACGATAAACCTCGCCCTGATGTTCTGCACTGAACCGCGACGTCATGAATGCGTCAACGTCGAGGGAGGTATTGCTCTTGAATTCGCCGGACTCGGAGAACCCGAGCAGAACTTCTGAACGTGAGGCCCCAGCATTGAGCGAACGAAGCCAAGAAGCGAGCCCGCCCGCATCCGGAGCACGACCCAAAACATTTTGGTACATCCGTGTGACAAATTGAGTATTGTCAAGCCCTGCATAGGTGTTCTGGAATTCCGATGACTGCGCGAAAGCCGCAGCGACCGTTTTAAGATTCGCTCCACCCTTGATGGAATTTACCCACCCCTGCAAACCTCCAACATCGGGTTCTCGGGCAAAAGCAGCTTGATAGAGGCGATAGACGCTGCCATGGATGAAGTTGGCGAAACCCGATATGCCGTCTCCGCCATCAATCGTGTCGTTCCCGTCATCACCCATCAACAGGTCGTTACCCCAGCCCCCAGTAATCTTGTCGTCCCCTACTAGACCAGACAACAGCACCGAGCTGGTTGCGCCGGCGGCTGTAAGCGTGTCGTTGAAGTTCGAACCTGCAACTGCATAGATCTGCGAGAGCATGTCCTGGTCACCCCAACCGTCAGTTGCGATGCCCGTGCGCAGATTCACAGTGACGCCCTTGGGATCAAGACTGTAGCTCGCGATGACGACGCCGGTGTTGTTCCCGGTGATCATGTCGTTGCCAGGCCCTCCCCAGATAACGTCGTTACCCTCATCGCTGTAAAGGATGTCGTTGCCTGCGCCGCCGTCGATGAGATCGTTTCCAGCGCCCCCATGAATGATGTCGCCTGTATCCGTACCGACCAACGTATCGTTACCGGCGGTGCCATTGATTATTGCCACAGTGTTTCCCTTTCAGCGGAGCCAACACTTGCCACTGCATCCTCTGCTCCTGATGTGGCGGGTCGGCAATCCGATTCTTGTTAAAGCCTTGAGAGGTCAAATGTTTGACCTAGGCTATCGTATCCGGTTGTATCGTCTCGATCGCGGCTGCATCATTTTTGCAGCATGAATTTTTGGCACAACTTTCTTTTTTTCTATTTTCTCGCCCCAGCACTAACTCAAAAGCATTCATTTCTACGGGATGCTCTCGCGGGCCAGCCTGGGAGTGCGGCCGGCGACTTTAGTTAAGGCACAGCAGGCTTCGCGCAAAATCCCGCCCCATGCAGCTCAACTACATCGCCAACGCGGACGTCCCGTCCTCCTCCGGCCGCACCCTGCCGGTCATCGACCCCTCCGACGGCCAGCCCTTCGACGAAATCCAGCGCAGCAATGCCGCCGACATCGACTCCGCCGTGCGCGCCGCGCGCGACTGTTTCGATGGCGTCTGGCACAAGGTCAGCGCCGCCGACCGCGGCCGCCTGCTCTTCAAGCTCTCTCAGAAGATCGCCGAGCACGTCGACGAGCTCGCGCTGATCGAGCAGCGCGACTGCGGCAAGCCCGTCAAGCAGGCGCGCGCCGACGCGGTGGCGCTGGTGCGCTACTTCGAGTTCTATGCGGGCGCCTGCGACAAACTGCACGGCGAGACCATCCCCTACCAGGACGGCTACAGCGTCTTCACCTGGCGCGAACCGCACGGCGTGACCGGCCACATCATTCCCTGGAACTACCCGATGCAGATCTTCGGGCGCAGCGTGGGCGGCGCCCTGGCGGCGGGCAACGTGTGCGTGGTCAAGCCGGCGGAAGACGCCTGCCTGTCGCTGATCCGCGTGGCGCAACTGGCAGCCGAGGTCGGCTTTCCAGCCGGCGCGCTGAACATCGTGACGGGCTACGGCCACGAGGTGGGCGACGCGCTCGCACGCCACCCGGGCATCGACCACATCAGCTTCACCGGCAGCCCGAAGATCGGCACGCTCATCCAGCAGGTGGCGGCCGAACGGCATTGCCCGGTCACGCTGGAGCTCGGCGGCAAGAGCCCGCAGATCATCTTCGCGGACGCAGACCTGGACGCGGCCATTCCGGTGGTCATCAACGCCATCGTGCAGAACGCCGGCCAGACCTGCTCGGCGGGCTCGCGGGTGCTGATCCAGCGCGACATCTACGAGCCGCTGCTGGAACGCCTGGGCCACGCCTTCGAGGCGCTGCGCGTCGGCCCGGCAGCCATGGACCTCGACGTGGGGCCGCTGATCCGCCAGACGCAGCAGCAGCGCGTGTGGGACTTCCTGAGCGACGCGCAGCACGCCGGCATCCCGATGGTGGCGCAGGGCATCGTGGTCGAGGAAGCGCCCGAGACCGGCTTCTACCAGGCCCCCACCCTGCTGCGCGATGTGCCGGTGGACCACCGCCTCGCCCAGGAAGAAGTCTTCGGCCCGGTGCTGGCCGCGATGCAGTTCGCCGACGAAGACGAAGCCGTCGCGCTGGCCAACGCCACCCACTTCGGCCTGGTTGCCGGCGTGTGGACGGCCGACGGCGCGCGCCAGTTCCGCATGGCCAAGCGCGTGAAGAGCGGGCAGGTGTTCATCAACAACTACGGTGCCGGCGGCGGCGTGGAGCTGCCTTTCGGCGGCGTGAAGTCGTCGGGCTACGGCCGCGAGAAGGGCTTCGAGGCGCTGTACGGCTTCACGACGCTGAAGACCGTCGCCGTCAAGCACGGCTGAGCGCCTTGGCGCGCCGCGCGGGCAGGCGCGTCAGCCCAGGGCGGTGTCGAGCAGCATCATCAGCACGAAGCCGATCATCAGCCCGCTGGTGGCGAAGGCTTCGTGCCCCTTTCGATGCGACTCGGGAATGATCTCGTGGCTGATCACGAAGAGCATCGCGCCTGCCGCGAAGCCCAGCCCCCAGGGCAGCAGCATCGCCGAGTGCCCGACCACGGCCGCGCCCAGCACGGCGCCCAGGGGCTCGACCAGCCCCGACAACATGCCGATCAGCACTGCGAAGCCACGGCCGTAGCCTGCGGCCAGCAGTGCCACCGCGACCACCAGCCCCTCGGGCACGTCCTGGATCGCGATGCCGGTGGCCAGCGCATCGGCGCGCAATCCGTTGTTGGCCGCGTAGCCCACGCCGATGGCAAGGCCCTCGGGCACGTTGTGCAGCGCGATCGCGAAGACGAAGAGCCAGGTGCGGCGCAGCTGCCTGGCGGCATTGCCTTCGCGGCCCTTGATGAAATGCTCGTGCGGCAGCACGCGGTCCATCAGCATCAGCGCCATGCCGCCGAGCAGGATGGCGGAGCCGATCACCCCGCCGGCCGCCCAGCTGCCGCCGCCGAAGGTGCCCGCGTTCTTTGCGGCCTCCAGGCCCGGGATGATCAGCGAGAAGGCGCTGGCCGCCAGCATCACGCCGGCGCCGAAGCCGAAGAGCGTGTCCTGCAGGCGCTCCGGCAGCTTCTGCGAGAACAGCACCGGCAGCGTGCCGAGCGCCGTCGCCAGCGCAGCGACCGAGCCGCCGAGCAAGGCATTCCACGCCAGCGGATCGGATCGCACGAACTGCCAGAACTGCACGACCCCCACCACCACGCCGGCCGCGACGATGGCGAAGCCGATCCGTTCGCGCAACGGCCTGGCGGGTCTCGGCTGCCTGCCCTGCGCCACGGCGCCCTGTCGCGGCTCGTTCATGGGCTTCTCCTCAGCCGCCGATGGCGGCAGCGTGGCGCCGGGCCACCTCGGCCCAGTTCACGACGTTGTAGAAGGCCGCGATGTACTCGGGGCGGCGGTTCTGGTACTTGAGGTAGTAGGCGTGCTCCCACACGTCGAGCCCGAGGATCGGCGTGTTGCCCGAGCCGATGCCGCGCATCAGCGGGCTGTCCTGGTTGCCGCTGCTTTCCACCGCGAGCTTGCCGCCGGGGCCCACGGAGAGCCACGCCCAGCCGCTGCCGAAGCGCGTGAGGGCGGCCTTGGTGAATGCATCCTTGAAGGCGTCGAAGCCGCCCAGGTCGGCATCGATGGCCTTGGCGAGCGCTCCGATGGGCAATCCGCCGCCGCCTTGGCCGACAGGTGCCATGACGGTCCAGAACAGGGTGTGGTTGGCGTGCCCGCCGCCGTTGTTGCGCACCGGCGCGCGCAGCGGCTCGGGCAGTTGCTCGACCCCGGCGATCAGTTCGTCGAGCGGTGTCTGCTCGTGCGGCGTGTCTTTCAGCGCCGCATTGAGGTTGTTGACGTAGGTCTGGTGGTGCTTGCCATGGTGGATTTCCATCGTCAGCGCGTCGAGGTGGGGCTCGAGCGCATCGAAGGCATAGGGCAAGGCTGGCAGGGTGTACGACACGGTCGGGGCGCTCCTTTGGTTGGAAGAGCCCTTTGCGTTGACGACGTGTGCGTACTCAGGCGTCCAAATGATAGGAATTCTCATTGTCTACGTCAAGACATCGAGCGTTGAATAACGCAGACCGGCCAACCCGGAAGCTTCCGGCAACGATCGATACACTGTCCTACGGCATGTTTACGGGAGATCACCAACGATGAAGCTCGCTCGATCCGTTCTTCTTCCCCTCGCGCTGCTCCTGGGTACCGGAGTCGCGGCAGCCCAGGCCAGCGGCAATCCGCCGGCAGGCGACTACATCTACGAAGGCGGCAGCGGCTCGCTGCACATCAAGCCCGGCGGCCGCTTCGACATCACCACCATCGGCACCAACGCCCACACCTGTGCGCTCGACGGCACCATCGTGCGCGGCAAGGCCAAGCTGGACGACACCGGTTGCGTGGTGAGCTTCTCGGCCGAAGCCGACAAGCTGCAGGTCACGACCAACGGCTCCGATCAGTGCCGCGGCTACTGCGGCATGCGCGCCGCCTTCGAGGGCACCTACATCCGCCCGACTCCCTCCTGCGCCGACAAGGCCGTGGCCGGCTCGCGCAAGACCTTCAAGCGCCAGTACGACGCCAAGGACTACGCTGCCGCCCAGACCACCCTCGCACCGGTGCTCTCGGACTGCGACAGGACGCTCGACTGGATCACCAAGGCCTGGCTGCGCAACGACCTCGCCCTCACGCAATACAAGCTGAACGACCGCGCAGCCTGCCTCAAGACGCTGCAGCCGCTGGCCGAGGACGCGGCCCGCACCGACGACGGCATCAAGGAAAACTATCCGCCGGCCGATGCCGACATCTATCTGCCCGTGGTCCGGGCCACGCGCACGAACCTGAAGCTCTGCCGCGGATAGCGCCGGCCAGCGGGCGGTTCGGCACGGGCGGCGCCACGGCTGCCCTGCACGGTTTTCGTTTTTTCATCCACCACAACGAGACGGAGACGACACCATGAGATTCCTGAAGCGCAAGCTGCGCGCCGCAACGCTCGGCCTGGCACTGGCCCTGCCCCTGCTCGCGGCGGCGCAGCAATTGCCCACGGCCACGCCCGAGGAGGTCGGCCTGTCGAGCCAGCGCCTGCAGATGCTCGGCGACGTGCTGAAGGCCGACGTGGCGGCCGGGAAGATCCCCGGCGCGGTGCTGCTGGTGGCCCGCCAGGGCAAGGTGGCGTGGTTCGAGCCGGTCGGCAAGCTCGACAGCGCCGCCGGCACGCCGATGCCGCGCGACGGCATCTTCCGCATCTACTCGATGAGCAAGCCCATCACCACGGTTGCCGCGATGATGCTGGTGGAAGACGGCCGGCTGAAGCTCGACGACCCGGTCTCGGCCTACCTGCCCGAATTCGCGAACATGACCGTGGGCGTCGAGAAGCCCGGCGCCGACGGCAAGCCGGTGCTCGAGACCGTCCCCGCGCGCCGCCCGATCACCGTGCACGACCTGATGCGCCACACCTCGGGCCTGACCTACGGCTTCTTCGGCCCGGGCCTCGTGAAGCAGGCCTACAACGCCGCCAACCTGGGCGCGGGCGACCCCACGTTGGCCGAGTTCTCCCAGCGCCTGGCGAAGCTGCCGCTGGCCTACCAGCCCGGCACGACCTGGGACTACAGCCAGTCGACCGACATCCTCGGGCGGGTGATCGAGGTGGTCTCGGGCCAGTCGCTCTACCAGTTCGAGAAGGCCCGGCTCTTCGACCCGCTGGGCATGAAGGACACCACCTACTACGTGCCCGAGCCCGCACGCCAGGCGCGCATCGCCGAGCCGCTGCCCAGCGACCGCAGCTTCGGCGTCGGCGCCGACTTCAACAACCCGCGCATCGTGCGCAGGTACGAGTCCGGCGGCGGCGGGCTGGTATCGACCGCGAACGACTACGCGCGCTTCCTGCAGATGCTGATCAATGGCGGCTCGCTCGATGGCAGGCGCTATCTCGGCCCCCGCACCATCGCGCTGATGACCGCCGACCACTCCAACGCGGGCGCCGGCATCGTGCCCGGCCCGCTGTACCTGCCGGGCCCTGGCTACGGTTTCGGCCTGGGCTTCGCGGTGCGCCGCAACGACGGCGAGGCGCCCTACCCCTCGGCGGGCGGCGAATACAACTGGGGCGGCGCGGGCGGCACCTACATGTGGGTCGACCCCAAGAACGAGATGTTCGTGGTGCTGATGCTGCAGTCGCCGAAATACAGGACACATTACAGAACATTGACCCGGGACATGATTTATGCGGCCGTGATCAAGTAGCCTGTGTTCCACAGGCCCTTGGGGCCTGGCGCAAAATCGGGCCACGCCCCCAGAAGCCATGAAAAGCAGCAGCGACAGCACCGTCATCCCGATCTCCAGCATCGGCCGAGCACGCCCCGCGGTGGCCGTGCCGGAGGTCGCCGTGCCTGCCACCGGCATACTGCTCGACCGGCTGGGCCGGCCCCTGACCGACCTGCGCATCAGCGTGACCGACCGCTGCAACTTCCGCTGCAGCTACTGCATGCCCAAGGACGTGTTCGACAAGGACTACAAGTACCTGCCGCACAGCGCCCTGCTGAGCTTCGAGGAGATCACCCGGCTGGCCCGCCTCTTTGCCGCGCACGGCACGCGCAAGATCCGGCTGACCGGCGGCGAGCCGCTGCTGCGGAAGAACATCGAAGGCCTGGTCGAGCAGCTCGCCCAGATCCGCACGCCCGCGGGAGAGCCGCTGGCACTCACGCTCACCACCAACGGTTCGCTGCTCGCGCGCAAGGCCGCCGGCCTGCACGCCGCCGGCCTGCAGCGCGTGACGGTGAGCCTGGACAGCCTCGACGACGCCGTGTTCCGCCAGATGAACGACGTCGACTTCCCGGTGGCCGACGTGCTCGCGGGCATCGACGCGGCGCGGGCCGCGGGCCTCGGGCCCGTCAAGGTCAACATGGTGGTCAAGCGCGGCACCAACGAGCAGGAAATCCTGCCGATGGCGCGCTACTTCCGCAAGCACCACGGCGGCAAGGTGGTGCTGCGCTTCATCGAGTACATGGACGTGGGCGCCACCAACGGCTGGCGCATGGACGAGGTGCTGCCCTCGGCCGACGTCGTCACGCGCATCCATTCCGAATTCCCACTGGTGCCGCTCGGGGCCGCGACGCCCGGCGAGACCGCCCGGCGCTGGGCCTATGCCGATGGCGGCGGCGAGATCGGCGTCATCAGCAGCGTCACGCAGGCCTTCTGCCACGACTGCAGCCGCGCCCGGCTGTCCACCGAAGGCAAGCTGTACCTGTGCCTCTTCGCAAGCGCCGGCCACGACCTGCGCCCGCTGCTGCGCGGCGACGCCAGCGACGAAGACATCGCCTCGGCCATCGGCCACATCTGGCAGGGGCGCGCCGACCGCTATTCCGAGCTGCGCGCCCTGCGCGGCCCCGACGGCGACAGCGGCAACGGCGACGCCGGCTCCAAAGGCCCGCGCCGCGTCGAGATGAGCTACATCGGCGGATGAGGCAGGCGCCAGCCATGCCCGCGCACGCCAGCATCGCGTCCGCCGACATCACGGGGCTGCTGCTGGCCGGCGGCCGCGGCTCGCGCATGGGCGGCGTCGACAAGGGGCTGCAGCCTTTCAATGGAGAACCGCTGGCGCTGCACGCGATGCGGCGGCTGGCGCCGCAGGTAGGCCCGTTCCTGGTCAATGCCAACCGCAACCTCGCCGAATACGAAGCCCTGGGCGCGCCGGTCTGGCCCGACAGCCTCGCCGACCACGCTGGCCCGCTGGCGGGCTTCCTGACCGGGCTTGAGCACTGCGCAACGCCCTGGCTGCTGACCGTGCCCTGCGACACGCCCCTCTTCCCGCTGGACCTCGCCGCCCGCCTCGCCGAAGCGGCAGTCGCCGACGATGCAGACATCGCCATGGCCACCGCGCCCGAGCCCGCCGAGGACGGCGGCCCGCCGGTGCTGCGCCCCCAGCCCGTCTTCTGCCTGCTGCGCGCCACGCTGCGCGACAGCCTGCTTCGCTACACCGCCGCCGGCGGGCGCAAGGTCCACGCCTGGATCGCGCAGCACCGCGCCGTGCAAGTGCCCTTCGACCGCCCCGGCGACGCGCCCGACGCGTTCTTCAACGCCAACACCCTGGCCGAACTGCACGCCCTCGAAAACCGATGAGATGAGCCGCATCGCAGAACTCGCTTCCGCCCTCACGGGCCAAGACGGCGCCGACCTGAGCGTCGAAGCCGTCCACGCCTTCCTTTCCCAGCTGACGGCCACGGCCGTCGTCACCGGGCGCGAGAACGTCCCGCTGGCCGAAGCGCTCGGCCGCGTGCTGGCCGAGGACATCGTCTCGCCCATCAGCGTGCCGCCGCACGACAACTCCGCCATGGACGGCTATGCCTTCGACGGCGCCGTGCTGCCCGTCGACGCGCCCAGCGACGCCTCGGTCACGCTGCGCGTGGTGGGCACGGCGCTGGCGGGTTCGGCATGGCGCGGCGCGCTCGGGCCGGGCGATGCGGTGCGAATCATGACCGGCGCGATGATGCCGGCGGGCCTGGACACCGTGATCCCGCAGGAGTTCTGCAAGGTCGACGGCGAGCTCGTCTGCTTCCCCGCCAGGGTGCTGCGCCGCGGCGACAACCGCCGCTTCGCCGGAGAAGACCTCATGAAGGGCCAGCCCGCGCTGCACAAGGGCGAACGCCTTTCGCCCGCCGCGCTAGGCATGGTCGCGAGCCTGGGACTGCCCGGCGTGCCAGCGCTGCGGCGCCTGCGGGTGGCCTGCTTCTCCACCGGCGACGAGATCCTGAGCCTGGGCGACTCGCCGCGCGAAGGCGCCGTGTACGACAGCAACCGCTACACGGTGATCGGGCTGCTCACGCGGCTGGGCTGCGAGGTGCTCGACCTCGGCCTGGTACGCGACGATCCGGAGACGCTCGCCGCCACGCTGCGGCGCGCGGCGCGCGAGGCCGACGCCATCGTCACCAGCGGCGGTGTGAGCGCGGGTGCGGCGGACCACACGCGCGCGGTGATGCAGCAGCTGGGCGACATGGCCTTCTGGCGCGTCGCGATGCGCCCGGGCCGGCCGCTGGCGGTGGGGCTGATTCCCGCGGAGGAAAGCGCATCGAAGCCCCCGGCCGTGCTGTTCGGCCTGCCGGGCAATCCGGTGGCGGTGATGGTGACTTTTCTGGCCTTCGTCCGGCCCGCGCTGCTTCGCATGATGGGCTGCCACGAGGCGGCGGCCGCACCGCCGCCACTGCTGCGCGCACGCAGCACGGGTCCGATCCGCAAGAAGCCGGGCCGAACCGAATATCAACGCGGTTTTGTGAAGACCGTGCCCGGCGCGCTGCCCGAGGTGTGCGTGGCGTCCAACCAGGGCTCGGGCGTGCTCAGCTCGATGGTGGAAGCGAACGGCCTGGTGGTGCTGCGCCATGACCAGGGCAGCGTCGCGGCGGGAGAGGAAGTCGACGTGATGATGTTCGACGGGAGTATTTAGCTCTCCCCCAGGCTTCGCGCACTTCGTATCGCTTCGCCAACCCCCTCGCCGGGGCGACACCTGAGGACCGGCCGAGCCGGTTCGTCGGTGTCCCTTGAAAGGTGCCTTCACCGCACAAGCCCCTCGGGGTTGCTCAGATTCGGCCCAGCGCCTTTTCCACGCCCTTGTTGGCCAGCATGTCGGCGCGCTCGTTGCCCGGATCGCCGGAGTGGCCCTTGACCCAGCGCCATTCGATCTCGTGGCCACCTTCGGTCACGAGCTTGTCGAGCCGCTTCCAGAGTTCGGCGTTCTTAACGGGCTCCTTGCTCGCGGTGACCCAGCCCTTGGCCTTCCAGCCGCGGATCCATTCGGTGATGCCCTTGCGCACGTACTGGCTGTCGAGGTAAAGCAGCACCTTGCAGGGCCGCTTTAGCGCGGACAGGCCCTCGATGACGGCGGTGAGCTCCATGCGGTTGTTGGTGGTGTTGAGTTCGCCGCCGAACAGGTCCTTCTCGCTGGCGCCCGACTTGAGCCACGCGCCCCAGCCGCCCGGGCCGGGGTTGCCCTTGCATGCGCCATCGGTGTAGATCACGACTTCGTTCAAGCTGACGTTTCCTTCTTCTTCATTCGATTCCGATCGATCTTCATGTCTTTCAATTCTTGCCGTTTCCGTCGCGATGCACCTTGCCGGCGATGGGCACGGGCGCCGTCGCGCGGGCGCCGGCGCGGCGCCACTCGGCGCTCAGCAGGCGCATGCCGCGCACTCGCTTCACCGCCACCAGGAAATAGGCTGCGCCGAAGATGGGCCACCAGCGCTCGCCGACAGTGTCCATCCAGCGCATCCGCTCCAGCCAGGCCTCGCTGCGCACCGCGGGCCGGTAGATGCCGAAGCGGCCCGATTCCACCTCGAAGCTCAGCAGGCGCAGCCAGTCTCGCATGCGCCAGTAGCCGATGAACTCCCCGCCCTCGGGCAGGTAGAGATCGCCGATGCCCAGCCGCCGATAGATGTGCGCGCGGCGCTGCCGCATGCCCCAGAGGCTGGTCGGATTGAGCCCGCAGATCACCACGCGCCCTTCGGGCACCAGCACCCGCTCGACCTCGCGCAGCGTGGCGTGCGGGTCGGGGCTCAGCTCGAGCGCATGAGGCATCACCACCAGGTCGAGGCTGTTGGCCGCGAAAGGCAGGGCAGCGAAGTCGGTGAGCAGCGTGGCCCTGCCGCCGCGGGCCGGGTCGTCCAGCGCCAGCCAGCGGTGCGGCATGCGGTTGGTGCGCAGGCCATCGACCTCGGCGGCCCCCAGCTGGAGCGCGTGATAGCCGAAGATGTCGGCCACCGCCTGGTCGAACTGGGCCTGCTCCCAAGCCAGCAGGTAGCGCCCCGGGGGGGTCGCGAACCAATCCTGCAAACCTATAATTTGACCGCTCATGACCCTTGTTCCGCTGCCCGCTTTCGCTGACAACTACATCTGGATGCTGCACGACGGGCTCCACGCCATCGTGGTGGATCCGGGCGATGCCCAGCCGGTGTTCGACGCGCTGGCGCGCGACAAGCTTCAGCTGGCCGCGATTCTAGTCACGCACCACCACCCCGATCACACCGGCGGCGTGGCCGCGCTGCACGCCGCCACCGGCGCGCAGGTATGGGGCCCCGCGCGCGAGCGCATCCCCGAGCCCTTCACACCGCTGGCGCAGGGCGACATCGCCGAGGCGCTCGGACTGCGCTTCGAGGTCATCGACGTGCCGGGCCATACGGCCGGGCACATCGCCTACTTCCTTCCGGCCGCGCAAACCTCGCGCGAAGACGCGCCGCTGCTCTTCTGCGGCGACACGCTCTTCTCCGGCGGATGCGGACGCCTCTTCGAAGGCACGCCCGCGCAGATGCTGGCCTCGCTCGACGCGCTCGCCGCATTGCCCGGCGACACCCGCGTATGCTGCGCTCACGAATACACACTTTCTAACCTGCGTTTCGCTCAAGCCGTGGAACCGGCCAACGCCGAGCTGACTCAGTACAACGCGCGCTGCGAGAACCTGCGCGCCAAGGGGCAGCCCACGCTGCCGTCCCAACTGGCGATCGAACGCCAGGTCAACCCCTTCCTTCGCAGCCGCGAAGCCTCTGTCCTTAGAGCTGTGCGTGCCCATGCCGAGCTGGCTGCCGATGCAGCCGAGGCCGACGTGTTCGCCGCACTGCGCCAATGGAAAAACGACTTCCGATGAAACTGATCGCTGCCACCTGCCTTGCAGGTTCACTGGTGCTCGCGGGCTGCGCGGGCACGAACAACAGCTCCAGCACCTCCTCTTCCTCACCCTCCTCGTCGTCATCGGCCGGCGGCACCGGCTCCAAGGTGGCCGGCAGCGCCACCCCCGTCTATCCGCGCGACGCCCTCACTCCCCTTGCAAGCGGCCAGGCCCATTCGCAGAGCGTCGTCACGCTCGCGCCGCCGGCCGACATGTGGGACCGCATCCGCCGCGGCTTCAAGATGCCGGACCTCGACAACGACCTCGTGCGCGACCGCGAGCAGTGGTACGCGAGCAGGCCCGACTACATCCAGCGCATGACCGAGCGCTCGAACAAGTACATCTTCCACATCGTCGAGGAGCTCGAGCGGCGCAACATGCCCACTGAGCTGGCGCTGCTTCCTTACATCGAGAGCGCGTTCAACCCGCAGGCCATCTCCAGCGCCCGCGCGGCAGGCATGTGGCAGTTCATGCCGGCCACCGGCAACGACTTCGACCTGAAGCAGAACATCTTCCGCGACGACCGCCGCGACGTGGTGGCTTCCACCCGCGCAGCGCTCGACTACCTGCAGAAGCTCTACGGCATGTTCGGCGACTGGCAGCTCGCGCTGGCCGCCTACAACTGGGGCGAAGGCAGCGTGAGCCGCGCCATCGCCAAGAACCAGCGCCTGGGCCTGCCCACCACCTACAGCGACCTCACCATGCCCGCCGAGACGCGCATGTACGTGCCCAAGCTGCAGGCGGTGAAGAACATCGTGGCGAATCCGCAGGCATTCAACGCCGAGCTGCCGCTGATCCCCAACCACCCCTACTTCCAGACCGTCACGCTCACGCGCGACCTCGACGTGGAGCTCGCCGCCAAGCTGGCCGACGTTCGCATCGAGGACTTCCGCGCGCTGAACCCCGCCGCGCACAAGCCGGTGCTGATCGCCGCCGGCACGCCGCAGATCCTGCTGCCCTGGGACAACGCGGCCGTGTTCCAGCGCAACTTCGACGCCTACTCGCAGGGCCAGTACGCGAGCTGGACCGCGTGGGTCGTGCCCAACACCATGACGGTGGCCGACGCCGCCCAGCGCTCGGGCATGAGCGAGAACGACCTGCGCTCGATCAACAACATCCCGCCGCGCATGCTCATCAAGGCCGGCTCGACGCTGATCGTGCCGCGCGGCTCCCGCGTGAAGGAAGACGTGGCGGCCGTGGTGGCCGACAGCGGCCACCTGAGCTTCCAGCCCGAGATCGTCACGCGCCGCACGACCGTGAAGGCCGGCCGCGCCGACAACGTCGCGAGCATCGCGCGCCGCTACAACCTCAAGCCTTCGGCCGTGGCCGAGTGGAATGACGTGAAGCCGAACCACGCGTTCAAGCGCGGCTACAGCGTGGTGGTCTACCTGCCGGTGCGCGCAACCCCGGCTGCCCGCGCGGGCACCGGCATCAGGGCCGTTTCGCATGCCGCGGCGCCGGTTCCCAATCGCCGTGGCGGCGCGCCTTCGAAGGCTGCCGCTCCGCGTGGCGCCGGCAGCGTCGTGAAGGTGCCTGCCAGCAGCAAGCAGCAGGTCGTGCGCGAGAAGCGCGGCGGCACGCCGTCCAAGAAGAAGCGCTGAAAGCCGCGAACCGAAGGCTCAGTGAGCCTTCGGCGCCTGCTGCGCCCTTCTGCGCACCACGGCCTCCATCGCGGCAACGCCGATCATGATGACGGTGGTGAGCGTACCCACCACCAGCACCGTCATGTGCGAGGCGAACACCGCGAGCAGCGCCAGGAAGCCCAGTCCGAAGAGATGCGACTGCGGCAGAAAGCCGCGCACCACGCGCTTGAAGAGCGCGTTGCCGAAGAGATAGATCGCGGGGCCGCCGATGAGCGCGCCCAGGTACTTGAGCTCCGCATGGTGCGAGCCCTCGCCGATCGTCAGCTCGTCGGCCACGGCGCAGACGATGATGCCTGCCACCAGGATCACGTGCGTGTAGTGGAACTTCGCGCCGATGGCGCCCGGGTCCTTCGCATGCTCGATGACGTGCGTGGCTTCCCTGGCGCTGGTGTCGAAGTACATCCACCACATCGCCAGGCTGCCCGCGAAGCCTACGAGCAGCGCGAACAGGTCGACGCCGTGCCATTCGACGTGGTGCCCGAAGGCGATGCCGGTGGCCAGCACCGACTCCCCGAGCGCGACGATCACGAAGAGCTGGCAGCGCTCGGCCAGGTGGCCGCCGTCGATGGTCCAGTCGCTGGTCAGCGAGCGGCCCAGGCCCGGGAAGCGCAGGCCGATCATCGGCGCGATGTATTCGCACAGCACGCCGCCGAACCACAGCGCGAGGCGCGCCTGCCCCTCGGCCAGGCCGCCGGCGATCCAGAACACGCCGGCCACGCAGTTCCACGCCAGCAGGCGGCGGAAATTGGGCGTGAGCGGATCGTTCGGGCCGATGGCGACCAGCATGCAGAAGGTGCGCCCCGCCTGGATGCCGACGAAGCACAGCGCGAACACCAGTCCGCGCTCGGCGAAGGCGCCGGGCAGAGCCGAGGCCATCACCATCGCCAGCAGCATGATCGCGAACAGCACCCCGCGGATGCGCAGCGTGCCGGGGTTGAACCAGTTGGTCGTCCAGGCGGTGTACTGCCAGCCCAGCCACACGGCGAACCACATGACCATCGTCTGTAGCGCCCCCAGGAGCGTGAGGTGGTCCAGCAGGTAGTGGGAAAGCTGCGTGACGGAGAACGCGTAGACCAAGTCGAAGAACAGCTCTTCGTTGGAGACCCTTGCCGCCTCGCTGCGCGAGCGCAGGGTCGTGGCCCGCTTGTGGTTGTCGTCGTGGCTCATTGTTCGTTCACTCCCATGAATCGTTGCAGCGCCCTGCGGCGCCGCGCGCGATCATCGCACGGAGGCGAACTGGCGCCCTCCTAGAGCTTCTCGGTCTCGCCGGTCTTCGGCTGCCACTTCATCAGCCGTCTTTCGATGACCCCGACGATCCCGTCCAGCGCCAGTGCGAAGGCCGTGAGCACCACGATGCCGGCGAACACGGTATTGACGTCGAAGGTGCCCTCGGCCTGCAGGATCAGGTAGCCAACGCCGCGCGCCGAGCCCAGGTACTCGCCCACCACCGCGCCCACGAAGGCCAGCCCCACCGAGGTGTGCAGGCTGGAGAACACCCAGCTGGTCGCGCTTGGCAGGTATACGGTGCGCAGCAGCTGCCGCTGGTTGGCGCCCAGCATCTTCGCGTTGGCCAGCACCACCGGGCTCACCTCGCGCACGCCCTGGTAGACGTTGAAGAACACGATGAAGAACACCAGCGTGACCGCCAGCGCCACCTTGCTCCAGATGCCGAGGCCGAACCACAGCGCGAAGATGGGCGCGAGGATCACGCGCGGCATCGAGTTGGCCGCCTTGATGTACGGATCGAGGATCAGGCTCGCCGTGGGCGCGAGCGCCAGCCACAGTCCGCAGGCCAGCCCGAGCACCGTGCCGATGCCGAAGGCCAGCACCGTCTCGAGCAGCGTGGTGCCCAGGTGCTGGTAGATGTCGGCGTTGCCCTTCAGGCCTTCCGGAAAGAGCGCGTTGGCCGGCACCTCGAAGGGCAGGAACCAGCTCCAGATGCGCCCCGCCACCTGGATGGGCTCCCCGAGGAAGAAGGCGATCTGCTGGTTGCGCGAGGCCACATGCCACGCCACGAGGATCAGCGCCAGCAGCGCCAGCTGCCAGAAGTGCGCGTTGCGCTCGTTCACGCCCGGCCGTGCCATCACGCGGCCTTCCTGAGTTGCTGCGCGTAGCCCTTGAGCACCTCGTCGCGCAGCACCTCCCAGATCTGGGTGTGCAGCTCGACGAAGCGCGGCTGCGTGCGCACCTCGGCCACGTCGCGCGGGCGCGGCAGGTCGATGGCGAACTCGCCGATGGGGTGCGTGGCAGGCCCGGCCGACAGCACCACCACGCGGTCGCTCATCGCAATGGCCTCGTCGAGGTCGTGCGTGATGAAGAGCACCGCCTTCCGTCCGTGTGAGCCCCCGCGCGCTGCGCGCCCACCCCCCGAGGGGGTGAGCTCCGGCCTTGGGGCGGCCCGGCGGCCTTCGCTCTGCGCGCTCCAGAGCTCGAGCACCTCGTTCTCCATCAACTGGCGCGTCTGGATGTCTAGCGCACTGAAGGGTTCGTCCATGAGGATGATGTCGGGGTCGAGCACCAGCGTCTGTGCCAGCGCCACGCGCTTGCGCATGCCGCCGGAGAGCTGGTGCGGATAGCGGTCGCCGAAGCCCGAGAGCCCCACGCGCGAGAGCCACGCCTCGGCCTGGTCGCGCGCCTGCGCCTCGGGCACGCTGCGGTACTGAAGGCCGACCATCACGTTGTCGATGGCGCTGCGCCAGGGCATCAGCGCCTCCGACTGGAACATGTAGCCCGCGCGCGAGTTGACGCCCGAGAGCGTCTGGCCGAAGACCTTCACCGTTCCCGAGGAAGGCTGCAGCAGGCCCGCACCCACGTTCAGCAGCGTCGACTTGCCGCAGCCGGTGGGTCCGACCACCGAGACGAACTCGCCCGCCTTCACCCGCAGCGTGGTGTCGGCCACCGCCGTGTAGCGCTGGCCGGGGTCGTCCTTCGAGAGAAAGGTGCAGCTGATGGAAAGGAGTTCGAGTGCGTGTTCGGACATGGCAGAAAAAACCCGGCCTGAGCCGGGTCGCGGGACATGCGTAGTCAGGCTTTGAACCTGTCCTTGGCGCGCCTTGCAAAATCGTTGGTGTAGGTCCTGGCGAGGTCGATCTTGTCGGCCTTGACCGTGGTGTCGAAGCTCGCGATGGCGCTCAGCGCGGTCTTGGGGCCGTCGGCGGGCACGAGGCCGTCGGTGGCGATCGACTCGCGCACCTTGTCGAACGATGCGAGGTACAGCGCGCGGTCGCCCAGCAGGTAGGTCTCGGGCACCGTCTTGATGATGTCGCCCGGTCCGGCCGTCTGCAGCCACTTGAGTCCGTGCACGATGGCGTTCGCCAGCGCCTGGCAGGTGTTGGGATTCTTCTGGACGAAGTCTGACGACGCATAGAGGCAGGCCGCCGGCATCGTGCCGCCGAACACCTGCTGCGTGCCCTTGAGCGTGCGCGTGTCGCTGATGATCTTCACGTCGCCCTTCTGCTCCAGCATCGTCATCACCGGGTCGGTGTTGCTGATGGCGTCGATCTGGCCCGATCGCAGCGCGGTAAGCGCCCCCGCGGCCACGCCCACGCCGATGTAGCTCACGTCGCTGGCCTTGAGCCCGCCGCGCGACAGCACGAGGTTGGCCACCATGTTGGTCGACGAGCCCGGAGCCGAGACGCCGATCTTCTTCCCCTTGAGATCCTGGATGCCGGTGTAGCCGGCCATGTTCTTCGTCGACACGCCCACCGCGATCTGCGGTGCGCGCCCCTGAAGCACGAAAGCCTGGAAGAACTGGTTCTTGGCCTGCAGGTTGATGGTGTGCTCGTAGGCGCCCGAGCACACGTCGGCCGAGCCGCCCACCACCGCCTGCAGCGCGCGCGCGCCGCCGGCGAAATCGGAGATCTCCACGTCGAGCCCTTCGGCCTTGAAGTAGCCGAGCTGTTCGGAGATGGTGAGCGGCAGGTAGTAGAACGCCGCCTTGCCGCCCACCGCGATGGAGACCTTGGTCTTCTCAAGCTTGGCCTGCTGCGCGAAGACACGCGGCAGCGCGATGGTCGCGGCAGCGATGGCGGAAGCAGTGATGAGAGTGCGGCGATGAAGCATGAAGACTTGCCTGGAACTTGCCCGGAACTGTTGCCTGGACTGTTGCTTGTGGGCTCTGTGATTCGTAAGGAACTGAATCGAGCTTAGGGGCCGCAACTGGCAACTGCATCGGGGTGATCCCGTGCGGGTTTCCACGTAAGCATGAAGGCCTCGCAGAGAAGCCTTCGGCAAGGCTTCAGCGAGCCAGAAAAAGTATCGCGATATTGACCAGGAACGCGAGTGCCCAGACGGCGCTGCGCGCGCTGCCGACGCCCCTGATGTAGAGCGCGATGTAGATCACGCGAAGCACCACGTAGGCCACCGCGAGCATGTCGAGCCGCGCCTGCGCGGCGCCGAGCTGGTGCGCGATGACCACCGCGCCGATGAAGAACGGCAGGCCCTCGAAGCTGTTGGCCTGCGCACTGTTGGCGCGTGCACGCCAGCCACTCTGCTTCGCGGCCCATTCGCGCGGATGCGTGTTGTCGCGCGGACCGAAGCTGCCCGCCTTGGCGATCCATGCCGCGACGTACGGCAGCACGCAGGCGACGAGCACGCACCAGTAGGCGACGGTGAGCAGCGAGAGGGTCATCTGCCGATCTTCTACCTGCGATCCACCAGCGCATGCGCGATGGTGCCGAGATCGACGTACTCGAGCTCGCTGCCGGCCGGCACGCCGCGCGCGAGGCGCGTCACCCTGAGGCCGCGCTGCTTCAGCCCCTCGCCGATCACGTGCGCCGTGGCCTCGCCTTCGGCGGTGAAGTTGGTCGCGAGGATGACCTCGCTCACCGTGCCGTCGCGCGCGCGGTCGAAGAGCTTCTGCAGTCCGATGTCATTCGGGCCCACGCCGTCGAGGGGGCTGAGCTTGCCCATCAGCACGAAGTAATAGCCGCGGAAGGCGCCGGTGCGCTCGAGCGCCGCCTGGTCGGCCGGTGTCTCGACGACGCAGAGCTTGGTCGGGTCGCGCCGCGTGTCGAGGCAGACACTGCAGATCGGCGCCTCGGTGAAGGTGTTGCAGCGCTCGCAATGCCGCACCTGCCCAGCCGCCTGCTGCAAGGCGCGCGCGAGAAGCTGCGCACCCTCGCGGTCGTGCTGGAGCAGATGGAACGCCATGCGCGAGGCCGACTTGACGCCGACGCCGGGCAGGCGGCGCAGCGCATCGACCAGGGCGTCGAGCGAACTGGCGTCTGCCATCTATGCCTGCAGCCTGTTCAGAACGGCAGCTTCATGCCTGGGGGAAGACCCGGCATGCCGGCCGTGAGCTTGCCCATCTTCTGCTCACTGGTTTCCTCGGCCTTGCGCACGGCGGCGTTGAAGGCAGCGGCCACGAGGTCCTCGAGCATGTCCTTGTCGTCCGCCAGCAGGCTGGGGTCGATGGTGATGCGCTTGACGTCGTGCTTGCAGGTCATGACGACCTTGACGAGGCCGGCGCCGGATTCGCCTTCGACCTCGATGGTGGCCAGTTCTTCCTGGGCCTTCTTGAGGTTTTCCTGCATTGCCTGAGCCTGCTTCATGAGGCCGGCCAGTTGTCCTTTGTTGAACATCGTTGGTCCTGATCTGTCGGTTGGAAAGTGGGTGAAGGATACGGGAGACGCGAACTCAGGCCGGCTTGAGCGTGCCGGGGACGATCTTGGCGTCGAAATCGCGCATCAGCGCCTGCACCTCTGGGTCGCTCATGATGGCTTCCTCGGCCAGTCGCTGGCGCTCGTCGGCCGCCTGCCTGTTGCGGCGCGCGGGGCTGTCGACCACGCTGCCGACCTCGATGGCGAGCTTGACGCTGTGGCCAGCACCGTTGAGCGCCGCGGTGAGCTTCTCGCGGGCGGACGGCTGGTTGAGCGTCTCGCGCTCGATGCGCAGCAGCCACTGGTCGGTGTCGCGGCCCACCAGCTGCGACTGCAGCGCGAGCTCGCGCGCCAGCGCGGTAATGGCCTCCGCCGCGACCAGCTGCGTGACCGTGGCGTACCAGAAATCGCCGTCCTCGCTGGTCGGAATGGGGGTGAAGGTGCCGCGCGGCTCGTCGGGGCGCGGAGTGTCACGGGCGCTAGGAGGCGGCTGCACGCGGATCGGCACGCCGACGACCTTGGCAGGCGCATCGCCATGGCTGTCGGCACGAGGATCGGCCTGCCGGGGTTCGTCCACCACAGCGAGGCGATGGCCTGCGGGAAGCGGTGCCGACTGCGCCGGGGCCGGCGTGACGGCGGGCTCCGCCGAAGGCCTGGCAGCAACGGGTGCAGAAGCGACGGGCGCCGGAGCCGGCGCAGGCGGCGAAACGCGCGCCGCGGGAGCCTGCGGCGCCGCGGCCGCGGCTTCATTCAGAGTTTTTTTTTCCGGGGTGGCCGTCGAAGCGGCCGCACTGGAAGGCTTGAATGCCAACAGCCGCAGCAGCACCATGGTCAGCGCGGCGTACTCGTCCGGGGCCAGGCCCAACTCCCCACGGCCGTGCAGGCACAGGCTGTAGAGCAGCTGGGTCTCGTCGGCCGGCATCAGCGCCGCGAGGCGCGCGGTGTCGGCCGCGTCGGGGTCGGTGGCGGCATCTGCCGCCGCTTCCGCGCGGGAGGGCACGGCCTGCAGTACCGCCATGGCCTGCAGCACGGCCGTCATTTCCTCCAGCGTGGAGGCAGCGGACATGCCGTCGACGCGCAGTGCCTCGGAAGTCTCGACCACCGTCTTGCCGTCGCCCTGCGCCAGCGCCTCGATCAGTCGGAACACGTGGCCCCGATCGACGCTGCCGAGCATCTGGCGCACGCCGGCTTCGACGAGCTCGCCGTTGCCGAAAGCGATCGCCTGGTCGGTGAGCGAGAGCGCATCGCGCATCGAACCGCGCGCCGCCCGCGCCAGCAGGCGCAGCGCCTGCGGTTCGGCCGGAACGTTCTCGGTCTGCAGGACGGCTGTGAGGTGCTCGAGCACCGTCTCCGGCGCCATCGGCCGCAGGTTGAACTGCAGGCAGCGCGACAGCACCGTCACCGGCACCTTCTGCGGGTCGGTCGTGGCCAGCACGAACTTCAGGTACTCGGGGGGCTCCTCGAGCGTCTTGAGCATCGCGTTGAACGCGGTGTTCGTGAGCATGTGCACTTCGTCGATCATGAAGACCTTGAAGCGCCCCTGCACCGGCTTGTAGACCGCCTGTTCGAGCAGCGATTGCACCTCGTCCACGCCGCGGTTGGAGGCCGCGTCGAGTTCGGTGTAGTCCACGAAGCGGCCCGCATCGATGTCGCGGCAGGCCTGGCAGACGCCGCACGGCGTGGCCGTGATGCCGCCCTGCCCGTCCGGCCCCTGGCAGTTGAGCGACTTCGCCAGGATCCGCGAAACCGTGGTCTTGCCGACACCCCGGGTGCCGGTGAAGAGATAGGCGTGATGCAGGCGCTGAGTCGTCAGCGCGTTCTCGAGCGCCTGAACCACATGCCCCTGGCCGACCATCTCACCGAAGGTTTTCGGACGGAACTTGCGGGCGAGCACGAGATAAGACATTGCGGGCATTCTAAAAGGCGCGAGGGACCCCTCCCGATAGCTCGGCAGGGCCTTTTCGCAGGACATCGAGGATCCGGGCTGCGCCGGTCCTCCGGTGTCGCCCCAGCAGGGGAATTGCCGAAGCGACACGAAGTGCGCCCGGCCCGGGGGGTTACAATACGCGCTGACGGGCCTCCCTGCATGGTGAAGTGGCCAACCGGGTCAGGTGGGGAACCAAGCAGCCCTAACTGCGTAGTCAGTGCCAGGGGTAAGGCTCGTCAACTTCTTCAGCGGTTTCGTTTCATTCCATGCGAAATGAAACGGGGCCCGCAAAAACAAACTTCCAGCAACGAATCCGGCGCGAGGCCTTCAAAGGCTCAGCCGCTGGATGGCGCCTCGCGCAGCCGCAGCGCCGCTGGCCATCGAAGCGGTCAGCAGGTAGCCGCCGGTCGGCGCTTCCCAGTCGAGCATCTCTCCCGCCACGAACACGCCTGGCAGCGCCTTCGCCATCAGCTGCGCGTCCAGTGCATCGAAGCGCACGCCGCCCGCGGTGCTGATGGCCTCGTCGATCGGCCGAGCCGCGACGAGCTTCAGCGGCACTGCCTTGATGGTTGAAGCAAGCTGCTGCGGGTCGTGCATCGCCTCACGGCTCAGCGCCTCGTACAGCACGCCGGCCTTGATGCCTTCCAGGCCCAGCCTGCTCTTGAGATGGCTGCTGAGCGAACGCGCGCCGCGCGGATGCTTCACGGCCGCCAGCACCTGCTCGGCGCTGCGATCGGGCAGAAGGTCGAGCAGCAGCGTCGCGCTTCCCTTTTCGGCGATCTCGTCGCGCAGCAGGGCCGACGCCGCATAGATCAGGCTGCCCTCGATGCCGGTCGCGGTCGCGACGAACTCACCCTTGCGCGCGAAGTGGCGTCCATGGCTGTCGGTGAACGAGATCGCGACCGACTTGAAGGGCTGGCCGGCGAAGCGGCTGGAGAAATGCTCGCTCCAGCCCGCCCCATCGAAGCCGCAGTTGGCGGGCTGCAGCGGCGCGACATCGACGCCCTTCGCCTGCAGCCATGGCGCCCACGCGCCATCGGAACCCAACCGTGCCCAGCTCGCTCCGCCGAGTGCCAGCACGACGGCATCGGCGCTGGCCGTCACCTCGCCTGAGGGTGTCGCGAATCGCAGCGAAGCCGGATCGAGGGCCTCGTCGCCCACCCAGCGGTGCCGCATGTGGAACTGCACGCCCGCCGCGCGCAGCCGATGCAGCCAGGCGCGCAGCAGCGGCGCGGCCTTCATGTCGGTCGGAAACACGCGCCCCGAGGTGCCCACGAAGGTCTCGATGCCAAGGCCGGCCGCCCATTCGCGCACCTGCTGCGGCCCGAACTGCGCGAGCATCGGCTCCAACTGCGCACGGCGCTCGCCGAAGCGGCTCATGAACGCATCGAAGGGCTCGGAGTGCGTGAGATTCAGCCCGCCGCGGCCGGCGAGCAGGAACTTGCGGCCCACCGAGGGCATCGCGTCGTAGACGTGCACCTGCGCGCCCGAGGCGCTCAATACTTCAGCCGCCATCAGGCCGGCGGGTCCGCCGCCGATGACGGCGACGGTCGGGGAAAGATTCATTCGAGATTCACCAGTTCGCCCTGCCCGGTGAGAAACGCGACACGCACGCTGGCACCGGGATAGGCATGTTGCACTGCCGCGCGATAGCGCTGCATCTGTGCGATCAGCGCGGCGTCCCGTTCGGGGCGCGCCGCGGATTTGTAGTCGAGCACCCACCAGACGCCGCTGTCGCGCTCGCGCACCAGCCGGTCGATGCGCAGGGTCTCGCCCTCGTGCACCAGCGTGACTTCATTGCCATGCCAGTCGACCCTGCGATCGTCCCACACCCAGGCCCCCTCGCCCGCGCGGATGCGCTGGGCCAGTGCGGCGGCACCACGCGCCTGCTGTGCATCGAGCAGGAATTCGCGGGCGGCGGCACGAACGTGCGCCGCCGGCAGCGGCTCGCCCGGTACCGCCCATTCGAGCAGGCGGTGCATGGCCTGCCCGAAGGCGGCGGCGCGGGCGTCGACGGTGGTGGTCGTGGCACCCGAGGCCTTCTTCGCCGGCGGCTCTTCCGCGGGCTCGGGCGCCTCGGGCATGCGCTTCATCGAAAAGCTCGCCGCGACGGCTTCGGTCGGCAGCGCGACCAGCGGCTCGTCGGCCTCGGTCGGCTCGCACAGCGGCTGCAGGCGCGACCACCAGCTGCCTTCGTTGGCGCGCGCAGGCTTCACCGACGAGAGCACCAGCCGCTCGCGTGCCCGCGTGACGGCGACGTAGAGGCCATTGAGCTCCTCGCGATGGCGCGCGCGCTGCTCTTCCTCGAGCAGCGAAGCGGCGCAGGCCGGCGGCGTCTTCTCGCTCGCCAGAAAGATGAAGCGCGTCGGCGCGCTGTCGCTGCCCTTCCACTCGACCAGCACGCCCATGGTCTGGGCGCGCGGCGGCGGGGCGTCGCAGTCGAGCATGAGCACGGTGTCGGCCTCCAGCCCCTTGGCGCCGTGCACGGTCAGCAGTTGCACGGCCTCGGGTGCGGTCACGGTCGGGGCCCGCACGCCGCCGGCGCGCAGCGCGCGCACCAGCGCATAGGGCGTGACGAAGCGCGCGCCGTCGATGTCCAGCGAGGCCGACAGCACGCCGCGCAGGTTGGCCAGCGCGCCCTGCCGCATGGCGGCGGGCACGGCAGCGCCGAACTTCGCGAGCAGGTCGCCGTCGTGGAAGATCGCGTCGAGCGCGTCGTGGGGAGGCAGCGTCATCAGCCAGCGCTGCCAACGCTTGAGCCTCACGCCCGCCTCGACGAGCACGGGCGGCAGGCTCGCGTCCTTCTGGATCAGCGAGAACCAGCTCACCGGGCCGCGCTCGCGCTGACGCAGCGCGAGCTGCACCAGGGCCTCGTCGCCAATGCCGAACACCGGCGACTTCAGCGCCCTCGCCAAAGACAGATCGTGCGCGGGCGACACCAGTGCGTCGATCAGCGCGACCACGTCCTGCACCTCGGGGGCGTCGTACAAGTCGTTCTTCTCGGGCTGCTGCACGGGAATGTGGCGCTGGCGCAGCGCCTCCTGCATGGCCGACAGCCGGCTTCGCCGGCGCGCCAGCACCATGATGCGGCTGGGCTGCGTGCCGTCGGCGATGCGCTGCGCGACCCATCGAGCGGCCTGCTCGCATTCCTTCTGCAGCAGCTGCTCCTCGGGCAGCACGCGCGGAGTGACGAGGCTGTCGCGCCAGTGCAGCATGCCGTCGTCGGCGGGCGCTGCTTCGGCCGTATCGCCGCCGACCGCGTCGCGGTCGATGGCCGGCAGGTGCAGCAGCTCGCCGTCGTCGCGGCGCTCGGTGGTGTGGGCGCGGTAGCCGTCGAACTCGCCGGCTTCCTGCGCCGCCAGCATCGCCGCGTTGACCAGCCCGACCACCGACTGCGCGTTGCGGTGCGTGTGGTCGCAGTTCAGCAGCTCGCCGTCGAGCCCTTCGCGCACGAACCTCTTCGCGGCGATGAACACCTGAGGCTCGGCGCGGCGGAAGCGATAGATGCTCTGCTTCGGGTCGCCCACGATGAACACGCGCGGCGCGCGGCCCTGCGCACCGGTGTAGGCGCTGAGCCAGCCGTAGAGCGCCTGCCACTGCAGCGGGTTGGTGTCCTGGAACTCGTCGATCAAGAGGTGCGCGATGCGCGCGTCGAGCCGCTCCTGCACCCAGCCCGAGAGCGCCGACTGGCCCAGCAGCAGCTGCGCCGCCTGTTCGACGTCGTTCATGTCGACCCAGCCGTGCGCGCGCTTCACGTCGGCGAAGGCGGCGATCAGCAGGCGCGTGAGGCGCGTCATGCGCTGCTGGTAGAGCCAGGCGGCGTGCTGCGACTGCGCAGCGCACAGCACCTGAAGTTCGGCCTCGGCCTCCTGCGCAGCGGGGAACTTCTGCAGGTTCTTGTTGAGGCGATCCTCCGTCGCCACGAAGAAGTTCTTGCGCAGATGGGCGAGCGCGGCGACCAGCGCATCCCCGGCCGGCTCGCCCGTGCCGAACACGTCGATGATGGCCTCGGCGGCCTTCTGCGGCGTCTTGTTGCTCTCGCGGCCCAGGGCGGAGGCGCGGTCGAGCCAGCGTCGACGGACCTGTTCGCCGCGCAGCGCCTCGGTCGGCTCGGCCAGTCCTTCGAGCGCCGGGTACATCGCGCTGAAATGCTGCACCGCGTGCTCCGCATCGGACAGCGAGAACTCCACACGCTTGGACAGCGCCTCGCCCAGCGCCTTGGCCGTCTGCGAGCGGCCGTGCGTGGCGACGACGGCGTAGTAGTCGGCCAGCGCCTCCCTGTCGGCGGTCACGGCCTCGAAGAAAGGCCGCCACGTGCGGCTGCGCGCTTCCGCGTCGTCCTCGAGCAGTTCGTAGTTCGAGGGCAGGCCCAGCTCGCGCAGCACCGCGAGCGGCGCATTGCGCAGCAGGCCCGCGAACCAGGCGTGGAAGGTGCGGAACTGCACCGGCCGCCCGCCTTCGAGCAGGCGCCGGTAGAGGCCCTTGAGACGCGGCACCGCGGCCGATGCCGCCGCAGGCTCCATGCCGCGCATCACCAACTGGGCGACCAGGTCTTCCTGCGGGCGTTCGGCGAAGTCCTCCAGCCACTGGTCGAGGCGCTCGCGCATCTCGCCCGCGGCCTTCTTCGTGAAGGTGATGGCCAGGATCTCGTGCGGCTCGCAGGCAGCCTCGCCTTCCTCGAGCAGCGCACGCAGGATGCGCGAGACCAGCATCCAGGTCTTGCCCGCGCCGGCGCAGGCTTCCACTGCCACCGAGCGGCGCGGATCGCAGGCGACGGTGTAGAAGGCCTCGCGCGTGACGTGGCGGCCGTTGTGTTCGTAGGCTGCGCCGTTCATTGGGTGTCGCCTCCGGCAGCTTCGACGCCCGGCGGCGGCGCCGCCTCGTCCCAGAAGTCCTTGCGGCACAGGCCGCGTGCGGCGCAGTACTCGCAGACGGCGCCTTCGCCCAGCGGCGGCAGCGACGCGCCCTGACCGATGCGCCTGAAGTCCTCGATGATGCCGGCCACCAGCGCATCGCGCGCCTCGACCACGGCCGGCTGCTCGACGGTCTGCGTGCCGGCGGCCTTCTCGCCCACGTTCACGTAGGCCGCGCGCAGGGTGTCGTCGGCCACCAGAGCGGCGTAGAAGGCCAGCTGGGTGTCTTCGGTGGGGTTCTTCACGCGCTCCTTGCTCACCGTGGCGGACTCGGTCTTGTAGTCGATCACGAAGGCCTGGCCGTCCGGCATGCGGTCGATGCGGTCCAGCCGGCCGATCAGGCGCAGGTCGCCCAGCGGCTGCTCCTTCCAGGGCTCGGACTCGGCGAATACCGCGCCGCTCGCCTCGTGCCCCGTGAGCCAGTTCAGGTAGCCGTCGCGCACGGCGGGCCATGCTGCGGCGAAAGGCAGGAACTCCGCGTCGGAAAGCCCGAGTTCCTGCGTCGAGCGGCGGGCAGCCTCCTCGATGAGGGCGATGCGCTCCTGCGCATCCTGCGTCGGCGCCTCGGCCAGCGCCTCGTGGAAGTGGCCGAGCACGGCATGCAGCCAGTTGCCGAAGTCGCGCTTGTCGACCTCGGCATCGAGCTCGTCGGCACTGCGCAGGCCCAGCTGGCGCAATGCGAAGAAGCGATAGGGACAGCGGCGCAGGTCCTCGTACACGCTGGTGGAGATGTTCTGCAGCGGCAGGAGTGCGCCGGAGGGCGTCGGGTATCCGGTCGGTCTGAGGGCCACCTCGCGCGGCGCGCGCGGGTCGGCCGAGGGCTGCAGCGCGTGGTCGAGCTGCAGCGCCTGCACCAGCGGGCTGGGCCGCACAGGCTCGCCGCTGGCGTCGGAATGGCGCCAGATCAGCTCGCACGAGGGGTTGTGCAGCGCCGCGGCCCAGGCCGCGCGCTGGGCGGCTTCGAGCGCCTCGCGCGATGGCAGTCCGAGTTCGAGGCGCTGGGCAGCGCTCCAGTTGCCGGGTGGTTCGGGCGATGCAGGCAGGCGGCGATCGTCGCAGCCCGGGATGACCACGGCGCCGAAGGACCGGCCCAGCAGCTGGTAGAGCGGCAGCACCACGACCCGGGGAGACTGGTCGCCTGCCGGGGGCACGAAGCTGGCGTCCTCGAGCACGTCGCGGACCCAGGCGGTGAACTCGGCCAGCGTGTGGCGGCCGCCGGGGAACTCGTCTTCGTAGTCGCCATGCGCGCCGGCGTCGAGCCACAGCGCACCGATCACCTTGCCGCCGGCCAGGTCTTCTTCGAGCAGGCCCCACTGGCCGCTGGCCTCCAGCAGCTCGCGCAGTGCGCGCAACCACTCGGCCAGGGGGCGCGCGCGGGCCATGGGCGCACGGCGGGCCTCGACGGCCTCGGTGAACACAAGCAGCGCGGTGTCCTTCGACTTCTCGCTGCGAGCCATCAGGCTGCACCATGTCGACCAGTCGCGCATCGCCTCCTGACGCAGGCGGGCCTCGAGCGAATGGACGATGGGCGAATCGCCCTCGGCGCCGCTCTTGAGCCATTCGAGCACCTGGTCGCTGGAAGCGTCATGGGCGCAGGCGCGCAGCGCACTCATCAGCGTGGCGGCGGCGCGCGTGGTCGAGAGCTTCCAGCCCGTTTCGTCGTGCGTGACGACACCCTGCGCGGCGAGCTGGGCGCTGATGCGGCGCGTGAGCGCGCGATCGGTCGCCACCAGCGCGACGGGAGCACGGTCTTCGGCGAGATGGCGCAGCACGCAGGCGGCGGCAAGCTCGGCCTCGTCCTCGGGGTCCAGGGCGACTTGCGAGGCACATGTCTGAATGGGTGTCCCCGAAGGCACGAGCGAAAGATGAAGCGCGCGGTCGCCCCAGAGCTTGCACAGCGACTGCGTGAGCGCATCGGCCTGGAAGCCCTCCAATACGATCAGCCCATCGACCTGGGCCCGCGTGGATTCGCGCTGCAGCACGTCGGTGGCGTAGCCCGAGGTCGAGGTCCATGCGACGGCGATGCGGATCAGCGCGCTCTCGATGCGGAACCACTCCGACTCGCTGCCGGCATCGGCCACGCTGGCGGCGCGAAGAGCCCATTCACCGCCCCGCTCTTCCGGCGTTACCGCGGCAGCCAGGGGGCCGAGCTGATAGGCGAGCTCGACGACCCGGCCGGCCAGGGCGAAGCGCTCCGCATGGAAGCCCGCCTGCGACAGCAGCGCCTGGGCGGTGACGAGGTCGCGCGCCATGTCGTGGGCGATGTCGTAGCCCATGGGCACGAAGCCACCCGCGCTGCGGGCCCAGTTGTGGGTGGTTTCGAAGCGAGGCACGAAGCCGGGGTTGCCGCAGCGCGCCCACATGGCCCGCGCCACGCCCATCAACTGCGCATAGGGCACCAGCACCACGGTGCGGGCGGCATGCAGTTCGCGCTCCGCGAGCGCGCGGACGATCCGCGCGACGATGCCGTCGGCGGGGTCGCACCAAAGGGCCTGCACGGGGTGGCCATCGTTCATGTCGTTCTGTCGAGGGGTATGGAGCGCTTCGCGCAAGGGCTTTGGCTATCGCTGCCATAGCGTCTCCATTCGGAACGCCACCCCTTGGTTTCTGTCACAATGACCAGCACTTTAGCTGCACCGAAACTCTCTGCGCACAAGGATTCACACATGGCCAGCGAACTCATCAAACACATCTCCGATTCCTCCTTCGAGGCCGACGTGCTCAAGTCCAGCCAGCCCGTACTGGTCGACTACTGGGCCGAATGGTGCGGCCCCTGCAAGATGATCGCCCCCATCCTGGACGAGGTGTCGACCGCCTACGAAGGCAAGCTGAAGATCGCCAAGCTCAACGTGGACGAGAACCGCGACATCCCCGCCAAGTTCGGCATCCGCGGCATCCCCACCCTGATGCTGTTCAAGGACGGCCAACTGGCCGCCACCAAGGTCGGCGCGATGAGCAAGGCTCAGCTCACGGCCTTCATCGACCAGCAGCTCGCCTGAGCGACATTTGAACCGGCCAGCGCGCAATGCGTTGGCCGGGGCGTTTTTCCTGTCATAATCTCTTCCAGTTCACCGGTCCTTCTGCATAGAGGCAACCGGTTCGAGTTCCCCGGTTGGTGAAGCAGTTCTCGCTTCACGCCCAACCTCCCCCCGTTTTCCGTTCGATTGCCCCACGAGGGGTCATTCCATGCACTTAAACGAACTCAAGGCACTCCACGTGTCTGAAGTCCTCAAGCAGGCTGAAGCGCTTGAGATCGAAAACGTTGGCCGCATGCGCAAGCAGGAGCTGATGTTCGCGATCATCAAGAAGCGCGCCAAGGCCGGCGAGCAGGTCTTCGCCGACGGCGTGCTCGAAATACTGCCAGACGGCTTCGGCTTCCTGCGCAGCCCCGACACCAGCTTCACGGCCAGCACGGACGACATCTACATCTCGCCCAGCCAGGTGCGCCGCTTCAACCTGCACACCGGCGACATGATCGAAGGCGAGGTGCGCACGCCCAAGGACGGCGAGCGCTACTTCGCGCTGACCAAGCTCGACAAGGTCAACAACGGGCCGCCGGAGCAGAACAAGCACAAGGTGATGTTCGAGAACCTGACGCCGCTGTTCCCCAAGGAGCAGATGCGGCTCGAGCGCGACGGCATCAAGGGCGACGAGAACATCACCGGCCGGATCATCGACATCATCGCCCCCATCGGCAAAGGCCAGCGCGCCCTGCTCGTGGCGCCGCCCAAGAGCGGCAAGACGGTGATGATGCAGCACATCGCCCACGCCATCAGCGCCAACTATCCCGACGTGCACATGATGGTGCTGCTGGTCGACGAGCGCCCCGAGGAAGTGACCGAAATGCAGCGCACGGTGAAGGGCGAGGTCATTGCCTCGACCTTCGACGAGCCCGCCGCGCGCCACGTGCACGTGGCCGAGATGGTCATCGAGCGCGCCAAGCGCCTCGTCGAGCTCAAGAAGGACGTGGTGATCCTGCTCGACTCCATCACCCGCCTCGCCCGCGCCTACAACAACGTCGTGCCCTCGTCGGGCAAGGTGCTGACCGGCGGCGTCGACGCCAATGCGCTGCAGCGTCCCAAGCGCTTCCTGGGCGCGGCGCGCAACGTGGAGGAAGGCGGCTCGCTGACCATCATCGGCACCGCACTGATCGACACCGGCAGCCGCATGGACGAAGTGATCTTCGAAGAGTTCAAGGGCACCGGCAACTCCGAAATCCACCTCGACCGCCGCCTCTACGAGAAGCGCGTGTTCCCTTCGATCCAGCTCAACCGCAGCGGTACGCGCCGCGAAGAACTGCTGCTGGCGCCCGAGATCCTCCAGAAGACCCGCATCCTGCGCCAGCTCATGTACAACATGGACGAGATCGAGTCGATGGAGCTGATGCTCAAGAACATGAAGGCGACGAAGACCAATGTCGAGTTCTTCGACATGATGCGTCGCGGCGGGTAACTGTTGCCCGCCTCCAGGCTGCGCGCACTTCGTGTCGCCACGCCTGCCCCCTACCGGGGGCGGTGCCGACTGACCGGCAGAGCCGGATCAGTGGCACCCCACGAATGAATGCCCGCCTTGTGCGGGCATTTTTCATGTGCGGATCGCTCGGCCCTCTCGAGCGCTTTGGCGGCCGAGGTCGAGCAACTCCATGAGGGCGACAGCCTGCTCGGGCGGCACCGGATTGGAGCCTTGCCCAAGGATGGCATCGCGAACCGCGGCGTAGTAGTCGACGTAGTTGCCGGCCCGCGTGGGAATGCTTCGCCTGGTGAAGGTCCCGCCCGGTCCTGCCAGCGATAGCTCGCCGTCCAGCGGATCGGCGCCCCACCCTTCGGCGGGCGGCCGCTGCCCGGCACGCAGAGCATCTTCCTGCGTATCGACGCCATGCTTGACGTAGCTCCCGAGCGTGCCGTGGACGATGTAGCGCGGCGCCGCGTGAGCCGCCAGCGTCGTCGAATGCAGCACCACGCGCAGCGGTGCGTGCGAGCCTGTCTCATAGCGCAACACGGCATGGAAATAGTCCTCGACCACGGCGCCGTCGCGCAGGACCGCTGTGTCGAGCTGGATCGTGTCGGGACGGCCGAAAAGCTGCACCGCCTGATCGACCAGATGGGAACCCAGATCGACCCAGAGGCCCGCGCCAGGCACCGCCTGTTCGCGCCAACGCTCCTTCACTTCGGGGCGGAAACGGTCGAAATGGGACTCCAGGTACACAGGGCGACCCAGCTCGCCGGAAGCGAGGAGTTCCTTGAGGGTCAGGAAATCGGAATCGAAGCGGCGGTTCTGGTAGACCGCCAGGAGTCGATTGTTGCGCCGTGACAACAATTCGAGCACCCTCGCCTCGGCCACGTCGAGCGTGAAGGGCTTGTCGACCACGACGTGCTTGCCGGCCTCCAACGCCGCCTTGGCGACCGGATGGTGCTGGGCGTTGGGCGTGGCAACCACGATCAGGTCGATGTCGGGGCGGGCCACAAGCGCGGACACATCCGGCACGACCGCCACGCCGGGCCAGTCGGCATGCACCTTGTGCGGCTGCGAACTGGCCACGGCCGCCAGCTCCAGTCCCGGAACGGCCGAGAGAACGGGGGCGTGGAAGGTCTGGCCGGCAAATCCATAGCCGACGAGGCCCGCGCGCAGGGGGCTGGAAGTCATTGGGCGCCTTCGGTTTGCTCGAAAATCGGGCAGTATGCGATAATCGCTGGCTCCGCGAAAAGTGCGGTCAGGCAGCTTCGCCTGGCTCCTCGGTCTCCCCCGGGGCAGCGCGCCACTGATGGCACGCTGGTGGCTCTCGCATCGACCGCGCATTGATTCCAAAAGCGCAAAAGGAAACACCATGGCAAAAGAAGGCATCCACCCGAATTACCGCGAAGTCCTGTTCGTCGACATGTCGAACGGCTTCAAGTTCGTGACCCGTTCGTGCGCGAACACCAAGGAAATGGGCAAGACCGACGACGGTCGTGAGCTGCCGCTGTTCAAGCTCGATACCACGAGCGAATCGCACCCGTTCTACACCGGCACGCAGAAGTCGGTCGACAACATGGGCGGCCGCGTCGAGAAGTTCCGCAACCGCTTCGGCAAGACCACCGGCGCCGCCTCGAAGTAAGGTACGCGCTTTTGCGTCGAGGGCAGCCCGGTTTACCGCGCTGCCCTTTTTCTTTCCCGCTCCTGCCTCTTCCGTCCACTTGAACCAGCCCACCCCCGCGATCGTTGCCCAGAGCGCCGTGCGCCGGCTTCCGCGCATCGCATTGCTGCTGCTCTGTGCGGCCTATCTGCTGCCGGGGCTGGTCGGCCGGGGCCCCTGGAAGAGCGCCGACATCACCGCCTTCGGCTACATGGCCGAACTGGCCCACAGCACCGAAGGCATCGCGCGCTGGTTCGATCCGATGCTGCTGGGCCTGCGTCCGGAAACGCCGGCGCTGGTTCCGTACTGGATCGGCGCACTGGCCATCAAGATCGCCCCCTCGTGGGTCAACCCGGACCTGGCCGTCCGGGTCGCGTTCGCCTTCCTGCTCTGGGGCACCTTCACCGCCACCTGGTATGCGGTGTACTACCTGGCCCGCACCGCGCGGGCCCAGCCAGTGGCCTTCGCCTTCGGCGGCGAGGCCCGGCCGACCGACTATGCGCGTGCGATCGCCGACGGCGGCCTGCTCGCGCTGATCGCCTGCCTCGGCCTCGCGCAGCTCGGCCACGAGACCACGCCCGCGCTGGCCCAGCTCTTCTTCTCTTCGAGCCTCTTCTATGGCGTGGCCGCCCTGCCCTATCGCCGGGCCGGCCCGGTGATCGCGCTCACCGTGGGCACCCTGGGCATCACCCTGAGCGGCGCGCCCACCGTCGGGCTCGCGCTGGCCATCGGCAGCGTGATCTACGTCGCGTACGAGCGCAGGCTGGCGGTGAGGTCCGCCGGCGAAGACTTCGGCATCGACGATGAAAGCGTCGGCCCCGGCTACACGCGGGGGGCCCTTCTCACGATGATCGGCATCACCGCACTCGCCGCGGTACTGGTCTTCAGCCTGAAGCTGCCGACGTGGAAGATCACCGTGATGGGCAACACCCTGGTGAGTGACTTGCGCGGCCAGGCCAAGCTGCTGGTCTGGTTCACATGGCCGGTCTGGCCGCTCGCCATCTGGACGCTGTGGCGCTGGCGGCGGCAGCTCACTGCGCGCCACGTCGCGCTGCCCTTCTGGTTCGCGCTGGTACCGCTGGCCGCCACCTGGACCACCGATTACTCCGACCGCTCGCTGCTGCTGGCCCTGCCGGCCTTCGCCACGCTCGCGGCGTTCGCATTACCCACCTTCAGGCGCAGCGCCTCCGCGCTGATCGACTGGTTCAACGTCCTCTTCTTCAGCGGACTCGCCGTGCTGGGCTGGATCTACTGGATCGCGATGCAGACGGGCGTGCCGCCCAAACCCGCGGCCAGCGTCGCGCGGCTGGTGCCCGGCTTCGTGCCCGAGTTCTCGCCGATCGCGGTGGTGCTCGCAGTGGCCGCTACCATCGCCTGGTGCTGGCTGGTGCGCTGGCGCACCGGACGGCACCGCGCCGCGCTCTGGAAGACGCTGGTGCTGCCGGCCGGCGGCACCGCGCTTTGCTGGATGCTGCTGATGACGCTGTGGCTGCCGCCGATCGACTATGCGCGCAGCTACGTGCCGCAGATCCGCGCCGTAGCCGAGCGCGTGGGCCAGCCGCGCTGCATCGCGGAACTGGCGCTGAGCCGACCGCACATCGCAGCGCTGCGCCATCACGGCAACTTCAACGTGCAACCGCTGCTGCTGGGCACCGACTGCCCATGGCTGCTGGCCAGCCCCGAGACGATCGAGCGCCTGCACACCATCATCCCGTTCGACCAGTGGCGCTTCGCCGGCACGCTGCGCCGCCCGAGCAGCGCGGCCGACGACCTCCTGCTCTACCAGAAGATCACGCCGCAGTGAGGAGCGAACGTGCCCTGATCGCGCGGCACGCGGGCACGGTGCTCGTCGGGCAGCTGGCGGTGATGGCCTTCGGCGTGACCGACACCATCATCGCGGGCCGCTACTCGGAGCATGCGCTGGCCGCGCTGTCCGTCGGCGCCGCGGTCTTCGTCAGCGTCTACGTGTCCCTGATGGGCGTGCTGCAGGCGCTGCTGCCGGTCTGGGCCGAATTGCACGGCGGCGGGCGCGGCGGCGAGGTGGGCCGGTCGGTGCGGCAATCGCTGTACCTGGCGGCCATCGCCATCGTCATCGGAATGGCGATCCTGCTGCTGCCAGGGTCGGTCCTGCGATGGACCCAGGTGCCCGCGGAGATGCGCGGCGAAGTCGAGGCCTACCTCGCGGTGCTGGCCTTCGCGCTGGCCCCCGCCCTTCTCTTTCGCCTGTTCAGCACGCTCAACCAGAGCCTGGGCAGGCCTCAGCTCGTGACCTGGCTGCAGCTGGGCTCGCTGGGCGTGAAGCTGCCCTTGTCGATCTGGTTCACCTTCGGTGGCGCGGGCCTGCCGGCCATGGGACTGGTGGGCTGCGGCTGGGCCACGCTGTGCGTGAACTGGACCATGCTCGGCTGCGCCGTCTGGCTGCTGCGCAACCGGCCGTTCTATGGCGACTACGGTCTCTGGAAGCGCATCGAGGCGCCCGACTGGCAGCAGATCCGGAAGTTCGCGCGACTCGGCGTGCCCGGCGGCCTGGCGGTGCTGGTCGAAGTCACTTCGTTCACGCTGATGGCGCTGTTCATCGCCCGACTCGGCACCGCCGCAGCGGCGGCGCACCAGATCGCGTCGAACCTGCTGGCGGTGGCCTACATGACACCGCTGTCGCTGGGCATCGCCACCAGTGCCCGCGTGAGCTTCTGGCTGGGTGCCGGCGATGAAGCGAAGGCGCGGCTCGCCTGCCGCAAGGGCTTCGGTCTGACCGCGCTGTGCGCGCTCGTCTATGCCGCGGCCATGGTCGTGCTGCGCGACGAACTCGCCAACGTGTATTCCGACAACCCGGCCGTCATCGCGATGGCGGCATCGCTGCTGCTCGCCGTCGCGGCTTATCACGTGGCCGATGCCGTGCAGACCTTCTGCGTGTTCGTGCTGCGCTGCTACCGGGTCACGCTCGCGCCGCTGGTGATCTACTGCACGATGCTGTGGGGCGTGGGCCTGGGCGGCAGCTACCTGCTCGCCTATCGTGGCCTCGGTCCATGGGAAGCGATGCAGTCGCCATTGGCGTTCTGGATCATGAGCGCCGCGGCGCTCGCACTGACCGCCCTGCTGTTCGGTGCGCTGCTGCGCTGGACGATGCGCCGGCGCGCGAAACGCAAGTAGCAGGAAGGCGAAGAAGGCCCGAGGGCCTACCTGGCCATCACGCGCGCTTCCCGCACGCGCGCCGCCGGAAAGACCAGCGCGAAGCGGGACCCCTTGCCGACGGTGCTCTCGATGCGCAGCTCCGCGCCGTGCCGCTGGGCGATGTGCTTGACGATCGCCAGTCCCAGCCCCGTGCCGCCGGTTTCGCGCGAGCGGCTGCGGTCGATGCGATAGAAGCGCTCGGTGAGGCGCGGAATGTGCTCCGCAGCGATGCCGGGGCCCGTGTCCTTCACGGCGTACTCGCCGCGCCCGTCCGGCAGCACCCGCCAGCTGACGGCGACTTCGCCGCCACCGGGCGTGTAGCGGATGGCATTGCTCAGCAGGTTCGACATCGCGCTCTGCAGCTCGGTCGGCGCGCCGGACACCTCCGACTCGGCTTCCACGGTGAACGACAGGCGGTGCCCCTGCGGTGTCAGCCGTCCCGAGAGGCCGCGCCCCTCGTCCTCGCACTGCGCGAAAAGCGCGCGAATGCGAATCCACTGGCTGCCCGAGGGCGGCGCGCTGCCTTCGAGCCGCGACAGCGTCAGCAGGTCGTTCACCAGCGTCTCCATGCGGTGGGACTGCTGCCCCATCAGCGACAGATAGCGCGTGCGCTCGTCGGCATCGAGCGGCAGGTTCTGCAGCGTCTCGACGAAGCCTGCCAGCACCGTCAGCGGCGTGCGGATCTCATGCGACACGTTCGCCACGAAATCGCGGCGCATCGCCTCGGCCTGCTCGAGCGCGGTGATGTCGCGGGTGAGCAGCATGCGGCGGTTGCCGGCATAGGGGTGCACCTGCACCGAGAGCCGTACCGGATGACTGCGCTGGTGGCCATGGCCCAGCCCCGGGCCGTCGATGACGACGTCGCGGCTGTAGTTCCAGGACGCGAGGTACGCGACGAAGGCGGGATCGCGCACCAGGTTCGCCAGATGCTGCGCCAGGTCGCGCTCGGCATCGATGCCGAACTGGCTGGCCGCCGTCTGGTTGCACCATTCGATGCGCCCCTGCTCGTCGAGCAGCACCACGCCGTTAGGCGACGCCTGGATCGCCGCAAGGAACTCCTGCAGTCGGTCTTCGGCCTGCCGGGTCTGTTGCTCGCGGTCGCGCAGCAGCTTGCGGATGCGCTCGGAGAGTTCGCCCCAGACACCCGGCCAGCGAGACGGCAGGCCGGCAGCGTCGTTGCGCAGGATGCGCAGCAGCCGATCGGCGCGCCACGCATCCAGCGCCAGCCAGATCACCGCGCCGAGCCAGGCACCCAGCCAGCCGAACTTCCAGCCGAAGATGCCGGCGGCGCCCGCTCCTGCTGCCAGGGACGCTATTAAAAAAGTAGCGATGCGAAAAGGCATGGCGGGCGATTATCCGCGCCCGCGGCCAAGGGAAGCCACGGCGCTCAAACCGTGACTTGGGCGGTCAGCCGGTAGCCCGCTCCGCGGACGGTCTCGACCATCGGCGCGGCGGCCCCCAGCGACTCGCGCAGGCGCTTGACGTGCACGTCGACCGTGCGCTCCTCGATGTAGACGTGGTCGCCCCACACTTTGTCGAGCAGCTGCGCACGGCTGTGCACGCGCTCGGCATGCTGCATCAGGTAGGCCAGCAGCTTGAATTCGGTCGGGCCGACCTTCAGCGCATTGCCCTGCCAGGTCACGCGGTGCGTGGAGGTGTCGAGGGCCAGTTCGCCGATCTCCACCCGCTCCGTGACCACTTCCGGCGCCCGGCGGCGCAGCACGGCGCGGATCCGGGCGAGCATTTCCTGGGTGGAGAACGGCTTGGTGATGTAGTCGTCGGCACCGGCGTCGAGACCGGCGACCTTGTCGGGTTCGTCGCCGCGCGCGGTCAGCATCAGGATCGGGATGGCCTTGGTGCGCGGGTCCTTGCGCCACTGGCGCGCGAGCTGCAGGCCGCTCTGGCCCGGCAGCATCCAGTCGAGCAGGATCAGATCCGGCAGGAAGGCGTCGATCTCGCGCTGGGCCGCGACGCCATCTTCCGACCAGATCGGCTCGAAGCCGTTGTGGCGCAGGTTGACGGCGATCAGCTCGGCGATCGAGGACTCGTCTTCGACGATCAGGACTCGGGGTTTCTTCATGCTTTTCTTGGGAGTCTTGCCGCAGCCGTTACTGCAGCGCGGACTCGATTTCCTGCATCGAAGTGTGCCGCACATCGGCACCCTTGACGATGTAGATGATGAATTCGGCGATGTTCTTCGCGTGGTCGCCGATGCGTTCGATTGCCTTGGCCAGGAACAGCAGGTCCAGGCTGGCAGAGATGGTGCGCGGGTCTTCCATCATGTAGGTGACCAGCTTGCGCACGAAGCCGTCGAACTCCTTGTCGATCAGGTCGTCGTCCTTCAGGATCGACACGGCCGCTGCCGTATCGAGCCGTGCGAAGGCGTCGAGCGCCTTGCGCAGCAGGCCCGCGGCGAGGTCGGCGGCGATGCGCAGCTCGGTGGTCGGCAGCTGGCGGGCGGCGCCGCTCTCGATGATCGACTTGACCATGCGCGCGATCTTGTTGGCCTCGTCGCCCACGCGCTCGAGGTTGGCGGTGGTCTTGCTGATGGCGATCAGCAGGCGCAGGTCGCGCGCGGTCGGCTGGCGGCGCGCGATGATGGACGACAGTTCGCGGTCGATGTCGATCTCCATCGCATTGACGCGGTGCTCGGTTTCCATCACGCGGTTGGCCGCCTCGGGGTCGAACTGCAGCAGTGCATAGACGGCCTGGTTGATCTGCGACTCGACCATGCCGCCGAGCTCCATCACGCGCGACGAAACGCCGTTGAGCTCGCTGTCGAACTGGCTGGAGAGATGTTTCTCGGTCATGTTGTCTCCTTTGACTTCAACCGAAACGGCCGGTGATGTAGTCCTCGGTCTCCTTGCGCTGCGGCTTGAAGAACATCTGTTCGGTCGCGCCGAACTCGATCAGGTCGCCGAGGTACATGTAGGCGGTGTAGTCGCTGCAGCGGGCGGCCTGCTGCATGTTGTGCGTCACGATGACCACCGTGTATTCGTTCTTGAGTTCGGCGATCAGCTCCTCGATCTTCGCGGTCGAGATCGGGTCGAGCGCCGAGCAGGGCTCGTCGAGCAGCAGCACTTCGGGCTTGATCGCGATGCCGCGCGCGATGCACAGGCGCTGCTGCTGGCCGCCGGACAGGCCGGAGCCGCTTTGCTGCAGCTTGTCGCGCACCTCGGTCCACAGGGCCGCCTTCTTCAGAGCCCATTCGACGCGGTCGTCCATTTCGCTGGCCGAGAGGTTCTCGAACAGCTTCACGCCGAAGGCGATGTTGTCGTAGATCGACATCGGGAACGGCGTCGGCTTCTGGAACACCATGCCGACCTTGGCGCGGATCAGCGCCACGTCCTGCTTCGAAGTTAGGAGGTTCTCCCCGTCCAGCGCGATGGTGCCTTCGGCACGCTGCTCCGGATAGAGCTCGAACATGCGGTTGAAGGTGCGCAGCAGGGTCGACTTGCCGCAGCCCGACGGGCCGATGAAGGCGGTGACCTTGTTCTCGGGAATCTCGAGGTTGATGCCCTTGAGCGCGTGGAACTTGCCGTAGTAGAAGTTCAGGTCCTTGACAGAGATCTTCGAGCGCGTCGGTTGTGCGACAGTGTTTGGCATTTGTTGTCTTCTTCCGGATTCAATGTTTGTTGCGCGTCAGGACCCGCGCCAGGATGTTGAGGGCAAGCACGGCGATCGTGATCAGGAACACGCCGGCCCATGCCAGCTGCTGCCAGTTCTCGTAGGGGCTCATCGCGAACTTGAAGATCGTGACCGGCAGGCTGGCCATCGGCTGGCTCACGTCGGCGGTCCAGAACTGGTTGTTCAGTGCGGTGAAGAGCAGCGGCGCGGTCTCGCCGGCAATGCGCGCCACGGCCAGCAGCACACCAGTGACCACACCGGCGCGCGCGGCGCGCAGCGTGATGTTGGTGATGACGCGCCACTTCGGCGTGCCCAGCGCGTAAGCCGCTTCGCGCAGGCCCGGCGGCACCAGCTGCAGCATGTTCTCGGTGGTGCGGATGACCACCGGAATCACGATCAGCGCGAGCGCGATGGCACCGGCAAGACCCGAGAAGGTCTTGAAGTAGGCCACCACCACAGCATAGACGAACAGGCCGATCACGATCGACGGTGCCGACAGCAGGATGTCGTTGACGAAGCGCGTGACCGAAGAGAGCAGGCCCTTGGGGTTGTACTCGGCCAGGTAGATGCCGGCCATGATGCCGATGGGCGTGCCCACGAAGGTGGCCAGCATCACCATCACGAACGAGCCGAAGATCGCATTCGCGATGCCGCCCGCCTCGTTCGGCGGCGGCGTCATCTGCGTGAACGTGGCGATGGCCAGGCCGCCCACGCCCTGGCGCAGCGTTTCCCAGAGGATCCAGATCAGCCAGAACACGCCGAAGGCCATCGCGGCGAGCGACAGCGTGAGCGCGATCTTGTTGACGCGGTTGCGCGCGGCGAACTTGGCCTGGCGCGTTTCGGCCAGTGCCTTGGCCACGAGAAGGTTCTGGGCGGTGCTCACGACTTGGTTCCTTCGCTCTTCTTCATACGGGCCAGCAGCATCTTGGAGAGCGACAGCACGACGAAGGTGATGAAGAACAGCACGAGGCCGAGATACATCAGCGCGGCCTGGTGCAGGCCGGCGCCGGCTTCGGCGAATTCGTTGGCGAGTGCCGAGGTGATGCTGTTCGCAGCCTCGAACACGGAAAGGGAGTTGAGCTGGTTCATGTTGCCGATCACGAACGTGACCGCCATCGTTTCACCCAGCGCCCGGCCGAGGCCGAGCATGATGCCGCCAATGACGCCGGCCTTGGTATAGGGCAGCACCACCTTGGAAACAACCTCCCAGGTGGTGGAGCCGAGGCCGTAGGCCGACTCCTTCAGCAGCGGCGGGGTCACCTCGAACACGTCGCGCATCACCGAAGCGATGAACGGGATGATCATGATCGCGAGGATGATGCCGGCCGAAAGAATGCCGATGCCCACCGGCGGGCCGGACACCAGCGCGCCGAGGTAGGGCACGCCGGAAAGAAGCTTCTGCAGCGGCTGCTGCACCCAGGTCGACAGGATCGGCCCGAACACCAGCAGGCCCCACATGCCATAGACGATGGAGGGCACCGCAGCCAGGAGTTCGATGGCCGTGCCCAGCGGACGCTTGAGCCAGCTGGGCGAGAGTTCGGTGAGGAAGAGCGCGATGCCGAAGCTCACCGGCACCGCGATCACCAGCGCGATGATCGAGGTGGCCAGCGTGCCGTAGATCATGACCAGGCCGCCGTACTCGTCCTTGACGGGATCCCACACGCTGCTCGTGAGGAAGCCGAGGCCGTACTTCGAGATGGCAGGCCAGGCGCCGGCAACCAGCGACAGCAGGATGCCGATGAGCATCGCCAGCGTCAGCAAGGCAGCGCCCTTGGCGGCCCAGCCGAACAGCCGGTCGGCCATCGGGCCGGAACGCGGTGCCTTCACAGGCGGCGGAGGTGCGGTGGCACGACCGCGCTCGGCCGCGAGGTCGAGGGAGGTGGTGGCGGCGGGAAAGGTGGATGACACAGGTCGCTCCGGCAAAGACGAAAGCGGCGCGTCCTCGAGCGAAGAGTTGCTCATGGGCGCGCCGTTCTGGACTGGTGGGTAGGTTTACTTGAACGCGACGGCCTTGCCCGACGAGTCCTTCACCTCACCCCATGCCTTGGCGATGGTGGCCTTCACGGCGTCGGGCATCGGCACGTAGTCGAGCTCGTCGGCCGTCTTGTCGCCGCTCTTGTAGGCCCAGTCGAAGAACTTGAGCACGGTGGCCGCGTTGGCGGGCTTGTCCTGCACCTTGTGCATCAGGATGAAGGTGGCGCCGGTGATGGGCCATGCATCCTTGCCGGCCTGGTTGGTCAGCACCTGGTAGAAGCTCTTGTTCCATTCGGCGCCTGCGGCGGCGGCCTTGAATGCCGAGTCGTCGGGCGACACGAAGGTGCCGGCGGCGTTCTGCATCTGGGCGTACGTCATCTTGTTCTGCTTGACGTAGGCGTACTCGACGTAGCCGATCGAGTTCGGCAGGCGGTTCACGAAGGCGGCGACGCCCTCATTGCCCTTGCCGCCCGCGCCGGTGGGCCAGTTCACGGCCGTGCCTTCGCCGACCTTGGACTTCCACTCGGCGTTGACCTTGCTCAGGTAGTTGGTGAACAGGAAGCTGGTGCCCGAACCGTCGGCGCGGCGAACCGGGGCGATGGCGGCGTCGGGCAGGTTCAGCGAACCGTTCAGCGCCTTGATGGCGGGGTCGTTCCACTTGGTGATCTTGCCCAGGTAGATGTCGCCCAGAACCTGGCCGTTGAGCTTCAGCTCGCCGGGCTTCACGCCCTGGATATTGACCACGGGGATCACGCCGCCGATGACGGTGGGGAACTGCAGCAGGCCCTTGGCCTGGAGCTCGTCGTCCTTCAGGGGAGCGTCCGAAGCGCCGAAGTCGACGGTCTTGGCTTCGATCTGCTTGATGCCGGCACCCGAGCCGACCGACTGGTAGTTGATCTTGACGCCGGTGGCCTTGTTGAAGTCGGAAGCCCACTTGGCGTACAGCGGTGCCGGGAAGCTGGCGCCTGCGCCGGTCACGTCTTGTGCGAAGGCGGAAATGGAGAACATCGCGGCCACGAGACCGGCTGTTGCAAATTTGAACGTCGTTTTCATGAAGCTTCCTTTTAGAAGTAAGAAGTAATCCCTTTCGGGCTTGGGACGGACTCTAGAAAGCTTCTATGACATCAATGTGACACCCCTCCATCGAGGGAAAATGCCTTTCCGGCACCGGTGTTTCGTGTGACGCTGTCACATAACAGTCATTTGTTGTGCCTAGCCTCTCGAAACTCGCCGCTGCAGGTTCCGGGGGCGGCGCGCCCCGTCACGGCGCTACGATCGAACGCGAAGAATCCCCGCCCTCTCTTTCAGAACACATGCAAAACGGCACCCGCCTCGCGGCAGTCGACCTGGGGTCGAACAGTTTCCGGCTCGAAATCGGACAGGTCGACCACGGCCAGATCCACCGGACCGAATACCTCAAGGAAACGGTGCGCCAGGGCAACGGCCTGGACAGCGCACGCAACCTGACCACGGAAGCCATGCAGCGCGGGTGGGACGCCCTCGCCCGCTTCGGCGAGCGACTGGCGGGCTTCAAGCGCTCGCAGGTCCGGGCCGTGGCCACGCAGACCCTGCGCGAGGCGCGCAACCGGGAAGAATTTCTGCTGCGCGCGCGCACCATTCTGGGTTTCGGCATCGACGTGATCCCGGGGCGGGAGGAAGCCCGCCTCATCTATCAGGGCGTGGCGCACATGCTGCCGCACAACGACGCCTCCGACCGCGAACGCCGGCTGGTGATCGACATCGGCGGGCGCTCCACCGAAATGATCATCGGCCGCGCCCTGGTCGCCGACCGGATGGAGTCCTACCGCGTGGGCAGCGTCGCGTGGTCCATGAAGCACTTCGGCGAGGGCCTCTTCACGCAAGGCGCCTTCCGCGCGGCCGAAGTCGCCGCAAAGGCCGTGCTCGACGACGCGCTCGGCAGCTACGCGCGCGACCAGTGGGATGTGGCCTACGGCGCCTCGGGCACGATCGGTGCGGTCGGCGACGTGCTGGCGGCTGCCGGCGGCGACCCCGGCCTGGTCACCCGAGCGGGCCTCGACTGGCTTCTCGACCGCCTGCTAAAGGCCGGAAGCGCCGACAAGCTGCGCATCGACGGCATGCGCGAAGACCGCAAGGCGGTCATCGGCGGCGGCCTGAGCGTGCTGCGTGCGGTGTTCGATCTCCTGTCCATCGACGAAATGAAGGTCGCGCAGGGCGCGCTGCGCCATGGCGTGCTCTACGAACTGCTGGAACGCGACGAAAGCGTCGCCGACATGCGCACCACCACCGTGGCGCGGCTGGCCACCCGGTTCGCGGTGGATCCGGCGCAGGCCCGGCGCGTGGGCGAAACGGCCGCAGCCCTTTTCGTGCAGCTGGCACCGGCCGCGCGCGGCGGCAGCACCACCAACCGGGCCGGCCGCGCGCTGCGCAAGCTCGGATGGGCTGCGCAACTGCACGAGATCGGCACGCTCGTGTCGCACAGCGACTATCACAAGCACGGCGCCTACATCCTCGACAACACCGATGCGCCGGGTTTCGCGGTCAACGAACTCCACGCCTTGGCCCAGCTGGTGCTGGGCCAGCGCGGCAAGCTACGCAAGCTCGAGGCCTCGCTGGACGACGAGACCTTCGTGATGCAGCTGCTGGCGCTGCGGCTCGCGGTGATCCTGTGCCATGCGCGCCGCGACCCCGATCCGCAGGCGCTTCATCTTGCGGCGCTCGGTGCACGGGCCTTCACCATCGCCTGCGCCCCGGATTGGGCGGAGGCGTATCCGCAATCGGCGCACCTGCTGCGCGAGGAAGTGCTGGCCTGGCAGAAGACCAGCAGCTGGCGGGTCGAGCTCAGCGGCTGCTGAGCCTTTCCCGCCTTCCGATACGGCTGGTCAGAGCAGTTCAGGCGACTGCACCGTCACCACGACGGTCTGCACATCGCCGTCGCGCTCGCGCGTGCGGATCCACCACAGCGCGCCCTTGCGCACCGGGCAGCTGTCCTGCTTCAGGCCGAGCAGCAGCGAGATCGCCTGCCCCACCGAAGGCTGGTGACCGATCATCAGCACCACCGACTTGCCATTGGGCCAGCCGGCCGCACCGAGCATCGCCTCGGCGGTGGTGTCAGGAGCAAGCTCCGAACGCAGCTTGTACTTGCGGCCCAGCGCCAGCGCGGTCTGCTCGCAGCGCCGCGCCGGGCTGCAGATGATGCGCGTGCCGTCCGGCAGCTGCCTGTCGAGCCATGCCGCCATCCGCTTGGCCTGCTTCTCGCCGCGCGCGGTGAGCGAGCGCTGCATGTCGTCGCAACCCTCGGTCCAGTCCTCGGCTTCGGCGTGGCGCCAGAAGATCAAGTCCATGGTCATCGTCTTTCGATCGTCAGTTGCCGGATGCATCTCTGAGATGCCCTCGTGATGCGTAGCGGTTCATGAGCGCCGCCTGAGCGCCGTGGGCCTCGACGGCGGGCGAGGAACCAGCCTCGGCCGCGTGCGTATCGTGGTCGACGCGCGTGTAGGTGCCGTCGGCGCCCAGGTCCCAGGCGTCGCGGCCGTCGTGCAGGTAGGCCACCAGGCATTCGTCGATCAATCGCTGGCGCAGTCCGGGGTCGGTCACGGGCCACGCGAGCTCGACGCGCCGCATCATGTTGCGGTTCATCCAGTCGGCGCTCGACAGATAGAGCGATTCGTCTTCGCCATTGCGGAAGTAGAAGACCCGCGAATGCTCCAGGAAACGGCCGATGACCGAGCGCACCCGGATGTTGTCCGTGACGCCCGGCACCTGCGCAGGCAAGGTGCAGGCACCGCGCACGATCAGGTCGATCTTCACGCCCTTCTGGCCGGCACGGACCAGCGAGGAGATGATCTCGTCGTCGGTCAACGCATTCATCTTGGCGACGATGCGGGTCGGCTGGCCGGCCGCGGCGGCCACGCCGAGGGCATCGATCTGCGCGACGATGTTCTTGTGCAGGTCGAACGGCGCCAGCCACATGCGGTTGAGTTTCGGCAGGCGGCTCTGGCTCGCCAGGTGCACGAACACGGCCTCCATGTCGGCCGTCAGCAGCGGATCGGCCGTGAGGTGGCTGATGTCGGTGTAGAGCCTGGCGGTGCGCGGGTTGTAGTTGCCCGTGGAAAGATGGCCATAGCGGCGCATCTGCTTGCCCTCGCGCCGCGTCACCAGCAGCATCTTGGCGTGCGTCTTGAGGCCGACCACGCCATAGACCACCTGGGCGCCGATCGACTCGAGCATCTCGGCCCAGTTGATGTTGGCTTCCTCGTCGAAGCGGGCCTTCAGCTCCACGACCACCGTGACTTCCTTGCCGCGGCGAACGGCTTCGCGCAGCAGGTCCATCATTTCCGAATCGGCGCCCGTGCGGTAGATGGTCTGCTTGATCGCCAGCACCTGGGGGTCCTGCACCGCCTCGCGCAGGAATGCCAGCACCCCCTCGAAGCTCTCGAAGGGCTGGTGGATCAGCACGTCACCGCGCTGCAGCTGCTCGAAGAACGACTGGCCAGGCGACAGGGTGACGGGGTACGAGGCGCGATACGGCGGGAAACGAAGCTGAGGTTCGTCGAGCAGGTCCGCCAGCTGCGTGAGGCGGGCCAGGTTCACAGGGCCGTGCACCCGGTACAGCGCCTGGGGCGGCAGGTTGAACTGCGCCAGCAGGAAGCTCGCGAGCGATTCCGCACAGCTCGCCGAGACCTCGAGGCGCACGGCCTGCCCGTAGTGGCGGTGCTGCAGGCCCTGGCGCAGCGCGGTGCGAAGGTTCTTGACGTCTTCCTCGTCCACGGCCAGGTCGGAATGCCGCGTCACGCGGAACTGCGAGAAGTCGCCCACCTCGCGCCCCGGGAACATGCTGCTCAGATGCGCGCGCACCACGCTCGAAAGCGCCACGAAGAGCGTCTTGCCCTCCGACACCTTGGCCGGCATCCTGATCAGCCGCGGCAGCACGCGCGGCAGCTTGACGATCTGGATCGGGTTCTCGCGCCCGAAGGCGTCCTTGCCGCCCAGCCGCACGATGAAGTTCAGCGACTTGTTCGCCACCTGCGGGAACGGATGCGCCGGATCGAGCCCGACCGGGATCAGCAGCGGGCGCACCTCGCGCTCGAAATACTCGCTGACCCACTTGCGCTGGGCGGGATTGCGCTCGCCGTGCGAAATGATGCGGATGCCGTGCGTCGCGAAGGTGGGCATCAGCTCGTCGTTGTACAGCGCGTACTGCCGGGCCACCAGCTTGTGGGCCGCCTCCGCGAGCCGCTCGAACGACTCGACCGTGTAGGTGCCCTTGTGGTCGCCCGCACTGCCGGCGATCAGGTGAGGTGCGGCGCGGACTTCGAAGAACTCGTCGAGGTTCGACGAAACGATGCACAGGTAGCGCAGGCGCTCGATCAGCGGCACTTCCTTGCGATGCGCCCAGTCGAGCACGCGCTCGTTGAACGAAAGAATGCTGTGGTCGCGGTCCAGCAACGTGAAAGCAGGTGCCGCAACCTCGGGAGACGGGTTGGCGGGAGCGGGTGACATGGACACTGATTCTGAAGCAGGCGACACAGGAGGGAACACAGGCTGAAATATGACAGTGTCAGCCCCTCTTGTGACAGTTCCATGACTGTTCGGTGACGCCTCGGCGCCAGCGGTCTGGCGGCCGAGGGCACCAGGCGAGGAAGCGAGCGGCCCTGTCTCGGGCCGGTCAGCCGCCGGCTTCATGAACCCAGGAAGTGCTTGCGGTAACGCGCCGGCAGGTCGTCGATGCGCATCAGCATCGGCAGGTCGGCAGCGTTGAAATCCGGGTCCCAGGCCGGGGCGCCGAGCACCTTCGCGCCCAGGCGCAGGTAGCCCTTGATGAGTGCCGGCGGTTCCACGTCGAGCGTGCTGTCCAGGCGCTCGACCGGTAGCGGCAGGCGGGGCTGCACCTGGTACTGGATGGGCGCCATGTGCTTGGCCGAAACCTGGCGCCAGATGCTGGCTGCAGCATCGCCGTTCGTGACACCGTTGTGTGACATCGGGATGCTGGCGCAGCCGATCATCGTGTCCAGCTTGTTGCGGTGCATGAAGCCGGCCAGGGCACCCCAGAGCGCGAGGATCACGCCGCCCTGGCGGTGGTCCGGGTGCACGCAGCTGCGGCCAAGCTCCACCATGCGCTCGCGCAGGTCGCGCAGGCGGGTGAGGTCGAATTCAGTATCGCTGTAGGTGCTGCCGACCCGGCGTGCCTGGGCCGGAGTCAGAACGCGGTAGGTGCCGATGACTTGCTGGGTCTGCTCGTCGCGCACCAGCAAGTGTTCGCAGAAGTCGTCGAACAGGTCGATGTCGTGGCCGGCCAGCGGCGAGGAGACCCGGGCGCCCATCTCGCCGACGAACACGTCGTAGCGAAGGCGCTGTGCGGCGCGAACGTCATCGACGTGGCGTGCCCAGCCGACGGTGATGCCTTGCCTGGATTCGACGGCCTGGGGCAGGATGACTGCAGGGGCCTGGGGCATCGACGGGCGGGCGGCAGCGGTGGAGCCACCGGCTGCAGGAGCAGGCCACAAGGCCGCGCGGAGCCCGATCTGAGAAAGCGGAAACGTCGGGTTGGGCAGTTCTTTCATGTGGAAACCCTTTCTGCGAGCGAGTCTCCGCACCTGCGATGAAGCGGGCATGTCAGGAAAATTGCAGGCGCGTGACGCTGTTACAGCACCACCCCTGCCGCGGGACGCCTGCAACCGCTCGGGCCGCCTTCGTCGTCTAATGCGATGGATCCGCGAAATGGAGTTCGACCTCATGGCCACACCTGCCCCCGCTGGCACAGACAGCAGCCGCCTTCACCAGACTTTCCCGGTGCTCAGTGACACCGAGATTGCGCGCATCGCACGCTTCGGCACCGTCCAGCAGTTCCCACGCGGCACGAGGCTGTTCACCGCAGGTGAAACGGGCCCTGGCATGTTCGTGCTGCTCAAGGGCGTCGTGGCTGTCACGCAACGTGACGGCCTCGGGCATGTGGTGCCGATCGCGCGGCAGGGGCCGGGCGAATTCCTCGCCGAGGTCGGCCAGCTGAGCGGCCGCCCTGCCCTCGTCGACGGCCACGCCGACGAAGACGTGGAGGCGCTGCTGGTTTCGCCCGCGCAGCTGCGCGCGCTGCTGGTGGCCGAAGCGGACCTTGGCGAGCGCATCACCCGCGCGCTGATCCTGCGGCGCGTGGCGCTGATCGAGTCAGGCGCCAGCGGGCCGGTGCTGATCGGGCAGCCGCAGTCGCCCGACATGGCCCGGCTCGAGAACTTCCTGCGCCGCAACGGCTATCCCTATCACCTGGTCGACGCAGCGCACGACCCCGACGCCGCCGCGCTGCTCGAGCAATACGGCGCCTGCAAGCTGCTCGCCGTCTGCCCGGACGGCTCTGTGCTGGTCAACCCGAGCGACGATGCGCTGGCGCGCTGCCTGGGCATGGTCGACACCGCCGAGCGCAACGAGCTCTACGACGTGGCCGTCGTCGGCGCCGGGCCTGCCGGGCTGGCGACCGCGGTGTATGCGGCCTCCGAGGGGCTTCGCGTGATCGTGCTCGACTGCCGGGCATTCGGCGGCCAGGCCGGTGCCAGCGCGCGCATCGAGAACTACCTGGGCTTTCCTACCGGCATTTCCGGGCAGGCACTCGCGGGCCGCGCCTTCGTGCAGGCGCAGAAGTTCGGCGTCGAGATGCTGATCCCGGCCAAGGTCGCATCGCTCGACTGCTCGCGCGACAACCCGCTCAAGAGCCTTGCCGTCGAGCTTGCCGACGGCCGAACGATCCGCGCGCGCACGGTGGTCATCGCCAGCGGCGCTCGCTACCGCCGCCCCGACGTCCCGCGCCTTGCCGAATTCGAAGGCCGCGGCGTCTGGTACTGGGCTTCCGCCATCGAGGCGAAGATCTGCGCGCAGCAGGAGGTCGCGCTGGTCGGAGGCGGCAATTCGGCCGGACAGGCCGCGGTGTTCCTGTCGCGCCATGCGGCCAAGGTCAACGTGCTGGTGCGCGGGCCGTCGCTCGCTGCCAGCATGTCGCGCTACCTGATCGACCGGATCGAGGCCACGCCCAACATCTCTTTGCAGCCGCACACGGAACTCGTGCGCCTTCATGGCGGCTCCGACGAAGGCCTGACCGGCGCGACATGGCGCTGTCACACCTCCGGCAAGGAACATGACTGCGCGGCACGCAACATCTTCCTTTTCGTCGGCGCAGAGCCGGAAACCTCGTGGCTCGAAGGCTGCGGCGTGGCGGTCGACAAGCATGGCTTCGTGCTGACCGGCAACGCCGCCAGCCGCGGCTTTCCGGCGCAGCCATCCGCGGTGCTCGAGTCGAGCGTGCCCGGCGTCTTCGCCGTGGGGGATGTGCGCTCCGGCTCGGTCAAGCGCGTGGGCGGCGCCATCGGCGAAGGCGCGGCCGCGGTCGCCCAGATCCACCAGCACCTTTCGCAGGCCTCGGCAGTCGCCTGACGGGCGTCGGCTGCACACAAATAGAGAAGAAGGAGTTCAAAGTTGTCCATCAAACCCTGTGACCACGTGCCTGCCGAGATCGCGCACCCTCATGCGCAGCAGCATCGCGGCTGCGAAGACTGCCTGAAGACGGGCGACACCTGGGTGCACCTGCGTCTTTGCGTGCACTGCGGACACATCGGCTGCTGCGACTCGTCGAAGAACCGTCACGCGACGCGGCATTCGCATGCCGAAGGCCACCCGGTCATCCAGTCGCTCGAACCCGGCGAGAGCTGGATGTGGTGCAACGCGCACCAGCGGCAGGTCGGCTGAGAGCTCGCGCATTTCGCCAGCCACACCGCGAATTCCCGCGCCTGCACGCGCCTGGATTCGCACGTATATGCTGCCGGGCTCGCATCCAACACATCCCGCACCGGAGAGCCAGACAACATGCCCGCATCGCCCATCGACGTCTATTCCTGGCCCACACCCAACGGCCACAAGATCCACATCATGCTGGAGGAGTGCGGCCTGCCGTATCGCGCGCACCCTGTGAACATCGGCAAGGGCGACCAGTTCGCGCCAGACTTCCTGCAGATCAGCCCCAACAACAAGATCCCCGCCATCACCGACCCCGATGGTCCGGACGGCAAGCCGATCTCTCTCTTCGAGTCGGGTGCCATCCTCGTCTACCTCGCGGGCAAGACCGGCAAGTTCCTGCCGAACGGTGACCGCGAGCGCTACGAAGTGCTTCAGTGGCTGATGTTCCAGATGGGCGGCGTCGGTCCCATGCTCGGACAGGCGCATCACTTCCGCATGTACGCGCCCGAGAAGATCGCCTACGCGATCGACCGCTACAGCAACGAAGCCAGGCGCCTGTACGGCGTGATCGACAAGCAGCTGTCGCGGAGCAAGTTCATCGCCGGCAAGAGCTACTCGATCGCCGACATCGCCATCTTCCCGTGGCTGCGCAGCTGGGAAAACCAGGGCATCACCCTCACCGACTTCCCCCATCTGAAGGATTGGTTCGACGGCATCGCCGCGCGCCCGGCGGTGCAGCGCGGGGTGAAGGTGCTCGCAGACCTGCGCAAGCCGATCACCGGCGACAAGGAGCGGGAGATTCTTTTCGGCAAGACTCAGTACGAGAAACGCTGAGAGCCCCTTTATCCGGGCTAGAATAGAAGGCTTGTCGGGGTGTAGCGCAGCCTGGTAGCGCATCTGGTTTGGGACCAGAGGGTCGAAGGTTCGAATCCTTTCGCCCCGACCAAAAAATCGAAATGCACACAGTCACATTGCGGGCTGTGTGCATTTTTCGTTTGTATCTGCGCCGCGGGACGCGCGAAGGTGCCCCTGACGGGATGCGGAAGGCCGATGACTCACCCGCGCAGGCCGGAAGCCAGGAGCTGGAACTGCGCGGGATGAAAGTTGGCCTGCCCGGAGGGGATCGAACCCCCGACAACCTGCTTAGAAGGCAGGTGCTCTATCCAACTGAGCTACGGGCAGATTTGAGGCTGGAGAGAAGCCAGCAAAATCAATGACTTGAGCGTGAATGCTCTCACGGACGAGCGCGGATTCTACCGAGTTCCGCGTCTTGGTTCGGCGGGCAGGATGCATTGCGCTGCACGCCATCGGGCCCGTCAGCCAAGCGCGACAACCGTCTCCCAATTCCAGCCCAACTGACCGGATAAGCTGGATTTCATGCTTGCCGGGAGCGGTCCGACCTGCAGGCGATCCATCGGCAAGATGCAGCCACCACCATCGCCGACCTCGCCCCGAGACGCCGCAGCCACACCGCCGAAGGACCCTGAACTTGCTCGACGCCCTCCGCGCCCTCTGGGCCGCACTGGTCGCCATCGGCCGGTTCCTGGCCTGGCTGCTGAACCTGCTTTCGTGAGGCCGATCAGCTGCTTGCGGCCTGCTGCGGCTCTCCGAGCGAAAGCATCAGCCGGTTCGCCCAATTGAAGAAGGCCGCGCCGTGAATGACGTCGGAGATCGCGAGATCATCGAGCCCCTGCGCGCGCAGTTGCGCCACGTGCTCCACCCCGAACACTGGCGGCGTGGCGGACAGCGCGACCGAAGCCGCCACGATCGCGTTCCAGCGCTCGCCCAGGTCGGCCTTCACTCCTTCGTCGAGCAGCTTCTGCACGTCTTGCGTGCGCTTCGAGAAATGCGAGGCGAAGCGCGCGTGCACCGATGCGCAATAGATGCAGCCGTTGTAGCGCGAGGCGGCGGCGGCCGAGAGCTCGCGCTCGGCGCGCGGCAGGCCGGCTTCGGGGTTGTAGAAGATGTCCTTGTCGGTGCGCGTGCGTGCGCCGAGGATGTCCGGATCGCGCGCCAGCAGGCGGAAGTACGGCGACTTCGCGCGCGATGCGTCGACCAGCCCTTCAAAATGCCGCTCGGTCAGCTCGGCCTCGGGCAGCGGCTCCAGCCAGGGCAGCCATTCGAGCTGCGCCTGCGTGAAGGCGTTCGGATGGGCGTTGTCGGGATGGGTCAGCACGGTTTCGTCGCTCATGGTGTTGGTCGCTCTCTCTGCCTCTATGTCTCTTCGTCTCGCTTGCTCAATCGACGGCGGTGACGGGACGCTGCGCCAGCGCCCTCAGGCCGGCCACCACGCGGATCTGGAACGCGATGAAAGCGACGAGCTGCGACAGCGTCACGATCTCGGTGCTGGTCCATCCCGCATCCAGCAGCGATTTCAGCGCCGCGGCGCTCGCATCGCGCGGATGAAAGACGAGCAGATGCGCATGCGCAAGCGCGGCGGAGAGCTTCTCGCCCAGCACCGCATGCCCTGCTTCGCTCACCGCGTATGAAGGGCCGGCCGCGTCCGCCGCGCTGAGCGGGCCGGCGGGATACCGGCCATAGGGGCCTTGCGCAGCGCCTCGCTGCGTCTCGCTGGCGATCGCGTCCGCCACGCCGGCGCGGGCGCCCTTCTCTACCAAGGCATCGGCATAGAAACGCGCCACCTCGGCCTGCCCGTGCAGCCCCGCGACGAAGGCCGCGACGGCGAACCGGTCCGCAACTTCGAAGTGCCCGAACACCGGAGGCGTCGGCGCGAACAGTGCGAGATAGCTCTGCTGCGCGTGGGTGCGTGCCTGCTCGCGATGCGCGCGAATGCGATCGAGGTGGCTGCCGGGCTCGATGCCGACCAGCCGATCGATGACGTCGGACACCGCCGGGACAGCGGAAGAAGAGACGATGGCGTTCATGAAGGGGGAGGAAGAAAGCAAGGAAAAAGGCAAAAGGGGGAGGCGCAGCTACAGGAGCGCGAGGGATTGGAGGCCCTTCGCTTCTTCGGCGCCGCTCGTCCAGCCCAGGGCCGGCGCAACCACGGTGGCAGTCAGTTCGATGGAGCGCAGGATCGCCTCGTGCGGCGGATCGACGGAGTGCACCTGGCAGACCAGGTCGGTCACGCGCGCGAGCGTGCTGTCGGCGCGCAGGGAGGCGATCACGTCGTCGGGCGAGCCGACGTGCACGTCGTAGGCGGCAATCAGCTGTTCAAGCGGCGCCTCGGGCCCTGCGCGGTCGGCGAGGCCGGACTGTCCCGCGGCAGCGAAGCGCGCGGCCGAGCGGCGCAGGCCGATGTCGGCCAGGCGCAGCGCCTCCTTGCGGGTGTCCGCCACGAACACGCTGCGCGAACCCACGATGCGCGGCGTGCGCCCCGGAGGCAGCGCGGCCAGGTAGGCATCGACGATGGGGTTCTGGATCTCGGCGAGCGAGGCATGCGGCGCCTGCTCCGGACGCGGCTGGGTGCGCGAGAGCATCAGCCCGTCGCCGGCCTCCCCTGCCCGCGTGCCGCCGCCGACCGAGAAGGTGGCCTGCCAGATTCGGCCGAGCAGTTGTTCGCCCGAGGGGTACAGCGTGTCGCCGCCCTCCAGCGCCCGGCCGGCCCAGGCCGACCGCACCGCGGCCAACTGCCTGGCGAAGATGGCCGAGCGGTCGTTCCCGTCCAGCCCGAAGGCTGCAAAGGATTCGGGCGTGCCGCCCGTCCCGACGCCCACCTCGAGCCGGCCGCCCGAGAGCAGGTCCAGCACGATCGCGTCCTCGGCGACGCGCACCGCGTTCTCCAGCGGCAGCGTGACGATGCCGGTGCCCAGGCGAATGCGCCGCGTGCGCGAGGCCACGTACGACAGAAAGACGAATGGCGAGGGCAAGCCACCCTCGTGCTCGTGGAAGTGATGCTGCGCGACCCAGGCCGAATCGAAGCCGAAAGCCTCGGCATGGGCGATCTGTGCCGCGACGAGGCGGTAGCGCTCAGCGGCGGGCGCATCGTCGAGCAGCCGGCTGAAGAAGCCGAGCCGAAGCGGGCGCGATGATTTGTCGGAAATGCCGGGCATCCGGAAAAGAAGGCAGTGTTGTGGCGGGCCTTCGAGTCTTGCCCGGGACGCGGCCCGAGGGAAATCCGGTTATCGCGCTTGCTTATGCGCTTTGCGCTTATTGGCCGTTCGACCGGGTTTTCAGTCCGCCACGCGCTCGGCGGCCGTGCAGACGCGGTTGCGCCCTCCCATCTTGGCGGCGTACAAGGCCCGGTCCGCGGCCTGGATCAGCTCCTTCGGCGGCTGCCGCGTCTCGGCGGGACTCAAGGCATCCACACCGGCGCTCAAGGTGACGAAACCATCCGGCGCGCCTGCATGCACGATCTTCAGGTCGCGCACCGCGCTGCGGATCTTCTCCGCGAGCGCGGCCGCAGCCGCCACGTCGGTATTCGGCAGGAGAACGGCGAGTTCCTCTCCGCCGTAGCGGGCGGCCAGGTCGCCAGGGCGCCGGGCCGCAACGTCGGCGATCGTGCGGCCGATGGTCTGCAGGCATTCGTCTCCGGCCGTGTGGCCGTAGATGTCGTTGTACTGCTTGAAGCAGTCCACATCGAGCAGGATCAGCGCCAGCGTGCTGGCGTCGCGCATGGCGCGGCTGAATTCGCTGTCGAGCGTCACGTCGAACTGCCGGCGATTCGCGAGGCCCGTGAGGCCGTCTTCCATGGCAAGGGTGTTCAGCGTCTTGTTGAGCTTCTCGAGCGCGTCGCGCGCGCGCCGTAGTTCGGCCTCGGTCTTGTTCTGCAGCTCCATCTGCCTCACCAGGCGCCAGCCCACGAAGCCGACGATGGACACCAGAAGAATCACGCCGCCCGTATGCCTGAGCGTCTCGTCCCACCACGCAGCCAGGATCTCGTCCTTCGACAGCGCGGCCCCGACGAACAACGGATAGTTGGCAAGCCGCCTGAAGCTGTTCAGGCGCGTGACGCCGTCCTGCGAAGACTTGATCTCCGCCGTGCCGACCGGCCCCATTGTCTTGTAGGCCCGGTAGAGATCGGTCTCCAGCATGTTGCGCCCGACCATCTCGGTGCTGAACGGGCGACGGGTCATCATCGTGCCGCTGTCGAGGATGAGTGCGACGGCGCCCGCCTGGCCGATGTCGAGGCTGTCGTAGAAGCGGGTGAAGAAGTCGACCTCGATGGTGGCGAGCGCGACGCCGCCGAAGCTGCCGTCGGGGTTGTCGATGCGACGCGACACGGGAACCAGCAGCTTGCCGTTGGTGCGGCTCTTGACCGGTATGCCGATGTGCGGCCCGCGGTCGTCGTGCTCACGATGGAAGATGAAGTATTCGCGCTCGGCGTTGTTCAGGTTCTGCGGCCGCACCTCCCGCGAGTTCACGATCCAGCCGCCGTCCTTGTCGTAGACGTGGATCGCATCGAGCTGCGGGAGCGCGGCCACCCGCATGGCGAGCACCTTGTGAAGCCGCTCGACGGCCGCCGGCCCCGTGCCGTCGTGCTCCACGCGCTCGACGACGCCGATCAGCGCGGTGTCGGTCTCCTTGATCGTGTCGTCCGCCTGCTGCGCCATCGCACGCGCCAGGTTGGCCGTGGCGACGCTCATCTGCCTGAGCTGGACCGCACGCGACTGCCAGCTGTTCCAGCAGTCGAGCGCGACCAACGCGAGGCAGACTACGGTCACGAAAACCGTGGTCCGGAAGGTGATGGAGGGTCGACGAAACACTATCTGCTTTCGAGGCGTCGATGTCTGAAGCGCCTCGCCGACTTTGACACATCTGCGGCCGGATCGGCAGCGATCCGGCGACGCAGCAAGGCCCGTTTCAGACCGGACGCACGTCGAAGAACGCCTCGTCGGTGTCGCCCAGGTCGCGAAAGCCCGCGGTGCGCGCCGCGTCGTAGGCCTTCGCCCAGCGCTTGGCCAGCGCGATCTCGGCCTTCGACAGATCGCTCTCGCTCGATTCGCTCGCGTTCTGGAAGGCTCGCAAGGCCTCGACCACGTCGCCGCCGAGCTGCCTGTCGATCTCGCGCCTGAAGCGCTGCTCGGCCACCTTGACCGCATCGGCCACAGGGTGGGAGTAGTCGGCGAGCCGGACGGTGTATGCGACCCGGTCTTCCACTTCGACGTTCTCGAAACGGAACGGCTCCTCGGGCGCAGCGCCTGGAAACGATGGCTCGGGCAGCACCATCGCCTCATGTTGCTGCGACAGGGCCATGGGAAAGGCTGATGCTGCCGCGGCAGCACCTCTGGGGAAGAAAAGCTCGAACTGGTTCATGGTTCATCGCCCCGGCACGCAGTTGCGCACCGATCCGGGCTCGTGGCCAAAGACTGGATGAATATACAGTCTTTGGCCACTCTTAACCAGCCCGCGGCGGGCCGGCGCCGCCGCTTGCGCTCAGCGGCCGTCGTAGATCATCCGCCAGACATTGCACCCGTTCGGGCACGCCGCTCTCGCCGGGCTCGGATTCGCCTGGGTGGCCGCGACTGGCGCGACGGGCGATGCAAAGAGGGAAAGATCGGCAGGATCGCTGCCCGGCGACGGAGTGCCACCGACGACGAGTGCAGTCACGCTGACCGCCACCACTTTTGTAACCATCAACATGATCGTCTCCAGCAGTTGGTCACCAATCCAAGATAGACCTGCCGAAGACAAAAATCGCGAGGATTTACCCTCAAGGAATATCGGGCGCGGACCGCTCTCCAGGAGACAGCGCAGATCCAGGCTCCGCAGCCTCCCCCGCCTCCACGTAGTTCAACTCGACCGGATGCACGATGGAAGCCGCCGGCTCGCCATCGAAGCGCACCAGCAGGTATTCGCCGCTAGCGCCCGTGATCGCACCGAACCTTCCTCGAAGCTCGACCCTGCCGCCGCGTCGTGCAGGAACCTTGAAGCGCACGCGGATGTATGGAAGGCCCACGCGGAAATACTCGACCATGCGAACTCCCTGAATTGCGAATGCGGTCGACGACGCTGCGGCGGTCCCACCGGGGGCCGCGCAATGTCGACAACCGCTCGTTGCAATTTCGTCGCAGCCGTGTCGAATCCTTGTCAGCCGGAATCGCTCCCCCGTGACAGCCACGGGTCATTCGGCGGGCGCGCCAAAGCCGCTCAGCGGGGGTTGCCGAGGGCGTTTTCCTCTTCCGCCTCGATGTCCTCGTCGACCTCCTCCCGGGGGCCGACATTCAGGTCTTCCGAAAGCCCTTTCAGCACGACGTAGCCCGCCTGCAGTGCCTCGGCGTAGGTTGGGAAGCCCTTGGCTGCTTCCATCAGCGGTTCGAACTCCAGGGAGTTGTCGAAGGATTCCAGGAGTACCCAGAAATAGTCGCCCTCGTCGTGCTGGTCGACGGTCAGGGCGATGGAGATGAGTTGACCGGCCATGCCGCGCATGGTGGCCCGCCCAGGTGACAGGCCCAAGTAGCGCAGATGAACATTCGGCTTCGTGCGCGAGTGCTCGAGTGCTCGAGTGCTCGAGTGCTCGAGTGCTCGAAAACACTACATCCCTTCACGCAAGAAGCCTTCACGGCGTCACTGCGGATCGGCGATGCTCTGGGCATGCCCGCAGCAAATCCACGTTCACCGGTGCGCCGCGGATGGCGCGCCGCCGCGCTGATCTACACGGTCGCCGGCGTCGCCTGCATCCTGGGCTGCGCCGTCGCGCCCGACAGCGACGTGAGCCTGCTCGTCGCCATCGCGGGCGGGCTTCCCTGGTCGCTGAGCCTGCTGACGCTGGGCCTGTCGCCGGGCGTGGCCAACACGGCGCTGCTGATGCTCGCCGCGAGCTGGACGGTCAATGCCGCACTGCTGTGGTGGCTGGCGCTGCGCCGGCCCGGGCCGCACAGCCCCTCGCATCCGGCCTGATGGAGCTTTGACGCGTCGGAGCGATTCGGTGCGATCATCTCGCCCCGAAACACCGGGCGCCCGGCGCCCGCCCCACAACAAGAACCGAGACACGAGGCCCTTCCCCGATGCCCCAAGCCCTGCAGCAAGTCAACGCGCCGCTGATCGGCGTTCCCGGCGGCCGCCATCTGCTCGACACCCCCGCCCTGCTGATCGACCTGCCCGCGATGACGCGCAACATCGAGCGCATGGCCGCTTTCGCCAAGTCGCGCGGCGTGAACCTGCGCCCGCACGTGAAGACGCACAAGTCGGTCGAGATCGCGCGCCGCCAGGTGGCGGCCGGCGCCATCGGCGTGAGCTGCGTCACGCTGGGCGAGGCGGAGGTGATGGTCCAGGGCGGCATTCCGGGCGTGCTCATCACCTCGCCGGCGGTCACGCCGAGCAAGATCGCGCGGCTCATCAAGCTGGCGCAGCAGGCGCGCCCGGGCGACGTGATGGTGGTGGTCGACAACCCGCAGAACCTCGCCGAACTTGCGCGCGCCGCCAGCGAGCTCACGCATCCGCTCGACGTGCTGGTGGACTACGGCGCAGGCTACAACCGCACCGGCGCCGCCACGCAGGCCAAGGTGCTCGAGCTGGCCGCGCTGGCCGCCGCCGAGCCGCGCCTGCGGCTGCGCGGGCTGCAGGCCTATGCGGGCAACCTGCAGCACATCGTGGCGCGCGATGAGCGCAGCGCGGCCGCCGCAGGCCTGCGCGAGACGGTGGCGGGCATCGTCGCGGCGGCGCGGCGCCAGGGCCTGAACTTCGACATCGTCACCGGCGCGGGCACCGGCACGCACGACCTCGATTCACAGGAAAACGCCTTCACCGAACTGCAGGCCGGCTCGTACGTGTTCATGGACGCCGAGTACAGCCGCGTGCTGGCCGACGGCGACCGGCCCTCGCCCTTCGAGACGTCGCTCTTCGTGCAGACGGCCGTGGTCAGCACCAATGCGACCGACTGGGTGACGGTGGACGGCGGCACCAAGTGTTTCTCCACCGACAGCGGCGTGCCGGTGGTGGCCAAGGGCGCGGATGCCGCGAGCCGCTACGCCTTCTTCGGCGACGAGCACGGCAAGCTGATGCCGCCTGCGGGCTCTCAAGCCTCTCAGGCCCCAAGACCCGCGCTGGGTGCCCGGGTGGAGTTCGTCACGCCGCATTGCGATCCGACCGTGAACCTGCACGACGCCTACCACGTGGTCGAGGGTGGCACCCTGGTCGCGATCTGGCCGGTGGACGCGCGCGGCAGGCGATAGCCGCCGAGCGCGGCCGGAAGAAGCCATCGGCATAAGAAAACGCGAAAAGCGTATTTCACAAGCGCCGCGCCGCGGGGGACAGTCGGGCGCTGTCCCTCTTTTCCCGGGCGTGCCTTCAGGCCGCCCCGCCCCCATGGAATCCATCCAAGCCAAGACGCGCCCCGCGGCGCAAGCGCCGCTCGCACAGGCGCCGTCGTTCCAGCAACTCGCTGCCCGCTTCCGCCCCGTCTTCCAGCGCATCGCCGAGCGCTCCGCCCAGCGCGAGACCGATCGCGAACTCGCCTACGAACCCGTGGCCTGGCTCAACGCCGAGCGCTTCGGCGCGCTGCGCGTGCCGCTCGAGCACGGCGGCCTGGGCGGCTCGGTGGAGCAGCTCTACGACCTGCTCATCGAACTGGGCGAGGCCGACTCCAACCTGCCGCAGATCCTGCGCGCGCACTTCGGCTTCATCGAGCGGCTGCTGGCGGAAATCGACCCTGCCCTGCACGGCCCGTGGATGCGCCTTGCGGCCGAGGGCGTGATCTTCGGCAACGCCACCACCGAACTCGGCGATGGCTCGCTCAAGACGCTGCAGACCACCTTGAAGCGCGACGGCGACGCCTGGCGGCTCGACGGCGACAAGTTCTACAGCACCGGCACGCTGTATGCCGACTGGATCTCGGTCTCGGCCCAGCGCCTGAACGACGACGGCAGCAGCGACCGCGTGATCGCGCTCGTGCCGGCCGAGGCGCAAGGCGTGGAGCGCGTGGACGACTGGCGCGGCTTCGGCCAGCGGCTGAGCGCATCGGGCACCACGCGCTTTCGCAACGTGCGCGTGAAGCCCGAGAACGTGCTGCTGTACGTGCGCGACCAGCCCACCCCGCTGACAGCGCATTTCCAGCTCACGCACCTTGCAACGCTCGCCGGCATCGCGCGCGCCATCGTGCGCGACGCGGTGGCCTTCGTGCAGCCGCGCAAGCGCGTCTACAGCCATGGCAGCGGCGACACGCCGCGCGAAGACCCGCTGGTGCAGCAGGTCGTCGGACAGCTCGCGAGCACCGCATTCATCGCGACCTCGACCGTGCAGGCCGTGGCACGCGGCCTGGGCGAGGTCGACCGCTTCCGCCAGCGCGGCGAGGCCGTGCCCGAGAGCCTGCTGTTCGAGGTGGAGCTGAACACCGCCAAGGCGCAGGCCGGCATCGTCGATGCGGTGCTGCAGGCCGGCACCCGGCTCTTCGACATCGGCGGCGCCTCGGCACTGCAGGGAGACCGCCAGCTCGACCGGCACTGGCGCAATGCCCGCACGCTCGCCTCGCACAATCCCACGATCTACAAGGGACGCGTGGTGGGCGAATACCTTCTCAACGGAACAAGGCCGACTTTCTACTGGGCCGTGGGGAGCGCTTAAAGTCGCGGGTCATCCAACGGACCTGCTTCTTCCATGCGCCGACTGCTGCCATCCCTTCTCCCACTCGTCGTCCTCGCCGGCTGCGCGGCGCCGCAAACCGGCGTGCTGCGCCTCAACGACGGTGTATTCAGGGCGGCGAGCGAGCAGGAGGCGCAGGCCTATTGCCGCATCGATGGGAACCCGATCCGGTTCCTGCAGCCGGCCGACGCACCGGCCACAGCGGCTACAACGGCTACAGCGGCCAGCGGCGTGCTCTTCAGGTGCGACTGAAGAAGACTCGGGGAGTCAGGGGCGTCGCCTCTTCAGACGCGCGGGAGCGCCGCAAGGAAGGTGGACACGACAATCGCGGCAGCGCGGTCCAACTGCAGGATGTCCGCGACGTCGAAGGCGTGCGGCGCGGTGCGTCCGCTCGAGCCGAGCGGCTTGCGGATCTCGACGAGGACTTCGGCCGCCAGCTCGCGGTCGCTGCGGGGCCGGCCGTCGGGGTGCATCACCCATTCATCGACCTGATCGAACGGAATGCTCCGAAAGACTCCCACGATGGGGACGTACTTGTAGCGATCCTCGCCCACCAGGATGGGCACGCTGAGGTTACAGAAAAACGTGGTCGTCGACATGCAGGATCGCCGTCGCTAGGCAAAGCATTCAATTGTTAATGAGTGAGCTGTCCGGAGCCATCCTCTGAGGGAGCCGTGACGGGGGGAGACGTGACCTTCTGCACACAAATTGCCTCCATCCTTGTCCATTTGGGCTACAAAACAACCACTTTATTCTTACATAAAGATACACCGAGCGGGATTCTTTGATGTTTTCGGCTGGTCGAGCCCCGAATTGAAGGCCGCTGAAGTGGCGCTCTTGTAAACACGCGCCGGCAAAACCCGGCACACGAAGGCGGGCGAAGAGTGGCTGCGGCGCCCGGGCGGGCGCCCGCCTCGCTCACCTCGCAGCGATGGTTTCAGCAGGATCGGCCGCAGCGCGGCCCGGCCACACCCAGGCGGCTGTCAGCCCGGCGTGCCGAAGCGCGGCGCGCGCCGCTCGATGTTGGCCTTCACGGCCTCGACCTGGTTGGGGCTGCCGATCAGCGCCTTCTGCTCCACCGATTCGGCCAGCAGCAGTTCGGCCGCGCTCTGCGAGAGCGATGCGTTCAGCAGGCGCTTGCCCGCGCGGATCGCGTCGGGGCTCTTGCCGGCGATCTCGTGCGCCATCTGCAGCGCGTCGGCCAGCGGGTCCGCGCTGACGCGGGTGGCGAAGCCCAGTCGAAGCGCCTCTTCGCCCGAGAAGATGCGCCCGGTGAAGGTGAGTTCGCGCACCACGTCGCTACGGGCGAGTTCGCGCATCAGCACCATGCCGGCCATGTCGGGCACCAGGCCCCACTTGATCTCCATCACCGACAGCTTCGTGTCGGGCGCGACGATGCGGATGTCCGCCCCCAGCGCCACCTGCAGGCCGCCGCCGAAGGCCACGCCGTGCACAGCGGCGATGACGGGCACCGGCACCTCGCGCCAGACCATCGCGACCTGCTGGGCGGCGTTCGCGATTCCGTGCGTGCGCACGGCCAGGTCGGCACCGGCGGCGCCCTCGCCCAGCACGTCGGCGCCCGCGCCCTGCTGCTGCATGCGCTCGAAGGAGGCCATGTCGAGCCCCGCGCAGAAGGCCTTGCCGCGGCCCGAGATCACCACCGCCCGCGCCGTCTTGTCGCCGCGCAGGGACTCGCCGGCCTCGACGAGCGCATCGAACATCGCCGGATCGAGCGCGTTCATCTTGTCGGCGCGCGAGAGATGCAGTTCGACCACGCCGTCGGCATGGCGGGTCCGTTCGATGCGGTCGGTCATTCGATGTCTCCTGGGCGGTTGCTGCGCCAGTATCGCCGGGCACGGGCTCAGGCGATGATGGCGGCTGTCGCCAACACAACACCGAAGCCATGCCCCTGGACCGCCGCCATTTCCTCATTCAATCGGGTTCCGCCGCCGCCGTGGTCGCGCTGTTCGGTCAGGGCTGCGCCTCGACGCCAGCGCCTCCATCCGCCGGACCCGGCGAGACGCTGGGCTTCACCGGCGTGCCGGCGTCCCTGCGCGACGGCATCGTGATACCGCCCGAATACGAATGGCAGTTGCTCTATCCCTGGGGCTCCCCCACCGGCGTCGCCGGCCGCATGCCGACCTTCGCGCCCGACGCCGGCAACAGCGCCGACGACCAGGCCGTGCAGGCCGGCATGCACCACGACGGCATGCACTTCTTCGCGCTCGACGCGGCCGGCGAACGCGGCCTGCTGGTGATGAACCACGAGTACACCGACGAGCAGCTGCTGCACACCGACGGCGTCAAGGAATGGACTGCCGGCAAGGTCCGCAAGTCGCTGCACGCCATGGGCGTCTCGGTGATCGAGATCCGGCGCAGCGGCCAGGGCTGGCAGCAGGTGCTGCCCTCGCCCTTCGCACGCCGCGTGCACGGCAACACGCCGATGCGCATCGCCGGCCCCGCCGCCGGCACGCCGCTGATGCGCACCGCCGCCAATCCGGCCGGCGACGCGGTCTTCGGCACGTTCGCGAACTGCGCCATGGGCGTCACCCCGTGGGGCACCTACCTCACCTGCGAGGAGAACTTCCACGGCTATTTCGGCGGCCCGAAGGACGCGGCCCGCAACGCCACGCCGGCCCAGCGCCGCTACGGCACGGTGGCCGGCTCGCAGTGGGTCGAGTACTGGCGCTTCGACGAGCGCTTCGACCTCAGCCGCCATCCGAACGAGCCACACCGCTTCGGCTGGGTGGTCGAGATCGATCCGTTCGACCCCACGGCCACGCCCGTCAAGCGCACCGCGCTGGGCCGCAAGCGCCAGGAAAGCGCCACCTGCACCGTCGCGAAGGACGGCCGCCTCGTGGTCTACATGGGCGACGACTCGCGCTTCGAATACATCTACAAGTTCGTCAGCCGCGACAAGGTGCGCCCCGGCACCGACGCCGCAGCGCGCGCCGCCAACCGGCACCTGCTCGACGAAGGCACGCTCTATGCCGCGCGCTACGACGCCGGCGGACGCGGCCAGTGGCTCGAACTCACGCACGGGCGCAACGGCCTGGACGCGGCGAACGGCTTCGCCGACCAGGCGGAGGTGCTGATCCACGCGCGGCTGGCGGGCGACCAGGTCGGCGCCACGAAGATGGACCGCCCCGAGTGGATCGCCATCCACCCGCAAAGCGGCGAGGTCTACGTCACGCTCACCAACAACAGCCAGCGCGGCGACGCCGGCAAGCCCGCTCCCGATGCGGCCAACCCGCGCGCCAACAACCTCTTCGGCGGCATCCTGCGCTGGCGCGAGGACGCGGGCGATGCGGCCTCCAACGGCTTCTCGTGGGACCACTTCGCGCTCGCCGGCGACCCCGCGCAGCCCGGCAGCGGCGCGCGCTATCCCTCGGCCGGCGCCGACGCATTCGGTGCGCCCGACGGGCTGCACTTCGACCGCGGCGGCCTGCTGTGGATCCAGACCGACCTCAGCGGCCAGGTCATCGGCAAGCCGCCCTACACCTCGCTGGGCAACAACCAGATGCTGTGCGCCGACCCGGCCTCCGGCCGCATCAAGCGCTTCCTCACCGGGCCCAACGGCTGCGAGATCACCGGCTGCGTGGTCACGCCCGACCGGCGCACGCTGTTCGTCAACATCCAGCACCCGGGCGAGGCGCGCGACGACGGCGACACGAAGCACAACAGCGCCTGGCCCGACGGCACGACGCCGGGCAGCGCCCGGCCCCGCTCGGCGACGCTGGCCATACGCCGGCGCGATGGGGGTATCGTCGGCACCTGAGACAGCCAACAGGCGCAAAAAGAATGAGAAGGGCCCCGGCATGAGCATCCGCATCGTCCGCCTCGGCACACCTCGCGCGCCCGACGAGGGCCTTCGCGTCGGCACCGTGCGCCGTCCGCCGCGCGGCGTTCCGAAGACCGAGTTCGCCTCGCAGGACTGGTACGACGTGTGGTATCCCAACCTCGCCCCCTCGGTCGAGGCGATGAAGCAGGCGCAGGAAGCCCAGAAGGCGGAATCGCCCGCGCAGTGGAATGCCTTCGTGCGCAAGTTCAAGGCCGAGATGGCCGAGCCCGATGCGAGCCGCAGCCTCGACCTGCTGGCCGCGCTGTCGCATGGCACGTCGCTCTCGGTGGGCTGCTACTGCGAGGAGGAATCGCGCTGCCACCGCTCGGTGCTGCGCAGCCTGCTGGCGGAGCGCGGCGCGAAGATCGTCGACTGATTCCGCTCAGACCATCGGCGCGCCGACGAAAACCGGCAGCCGCTCGGCTTGCGCGGAGTACGCGGCCAGCACCGGGAAGTCGGTCGGCGAAATCGCATCGGGCGTCAGCAACTGCGTGAACGCCCAGGCCACGGCCGTCGAGACGCCGGCCTGCGTCATCGTCTCTTCACTGGCCGACAGCGGCTCGGCAGCGAGCTCGCTTTCGAGCGCCGAATACGCAGCGGCGAGCTGGCCCCGCACACGGTCCATCCACGGCTGGTGCAGCTTCTCGGCCGGGCGCAGCTGGCGCTCGTAGACGATCTGGACCGTCTTCTCGCAGGCCGCGAGCGCAAGCCCCGTGAGCCGCAGCTCGCGCAGCCGTCGCGCCGGGTCCGGCGACAGCAGGCTGCGCCCGCTGAGCGCCTGGGCGTAGTCGATGATGAGCGTCGAATCCATCAGCACCGAACCGTCGTCGCAGACCAGCGTGGGCGCCTTCACCACCGGGTTGATCGCGCGGAACTGCTCGAAGGTGCTGAAGACCGAGATCGAGCGGTGTTCGAAGGGAACGCCGAGCAGGCGCATCGAGATGGCGGTGCGCCGCACGTAGGGCGAGTCGAGCATGCCGACGAGTTGCATGGATGTTTTCTCCTGGAAGACGGCCCACGATACCCGCCGCAGCGGCAGCGCCGAATGGCAAGGCATCGAAAATGGCGGCCGCAAACCGATCAACCATCGGCGGCCACGCGCCTGCCCTCTTCCGCTCATGAACATCGACAAGAAAGACCGCCTGATCCTCGAAGCGCTGCAGACGGACGCGCGCCAGAGCCTGGCCGCCATCGGCAAGCGCATCGGCCTGTCGCAGCCGGCCATGAGCGAGCGGGTGCGCAAGCTCGAGGAAGCGGGCGTGATCGAGGGCTACGGCGCGCGCGTCAACCTGCGCGCGCTGGGCGTGGGACTGCAGGCCATCATCCGCATCGACACCACGCATGCGGGTATTGCCAGGTACCTGAAGCTGTTCGACTCGATGCCCGAGGTGCTGAGCGCCGACCGCGTGACGGGGGAAGACTGCTTCTTCGTGCGCTGCGCGATTGCCGAGCCGGCCGACCTGGAGCGGGTGGTGGACGCGCTGGCGGTCGATGGCTCGGTGACCACGTCGCTGGTGCTGTCGAGCCCCGTGAACAAGCGGGTCACCGTGCACGCGGCCAGGCCGCCGAAGAAATAGGCGGCAGCCTTCAGCGCTGCGCCTTGTCCTTCTGGTTCTGCGCCTCGATGCGTTCGCGCGCGGCCAGCCAGTCGGCGTCGCTCCACTGGCGCAGCTCGTAGAAGTTGCCGCCGGTGGCCAGTGCGTTGCCGCCGTCCATCATGATGCTCTGGCCGGTGAGCCAGTCGCACTGGCCCGGCGCCATCAGGAAGGAAGCCAGGTTCTGCAGCTCGCTCATGCGGCCGGTGCGCGCCATCGGGTTGTTCTGCTTGCTGCGCGCGCCGGGCTCCTCGCCGGGGTTCAGGCGCTTGCTCATGCCTTCCGTCGGAATCTCGCCGGGGCCGACGGCGTTCAGGCGGATGCCGTAGCGCGCCCATTCGACCGCGAGCGACTTGGTCATGACCTCGATGCCGGCCTTGCTCATGGCCGAGGGCACCACGTAGGGGCTGCCGTTGTCGACCCAGGTGACGATGATGCTCATCACGCTGCGGAAGGCGTCGCCCTGCTTCCATTCGCCCGACTTCGCCTGCGCCACCCAGCGCTTGCCCACCGCCTGCGTCACGTAGAAACTGCCGTGGAACACGATGTTGGCGATGGCGTCGAAAGCGCGCGGCGAGAGGGCCTCGGTGGGCGAGACGAAGTTGCCTGCCGCGTTGTTCACCAGCCCGGTGAGGCCGCCGCTCTGGAACAGGCTCTCGACCATCTCGTCGACCTGCTGCGCGATGCGGATGTCCACGCCGAAGGTGTCGATGCGCCGCTGCGGAAACTGCTTGCGCCATTCGGCCGCCGTCTCCTCGCAGACCGACTGGCGCCGGCCGCAGATGGCCACGTCGGCGCCGAGGCTCAGGAAGCGCTCGGCCATCGCCCGGCCGAGGCCGGTGCCGCCGCCGGTCACCAGGATGCGCTGGCCGCTCATGAGGGAAGTCTCGAACATGAATCGTCTCCTTGGTCGATGGAAAGGCGGCACCCGCCGCCACCGGCACATGCTACGCGCGCGGCGCCCTTGCGGCTTGCGTGAGGTGGTTCCGTCCCCCGGGGCGAGAATGCGCGAAACGAAATTTCCGGAGACGACGACCGATGCCCAGCCCCGCCGACGACCAAGCCTTCGCACCGCTGGAGGGCGTTCGCGTCCTCAGCCTCGCGCTGAACCTGCCCGGGCCCGCCGCGCTGCTGCGCTGCCGCCGGATGGGCGCCACCTGCCTGAAGCTGGAGCCGCCGGGCGGCGACCCGATGGCGCTCTACAACCGGCCCGCCTACGCCGCGCTGCACGAGGGCATCGAGATCCGCACCCTCGACCTCAAGACCGAGGCCGGCCAGCAGCAGCTGCACGCCGAGCTGGCATCCACCGACGTGCTGCTCACCTCGTTCCGGCCCTCGGCGCTCGCCAAGCTGAAGCTCGACTGGGCCACGCTGCAGGCGCGCCACCCTTCGCTGTCGCAGGTGGCCATCGTCGGCGCGCCCGGCGAGCGTGCCGAGGAGCCGGGCCACGACCTGACCTACCTGGCCGAAAGCGGCCTCGTCACCGGTACCGAACTGCCGCCCACGCTCTACGCCGACATGGGCGGCGCCCTGCTCGCGAGCGAGGCGGTGCTCAAGGCCATGCTGCTGCGCTCCCGAAAGGCTGGCGGCGTTTACCTGGAAGTGGCACTGAACGCCTCGGCCGACTGGCTCGCCCTGCCCCGCACCTGGGGCCTGACCCAGCCTTCGGGCGCGGTCGGAGGCGCGCATGCGGGGTACCGCGTCTATCCCTGCGCCGATGGCCGCGTGGCGGTGGCGGCGCTGGAGCCGCATTTCGCGAAACGGCTCTGCGAAGCCGCGCAGATCGCCCCGCACGACATGCTGGCGCCGGCCACCCGCGAGGCACTGGCGGCCTGGCTGCTGACGCGCACGCGCGCCGAACTCGATGCGATGAGCCGCGAGCGCGACGTGCCGCTGCTCACGCTGGCTGACTAGGACTCAGCGAGCGGGACCGTCACGCTGCCGGTCTTCTCGCTTGAGCGCGAGGTAGGTGTCCAGATCGATCTCGTGCAGCTGGCGCGGGTACTGTTCGGCGCCCGCGAACCATCGACGCTGGCGGCGCTCGGCCTGATCCGGCCCAGGCGCCGAGAGGTAGGCGTCCAGCGTCAGGAAGTAGCGCATCGCATTGCGCTCCACCAGTCCGCGCAGGCCTCGGATGTAATCGGGCTGGCCCTCGGGCGTCTTGCCCACCACGGTGAAGCCCACCTTGTCGCTCCCGAAGGTCGCCAGGTAGGCCATGGTGCCCAGGCGCACCATGGTGTTGTGGTCGTAGCTGTAGCTGAAGTGCAGGAAGCTCTTGTGTTCGTCGAGCGCCACGGCCTCGAGCGTCACGCGATAGTTGCTGGTGCCCAGGGGGCCGCTTTCGGCGGAGAGCTCCACAAGCAGGTGATCGGGCGAGCTGCTGCTGACCCGGTAGACGAAGGGCAGCTCGAAGGCCTGGTCCACGGGCTTGTCGTAGCGGCGTACCACGTAGAGCGTGAGCATCTCGCGCCCCTGCGGGCCGCTGGAGGTGCGGCAGCGCCGGTTGTTGACGTGCAGGGTCAGCACGTCGCACCAGTGGGCCGAGCCCTTGAGCGCGGTTGCGATCTCGGAGAGCGGATGCTCGACCACCGCATGGACGTCTCCCTGCAGGCCGTCGGCAGTCTCCATCGAGTCCAGCTGAATGGCCCGGCCGAAGCCGCTGTGCGCGAGCTTGTCGCTCATGCGCTGATGGACGTCGCGCAGCGCCTGGGCGGAGGAGCTCTCTCCGGGCGCGGCCGCGAACGCCTGCGCCGAGGCAAGCACCAGCGACAACGCTGCCGCCAGGATGCGCATCCACGAAACCGGCGAGTGGGGCGAACTGCTCATGGGGCCACACCATACAACGGAGCGCCCCACCCGTGGCATCAGTCGGACTGTGCCGGCTTGCTGCGCCGCACCAGCAGCAGCATCGCGCCGGCCAGCAGCAAGGCCCCGGCCCACTGGCGCGGCGTCATCGCCTGCGAGAACAGCGCCGCAGCCAGCAAGGCCGCCACCAGCGGCTCGATCAGCGTACCGACCACCGCCGCCGTCGGCGACAGCCGCCGCGCGCCCCAGGCGAAGGCCAGATAAGCCACCGAGGTCGTCACCACGCCCGTGTAGCCCACGCCCAGCCATTGCGCGCCGCCGTCCGGCCAGGTGATGCCCGCGGGCACGGCGACGGCCAGCATGCAAAGCGCCGCCGCTGTCATCCCCCAGGCCGAGGCCGTGACTGCCGGCACCCGCGCGGGCATGCGCGCGTTGCCCAACACCACCATCGCGTAGCAGAAGGCAGAGCCCAGCGACCACGCCACGCCGGCCGCATGCCCCGGCGCCAGCGGGCCCCATCCTCCCGCAGGCATCACCAGCAGGAGCACGCCCGCCAATGCGAGCATCAGCCCCGCGACAAGCTTCGGGCCGAGGCGCTCATAGCCGCGCAGCACCGACACCAGCGCGACGATCACCGGCGCGCAGCAGATCGAGATGACCGTCGGCAGTGCCGCCCCCAGGTGCACGATGCCGGCGAACCAGCAGCTCACGTTGAGCGCCATCGCAGCGCCCGTGGCCAGCATCTGCAGCCGCTCGCGACCGCCCAGGTCAGCCCAGCCGGTCCCCGGCATGGCAGGCGCCCGCCAGTGCAGCCACCACAGCAGCGGCAGCCCGAGGGCGAAGCGCGCCAGCGACAGGCTCTGCGGCGCGATGCCGCCATCGATCAGGAATTGCGCCACCAGCGCACCACCGCCCCAGAGGGCGCCGGCCAGCAGCACGCCGCCCCAGGCCAGGGCGGCAGACGTTCTTGCGTTCATTGATGAAAGTTCTTTCTCCATGACGCCCGCCATGGCCTATGGCCGATCGCTTCAGGATCGGGGTTCAGGCAGCGGGCGTGACCATCCGAGCCGCCGGCCGGCCCTTGGGGCACGGCTGGCGGCAACCGCTTCCGAGCGCGAGGCGCGCTTCAGCAACGGACGGCGGACGGGGGAGAAAGATGGCGGGCCATGTCGCGTATCTTATGCGCCCAAGACTTTTTCGAGGAACGGCCCATGCCACTCGTGCGAATCGATCTTTCCAGCGACACCCCCGAAACCCTGGGCCCGGCCATCGGCGACCTGGTCTACCAGGCCATGCGGGACACCATCAACGTGCCGGAGCACGACAAGTTCCAGGTCATCACGCGCCACGCTCCGCAAGAGCTGGTGCATCCGGCAAGCTACCTCGGCGTGTCGTATTCGCCGGGTTTCGTGCTGATCCAGATCACCCTGAACCAGGGGCGCACGACCGAGATGAAGAAGGCCTTCTACAAGCGGGTGGCCGACGACCTCCACGGCCGCCTGGGCATCCGGCGCGAGGACGTGTTCATCAACCTCGTCGAGGTGGCGAAGGAGAACTGGTCGTTCGGCAACGGGGAGATGCAGTACGCCTGAGGGCGCTCCCCGGGGGTGGTCGACTCAGCGCGGCTTGCGGATGTTGCCGCGCACGGGGCCGGCAGGCTTGCGCCCAGCCGTACCCGTACCCGTACCCGAGCCGTTGTCGCGCGGCGGCAGGCCGGTGTGCTGCGTGAGGATGCGGCCCTTCGAGGGCTTCACCGGTGCCAGCTTGACCGGTGCGGCCTTGGCGGCAACGGGTGCCGCCGTCGAATTCTTGCGGCGCGCGCTGGTGTAGCCGCCGTCGGTCATCGGCTGCCAGGTCGGGATGAGGTGGTGCTTGCCGTTGCCGATCAGGTCGGCGCGGCCCATGCTCTTCAGGGCCTCGCGCAGCAGCGGCCAGTTGTTGGCGTCGTGGTAGCGCAGGAAGGCCTTGTGCAGGCGGCGGCGCTTGTCGCCGCGCACGATGTCCACCGTCTCGCTCTCGCGCGTGATCTTGCGCAGCGGGTTGCGGTTGGAGTGGTACATCGCGGTGGCGGTGGCCATCGGGCTCGGGTAGAAGGTCTGCACCTGGTCGGCGCGGAAGCCGTTCTTCTTGAGCCAGATCGCGAGGTTCATCATGTCCTCGTCGCTGGTGCCCGGATGCGCGGCGATGAAGTACGGAATGAGGTACTGCTTCTTGCCAGCCTCGGCCGAGTACTTCTCGAACATCTGCTTGAACTTGTCGTAGCTGCCGATGCCGGGCTTCATCATCTTCGTGAGCGGGCCCTGCTCGGTGTGCTCGGGCGCGATCTTGAGATAGCCGCCCACGTGGTGCTGAACGAGCTCCTTCACGTACTCGGGCGACTGCACCGCCAGGTCGTAGCGCAGGCCGGAGCCGATCAGGATCTTCTTGATGCCCTTCAACGCACGCGCCCGGCGGTAGATCTTGATCAGCGGGTCGTGGTTGGTGTTGAGGTTCTGGCAGATGCCCGGGTACACGCAGCTGGGCTTGCGGCAGGCGGCCTCGATCTCGGGCGACTTGCAGCCGATGCGGTACATGTTGGCGGTGGGTCCGCCGAGGTCGGAGATGGTGCCGGTGAAGCCCTTCACCGAATCGCGGATGGCCTCGACCTCCTTGATGATCGAGTCTTCGGAGCGGCTCTGGATGATGCGGCCCTCGTGCTCGGTGATGGAGCAGAAGGTGCAGCCGCCGAAGCAGCCGCGCATGATGTTCACGCTGAAGCGGATCATCTCCCACGCGGGAATCTTGGTCGCGCCGTCGTGGCTGCCGTTCTCATCGGCGTAGCGCGGATGCGGGCTGCGCGCGTACGGCAGGTCGAACACGTGGTCCATCTCGGCCGTGGTGAGCGGAATCGGCGGCGGGTTGATCCACACGTCGCGCGCCGTGGTGCCCTCGCCGTGCGCCTGCACCAGCGCGCGGGCGTTGCCGGGGTTGGTCTCCAGGTGCAGCACGCGGTTGGCGTGCGCGTAGAGCACCGGGTCGCTGCGCACCTGCTCGTAGGACGGCAGGCGGATCACCGAGCGCTCGCGCGGAGGCACCTTGGTCTTGCCCTTGCCCTGCAGCGCGGGGTTGGGCACGAAGTTCAGCGGCTTGATGGCGGGGTTGACGGCCGCAGAGCCCGCCGCCTCGGCTGCCTTCGCGACTGCCTCGGCCTCGTCTTCCTTTGCGCAGGTGGCGCCGTTGGCCTTGGCCTGGTCGGACACCATGAGGTACGGATTGACGTGCGCCTCGACGCGGCCGGGCTCGTCGACGCTGGTGGAGACGATCTCGAACCAGCCTTCCGGCGTCTCGCGCCGCACGAAGGCGGTGCCGCGCACGTCGGTGATCTGCTGGACCGGCTCCTTGGCTGCGAGGCGGTGCGCGATCTCGACGATGGCGCGCTCGGCGTTGCCGTACAGCAGCAGGTCGCACTTGGAGTCGACCACGATGGAGCGGCGCACCTTGTCCGACCAGTAGTCGTAATGGGCGATGCGGCGCAGCGAGCCCTCGATGCCGCCGAGGATGATCGGCACGTCGTTCCAGGCTTCCTTGCAGCGCTGCGAATACACGATGGCCGCGCGGTCGGGGCGCGCGCCGCCCACGTCGCCGGGGGTGTAGGCATCGTCGCTGCGGATCTTCCGGTCGGCCGTGTACCGGTTGATCATCGAATCCATGTTGCCGGCGGTGACGCCGAAGAACAGGTTCGGCTTGCCCAGCGCCTTGAAGGGCTCGGCGCTCTGCCAATCGGGCTGCGCGATGATGCCCACGCGGAAGCCCTGCGCCTCCAGCATCCGGCCGATGACCGACATGCCGAAGCTGGGATGGTCGACGTAGGCATCGCCGGTGACGACGATGATGTCGCAGCTGTCCCAGCCGAGCGCTTCCATCTCCTTGCGCGAAGTCGGCAGGAATTTCGCCGTGCCGAAACGGGCCGCCCAGTACTTGCGGTAGCTGGTCAGCGGCTTGGCGGCACGCGCGAAAAAGGAGACGTCGACGGGAGCGTTCATCGGTGGGAGTTGACAGCGCCGCGGGAGCGCCGTTGTGGGCAACCCTCGATTTTAGGGTTTTCCACCATGCCTGTCGCCCTGCGTTACCTGTGACCGGACTTTCCCGAAGGACTCATGCGCCGGCAATTTGATTGCCAAAGTCAACCAACCGAATGACAATGGCAACCATGTCCACGACTTCGCCTCCCATAGATACCGCCGCCGTCAAGGCGATCCGCCAGTTCAACCGCTTCTACACCCGCCGTATCGGCGCGCTCGACCCCTACCTGGGCAGCGCCATGTCGCTGACCGACGTGCGTGTCCTGTACGAGCTGGCGCACCGCGAGGTACCCGTCGCCAGCGAGATCGGACGTGACCTCGGGCTGGACGCGGGCTACCTGAGCCGCATCCTTCGCCGCTTCGAGAACGAAGGCTGGCTGGTGCGCGAGCCGCATCCGCGCGACGCGCGCCAGAGCGTGCTGCGCCTGACCGAGGCGGGCCACGCCGCTTTCGCGCCGCTGCAGCAGAAGTCGCGCGAGGAGGCAGCCGCCCTGCTCGCCTCGCTGGCCCCGGCGCAGCGCCAGCAGCTGGTGCACGCCATGGGAACGGTTCAGTCGCTGCTCGATCCCCAGGCGCCGCCGGAGAGGCCGCAGGCCGCCATCCTGCGGGAGCCCGGCCCCGGCGACATCGGATGGGTGGTGCAGCAGCACGGCGAGATCTACGCGCGAGAGTACGGCTGGAACAGCACCTTCGAGGCGCTCGTCGCGAACATCGCGGGCGAGTTCCTGCTCAAGTTCCAGCCCGAATGGGAGCGTTGCTGGATCGCCGAGCTCAACGGCGAGCGGGTCGGCTCGATCTTCGTGGTGCGCAAGTCGGCCACGGTGGCGCAACTGCGGCTCCTGATCCTCACGCCCGGCGCGCGCGGGCTGGGCCTGGGCGGCAAGCTGGTGGACGAATGCATCGCCTTCGCGCGCCTGAAGGGCTACCGCAAGATGGTGCTGTGGACCAACAGCTGCCTGACGGCCGCGCGCGGCATCTACGCCAGCCGCGGCTTCCAGCTCACAGGTTCCGAGCCGCACGAGGGATACGGCACGCCGCTGGTGGGCGAGACCTGGGAATTGAAGCTGTAGCAGGCCCTGCCTGACTGGCCCCTCCCCCTCTGGGGGAAGGTTGGGATGGGGGCAGGCAGAGCTTTCCATGGATACGCCGCGTGCCCCCACCCCGGCCCTCCCCCAGAGGGGGAGGAAGAAGGCTCACTGCATGAACCAGCCGTGGCTCACCACGAGCGATTGACCTGTGAGCGCATTGGTCGGGAACCCCGCGAACAGCAGCGCCACACGCGCCACGTCTTCCGTGGTCGTGAACTCCCCGTCGACCGTCTCCTTCAGCATCACGTTCTTGATGACCTCCTGCTCGGTGATGCCCAGCGTCTTGGCCTGCTCGGGAATCTGCTTTTCCACCAGCGGCGTGCGCACGAAGCCTGGGCAGATCACGTTGGCGCGCACGCCGTGCTTGGCTCCTTCCTTCGCGACGGTCTTGGCCAGGCCGATGAGGCCGTGCTTGGCCGTCACGTAGGGCGCCTTCAGCAGCGAGGCCTCCTTGGAGTGCACCGAGCCCATGTAGATCACGCTGCCGCCGCGGCCCTGCGCGTACATGTGCTTCAGGCAGGCCTTGGTGGTGAGAAAGGCGCCGTCGAGGTGGATGGCGAGCATCTTCTTCCAGTCGGCGAAGCTGAACTCCTCTACCGGATGCACGATCTGGATGCCGGCGTTGCTGATCAGGATGTCGATGCCGCCGAAGGCCGCGGCGCCCTCTTCCACCGAGGCGTTGACCTGGTCTTCGTTCGTCACGTCCACGCCCACGCCGATGGCCTGCGCGCCCGTGGCCTTGAGTTCGGCCGCGGTGGCGTCGGCCGCTTCCTTGTTCAGGTCGGCGATGATGATCTTCGCGCCTTCCTGGGCGAACAGGATGGCGATTTCCTTGCCGATGCCGCTGGCCGAGCCGGTGATGTAGGCGACCTTGTCCTTGAGTTGCATGGTGATGTCCTTGAGGGTTGAGGAGAGAGAAGGATGAATTCCTGCGCCGTTTCCGAATCGGGAGACACTGCGGATCCGGCTTGGCCGGGCCGCAAGTGTCGCGCCCGGCGAGGGGATTGGCGAAGCGACACGAGGTGCGCGCAGCCTGGGGCCGTGCTTATTTCATGTAGTCGTGTTCCACGGTGCCCAGCGCGAGCGTCATGTCCGCGATGTAGTGCACCGCCGACTCCACCTTGCGCACCGGCAGGTCGGCCACCGGCGCCAATGCATGCGGATGCAGTTCGAGCGAGCCGGGCCCGCCCCACGCGCCGTGCAGCGTCACGTCGACCATGTGATAGCGCACCAGCTCGCAGATGCGCGCGGTGCCGTCGACGTGCGGAATGATCTTGAGCAGGAAGTTCGGCTGCGCGATGCCCGCGAGGATGGGCGCCGGATCGAGCGTGCGGTGCTTGAAGCCCATCGTGGCCTTCGCCACGCGCACCTTGCCGTAGTCGAGCGTGCCGACCACCACGTCGGTCTCGTAGTCGAGCACCGGAGATGCGAGCTTCTTCGGGAAACCCCAGAGCTCGCGCCCGCCTGCAATGGGCGGATGGTCGTTCAGGTACATCGCATGCACGTAGGAGCCCTTCTCCACGCCCTTGTCGGTGCGCAGCTGCACCGGAATGACCTGGCCCGACTCGGTGTAGTCGCCGAAGCCGGTGGAGTCGGGCATGCGGATGAACTCGTACTTGACCAGCGGCTCGACGACTTCGAGCGGCTCGGGCACCACCGCGCGCAGGGCCTCGATGTCGGTGCGGTACGTGATGATCAGGAATTCGCGCCTGATGAAGCGGTAGGGACCCGGCGGAAAGGCGGGGCTGGTCAGCGGCATCGCGAATGCCGTTCGTCGCACGTCTTCAATGTTCATGATGCAAACATTTCCTCCTGGTGAAGCTGAAGCGTTGAATTGACGGCCCAGTCTCGCGCTGGTTTCTTAGCCGGGGCTGAATCGCCGCTCGCCCAGGCGGCTCATCGCGACAGCCCCGGCCGCTTGACGCGCCCCGAGCCGTGCTCGCCGAGGTCGAAGGTGGTCACGCCGTTCACGGTGGCATCGGCGCGCAGCGTCTCGGGGTGGGCCAGGGTCACGCGCATGTCGCGCGCGCCAGTCTCCCAGTGCTCTTCGACCGCGGCGCGCGAGAACTCGTAGTCCTTCGATTCCAGTTCGTAGGGCTTGTCGCGGTAGATCAGGTGGAAGATGTCGATCGGCTCGTGCGTGAGCTGCGACTGCACCTCGTGGACGCTGGGATCGTTGCGCAGGTTGGCGGGCAGCTTGGAGATCAGGTCTGCAATGGCCTGCTGCAGGTTCATGTTGGCGGCCAGCGCGTCGGTGTTCATGCGGGTGCGGCTGGAGTAGGTGATGTCCTTCTGCCGCTCCATCACGCCAGCCATGTTGCGGGGCATCTCGCCGCGGGCGTTGAACAGGTCGACCTGCAGCACCACCAGTGGCTCGTTGCGCGGGTGCGTGTCGAGCACGTACTGCAGCGGCGTGTTCGAGACGATGCCGCCGTCCCAGTAGTCGTCGCCGTCGATGCTCACCGGCGCGAAGCCGGGTGGCAGCGCGCCGCTGGCCATGATGTGCTCGGGCCCGATGCGCTGGCGCGTGTTGTCGAAGTACACCGAGTTGCCGGTGCGCACGTTCACCGCGCCCACGCTGAAGCGGGCCTCGCAGGCGTTGATGCGGTCGAAGTCGACGAGGCGCTCCAGCGTCGACTTCAGCGGCGAGGTGTCGTAGTAGCTCAGCAGCGGCGCGGCGCCCCCGAGCAGGAAGGCCGGCGAATAGCGCGGCTCGAAGAAGCCCGGAATGCCCACCAGGGAGGCCATGGTCGCGCTGTACTGGTTCTGCATGGCCCGGTCGCCCAGCCATGAAGGCAGCCGCTGCGAAGGCCCGGAGGACACGAGCTGCCAGAACTCGCGCAGCCGGTCGACCCGTTTTTCCTGCGCGTTGCCTGCGATCAGCGCGGCGTTGATGGCGCCGATGGAGACGCCGGCGATCCAGTGCGGCTGCAGGTCGGTCTCGCTGAGCGCCGCGTACACGCCGGCCTGGTAGGCGCCGAGCGCGCCGCCGCCCTGCAGCACCAGCGCCTTGCGGGCGGTACGCATGTCCTCGCGGCGCGAGGCGAAGGGGTCGAGGGGCTTGGAGGCGGCACGGGTTTTCTTCTTCGGGGGTGTCGTCGTCATGCGTTCATTTGACACCACTCCCGATACAAAAACCTGACCAGGGGTCGCCGCCCCCGGCACGATCTCACATCTTCGGCAGCAGCTGCCCGCGGATCTCGCCGCCGGGGTTGGCGGCCGTGTGGACATTGGCGTACCACTTGCCCGCCGACAGGTCCGCGGCCTGGGCCGGCGTGAGCGTGGCCTGGCCTTCGATCGGGCTCGCCGGGTTGGCGAAGGGCAGCACCACGCCCGCATTCGCGCCCGCCGCGGCCGGGCCATGGAAGTGCGCCATGGTGGCCGGCCCGCTCAGGCCCGTGTAGGTGATCTTGTACTTGAGCACGTTGGTGTCCCGGTCGAGCCAGGCCTCCGCCATGCCGCTGCCGCGGGTCATGTTCGGCGGTACTTCGCTGGCCGCGTTCATCGCACCGCTGAAGCTCGCGACGTTCGACTTCGACATCATTCCGCAGCCGGCCAGCGCGGCACCGGCAACGCCGGCAACGAGCGCCGCACGCAAAAGAGAGCCATATTTGATCATGAGCGTGATCTCCTGGTTGTGAATGCGACGACAGCATAGGCAGCTGCACGGGATCTGTCCTGTCGGCCATCGCCCCGACTTGGGGCTGCGCGCACGACCTGAAAGAGAATGTGTCGATGACCTCCCCTGCTTCCACGACCCTCTCCAACTCGCTTCCCACGGCCCGCGACGTCGTCGATTTCTGGACTGAAGCGGGCCCCGAGCGATGGTTCGCCAAGAACGACGCCTTCGACGCCGCCTTCATCTCCCGCTTTGCCGACGCCCACCAGGCCGCAGCCCGCGGCGAACTCGACCACTGGGCCGCCGACGGCCAGGGCGCATTGGCGCTGATGGTGCTGCTCGACCAGTTCCCGCGCAACGCCTGGCGCGGCAATCCGCACATGCTGGCCACCGACGGAAAGGCCCTGGCGGCGGCGAAGCAGGCGATCGAGGCAGGCTTCGACCGGGAGTGCGACCCTGCACTGAGACGCTTCTTCTACCTGCCCTTCATGCATTCGGAAGTGCTGGCCGAGCAGGAGCGCTCGGTGGAACTCAACGCCGCGCTCGACGACAACACCCAGCGCTTCGCCGTGCTGCACCGCGACATCGTCGCGCGCTTCGGCCGCTTTCCGCACCGCAACAGGATGCTCGGGCGCCCCAGCACGGCGCAGGAGCAGAAGTTCCTGGACGAAGGCGGCTTCGCGGGCTGACCCGCGCAAAGCGTAGAGGTGACGCTCAGTCGTCGTTGTGCGGCAGCGGCAGCTCGCGCGTGGGCGAAGGGTTCAGCTCGGCGATGCCCTCGGCGTTCTTCATCGAGCCGTAGGTGCGCGCATAGACCCAGGTGAACTCCGCGCCCAGCAGGAAGATCTGCGCCGAGTAGTACACCCACACCAGCACCACCACCAGCGAGCCCGCCGCGCCATAGCCCGAGGCCACGCTGCTCTTGCCGATGTACAGGCCGATCAGGTGCTTGCCGACGGTGAACAGCAGCGCCGTCACCGCCGCTCCCACCCACACGTCGCGCCACTGCACCTTCACGCGCGGCATGATCTTGTAGATCATCGCGAAGATCACCGTCACCATCGCGAAGCTGAAGACGAAGTTGACGACCTGCGCCGTCGTCTCCCAGGCGCCGAACATCGGCGACCACCACTTGCCCAGCGCCGCGAGCGCCGCGCTCGCCACCAGCGACACCATGAGCAGGAAGCCGATGCCCATGATCATGCTGAACGACAGCAGCCGCACACGCAGCATGTTGAACAGGCCCTTGTTCTTGACGCGGGCCGGCGCGCGCCAGATGCGGTCGAGCGCGTCCTGAAGTTCGCCGAAGACGGTGGTGGCACCCACCACCACAAGCCCGATGCCGATCACCGTGGCGACGATGCCCTCGGCCGGCTTGTTGACGGCCTTCAGCATGCCCTGCACCGCCGCCGCGCCCTGCTCGCCCATCAGGCCCGAGAGCTGGGCGAAGATCTCGCCGCGCGCGGCGTCCTGCCCGAAGACCAGCCCGGCCACCGCGATCACGATCAGCAGCAGCGGCGCGATCGAGAACACCGTGTAGTAGGCGAGCGCGGCGCCCATGCTCGGGGCGTAGTCGTTGGACCACGAATTGAAGGCCCGGCGGCAGAGATCGAAGAGCGCGCGCAGTTGCGTGACCATGCTGGAATGTCCTCCTTGAAACCCTTGAAGCGGCCGGGCACCGCCGTGTCGCGGCGGCGCCCGGCATGTCGAATGCCTGCCTACGATAATCGCTCGACATGCAACCGTCTCCTCCTGCAGCCCATCCCCAGTCGCCGCGCGACCTTTTTGTCTCGTTCACCTGGCTCGCGCTGCAGGGCTTCGGCGGAGTCCTCGCCATCGTCCAGCGCGAGATGGTCGAAAAGAAGAAATGGCTCACGCCCGAGCAGTTCCTCGAAGACTGGGCCGTGGCGCAGGTGATGCCGGGGCCCAACGTGATCAACCTCGCGCTGATGATCGGCGACCGCTACTTCGGCCTGCGCGGCGCGCTGGCGGCGGTGGCGGGCATGCTGACCATTCCGCTGGTGGTGATCCTCGCTCTGGCCGTGCTGTACGCGCACTATGCGGGCAACCCGCAGGTGGCGGCGGCGCTGCGGGGCATGGGGGCCGTCTCGGGCGGGCTGATCGCCGCCACGGGCGTCAAGCTGGTGCCGCAGCTGCGCAAGCACCCGCTGGGCTTCGCGACCTGCCTGGTCATCATGGCGCTGGTGTTCGTGGCCATCGCGGTGCTGAAGATTCCGCTGGGCTGGGTGCTGCTGGTGCTCGGCGGCGCGGCCTGCATCTGGACCTGGAAGAGGATCGCCCCATGACCATCGCCATGCAATGGCACGACTGGCTGGCCCTCCTCGGGCAGTACATGCTGCTGTCGCTGCTGTCGATCAGCGGCGCCATCACCACGGTGCCCGACATGCACCGCTACCTCGTCACGCAGCACGGCTGGCTCACCGACGCGCAGTTCAGCTCCTCGGTCGCGATCGCGCAGGCGGCGCCCGGGCCCAACGTGCTGTTCGTGGCGCTGATGGGCTGGAACGTGGGGCTCAATGCCGGCGGCGGCATCGGTGCCGGGCCGCATGCCTGGGTGCTCGGGCTCTTCGGCCTGCTGGTCACGATGCTGGGCATCATGCTGCCGAGCACCACCCTCACCTACTTCGCCACCCGCTGGGGCCACCGCAACCGCACGCGCCGCGAGGTCCGCGCCTTCAAGCAGGGCATGGCGCCCGTGGTGGTCGGGCTGCTGATCGCCACCGGCTGGGTGCTGGCAGCAGGAAACCATGCCGGCGATGCGCCCGCGTGGCACCTGTGGCTGCTGACCGGCGCTGCCGCGCTTATCGTCTGGCGCACGCGCATCCACCTGCTCTGGCTGCTCGGCGCCGGCGCGGTGCTGGGCGCCGTGGGCTTCGTCTGAACTTTCCCATCCTCTTCATCAGGAACACATCGACATGTCGCAACTTCGCCCGCTCGGCCGCTCCGGCCTCCAGGTTTCCCCGCTCGCCTTCGGCGGCAACGTGTTCGGCTGGACCGTCGACGAGGCCGCCTCGTTCAAGCTGCTCGATGCCTGGCTGGATGCCGGCTTCAACTTCGTCGACACCGCGGACGTGTATTCGGCATGGGTGCCGGGCCACACCGGCGGCGAGTCGGAGACCATCATCGGCAAGTGGCTCAAGCAGAGCGGCAAGCGCAACCGCGTGGTGCTGGCCACCAAGGTCGGCAAGCCGATGGGCGAAGGCAAGGTGGGCCTCGCGCCCAAGTACATCCGCGAAGCCGTGGAGGCCTCGCTCAAGCGCCTGCAGACGGACTACATCGACCTCTACCAGTCGCACGACGACGACGCCAACACCCCGCTGGAGGAGACGCTCGGCGCCTTCGACGAGCTGATCAAGGAAGGCAAGGTGCGCGCGATCGGCGCATCGAACTACACCGCACCGCGCCTGGCCGAGGCGCTCGACGTGTCGGAACGCCTGGGCATCGCCCGCTACGAGAGCCTGCAGCCGCTGTACAACCTCTACGACCGTGCGGTGTTCGAAGACGAGCTGGAGCCCCTGTGCATCAAGCGCGAAGTGGGCGTGATCAACTTCTACGCGCTGGCCGCAGGCTTCCTCACGGGCAAGTACCGCACCGAGGCCGACGCGTCCAAGAGCGCGCGCGGCGCCAACACCACCAGGAAGTACCTCAACGAGCGCGGCCTGCGCATCCTCGATGCGCTCGACAAGGTGGCCCAGCAGTACAACGCCAAACCGGGCCAGGTGGCCATCGCGTGGCAGATCGCGCGCCCGGGCGTGACGGCGCCGATCGCCAGCGCCACCTCCATCTCGCAGCTCGAGGAGCTCGTGGTCGCGACGCAACTCAAGCTGGACGCAGGCACCATCGAGATGCTCGACCGCGCCAGCGCCGAAACGGCGAAGCCCGCGGCCTGACCCGATGAGCACCTTCGACGCCATCGCCGCTCCCACGCTGGAGCATTTCGCCGACCTGAGCATCCAGGTGGGCGTGCCGCAGGTGCTGGGCAGCAGTCCGCGCGGGCTGCGCCGCGTGGTTCCGATCCTCGGCGGGGAGGCCACCGGCCACGGCTGGCGTGCGCGCGTGCTGCCGGGCGGCAGCGACTTCCAGCTGATCGTGAGCGACACGCTCTCGGAGCTCGACGCGCGCTACGGCCTCGAGACCGACGCGGGCGACCTGATCTACGTGCACAACAGCGCGATGCGCAGCGCCTCGCCCGAGGTGATGGCCAGGCTGCTGCGCGGCGAGCCGGTCGATCCCTCGCAGGTGTATTTCCGCTGCAGTCCGCGCTTCGAGACCGCGTCGGCGTCGCTGAAGTGGATCAACGAGCGCATGTTCACCGGCGCCGGCGTGCGCAACCCGGCCGAGGTCGTGATGCGCTTCTTTGCCCTGAACTAGCCGTCGACCGGGTTCAGCGGCGTGGCGAGGATGCGCTGGTAGAAGGCCACGTCCAGCCAGCGCCCGAACTTGAATCCCGCCTGGCGCACCGTGCCCGAGTGCTCGAAGCCCAGGCTCTGGTGCAATGCAATGCTGCCGGCGTTGGCCGCGTCGATGGCGCCGACCATCACGTGGACGTCACGCTTGACCGCCTCTTCGACGATGGCCTCCATCAGCGTGCGGCCCAGGCCCTTGCCGCGGTGCGCGCTGTCGACGTAGACCGAGTGCTCCACCGTGTACTTGTAGGCGGGAAAGGCGCGGAAAGTGCCGTAGCTCGCGAAGCCCAGCAGCTTGCCGCTTTCGTCCTCGACCCCGATCACCGGAAAGCCGTTGGCGCGCTTGGTGGCGAACCAGGTCACCATGTTCTCGGGCGTGCGCGGCTTGTAGTCGTACAGGGCGGTGGAGTTGACGATGGCCTCGTTCAGGATGGCCAGGATCGCGGCGGCGTGGGCTTCTTCGGTGCACGTGATGAGACGCATGGTGCTGGTCCTCGTTCGGATTTCATTGAAACTTCGTTCAATATATGAGAATAATAATCTCATATGGGAAACGATTCATCTCCTGATCCAGCTTCCGTCGGCCTTGCCGGCCAGAGCATCGACCTGCTGATAGCCTCCCGGCTGCTGGCCCTGCGCCAGTCGCAGGGCCTGAGCCTCGCGGACCTGGCCGAGCGCTCGGGCGTGAGCAAGGCCATGATCTCCAAGGTGGAGCGCGCCCAGAGCAGCCCCACGGCGGTGCTGCTTGGCAAGCTGGCCGCGGGGCTGGGCGTGCCGCTGGCGCAACTGCTGACGGAGGAAAAGGCGCAGCCCCAGCGGCTGCGCAGGCGCACCGAGCAGGAGGTGTGGCGCGACCCGCAGGCAGGCTACCTGCGGAGGCAGGTCGCCGAGCGCCAGGCGGGCAGCGGAGTCGAGATGGTCGAGATCGAATTGCCGCGAGAAGCTCGGGTCGACTATCCACGCTGGAGCGGCAAGCCGTACCGGCAATGCCTCTGGATGCTCGAAGGCGAATTGCAGGTGGACTACGGCGACGAGCGCTTCGAGCTCGCACCGGGCGACCGCCTGGACTTCGGCGTGGACCGGCCGCTGGTCTTCAAGGCGCTCGGCGGCAGCGCCTGCCGCTACCTGCTGGTGGCGAGCCCCGAGTAGGTCCGCAGCGCGCGGAAATCGCGTACCCACTCGGTAGGCACCCTCCCACAAGCACATCCGGCACGCACCGGTGCTGCGCGCCGCGGCGCCGGGAATACTGCGAGGCATCCAGACTTTAGGAGGAACACGATGTCTTTCGCGCTCTACATGATCGGTTTCCTGATCTTCCTGGCAGGCGTCGCCTGGGGTGCCTCGGTGGCCGGCGTGCCCACGCTCTATATCGGCATCGGTGCGGTGATCCTGCTGGGCATCGGCATCTTCAGCGCGGTGGGCCGCACGCGCGGCAAGGACCCGTCCTGAGCCTGGTCCTGAGTTCACGCGGGCTTCACGCCGCCCGCACATCGGGCCGCTAACTTCGCAGCGCGCATCGCACCAAGCGGTGCGCGTTGCTTCAAGTCAGCGGCCCCATGCACACATCCACCAGCCTCTTCTCCCCGCTTCTCCCCTCCGCCTCTTCCGCGGCACCCGCACCGGCTTCCTATGCCGGCAGTGGCACGGGAACCCTCAAGGTAGACCTGCTCGTCGTGGGCGCGAGCTTCGCGGGCCTCGCCTGCGCCCGCGCCGCAGCGCTCGCCGGACTCAGCGTGATGGTGCTGGAGAAGAAGACCGCTGCGGGCGCCAAGCTCCACACCACCGGCATCATCGTCAAGGACGCGGTCGACAGCGTGCCATGGCTGGCCGAGGTGCCTCCGGCGCTGGTCCGCCGCATCGAAGGCGTGCGGCTCTATGCCCCCGACATGCACCACGTCGACCTGCATGCGCCGGGCTACTGGTTCTGGGCCACCGACGCACCCGCGCTGCTCGACTGGATGGTGGACTCGGCCCGGGACTGCGGCGTCGAGGTGCGGCTGGGCACGCTGTTCGAACAGGCGCTGTGGCTCGACGGCCACTGGGAAGTGCCGCTGACGCAGGGTCCCTGCATCAAGGCGACATACCTCGTCGGCGCAGACGGTCCGCATTCGCGCGTCGCCAAGGCGCTGGGCCTGTCGCGCAACACGCGCTTTCTCTACGGCGTGGAACACGAGTACCAGGGCGCGAAGATGGCACCCGACCTGCTCCATTGCTTCATCGACCGCAAGCTGGCACCCGGCTATATCGGCTGGGCGCTCGAAGGCGTGAGCGTGAGCCAGATCGGGCTGGCACGTCGCGTGGGGCACAGCGACGCGGGTGCGCTGAAGCTCGATCCGCTGCTGCGAAAGATCGCCCCTGCCGTCACGCCCGGCGATGCGCCGCCCGTCGCGGTGCGCGCGGGCATGATCCCCTGCGGCGGGGTGCTGCCCGTGGTGGCGCGCGATCGGGCTCTGCTGGTGGGCGATGCGGCCGGCATGGTGTCGCCGGTGACTGCGGGCGGCATCCACACCGCCCTGCTTCATGGGCAGCGCGCAGGCGAGGCGGTGGCTCGGTTCATCCGGGGCGAGGTAGGCGACCCGGCCACGTGGTTCGTGCGCGGCTACCCTGGCTTCAGGCTCAAGCGCGCGCTGCGCTGGGCCTTCGACCATTTCCAGAACGACTGGATGTTCAACCGCCTGCTGGGCACGCCGCAGATGCGGCGGGTGGCGGAACTGATCTATTTCCACCGCAAGGGTGGATCGCCGAGGGATTAGGCGCTTCGCTGGCGCAGCGCCTCGTACAGGCACACGCCGCTGGCCACCGAGACGTTCAGGCTCTCGACCGCCCCGGCCATCGGAATGCTGACGAGCTCGTCGCAGGTCTTGCGCGTGAGCTGGCGCATGCCCTCGCCTTCGGCGCCCAGCACCAGCGCCAGCGGGCGCTTGAAGTCGCTCTGGTAGATGGTGCCCGGCGCGTCGTCGCTGGTGCCCACGCACCAGATGTTGCGCTCCTTGAGTTCGTTCAGCGTGCGCGCAAGGTTGGTGACCATGAAGTACGGCACCGTCTCGGCCGCGCCGCTCGCCACCTTGGCGACGGTGGCGTTGATGCCTGCCGCATGGTCCTTGGGGGCGATGACCGCGTGCGCACCGGCGCCGTCGGCCACCCGCAGGCAGGCGCCGAGGTTGTGCGGATCGGTCACCCCGTCGAGCACCAGCAGCAGCGGCACGGTGCCGGCCTCTTCGAGGCCTTCGAGCAGTTCGTCCAGGGAGCGGACCTGGGCGACGGGCTCGACCCGCGCCACCACGCCCTGGTGGCCGTGGCTGCCGCTGAGCTTGGAAAGCCGGGCACCGTCGACCTCGATCAGGCGCACGCCTGTTTCCTGCGCGCGGGCCAGGAACTGTTTCATGCGCGCATCGCGGCGGCTGGCGTCGAACAGGACTTCGAGCACCGACTTCGGCGCGGTCTTGAGGCGCACGCCCACGGCATGGAAGCCGAAGATCACTTTGGGGGAAGACATCCGTGGATTATCCCTGCCCCCTCGGGGTGGCCTTGTGCGCCTGTCCGCTCAGGCGATCGGCAGGCCGCTGAGCGCGCGGGTGCGCTCGTCGTGAAGCTCCTGGACCGCCTGCGCCTTCGGATGCACCTTCGCGCCGTTGCCCACGCTCTCCAGGTACTGGCAGGCGGCGTGACCTTCGGCAGCCTTCTCGTAGCGCGAGATCCAGGCGTCGCGCACGGGCAGCTTGTCCGGCGACACCGGCCACACGCCCGGCCGCGGTCGGATGTGGTCGCCGATGCCAATGCGCCAGGGCTTGGCGCTCACGCGGGCGCGAAAGCAGTTCTGGTTGCGGCACATGCGCGCGTAGACCTTGTCGACGCCCAGCGCGTGGAAGCAGTCGGCCACCGCGGTGTCGGAAGGATTGAACACGTCGTGCATCGCCAGCAGCCGGAAACCCGCGGGTGTGCGGTAGACGCGCAGGTGCCAGTCGGGATGCTGATGGACGAAACGCGCGATGCGCTCGGCGGCGCGCTTCTCGGGCGACGGGTTGCCGCTGGGCTCGCCGCGCTTCTTGCGCTGGCCGATGAACCAGGCCACGGCGAAGACGATGAGGCCCGCGATCAGCCCGCCCAGCCACGTCCTGGCGGCCCAACCGCCGACCACGCCTGCGATCAGTGCCGGCACCAATGCGAAGCCGAAAACGCTGCCGCGCAGAGGCTCCTCGAAGTCGATGTCGACGAACAGCACGTCGGGTGTGTTGAGGCAGCGCGCGCCGTAGCCGTTGCGCGTGACGACGGCGTCGCCCTGGCGCTCGACGATCTCCTCGCGGATCGGCATGCCCTCGGCGCCGTTGTATGCCAGCTTGCGCTCGCGACGCTCGAGGTCCTCGCCCTTGTGGGCGATGCGGTCGAAGGCCTCGCGGGTGCGCTGGTCGGCATGCGCCTGCGCGGCCACGGGGCTCTCGTCGGACCAACCGTAGCGGCGCACGGTGATTTGCTTGCCTGCCACGCGCTCCTGGATGCGGCCTTCGGCCCAGAACTGGGGAACGATCATCTATGGGTCTTCTCGATTCAGGCCTTCGGGCCGAACAGCAGCCACACCATGACCGCCGCCAGCAGGACGATGAGCACCGGCAGCCACTTGTAGCCGCTGTCGTGCACGCGGCCCGGCTCGTCCATAGGACGCCGGGGCATGTGCTGGGTCAGGGGGCCGAAGGCGCCCAGGGTCGGATCGTCATGGTTGTCGACCAGCCGCTTGGCCGCCGCAAGGCTCAGGCCGGTGGCCTCACGCGTGAGGCGGATCGCCTCGATCTTGTTGCCCTGTGCCAGAGCCGTGAGAGCGGTGGAAGGCATCGACGCGAAGCCGCGGTCCTGCCTTGCTGCGGTGGGACCACCATGACCGCCTGCCACCATGGGATCGCCTTCGCCCGCCTCCTGCCGATCGACGAAACGATCGACCGCCTCCTTGCACGACTTCAAGTCCATGCCCGTGCGGTCGCGCACGATCTTGATGGCCTCGATCATCCTGCCCCGCTGCAGCGCCAGGACGGCGTCGGGCGGAAGTTCCTCCATGAACAATCTCCTTTGAATGTGGCCTGCTATTTATTTAATAGCTTATTGCTCTTGTCAGGCAGGCGCCAGAGCCACTTTTTCATTAAGTGCGACGCGTCCGGCCTCGATGGTGATGCGCCGTTCGCAACGCGCCGCGATGCCGCGGTCGTGGGTGACGAGCACGAGCGTGGTGCCCAGTTCGCGGTTGAGGTCGAACATCAGCTGCATGACCTGCTCCCCGGTGGCGAAGTCCAGGCTGCCCGTCGGTTCGTCGGCCAGCAGCAGCGCAGGCTGCACGACGAAGGCACGGGCCAGCGCCACGCGCTGCTGCTCGCCGCCGGAGAGCACCTTCGGGTAGTGGCCCAGCCGCTGGCCGAGGCCGACGCGGCCGAGCATCTCGGTGGCGGCCTTGCGGGCGTCCTTGCGGTTGGCCAGCTCCAGCGGGAGCATCACGTTCTCGAGAGCACTCAGGTTGCCCAGCAGCTGGAAGCTCTGGAACACGAAGCCCACCCGCTGCGCACGGACGGCGGCGCGCTCGTCCTCGTCGATGGCGAAGATGTCCTGCCCCGCGAGCTTTACGGTGCCGCGCGTGGGCGTATCCAGCCCGGCGATGATCGACAGCAGCGTGCTCTTGCCCGAGCCGGAGGCGCCGACGATGGCGGCGGTTTCCCGCGCACCGAGGGTGAAATCGATGTCCTGCAGAATGTCCAGCGTGCCTGCCGAATCGGTGACGGACTTGAACACATGCTCGACGGCGACAATGGCATCAGACGGGGGTTGGGACATGGAAAGGCTCTGGTTTTGAATCGACGTGACTTTATCTTGACCACCACCGCGCTCGGCAGCGCGGGGATATGGACGACGGCGGCGCAGGCCCAAGCCTCGTCTTCCACGGCTGCCTCGGGCAAGCCGGTGATCCTGGTGCTCGGCGATTCGCTGAGCGCAGAGTACGGCCTCAAGCGCGGCGAAGGCTGGGTACCCTTGCTCGAGAAAAGGCTTGCGCAGCAGAAGATTTCTGCAACCGTGGTCAACGCCAGCATCAGCGGCGACACCAGCTCCGGAGGCCGCGCCCGCTTCGCGCCGCTGCTCGCGCAGCACAAGCCCAGCCTGGTGGTGCTCGAACTCGGTGCCAACGACGCGCTGCGCGGGCTGCCGCTTTCCGACACCGAGAGCAACCTGATGCAGATCACCAAGGCCGCCCAGGCTGCGGGCGCGAAGGTGCTGATCGTCGGCATCCAGGTGCCGCCCAACTACGGGGCCGACTACACGCGGCGCTTCGAGGCGGTGTTCTCCAAGGTGGCCACAGCGACCAAGTCGGCGCTCGTGCCCTTCCTGCTCAAAGGCGTGGCCGACGCGCCCGATGCGCTCTCGCTGTTCCAGGCCGACCGCATCCACCCGACGGCGGCTGCGCAGCCCCAGCTGCTCGACAACGTCTGGACCGAGCTGCGCAAGATGTTGCCCAAGCAATGAAAAAGCCGCCGCGGGCGATTGCCTGCGGCGGCTTTTTTGATGGATCGGCGAGCTGGGTGGATCAGCCGTTCTTGGTGGGCAGGTCCGGCACCGTGGGCGGATCGCGCTCGAGCGAGGCAACGTCGGTTTCGGGATCTCCGGGCGCAAGCCCTTCGCTGCTGGGATTGAGCTTGCGGTTCGCCTTCTCGCGAAGCTTTTCTTCCTTCTTCTTCTTCTTGGCCAGCTCCTTCTGTCGCTTTTCGTAGCCGTAGTTGGGTGTTGCCACTGCTTCTCCTTGAGGCGAGGCGGTCGGGTTGACTGCCGTGTCCTACTGTAAGCGATAAAGGTGCAGTCTCAAGGAGGTACCCCATGACGCGATCGAGGCAACATGACGCCGGCTGCGCGATGCGATTTCTTACATCCGCGCCAGCGCCTGCTGAAGATCGGCGCGCAGGTCTTCTACGTCCTCCAGGCCGATGGAAAAACGTACGAGCGTGCCCTTGTAGGGCCAGCGCGCCACGCTCGCGTCGCGCATCAGGCCGATGTCGTAGGGCACGACGAGGCTGATCGGCCCGCCCCACGAATAGCCGAGGCGAAAGAGCTGCAGGCCGTCGCAGAAGCGGTCGACCTGCTCGGTGCTGAAGCGCTCGTCGAACACCACCGAGAACAGGCCGGCAGCCAGGTTGGTTTCGCCGCACAGCGCGCGCCAGTGGGCATGGCCGGGCGAATCCTCGAGCGCAGGATGCAGCACCTGCGCGATCTCCTCGCAGCCGTTGAGCCAGCCGGCCAGCTCGCGCGCCGCGCGGTCGTGGGCCGCGTAGCGCAGCGCGATGCTGGGCAGCGAGCGCAGCAGCGTCTCCACGTCGCCTACGCCGATGCCGAAGCCCATGCGCATGTGCGTGAGCTTGAGCGCGCGGTGCAGGCGCTCGTCGCGCGTGGTCACGCTGCCCATGAGCACGTCGCCGCCGCCGCTGGGGTACTTGGTGAGCGCGTGCACCGAGATGTCGACGCCCTGCCCGCTGCCGTTGAAATCGAAGGGTGCGAAAGCTAGGCCTGCGCCCCAGGTGTTGTCGAGGGCGGTCAGCACGCCGCGCGAGCGGCAGATGCTCGCCAGCGCTGGCAGGTCGGGGAACTCCATGGTGACCGAGCCGGCCGCTTCCAGCCACACCAGCCGCGTGCGATCGGAGAGCTTGGCGGCGAGGTCGGCCGGGTTCATCGCATCGTAGAGGCGGTGTGTGATGCCGAAGTTGGCCAGCTCGCCGGTGGCCAGCGCCTTGTTCGGGCCGTAGGCGTTGTCGGGGATCAGCACCTCGTCGCCGGTCTTGAGAAAGGCGAAGGAGACCAGGGAGATGGCGGCCAGCCCGCTGGGCACGAGCAGGCATTCGGTGCCGCCCTCGAGCGTGGCCAGTCGCTCTTCCAGGGTGAAAGTGGTGGGCGTGCCGTGCAGGCCGTAGGTGTAGCCGGCCTTGGTGCGCCAGTCGCGCGCGCGCATGGCGGCCACGTCGGCGAAGAACACGGTCGATGCCTTGAACACGCCGGGCTGCGGCGCAGAGAAGGTGGCGGGCGGGACGTAGGGGTGATGGATCAGGTTCGTGGAAGGCTTGCTCATGGGTGCATGCTAGCGCGAGCGGCCTTGGAGGCTTTCCGGGACCTATTGGGTAGCCTCCGGCGGCCCTTGCGCGAAGCTTCGGTCGCACAATGGGCGGATCGGCCGGTGCCCCGTTCCGCCCTTCATGAAGGAAGCCCCGAGACAGTGCAGCTGACGCGCCCCCCTCCTCTCCGCCTGCGGCCCTTCGTGCGGCTGATGTGGGCCTCATCGCCCGACGGCGCGCCACCGGAGCGGCCGGGCGCGCGGGAGCACGTGCTGCCCACCGGCGGCATGCACCTGGTCTTCCGGCTCTCGGGGCCCTCCCTGCGCCTCTTTCGCGGCGATGCCGATTCGCTCGGCTTCACGGTGCGCCACGCGATGGTGGGCGGAACCCGCTCGGTCTTCTACGTGCGAGACGCCTCGGTGGCGACGCGCTCGGTCGGCGTCATGCTGCTGCCGGGCGCGGCCATGGCATTGCTTGGAGCGCCGGAAGACGCGCTGGCCGAGCGGCACACCCCGCTCGAGGCGCTCTGGGGCGCGGACGCGAACTTCGCGCTCGAACGGCTGCAGGCGGCCGATTCGCTGCCGCGTCAGCTCGACATCGTCGCCGCGCTGCTCGAAGCGCGCCTTGCCTCTTCCGCAGCGCACGGGATGCATCCTGCGGTGGCGCAGGCACTGGCCCGAATGTCCGGCGCGAGCGCCACGGACGACGACGGGCAGGCAATCGCCATCGGCCGGCTGGTGAAACAGAGCGGCTACAGCCACAGGCGCTTCATCGCGCTCTTTCGCGGCATGACCGGGCTGGCGCCCAAGCAGTACGCGCGAATGCTGCGCTTCGATCGCCTGCTCGGGCAGTTCGCGATCGCTCCCGGGCAGCCCTGGGTCGAGCTGGCGCTGGAAGCCGGCTACACCGACCAGGCGCATCTCAACCGCGAGTTCCGGGCCATCGCGGGCATGTCGCCGCAGACCTATCGGCGTGCGGCGCCGGCATCCCCGAGGCACGTGCGCATCGAAGCAAAAGACTGAGCCCTGGGTGGCGGCAGGTCAAATTTGTCCAAGACGGCACGCGCGACGAACACCAGAATCGCGCCCACTCCACTCAACCGCAGGAACACGCAGGCCATGGCAATCCACGAACTGTTTCCCTACCTCTGCGTCCACGATGCAGGCGCAGCCATCGATTTCTACTGCAAGGTCTTCGAGGTGAAGGAGATCTTCCGGCTCACCGAGCCGAGCGGGCGCATCGGCCACGCGGAACTGGACTTCCACAACGGCGCGATCCTGATGGTTTCCGACGAGTTCGCCGAGTGCAACATCCACAGCGCCCGTACGTTGGGCGGCACGGCCGTCACGCTGCACCTGCATGTGGACGACGCCGACGCCGTCGTGGCACGGGCCGTCGAGGCGGGCGCCACGCTCGACATGGCGCCGCAGGACCAGTTCTATGGGGAACGCTCCGGCGTCTTTCGCGACCCCTTCGGCCATCGCTGGAACGTGGGGCACAGCATCGAGAAGCTGACGCCGCAGGAGATGCAGCGGCGCTACACCGCCATGTTCACCGACGCCGGGTGACCGGGCGCCGGCAGGGTCGGATCAGACCGACCACTTCTCGATCAGCTTCTCGGCGCCGAGCGAGTCGTAGCCCTCGAAGGGCTGGTGGATCCAGGGGTTGGTCGGCAGGTACTCGACCGAGTAGTCGGGCGTGAAGGTCGACAGTGCCTTGGTCCAGATCACCGCGCTGCGCAGTTCGGTGATCGGCTTGTAATTGTTGCGCAGCATGTCCATCACCGCGTGCAGCGTGTGGCCGGAGTCGGCCAGGTCGTCGACCAGCAGCACCTTGCCTGCGATCTCGCCCTTGGGCGTGGTGATGTAGCGGGCGATGTCGAGATGGCCCTGCACCGTGCCGGCATCGGCGCGGTACGAGCTGGTCGACATGATCGCCAGCGGCTTGTCGAAGATGCGCGAGAGCACGTCGCCGGGGCGCATTCCGCCGCGCGCCAGGCACAGGATGGTGTCGAACTGCCAGCCCGACTGGTGCACCTTGATCGCGAGCTTCTCGATCAGGTTGTGGTACTCGTCGTAGCTGACGTAGAGATGCTTGCCGTCTTCAGTCAACATAGCGTGGGTCTTCCTTCAATGTCTCTTCTTTGGGAACACCGCGGAACCGGCCTTGCCGGGCCGCTGGTGTTGCCCCCTGCAAGGGGTTTGGCGGCCGCACGAAGCGGGCAAGCCTGGGAGGTTGGCCTGATCCGATCGATCAGTCGGCCAGGTAGGGGTGGCGCATCATGATCGTGTGGTCGCGGTCGGGGCTGGTCGACACCATGTGGATCGGCACGCCGGTGACCTGCTCGATACGCTGCAGGTAGAGGCGCGCATTGATCGGCAGCTTGTCGTACTGCGTGACGCCGACGGTGCTTTCGCTCCAGCCTTCCAGCGTTTCGTAGATCGGCGTGCAGCGCTCGATCTCGTCGGCGCCCATGGGCAGGATGTCGGTGGTCTCGCCATCGAGCTCGTAGCCGGTGCACAGCTCGAGCTTCTCGAGGCCGTCCAGCACGTCGAGCTTGGTGATGCACAGGCCCGACAGGCCGTTGACCTGCGCCGAGCGCTTGAGCAGGGCCGCGTCAAACCAGCCGCAGCGGCGGCTGCGGCCGGTGGTCACGCCCTTCTCGGCGCCCACGGTGCTCATGTGGTAGCCGGGCGTGCCGGGCGTCGCCCAGTCGAGCTCGGTCGGGAACGGACCGCCGCCCACGCGGGTGCAGTAGGCCTTGGTGATGCCCAGGATGTAGTGCAGCATGCCGGGGCCCACGCCCGAACCGGCAGCGGCGTTGCCGGCCACGCAGTTGCTGGAGGTGACGTACGGATAGGTGCCGTGGTCCACGTCCAGCAGCGTGCCCTGCGCGCCTTCGAACAGCAGGTTGGCGCCGTTGCGGTTGGCGTCGTTCAGTTCGCGCGAGACGTCGGCCATCATGGGCTTGAGCAGCTCGGCGTGCTTCATCGCCTCGTCGAAGACCTGGTCGAAGTCGATGGCAGGCGCGCCCAGCACCTGGGTCAGCACATGGTTGTGCAGCTCGAGCAGCACGCGAAGCTTGGCGGCGAAGCGCTCGGGATGCTTCAGGTCCTGCACGCGCAGCGCGCGGCGGGCGATCTTGTCTTCATAGGCCGGGCCGATGCCACGGCCGGTGGTACCGATCTTCTCGATGCCGCCCTTCTCGCGGTAGGCCTCGCGCGCGATGTCCAGCGCGGCGTGGAACGGCAGGATCAGGGGGCAGGCCTCGCTGATGCGCAGGCGCGAACGCACTTCAACGCCGGCCTTCTCCAGCCCTTCGATCTCCTCGAACAGCTTGGCGGCCGACAGCACCACGCCGTTGCCGATGTAGCACTTGACGCCGGGGCGCATGATGCCGCTCGGAATCAGGTGCAAGGCGGTCTTCACCCCGTTGATGACCAGCGTGTGGCCCGCGTTGTGGCCGCCCTGGAAACGGACCACGCCCTGGGCGCTCTCCGTCAGCCAGTCGACCAGCTTGCCCTTGCCTTCGTCGCCCCACTGGGTGCCGACGACGACCACGTTTCTTCCGGTGGTTACGCTCATGCTCGTTCCATTACTTCAAAAAATCAGATCGCTCGGACACTCCACTGCCCGGCCTGCTCGACGAGCTCGCGGTCGCAGTGGAATTCATCGATTTCGCTGCCATGGCCCGGCAGCACGCAGACTACCGTTTCGCCGGCCTTGCGCAATTGGGCAATGGCCTGACGCAGGCCGGCCGCGTCGCTCCAGGGCGCGCGGATGGCGGCGCGCAGCGGACGGGCCGGCAGCACGCCGACCAGCTCGCGCACGTCGAGGCTGAAGCCGACGGCCGGGCGGTTGCGGCCGAACACGGCCCCCACCTCGTCATAGCGGCCGCCGCGTACCAGCGAATCGGCCGCGCCTGGCACGTAGATGCCGAAGCGCATGCCGCTGTAGTACGCATAGCCGCGCAGGTCGGCCAGGTCGAAGCTGATCTGGCGTCCGGGCACGCCCTGCAGGCCCGCAGCGAGCTGCTTGAGGTCGGCCAGCGCGGTGCCGACCGCGGGAGTGCCCTTCAGGGCCTTGGCTGCCTCGTCGAGCACCGCCTCGTCGCCATAGAGCTGGATGAGCGCGCGCAGGCCGTCGCGCGAGGCGGCGGGGAAATTCCTGGTGAGGGATTCGAGCTCGCTGGCGTCCTTGGCCGCCAGTGCTGCATGTACGTGCGCCAGGGTGGCACCGTCGACCGGCACGCCGGCGAACAGCGCACGCACGATGCGGGCATCGGCCAGGTCGACGATCACGCCCTCGCGCAGGCCAGCGGCATCGAGGCAGTCGAGCGCCAGCAGCAGGGTTTCGGTGTCGGCCTCGAGGCCCGCGTGGCCGTAGATCTCGGCGCCGAACTGCAGGGGCTCACGGGTCGCGTGCGGGCGGTCCGGGCGGGTGTGGAGCACCGGGCCGCAGTAGCACAGGCGGGCCACGCCGTCGCGGTTCAGCAGGTGGGCATCGATGCGCGCCACCTGGGGGGTGGTGTCGGCGCGAAGGCCCATGCTGCGGCCGGAAAGCTGGTCGACGAGCTTGAAAGTCTGGAGGTCGAGCGCCTCGCCGGTGCCGGAGAGCAGCGACTCGAGATGCTCGAGCAGCGGCGGCATCACCAGCTCGTAGCCGTAGCCACGGGCGGTGTCGAGCAGCTGGCGTCGAAGTTCTTCGATGTGGCGGGCCTCGGAGGGCAGCACATCGGCAATGTGATCCGGGAGGACCCAGGCGGACATGGGGATCGGGGGCGTGGTTAAAACGGGATTCTACCGGCACCGGGCAACCGGCCCGGCCAGGCGTCGATCGGCGGGCCGAATCAGGCCAGGATCCAGAGCAGGACCAGCCCCAGAAGGATGCTGCAGAGCCCGAAGAAGCGCAGCTGGCCGTCGCGCAGCTGCATGAGCTGGCCGAAGCCGCGCCGCCACCCTCCCGGCGACACGAAAGGCAGGATGCCCTCGATCACCAGGACGAGCGCCAGCGCGCTCCAGAAAGTGTCGGCGCTCACGGCTCCTGAGGACGGCTGAGGCCTGGCGTGGTCAACGGCGAGGTGCGGCGGTGTTCGAGCCCGAGCCCTGCATGGCGCGGAAGAAGTCCGACGACGGGTCGAGCACCATCACATCGCTCTTCTTGTTGAAGCTCTGCTTGTAGGCCTCGAGGCTGCGATAGAACTGCGCGAACTGGGGGTCGCGCCCGAAGGCCTCGCTGTAGGCGGCAGCAGCCTGGGCATCGCCCTCGCCCTTGATCTTCTGGGCGTCGCGGTATGCATTCGCCACGATCACCTCGCGCTGGCGGTCGGCATCGGCGCGGATCTTCTCGCCCTCGGCCGTGCCGGTGGAACGCAGCTCGTTGGCCACGCGCTTGCGTTCGGCTTCCATGCGGCGGTAGACCGACTCGGTGATGGCTTCCACGTAGTCGACTCGGGTGATGCGCACGTCGACAACGTCCACACCCCAGGGCTTGCTGCCCTTCACCACCGACAGCACCTCGCGCTGCACGTCGGCCATCAGGGCCTCGCGGCGCACCGAGATCAGGTCGCGCACAGTACGCTTGTTGATGTTTTCCTGGAACGCGTTGCGAACCACGCGGTTGAGCTGCATCGCGCCGGCGTTCTCGTCGAGGCCGACATTGCGGATGTAGGCCTGCGGGTCGCTGATGCGCCAGCGCACGTACCAGTCGATCACCACGCGCTGCTTCTCAGCCGTGAGCATGGGCTCGGTGTCCACGCTGGAGAGCGTCAGCAGGCGCTTGTCGATGTACGACACGTTCTGGAACGGCGGCGGCAGCTTGAAGTTGAGGCCGGGCTCGGTGATGACCTGCTTGATCTGGCCGAGTGCGTAGACCACGCCGAACTGGCGCTGGTCGACCACGAAGAGCATCGAGCTTGCCAGGACGAGCAGCACGAGGATCGAGGTGGCGATGAATCCGATTCTGTTCATGTTCTTGCGGGCCTTTCTCAACGCACGTCACGGTCACGCGAGCGGCCGTCGCGGCCGCGCACGTCGCTGGTGGTGGGGGCCACCGGGATGACCGAGGACTGTGCCGGCGCCGTGCCGGCAACGCTGGGGCTGGCCGCATCGACCGGCGTGGCAGCGTTGCCGCCGCTCATCTGCATGAGCTTGTCGAGCGGCAGGTACAGCAGGTTCGAACCCTGCTTGCTGTCGACCAGCACCTTGGTCGTGCTGGCGTAGATCTGCTGCATGGCGTCGGTGTACATGCGGTCGCGCGTCACCTGGGGGGCCTTCTGGTATTCAGACAGCACCGCGCTGAAGCGGCCCGCATCACCCTGAGCCTGCGCCACGATCCGCGCCTTGTAGGCCTCGGACTCCTCCTTCAGGCGCGAGGCCGTACCGGTGGCCAGCGGCACCACGTTGTTGGCGTAGGCCTGTGCATCGTTCTTGGTGCGCTCGCGCTCCTGGCCGGCCTTGAGCACGTCGTCGAACGCGGCCTGCACCTGCTCGGGCGGGCGCACGCCGCCCTGCTGCAGGTTGATGCCCACGACCTCGACGCCGATCTTGTAGCGGTCGAGGATGGTCTGCATCAGCGTACGCACGCGCGGCGCGATCTGGTCGCGCTCCTCGGCGAGCGCCGCGTCCATCTTCATCTTGCCGACCACCTCGCGCACGGAGGTCTCGGCCACCTGCACGACGGTGTCGGCGGGCGACTTGCTCTCGTAGAGCCAGGCGCGCGGATCGCTCAGGCGGTACTGCACGGCGAACTTGATCTCGACGATGTTCTCGTCCTCGGTCAGCATGGCCGACTCGCGCAGGCCGGTGGAGCGCACGATGGCGTCGCGGCCGACGTCGGCGGAGCGGATCTGCGTGGTCACCACGACTTCGTGGCGCTGGATGGGATATGGCAGGCGCCAGTTGAAGCCCGCGCCCACGGTGCTCTTGTACTTGCCGAACTGGGTGATGACGGCCTGCTGGCCTTCGTTCACGATGAAGAAGCCGGTGCCGAGCCAGATCAGCACCGCCACCGCCGCGACCAGGCCGATGCCGAAGCCGGCGTTCTTCATGTCGGGCTTGTAGCCGTTGCCACCGCCGCCGCCGTTGGGGCGGTTGCCGCCGCCCTTGCCGCCGAAGAAGCCGCCGAGCTTGCGGTTGAGGTCGCGCCAGAGTTCATCGAGGTCGGGCGGGCCCTGGTTGGGTCCCTGGTCGCGGGGACGGTTGTCGTTGCCGTTGTTGCTGCCTTGTGGCGGGGGCGTGGGGCCGCCGGGGGGATTGGCATCGGGGGGCCGGTTTCCGGCCGGGCGGTCGCCGCTGGAGGAGGACGGCTCGTCGCCGCGACCCCATCGGCCGTCGTTCAGGTTGAACATGCCCAGAAACCCTCTCCGCGCTGGCTTTGAATTCATTCGCTTCGTTCTCTTGTCAGTGGCGGGATTGTGCCCAATCCGTCGGTGGCGTCGTGCAATTCAGCGTCCGCCGCAGGGGTCATCGTATCGGTTGCGCAGCCCGATTGCCGGGCGAGCTCGGCACGCAGCAGCGGCACGCCCTCACCCGTCCTGGCGCTGAGGAAGATGCGCGGAACCTGGACGCCGTCGATTTCCATCTCGTCCTGCAGATGCAGCGGATGCTGCGTGCTTTCAAGGGCGTCGAGCTTGTTGAAGACCAGCAGCTGCGGCACGGCGTCCGCGCCGATCTCCTGCAGGACCGACTGCACCTCGGCCATCTGCTCGGGGTAGTGCGGATTGGAGGCATCGATCACGTGCAGCAGCAAGTCGGCATCGACCGCCTCCTGCAGCGTGGCCTTGAAGGCATCGACCAGCCCGTGCGGCAGGTCGCGGATGAAGCCCACCGTGTCGGAAATCGACACCTGCCTGCGCGCATCGCCCAGGTAGAGGTGGCGCGTGGTGGTGTCGAGGGTGGCGAACAGCTGGTCGGCCGCATAGGCGCGCGCCTTGACCAGCGCGTTGAAGAGCGACGACTTGCCCGCGTTGGTGTAGCCCACCAGCGAGATGTTGAAGGTGTCGCGGCGCTCGCGCTGGCGCCGCTGCGTGCCGCGCTGCTTCTGCACCTTGGCGAGGCGCTCTCGCGTGCGCTTGATCGACTCGCTGATCATCCGGCGGTCGAGCTCGATCTGCTTCTCGCCCGGGCCGCCGCGCACGCCCGCGCCACCGGTCTGGCGCTCCAGGTGCGACCAGCGGCGCACCAGCCGCGTGCTGAGGTACTGCAGGCGGGCAAGCTCCACCTGCAGCTTGCCTTCGTGCGAGCGCGCGCGCTGGGCGAAGATTTCGAGGATGAGAAAGGTGCGGTCGTAGACCGCCACGTCGAGCTGGCGCTCGAGGTTGCGCTGCTGCGCGGGGCTCAGGGCCTGGTCGAAGATGACCTCGCTCGCCCGATGAAGGGCAGCCAGCTCCTTGATTTCTTCGGCCTTGCCGCTTCCGACGAACAATGCCGCATCTGGCGCCTTGCGCTTGCACGCGAGGCGGGCGACGGGCGTCAGGCCCGCGGTCTGCGCGAGCAGGCCGAGTTCCTCTAGTTCGCTGTCGAAATGGGGCAGCCCGAAATCGACGCCGACGAGAACGGCGGCGCCTTCCTGGCGGGGAATCAGTTCAGACAAGCGGGATCAGAAATAGGGAAAAAGCGCGGCGGGGTTGCCGCCGCGCTCCGCGCGATCAGGCGGCGTTGTCGTCGTTCTCGGTAGCCGAGAAGTTGACGGCACGGCCTGGCACGATGGTGGAAATGGCGTGCTTGTAGACCATCTGCGTCACCGTGTTGCGAAGCAACACGACGTACTGGTCGAAAGACTCGATCTGGCCTTGCAGCTTGATACCGTTCACCAGGTAAATGGAGACCGGCACATGCTCGCGACGCAAGGTGTTCAGAAACGGGTCTTGTAGAAGTTGCCCTTTATTGCTCACGATATTCTCCGTGTTCAAGAGTAGTTGTTGGAGGAGAAGACCTTAACACAGGGTTTCCGCGCCGCAGCAATCGCGCTCAAAAGCCTTTGAAAAATAACGTCTCTCAAAAGCCGGAACTTCAACCCTGACCGGGACTCAATGGCGGCCATCCGCCGCCAAATTCTGTCAGTCGTCCTTGTCGACGAAGGGATTGTGGGAGCTCTTGAACTCGATGCGCAAGGGGGTACCCACGAGATCGAACTCCTTGCGGAAGCGCCCTTCGAGAAAGCGCTTGTAAGCATCCGTCACATGTTCGAGCGAATTCCCATGGATCACGATCACCGGCGGATTCATGCCGCCCTGGTGCGCGTAGCGCAGCTTGGGACGGAACATGCCGCTTCTCTTGGGCGCCTGGAACTGCACCGCCTCGAGCAGCAACCGGGTCAGCACCGGCGTGGACATCTTGCGCGTTGCCGACTTGTGGGCCTGCGCGATGGCCTGCCACACGGGGCCCAGCCCCTGGCGCTTGATGGCCGAGATGAAATGCAGCGCCGCGAACTTCAGGAACGCAAGCCGGGTCTCGATCTGCCTCTGGATCTGCTCGCGCTGGTAGCTGTCGACCGCGTCCCACTTGTTGATCGCGATCACCACCGCGCGGCCGCTCTCGAGGATGTAGCCCGCGATGTGCGCGTCTTGGTCGGTCACGCCCTGCGTGGCATCGAGCAGCAGCAGCACCACGTTGGCCGACTCGATGGCCTGCAGCGTCTTGACCACCGAGAACTTCTCGATCGCCTCGAACACCCTGCCCTTGCGGCGCAGGCCGGCGGTATCGATCAGTTCGAAGCGCTGACCGTTGCGCTCGAAAGGCACGGAGATGGCATCGCGCGTGGTGCCGGGCATGTCGAAGGCCACGAGGCGCTCTTCGCCCAGCCAGGTGTTGATCAGCGTCGACTTGCCGACGTTCGGACGGCCGGCCACGGCGAGCTTGATCGGCTTGTTGACCTCGTCCTCTTCTCCCTCGTCGTCGGGATCGGGAAGGTTCAGCGGCTCCAGCGCCAGCTCGACCAGGCCCCGGATGCCCTGCCCGTGCGCGGCGGACACGCCATGCACCTCGCCCAGCCCCAGCTCGTAGAAGTCCACCAGCTTGGTGCCATCGTGCATGCCTTCGGCCTTGTTGGCCACCAGCACGCAGGGCTTGCCGATGCGGCGCAGTTCGTTGGCGATGTCGTGGTCCTGCGCAGAGAGCCCCTCGCGTGCGTCCACCACGAAGATCACGACGTCGGCCTCGGCGACGGCCTGCCGCGTCTGCTTGGCCATTTCCTTGTAGATGCCGCTGCCGGCATCGGGCTCGAAGCCGCCGGTGTCGATGACGATGAACTCGCGCTTGCCCAGGCGGCCGTTGCCGTAATGGCGGTCGCGCGTGAGGCCCGCGAAGTCGGCAACGATGGCGTCGCGCGTCTGCGTCAGCCTGTTGAAGAGGGTCGACTTGCCGACATTCGGCCGCCCGACCAGGGCCACGACCGGCTTCATGGCCGGCCTTTCGAGGGCGCGGTTTTCATGGTCGGGCCTTGGAAAGAGAAAAGAACGGAGAAAAGGAAATTACTCGGGGCGGTAGCCAAACACGCCACCCTTGGCGGTCACCACAACCACCGTGTTGCCTGCGAGCACCGGTGCCACGGTGATGGCAGAGCCATCGGGCGTGATGCGATTGAGCAGCGCACCGTCTTCGCGCGACACGAAGTGCAGCGTACCGGTGTCCTCGCCCATGATGAGCGAGCGGCCCACGGCCAGCGGCGAGGTCAGGACGCGGTTCTTGAGGCGGGACATCTGCCAGGCGCGCTCGCCATCAGCACGGCGCCAGGCCACGACGCTGCCGTCGGATTCGGTGCCGTAGATGAAGCTCTCGTTGCCGCTGACGCCGTCTGCGCCCGAGGCGGGCTTGCTCCAGACCAGCGAACCGCGCAGGGTGTCGACGCAGCCGACGCTGGCGTAGTAGGCACGCGCGCAGATCGTGTCGCCGAAGCGGCTCACGCTGCCGGTCAGGTCGACCAGACGTTCGACGTCGTTGGTGCCGCGGGGCGCCGCGATGGGCGATTCCCAGCGCGAGGTACCGTTGGCGGGGTTGATGCCCACCAGACGGCCACCAATGCCGGCCACCAGCGTATCGCCCACGGCGAGGAGCACGCCCGACTTGCGCAGCACGAGGTTCTCGCCAGCGCGCTGCTGGATCCACAGGCGGCGGCCGCTCTGGCCGTCCCAGGCGCTGACGCTGCGGTCGGCGGTCTGCACGAACACGCGGCGACCCGCCACCAGCGGTGCAGTGAAGGCCTGGGCCGAAAGCTTCTGCTTCCACAGCACCTTGCCGTTCTCGAGGGCGACCAGTTCGTTGTCGGTGGTGACGACCGCCGCCACCTGCCCATCACTGCCGACGCCGGCTGCCAGCCCAGCGCCGGCCTTGCCACGCCAGATCTCGCGACCAGCGCGCGCATCGATCGCGACCACGGTGCCGTCGCTGCCGGCCACGGTGATCGTGTCGCCGCTCACGTCGGTGGTCAGCGGGAACTGCACTTCCGGAATGCGCACCGTCCACGCCTGGCGCACACCCATCAGGGCCGGATTGGCGGGCAGCGGATCCGGCTTGGGCTTGGACGAGCCCGAGCAGGCCGCCAGGAGCGCTACCAGAACGAGAGCTGATCCCGCGCGCAGGGCGGTGGATCCAGGCATGAGGCGCTTGAAATTCATGATGCGGTCAGGGAGTCTTGGGGGCTGCGGGAGTGACGGTGATCACGGGGGCAAGGCTCTTGGGATCGACGCCGACCGCGTTGAGCTTGATCTCCACCAGGCGGCGGTAGTCGGACGTGGGGCCCAGGCCGGTCCAGGCCTTGCGGTATTCGGCCTGCGCCTCGGCGCGCTTGCCCTGCGCCAGGTAGATGTCGCCCTTGCGGTCGGCCACCAGCGGTTCGAATTCCTTGGGCACGCTGCCATCGAGCTGCTTGAGCGCGTCGTCGTAGGACTTGCCGTCGAGCAGCTCGGCCGCCAGCCGCAGTCGGGCGACGGCCTTGTAGCCGGGGTCGATGGCGTTCTGCGCCACCCATTCGAGCTCGGCACGCGAGCCAGCGGCGTTGCCTTTCTCGTACAGGGTCTTGGCGACCAGCAGGCCGGCCTGCTGCGCGTAGGTGGTGCCCGAGAAGCGCTTCTTCATGTCGTCGAGCACGAGCGCGATGCGCGCCGGATCGCCCGCCTGCGCGGTCTTCTCGATCTCGTCGTAGAGCGACGAGGCCTGCGCCGCCTTGTTGCGGCCATACCATTGCCAGCCGTTCCAGGCCACGAAGGCGCCGGCAACGAGCAGCACCACCGAGGTGATCAGGGTGCCGTAGGTATTCCAGAAATGCTTGAGCTGGTCGAGCTGTTCCTGTTCTTCGAGGTCGAGATGGGTTGCCATGCGTGTCAGGTATTGGGAGCCGGCGATTGTAGGGTGGCGGCCCAGGCGGCCACTTCCGAAAGAGACCGGGCGGTCTGTGCGCCGGTTCCGTCGCGCAGCGCCTTGAGCGTGACTTCGCCGCGTGCGAGTTCGTCGGCGCCGAAGATCAGGGCGTAGGTAGCGCCGCTGTTGTCGGCTCTCTTGAACTGCGACTTGAAGCTGCCAAGGCCGTCGACCGTGGCGGCGTGCATCTGCACGCGCACCCCTGCATCGCGCAGCTGCTGCAGCGTTCGCAGCACAACCGGCATGGCAGCAGCATCGGGTACCACAGCATAGACGTCGGGGGTCGGCTGCGGGATCTCCGTCCCCTGCTCTTTCATCAAGTCCAGCACGCGCTCGACACCCATGGCCCAGCCCACGGCAGGCGCCGGCTTGCCACCGATCTGCGCGATCAGGTCGTCGTAACGGCCGCCCGCGCACACCGTGCCCTGGGATCCGAGGCGGTCGGTCACGAACTCGAAGACCGTGAGGTTGTAGTAGTCCAGCCCGCGCACGAGGCGCGGATTGATCGTGAACGCGATGTCGTTGGCCTTGAGGATGGCCTGAAGCCCTTCGAAGTGCGCGAGCGACTCCGCGCCGAGGAAGTCGATCAGCTTCGGCGCAGCCTCCACCACTTCCTTCATCGCCGGATTCTTCGTGTCGAGGATGCGCAGCGGATTGCTGTACAGGCGGCGCTTGCCATCCTCGTCGAGCTTGTCGGCGTGCTTCTCGAAATGGGCGATGAGTTCAGCGCGGTGCTGGGCGCGCTCGGCCGGCTGGCCAAGGCTGTTGAGCTCCAGGCGAACGTCGGTCAGGCCGATGGCCTTCCACAATGCGCTGGCCAGCAGGATCAACTCGGCATCGACGTCGGGTCCGGCAAACCCCAAGGCTTCGGCGCCGATCTGATGGAATTGGCGGAAGCGCCCGCGCTGGGGCTTCTCGCGACGGAACATCGGGCCGGTGTACCAGAGGCGCTTGCCGCCGTCGTAGAGCATGTTGTGCTCGATCACGGCACGCACGAGGCCGGCCGTGTTCTCGGGACGCAGGGTCAGATGGTCGTTGTCGCCATACTTGTCGGAGCGGTCCTGGAAGGAGTACATCTCCTTCTCGACGATGTCGGTCACCTCGCCGATACCGCGCACGAACAGCGCCGTGTGCTCCAGGATCGGCGTGCGCACATTGCGGTACGCATAGCGCCCCATCAGGTCGCGCACGGTGGCTTCGAGCCACTCCCAGCGCGCCGATTCGGGCGGCAATATGTCGTTCATGCCTTTGACGGCATTCAGTTTTTCAGCCATGGTCTGCGGAGATGTCAGGCCGCGACAGCGTGTTCGCCGCCGAAGCGCTTTTCAATGTAGTTTTCGACGAGCTGATGGAACTCGTTGGCGATATTGTCGCCGCGCAGCGTGAGGGCCTTTTCGCCGTCGATGAAGACGGGTGCCGCGGGTGCCTCGCCGGTGCCGGGCAGGCTGATGCCGATGTCGGCGTGCTTGCTCTCGCCGGGGCCGTTGACGATGCAGCCCATGACGGCCACCTTGAGCGTCTCCACGCCCGGATATTTCTTGCGCCAGACCGGCATCTGCATGCGCAGGTAGTCGTCGATCTGCTTGGCCAGCTCCTGGAAGGTGGTGCTGGTGGTGCGGCCGCAGCCCGGGCAGGCGGTGACGCTCGGCACGAACACGCGCAGGCCCAGCGCCTGCAGGATCTCGGAGGCGATCACCACCTCCTGCGTGCGCGACTCGCCCGGCTGCGGCGTGAGCGACACGCGGATCGTGTCGCCGATGCCTTCCTGCAGCAGGATCGACAGCGCCGCGGCCGACGCCACGGTGCCCTTGGTACCCATGCCGGCCTCGGTGAGGCCCAGGTGCAGCGGATAGTCGCAGCGGCGGGCCAGCTCGCGATAGACCGAGATCAGGTCCTGCACGCCGCTTACCTTGCACGACAGGATGATCTGGTTGCCGGCCATGCCCATCGACTCGGCCAGCTTCGCGGACTCGATGGCCGAGGTGATGAGCGCCTCGTACATGACCTGCTTGGCGTCCCAGGGCTCGGTGCGACGGCTGTTGGCATCCATCAGGCTGGCAAGCAGCTCCTGGTCGAGGCTGCCCCAGTTGACGCCGATGCGCACCGGCTTGTTCCAGCGCATCGCGGCGTCGATCATCTGGCCGAACTGCCGGTCCTTCTTGTCGCCCTTGCCCACGTTGCCGGGGTTGATGCGGTACTTGCTCAGCGCCTCGGCGCAGGCCGGATAGTCGGTCAGCAGGCGGTGCCCGTTGTAGTGGAAGTCACCCACCAGCGGCACGTCGATGCCCATGCGGTCGAGCTGCTCGCGGATGTAGGGCACCTGCGCGGCGGCCTCGGGCGTGTTGACCGTGATGCGGACCATCTCGGAGCCGGCCTGGGCCAGTTCCTTCACCTGGATCGCCGTGCCGATGGCATCGACGGTGTCGGTGTTGGTCATCGACTGCACGCGCACCGGGGCGTCGCCGCCCACCGTGACCACGCGCGGGCCCCAGACCACGCTGGCCTGGCGCGAACGGCGCGGCTTGGGAGCCGCGGCCTCGATGGGGACGGGAAGGCAATCGCTGCTGCTGGCGGAAGTCACGGCTTCACCTCGAAACGCGCCACGCCACCACTCTTGGTGAAGGGCTTCAGGTCAAAGGGCTGGCCGCGGACCTGCACGTCGACGCTCGACGCACGGCCGACCACGACCGACAGCGGCAGCGTACCCGACAGGCCCACCGTTTCGCCGGCCTGCAGGCTGCGGCGCAGCAGCTGCTTGCCGCCGGCTTCGGTCACGGTGATCCAGCATTCCTCGCGAGCCACGAAGACGAGCGGCTGGCTGCTCGAAGCGGCGGCCACGGGCGTGGCTGCCGGTGCCGCAGCAGCCGGCGCGGCAGCGGCGGGCGCAGCAGGAGCCGCAGGCGCACCTGGAGCAGGCGTTGCCGCAGGCGCATCGCCGGCCACCGGACCGCTGGGGGCCACGGCCTGCGTAGGCACGCTCTCGGCCACCGAACCGCCGCTCGAAGCCGCCGCGCCGGCAGAACCCGATTCGGCGCCGGACTCGCTGCGCGCCGTGAGCCGCGCCACGGAAGCGCTGAGCTGGTCGAAAGCCGACTGCGGCAGCCAGAACAGCGCACCCGCGCCGATCAGCAGCAGCAGCACGACGATCAGCAGCGGCCGCGAAGGCAGCCCGCTGGATCGGCTGCTGCCACCCCAGCGCGGCGTGCCCGAGCCGATGTTCGAGCGAAGGGTGCGGTCGGTCTCGGCCAGCGACACCTTCTGCGTGGTGGGCAGCTTCGCGAGCACGGGGGCCGGATCGATGCGCAGGGCGCGGCAGACGCTGCTGGCCAGCGCACGGGCGAAGACCGGGTCGGGCAGCGAGGCGATGTCGTCCGCCTCCAGCGCCATGAGCTTCTGCGGCGGCACCTTCAGGGCCGCCGCGACCATCTCGATGTGCAGGCCATGGGCCTCGCGCGCCTCGCGAAGCAGCTCGCCGGCCGTCTTGTTCGCGATATCGCCTGTTTCCAGTGGCAATGCGGCGGAAGTGCCGAACTCCGAAACCCGATCAGTCATTGAAATTCCCGCGCTCGTACGCTGTTGCCTCCCGCGACTGGGGGAAGCGTCGTTGCAGTTGGCCTCCCAACTGCGCGACTGCTTCGCGGTTGTTCAGCTTGCGTTCGATCTTGATGCCGAGCCAAAGCGTCTCGGGACTGGCCGCGGCGCTGTTGTTGACGCGGCGGATGTAGAACTGCGCGCGCGACCACTCCTCGCGCTGCGCCAGCACCGACGCCAGGTTGAAAGCGACGACCGGATTGCTGGCGTCGATCTCGTAGGCCTGCATGAGCGTGCGCTCGGCCTTTTCCCGCTGGCCGGCCTTGAGCTCGCACACGCCCTGGGTCATGAGCGTCTTGGCGCGCTCGGTGTAGGTCGGCACCGCCAGGGCCTCGTTGAACTGGGCAGCGGCGTCGCCATAGCGGTTCTGCTGGCACAGCAGCCAGCCGTAGTTGTGGCGCGTGTTCGGGTCGCGCGGATTGATCGCGATGGCGCGGCGGAAGCTGTCCTCGGCCAGGCCGGCGTCGTCGAGCCGCATGTAGACGAGGCCACGCAGGTTGTACGCGTCGGCGTTGTTGGGGTCGGCGGCCAGCGCCTGCTTGATTTCGTCGAGGGCCACCGTGGTCTGGCCGTGCTCGAAATAGCCGGCGGCCAGCTCCATGCGCAGGCGCGCGCGGCGCTGGCGGTTGGACTCGTCGGACTCGGTGACGATCTCGGTGCCCTTGGGCGAATTGCTGCTGTCGGCCAGGCTGGTGGTGGTGGTGCGCGTGCTCACGCAACCCCCAAGCAGCAGCGACACGGCGACGCCCGCGAAACCCACAGTCAGCATCCGCTGCACGTTCGCGGTCGTCATCGAAATGGCCATGCTCATCGGTTCAGTGCTCCTGGGAGACGGTCTTGGTCTTGCGGACCGGGTGCAAAACGACGGGGCGCTGCTCCGCCGCGCGGCGCTGCGCCATGCGCTCGGCCGCCCGGGTGCGGTCTTTCACGTCGCCGGCGAGCTGGCCGCAGGCGGCATCGATGTCGTCGCCGCGCGTCTTGCGCACGGTGGTCACGAGGCCGGCCTCGCTGAGCGTCCGGGCGAACGCCAGCACGCGCGGCTGCGGCGAGCGCAGCAGGCCCGAGGCCGGAAACGGGTTGAACGGAATGAGGTTGAACTTGCACGAGATGCCGTGCTTGCGGACCAGGTCGACCAGTTGGCGCGCATGTTCGGGCTGGTCGTTCACGCCGTCGAGCATGCAGTACTCGAAGGTGATGAAGTCGCGCGGCGCATGGGCCAGGTAGCGTTTGCAGGCCTCGATGAGCTCGTCGATCGGGTACTTGCGATTCAGCGGCACCAGGTCGTCGCGCAGCGGATCGTTGGGCGCATGCAGCGAAACGGCGAGCGCCACGGGGCAATCGGCGCCCAGGCGGTCGATCATCGGAACCACGCCGGAGGTCGACACCGTCACGCGGCGGCGCGACAGCCCGTAGGCGTTGTCGTCGAGCATGGTGCGCAATGCAGGCACCAGCGCCGAGTAGTTCTGCAGCGGCTCGCCCATGCCCATCATCACCACGTTGGAGATGACGCGTTCGTCGCGCTTCAGGTGCTTGCGCAGGAAGTGTTCGGCAAACCAGAGCTGGGCGACGATTTCGCCCGTGCCCAGGTTGCGGCTGAAGCCCTGATGCCCCGTCGAGCAAAAGCGGCAACCGACCGCACAGCCGGCCTGGGACGACACGCAAAGAGTGCCGCGGTCGTCCTCGGGAATGAATACGGCTTCGACGGCATTGCCGTCACCGACGTCGAACAGCCACTTGATCGTGCCGTCCTTGGATTCGTGCTGCGTGATGACCGGCAGGGCCTCGACGCGAGCGGTGGTCGCGAGCTTCTCGCGAAGCGACTTCGCCAGATCGGTCATCTGGGTGAAGTCGCTGGCGCCACGCTGGTGGATCCAGCGGTAAAGCTGTGTGGCGCGGAATTTCTTCTCGCCGAGTTTTTCGCAGAACGCAGCCAACCCCTCGAGATCGAAATCGAGCAGGTTGGCCGTGGTCATGGAATCAGGCGAGATCCGGCTTCAGCGTGCGTAGACGTTGAGGCCAGCGAAGAAGAAGGCGACTTCGTTCGCGGCGGTTTCGGGAGCGTCCGAACCGTGAACGGCGTTGGCGTCGATGCTGTCGGCGAAGTCGGCGCGGATGGTGCCGGCGGCTGCCTTCTTGGGGTCCGTGGCGCCCATCAGGTCACGGTTCTTGGCGATGGCGTTCTCGCCTTCGAGCACTTGCACAAACACGGGGCCGGAGATCATGAACTCGACGAGGTCCTTGAAGAAGGGACGCTCCTTGTGCACGGCGTAGAACTGTTCGGCTTCGTTGCGCGACAGGTGCACCAGCTTGGCGGCGACGATCTTGAGGCCGGCAGCTTCAAAACGGGAAACGATCTTGCCGATGACGTTCTTCGCAACTGCGTCGGGCTTGATGATGGAAAGGGTACGTTCGATAGCCATTGAAATGCTTCCTGGAGCTTTGATTTTGAATTGTTTTGTCACAACTGCAACGAGTTTGTTTCGTCACTTGTCGACAAAGCCTCTGATTTTAACCGGCGCGGCCTTGCGGATTGGTGAAAACCCCGCGAAAGGCCGCGATGCGACGGCAGCCTTTCAGCGCCCGCGGCGGCGTCCGCCGCCCTGGCCTCCGAAGCCGCCACCACCGCCTCCGCCTCCGCCGCGGCGCTGGCCTCCGCGCTGTTCCTTGCGCTGGCGCGAAAAACTGTCTGCGCCGATGTAGCCCAGCGAGGTCTTCATCGGATCGGGCTGGTTGGCGGCGCCCTGCTGGCGATCGCCACCCTGGCGGCCGCCATTGCCGCGGCGTCCCTGCCCCTGGGGCTGACCACCGTTGCCGCCATTGCCGCGGTTGGGGCGCCCGCCCCGCTCGCCGCGCGGCGGACGGCCGTCGCCCAGCGGATTCGGGATCGGCGCCTCGCGCCCGCCATCGTCGCGCGCAGCCTGGCCGCCGCCTCCGTTGCGATTGCCGCGGCGCTTCTTGTTGCGGCCGCCGCGGCCGTTGCCGCCACCCTCTTGCCCCGGGCCGCGCTGCTGCTGGCCCGGACGCGCCACCGCGCCACCCGAAGCCTGGAACAGCGCGCGGATGTCGCGGTCGTCGAGTTCCATCCAGGCACCGCGCTTCAGGCCGCGAGGCAGCACCATGGCGCCGTAGCGGATGCGGATCAGCCGGCTGACCGCATGGCCCACCGACTCGAACAGGCGCCGCACCTCGCGGTTGCGCCCTTCGGAGATGGTCACGCGGTACCAGCAGTTGGAACCTTCGCCCCCACCGTCCTCGATGGCCCCGAACTGCGCCATGCCGTCGTCGAGACGCACGCCGTCGAGCAGCTTCTGCTTCTCTTCGGCGGTGAGCGCGCCCAGCACGCGCACCGCATACTCGCGCTCCAGGCCGAAGCGCGGGTGCATGAGCTGGTTGGCCAGGTCGCCGGAGCTGCTGAACAGCAGCAGGCCTTCGGTATTCAGGTCGAGACGGCCCACCGACTGCCACTTGCCCTGCTGCAGGCGCGGGAGCTTGCGGAACACGGTCGGGCGGTTCTGGGGATCGTCGTGCGTGACCACCTCGCCCACGGGCTTGTGGTACGCGATGACGCGCGGCGGCGGCGGTGCGATGCGGTAGCGGATCGGCTTGCCGTTGATCTTGACCTGGTCGCCGTACTGGATGCGCTGGCCGATGTGGGCCGGCTCGTTGTTGACGGAAATGCGTCCCTGGAGGATCAGTTGCTCCATTTCGAGCCGCGAACCCAGGCCCGCCTGCGCCAGCACCTTGTGCAGCTTGGGCGAATCGGCCTCGGGCAGCAGCACGCGCTTGAGCGGCGGGACCTCGGGGCTTTCCTCGTCGGCGTCGAACTGGCCGGAGATGACGTCCGCGAACCGGATAGGCTCGGGCGGAGGCGCGTTGCGCTGCTCGCGCTCGGCGGCGCGGCGCGCGCGGTCGAGGTCGTCCTCCTCCTCGTCGGGCTCTTCCTCGTCTTCTTCATCCTCTTCGCCGTCGTCGCGCACCTCGTCGTTGCGGTCATCGGCGCGCTCGGGCGCCGGAGGCTGGGCCGCCACCACGACAGCCTCGGTCGGCACATCACCAGGGGCGGCTTCAGCAACCACTGGCGCCTGCTCGGTGGCCGGCGCCGCAACTTGCGGCTCAGCGGATTCGGCGGATTCGGCGGCCGGAGCGGCTACCGCTTCGCCTTCGACGGCAGGCTGCTCGACAACCTTCTTCTTGCGGGGCGCGCGCGGCTTCTTCGGCGCCTCGGCCACGACCTCGGATGCGGGCGCCGGGGGCGCAACCGCCTCGACAGCTTCAACCGCAGCCTTTTTGGCCGTGGTCGCCCTTTTCTTCTTCTTGACTTCGGGCTCGACCGGCAGCATTGCTGCGTCTTCGGTGTCGGTTGTGCTCATGAGGTTTTTCCGGGAGAGGGAGCGTGAGGATCGGCCTCGTCCTCGGACGGGGCATCGGATTCCGACGCGGGTTCTTGTTCTTGCTCGGCGGCAGCGGATTCGGCGCCTGCCTCGTTCTCGGCGACCTGCGCCTGGGCGGCCTCGATGGCTTCGATCGCCTCGGCGGCTTCTGCCGCCTCGGAAACTTCGGGCGCGATATCGACGGCGGCAGGCTCTTCGGCTGCGTTCGTCACAGGTTCGGCTTCTTCGCCTTGCTGCGAAGCCGCAATCTCGGCATCGGGCACCGGCGCGTCGGCGGAGGAAAGCTCCAGCTCCGCCATTCCCGAGGCATCGGCGTCGCCCTCGGCGGCTTCGGGTTCCGCAGCCGCATCGATCGGCAGCCCCTGCTGCTCACCCGAGGCCTGCTCCAGCGCATCGACCAGCGCCGCCTGCTGTGCCGGCGTCTCGATCAGCGGCAGTTGATCGAGCGAGGCCAGCCCCAGATCGTCGAGAAACTGCCGCGTGGTCGCATAGAGCGCCGGGCGGCCGACCGTCTCGCGGTGGCCGATGACCTCGACCCAGCCGCGGTCTTCCAGCTGCTTGAGGATCATCGAATTGATCGTCACGCCACGGATGTCTTCCATGTCGCCGCGCGTGGCCGGCTGGCGGTAGGCGATGATCGCCAGCGTCTCGAGCGCAGCACGCGTGTAGCGCGGCGGCTTCTCGGGGTGCAGGCGATCGAGGTGGTCGCGCATTTCAGGCCGGCTCTGAAAGCGCCAGCCGCTGCCGACGCTCACCAGCTCCAGGCCGCGCTGCGCCCAGTCTTCCTGCAGTTCGAGCAGCAGCGACTTGATGGTGTCCGCACCCAGTTCGTCGTCGAACAGCACGCGCATATCGCGCACCGGCAACGGCTGGCTCGAACAGATCAAGGCGGTTTCGAGAATGCGCTTGGCATCCGCCGTATTCATGGTTCGCGTTATCCGGGAAAAGGCGCCTGGGGGCGCTTGTTCAGAAGGATGGAAGGAGTAGGCGCTGCAGGCACGCGGCAGATGCAACGCGAGGCCGGTCTCGGGCGACCGGCGCGGCCCTCGGGCCGTCAGGCGCGATTGTAATCCAGGCCCCAGGCCTGCAAAGCCCGGACGAGGTCTTGCGGCAACGGCGAGCGGAACTCCAGCGCAGCCTGCGTGACGGGATGCACGAAGGCCAGCCTGAAAGCATGCAGCGCCTGGCGCGACAACCCGGCGGCCGGCGCGCCGCCGTAGAGGGCGTCGCCCACCAGCGGATGGTCGATGGAGGCCATGTGCACGCGGATCTGGTGGGTGCGCCCGGTTTCGAGCGTGCAGCGCACGGCGCAACCCTCGGCGTTGCTGTCGAGCCGCTCGATCAGCGTGCGGGCCGTCTTGCCCGCGTGGCGTTCCAGATCGACCACCGCCATGCGCAGCCGGTTGCGCGGGTCCCGCCCGATGGGTGCGTCGACATGCCGCGCCGCCGCGCCCTCCCACGGCCTGTGGCCGATGGCCAGGTACTGCCGCTTGACCTCGCGCGCGGCGATCAGCGCCACCATCGCATCCATCGCGGCGCGAGTGCGAGCCACCACCATCAGGCCGCTGGTATCGCGGTCGAGCCGGTGCACGATGCCGGCGCGCGGCAGCAGCACGGCCTTGGGGTCGAGCGCCAGCAGGCCGTTCAGCAGCGTGCCGCTCCAGTGCCCCGGCGCCGGATGCACCACCAGGCCGGCCGGCTTGTCGACAATGCGCAGATGCTCGTCCTCGTACACGGTGACGATGTCCATCGCCTCCGGCCGGAAGGCCTGGCTCTGGGGCGTCGGACGCAACTCGATGCGGCCGGACTGCCCCGCCTTGACGGGGGCCGAGGCCTTGGTGACCGTACGCCCCTGCAGTTCGACGACGCCCGCCTCGATCAGCTGCTGCAGGTAGCTGCGGGAGAACTCTGGCACCAGCGCGGCGAGCGCCCGATCGAGCCGCTGGCCGTGCTGGGCGGGGTCGATGACGAAGGGCCGCTGCTCGCTGGCCTCGACCGGGTCCGCGCCCTCTTCGTGCTCGGCCACCTCCGGGCTGTCGGGGATATTGCCCAGGGGGTCGGTCGATATAATTGAGGGCAACTGTTTCACGAAAGCCGTATGTGATGATTCGCGCCAAATTATCGGTCCCCGCCTGGATCGCGCTCAGCGCGGCGGCTCTGCTGGCAGCAGGCTGCTCGTCGACACCCTCCGCCGACAAGACCGCCACCTGGAGCCCCAACCGGATCTACTCGGAAGCCAAGGACGAGGCAGGCTCCGGCGCCTACGACAAGGCAATCCCGCTCTACGAGAAGCTCGAAGGCCGCGCGGCCGGCACGCCCCTCGCCCAGCAGGCACAGCTGGAAAAGGCGTACGCCCAGTACAAGTCGGGCGAAAAGGCTGCAGCCATCGCCACCGTCGACCGCTTCATGAAGCTGCACCCGGCGAGCCCGGCCCTCGACTACGCGCTCTACCTCAAGGGCGTGATCAACTTCAACGACGACCTCGGCATGTTCGCATTCCTGACGCGCCAGGACCTGTCGGAGCGCGACCAGAAGGCCGCGAAGGAATCGTTCGAGGCGTTCAAGGATCTGGTCACGCGCTTCCCCGATTCGCGCTATGCCCCCGACGCTCGCCAGCGCATGAACTACATCGTGAACTCGCTCGCTCAGTACGAAGTTCACGTGGCCCGCTACTACTACACGCGCGGCGCCTACCTGGCGGCCATCAACCGCGCGCAGGTCGCACTGGCCGACTACCGCGAAGTGCCGGCGCTCGAAGAGGCCCTGTACATCATGGTCAAGTCGTACGACGCCCTCGGCATGAAGGACCTGCGCGACGACGCCCAGCGCGTGCTGACCACCAACTACCCGCAGAGCACCTTCCTCGCCAACGGCTTCAAGGGCAAGGACGATCCCTGGTGGAAGGTCTGGTAAGCCAGAACCCTTCCTGAACCGGCAGGGCCGCAAGCGCCCTGCCGAAGCCTCCCGCTCAGTTCTTGAGCGCCTCCAGCGCGGCATCGAAATCGGCTTCGGTCTCGAGCCGCCGCATCGGAGGCAGGGCTGCCAGCAACCGGCGCCCGTAACCCATCGCCACCAGACGCGTATCGCAAATCGCCAGCACGCCGCTGTCGGTCTCGCGCCTGATCAATCGGCCCGCGCCCTGCTTGAGCGCCACCGCGGCCTCGGGCAGCGAATAGTCGGCGAACGAACTCCGCCCCTGAGACTCCAGGCGCTGCGAGCGCGCCTCGACCAGCGGATCGTTGGGCGGCGGGAACGGCAGCTTGTCGATCACCACCAGTTGCAGCACGTCTCCCGGCGCATCGAACCCCTCCCAGAACGAGGCGGAGGCGACCAGCACGCAGCCGGCACGCCCTGCGCTCGAACCTTCGCGGAATCGATCCATCAGCACGCGCTTGGGCAGTTCGCCCTGCACGAGCACTTCGGGCCGCAGCTGCGCGTCGAGCAGCTCGAACCGCTGCCTCATTTCGTCGCCGATGGTGCGCAGCGCGCGCAGCGTGGTCGTCAGTACCAGCGTGCGGCCGCCGAGCTCCGCCGCTCCGCGCGCCGCCAGCTGGGCGACCCGCTGGCTGTGGGAGGGATCGTTGGGCTTGGGAAAGGCTCGCGGCACGTAGATCGCGGCCTGCGAGGCGTAGTCGAAGGGGCTCTGCACGCGCAGCACCTCGGCGTCCTGAAGGCCGCAGGGCTCGGTGAACCAGCGCAGCGTGGGCTCGTCGCCCAGAGTGGCCGAGGTGAAGACCCAGGCGCGGCCGCCCTCTTCCCGCACGTTGCCGGATCGCGCCGGCTGCTCGCCGTAGGCGTCGAGTCCATCCTCCTGCTCGTCGCCGTCGAACCTTTCCTCATCGGCATCGTCCGCGATCTTGAGGACCCGCTTGCGCATCGCATCGGCGATGTCCAGCGGCGATTCGATGAGCCGCAGCTGCGTACCCACGTCCACCCAGCGCACCGAATCGACCTCGCATGCCAACGCGAACTTCGACGCACGTTTCGCCAGCTGGCGCGCCCGCTCGTGAAGCCGCACGAAATCGGGCGAGATCTCGCTGACGGTGTCCAGCCCTTCCGCTGCCGCCTGGAATGCGTGCAGCAGTTCGTCGAGCGCGCCCTGCCATGCGTCTGGGTCGATGCCGTCGGGGGACGCCCCCAGCCAGCGCAGCTTGGCGCCGGGCCATTGCTTGCCGACCACCAGCCGCAGCTCGCGCGCGGCGCGCTCTGTCGCGGACACCAGCTTCTGCCAGTCGACGAGCCCGCGCGCATGCTGCAGGCCTGCAGCGAGCATGTCGCGGGCGAAGTCGAGCGCCTGCCCCGTTCCGAGCTGCGCGCCCAAAAACTGCACGCCGGTCTCGTTGAGCTGGTGGGCTTCGTCGAACACCACCACGCTCACCGTCGGCAGCAACTCGGCCATGCCGGTCTCGCGTACCGCGAGGTCGGCGAAGAAGAGATGGTGGTTGATGACGATGATGTCGGCCGCCAGCGCCTCGCGGCGCGCCAGGTTGACGTGGCAGGGTTTGAACTGCGGGCATTGGGCGCCCAGGCAGTTCTCGCGGGTTGACGTGATCAGCGGGATGAGCGGCGAGCGCTCGTCGAGCCCCGGCAGTTCGGCCAGGTCGCCGGTGCGGGTGGCCTTCGACCATTGCTCGATCTTGGCGAGCGTGCGCAGGCTGCCGCGCTCGGGCAGCGAAGCGTCGTGGCGTGCCATGTCGAGCCGGTGCAGGCACAGGTAGCTCGCGCGCCCCTTGAGCAGCGCCGTGCGCACCGGCAGGCCGAAGGCTTCGACGAGGCGCGGCAGGTCGCGGCCGAACAGCTGGTCCTGCAGGGTCTTGGTGGCGGTGGAGAGCAGCACGCGCTCGCCGCTCAGGAGTGCCGGTACGAGGTACGAGAAGGTCTTGCCCACGCCGGTACCGGCCTCGACCACCAGCATGCCGCCGTTGTCGATGGTGCGGGCCACGGCCATCGCCATCTCGGTCTGCCCCGAGCGTTCGCGGAACTGCTCCGCGGCGCGGGAAAGGCCGCCGTCCTGCGCGAAGGCGTCGCGCACCTTGTCTTCGAGCGAACCCGTCACGCCGGCTCTTTCGGATCGAGGATGTTTTCGAGACGGGCGATCTGGTCGCGCAGCGCGAGGCGGCGCTTCTTGAGGCGCCGAAGCAGCAGCTCGTCCTGGGCCGAGCCTTCGGCCAGCCTGTCGATGGTGGCGTCGAGGTCTGCATGCTCGATGCGCAGTTCGATCAGCTGGCGGGAGAGGGAGTGAAGATTGGAGTCCAACGGTGGGAAGCGCACGCATGGTTTGCGTGCCGCATGTTCATTCGATAATACGTCCTGACACGAATCCCCGAGAAGACAGGAACCCGCGCCCCAGGCGCTCATTGCTTCATGACCCAAGGCTTTCGACTCGCAGCGGCCACCGGACTCCACAAGGGAGACCGACCGTACCAGCAGGACCAGGTGCTGCTGATGAGCCACCCGCGCGTGCAAGGCTGCATATTGGGCGTGGTGGCGGACGGCATGGGCGGCCGAAGCGGCGGGCGCAAGGCCTCCGACCAGGTCCTCATGACGGCACGGCAGCTCTTCACGCGCTACCAGCCCGGCAAGGAAGACCCCGAAGCCCTGCTCAAGCGGATCCTCGAGGACTCGCACACGGTCATCAAGCTCACCGCCGTTTCCGCCGAGCAGGAGCCGCACAGCACGATCGCAGCCTTCCTCATGAATCCCAAGGGCGACTGCGCCTGGATCCATGCTGGCGACTCGCGCATCTACCACTTCCACGACGGGCAGCTCGTCAAGCGCACGCGCGACCACTCTTACGTGCAGGTGCTGATCGACCGCGGCCAGATCACCGAGGCCGAGGCCAACATCCATCCGCAGGGCAACATCCTGCTGGGCTGCCTGGGCATGACGACCACGCCGCCGCCCATCGATCCCTACTACATCCCGAAGATGGCCCCGGGCGACCTGCTGATGGCATGCAGCGACGGGCTCTGGCACTACTTCAGCCCCGAGGAGCTGGCCAGCGTGCTCTTCGCACAGCCGCCGCGCGATGCGGTGGAGATCCTGGTGGATGAAGCCCGCCGCCGTGCACGGGGAACGGGCGACAACATTTCCATCGCCGTCCTGAAGCTCGACGCGCTTCCCGCAGCCGCCGCCTGAGCGCGGGGCCGCGAAAAGCCTCTTTTTTCTCTTTATCAGGGCTTTGCCGGTTCGGCAGGCGGCGGTGGCAGGGGCGCCCCGCGCGGCCTGTCGCGTTCAGCGTTGCGCCGTTCGCGATCGGCCTTGTGCTCGGCGGCGCGCCGCTGCTTCTCCTGGAAGCGCCGCACGGATTCAGGGATTTCGGCGCTACGCTGGGCCGCCTTGGCCTGCTCGTCGGCATGCGCCTGCTGCTTGGCCTGGAACTGGCGCTCGCGCTCAGCGGCTTCAGCGGCGGTGGCGGCACGGCTGGCCGCGTGGTCGGCCGCACGCTGCTCGCGGTCCTTCTGGTTCTGGATGGATTGCTGCTGCTTCTCGGGCGTGTCCGCCGGACGCTGCGTGCCCGCCTTCTCGTCGAGCTTCCTCAGCTCGGCCGCGCCGGCGCGCTGGCGCTGGATGTCGTTGATGGCGGTTTCCTGCCGCTTGATGTTGTCGGTTTCCTTGCGGCGGCGGCTGCGGCTTTCCTGCAGGCAGTCTTCCACCGCGAACTTCTTGTAGCAGGCGGCGCGCTCCTCGACGAAGCGCTTCTCTATCGCCTCGCGCTCGGCCGACAGGCGGCGCTTCTCCGCCTCGAGGTCGGCGTTGCCCGCCGCGGCATTGGACTGGGCCCACAGCGGCAGGCTGGCCAGCGCCATGAACACGGCAAGAACGATTTTTTTCATGTGAGTCGGGTGTCGACGACGCGGCGTTCCAGGGCGAGGAACTCGCTCGATTGCATTTCGGTGAGCCGGGAGACCGTGCGCGGAAATTCGTGCGACAGCGGACCCTCGGTGTACAACGCCTCGGGCGGAACCTCAGCCGACATGATGAGCTTGCACCGCCGGTCGTACAAGACGTCGACCAGCCAGGTGAAACGGCGCGCTTCGGAAGCCATGCGCACCGGCATGTGCGGCACGTCGGACAGCAGGATGGTGTGGAACTGGCTCGCGATTTCCAGGTAGTCGTTCTGCGAGCGCGGACCGCCGCACAGCGTCTTGAAGTCGAACCAGACCACGCCGCCCGCCTTGCGCCGCGCACGGATCTCGCGCTGCTCGATGTGCAGCACCGGGTTCTCGTCGGCCGTTTCGGCCAGCCTGTCGAACGCCTTGCGCATCTCCTTCTCTGCCGCGCCGTCGTTGGGCGTGAGGTACATGCGCAGCTGCTCGAGCGTGCGGCGCCGGTAGTCGGTGCCGTTGTCGACGCTCAGCACCTCTAGCTTCTCGTTGAGCAGCTCGATGGCGGGCAGGATGCGGTCGCGGTGCAGGCCGCCCGGATACAGGTCGTCAGGCTTGAAGTTCGAGGTGGTGACGAAGCCCACGCCGTTGTCGAACAGGGACACCAGCAGGCGATGAAGAATCATCGCGTCGGTGATGTCGGCCACGTGGAACTCGTCGAAGCAGATCAGCTTGTAGCGCTTGGAGATGCGCAGGCCCAGCTCGTCGAGCGGGTTGACCGTGCCCTGCAGCTCGCGCAGCTCGCGGTGCACCTCGCGCATGAACTCGTGGAAGTGCAGGCGCGTCTTGCGCCGCAGCGGCACGGCGTTGAAGAACAGGTCCATCAGGAAGCTCTTGCCCCGCCCGACGCCGCCGTACATGTAGACGCCGCGCGGGAGCTCCGGCCTGTTGATGAGCTTCTTCAGCGCATTCGAGCGCTGGGCCTTGTACTCGGCCCATTCGCTGGCGCAGCGATCCAGCGCCTCCACGGCGCGCAGCTGCGCGGGATCGCTCTTGAACCCGCGCGCAGCGAGTTCCGCCTCGTAGGCCTGTTTGACGCTGGTCAAAAGATCGGCGGAATCAGAAGTTCAGCGTGCGCTTGTCGACGGCGAGCGCCGCTTCCTTCGTGGCTTCCGACAGCGACGGGTGCGCGTGGCAGATGCGCGCGATGTCCTCGGCGCTGGCCTTGAACTCCATCGCCACCACGGCTTCGGAGATCAGCTCGCTGGCCTGCGGGCCCACGATGTGCACGCCCAGGATCTCGTCGGTCGCGGCGTCGGCCAGGAACTTGACCATGCCGGTCGTGTCGCCCAGCGCGCGTGCGCGGCCGTTCGCGAGGAACGGGAAGGTGCCGGCCTTGTAGGCGCGGCCCGAGGCCTTGAGCTGCTGCTCGGTCTGGCCGACCCACGCGATCTCGGGGCTGGTGTAGATCACCCACGGGATCGTGTTGAAGTTGACGTGACCATGCTGGCCGGCAATGCGCTCGGCCACGGCAACGCCCTCTTCCTCGGCCTTGTGCGCCAGCATCGGGCCGCGCACCACGTCGCCGATGGCCCACACGTTGGGCAGGTTGGTCTTGCACTCGTCGTCCACCGCGATGGCGCCGCGCTCGTCGAGCTTCAGGCCCACGGCTTCGGCGTTCAGGCCGATGGTGTTGGGCACGCGGCCGATCGAGACGATCAGCTTGTCGACTTCCAGCGTCTGGGCTTCGCCCTTGGCGTCGGTCCAGGCAACGCTCACGCCCTTCTTCGACGACTTGATCTCGCCGACCTTCACGCCGAGTTCGATCTTGAGCTTCTGCTTGTCGAAGGCCTTCTTGGCTTCCTTCGCGATCTGCTCGTCCACCGCGCCGAGGAATGTCGGCAGCGCTTCGAGCACGGTGACTTCAGCACCGAGGCGACGCCACACCGAGCCCATTTCCAGGCCGATGACGCCCGAGCCGATCAGGCCCAGCTTCTTCGGCACGGCGCCGATGCGCAGCGCGCCGTCGTTCGAGAGGATGTTCTCCTCGTCGAAGGGCGTGCCCGGCAGCGCGCGGGCGTTGGAACCCGTGGCCACGATGATGTGCTTGCCGACGATCGACTCTTCGGCGGCGCCAGCCACCTTGATCTCGTAGCCGCCTGCGTCCGACTTCACGAACGAGCCGCGACCGTGGAAGAACGAGATCTTGTTCTTCTTGAACAGGTACAGGATGCCGTCGTTGTTCTGCTTCACGACCTGGTCCTTGCGGGCCAGCATCTTGTCGATGTCGAGGCCCAGGCCCTCGACCTTGATGCCGTGGTCGGCGAAGTGGTGGCCGGCCTGCTCGAAGTGCTCCGACGACTGCAGGAGCGCCTTCGAGGGAATGCAGCCGACGTTGGTGCAGGTGCCGCCCGGTGCGGGGCCGCCCTTGCCGTTCTTCCACTCGTCGATGCAGGCCACGTTGAAGCCGAGCTGTGCGGCGCGGATGGCAGCGATGTAGCCGCCAGGGCCGCCGCCGATGACGATCACGTCAAATTGTTTGGACATAGGTTCTTTCGTAATTCGGTGTACCGCCTTCCGCCAGGGCCGCGCGAAGCGCAGGCCATCTCGGAGGCACCCGCGGAACCGGCTTTGCCGGGCCGCCGGGTGCGCCCCCTGGAGGGGGGAGGCGGCTACACGAAGTGAGCAAGCAACGGGGGTGGGTCAGATATCAAACAGCAGGCGCGACGGATCTTCCAGCGCCTCCTTCATGGCGACCAGGCCCAGCACGGCTTCGCGGCCGTCGATGATGCGGTGGTCGTAGCTCATCGCCAGGTAGTTCATCGGACGGATCACGATCTGGCCGTTCTCGACCACGGCGCGGTCCTTCGTGGCGTGCACGCCGAGGATGGCCGACTGGGGCGGGTTGATGATCGGGGTCGAGAGCATCGAGCCGAAGGTGCCGCCGTTCGAGATGGAGAACGTGCCGCCGGTCATCTCTTCGATGCCCAGCTTGCCGTCCTGGGCCTTCTTGCCGTATTCGGCGATCTTCTTCTCGATGTCGGCGAAGCTCATCTGGTCGGCATTGCGCAGGATCGGCACCACCAGGCCGCGCGGCGAACCGACGGCGATGCCGATGTCGAAGTAGCCGTGGTACAGGATGTCGTTGCCGTCCACCGAGGCGTTGAGCACCGGGTACTTCTTGAGGGCATGCACGGCGGCCTTCACGAAGAAGGACATGAAGCCGAGCTTCACGCCGTGTTCCTTGGTGAAGCTGTCCTGGAAGCGCTTGCGCAGTTCCATGACGGGCGCCATGTTGACCTCGTTGAAGGTCGTCAGGATGGCGTTGGTCGACTGCGACTGGATCAGGCGCTCGGCGATGCGGGCGCGCAGGCGGCTCATCGGCACGCGCTGCTCGGGGCGCTCGCCCAGGTCGGGGGCGCTCGCGGGAGCGGCGACCTGCGGCAGCGCGGGCTTTGCGGCCGGCACGGCGATGGTGGCTGCAGGTGCGGCAGGCTTGGCGCCCGAAGCGACCGCGGCGAGCACGTCGCCCTTGGTCACGCGGCCGTCCTTGCCCGAGCCGGCGACATCGCCGGTCTTCAGGTTGTTGTCGGCCAGCAGCTTGGCGGCGGCGGGCATGGCCACGTCGGCCTTCGAGCCGCCGGTGGCGGCGGCTGCAGCTGCCGGAGCGGCTGCGGGCGCCGGGGCTGCCGCGGCGGCGGGGGCTGCAGCAGGTGCTGCGGCACTGGCCTTGCCTTCGGTGTCGATCTTGGCGATCAGCTGGTCGGCGACCACGGTGGCGCCGTCGGGCTGGATGATTTCGGCCAGCACGCCGGCCGAGGGAGCGGGCACTTCGAGCACGACCTTGTCGGTCTCGATCTCGATCAGGATTTCATCGACGGCGACGGCTTCGCCGGCCTTCTTCTTCCAGGTGAGCATGGTGGCTTCGGCCACGGATTCGGAAAGCTGGGGGACTTTGACTTCAACGATAGACATTTGGAGTGGGCTCCGATTTGTTCTTCAGGGTGTTCGTGTGAAAGAGGACAGGTTTACTTGGTCAGCACGAAGCCCTTGAGCTTGGCGAATGCGCCGTCGACGAGCGCCTTCTGCTGTTCCTGGTGCAGGTGCGAGTAGCCCACCGCCGGCGAGGCCGATGCGGCACGGCCGGAGTAGCCGAGCTTCTGGCCTTCCTGCATGTTTTCGTGGATGTAGTGCTGCACGAAGAACCAGGCGCCCTGGTTCTGCGGCTCGTCCTGGCACCAGACCACGTCGACGAGATTCGGGTACTTCTTGATCTCGGCGGCGAATGCCTTGTGCGGGAACGGATAGAGCTGCTCGACGCGGATGATCGCCACGTCGTCGGCTTCCTTCTCCTCGCGCTTCTTGGCCAGGTCGTAATAGACCTTGCCGGAGCAGGCGATCAGGCGCTTGACCTTCTCGGCCTTCAGGTCGCGGCTGTCGGGGATCACGGTCTGGAAACCGCCCTTGACGAACTCGGACAGCGGCGAGGTCGCGTCCTTGTTACGCAGCAGCGACTTCGGCGTCATGATGATCAGCGGCTTGCGCAGGCTGCGCACCATCTGGCGGCGCAGCACGTGGAAGATCTGGCTGGCCGTGGTGGGCTGCACGATCTGCATGTTGGCGTCGGCGGCGAGCTGCATGAAGCGCTCCAGGCGGGCCGAGCTGTGCTCGGGGCCCTGGCCTTCGTAGCCGTGCGGCAGCATCATGGTGATGCCGTTGACGCGGCCCCACTTCACTTCGCCCGAGGCGATGAACTGGTCGATCACGACCTGCGCGCCGTTGACGAAGTCGCCGAACTGCGCTTCCCAGATCACCAGGGTGTTCGGGTCGTTCGAGGCGTAGCCGTATTCGAAGGCCAGCACCGCTTCTTCCGAGAGGATCGAGTCGATGACGACGAACGGAGCCTGGTTGTCGGCCACGTTCTGCAGCGGCACGTAGGTGCCTTCGTCGAACTTCTCGCGGTTCTGGTCGTGCAGCACCGCGTGGCGGTGCGTGAAGGTGCCGCGGCCGGAGTCTTCACCCGACAGGCGCACCGGATAGCCGCTGGCCACCAGCGAGGCGAAGGCCATGTGCTCACCCATGCCCCAGTCGACGTTGACGTCGCCACGGCCCATGGCGGCGCGGTCGTCCAGCACCTTCTTCACCAGCGGGTGCACGGTGAAACCTTGCGGCACGGTGGTGATCTTCTCGGCCAGGCGCTTCCACTCGGTCGTGGGGATGGCGGTGTCGCCGGCGTCGGTCCACTTCTTGTTGAGGAAGGGGCTCCAGTCGACCGCGTACTTGCTCTTGAAGTTGGTCAGAACCGGGTCGATGGTGTGCTTGCCGGCATCCATGGCGGCGCGGTAGGCCTTGACCATGTCGTCGCCGAGCGTGTCGCCCAGGCCCTGCGCGGCCAGCTTGTCGGCGTACAGGCGGCGGGTGCCGGGGTGCTGGGCGATCTTCTTGTACATCAGCGGCTGGGTGAGCGAGGGGGTGTCCTGCTCGTTGTGGCCCAGCTTGCGGTAACAGACGATGTCGACCACCACGTCCTTGTTGAACTCCTGGCGGAACTCGAGCGCGAGCTGCATGCACAGCACCACGGCTTCGGGATCATCGCCGTTCACATGCAGCACGGGCGCCTCGATCATCTTGACGATGTCCGAGCAGTACAGCGTCGAGCGGCTGTCGCGCGGGTCACTGGTGGTGAAGCCGATCTGGTTGTTGATGACGATGTGGACCGTGCCGCCGGTGTAGTAGCCGCGGGTCTCGGCCAGTGCCAGCGTTTCCATGACCACGCCCTGGCCGGCGAAGGCAGCGTCGCCGTGCACGAGCACCGGCAGCACCGAGTCGCCTTCCTTGTCGCCGCGGCGGTCCATGCGCGCACGCACCGAGCCTTCGACGACCGGGTTCACGATCTCGAGGTGGGAGGGGTTGAAGGCCAGCGACAGGTGCACCGGGCCGCCAGGGGTGCTGACGTCGGAGCTGAAGCCCTGGTGATACTTCACGTCGCCGCTGGGCAGCTCTTCGGGGGCGGTGTGGTCGAACTCGGCGAACAGGTCGGCGGGCATCTTGCCCAGCGAGTTCACCAGCACGTTCAGGCGGCCGCGGTGGGCCATGCCGATCACGATTTCCTGCACGCCCTTCTCGCCGGCGCGGTTGATGAGCTCGTCCATCGCGACGATGAAGCTCTCTCCGCCTTCGAGCGAGAAGCGCTTCTGGCCGACGTACTTGGTGTGGAGGAAGCGCTCGAGGCCTTCGGCCGCGGTCAGGCGGTCGAGAACGCGCTTCTTCTGCTCGGTATTCAGCTTGGGATTGGTGCGGGCGCTCTCGAGCTTCTGCTGCCACCAGCGCTTGTGGTTCTGGTCGGTGGTGTACATGTACTCGGCGCCGATGGTGCCGCAGTACGTTTCGCGCAGAGCGTTGAGCAGCTCGCGCAGAGACATCGTTTCCTTGCCGAAGAAGGTGTTGCTGGTGTTGAACACCGTCTCGAGGTCGGCATCGGCGAAGCCGTAGAACGAGGGCTCGAGTTCGGGGATGGAGGGGCGCTCGGCGCGCTTGAGCGGATCGAGGTCGGCCCAGCGGGCGCCGACGTTGCGGTAGGCGGCGATCAGCTGCTGGACTGCCGTGCGCTTGCGGCCGAGTTCGGAGTCGGCGCCGCTGGCCTGCACGACCTTGGTCGTGCCCTGCTTCGCGAGTTCTGCGAAGGCATTGATGACCGGCTGGTGGGGGACGTCGCGGGTGTTGGAGCCGTCGGCGGCAGGCACGTTCTGCAGCGCGTCGAAGTACGAACGCCAGTTGTCGGGCACGCTGCCGGGGTTGGCGAGGTAGTTTTCGTACATTTCCTCGACATACGGCGCGTTGCCGCCGAAGAGGTACGTGTTGCCTTGATAGGCGGTGTACGCCGTGGGCGTGGAAGAATCGCTCATGATCCGCTGACCTTCGCTTCCCTGAGGGAAGCACTAGTTGGTTTAAGAAACCTTCCGCGACACGGCTGAACCGATTGGCGGATGCGACTGTGGCTGGGGAAGGGCCTGAGTACCTTGGCATTGTGCCACGTCAACCATATGACGGTCCAACCCGGCTTCGCAAGCCCTCCTGTTGCTCATTCCCCGCTCATTCGGACGAAGTGAGTAACTGTTTGATCTGCTGCAGGGTGGCCGGGTCGTCGATGGTGGTCAGGTCGCCGGGGTCGCGGTGCTCGCAGACGGCCTGGATGGCGCGGCGCAGCAGCTTGCCGCTGCGGGTCTTCGGCAGGCCCGAGACGAAGCGCACCCGCGCCGGCCGGGCCAGGGCGCCGAGCTGGTCGGCCACCACCTTCATGATCTCGCCCTCGAGCTTCAGGGCGGCATCGGCATCGGCCACGGCCTTGCCGTCCTTGGGCACGACGAAGGCCATCGCGACCTGCCCCTTCAGCGCATCGGCCACGCCGACGACCGCCACCTCGGCCACGTTGGAATGGCCCGAGATGCTCTCCTCGATCTCGCGCGTGCCGAGCCGGTGGCCTGCCACGTTGATCACGTCGTCGGTGCGCCCGAGGATGTAGAAATAGCCGTCCTCGTCGCGGATGCCCCAGTCGAAGGTCGAATAGACCATCTTGCCGGGCACGCTGTTCCAGTAGGTGTTGACGAAGCGCGCATCGTCCTTCCATACAGTCTGCATGAAGCCCGGCGGAGTCGGCCCCTCGACCACGACCACGCCCTTCTCGTTGGCGCCGGTCAGTTCCTCGCCGGTGGACTCGTGCAGTATCTTGATGCGGTAGCCGTACATCGGCACGCCGGGGCTTCCGAACCTGCTGGGCTTGGGCTCGACGCCGTTGGCGATGGTGATCATCGGCCAGCCAGATTCGGTCTGCCAGTAGTTGTCGATGATCGGCACGCCAAGACCCTCGCTGATCCAGCGGGCGGTCGGCTCATCGAGCGGCTCGCCGGCCAGGAACAGCGCGCGCAGGGTCGAGAGATCGTATTTCTTCAGCAGCGCCGGGTCCTGCTTCTTCAACACGCGCACGGCGGTGGGCGCGCTGAACATCACCGTCACCTTGTATCTCTCGACCAGCCGCCACCAGATGCCGCCGTCGGGCTGCCGGTCGATGCCCTGCGTGGGCAGGCCCTCGTACATGATCGTCGCCATGCCCGCGATCAGCGGGCCGTAGACGATGTAGCTGTGCCCCACCACCCAGCCGATGTCGCTGGTGGAGAAGTAGGTCTCGCCCGGCCGGCCGTCGAAGATGTGCTTCATGCTCGCAGCCAGCGCGACCGCGTAGCCGCCCACGTCGCGCTGCACGCCCTTGGGCTTGCCCGTGGTGCCGCTCGTGTAGATGGTGTAGCTGATGTCGGTGGAAGCCAGCCAGGTGCATGGCACCTCGGCGTCGAGGTGCTTGCGGCGCAGCTCGGCGGCCAGATGGTCGCGCCCGGCAGTCAGCTCCATGGGTGCGAGGCCGCGGTCGGTCAGCAGCACGGCCGAGGGCTTGTGCCTCGACAGCCGGATCGCCTCGTCGAGCAGCGGCTTGTATGCGATGACCTTGCTGCCGCGCGAGCCCGCGTCGGCGCTCACGATCACCTTGGGCTCGGCGTCCTCGATGCGCGTGGCGAGCGACCCGCTGGCGAAGCCGCCGAACACCACGCAATGGATGGCGCCGATGCGCGCGCAGGCCAGCATCGCGAAGGCGGCCTCCGGGATCATCGGCATGTAGATGAGCACGCGATCGCCCTTGCCCACCCCCAGCTCAAGGAGGCTGGCGGCGGTGCGCTGCACCTCGGCGTACAGCTCGGCGAAGCTGTAGCTCTTCTCCACACCCGTTTCGGTGGACACGAAGATCAGCGCCGGCTGGCCACCCCGCTGCGCGAGGTGCCGATCGACTGCGTTGTGGCAGAGATTGGTGGTGCCGCCCACGAACCAGCGCGCGAAAGGCGGCTGGCTGGCGTCGAGGATCTGTTGCGCGGGCGTCTGCCAGTCGATCAGCTTCGCCTGCTCGGCCCAGAAGGCCTCGGGCGCGTCGACGGACTGGCGATAGAACTCTTCATAGCGGCTCATCTCGGTTTGTCTCCTGTCATTCGTTCCGTCCTGGCCGGCGCCAAAACTGAATTCATAATTATGGAGGCCGATCTTGCAGCAAGCTGACAGCCGGGGCAACCCGGCTTCACTCCACCCCCGGGCTCAGCGGATCAGCGAGAGCACTTCGGGAAACGCCGGATGCTCGGCCGTGCGCAGCCATTCGAAGCCGACCATCTCGGTCGTCACCAGCTCGGCCCCGGCGCCAGCCAGGCGGTCGAAGGCGGCATCACGGTTGCGCTCGGTGCGCGAACTGCAGGCGTCTGTCACGACCCAGACCTCGAACTCGTCTTCCAGCAGGTCGAGCGCCGTCTGCAGCAGGCAGACATGGGCTTCGCAGCCGGCGATGACGATGCTGTTGCGCTCCTCGGCGGCTTGCTGCGGCTTCTGCAGATGCTTGGGCAGGCTGCGCGCATTGCCCTGCGGCGCCTTGGCCGGCACGCGCAGCCACTCGCCGAGGCCCTCCTCCACGCCACTGAAGTGCATCTTCGACAGGGTGCGCTGGCACTGCGCGCGGATGTCGGGCAGGTTCTGGCCCAGCTTGGAGGGGTTGTGCTCGGTGCCGAACACCGGCACCTGGAACAGCCTGGCCATCTTGCCGAGCCGCACGGCGTTCCGCGCAACCGCTTCTCCCTCGAAGATCGCCGGCATCAGGCGCTCCTGGTAGTCGACCAGGATGAGTTGGGATTGCGAGGCGTCGAGCAGCATGAAAAGGTTCTTTCTTCAGGAATCGGTTGAATCGGGCTGAACCGTACCACCGAAAAGACCCGGCTGACGCGAGCCGCCGGCCACGCGCGCGACGAGCTGCGCCACGTAGGACTTGAACAGCGCATCGGCCGACTGCCTGAACATGCGGATGCGCCCCGTATGCTGCATCAGCAGCAGGCCGACGCCGTGCGCGAAGAGCGCGGTGTTCTCGCGCAGGGCCGCGTCGGCGTCGAGCCCCAGTTCCTGCAGTGCTTCTTCGCAGGGTCGCAGGGCTTGGTAGAGATGGTCGTTCAGCTCGTGGTCGAGCTCGCTGGTCAGGCCGCGCGGGCGCATGCCCTGCACCAGATAGAAACCGAGGTCGAGCTCGCGCGGATTCGCTGCGTAGAAGTCGAACCAGGCCTGGGCCCTCGCAGCGAGCGCCTGTCCGGGGCCGTCCTGCGACGCAGAGGCCTCGGCTACGGCGGACTGCAGCCGCTGGATGGACTCGTTCAGCAAAGCGGCGTAGATCGCCTCCTTGCTCTCGAAGTACGAATAGATCGCACCCGGGGTGTAGCCCGCCCTCCTGGCGATTTCGCGAACGCTCGCGCCCTCGATGCCCGCCTCGAGGAAGACCGCCCGCGCAGCGTCGAGCACGAGCGCCCGGCGGGCATCGGTGAGCGCCTGTCGGCGTTGGAGCTTGGCATGCATGGGCGGGACTATAGCCCTCCGATTGATCGTCGATCCTGTTTTCTGATCGTTGATCGAAAAATTGAACAGTGTTTAAATCTCGGCAGAACAGCCAGGAGACAGACACGATGAACGCCCCGCTTTCCAGCGCCTCCCTCATGTCCGGCGCCGACTACCGAGAATCACTGCGCCGCTACAAGCCCACGGTGTTCGTCGACGGCCGCCGCGTCGACAGCGTGGCCGACGAAGCCGCCTTCCAGCCCGGCATCAATGCCATCGCCCTCACCTACGACTACGCGCTGAGGAAGGAGTACGAGCCGCTCATGACCGCCGTGCAGCACACCAGCGGCAAGCGGGTCAACAGGCTCTCCCACATCAACACCAGCGCCGGCGACCTGCTCAACAAGCTCGAGGCGGTGCGGCTGGTCTGCCAGGAAACGGGCTGCGCCCAGCGCTACCTGACGCACGACGCGCTCAACGCCATCGCCCAGGTGTCGGCCCGCATCGACGACGCCCGTGGCAGCACCGAGCACACCGCCCGCTTCCACGAGTACCTGCACCGCGTGCAGGACCAGGACCTGACGCTCGGCGTCGCCATGACCGACGCCAAGGGCGACCGCAGCCGCCGCCCGCACGAGCAGGCGAACGTCGACAGCTACCTGCACGTGGTCGAGCGCAGCGCGCGCGGCATCGTCATCTCGGGCACCAAGGCGATCGTGACAGGCGCGCCCTATGTGCACGAGCTGCTCGTCATGCCCTGCCGCAACATGGGAAGGGAAGACGCCGACTTCGCCGTCTGCTGCGCCGTGCCGCTCGATGCGCCCGGCCTGACCATCGTCGCGCGCCCGGCGGGCAGGCCCGGCGAGAAGCTGGAGCATGGGGAGGCCCTCTTCAGCCGCAAGTACGGCCAGAGCACCGGCGTGTGCATCTTCGACAAAGTCTTCGTGCCCTGGGAGCGCGTGTTCTACGCGGGCGAGTGGGAGCACTCCGGCCACCTGACCTACAGCTACGCCACGCACCACCGCCACAGCTGCATCGGCGCGCGCGCCGGCTTCGGCGACCTGCTGATCGGCGCGGGCGCGCTGATGTGCGAGGCCAATGGCTTCGACCCGGGCAAGGAGAGCCACCTGCGCGAGCAGATGGTCGAGCTCATCACCATCACCGAGAGCTTCTTCGCCTGCGGCGTGGCGGCCAGCGTCTACGGCAAGGCCGACGAGCATTGCGAGGTGTTCATGCCCGATCCGGTGTTCAGCAACATCGGCAAGCTGCTGCTGGCCACGAAGATCTACGACATGCACCGCATCGCGCATTACGTGAGCGGCGGCCTGATCGTCACCCTGCCCGGCCCCGACGAAGACCACAACCCCGAGACTGCCGCCCGCCTGTCCGACGTGCTGCGGGCCAACCCGGCCATTCCCTACGAACAGCGCATCGAGACAGCCCGATTCATCGAGGACCTGACGGCCGGCTACCAGGGCGGCTGGTACAGCGTGATCAGCCTGCACGGCGGCGGCTCGCCCGCGGCGATGAAGCAGGAGATCTGGCGCAACTACCCGGTGGGCTCCAAGGTCGAGCTGGTGGAGCGCATCCTGGAACGCGGCATCGCGGCCGATGGCTCGCCCGCCGCCGCGCCGCACGACCCGGCCCGCGCCATCACGCGCAACCGCCAGCCCGGCAGGTGCTGCGACACCGGCTGCACCACGCCCGGCCAGGCCGTGATGGTCGAGCTGCCCGTCTCGCGACGCGCCTAGACTCCGGCGGATGAAGCTCTCATCGAAAAGGCTCTGCCTCGCGGCACTGGGGTTGGGCACCGCGCTCCTCCTCGTCACCGCCTGCGGCGGCGTGCGCAAGACCACGGTGCCGATGACGACCTCGCTCGAAAAGAGCAACTGCGCGCGCGGCAACGTCGACACGCTGCTGGTGATGCTCCCCGGCGCCTACTCGACGATCGACGAATTCGAGCGCGAGGGCTTCGTGCGCGCGGTCGGCGAGAACCGCATCGCGGCGGACGTGATGCTGGTGGACTCCCATCTCGGCTACTTCAACGACAAGACCATCCTCGATCGCCTCGGCGCGGACGTGGTGGCACCGGCGCGCAGCCAGGGCTACCGCCACATCTGGTTCGTCGGCATTTCCGTGGGCGGCTTCGGCGGCATGCTCTACGCGCAGACGCATCCCGGCGACCTCGCAGGCCTGGTGGCGCTCGCCCCCTACCTCGGCGAACGCACGCTCGCCACGGACATCGCCAATGCCGGCGGCCTCGCCAGATGGAAGGGGCCGCTGGTCGATCCGGCCGCGGCAAATCCGCGAACGCCCGACGAGACGCAGCTGTGGCAATGGCTGCGCGGCTACGAGGGCTTCACGAACACAGCGGGCGCCCGGCCCCCGCTCTACCTGGGCTACGGCCTCGACGACCGCTTCGCCTTCAGCCACCGTCTGCTGGCCGGCGTGCTGCCGCCCGAGCGCGTCTTCACGACCGAGGGCGGCCACGACTGGCCCGAGTGGAACCGGCTCTGGCGCCGGATGCTTCCGACATTGCCGCTGCCGGGCTGCCCCGGCTGAACGTCGATCGCGCTGAATTCGGCTCAGTTCGGCCGCAGGCGCAGCAGCTTGCCATCGGCCTCATCGGTCAGCACGTAGAGCAATCCGTCCGGGCCCTGCTTCACGTCGCGGATTCGAGCCCGGCCTTCTGCCAGCAGCTTGTGCTCGGCCGCCACCTTGCCGCCCTTGATTTCGATGCGGTCCAGGTAGCCGAACTTGAGCGAGCCCACGAACAGGTTGCCCTTCCAGGCGGCGCCGTAGCGGTCGCTGGTCAGGAAGGCCATGCCCGATGGCGCGATCGACGGCACCCAGTAGTGCAGCGGCTGCTCCATGCCCTCCTTGGCCGTGATGCCGTCGCCGATCTTTCCGCCACCGTAGTTCTCGCCGTAGGTGATCACGGGCCAGCCATAGTTGCGGCCGGCCTGCGGGATGTTGATCTCGTCGCCGCCCTGCGGGCCGTGCTCCGTCATCCAGAAGCGGCCGTCGGGCGCGAGCGTGGCGCCCTGTCCGTTGCGGTGGCCATAGCTCCAGATCTCGGGCAGCGCGCCTTGCTTGCCGACGAAGGGGTTGTCCTTGGGCACCGAGCCGTCCTTGCCGATGCGCACAATCTTGCCCAGGTGGTTGTCGAGCTTCTGGGCGTCTTCCTTCCGGCTGAAGCGGTCGCCGAGCGTGAGGAACAGCGTGCCGTCGCGCGCCTCGACGATGCGGCAGCCGAAGTGAGCGCGGCTGGCTACCTTGGGCTGCTGGCTGAAGATGATCTTCAGCTCCTCGAGCTTCGTGCCGTCGGCCGACAGATTGGCGCGCGCCAGCGCGGTGCTGTTCGCCGAGCCGCCCGCATCGGGTTCGGAGAAGCAGAAATACAGCGTGCGGTTCTTTTCGAAGCCGGAGTCGGCCAGCACGTCGAGCAGGCCGCCCTGCCCGCCCGCCGCGATGGAAGGCAGGCCCGCGATGGGTGCGCCGATCCTGCCGTCGGCACCGACCAGCCGCATGCGGCCGGGCCGCTCGGTCACCACGAAATGGCCGCCTGGAAGGAAGGCGACGCCCCACGGGTTTTCGAGCCCGGCCGCCACGGTTTCGGGCCGGGTCTGCGCGGCAGCGAGACCGCAGAACCCGATTACCGTGACAAATGCCCAGCGGCGGAGGGATATCGAAAGAGGAAGGCGCGGCAAGTTCATTGCTTTTCCGTGAAGTTGAGGCGATGTTGACGAGAAATAGCGACCGAATCCAGCATGAGCGTCGATCCACTCGAGGTCCGAAGGCCTTTCGGCCGTCAACCATTTATGGACCATAAACGTTCGCCGTTACATTTTTTCTTTGACCGGATCGAAATTTTTCATGTAAATCAATGACTTACAGAGGGATCCGCTAATTCTGTTTAAATTGACATAACCGCGCGTCATCAATATCCTACGCGCCATGCGTTTTTTCGTCCTACCCGCATCCCTCCTCTTTGCCGTTGCAGTCCATGCTGCCCCCCAACAGGAAAAAACCGATGACGAGCTGGCACGAATGCTTGCCGACAAAGGCCTGATCGGACAGCTCAAGCAGGTTCGCCAAACCGTCACCGAACGCACTTCCGACCTGGTCGTCACCGCCATCGGATTCCTGGGCGTCCCCTATCGCCGTGGCGGCAACACCGCCGAATCCGGCTTCGACTGCAGCGGCTTCGTCCGCGCCATGTACAACGAGACGGTCGGCCACATGCTCCCCCGCCGCGCCGAAGAGCAGGCCGCAGCCACCGAGAAGATCGACCGCAGCCAGCTCAAGCCCGGCGACCTCGTGTTCTTCAACACCATGCGCCGCGCCTTCAGCCATGTCGGCATCTACGTCGGCGAAGGCAAGTTCATCCACTCCCCCCGCTCCGGCGCCCAGGTTCGCGTCGAGGACATGAACGGCAGCTACTGGCAGCGCCGCTTCGACGGTGCCCGCCGCGTGCTTGGCGGCTCGGCGGAAGAAGTGAAGGCAGCAGCAGTCGCCAACACCGGCAACTGAGCCCGCTCAAAATCCAACCACCTGGCCTCCAGGACGAAAAAAATCCCGCCTCGGCGGGATTTTTCATGGGCGCCTGAAAAACGGCGCCCTCGAATCGCTCGGCTTCTTCCTCAGCCCTTCTTTTGCGGCGGCAGGTCCGTGCAGGTGCCATGGGCCACTTCCGCCGCCATGCCGATGCTTTCGCCCAGCGTCGGGTGCGGGTGGATGGTCTTGCCGATGTCGATCTCGTCGGCGCCCATCTCGATGGCCAGCGCGATCTCGCCCAGCATGTCGCCGGCATGCGTGCCGACGATGCCGCCGCCCAGGATGCGATGCGTCTCTGCGTCGAACAGCAGCTTGGTGAAGCCCTCGTCGCGGCCGTTGGCGATGGCGCGGCCCGAGGCGGTCCACGGGAAATGGCCCTTCTTGACCTTGATGCCTTCGGCCTTCGCCTGGTCTTCGGTCAGGCCGACCCACGCCACTTCGGGGTCGGTGTAGGCCACGCTCGGGATCACGCGGGCGTTGAAGGCCGCGCTCGACAGTTCCTTGTCACCCTTGAGCTCGCCGGCAATGACTTCGGCCGCCACGTGCGCCTCGTGCACTGCCTTGTGCGCCAGCATGGGCTGACCCACGATGTCGCCGATGGCGAAGATGTGCGGCACGTTGGTGCGCATCTGGATGTCGACCGGAATGAAGCCGCGGTCGCTCACCGTGACGCCGGCCTTCTCGGCACCGATCTTCTTGCCGTTGGGGCTGCGGCCCACGGCCTGCAGCACCAGGTCGTACACCTGCGGCTCCTTCGGCGCATTCTCGCCCTCGAAGGTGACCTTGATGCCTTCCTTCGTGGCCTCGGCGCCGACCGTCTTGGTCTTGAGCATGATGTTGTCGAAGCGCGGCGCGTTCATCTTCTGCCAGACCTTCACCAGGTCGCGGTCAGCGCCCTGCATCAGGCCGTCGAGCATCTCGACCACGTCCAGGCGCGCGCCCAGCGTGGAATACACCGTGCCCATCTCCAGGCCGATGATGCCGCCGCCGAGGATCAGCATGCGCTTGGGATCGACGCCCATTTCCAGCGCGCCGGTCGAGTCGACGATGCGCGGGTCCTTCGGCATGAAGGGCAGGCTCACCGACTGCGAACCCGCCGCGATGATCGCGCTGCGGAACTTCACGGTCTGCTTGCTGCCGGTGGTGTCCCAGCTGGTGCCGGAGGTTTCCTCGACCTCGATGTGGTGCGGGTCGATGAAGTTGCCGACGCCGCGCAGCACCGTCACCTTGCGCATCTTGGCCATGGCCGTCAGGCCGCTGGTGAGCTTGCCCACCACCTTGTTCTTGTGGCCGAGCAGCTTGGCGCGGTCGACCGTGGGCGCCCCGAAGCTCACGCCGAGGTCGGCGAAGTGCTTGACCTCGTCCATGACCGAAGCCACGTGCAGCAGCGCCTTCGACGGGATGCAGCCGACGTTCAGGCACACGCCGCCGAGGGTGGCGTAGCGCTCGATCAGCACGACCTTCAGGCCGAGGTCGGCCGCGCGGAAGGCGGCCGAGTAGCCGCCGGGGCCTGCGCCGAGCACGATCACGTCGCACTCGACATCGACCTTGCCGCCGTAGCTGGACACGGCGACCGCCGGCGCAGCGGGGGCCGCAGCCGGGGCAGCCGCCTTCGGCGCAGGAGCTGCCGCCGCCGGGGCGGGCGCCGCCGCAGCGGGCGCGGGAGCCGCTGCAGCACCATCGACCTCCAGCGTCAGCACCACCGAGCCTTCGCTGACCTTGTCGCCCACCTTCACCGCGAACGACTTCACCACGCCCGCGGCGGACGACGGGATCTCCATCGAGGCCTTGTCCGATTCGACCGTGATCAGCGACTGCTCGGCCTTGACCGTGTCTCCGACGTTGACCAGCACCTCGATGACCGCGACTTCGTCGAAGTCGCCGATGTCGGGCACCTTGATTTGTTGTTCGCTCATTTGGACACTTTCAGTTTGAGTGTGAGAACGTCGACCGGTGGGGCCGAATTGCGATCGAATTCGCAGGCGGCGGCGATGCCCGCCTCCGCCACGTCGCGCGAAGTGCGCGACTTGATGTCATAGGCCGCGTGCATGGCGCCGAGCGCAAAGCTGCGTCCCGAGCCGATGGCCCAGAACTCCTTGAACTCGAACACCTCGCGGTAGCTGTAGATGCCGTAGATGCCGCTCTGGTTGGCCATCAGCATCGTGAACTGGCTCGACTCGTAGGGCTCGTGCTCGTCTTCCTTGGTCTGCATGAAGAACGAGTCCTTCAGCACCGGATGCAGCATCGTGAAGGTGCGGAAGATCTCGTGCTTGCTGCCGAACAGCAGTTGCTCGCGCGGCTGCGCAGCCAGCGCATGCTGCAGCACCAGGAAGTGCGCGGCTGCGCCGGCCATGGCGAACAGGCTGGAGCCCGCCGCGTCCTCGACGGTGAAGATCTTCTGGTTCGCCTCGGCGCGGTGCGAGAGCCGCGTGTCGCCGAAGGTCACCAGAGAATCCGCTGCCATCGTGACCTGGCCGCCCTTGCGGACGGCCACTACGGTGGTCATAACAGGATTCGACGGTAGTCCGCGAGCACCTGGCCCAGGTAGGCGTTGAAACGCGCAGCCAGGGCGCCGTCGATCACGCGGTGGTCGTACGACAGCGACAGCGGCAGCGTGAGGCGGGGCACGAACTGCTTGCCGTCCCACACCGGCTTCATCGCGCTCTTCGAGAGGCCGAGGATGGCCACCTCGGGCGCGTTGATGATCGGCGTGAAATGCGTGCCGCCGATGCCGCCGAGCGAGCTGATCGAGAAGCAGCCGCCCTGCATGTCGGCCGAGCCGAGCTTGCCGTCGCGCGCCTTCTTGGCGAGCTCGCCCATCTCGGCGCTGATCTGCAGGATGCCCTTCTTGTCGGCGTCCTTCAGCACGGGCACCACGAGGCCGTTGGGCGTGTCGGCCGCGAAGCCGATGTGGTAGTACTGCTTGTAGACGAGCTGGTCGCCGTCCAGGCTGGTGTTGAACTCCGGGAATTTCTTCAGCGCCGCGACCACCGCCTTGATGACGAAGGCCAGCATCGTCACCTTGACGCCCGACTTCTCGTTCTCCTTGTTGGTGGAGACGCGGAAGGCCTCGAGCTCGGTGATGTCGGCTTCGTCGTTGTTGGTGACGTGCGGGATCATCACCCAGTTGCGGTGCAGGTTCGCGCCGCTGAGCTTCTTGATGCGCGACAGCTCCTTGCGCTCGACCGTGCCGAACTTGGTGAAGTCGACCTTCGGCCAGGGAATGAGGCCCAGCGCAGCGCCATCGGCGCCACCGCCGGCCGGGGCCTTGGCCGCGGAGGCCTTGGTGCTGACCTGGCCGCTCATCACCGCCTTGGTGAAGCTCTGGATGTCTTCCTGCGTGATGCGGCCCTTGGGACCGGAGCCCTTGACCTCTTCGAGCGGCACGCCGAGTTCGCGGGCGAACTTGCGCACCGAGGGCGAGGCGTGCGGCAGCTTGCCGGTGGGCGCGACCGTCGGGTTGTGGGCCGGCGCCGCCGCTGCGGGAGCGGCTGCAGGCGCGGGAGCCGATGCCGCCGGGGCGGGAGCGCTGGCCGTGGCGGTCGCCGGAGCGGCGGCGGCTGCAGCCGGCGCCGGTGCAGCGGAGCCTGCCGCGCCTTCGAGCACGGCGATCAGGTCGCCGATGTTGACCGTATCGCCGACCTTGACCTTGAGTTCCTTGAGCACGCCAGCGGCCGACGACGGAATCTCCATCGAGGCCTTGTCCGACTCGACCGTGATCAGCGACTGCTCGGCCTTGATCGTGTCGCCCACCTTCACCAGCACTTCGATGACGGCGACGTCCTTGAAGTCGCCGATGTCGGGCACCTTGACCTCGACCGGGCCCGAAGCTGCCGGCGCAGCGGCAGGAGCAGCCGGCGCGGGCGCTGCCGCGGCCGGCGCAGGCGCGGCGGCAGCCGGTGCCGCGGCAGGCGCCGGAGCCGGTGCAGCCGCACCCGAGCCTTCGGCCTCGAGCACGAGCACCACCGAGCCTTCCTTGACCTTGCTGCCGACCTCGACCTTGAGTTCCTTGACCACACCGGCGGCCGACGACGGGATCTCCATCGAGGCCTTGTCCGATTCGACCGTGATGAGCGACTGTTCGGCCTTCACCGTGTCGCCCACCTTCACGAGCACCTCGATCACCGCGACTTCATCGAAATCGCCGATGTCAGGCACCTTCACTTCCACTGCTGCCATATCGTTGTCTCCCGCCGTCAGGCGCCGTTCGTTCGTTGGTTGGTTGTTGATTGGGGATCAGGCGTAGAGCGGGTTGACCTTGTCGACATTGATGCCGTACTTCTTGATCGCTTCCACCACCTTGGCCACCGGCACGGTGCCGTCTTCGCTCAGCGCCTTGAGCGCCGCCACCACGATGTAGTGGCGGTTGACCTCGAAGTGCTCGCGCAGCTTGCTGCGGAAGTCGCTGCGGCCGAAGCCGTCGGTGCCAAGCACCTTGTAGTTGCGGCCCTTCGGAATGAAGGAGCGGATCTGCTCGGCGTAGGCCTTCATGTAGTCGGTCGATGCGACCACCGGGCCGGTCGTGGCGCCGAGCTGCTCGGCCACGAAGGGCACGCGCGGGGTCTGGTCGGGGTGCAGCAGGTTCCAGCGGTCGGCGTCCTGGCCGTCGCGGGTGAGCTCGTTGAAGCTCGGGCAGCTCCACACCGAAGCCGAAACGCCCCAGTCCTTCTCGAGCAGTTCCTGTGCCGCGAAGCTCTCACGCAGGATCGTGCCGCTGCCCAGCAGTTGCACGCTCGGCGCATCCTTGCCCTTGCCGGCCTTGATCGCGGGGCCCTGCTTCGACAGGTACATGCCCTTGATGATCTGCTCCTCGGTGCCGGGCTGCAGGCCGGGCATCGCGTAGTTCTCGTTGAGCAGCGTCAGGTAGTAGTAGACGTTGTCCTGCTTCTCGACCATGCGCTTCAAGCCATGGTGCAGGATCACGCCGACTTCATGCGCGAAGGTCGGGTCGTAGCTCACGCAGTTCGGGATGGTGTTGGCCAGGATGTGGCTGTGGCCGTCCTCATGCTGCAGGCCTTCGCCATTCAGCGTGGTGCGTCCCGAGGTGCCGCCCAGCAGGAAGCCGCGCGCCTGCATGTCGCCGGCAGCCCATGCCAGGTCGCCGATGCGCTGGAAGCCGAACATCGAGTAGTACACGTAGAACGGCACCATGATGCGGTTGTTGGTGCTGTACGAGGTGGCGGCAGCGATCCAGCTCGACATGCCGCCGGCCTCGTTGATGCCTTCCTGCAGGATCTGGCCGGCCTTGTCTTCCTTGTAGTACATGACCTGGTCCTTGTCGACCGGGGTGTACTGCTGACCGTGCGGGTTGTAGATGCCGACCTGGCGGAACAGGCCTTCCATGCCGAAGGTTCGGGCCTCGTCGACCAGGATGGGGACGACGCGCGGGCCCAGCGCCTTGTCGCGCAGCAACTGCGTGAGGAAGCGCACGTAGGCCTGGGTGGTCGAGATCTCGCGGCCTTCTGCCGTCGGTTCGAGCACTGCCTTGAAGGTGTCGAGCGCGGGCACGGTGAAGCTCTCGTCGCTCTTCACGCGGCGGTGCGGCAGGTAGCCGCCCAGGGCCTTGCGGCGCTCGTGCAGGTACTTCATTTCCGGCGTGTCGTCGGCCGGCTTGTAGAACGGCAGCTCGGCGATCTGGCTGTCGGGGATGGGGATGTTGAAGCGGTCGCGGAAGGCCTTGATATCCTCGTCGCCGAGCTTCTTGGTCTGGTGGACCGTGTTCTTGCCTTCACCGATCTTGCCCATGCCGAAGCCCTTGACGGTCTTCACGAGCAGCACGGTGGGCTGGCCCTTGTGGTTCTGCGCGGCGTGGAAGGCGGCGTACACCTTCTGCGAGTCGTGGCCGCCGCGCTGCAGGTTCCAGATCTCGTCGTCGGTCATGTGCTCGACCATCTTCAGCGTGCGCGGGTCGCGGCCGAAGAAGTTCTTGCGGACGTAGGCGCCGTCGTTGGCCTTGAACGACTGGTAGTCGCCGTCGTTGCACTCCATCATGATCTTGCGCAGCGCGCCGTCGTGGTCCTTCTCGAGCAGGGCGTCCCAGCCCTTGCCCCAGACCAGCTTGACGACGTTCCAGTTGGCGCCGCGGAACTCGCCTTCGAGCTCCTGGATGATCTTGCCGTTGCCGCGCACCGGGCCGTCCAGGCGCTGCAGGTTGCAGTTGATGACGAAGATCAGGTTGTCGAGGTTCTCGCGCGCTGCCAGGCCGATCGCGCCCAGCGATTCGACCTCGTCCATTTCGCCGTCGCCGCAGAAGACCCAGACCTTGCGGTTCTCGGTGTTGGCGATGCCGCGGGCGTGCAGGTACTTGAGGAAGCGCGCCTGGTAGATGGCCATCAGCGGGCCCAGGCCCATCGACACGGTGGGGAACTGCCAGAACTCCGGCATCAGCTTGGGGTGCGGGTAGCTGGAAAGGCCCTTGCCGTCGACTTCCTGGCGGAAGTTGAGCAGCTGCTCTTCGGAGAGGCGGCCTTCGAGGTAGGCGCGGGCGTAGATGCCGGGAGAGACGTGGCCCTGGATGTAGAGCAGGTCGCCGCCGTGGTTCTCGCTCTCGGCGTGCCAGAAGTGGTTGAAGCCGGCGCCGAACATGCTGGCCAGCGAGGCGAAGGAGCCGATGTGGCCACCGAGGTCGCCGCCCTCGGCCGGATGATGGCGGTTGGCCTTGACCACCATGGCCATCGCGTTCCAGCGCATGTAGGCGCGCAGGCGCTGTTCGATCTCGAGGTTGCCGGGGCTGCGGGCTTCCTGCGAAGGTTCGATGGTGTTGACGTAGCCGGTGTTGGCCGAGAACGGCATGTCGACCGTGTTCTGGCGGGCATGCTCGAGAAGTTGCTCGAGGAGGAAGTGAGCCCGCTCAGGCCCCTCGCTCTGGATGACGGAAGACAGGGCATCCATCCATTCACGGGTCTCCTGGGCGTCCGCGTCGTTAGCGGCCGAGCCGAACAGGTTCTCGGGGTTTGCCGACATGCTTTGTCTCCTTTAGGGCTGTGGCAGTAATTTAAGTGCGCTCTGCAGCGAACGCGGCGGAGTTTCGCATAGAAACATCGTGATTTCAAATAGTGCTCATTGATTTTTCAATGTGAAATTTGAAGGAAATCGGAGCAGAAGCGGATGTCCCCATGGGGCATGGCAAGCCGAGGGGGCAAGCCTAGAATCCGCCCCATGCCTCTCTCCTCCCCGCTGGCGGTTGCCCGCAGTGCCGTGAACGCCTCGCCGCTGTCCTGGTGGCGCAGGTGGTGGCGACGCCAGACCCCGGTGCTGCAGGACGCGGTCGCCATGCTCGCTCCGATGGCGGCCGTGCTGCTGTTCCTTGCCGCCATCGTTTCCGCCTTCTGGTACCTGCGCACCGAGGAAGTCGAGCGCGAGCAGGAATCGGTGCGCCGCGACGTCGAATACGCGCAGCAGCGCATGCGCCTGCGGCTGCTGGAGCGACAGGAGCAACTGATGCGCATCGCGCGCGATGCCTCCAACCGCGAGATCGACCCGATCGAATTCACCAGCCGCGCCGAGTCGCTGGTGAGCCAGTTCCCAGAACTGCAGACCATCACCTGGATCGACGACCGTCGCCGCTTCAAGGCCGGCTATGCGGCGCCCAGCGTGCATCCGGCGCAGCAGCACCTGATCGGCGACGTGCTGCGCCCCGGCGACATCGAGAGCAACTACGCTCTGGCCCGCGAGCTGCGCCAGCCGGTCTTCTCGCAGCCCGTGGCAGGCGGCGACCCGCCAGCGATGCTTCAGCTGCACATCCCCCTTTTCGACCAGGGCCTGTTCGCGGGCGTCGTGCTTGGCGAGTTCTCGGTCGACGGGCTGCTGCGCTACGGCATGCCTTCCGAGGTGCAGGCGCGCTATGCGGTGTCGCTGCTCGACGCCAAGGGCCACGTGATCGCCGGCAACACCGCCAACCTGAAGGAAAGCGGCACGCGCCTGCTGCCCTGGTCCGAGCGCACCAACGAATATGAAGTGCCGGTGTCGCCGGTGGGCAATGCGCTGGTGCTGCGGGCACAGGCCTACCGCACTTCGCAGGGCGTGGTCGGCAACGGGCTCTTCTGGCTGGTCTGCGCGTTGAGCGTGCTCACGAGCTGGATGCTGATCGGCACCTGGCGCCACACGCGCCGGCGACTGCAGGCGCAGCAGCGGCTGGTGGCCGAGACCAACTTCCGCCGGGCGATGGAGAACTCCATGCTCACCGGCATGCGCGTGCTCGACCTGCAGGGCCGCATCACCTACGTCAACGCCGCCTTCTGCGCGATGACCGGCTGGAGCGAGGAAGAACTGGTCGGCCAGTCGCCGCCCTTCCCCTACTGGCTCGAATCCGACCGCGAGGTGATGAACGAGAGGCTCGAGGAAGAACTGCACGGCCGCGCTCTGCCCGGCGGCTTCCAGGTGCGGGTGAAGCGCAAGAACGGCAGCGTGTTCAACGCCCGCCTGTACGTCTCTCCGCTGATCGACGCCCGCGGCCACCAGACCGGCTGGATGACGTCGATGACCGACATCACCGAGCCTACGCGCATCCGCGAGCAGCTCTCGGCCTCCTACGAGCGCTTCACCACGGTGCTGGAGGCGCTCGACGCGGCCGTGTCGGTGGCCCCCATCGGCAGCGAGGAGCTGCTGTTCGCCAACAAGCTGTACCGCCTCTGGTTCGGCTCCGACACCGTGGGCCACCTGGGCATGGTGGCGCAGGCGGGTGTGCCTGCGTCGAACGCGCACGACGAGGGTCTGGACGACGTGGACCCCTACGCCGGCCTGCCGATCGACACCCTCACCGCCGCACAGACCGCCAACAACGAGATCTTCGTGCCCCACCTGGGCAAGTGGCTCGAGGTGCGCTCGCGCTACCTGACCTGGGTGGACGGCCGGCTCGCGCAGCTCGTGATCGCCACCGACATCACGCCGCGCCGCGACGCCGAGGAACAGGCCGCCGCGCAGGCCGACAAGGCCCAGGCCGCCAGCCGCCTCATCACCATGGGCGAGATGGCCTCCAGCGTGGCGCACGAGCTCAACCAGCCGCTGACCGCCATCACCAACTACTGCAACGGGATGATGTCGCGCATCAAGGGCCAGTCGATCGACAACGAGGCCCTGCTGGCCGCGCTCGAGAAGACGTCGAAGCAGGCCCAGCGCGCGGGCCAGATCATCCAGCGCATCCGCTCCTTCGTGAAGCGCAGCGAGCCCAACCGCACGCCTGCCGACGTGGCCACCATGGTGAGCGAGGCGGTCGAGCTCGCGGGCATCGAACTGCGCCGGCGCAACGTGCGCCTGAACCACTACGTGGCGGCGCGGCTGCCGGTGGTTCGGGTCGACCCGATCCTCATCGAGCAGGTGATGGTCAACCTGCTGAAGAACGCGGCCGAATCCATCGACCTCGCCGACCGGCCGCTGGCGCGCCGCAGCGTGGAGTTGCGCGTGCTGCCCAAGGTGATCGAGGGCCACAACGCGATCGAGTTCTCGGTGCAGGACACGGGCAAGGGCCTGGCGCCCGAGGTGATGGACCGTCTGTACGAGGCCTTCTTCTCCACCAAGCCTGAGGGCATGGGCATCGGCCTGAACCTGTGCCGCACCATCGTCGAGTCGCACCGCGGCCGGATGCAGGCGGAGAACATCTACAATGGCCCGGATGTGATCGGATGCCGTTTTTCCTTCTGGATTCCGGTGTTGGACGCTATCAGTTCCGTAGCTAGCGACGAGGCAAAGGTACCTGCATGAGTTTGATTCCGAAGAAGGGCACGGTCTATGTCGTCGACGACGACGAAGCCGTACGCGATTCGCTGCAATGGCTGCTCGAAGGCAAGGACTACAGAGTCCGCTGCTTCGATTCCGCCGAATCCTTTCTCTCCCGATACGACCCGCGCGAAGTCGCCTGTCTGATCGTCGACATCCGCATGGCCGGCATGACCGGCCTCGAGCTGCAGGACCGGCTGATCGAACGGCGCTCCCCGCTGCCCATCGTGGTCATCACCGGCCACGGCGACGTGCCGATGGCCGTCGACAGCATGAAGAAGGGCGCGATGGACTTCATCCAGAAGCCCTTCAACGACGAGGAACTCGTCACGCTGGTCGAGCGCATGCTCGAACATGCGCGCGGCGCCTTCACGCAGCACCAGCAGTCGGCCAGCCGCGACGCGCTGCTGTCCAAGCTCACGGGCCGCGAGGCGCAGGTGCTCGAGCGCATCGTCGCCGGCCGCCTGAACAAGCAGATCGCCGACGACCTTGGCATCAGCATCAAGACGGTCGAGGCGCACCGCGCCAACATCATGGAAAAGCTCAACGCCAACACCGTGGCCGATCTGCTCAAGATCGCGCTGGGTCAGGCGGCGCCAGCAGCCAAGGCCTAGAAGCAGCTATCCGCCCGATAGCGACGAATGACCCCCACGCCTGCGAAAGCGGGCGTTTTTACTTGGAAAATCGAAACCGATGACCGCCCAACTGATCGACGGCAACGCCCTCGCCAAAACCATCCGCGCCGAGGTGTCCGGCCGCACCGCCGCACTCAAGGCCCGTGGCGTGAACCCGGCCCTCTCCATCATCCTCGTGGGCGAAGACCCGGCCAGCCAGGTCTACACCAAGCACAAGGTCAACGACAGCGCGCAGACCGGCCTCGACGCCACGCTCGAGACCTACCCCGCCGACATGAGCGAGGCCGACCTGCTGGCCCGCATCCGCACCCTCAACGACGACCCGAAGGTGCACGGCATCCTGGTGCAGCTGCCGCTGCCCAAGCACATGGACAGCCAGAAGGTCATCGAGACCATCTCGCCGGCCAAGGACGTCGACGGCTTCCACGTCGCCAGCGCGGGCGCGCTCATGACCGGCGCCCCCGGCTTCTGGCCCTGCACGCCGCACGGCTGCATGAAGATGCTCGAATCGATCGGCTACGACCTGCGCGGCAAGCATGCCGTGGTCATCGGCCGCAGCAACATCGTCGGCAAGCCGATGGCCATGATGCTGCTCGCCAAGAGCGCCACCGTGACCATTTGCCACAGCGCCACCAAGGACCTGGGCGCCATCACGCGCCAGGCCGACGTGATCGTCGCGGCAGTGGGCAAGCTCGACCTGCTGACCGCCGACATGGTCAAGCCCGGCGCGGTCGTCATCGACGTGGGCATGAACCGCAAGGCCGACGGCAAGCTCGCCGGCGACGTCGACTTCGATGGCGTCAAGGAAGTGGCCGGCTGGATCACGCCCGTGCCGGGCGGCGTCGGCCCCATGACGCGCGCGATGCTTCTGGTCAACACCCTTGAAGCTGCAGAGCGCGCCGCAAGATAAGAACCACACCGTTGCTTGCTCAATTCGTGTAGCCGCCTCCCCCTCAAGGGGCGCCACCGGCGGCCCGGCGAAGCCGGCTCCGTGGTGGCTCCCGCAATGGTCTCGTCAGCTCGAACAGGATTTTTCCAATGACCAACCCGCTCCTCGATTTCACCGATCTCCCGCTGTTCGACCGAGTCAAGCCCGAGCACGTCGCACCAGCCGTCGACGCCCTGCTGGCCGACGCCGAGGCTGCGCTGCAAACCGTGACGGCACCGGATTTCCCCGCTGACTGGAACGCGATCTCCAAGGTGCTCGACGTGGCATCCGAGCGCTTCAGCCGCGCCTGGGGTGCGGTCGGCCATCTCAACGCCGTGGCCGACACGCCCGAACTGCGCGCCGCCTACAACGAGGCCATGCCGCGCGTCACCGCCTTCTGGACCCGCCTGGGCTCCGACGAGCGCCTGTACGCCAAGTACAAGGCCATCGACGTCACCTCGCTCAATGCCGAGCAGCGCCAGGCACACAGCAACGCGGTGCGCAACTTCGTGCTGGGCGGCGCCGAGCTGCAGGGCGAGGCCAAGAAGCGCTTCGCCGACATCCAGGAGCGCCTGGCCGAGCTGAGCCAGAAGTTCAGCGAGAACGCGCTCGATGCCACCGATGCCTTCGCCTACTACGCCACGCTCGGCGAGCTCGAAGGCGTGCCCGAGGACGTGGTGAGCGCCGCGCGCGCGGCCGCCGAGGCCGACGGCAAGGAAGGCTACAAGCTGACGCTGAAGATGCCGTGCTACCTGCCGGTGATGCAGTTCGCAAAGAGCAGCGCGCTGCGCGAGAAGCTCTACCGTGCCTACGTCACGCGCGCCAGCGAGTTCGGCGACGCGGCCTTCGACAACACCGCGCTGATCACCGAGATCCTCGCGCTGCGCGAGGAAGAAGCCAGGCTGCTGGGCTACCGGAACTACGGCGAGCTGTCTGTGGTTCCGAAGATGGCCGAATCGCCCGAGCAGGTCGTGAAGTTCCTGCGCGACCTCGCGGCCAAGGCCAAGCCCTTCGGCGAACGCGACCTGGCCGACCTGCGCGTCTTCGCTGCAGAGCAATTGGGCATCACCGACCCGCAACCCTGGGACTGGAGCTACATCGGCGAGAAGCTCAAGGAAGCGCGCTACGCCTTCAGCGAGCAGGAGGTGAAGCAGTATTTCCCGGCACCGAAGGTCATGGCCGGCTTGTTCAAGATCGTCGAGACGCTGTTCGAGGTGTCCATCCGCCGCGATTCGGCGCCCACCTGGCACCCGAGCGTGGAGTTCTATCGCATCGAACGCGCCGGCCAGAAGGTCGGCCAGTTCTATCTCGACCCGTCGGCCCGCGCCGCCAAGCGCGGCGGCGCGTGGATGGACGACGTGCGCGCCCGCTGGCTGCGCCCCGACACCGGCGTTCTGCAGACGCCCGTTGCGCAGCTGGTGTGCAACTTCGCGAGCGGTGTCGACGGCAAGCCGCCGCTGCTCACGCACGACGACGTGACCACCCTCTTCCACGAGTTCGGCCACGGCCTGCACCACATGCTCACGCAGGTGAACGAACGCGACGTCTCGGGCATCAGCGGCGTCGAGTGGGATGCGGTCGAGCTGCCGAGCCAGTTCATGGAGAACTTCTGCTGGGAGTGGGACGTGCTCAAGCACATGACGGCCCACGTCGACACCGGCGAGCCGCTGCCGCGCGCCCTCTTCGACAAGATGACCGCCGCGAAGAACTTCCAGAGCGGTCTGCAGACGCTGCGCCAGATCGAGTTCTCGCTGTTCGACATGCTGCTGCACACCGAATACCACGCCGCCACCGCCAAGCCAGGCGACGTGATGGCGTTGCTGGGCCGCGTGCGTGCCGAAGTCGCGGTGATGCCCTCGCCGCCTTTCAGCCGCACGCCGAACACGTTCAGCCACATCTTCGCGGGCGGCTATGCGGCCGGCTACTACAGCTACAAGTGGGCCGAGGTGCTCAGCGCCGACGCCTATGCCGCCTTCGAGGAAACCGTGGGTGCCGACGGCGAGCCGAACATCGAGACCGGCCGCAAGTACCGCCAGGCCATCCTCGAGGCCGGCGGCAGCCGCAGCGCCATGGACTCGTTCAAGGCCTTCCGTGGCCGCGAGCCCCAGCTTGATGCGCTGCTGCGACATCAGGGCATGGCCGAGCCCCAGCCGGCTTGATGCATCGCTGAAGCTTGCGATACTCGGGCGATGCATACGATTTACAAAATCTCACCATTGCATCGCCTGACCGGCCTTGCCCTCGTGCTCGTTGCCGCGGGCGCGATGGCGCAACCCATCTACCGCCAGGTGGACAAGAACGGCAAGGTCACTTTCTCCGACCGCGCCCCGAGCGCAAGCACCGAGCCGGCGCCGGCCGGCCAGCCGGGCTCCTCCCCGCCCTCCACCGCCAACACCGCGGGCCTGCCGTATGAACTGCGCCTGGTCTCGCAGCGCTATCCCGTCACCCTCTACAGCGGGGACGAATGCGGCCCCTGCGGGGCGGCGCGCACGCTGCTCACGACGCGCGGCATCCCGTTCGAGGAACGCACCGTCAAGAGCAACGCGGACGTCGAAGCCCTGCAGCGCCTGAGCAACCAGAATGCGTTGCCGCTGCTGACGATCGGTTCGCAGCAGCTCAAGGGCTTCTCGGACGTGGAATGGTCGCAGTACCTCGACGCGGCCGGCTATCCCAAGAGCAACAGCCTGCCCGCGGGCTACCGCAACGGCCCGGTCAGGCCGCTGGTGGCGCAGCAGGCGACGCCGGCGCCTCGCGCAGCCGAAGCGCCCGCACCTGCCGCGCAGCCCGTGGCGCCGCCGCCAGCATCGAGCGAGCCGACGCCGAGCAACCCGGCCGGCATCAAGTTCTAGGCCGCCGATGGGCCTGGGCCGAGCTTCAGGCCCCGAACTCCATCGTCTTCACACCAGCTGCGGTGCCCAGCAGGCACACGTCGGCCTTCTGATGCGCGAAGACGCCGACCGTCACCACGCCCGGCCATTGGCTCACGGTCGATTCGAAGCCCAGCGGATCGGTGATGCGCAGCCCCGTCACGTCGACGATGTGCTGGCCGTTGTCGGTGACCAGCGGCAGACCGTCCTTCTCGCGCACCTGGGCGATGCCGCCCATGGCTGCGAACTGGCGCATCACGCGCTGCGCGGCCATCGGGATCACCTCCACCGGCAGCGGGAACGCGCCCAGCACCTCCACCAGCTTGGACTCGTCGGCGATGCAGACGAACTTGCGCGACTGCGCCGCGACGATCTTCTCGCGCGTGAGCGCGGCGCCGCCGCCCTTGACCATGAAGCCGCGGTGATCGATCTCGTCGGCGCCGTCGATGTAGACCGACAGTTCCTCCACCTCGTTGCTGTCGAACACCGGAATGCCCAGCGCGCGCAGGCGCTCGGTCGAGGCGACGGAGCTGGAGACGGCGCCCTTGATCTCGTCCTTGATGGTGGCCAGCGCATCGATGAACTTGTTCACCGTCGAGCCGGTGCCCACGCCCACGATTTCGCCTTTGGCGACATAGGCCAGCGCGGCACGGCCGACCTGGGCCTTGAGTTCATCCTGGGAAAGCGGTTGGGAGGAGGTTGGGGAGGCGGGTGCGGTCATCACGGACAATCCTTGGCTCATTGAAGCCCTGAATTATCCGATGCCCCTGCTGATACCCTCCTCGCTCTACGGCCTGGCCCGCCCCTTCCTGTTCGGCTTCGATCCCGAACATGCCCATGAAATCACGCTGGACGGGCTGGCGCGCACCCAGAACACCCCCCTGGCCTGCGCCTACTCGGCACCGCGCGTCGACGACCCGGTCCAGCTCGCCGGCCTGACGTTCCCGAACCGCGTGGGCCTGGCGGCCGGCCTGGACAAGAACGCCCGCTGCATCGACGCCTTCTCCGCCATGGGCTTCGGCTTCGTCGAAGTCGGCACGGTGACGCCGAAGGCCCAGCCCGGCAACCCCAAGCCGCGCATGTTCCGCCTGCCGCAGCACGAGGCGCTGATCAACCGGCTCGGCTTCAACAACGAGGGGCTGGACGCCTTCCTGGCGAATGTGCAGAAGGCGCGTTTCCGCAAGAACGGCAGCGGAACGAAGCCGCCGATGCTGCTGGGCCTGAACATCGGCAAGAACGCCGCCACGCCGATCGAGCAAGCGGTCGACGACTACCTGGCCTGCCTCGACGGCGTTTACCCGCACGCCGACTACGTGACGATCAACATCTCGAGCCCCAACACCGCCAACCTGCGCTCGCTGCAGAGCGACGAAGCACTCGACGCCCTGCTAGGCGCGGTGGCCGAGCGGCGCGAAACGCTGGCCACGCGCCATGGCGGCAAGCGCTCGCCGCTCTTCGTGAAGATCGCGCCCGACCTCGACGAAGCGCAGGTCGCGGTGATCGCCGCCACCCTCAAGCGCCACGGCATGGACGGCGTGATCGCCACCAACACCACGCTGGCGCGCGATGCGGTCAAGGGACTGCCCCACGCAGAGGAAGCGGGCGGGCTCTCGGGCGCGCCGGTGCGCGAGGCGAGCAACCGCGTGATCGCTCAGCTGCGCGCGGCATTGGGCGCGGGCTTTCCGATCATCGGCGTGGGGGGAATCCTCAGCGGGGCCGACGCCAGGGCGAAGATCGCAGCAGGTGCGGACGTGGTGCAGATCTACACCGGCCTGATCTACCGCGGTCCGGCGCTGGTCCGCGAAGCGGCCCAGGCGCTGCTGCGCGATCGTGGCAGCAAGGCCTGAGCGCCTTCTCTTCGCGGTCTCTCAGCGCATGCGCCAGAGCACTGGCGCAATGACCGCGGCCCAACGCAGCAGGCGCCTAGGCCGGATCACCACCACGGCGGCCGCTGCGGCCACGCCCGTGGCCACCGGATGCGCCCGGGCGATGCGCAGTGCGGCGGCAGCAGCCGACTCATTGGGCGGCGGGGCCTCCGCCTCGTCCGCCGGCTGGGTCTCGCGTCCACCCTGCATCGTCTGGATGCGCTGGCGCTGGATCTCCATGCGGGCCAGCAGTTCTTCGCGCGTGCCCGGACGGCGGACGCGGCGCGGTGCCTCCTCGTCCTCCCCCGGATCCTTGCCGAGGCCGAAACGCTCCCGGGCCCAGGCCCAGTCACGCTCGAATTCCCGGCGAGCGGGCACGAAGCTGTTGGACGCGTTGCGCAGCGTCAGCAGCAGGCCGACGATGGCGGCGAGCCAGAGCACGATCCACACGCCGGCCACCGACCAGGCGGCGGTGACACGGTGAGGCGTGTCCCAGAAGTTCACCACCACCGCCACGGACAGCAAGGCCACCGTGACAGTGGTCAGCCCCAGCACGGCCAACCCGAGAAGAAGCATCAGCTTGAGCCGCTGCTTCTCGTCCTCCCAGGCCATGCGCAGCAGTTGCACCCGGTCCTCGGCCGCCAGGGCGCCCTCGGCCGCGGCGATGCGCAGCCGGCGGATGCGGCCGTTCAGTCCGAACAGGGAGAGCAGCCTCATCGGCTGGCTCCGGTCATGCCCGGGTGAACGGAAGTACTGCTGCTGCCGTACGCTCCCAGGTCAGCGGCGGCCAAGCAGCAGGCCCACCAGCACGCCGACAGCCAGTGCGGCACCGGCGATCTGCCATGGTTCGTCGTGGGCGTAGGCGTTGGCGGAGCTGGCCGCTTCGCGGGCCTTCTTGGCGGCGAGCTTGCTCTTCTCGGCCGCGAGTTCGCGTGCGATGGCCAGCTTGGTGTCGATGCGCTGGCGCAGCGCCTTGATGTGGGGAACCGAATCCAGCTCCTTGCTTGCCAGCACGCCGCGCACGTCGCTTGCAATGTCCTCGGCAGCTGCTTCAAGATTTTTGGATGCACTCATTGGAAACTTTCCTCCGTGATGACACCGGCACCGCGCCGGCGGCTTCGCGCCAGCAAGTGGCGTGCTGTCATGTTACAGGCTCGAAAGGCCCTCGGGCGCTACAGATGTGCAGACTTTGTCGCACGATGGGTATCGTCTGACATCCGAAGCCTCCTCGATCACGCTCCGGCCAGCATGCTGGCGACGTGTCGCCCGATGGCCAGGCTGCTCGTGAGGCCCGGCGACTCGATGCCGAAGAGGTTCACCAGCCCCTGCACGCCGTGCGACGCAGGCCCGTCGATCATGAAGTCGGCTGCCGGCTCGCCAGGTCCGGAAATCTTGGGACGCATGCCTGCATAGCCCGGTATGAGCGCCCCGTCCGGCAATGCGGGCCAGTACTTGCGGACCTCGGCATAGAAACCCTCGCCGCGCAAGGGATCCACCACCAGGTCGTCGGGCGAGGCCACCCACTGGACGTCGGGCCCGAACTTGGCCTGCCCACCCAGGTCGATCGTGAGATGAACGCCCAGCCCGCCCGGCTCGGGCACCGGGTAGACGAGCCGGCTGAAAGGCGCACGGCCCGACAGGGTGAAGTAGTTGCCCTTGGCGAAGTACTCCTTCGGTACCGACGATGCCGGCAGGCCCTCGAAGCGCCGGGCCAGTGCAGGAGCGCCCAGTCCCGCCGCATTGACCGCGCTGCGGCAACGCAGCACGGTGCCGTCTTCCGCCGTCAGCACGATCGCGCCATCGCCGCACTCGGCGCGCGTGATGGGCGACTTCAGCGCCAGCATGCCGCCAGCGTTCTCCAGGTCGCCCAGCAGGCTCAGCATGAGTGCGTGGCTGTCGACGATGCCGGTGCTCGGCGAATGGAGCGCCGCGACGCAATGCAGTTGCGGCTCCATGGCAATGGCCTGCTGCGCCGTGAGCAGGACCAGATCGTCCACGCCGTTGGCAGCCGCCTTCTTCTGGATGGCTTCGAGCTGCGCCGCCTGCTCGGGAGAGGTCGCCACGATCAGCTTGCCGCAGCGCTGGTGCGGCACCCCGCGCTCGGCCGCATAGGCATACAGCATCTGCTTGCCCTCCACGCAGAGTCTCGCCTTGAGCGAACCCTGGGGATAGTAGATGCCGGCATGAATGACCTCGCTGTTGCGCGAACTCGTTCCCGTGCCGATGGCACCTTCGGACTCGAGCACCAGCATCTCCCGGCCCGCGAGCGCCAACGCGCGTGCGACAGCCAGACCAACCACACCACCGCCGATGACGGCGCAATCTATTTCGTCCATCGCGCGAGCTTAGCGCGGCTCGCACCGACAGCGGCGCGCCGCGGGCTCACAGCACCGAGGGCGGCGGTTCGGGATCGGTCGGCTCGTCGGGCTGCTTTTCTGGCCCTTCGTCGGGCTCTACGGGCAGATCCGGTGAGACAGGCGGCGGAATGTCGGGATGAGTGGTCATGGCAGTGCTCCTTTCACTCAGGTTCTAAGCCACGAGGGAGAAAAGATCGACAGCACTCGGCTGCACTTGCCGTCGGCGCGTGCCGACAGTGGAGATCGAGGCTTCATGTCATGGTCATGACTGCGCTGCCGCAGTGTCGCTCGAGGGCAGCGTTACTACTTCCTGCGACTTGGGCATCGACTGCCGATGTGTTGTAGTACTGCCTCGAGCTGCCGGCGCCTTCGGCAGACAAGCGTCATCGCACCAGCCATCGCGTCATTTTCTTCAGGGAGAAAAATGTCCACCATCGATGCAAACGGGATGCTGATCGACCCCAAGGTGATCCTCCGAAGATCGCCAGGAATCGAACACGGCACCCTCTCCGGCGTGGCCGCCATCGTGATCCACCAGACCGATTCGCCCACTGCCGAATCCAGCCTCAACGGCTACCAGGTGGGCGGCAACGGCGCCCACTTCCTCATCGACAAGAACGGCCAGATCTACCAGACGGCGAGCGTCCTCGCGCGCTGCTACCACGTCGGCAAGCTCATCAAGTCGAAGTGCCTGACCATCGACAGGAGCACTTGCGACACGGGCGCCATGGCCAGGATGCTGGCGATGTCTTGGGTCAGCCAGATCAACGCGATCGACGCGCACGAGCGCGCGAAGCCCTACCCGGACCGCTATCCGGTGAACGGCGATTCGATCGGCATCGAGCTGGTCGGCATGCACATCGACGACAGGAACTACGAGGCCGTGACCGCGGCGCAGAACACTTCGCTTCAATGGCTCATCGACGTGCTGTACGCGCAGTTCAACCTCAAGCCGGAGGATGTCTACAGGCACCCGACGGTGTCATACAAGAACCCTGGCGAAGCGAGCTCGGCGATATGGAAGTGAGACTCCGTGCCCTGGGTCTCGCGGTTGGCACGATGCTCCTCGCATCCTGCGCGACGACGCGCGACACTGCGTTCAGCAACATCTACGTCGCCGACTTCCACTCGGACTCGCCGGCCACCTGCCGCAGCTCGGATGTGCCGCGCAACCACGGGCAAGCGCGGAAGTTCTTCTCGAAAGCCCGTGAGGTCGACTACAAGACGCTGCACGACAACTACGAACTGGCGCCCTGCTATGCAGAAGGCACGCTGCTGCGCCAGGGCAAGTCGTGCGACTGGCAGATCCGAGCGGGCGCGACGGGCTCGGTGCAATGCGGCGAGCAGAAGATGTACTTCGCGTGCGACGACTGCGGCGACCTGCTCGGCGACATGAAGTAGCCAGACGCGGCACGGAGAACAGCCCGCTGCGCGTTGGGCGCACAAAACAAAAAAGCGACCTGGAAATCCAGGTCGCTTTTTGATTTGGTGGGCGGTGGAGGCTTCGAACCTCCGACCCCAGCAGTGTGAATGCTGTGCTCTACCCCTGAGCTAACCGCCCTCGGCACCGCTGCTTTTTGCCTCAGTGCCTAGAAAACGTATCGCGTTCTGCGAAGCCTCAGATTATGCCATAGCTTTTCAGCTGCTTTCAAGAAACTGCAATGTTTTCGCGAAACAGCGTTCGGCCACCGCTGGATTTGTCGAGCTGGGCCAGCACGGCCTCGTGCGCGGTCAGCTCGTGCTCGGCCGCCATGATCACCGGCAGTTCGAACTGGCTCAGGTCGACGGCAACGACGGTCGTCCCCTGCACGGGCTCCGCGGCCGCCACGTCGATGAGCAGCGCATCCTGTCCGCGCGTGAGGTTGATGTAGACGTCGGCCAGCAGCTGGGCGTCGAGCTTGGCGCCGTGGAAGGTGCGGTTGGAGCGGTCGACGCCGAAGCGGTCGCACAGCGCGTCGAGCGAATTGCGCTTGCCCGGGTACACCTGCTTGGCCATCGCCAGCGTGTCGGTCACTTCGCTGACGAAGGTGCGCAGCGGCGGCAGGCCCACGCGCTCGAACTCCTTGTTGAGGAAGCCGACGTCGAACGCCGCGTTGTGGATGATGATCTCGGCGTCGCGCAGGTACTCGACGATGTCGTTGGCCAGCGTGCCGAACTTCGGCTTGTCGCGCAGGAAGTCGGTCGTCAGGCCGTGGACCTTGAGCGCGTCCTCGTGGCTCTCGCGCTCCGGGTTGAAATAGATGTGCAGGTCGTTGCCGGTGAGCTTTCGGTTGAACAGCTCCACGCAGCCGAGCTCGATGATGCGATCGCCGTTCTCGGCTGAGAGGCCGGTGGTTTCGGTGTCGAGGACGATCTGGCGACTCATGTGCTCTCCCTGCTCATCAGTGGTTTTCCTTGGCGTGGTTGATCGAGTACTTCGGGATCTCGATCGTCACATTCTCCTGCGCAAGGATCGCCTGGCAACTCAGGCGCGACTGCGGCTCCAGGCCCCAGGCGCGGTCGAGCAGGTCTTCCTCGCCCTCTTCCGCCTCGTTCAGCGAGTTGAAGCCCTCGCGCACGATCACGTGGCAGGTGGTGCAGGCGCAGCTCATCTCGCAGGCGTGCTCGATGTCGATGTGGTTGTCGAGCAGCGCCTCGCAGATCGAGGTGCCGGCGGGCGCGGTAATTTCTGCGCCTTCGGGGCAGTACTCGGGATGCGGGTAGATCTTGATCGTGGGCATGTCGTTGTTCTAGAGAGATTCGACCTTGCGCCCGGCAAGCGCGCGCGCGATGCCCGCGTTCATGCGCTGTGCGGCGAAGGCTTCCGTGTCGTCGGCCAGCTTCTTGGTCGCTGCCTCGATGGCGGCGGCGTCGCTGCCGCCCTTGGCGGCTTCGCGCAGCTGGGCCATCGATGCGTCGATGGCCGCGCGCTCTTCGTCGCTCAGCAGGTCGCCATCGGCATCGAGCGCGCTCTGCGTGGCCAGCAGCATGCGATCGGCATCGACGCGCGCCTCGACCAGTGCGCGGGCCTGCATGTCCTGCTGCGCGGTGGAGAAACTCTCCTGCAGCATGGTCGCGATCTGGTCGTCCGACAGGCCGTACGAGGGCTTGACCGCCACGCTGGCCTCGACGCCGCTGGTCTGCTCCTTGGCGCTCACGCTCAGCAGGCCGTCGGCGTCGACCGTGAAGGTCACGCGGATGCGCGCCGCACCGGCGGCCATCGGCGGAATGCCGCGCAGCGTGAAGCGCGCGAGGCTTCGGCAGTCGGCCACGAGGTCGCGCTCGCCCTGCACCACGTGCAGCGCCAGTGCGGTCTGGCCGTCCTGGTAGGTGGTGAAGTCCTGCGCCATCGCGGTCGGGATGGTCTGGTTGCGCGGCACGATGCGCTCGACGAGCCCGCCCATGGTCTCGATGCCGAGCGACAGCGGGATCACGTCGAGCAGCAGCAGTTCGCCCGCACCGTTGTTGCCGGCGAGCTGGTTGGCCTGGATGGCGGCGCCCAGCGCCACAACTTCGTCAGGGTTCAGGTTCACCAGCGGCTCGCGGCCGAAGAAATCGGCCACCGCGCGGCGAACCTGCGGCATGCGCGTGGAGCCGCCAACCAGAACGATGCCCTTCAGTTCTTCCGCCTTGAGCTTCGCGTCGCGCAGCGCCTTTCGCACGGCAGCAATGGTGCGATCGGTGAGCGATTGGGTGGCCGAGTAGAACTGCTCGCGCGTGACGTCGAGCGAAACCGTCTTGCCTGCGACTTCGGCCTTGAACACGACCGTCTCCGAATCGGTCAGCGCCTCTTTCGCGGCACGGGCGGCCACGAGCAGCGCGGCCTTGTCGGCGTCGCTGGCGGCTTGCACGCCCGTCTGCGCAAGCACGAAATCCGTCAGCGCATGGTCGTAGTCGTCGCCGCCGAGGGCCGAGTCGCCGCCAGTGGCGATCACCTCGAACACGCCCTGCGTGAGACGCAGGATCGAGATGTCGAAGGTGCCGCCGCCCAGGTCGTACACCGCGTAGACGCCTTCGCTCGCGTTGTCCAGGCCGTAGGCGATGGCCGCGGCCGTCGGCTCGCTGATCAGGCGCAGCACGTTGAGGCCGGCGAGCTGCGCGGCGTCCTTGGTCGCCTGGCGCTGGCCTTCGTCGAAGTACGCCGGCACGGTGATGACGGCGCCGTAGAGCTCGTCGTCGAAGGTGTCTTCCGCGCGGAAGCGCAGCGTGGCAAGGATCTCGGCACTGATCTCGACCGGCGACTTCTCGCCCGCGAGCGTCTGCACCTTGACCATGCCGCCGTCGCCGCTGCCGATGCGGTACGACATCGACTCGCGGTTCGCGATGTCGGCCAGCCCGCGGCCCATCAGGCGCTTCACCGAGGTGATGGTGTTGGCCGGGTCCTGCGCGCGCGCAGCCAGCGCGTCGTACCCGATCTGGCGGCGATCGCCTTCGAGGTAGCGCACCGCCGAAGGCAGCAGCAGGCGTCCCTGGTCGTCGGGCAGGCATTCGGCCACGCCGTTGCGCACCGAGGCGACCAGCGAGTGCGTGGTGCCCAGGTCGATGCCGACTGCGATGCGGCGCTGATGCGGATCGGGCGCCTGGCCGGGTTCTGAAATCTGGAGAAGAGCCATGCGTCTATTGTCCCAACTGATCGAACTTGGCTTCGACGTCCTGTGCGAAGCGCTCAATGAACATGAGGGCTCTCACCTGCTTGGCTGCGGCGGGGTAATCGCCCTTCTCGTCGATGAGCCAGTCGAGCGACGACAGCGCCTGCGTGCGGCCGGCCTCCACCTCCGCATGGAGCTTTTCGAGCGAAGCGATGTCAGCCACCTCGTCGAGCGACTCGCGCCACTCCATCTGCTGCATCAGGAACTCGGGCGGCATCGTCGTGTTGTTCTCGGCGTCGAGCGGCGCGCCGTTCAGCTCGCAGATGTAGCTGGCGCGCCGGATCGGGTCCTTCAGCCGCTGGTAGGCCTCGTTGATGCGCACCGACCACTGCATGGCCACGCGCTGCGCCGCAGCGCCCTGCGCGGCGAAGCGGTCCGGGTGGGCCTCGCGCTGCAGTTCCTTCCAGCGCGCGTCGAGCACCTCGCGTTCCTGCGCGAAGGTCGCCGGGACGGCGAACAGTTGAAAGTCGGTGTCGTTCAGGTTCATGGCAAGAAAAAACCGCCAGCACATGACGTGTTGGCGGCCATGGTCGCAGTCAGCGACGGCGCATCAGCTCAGATGCGGAAGCTTTCCCCGCAGCCGCAGCGGTCGCGTTCGTTGGGGTTGTTGAACTTGAAGCCCTCGTTCAGGCCCTCGCGCACGAAGTCGAGCTGCGTACCGTCGATATAGGCAAGGCTCTTCGGATCGACCAGCACCTTCACGCCGTGGTCTTCGAAGACCACGTCTTCCGGCGCCAGTTCGTCCACGTACTCGAGCTTGTAGGCCAGGCCCGAGCAACCCGTGGTCTTCACGCCCAGCCGCACACCCACCCCCTTGCCCCTCTTGCCGAGGTAGCGGGTGACGTGTCGGGCAGCGGCTTCTGTCAGCGTGACGGCCATGTCAGTGGACAGCTTCGGCAGCGGCACCGGTTTCGGTCTTCGCGCCGTGCTTGGCCTTGTAGTCGTTCACCGCTGCCTTGATGGCGTCTTCCGCCAGGATGGAGCAGTGGATCTTCACCGGCGGCAGTGCCAGCTCCTCGGCGATCTGCGCGTTCTTGAGCGCAGCCGCTTCGTCGAGCGTCTTGCCCTTGACCCATTCGGTCACGAGCGACGACGAGGCGATGGCCGAGCCGCAGCCGTAGGTCTTGAAGCGTGCGTCTTCGATCACGCCGGTTTCGGGGTTGACCTTGATCTGCAGCTTCATCACGTCGCCGCAGGCCGGTGCGCCGACCATGCCGGTGCCGACGGAGTCGTCGCCCTTTTCGAAGGAGCCGACGTTGCGCGGGTTCTCGTAGTGGTCGATGACCTTGGAAGAATATGCCATGGTGTACCTCTCAAACTTTGTTCAATCGTGGTGCCTGGTGCGGGCCTGACCTGTCGTTTCCCGGGTCAGTGGGCCGACCACTGGATCGTGCTGATGTCGACGCCGTCCTGGAACATCTCCCACAGGGGGCTCAGCTCGCGCAGCTTGGCAACGTTGTGCTTGATGGTCGAAATGGCGTAGTCGATTTCTTCTTCGGTCGTGAAGCGGCCGATGGTCATGCGCAGGCTGCTGTGGGCCAGCTCGTCGCTGCGGCCCAGGGCGCGCAGCACGTAGCTGGGCTCGAGGCTGGCCGAGGTGCAGGCCGAACCCGACGACACCGCCAGGCCCTTGATGCCCATGATCAGCGACTCGCCCTCGACGTAGTTGAAGCTCATGTTCAGGTTGTGCGGCACGCGGTGCTCGAGGTCGCCGTTGATGAACACCTGCTCGATGTCCTTCAGGCCGTCGAGCAGGCGCTTCTGCAGGCGGCGTGCGTGTTCGATGTCCTTGTGCATCTCCAGCTTGGCGATGCGGTAGGCCTCGCCCATGCCGACGATCTGGTGCGTGGGCAGCGTGCCCGAGCGCATGCCGCGCTCATGGCCACCACCGTGCATCTGCGCTTCCAGGCGCACGCGCGGCTTGCGTCGCACGAACAGCGCGCCGATGCCCTTGGGGCCGTAGGTCTTGTGCGAAGCCAGGCTCATCAGGTCGATGGGCAGCTTCGTGACGTCGATGTCGATCTTGCCGGTGGCCTGGGCAGCGTCGACGTGGAAGACGATGCCCTTCTCGCGGCAGATGTTGCCGATGGAGACCACATCCTGGATCACGCCGATTTCGTTGTTCACGAAGAGCACGCTGACCAGGATGGTGTCGGGACGGATCGCCGCCTTGAACTTCTCCAGGTCGACGAGCCCGTTTTCCTCGACGTCGAGGTAGGTGACCTCGAAGCCCTGGCGCTCCAGTTCGCGCATGGTGTCGAGCACTGCCTTGTGCTCGGTCTTCAGGGTGATGAGGTGCTTGCCCTTGCCTTTGTAGAAATTGGCCGCGCCCTTGAGGGCGAGGTTGATCGACTCCGTGGCGCCCGAGGTCCAGACGATCTCGCGCGGGTCGGCGTTGATCAGCTCCGCCACCTGGCCGCGCGCCTTCTCGACCGCCTCTTCAGCCTCCCAGCCCCATGCGTGGCTGCGCGACGCCGGGTTGCCGAAGTGCTCGCGCAACCAGGGAATCATGGCGTCGACCACACGAGGGTCGACCGGCGTGGTCGCGCCGTAATCGAGATAGATCGGGAAATGAGGAGTTACGTCCATGGCTGGCTCGTGCTGGCGTGGGGGTTGTTCTTTGATCTGGGCTGCTCAGGCTGGCGCCCGAAGGCGCCGCCGGGACTCTGACTCGGCGCTATCAGGACTTGGCGAAAGCGTTCCCGAGCGCGAACACCGAATTCGGCGCGTTCACGCGAATCGGCTTGACCACCGGCTGCGCGGAGATCGCGCGCTTGACGACCGGCTTGTTCTCGATCTGCACGCCCTTGGCGATCTGGTCGTCGACCAGCTTCTGCAGCGTGACGGAGTCGAGGAACTCGACCATGCGCTGGTTCAGCGAGGCCCAGAGCTCGTGGGTCATGCAACGGCCGGCTTCGCCGAGGCAGTTTTCCTTGCCGCCGCACTGGGTGGCATCGATGGGTTCGTCGACGGAGACGATGATGTCGGCCACGGTGATGTCCGCGGCCTTGCGGCCGAGACTGTAGCCGCCGCCGGGGCCACGGGTCGACTCGACCAGCTCGTGGCGGCGCAGCTTGCCGAACAGCTGTTCGAGGTACGACAGCGAGATCTGCTGCCGCTGGCTGATCGCGGCCAGCGTGACCGGACCGGTGTTCTGACGCAACGCCAGATCGATCATGGCTGTGACCGCAAAACGGCCTTTGGTAGTGAGACGCATCGCAAGCTCCTTCAAGTGCTTACCGTTGAAACGACACCTTGGTCCAGGACCGCGGTGACTTCGTCTCCGCCCTGCCCGGCCCCTGACGCTGGTGAACCAGTCGGTAGGAGTCGGTCCTTCATCGCGAAGTTCTTCTGGTTGTTGTTGAGTATTTCGCTCAAGTATAACAGAAGGCCCCGAGGTCTGCTCGGGTAAACCCCAGCGCGGCCCGATCCGGGCTTGAAGACGTTCGCGCTACTTCCCGATGCTGACGATGTTGTCGCCGCCGGAAGCCCCGAAAGCCTGCTCCCGAAGCAGGGCCAGCTGGTCGCGGACGCGGGCCGCCTTCTCGAACTCGAGATTGCGGGCGTGCTCCAGCATCTGCTTTTCGAGCCGCTTGATCTCCCGGGAGATGTCCTTCTCGCTCATGTCCTCGACCTTGGCGCGTTCCAGGTCGAGCTTGGCGGCCTCCTTGCCGCTCTTTTCGCTGTAGACGCCGTCGATCAGGTCGCGCACCTGCTTGACGATGCTTCGCGGCGTGATGCCGTTGGCCTCGTTGTACGCGATCTGGCGGGCGCGGCGGCGTTCGGTTTCGTCGATGGCCTTCTTCATCGAGTCGGTCATCCTGTCGGCGTAGAGGATCGCCTTGCCGTTCAGGTTCCGCGCGGCGCGGCCGATGGTCTGGATCAGCGAGCGCTCCGCGCGCAGGAAGCCTTCCTTGTCGGCATCGAGGATCGCCACCAGCGACACCTCCGGAATGTCCAGCCCCTCGCGCAGCAGGTTGATGCCCACCAGCACGTCGAATGTGCCCAGCCGCAGGTCGCGCAGGATCTCCACCCGCTCCACCGTATCGACGTCGCTGTGCAGGTAGCGCACCTTCACGCCGTTGTCGCCCAGGTAGTCGGTCAGCTGCTCGGCCATGCGCTTGGTCAGCGTGGTGATCAGCACCCGCTCGTTCTTCTCGACGCGCGTGCGGATCTCGCCCAGCACGTCGTCGACCTGGTGGGTGGCGGGACGCACCTCGACCTCGGGGTCGATCAGGCCGGTGGGCCGCACCAGCTGCTCGACCACGTTGCCGGCATGGTCCTTCTCGTACTGCGCCGGCGTGGCCGACACGAAGATGCACTGCCGCACGCGGGCCTCGAACTCCTCCAGCTTGAGCGGCCGGTTGTCCAGGGCGCTCGGCAGGCGGAAGCCGTACTCGACCAGCGTGAGCTTGCGCGCGCGGTCGCCGTTGTACATGCCGCCGAGCTGGCCGACCATCTGGTGGCTCTCGTCGAGGAACATCAGGGCGTCCTTCGGCAGGTAGTCGGTCAGCGTGGGGGGCGGATCGCCCGGGGCGGCGCCCGAAAGGTGCCGCGTGTAGTTCTCGATGCCCTTGCAGTGACCGATTTCCGACAGCATCTCCAGGTCGAAGCGCGTGCGCTGCTCCAGCCGCTGCGCCTCCACCAGCTTGCCGGCGCCGACCAGTTCCTTGAGCCGCTCGGCCAGTTCGATCTTGATGGTCTCCACCGCCGCCAGCACCTTGTCGCGCGGCGTCACGTAGTGGCTCGACGGGTACACGGTGAAGCGCGGGACCTTCTGCCGGATGCGCCCGGTCAGCGGGTCGAAGAGCTGCAGCGACTCGATCTCGTCGTCGAACAGCTCGAATCGGATCGCCAGCTCGCTGTGCTCGGCCGGAAACACGTCGATGGTGTCGCCGCGCACCCGGAACGTGCCGCGCGCGAAGTCCTGCTCGTTGCGCGTGTACTGCATGCGGATCAGCTGCGAGATGAGGTCGCGCTGGCCGACCTTGTCGCCGACGCGGGCAATCAGCCGCATCTCCATGTAGTCCTCGGGGGTACCGATGCCGTAGATCGCGCTCACCGTGGCCACGATGACCGTGTCGCGCCGCTCCAGCACGCTTTTTGTGGCTGACAGGCGCATCTGCTCGATGTGCTCGTTGATCGACGAGTCCTTCTCGATGAACAGGTCGCGCTGGGGCACGTAGGCCTCGGGCTGGTAGTAGTCGTAGTAGCTGACGAAGTACTCCACGGCGTTCTTGGGGAAGAACTCGCGGAACTCGCTGTACAGCTGCGCCGCGAGTGTCTTGTTGGGCGCGAACACGATGGCGGGACGGCCCATGCGGGCGATCACGTTGGCCATGGTGAAGGTCTTGCCCGAGCCGGTCACGCCCAGCAGGGTCTGGAACGACTCGCCGTCCTTCACGCCCTCCACCAGCCCCTCGATGGCCGCGGGCTGGTCGCCGGCAGGCGGATAGGGCTGGTAGAGCTCGAAGGGCGAGCCGGGAAATTTGACGAATTCGCCCTGTTTCGCCGGCCCGATCGGGTCGAGTTTCTTCAGGTCTGCTATGGCTTCGTTGTTCTCTGGCATGGCTGTTCCCGACAGGTGGCGCTCGCGCCGGTAAAATTCAAGGCAACCGGAAAGCATAAAGCCTCATCCGGTTGCAGCGCAGCTTTCATCCCAAAGGACCTTTCCATGTCTATGTTCACCGCGGTCGAAATGGCACCGCGCGACCCGATCCTCGGCCTCAACGAACAATTCGCAGCCGACACCAACCCCAACAAGGTCAATCTCGGCGTCGGCGTCTATTACGACGACAACGGCAAGCTGCCCCTGCTGCAGTGCGTGCAGGCGGCCGAGCAGAACATGATGAAAGCGCCCACCGCGCGCGGCTACCTTCCCATCGACGGCATCGCCGCCTACGACAACGCCGTCAAGGCGCTGGTCTTCGGTGCCGACAGCGAACCCGTCACCTCCGGCCGCGTCGCCACCATCCAGGCCATCGGCGGCACGGGCGGCCTGAAGGTCGGCGCCGACTTCCTGAAGAAGCTCAACCCCAACGCCAAGGTGCTGATCAGCGACCCGAGCTGGGAAAACCACCGCGCGCTCTTCACCAACGCCGGCTTCGAAGTCGAGAGCTACCCCTACTACGACGCCGCCAAGCGCGGCATCAACTTCGACGGCATGCTGGCCGCGCTCAACGCAGCTCCCGCCGGCACCATCGTCGTGCTGCACGCCTGCTGCCACAACCCGACCGGCTACGACATCACCCCGGCCCAGTGGGACCAGGTGGTCGCCGCCGTCAAGGCCAAGGGCCTGGTGCCCTTCCTCGACATGGCCTACCAGGGCTTCGGCTACGGCCTGAAAGAAGACGGCGCGGCCGTCGCCAAGTTCGTGGCTGCCGGCCTGACCTTCTTCGTCTCGACCTCGTTCTCCAAGAGCTTCAGTCTCTACGGCGAGCGCGTCGGCGCCCTGTCGGTGCTGTGCGAGAACAAGGAAGAAGCCGCCCGCGTGCTGTCGCAGCTCAAGATCGCCATCCGCACCAACTACAGCAACCCGCCCACGCACGGCGGCGCCGTGGTGGCCGCAGTGCTCGGCAACCCCGAGCTGCGCACCCTCTGGGAGAAGGAACTGGGCGAGATGCGCGTGCGCATCAAGGCCATGCGCCAGGCGCTGGTCGACGGCCTGAAGGCTGCCGGCGTGAAGGAAGACATGAGCTTCATCACCACCCAAATCGGCATGTTCAGCTACTCGGGCCTCACCAAGGACCAGATGGTGCGCCTGCGCAGCGAGTTCGGCGTGTACGGCACCGACACCGGCCGCATGTGCGTGGCCGCGCTCAACAGCAAGAACATCGAGCACGTCTGCGCTTCGATCGCCAAAGTCATCTAGGTGACAGCAATGTGTGAGGGAATCCGCCACGGGCGACGATTCCTTCACACTCTTTCCCGGAAGAGCCCCGGCGGCGAGTGAATGTAGGGGTTAGGCCTCCTGCAACGCAGCGGATGCGCTGATATATTGCGCCGCAACATTCCACTCCAAGACCTCCGATGCTCTATCAACTCTACGAAGCCCAGCGTTCCCTGATGGAGCCGTTTGCGGACTTCGCACAGGCGGCCTCCAAGCTCTACAGCCCTGGTGCCGTGTGGGGCCAGCTTCCGATCTCCCAGCGCATGGCCGCGAGCTACGACCTGCTTTACCGCCTGGGCAAGGACTACGAGAAGCCCGAGTTCAACATCAAGTCGGTCAAGGTCGATGGCGCGGAAGTGGTGATCCAGGAGGTCGTCGAGTTCGACAAACCCTTCTGCGAGCTGCGCCGCTTCAAGCGCTTCACGGACGATCCGCACACCCTCAAGACGCTCAAGAGCCAGCCCGTGGTGCTGATCGTGGCGCCCCTGTCGGGCCACTACGCCACGCTGCTGCGCGACACCGTGCGCACCATGCTGCAGGATCACAAGGTCTACATCACCGACTGGAAGAACGCACGCATGGTGCCGCTCGCCGAAGGCGAGTTCCACCTCGACGACTACGTCAACTACGTGCAGGAATTCATCCGCCGCCTGCAGGCCGAATACGGCAACTGCCACGTGGTGAGCGTGTGCCAGCCGACCGTGCCGGTGCTCGCGGCCGTCTCGCTCATGGCCAGCCGCGGCGAGGCCCTGCCGCTCACCATGACGATGATGGGCGGCCCCATCGACGCTCGAAAGTCGCCCACCGCGGTGAACAACCTCGCGATGAACAAGAGCTTCGAGTGGTTCGAGAACAACGTGATCTATCGCGTGCCGCAAGGCTTCCCTGGCGAGGGCCGCAGGGTGTATCCGGGCTTCCTGCAGCACACCGGCTTCGTGGCGATGAACCCCGACCGCCACGCCAGCAGTCACTACGACTACTTCAAGAACCTGATCAAGGGCGACGACGCCAGCGCCGAGGCCCACCGCAAGTTCTACGACGAGTACAACGCCGTGCTCGACATGGACGCCGATTACTACCTCGAGACCATTCGCACGGTGTTCCAGGAGTTCGACCTGGTCAACGGCACGTGGGATGTGCGCAACCCCAAGGGCCAGCTGGAGCGCGTGCGCCCGCAGGACATCCGCTCGACCGCCCTGCTCACCGTCGAAGGCGAGCTCGACGACATCTCGGGCTCGGGCCAGACCGAGGCCGCGCACAGCCTGTGCACCGGCATCGCGAACGACAAGCGCGAGCACTACGAGGTCAAGGGTGCCGGCCACTACGGCATCTTCAGCGGCCGCCGCTGGCGCGAACTGGTCTACCCCAAGATGCTGAAGTTCATCGCCGCCAATGACCAGCCGCAAAGCCGCGCCAGCAGCCGCGGCGGCCTGGGCGCCGAAGACACCGTCAAGCCCGGGCGCAGGATTCCCGCTTCGGTCGCCGCCAAGAAGGCGCCGGCGAAGAAGACCGCCACCGTGGCGGCGAAGAAGCGCGCCGCCTCCTGAGGCGGCCGCGCATCGACGACAACATCAGGTGAACGGGCTCGCCGCACGCATCAACGACGCACTGCCTCAGACGCAGTGCACACGTTGCGGCTACCCGGATTGCGCAGGCTACGCGCAGGCCGTGGCCGACGGCGAGGCCGGCATCAACCAGTGCCCGCCGGGCGGCGCCGAAGGCATAGAGCGGCTCTCCCGCATCACCGGCCGCCCGGCCCTGCCCCTCGATCCCCAGTTCGGCATCGAAGGTCCGCGCGCCATGGCCGTGATCGACGAGGCCTGGTGTATCGGCTGCACGCTGTGCCTCGACGCCTGCCCCACCGACGCCATCGTGGGCATCAACAAGCGCATGCACACGGTGATCGAAGCCCATTGCACGGGCTGCGAGCTGTGCATTCCGGTCTGCCCCGTCGATTGCATCTCGCTCGAGGTCGAGACGCCGGGCCGCAGCGGCTGGCAGGCCTGGTCGGCCGAGCAGGCCGACAGCGCACGCGCCCGCTACGAGGTGCACGGCAGGCACCGCAACACCGACGCCCGCCTTGCCGAAACAGCCCCCGAAGCCGAAGCCCCCCAGGACGCCGACGCCCGCAAGCGCTCCATCGTCGAGGCCGCCCTGGCGCGCGCCCGCGCCTCCTCCCTGCAGCGACGCCCTCCCGCAGGCAAAGCATGACGCTCGACACCCTGCTGATCTACGTCGTCGCCTCGCTGGCGCTGGCCCTGATTCCCGGGCCGACGATGCTGCTGGCGCTGTCCAACGGCATCGAAGGCGGCATGCGCCGCGCGAGCTGGGGCATCGCGGGAGCGTCGCTGGGCAGCAGCACGCTGATCGCGGTCGTGGCGCTCGGGCTGGGGTCGCTGCTGGCGGCCTCCGAATGGCTCTTCAATGCCATCCGCGTGGCCGGCGTGGCCTATCTGGTTTGGCTGGGCATCAAGCTCTGGCGCAGCGAGGCGACCGACCTGCGCACCGCGCTGGCCAGGTCGCCGCTCGAAGCGCGGCCGCACGGGCGCATCGCCCTCCTGCGCAGCCTCGCGGTGGCGCTGTCGAACCCGAAGACGGTGCTGTTCTTCGCGGCCTTCCTGCCGCAGTTCGTCGACATCACGAAGCCGCAGGGCCCGCAGTACCTGCTGCTGGGCGCGGTGTTCGTCTCGCTCGACACCTGCGTGATGCTGGCCTACGCGGGCGCCGGCACGCAGGCCGTGCGGTTCCTCTCGCAGCGTGGCATCCGGCTGATGAACCGCGGCTGCGCGGCCGGCATGTGGCTGCTGGCCGCCACGCTGGCCGTGTGGCGCCGTCCCGGCTTGTAACAAGTTCTCCCCCAGGCTTCGCGCACTTCGTGTCGCTGCGCCAGCCCCTTCCGGGGGCAACACCTGCGGCCTGGCAAAGCCGGCTCCGCGGTGTTCCTGGCAATCCCGGTTCAACCTCTGCGCTTGAAGAGCATCAGCAGCACGCCGGCCAGCACCACGGCCACGGCGTACCACTCGAAGCGCGTGACGGCCTCGTTGGCGATCCACACGCCCAGCAGCATCGCGATCACCGGGTTGACGAAGGTGTAGCTCGCGGCCAGGGCGGCCGGCGCACGCGCCAGCAGCACCATGTAGGCATTGAAGGCGATCAGCGAGCCGAACACCACCAGGTAGACCCAGGCGGCAAGCGCCTCGGGCCGAGGCGGCCAGCTCATGGTCTCACCCGAGACGGCCGCCAGCCCCATCAGCACCACGCCACCGCAGAGCATCTCGCTCGCGAAGCCCATCGCGCCGGGCGCGAGCGGCAGGCTGCGCTGGCTCAGCACGCTGCCCAGCGACCAGCAGGCGGTGGCGATGCAGATCGCCACCAGCCCCTCGGGCGACGCGCGGAAGCCGCTGCCCTGCGTGAGCATCAGCACGCCGACGAGGCCGAGCGCGATGCCGGCTGCTTCCAGCTTCGACGGCTTCACGCCCCATATCAGGTTGAGCAGCGCGATCAGCAGCGGAATCACCGCGATGAACGCCACCACCAGCCCCGAGCCGATCGACACCTCGGCGTAGGCCGTTCCGCCCATGCCGCCGCCCAGCATCAGCGCGCCGATGATCAGGGCGTTGCGCCACTGCGCGAGCGACGGCCACGGCGCCCCGCGCCAGCGCATCCAGGCCGCGAGCAGCGCGCCCGCGAACAGGAAGCGCGAGCCCATCTGCAGGAAAGGCGGGAAGCTGATCAGCGCGTACTTGATCGCGAGGTACGTGGAGCCCCACACCAGCCACGTGGCGGCGAGGCAGAGCCACAGCAGCGGCGGCAGCCCTGGCCGGGCGGCGCCGGGCGAGGCGTGTGCGGGAGAAGCGAGGGTCGGCATCGAGGTGTCTCTTCTTGTCTTTGGGTCTTGGCGCCCGATGTCGGGTTGGTCTCGGGGCGTCGGTCATGGTATGAAAGCCGACCCGGCGCAGCCATGCATGTTTCATGGTTCTGCGCTCTTCCCACCGTCGATTTGAAGGAGTTGCATGGACTTCGCCTTGAACCCCGCCCTGGACGCCCACGACACCCGCATCCTTGCCGAACTCCAGGCCGACGCGCGCCTGACCATGGCCGAACTGGGCCGTCGCGTGCACCTGAGCCAGCCGGCCGTGACCGAGCGCGTGAAGAAGCTGGAGGCCGCCGGCGTCATCAGCGGCTACCGCGCCACCGTCAACCTCGGCAAGCTGGGCTACGGCATCCGCGCCATCATCCGCGTCGGCCGTGCCGACTACGACCTGGTCGTGAAGCTCGTGCAGGAGACGCCCGAATGCGTCAATGCCTACAACGTGACCGGCGAGGACAGCTGGATCCTCGAGATCGCGGTGATCGACGTGAGCCACCTCGACGCGGTGGTCACCAAGTTCTGCATCCTGACCGAGACGGCGACCTCGATCATCCTGAACCCGGCGCGCGAGCACCAGCCGATGCTGCCGCCGCGCAGTTCGGACGTGAAGCCGCCCATCAGGAAGATCGTCAACGCGTAGCGGCCAGCGCGCCGAAGGCCGCCACCACCTCGGGCGGCGCCTGCACCATCTCGATGAGCACGCCCTCGCCCGCGATCGGGAACTCGTCGTTCGCCTTCGGGTGCAGGAAGCAGATGTCGAAGCCCGCCGCACCTTTCCGGATGCCGCCCGGCGCGAAGCGCACTCCCTGGGCAGTGAGCCATTCGACAGCCCTGGGCAGGTCGTCGATCCACAGGCCCACGTGGTTCAGCGGCGTCGTGTGGACGGCGGGTTTCTTCTCGGGGTCCAGCGGCTGCATCAGGTCGACCTCGACCTTGAACGGGCCCGCGCCCATCGCGCAGATGTCCTCGTCGACGTTCTCGCGCTCGCTCTTGAAGGTGCCAGTGACCTCGAGCCCCAGCATGTCGACCCACAGCTTCTGCAGCCGCAGCTTGTCGGGCCCTCCGATGGCGATCTGCTGGATGCCCAGCACCTTGAAGGGACGCTCGGTGACGGCGGTCATGCTGCACACCCTTCCGCCTGCTCCTGCACCTGGCGCGAATTCAGGCCGAGCTTGCGCAGCAGCACCGTGTCGGCCTCGACGTCGGGGTTGCCGGTGACGAGCAGCTTGTCGCCGTAGAAGATCGAATTGGCACCCGCCATGAAGCACAGCGCCTGCACCGCATCGCCCATCTGCTGGCGGCCGGCGGACAGACGCACGCGCGCGGTCGGCATCGTGATGCGCGCGACGGCGATCATGCGCACGAAGTCGAAGGGATCGACCGGCTCCGAGTCGGCCAGCGGCGTGCCGGGCACGCGCACCAGGCTGTTGATGGGGACCGATTCCGGGTACGGATTCAGGTTGGCCAGCTGCGCGATCAGCCCTGCGCGGTGCACCGGCTGCTCGCCCATGCCGACGATGCCGCCGCAGCACACGCTGATGCCGGCGCTGCGCACGTTGGCCAGCGTGTCGAGACGGTCCTGGTAGGTGCGCGTGTCGACCACGTCGGTGTAGTACTCGGGCGCAGTGTCGAGGTTGTGGTTGTAGTAGTCGAGGCCGGCGGCCTTGAGCTGGTGCGCGTGGTGCGGCTCCAGCATGCCCAGCGTGGCGCAGGTCTGCATGCCGAGGCCTTTGACGGCCTCGACGAGCACGGCGACCTTCTCGACGTCGCGGTCCTTCGGTGCGCGCCATGCGGCGCCCATGCAGAAGCGCGTGGCACCGGCGTCCTTGGCTGCCTGCGCGGCGCGGACCACCTCTTCGACCTCCATGAGCTTCTGCGCCTTCACGCCGGTGTCGAACTCGGCCGACTGCGGGCAGTAGCCGCAGTTCTCGGGGCAGCCGCCGGTCTTCACCGACAGCAGCGTGGCCAGCTCGATGTCGCCTTCGGGGAAATGCTGGCGGTGCACGGTCTGCGCCTCGAACAGCAATTCCATCAGCGGCTTGTCGAGCAGCGCCTGGATCGCCTCGACGGACCACGGACCTTGCGGCGTCGCGATCTTCGCGGGCCGGTGGAGCGTGACTGCTTGTTGGAAGTCGTTGGCACCCATCAGTTGAACTCCAGAATGATCTGATCGACGGCGAGCGATTCGCCCTTGTTCGCCGAAATCTTGCCCACCACGCCGTCCTGCGCAGCAAACAGCACGTTCTCCATCTTCATGGCTTCGATGACGGCCAGCTTCTCGCCGGCGCGCACCTGCTGCCCCGGCTGCACCGACACCTCCACCAGCAGCCCCGGCATCGGCGACATCAGGAACTTGCTGAGGTCCGGCGGCGCCTTGTACGGCATGAGCTCGAGCAGCCGCGCGCCCAGCGGTGACAGCACCATCGCCTCGATCTGCGTGCCGTCGTGCGACACGCGCAGCGCCAGCGGGCTCTTGCCCGCGCCGCGCTCCACCTGCGCCGTGAAGGGCTTGTCGTTGGCGATGCCCTGCACGCGGATCGCACCCAGGGTGGAGTTGCTGTCGATCTTGTAGGTCTTGCCGTCCACGGTCACCGAGCTCGCGCCGGTCTTGCCGTGGAAGTCGGTCACCGAGACCGGGTGATGCACATGCTTGCCTTCGGGCCCCAGCTCGACCACCACGAACTGCTCGCCCACCTTCACGCCGTGCCCTTCGAGCTGCCCGCTGATGCCCGACGCCCGCGCGCGGTAGCGGCGATGCACGTAGGCCGCCAGCGCGACCAGGAACGAGGGGTCGGCGTGCGGCACGTCCTCGGCGTGGAAGCCCTTGCCGTAGTGCTCGGCGATGAAGCCGGTGTTGAAGTCGCCCGAGACGAACTTCGGATGCGCCAGCAGTGCCGCCTGGAACGGGATGTTGCTGCTGATGCCGCGGATCACGAAGCCGTTGAGCGCCTCGCGCATGCGGGCGATCGCATGCTGGCGGTCCTTTCCGTGCACGATGAGCTTGGCGATCATCGAGTCGTAGTACATCGGGATCTCGCCGCCCTCGTACACGCCGGTGTCCACGCGCACGCCGTTCAGGTGCTGCGTGTCGCTCGCGAACATGGTCTCGCCCGGCGGCTGGAACTTCACCAGCCGGCCGGTGGAAGGCAGGAAGTTGCGGAACGGGTCCTCGGCATTGATGCGGCACTCGATGGCCCAGCCCTCGCGCTTCACCTGCTCCTGCGTCAGCGGCAGCTTCTCGCCGGCGGCCACGCGGATCATCAATTCGACCAGGTCGAGGCCGGTGATGCACTCCGTCACCGGGTGCTCCACCTGCAGGCGGGTGTTCATCTCGAGGAAATAGAAGCTCTGGTCCTTGCCGACCACGAACTCCACCGTGCCCGCGCTCTGGTACTTCACCGCCTTGGCCAGCGCCACGGCCTGCTCGCCCATCGCCTTGCGCGTGGCGTCGCTGATGAAGGGCGACGGCGCCTCCTCGATCACCTTCTGGTGGCGGCGCTGGATGGAGCACTCGCGCTCGTTCAGGTAGATGACATTGCCGTGCGAGTCGCCCAGCACCTGGATCTCGATGTGGCGCGGCTCCTCGACGAACTTCTCGATGAACACGCGGTCGTCGCCGAAGCTGTTGCGCGCCTCGTTGCGGCAGGAGGTGAAGCCCTCGAAGGCCTCCTTGTCGTTGAAGGCCACGCGCAGACCCTTGCCGCCGCCGCCGGCCGAGGCCTTGATCATCACCGGGTAGCCGATGTCCTTGGCGATCTCGACCGCACGCTCCGCCGTCTCGATGGCGTCGTTCCAGCCCGGAATGGTGTTGACCTTGGCCTCGTTCGCGAGCTTCTTGGAGGCGATCTTGTCGCCCATGGCCGCGATCGAGTAGTGCTTGGGCCCGATGAAGGCGATGCCCTCTTCCTCGACCTGCCGCGCGAAGGCTTCGTTCTCCGACAGGAAGCCATAGCCCGGGTGCACGGCCTCGGCGCCGGTCTTCTTGCAGGCCGCGATGATGCGATCGGCCTGCAGGTAACTCTCGCGGCTGGGCGCGGCGCCGATGTGCACCGCCTCGTCGGCGAGCTCGACGTGGCGGGCCTCCTTGTCGGCGTCGGAATAGACGGCGACGGTGAGGATGCCCATCTTCTTGGCCGTCTGAATCACACGGCAGGCGATCTCACCGCGGTTGGCAATCAGGATTTTCTTGAACATGCTATTTACGTCCAATGTCTTTCAAGGGAACACCGCGGCGCCGGCTTTGCCGGGCCGCCGGTGTCGCCCCCGGTAGGGGGTTGGCGAAGCGACACGAAGTGCGCGAAGACTGGGGGCGAGCCATTTAGAGCGGAATGTTCCCGTGCTTGCGCCACGGGTTCTCGAGCTTCTTCTCGCGCAGCATCACCAGCGAGCGGCAGATGCGCTTGCGCGTCTCGTGCGGGAGGATCACGTCGTCGATGTAGCCGCGCGCGCCCGCCACGTAGGGGTTGGCGAAGCGGGCCTTGTACTCGGCCTCGCGGGCGGCGAGCTTCTCGGGGTCGTTCTTGTCCTCGCGGAAGATGATCTCCACCGCGCCCTTGGCGCCCATCACCGCGATCTCGGCGCGCGGCCAGGCCAGGTTGACGTCGCCGCGCAGGTGCTTGGAGGCCATCACGTCATAAGCGCCGCCGTAGGCCTTGCGAGTGATGACGGTGATCTTCGGCACCGTGCATTCCGCGTACGCGTAGAGCAGCTTGGCGCCGTGCTTGATGATGCCGCCGTACTCCTGGCCGGTGCCGGGCATGAAGCCGGGCACGTCGACGAAGGTGACGACAGGGATGTTGAAGGCATCGCAGAAGCGCACGAAGCGCGCGGCCTTGATGCTGCTCTTGATGTCGAGGCAGCCCGCCAGCACCAGCGGCTGGTTGGCGACGATGCCGATGGTCTGGCCTTCCATGCGGGCGAAGCCGATCACGATGTTCTTCGCGTAGTCGGGCTGCAGCTCGAAGAAGTCGCCGTCGTCCACCACCTTCAGGATCAGCTCCTTGATGTCGTAGGGCTTGTTCGGGTTGTCGGGTACGAGCGTGTCGAGCGAGTAGTCGAGCCGGTCGGCCGGGTCGCCCAGGCCGTTGTTGCCCAGGCGTACCGGCGGCTTCTCGCGGTTGTTCAAAGGCAGGTAGTTGTAGAGGCGGCGCAGCATCATCAGCGCCTCCACGTCGTTCTCGAAGGCCATGTCGGCCACGCCGCTGCGCGTGGTGTGGGTGATGGCGCCACCGAGCTCCTCGGCGGTCACGCTTTCGTGCGTGACGGTCTTCACCACCTCGGGGCCTGTGACGAACATGTAGCTGGAGTCCTTCACCATGAAGATGAAGTCGGTCATGGCGGGCGAGTACACGGCACCGCCGGCGCAGGGGCCCATGATCATGCTGATCTGCGGCACCACGCCGGAGGCCATCACGTTGCGCTGGAACACGTCGGCATAACCGCCGAGCGAGGCCACGCCTTCCTGGATGCGCGCGCCGCCCGAGTCGTTCAGGCCGATGACCGGTGCGCCGACCTTCATGGCCTGGTCCATCACCTTGCAGATCTTCTCGGCATGCGCCTCGCTGAGCGCGCCGCCGAAGACGGTGAAGTCCTGGCTGAACACGAACACCAGGCGGCCGTTGATCATGCCGTAGCCGGTGACCACGCCGTCGCCAGGCACCTTCTGCTCGGCCATGCCGAAGTCGACCGAGCGGTGCTCGACGAACATGTCCCACTCTTCGAAGGTGTTGTCGTCGAGCAGCAGCTCGATGCGCTCGCGCGCCGTGAGCTTGCCCTTGGCGTGCTGCGCGTCGATGCGCTTCTGCCCGCCGCCGAGACGCGCCTGGGCACGGCGCTTTTCGAGTTGTTCGATCAGTTCTTGCATGGTGTGCTTTCGAAGCCGTGGTCCTGGATTGCGTGTCTTTTCTTCATGGTCCGGCCGCGACGGCGGCCGCGGCGAGCAGGTTGCGCGCGGCCGTGGAGGCCGGCAACGTTCCCTGCGCCACCTGCTGCGTGAGTTGCGGCAGCAACTCGCGCACCTGGGGGTGATGCCTGAATGCCTGCTTGAGGCCGGCGTCGATGCGCTCCCACATCCACGCGGTGGCCTGCTTCTCGCGGCGCTTCGCGAGGCGGCCGTTGGCGGTCTGCAGTTGCCTGAACTGCGTGACGGCGTCCCAGAAGGCGTCGACGCCGGTGTTGGCCAGCGCGCTGAGCTGCAGCACCTTGGGCAGCCAGAAGCGCACTTCGGCACCGCTGTGCGCGTCATGCACGGCATGCGCGTGCTCGGGGTTGCCCTGGTGACCGAAAAGGCGAAGCGCCGAAGTGATCTGCGCCTGCGCGCGGGTGGCGGCGTCCTTGTCGATGTCGGCCTTGTTGATGACGACGAGGTCGGCCAGCTCCATCACGCCCTTCTTGATGGCCTGAAGGTCGTCGCCCGCGTTGGGCAGCTGCATGAGCACGAACATGTCGGTCATGCCGGCCACCGCGGTTTCGCTCTGGCCCACGCCGACGGTCTCGACGATCACGATGTCGTAGCCGGCGGCCTCGCACACCAGCATGGCTTCGCGCGTCTTCTCGGCCACGCCGCCCAGTGTGCCGCTCGACGGGCTGGGCCGGATGTAGGCGCGCTCGTGCACCGACAGGCGCTCCATGCGCGTCTTGTCGCCGAGGATGGAGCCACCCGACACGGTCGACGACGGATCGATGGTGAGCACCGCCACGCGATGCCCCTTGCCGATCAGCAGCAGGCCCAGCGTCTCGATGAAGGTCGACTTGCCGACGCCCGGCACGCCCGAGATGCCGAGGCGGAACGAATTGCCGGTGCGCGGCAGCAGCGCCGTGAGCAGCTCGTCGGCCTGCGCGCGGTGGTCGCCGCGCGTCGATTCGAGCAGCGTGATGGCCTTGGCGATGGCGCGCCGCTGCGGCATGCCTTCGGTGCCGGCGATCGCGTTCTCGAGGGACTTTGCCTTGTCGCTCAGCACGCAGCCTCCGACGCCACGCGCCAGCGGTAATGCAGGTCGACGCCCTCGCCGCCTTCGAGCACGAAGCCGTGGCGCAGGTAGAAGCGGTTGGCGTCGCTCTTGACGAGCGCGGTGAGCTTGATGTCCAGCCGCTGCTCGCGCGCCTGCGACTTGGCCCATTCGAGCACCCATTCGCCGATGCCCAGGCCCTGGAAGCCGGTGCGCAGGTAGAGATGGTCGAGGCGCAACGCGTCGCTGTCCTCGGGCTTCAGCGTGACGAAGCCGATGCGCTGGTCGCCATCGAGCACGATGTGGTGCATGTACGGAACGACGAAGCCCGCGCTCAGGCGCTCGCGCGAGCGCGCCACGTCGAATCGGCCGACGCGCTCCAGGCTCGGGCGCATCGCGTCGATGCGCAGGGCCAGCATGGCCTCGAAATCGCTGGAATCCACCGGCTGCAGCGACAGCCGCGACAAGAGATCGCTCACGACGGCGCGCCTCAGGCCGTGACCGCCGCGCGAATCTGCTCCAGCACGTCCTTGGCGCTGGCGGGAATGGGTGTGCCCGGACCGTAGATGCCCTTGACACCGGCGTCGTAGAGGAACTCGTAGTCCTGCCGCGGAATGACGCCGCCGACGAACACGATGATGTCGTCCGCGCCCTGCTTGCGCAGCTCGTCGATGATGGCGGGCACCAGCGTCTTGTGGCCGGCCGCGAGCGTGCTCACGCCGACGGCGTGCACGTCGTTCTCGATGGCCTGGCGCGCGCATTCTTCCGGCGTCTGGAAGAGCGGGCCCATGTCCACGTCGAAGCCCAGGTCGGCGAAGGCCGTGGCCACCACCTTGGCGCCACGGTCGTGGCCGTCCTGGCCAAGCTTGGAGATCATGACGCGCGGGCGGCGGCCCTGCTCCTCGGCGAAGGCGTTGATCTCCGTCTTGAGCGTTTCCCAGCCCTCGGCGGAGTCGTAGGCCGCGGCATAGACGCCGGTGACCTTCTGCGTGTCGGCACGGTGGCGGCCGAACGATTTTTCGAGCGCATCGGAGATCTCGCCCACCGTGGCGCGCAGGCGCACCGCATCGATGCTCAGCGCCAACAGGTTGCCGGTGTTGTTCTCGGCGGCCTCGGTGAGCGCGTCGAGCGCAGCCTGCACCTTGGCGCCATCGCGCGAGGCACGGATCTTCTGCAGGCGCGCGACCTGCTGCTCGCGCACCTTCACGTTGTCGATGGAGAGGATCTCCACCGGGTCTTCATTCTTGAGCTTGTACTTGTTGACGCCGACGATCACGTCCTTGCCCGAGTCGATGCGCGCCTGCTTCTCCGCGGCGGCAGCCTCGATCTTGAGCTTGGCCCAGCCGCTGTCGACCGCCTTGGTCATGCCGCCCATCGCCTCGACTTCCTCGATGATGGCCCAGGCCGCGTCGGCCATGTCCTGCGTGAGCTTCTCCATCATGTAGCTGCCGGCCCAGGGGTCGATCACGTTGGTGATGTGGGTCTCTTCCTGGATGATGAGCTGCGTGTTGCGCGCGATGCGGGCGCTGAACTCGGTGGGCAGCGCGATGGCTTCGTCTAGGGCGTTGGTGTGCAGGCTCTGCGTGCCGCCGAACACCGCGGCCATCGCCTCGATGGTGGTGCGCACCACGTTGTTGTACGGGTCCTGCTCGGTGAGGCTCCAGCCCGAGGTCTGGCAGTGGGTGCGCAGCATCAGGCTCTTGGGGTTCTTGGGCTCGAACTCCTTCATGATGCGGCACCACAAGAGGCGCGCCGCGCGCATCTTGGCGACTTCGAGATAAAAGTTCATGCCGATGGCCCAGAAGAAGCTCAGGCGCCCGGCGAAGCCGTCGACGTCGAGGCCCTTGGCCAGCGCGGTCTTCACGTATTCCTTGCCGTCGGCCAGAGTGAAGGCGAGTTCGAGCGCCTGGTTGGCGCCGGCTTCCTGCATGTGGTAGCCGCTGATCGAGATCGAGTTGAACTTGGGCATCTTCTGCGCCGTGTACTCGATGATGTCTCCGATGATCCGCATGCTCGGTGCGGGCGGGAAGATGTAGGTGTTGCGGACCATGAACTCCTTGAGGATGTCGTTCTGGATGGTTCCGCTGAGCTGGTCCTGCGCCACGCCCTGCTCCTCCGCCGCGACCACGTAGCCCGCGAGCACCGGCAGCACGGCGCCGTTCATCGTCATGGACACGCTCACCTTGTCGAGCGGGATCTGGTCGAACAGGATCTTCATGTCCTCGACCGAGTCGATCGCCACGCCTGCCTTGCCGACGTCGCCGGTCACGCGCGGATGGTCGCTGTCGTAGCCCCGATGGGTGGCGAGGTCGAAGGCCACGCTCACGCCCTGCCCGCCTGCGGCCAGCGCCTTGCGGTAGAAGGCGTTCGACTCCTCTGCGGTGGAGAAGCCGGCGTACTGGCGGATGGTCCAGGGGCGCACCGAGTACATGGTGGCCTGCGGGCCGCGCAGGTAGGGCTCGAAACCGGGAAGCGTGTCGGTGTACTTGAGGCCCTGCAGGTCGGCGGCGGTGTACAGCGGCTTGACCGTGATGCCGTCAGGCGTGATCCAGTTCAGCGCGCTCAGGTCGCCGCCGGGTGCGGACTTGGCTGCGGCCTTGGCCCAGGCTTCGAGATCGGCTTGCTTGTAGGAGGGTTCGGGTTTGCTGCTCATGAAGGGGCCGTTCGCAGTGTCTTGCAGGGTGTTCGCAAATTCGCCTGCAGGGATCTGCAAGCCGGCCGCGAGTCTAACCGATCCATAATTATTAATTCAAACGCCATTTTTGAAGTACAGTCCGGCCCATGTCCGCCGTCACCCTCACCCCCCGCGCCCTCTACGAAGAGGTCGCTGAACTGCTGCGCCAGCGGATCTTTCGCCGCGAGCTGGAGCCCGGCAGCTGGATCGACGAACTCAAGCTGGCCGAGGAATACGGCATCAGCCGCACCCCGCTGCGCGAGGCGCTGAAGGTGCTGGCCGCCGAAGGCCTGGTGACGATGAAGGTACGCCGCGGCGCCTACGTGACCGAGGTGTCGGAACAGGACCTGGCCGACGTCTACCACCTGCTCTCGCTGCTTGAGAGCGACGCCGCCGGCGTGGTGGCCGAGCGCGCCACCGACGCCCAGCGCGCCGAACTGAAGGCGCTGCACGCCGAGCTGGAGGCCGCGGCCTCGCCAGAGGACCGGGAACATTTCTTCGCCGTGAACGAGCGCTTCCACATGCGCCTGCTGGCCATCGCCAACAACAAGTGGCGCGACCAGATGGTGGCCGACCTGCGCAAGGTGATGAAGCTCAACCGGCACAACTCGCTGCTGAAGGCGGGCCGCATCGGCGAATCGCTGGCCGAGCACCGCTCCGTGATGGCCGCCATCGAGGCGCGCGACGCCCAAGCGGCCATGGCGCGCATGCGCGAACACTTCAAGAACGGGCTGGAAGCGGCGAACTAGGCCCACCCCCAGGCTTTGCGCACTTCGTGTCGCTTCGTCACCCACTCACGGGGGCGATACCGGCGGCCCGGCAAAGCCGGTTCCGCGGTGATCACGACCACCCCCAGGCTTCGCGCACTTCGTGTCGCTTGGCCAGCCCCCTCACGGGGGCGATACCGGCGGCCCGGCAGAGCCGGTTCCGCGGTATCCCGCGAATTTGGGGATCGCTTCGCTTCCCCTCTCTTCATGATTCGAAACAAGTCCGCTGGGCTCGGATCAGGTCAATCTATGTTGAGCGTGCCGGTTTCGTTGGCCAGGTGCTGGGCGGTTTCGAGCAGGAGCGGGGCGATGCGGGTCACCATGGTGTCCTTGGGCAGCAGGTAGGCGGGGCCGCCGCAGCTGACCGAATAGCGTTCGCCGCGCGGGCCTTCCAGTGCGAAGCCGATGGCGTGGATGTGGGGGTTCCATTCGCCGAAGGAGCCGCAGTAGCCGAGGCGGGCGTACTCGTCCAGGCCAGCCATCAGGCTCGACTCGATGGCCTCCCAGTTCTCTCCGCTCTCGACGCGGATCTGCGCCAGCAGCTCGGCCTGCTCGGCCGGGGGCAGCGCCGCCAGATAGGCGCGGCCGCCAGCCGAGGTGGCGATAGTCATGCGCGTGCCCACCTCGATGCGGGAGCTGATGACCACGGAACGCGGCCGCAGCGAATCGATGACGAGCATGTCGAGCTCGTCGCGCACGCCGAGGTGCACGCTCACGCCCGCCGCCTCCGAAAGCGCCGCCAGATGCGGTCGCGCCACGGTACGCAGGTCGAAATGGCGAAGGTAGCGGCTGCTCATGTCGAGCAGCGCAGGACCGAGGCTGAAGCGCTCGCTGTCCTGTGACTGTCGCAAATACCCCGCACTCACCAGGGTTGCGGTGAGTCTCGACACCGTGGCCTTGGGGATGCCCGTGGTGTCTGCCAGTTCGCGATTGCCTATCGGTGCCGAGGCCATGCCGATGACTCTCAGGAGAGCCAGTCCTCTGGCGAGCGCACTTACTTCTTCTTTGCCGCCAATCGCGTCACTCATGTATCCAAACCTTTTTTATGTCCCTGACGTCCTCATTTTTCAGCAAAAAACGGTTGACGCGCTACTTATCGTGAAGTAGCGTTTTTCGGAACATCGTTTCAGGAAAGGCTTGGCGACCAATCGCGGCCCTGGCGCCGGATCGCAAGAGGCGCGCGGCGCGCCCGATTCAGGCTGCGTGCGCGGCGGCAGGCTCGCGCGCGAGCGCCATCACTTCGTGCGCAGGCAGCGTCTTGAGCCGGTGGTCGCTCCAGACCTGCCGCCAGCGGCGTGCGCCCGGCAGGCCGTTGCGCAAACCCAGCATGTGGCGGGCGATCGACCACCAGTGGGTGCCGTGCTCGGCCGCCTCGCGCGTCATGTAGTCGCACATCAGCGACTCGACCTCTTCGCGCGTCAGCGTCTGCTCGCCGGCGCCGAAGAACTTGGCGTCCCATTCGGCGAGCCACCAGGGGTTGTGGTACGCCTCGCGCCCCACCATCACGCCATCGAGCAGCCGCAGATGCTCATGCACCTGCGCATTGACCGTGATGCCGCCGTTGATGGCGATGTGCAGGTCCGGAAACTCGTGCTTCAGCCGGTGCACCAGCTCGTAGCGCAGCGGCGGGATCTCGCGGTTCTGCTTCGGGCTCAGCCCCTGCAGCCAGGCGTTGCGCGCATGCACGATGAAAGTGTTGCAGCCGGCTTCGCTGACCTTGCCGACGAAGTCGCGCACGAACTCGTAGCTCTCGATCTTGTCGATGCCGATGCGGTGCTTGACGGTCACCGGGATGCCGACCACATCGACCATCGCCTTCACGCAATCGGCCACCAGCTGCGGCTCGTTCATCAGGCAGGCCCCGAAGGCGCCGCGCTGCACCCGCTCGCTGGGGCAGCCGCAGTTGAGATTGATCTCGTCGTAGCCCCACTCCTCGCCGAGCTTCGCGCAGTGCGCCAGGTCGGCCGGTTCACTGCCGCCAAGCTGCAGCGCAACAGGGTGCTCCTCGGCGTTGAAGCGCAGGTGGCGCGGCACGTCGCCGTGCATCAGCGCGCCGGTCGTGACCATCTCGGTGTAGAGCAGCGCGTGGCGTGACAGCAGGCGATGGAGGTAGCGACAGTGCCTGTCGGTCCAGTCCATCATGGGGGCAACCGAGACCCGCATGCCTTCGGTGGCACGCTGGTTTCGAGGCAAATCGGGCTGCAGCCCAGTGTTTTCGGGGTTCTCGTTCGGTGTCATTAGGAAGCTTTTGGCGCTGTTTTTTCGGTCCCGGTGGTACATTGAGTGCCACAAAATTGGCATGTACCACCGGGAGGCCCCCATTTGGGAACCATCACGAAGCGCAAGCGCTTAGACGGGAGCGTAGCGCACATGGCCCGCATCCGAATCAAGGAAGGCGGCGTCATCGTTCATAGCGAGACCGAGACTTTCGATCGCGAGCCGGCCGCTCGCCTCTGGCTGAAGAACCGGGAAGCCGAACTGGCCCAGCCCGGCGCCCTGGCCAAACTCAAGGCGCCCGACCCCACGTTCGCAGAGACCATCCAGAAGTACGTCGCCGAGTACCGCAAAGGCATCGGGAAAACCAAAGCCCAGGTCCTCAACGCCGTGGCGGCCACCAGCCTCGCAAAGCGCCGCGGCTCGACCATCACCAGCGCCGACTGGGTGCAGTTCGCAAAGGACCTCGGCGTCCTGCCGCAGACGGCCGACAACTACCTGTCTCACATCTCGGCGGTCTACCAACTGGCGCGGCCGGCCTGGGGTTATCAGCTCGATGCCCAGGTCATCAACGACGCGCGCAAGGTGTGCAAGGCGCTCGGCCTGACTTCGAAATCCAGACAGCGCGACAGGCGCCCGACCCTCGAAGAGCTGGACAAGCTCATGACCCTCTTCGGCAACCGCCGCAAGGGATCGATCCCCATGCAGGAGATCGTCTGCTACGCGATCTTCAGCACGCGACGCCAAGACGAGATCACCCGGCAGACATTCGAAGATCTCGATGAGGTGCATCCAGATATCTGGGTGCGGGACATGAAGCACCCGGGCGAGAAATTGGGCAACGATGTCCGTTGCGGCCTGACGCCTGAGGCGCTGGCCATCATCCTCAACCGACGTAAAGAAGTCGGGCAGACTGGCCGCATTTTTCCCTACGACAGCGGCACCATCAGCCGGGTATTCACAGACGCCTGCGCCCTACTCGGCATCGAGGATCTGCACTTCCACGACCTGCGCCACGACGGCATCAGCCGCCTCTTCGAATTGGGTTGGAACATCCCCAACGTCGCGGCCGTCTCGGGGCACCGGACGTGGAGTTCATTGCGGCGCTATACGCACATTCGCCATCGCAGCGACAAGTACGCCTCTTGGCCATGGCTGGCAACACTCGGAATTCGTCCCCAGCAGTAGCATGCGGCCATGCGCAAGCTCGCCAAGCCCGATGCCGCTCCGATGAAACCGGAGGCTTGGTGGCGTGAGTTCAAGGACGCCTTCCACGAGTTGTGTAACGACGAAATCGATGAGCATTGGCTGAATGGGCTGACCGCAACGCTCTACCCCTTCCACGTCGATCGAGATCCGCGCGAGGCCGCTGCCGTGGCTTTCGCGACGCTCAATTACGAAGTGCCAGGCTACGAGCTTGAAGAACCATTCGAGCCACCCCCACCGCGCCGCCGGCCGGGACTGCACTGAGCCGCCGCCGCTCAGAACGGCAATTCTTCTTCGTCGGTATCAGAGGGGGCGACCTGCGCCTCTCGAAGCTCTTCCGCCGCGGCAGGCCCCGCGTCGATGAGGTCAACCGGAATCAGCTGCACCATCTCTCGCGCTTCCTCCGGCGTGCACGTCAGCCAACGGTCGAAGTCGTACTCCTCGATCGCGACCACCGAGCGCTTGTCCTGCACTTCGAGCGGCTTCTTTGTCGTCCGGTCGATCTCGGGCTTGTGCATGCGAGACATGATCGGGTGCAGGTTCGCATTGATCGTGAGCATGGTGTAGCTCTCCCACACCTTCTCCGTCTCCAGATCTTTCCAGGTGCTCCACAGGCCGGCCAGGCCCCAGGGGCGGCCGTCCGCGCGACGGAAGCGCCACCATTGGTTCTTGCCCGACTCCCAGTTCGGCTCATCGAAGCTCCAGGCCGGGATGATGCAGCGCCTGCTGAGCTTCCATGCGTCCTTGAAGGCCGGCTTCTTCTCGATGCCGGCGAAGCGGGCGTTGTGCGTGGCCAGCTCCTTGCCCTTCGTCTCGCCCTTGCGCGGCGGCGCCGTCGGGACATGACTGCTCGACCAGGCTGGAATCAGCGACCACTGCCCCACCGCGATCTCGCGCTCGTACTCGGTCTTGTCAACGGCGCGGCGCATGAACGCCCCGGTGTACATCGGCCGCATGCTGCGCAGCCAGCGCTCTGCGCTGCGGGCGCCGATGTACCAGGCGGCCTCTATCTCGCGATCCTCGGGCGATATGTAACGAGTACACATGACTGACATTCTGCGTCGGGAAATCGGTTGACGGTCATAAACCCTGGGAAGATACTGTAAATCCATACAGTACTTTTAGGAGCTTGAAATGCCTGAAATCACCCCGCAGCCGGACTACGTCGCCTGGGCCTCCCTCTTCGCCTCTGAGTGGCTGCTCCTGGCCAAAGGCCATGGCGACTACGAAGACCTGTTCTCCCAAGGTCTCGCGTTGTACCGGGTCGTCGGCGGCCAGCCTGCCCAAGAGATTGCCGCCGTCCACTTCAAGAGCTGCAGCTCCGATCACGAAGACCTCGTTCGCGACCCTGCGGGCGAGTTCGAGAAGCTGGCGACGCGCGCCGAGATCATCATGAATGGCGACAAGCTGGATCCTGCCCTGCAGGAATTCGCTTTCAATGTCGTCGAGTTGTGCGCCGCGACGGCCGACGGGTTCGGGCACCCGAAAAAAGGCAACGCCGGCGACCGCATCAGGGCGCTCTATGGACGCCTGCCCTTCTAGCCCTGCCCCAGTGAGCACCTGATGGAAATAGAGGTTGAGCTGGTGGAAATGGCGCGCAGGGTCGGTGAGCTCGGCCCGAGCGATCCGATGCGCCCCACCCTGCGTGATTTCGCCGATGAGGTCGCCGGGCGCTGTGCGCGCATCGGCGACCTGTACGGCGACTGGGACCGGAATGCGGGCGACCACATTCGCGCGGTTATGCATGAGCTGCCGGGTCTTTTACCGAAGCCACAGAGCCAAGATGAGCCGCTGGTGCCTTAGATGTTCTTAGCGGATGTGACATTCCTCATGCGCCACGGCTTGCGCCTGAGATCCAGCCAGAGAGAAGCGCCGATGCGTGTGTCCGTGCAAATTCGTGAGTCCGACCGCGACAAGAACAATTCAGGGCGCAATCTCACAGAAGTGATGTTGTTCGAGAACTGGGGACTGCCTCAAGCTCGTTCAGCCGGGCGGATTACCGATCCGACCTTACTGCCGTACAAGGGCAATGGCATCTTGCTCTCCGGCATCGAGCTCGATACCGGAAACGACGGCACTGCAGAATATCGGCAGGTCTGGCTGGTGATTCCTGTCGAGCAAGGCGGTCCGTAACGAAAGAGACAATCCGGCCATGAGCCAAGCTGAAATCTTCCCCTCCGAGTCCACCGTCCTCTACACGCCGGCCTGGTACAGCAGCACCGCGCGCGAGGAGCGCGCCCTGCCGCTGGCGCCGGGCGACTACAAGGTCACGCCTGGCCACGGCGCCGAGCGCTGGACGGTCACTTCGCTGAAGGACAACACCACGGTCTACAGTGGCATCGGTCCGGTCGAGGTCCGGCGCGCATCTGCAGCAGACTGAGTCGCCCTATGCTTCCTCGGCTTCGGAGGAATGACTCAGGTCGCGACCCTCGGCCTCTTCTTTATTGATCCAATCGATGCACTTTTGCTTTAGCTTCTCTTGACCGGCTTGCGCTGACAGTTCGGGAGCGGCCAGAACCAGCTTGCATCGACATTGCCCCTTGAGGTTGATTTCTGCCGATGCTGAATAGCCACCGTGAGCGACCTTCTCTTGAAGGATCGAAATAGTCCAAACGCCGGTCTTGCCGGTGTGGATGTGCATACCGCCATCCATGCGCGTCTCCAATACTCGGCACAAGCGTGGCACCGAGATTGATGATTGGCGCAAGCAGCAAGCGCTTTCACCATACGCGCATCTGCGGCGGTATTTGTGAAATATGTCACGCACGGGGTTTTTTGACGCCTGTCACGCCCTCGACGAGTGAACCAAAGACTGAACGATGACCACCCTGTACTTACAAATGACCGACAAGCTCTCCGCACACTGGAGAGCCCACAACAACGCTTACCCCCGGAAGTTTGTTCTGAGCCCTGCGCAACGTGAAGAGTACGTGCGCTGCCTGCAGCTCATAACCATCCCGGGCGAGCGAGACATGAGCGCCACCAAGCACATGGGCGTGCCCATCGAGATTAACGAGGCTTCGCCGGGCGTCATAGTGGCCGTCGACGGCACCGAAATTCCCCTGCAATGAAACTCCGCGCACCGCTTCATGTCGCAGTCAAATAAAGCGCGGGAAAGTCGTAAAAACGGGCAATAAAGCCAACCCTTCCCGCGGGGCCGGCGCGCTAGGCCTCATGCGACCCGGAGCAAGGCCGACCAAGTCGTAAAAACCAACACCTGAAGCGTGCGGGCTCGGTGGGGGCTAGACCGCGCGCCGGCGGGGACGGGCGAGCCGCGTCGGGGGGCGGTCGGGGAGGCGGCGGGGGTCGCCAAGAGGCCCGTGGCAGCCCCATGGAGAGGCCGAGCGGCCCAAGGCAAGGGCCAGGGGACCTTTGAGCGAACAAGTCGTGTTTGGAGGCCATCTGCGCGAATCTGCGTCATCCAAACCACCACGGCGGTGCGACGCTGGACGAAGTGGCTGAATTCGACAGCATCTGGCACGAAGTGGCGGCCAGCCGCGGGGCGTGCAAATGGCAGCGTGTCCCGATAACATCGCCGCCACATTTGTTTCCTAAAGTAAAAGAAATGCCGCCACTGCCCTGTCGCACCCGCCTGAGCCTCGCCCTGGCCATCGCCGTGCCCTTGATGCTTACATCGTGCGGCGGCGGTGGAGGCGGAGGCTTCTCCTTTGGTCCCTTTCCTCCGGCCAACAGCGGCGTAGGCGACGCGCCGCCGCCACCCCCGCCACCCCCGCCACCGCCGCCGCCGCCTCCCCCTGCGCCGCCAGCGGGCGCGCTGAAGTTCACTGTCGGCGGCACCGTCACCGGCCTGGCAGGCAGCGGGCTGGTGCTCCAGAACAACGCAGGTGACGACCTACCCGTAGCAGCCGACGGCAGCTTCAGCTTCGCTACTTCGCTGGACGACGGTGCCGAGTACGGCGTGACCGTGAAGACGCAGCCCACGGCGCTGCAGGTCTGTGTTGCGAAACAGGCCTTCGGGACGATCGCAGGGGCTGCGGTGAGCTCGGTGACGGTCAATTGCTCGGAGGCCGGAGCCGACCGTTTCGGCTTTGCGGCCAATGAGGGATCGAACAATCTGACTGCCTACACCGTTTCTCCGGATGGCAGTTTGTCGGCAGCCACTGCGTACCCCTTGGCAGGCACGCCCCAGCACGTGACCGCGCATCCCTCGGGGAAGAAGCTCTACACCAGCGTCTACGTCGGGACCGAAGGCGTCACTCAATCCACCATCGACCCCGCCGGCACGCTCTCGCAGAACCTCAATCTCACCACCGGCGTCGGCACGAGCCCGGTTTTTGTCGGCGTCGAACCCAAGGGACGTTTTGCCTACGTGATCGGCGATGGGCAGATCCATCGGCTCAATATCGACGCCACCACCGGCGATCTCGACGGCAGCACGGCCGTGGCCGTGGCCGGCGGCAACAGTCGCAAGTTAGGTTTCGATCCCGAGGGGCGATTCGCGTTCGTGCCCAACGGCGCGTCTATCGAAGTGTTCCGCTTGGATCAGAGTACCGGCGTTCCGATCTCGCCACCCGCGTCGGTTGCGCTGCCAGTCGGCGGCTTCGTCGACGTCGCGGCCGAGCCCAGCGGCCGTTTCGCCTACGTGAGCACTGGCAACAACCCCGGCACCCTGCGCGCTTATTCCATTGACCAGACCACAGGCGCGTTGACTTCGATCGGCTCGGTGCCCTCCGGTAACACGCCCTTTGGCATGGCCATCGATCCGACCGGACGCTTCGTGTACGTTGCGAACAGGAATTCCCACAACGTCTCGGCCTACGCCATCAACCCACGAACCGGCGCGCTGACGGCCGTACCGGGCCAGCCGTTCTCCGTCGGCGCCAACACGCCCAACTCCGTCACCGTGGATCGCACAGGCCGGTTCGCCTATACGGCGAACCAGGGCGACAACACGATCTCGGTCTTTACGATCGACCGGAGCACCGGCACGCTCACTCTGCAAACCGTGCACGCGGCCGGAGCCAACCGGCCGCAGTTCTTCGCGCTCGCCAAGTAGCGCGCACTCTGGATCAGGAGACATTGGGCCTCTCCCATACGCCCCTAGTCGCAACTGTGCAATCGTAGGAAGGCACCCGGAGTGTCTGGGCGCGTAGTTCACTGGCCTTACGCGGCCTTCCGCTCCGGCACGAGGAACCGCACCAGTTCCTCCCCTGCCCACTCGTTGAGTTCCCGAAAGCGCTGCATCAGGGGCCGGATCTCGTTGTCGATGAACACCCCCAGCGCGTCGGGTGCATTGCCGAAGCCGCCGGCGTTGGTGGGCACGATGCCGAGCAGGCCAGGCGGCACGCGGTGAGCAGCGAGCACGTCGTCCTTGCTCACGTTCTTGATCGCCGCGAAGTCGTCCTTCGCGGCCACCTCGCTGACCGGGATCAGCTTCAGCCCGTCGGACTTCCCACCGGGCGCATGCAGGAACAGGTTCCGGAAGTTGCCCGGCCCCTTCGCTCCCTTCAGCGCCTCACGCAACGCGTCCGCATCGGTGGTGCTGACCTGGGCATCCGACAGATACAGGATGAAGCCCGCGTGCGAGCCGTTCGCGTAGTACTTGCGCCGGAACATCGTGGCTGACTCGTTGAGCCAGGCCGACTGCAGCGCGCTGATGTACTCGGGCAGGCCATAGACCTCCTGATTGACGTCATCCTCCCGAAGATGGAACACCGAGCCGGCGGGGAACTCATGCTCCTGATGCCAGCCACGCACAAAGAAGTAGCGGCCCTCCTCTTCCCCGCGCCGCGTGAATTTGGCCAGCGCGTGCTGCAGCGCCAGCGGCCGGCCAGTCGCGGCGCGCGGCTGCTCGACGTAAGCATTGCCGAAGACCAAGAAATCCAGCGCCATCGCGCCGAACGTCGCACTCGACAGCCGCGGGTGCGGGATGAACATCGTCTTCAGCAGATTGCGCTTCAGGAAGATCGCGGAGCCGTGATGCGGCGACGCCCGAAACGCGCTCGCCAGCCCTTCCCATGGAAGCGGCGGTTCGTACCAGCGGCCGTTGAACATGCTCTCGACGTAGTCGAGCAGCTGAATGCGGCTCACTGGCTCAGGGTCGCCGAAGCTGAAGGCCGCGACAGCGCCACTGCCCGACTGCGTCATCAGGTCAGCGCCCGAGGCGCCAGCACTGGCCAGCGGCGCGGCGTGGGTCGATCGGTGGGCGTGCGTGCCCTTTCGTTTGCTCATCCAAAAATCTCCATGCGAGAGCTGCCGCCGACGACGTCGCCGGCGAGTGTTTCGTTGTCGAGCGCGTGCATCGTTGCCCACGCAAGATCCGCGTGCCCTGTCTCTTCCGACCGGCCTGAGTCGTAGGTCACATTCCGGCCGCTGGCCGTGAGCACGCGTTTGATGGCCATGAACGACGCCGCGATGTCGGTCCACCCGGCATCGAACTCGAGCCTGCCCTTGTGAATCACCTGCTGCGCCTTCAGCACCAGGCGCTGCTTCACCTCTATGCTGTACTGGTAGCCCTTCACCTGGGGGAAGAACTTCTCGACGATCTGGAACACGCCGGCGCCAAGGCCCGTCTTGTCGATGCCGATGTGCACGACGTTGTATTGCTGCGTGACGCGCCGGATCGCCTCGGCCTGGGCCTCGAAGTCGGAGCCCTTGAACTGCTCTCGGTGCAGGATGCGGAACTTGCCGCCGGGCACCCGCGGCGGCGCCACGACAACCAACGCCGCCGCATCGCCCTTGTCCGAAGGGTCATAGCCGATCCACACAGGGTGATGTGCATAGGGCCGAAGCCATAGCGGCTTGACGTCGCTCCACGTCTCCCAGCTGTCGACCATGCAGGCCTGCATCTGTGCCAGCGTAAACAGCGAAAGGCTGTCGTCGATGAATTGGCACATGAAGAGGTTGGCGAACTCGTCGACGCTGTATTCCTCGCGCAGCTCGGCAATGTCGAACAGATCGAAGCCCAATGCGACCGCGTCTTCCACCGTGACGATGTCGCGCCACTTCCGATCGAGGCCCAGCGCGCCGCCGCGCAACGCCCTGTGCGTCGTGTCGATGCGGACATGGTCTTTCTTGGCGCGGCCCTTGTTCCTGTCGTCGCCCGTCCAGAACCCATAGGCCTCGTGCGACATCGCCGACGGCGTCGAGAAGTAGGTCTTGCGCCAGTGCTTGTGCGAGGCCATCGCGCTCGCCAGCTTGTTGATCGTGCGGAAGCGCGGAACCCAAAAGAACTCGTCGAAATAGAAGTCGCCGTGGTACGACTGGGCGGTCATCGCATTGGTGCCCAGAAAGATCAGCTCCGCGCCATTCCACAGCTTGATGTTTTCTCCCTTGAGCTCGACGTCGACCTCTTTGGCGAAATCCACGATGTAGCTGCGGAACTGGTGCGCTTGCGCCTTCGAGGCCGACAGAAAGAGCTTGTTGCGCCCTTCCTTCGCGGCCGACAGCAGCGCCTCACGCGAGAAATAGAACGTCGCGCCGATCTGCCGCGACTTGAGGATCGCGCGCAGCCGCTGGTACTGCTGATCGAACCACGTCTGATGGAACGGGAAGTTCGATTCGCGCAGCTTCGATTCGAGCAGCGCGATCTGGTCTTCGCTGAACTCGTTACGCTTGGGCTTTCGCTTCGGCGCTGCATTGCGTGCCGCGATGTTCGGATTCAGGTCGCCCTCGCGCCCCGTCTGCTGGTACTTCTCGACGCGCGCCGTGCGTTCCAGCTGCCGGCCCAGAAGATCGATCTCCTTGTAGTCGCCGCCCGTCTTCTCGGTCTTCAGGATGAGCTGGATGAGCCGCACTTCGAGCGCGCCGTTCACGCGGTCGAGCGGCTGCGCGTCGTCCCACTTGTCGGCCTCCTTCCAGCCGTAGACCGTCGACGCCGGCACGCCCAGGTGCTCCGCGATCTGCTTGACCTTCCAGCCCGTCCACGCAAGGAACCGCGCCGCGGTGCGGGGTTGCGCCTGCGGCGTCAACGTGGCAATCTGGCCCGCCGCAGTGCTCGCGACGCTGCTCACATTGGCAGCAGGCGCCGCCACCTTGGCGACCTTCGAAGCCTGTCCACGCTTGTGCGACGCGGACTTCTTCGCAGCGACAGAAACAGTCCGGCGAGTGCGGCCGGACGCAGCGGATTTCAGGGGCATGCCGCCGAGGTTGCCCGCGCGCGCGAAGCATCGCCACAACGTCCAACAGTGCCCGCCACAGCCACACGCGCGGCGGCTTGAGAGCGGACGGACGCACCGACACCATTGGATCATCGCATCGCGAACACCACGCGATACCCCGTTCAACAAGCAGCGAGCCAACCAATGTCCACACCCGCAAAGAAGCCGGTCTCCAAATTCTTCCGCGTCGCCGTCGAAGGCGCGACCAGCGACGGCCGCGTCATCGACCGTGCGATGCTGGAACAGATCGCCGCCAGCTACGACCCGAACGTCTACGGCGCCCGCGTCAACATCGAGCACATGCGCGGCTACAGCCCGAACAGCGACTTCCGCGCCTATGGCGATGTCACCGCTGTAAAGACGGGCGAAGTCGAGATCGGCGGCGTGAAGAAGCTCGCCCTCTTCGCGCAGATCTCCCCCACCGATGAGCTGATCGATCTCAACAAGAAGCGCCAGAAGATCTATTCGTCGATGGAAGTTCGGCCGCGCTTCGCAGACAGCGAGAAGGCCTATCTCGTGGGCCTGGCCGTCACCGACAACCCTGCGAGCCTCGGCACTGAAATGCTGGAGTTCGCTGCCAAGAACCCGAGCGCCAATCCCTTCTCCGCGCGCAAGGACAAGCCCGACGACCTCTTCACCGCCGCCGAGGAGTTCACCCTCGAATTCGAGGACGCGCCCGACGAAGGCGCCCTGGCCAAGTTCCGCGCGGCCGTCGCGGGCGCCCTGGCGAAGTTCGGCGCGAAGACCGCCACCGACGATGCGCGCTTCGCCGCCATCGCGGAAGGCTTCGAGCAGATCGGCGACGCCTTCGCGGCCCACGTCACCGCCACCGAACAGAAGCTGTCCGCTCGCGACAAGACCATCGGCGACCTGCTGGCCACCGTAGCCGAGCTGAAGGCCAAGTACTCGGTCCTCGACACCACGCCGACCGGCACCACTCGCCCGCTGGCAACAGGCGGCAACGGCACCACGAAGACCGACTGCTGAGCCAAGTCGACCAACCGCAAGCACCTCATCCGCAACACCACACAGGCAGCACACACCATGCGCAAAGAAACTCGCCAGGCCATCGACGCCTACTTCTCTCAGCTGGCCACCCTCAACGGAGTCGCGAGCGTCGTTCAGAAATTCAATGTCGAGCCGCGCGTACAGCAGACCCTCGAATCGAAGATGCAGGAATCGAGTGCGTTCCTTCAGCGCATCAACGTCATCGGCGTCACCGAGCAGATTGCCGCCAAGGTCGGCGTCGGTGTGAGCGGTCCGGTGGCGAGCCGCACCGACACCAGCGGCAACGGCACGCGCAAGCCGCGCAACCTCGCAGCGCTCGACGACAACCAGTACCGCTGCGTGCAGACCAACTTCGACACTGCCATCCGCTATGCGCAGCTCGACGCCTGGGCCGGCTTCCCCAACTTTCAGACGCTGCTGCGAGACGCCATCATCCGGCGCCAGGCGCTCGACCGCATCTGCATCGGGTTCAACGGCACCAGCATCGCCGCCACTACAGACCTCGCCGCGAACCCGCTGCTGCAGGACGTGAACAAGGGCTGGCTGCAGCACATGCGCGAGCACGCGCCGGAGAACGTGCTCGCCCAGGGCAGCAAGCAGGCTGGCAAGGTCATCGTCGGCGCAGACAAGGCGACCAGCGACTACGCCAACCTCGATGCCGTCGTGTACGACGCCATCACGCTGCTCGACCCGTGGTATCAGGAAGACCCGGACCTCGTCGCCGTCGTCGGCCGCGGGCTGATGCACGACAAGTACTTCCCGCTGGTCAACAAGGACCAGCCTCCGACCGAGTCTCTGGCCGCCGACATCATCATCAGCCAGAAGCGCGTGGGCGGCCTGCAGGCCGTCACCGTGCCCTTCTTCCCTGCCGGCAAGGTGATGGTGACGACCCTGTCCAACCTGTCCCTGTACTGGCAGCGCGATGCACGTCGCCGAAACATCAAGGACGTGCCCGAGCGCGACCAGATCGAGAACTACGAATCTTCGAACGACGCCTATGTCGTCGAGGACTACGGCCGCGCGGCCCTCGTGGAAAACATCGAACTCGCCAACTAGGCCCGCGCCAAAAGTCTGACGAAAGACCGCGCGCGGGCCGCCCTCGGCCCCGCGCCCTCCCCACCAGCCCGGAACACCACCATGCGCCCACTCAGCCCCGCACAGCGCCACCGCGCGCGCGTTCTGCAAGAACAGGCCCAGGCCGCCAGCCCCTACGGCGTCGAGCTGCAGGGCGATGCCTACGGACTCATGCGCGTCAAGCTCTCGCAGGACAAGAACCGCCTGTCCCAAATCCAGTCGCACGAGCGCCGCGCCGAAATGAAGGCCCGGCTGCTGCCGGAATACTTCGACTGGATCTACACCTCGCTCGACACGGGCCGGGGCGCCGTGGATCAGGTGCTCACCACGGTGATGGTGTGGGCGTTCGACGCCGGCGCCTACCGCCTGGGCCTGGACATCGCGGCCTATGTCATCCGCCATCGCATGGCCATGGCCGACGACTACAAGCGCAGCCCGGCCGCCATCGTGATCGATGAACTGTCCAATGCCTACCTGAAGGGCCAATGGTCGCCCCTGTTCGTGCAACTCGACGCCGAGAACGTGCGGCATCTGGCGCCCGTATCGCTCGACGATGACCCCGCCCGCACACGGGCGCAGGCGGCCGCGCTGCTCGTCGAGGCCGATGCCTTGACGGCCGAACAGGACGCGCCTGACCAGGCCCGCGCCAAGCTGCACAAGGCCATTGCCTACGCCGCACTCGGCAAGGTGCAGACGGCCGAAGAGCCCGACCTTTCCGCAATCGAACCGGGGGCGCTGTCGCTGGCCCTTGCGCGCCTGCAGCGCGCGCTGGAGCTGGACAGCAATGCCGGCGTGAAGAAGGACATCGAGCGCGTCGAGCGCGCGCTCAACAAGGCCGGCGCGAGCGTCGAGCCGACGGCCGAGGCATCGACCGCCGCCCCACCCGAACAACCCGCTACGGCCTCGCCGGCCAGCAGCCGCAAGAACGCGGCACCGGCGAGGAAGTCCACGGCCCCGGCGCGCAAGCGCGCCGCCGCGAAGTAGCGCAACCGAGCACCCCCGCGTGCCGGGCGGCCCGTGGCGCTGCGTGAAAGGCTGAGCCATCACCACAACGCGCCACGGCCACCGCCCACCTATACCGAGCCCGAGACCAACCATGTCCCTCATCGCTGCAGCCCCACCCCTCGTGCGCACCACGCCGCCCAGCGACCCCGCGCCGCTGGGCAAGGTCTCCGCGGGCGCATGGTGGCCCGAAATCGACCTCGCGACTCTGCGCGACGCCATGCGTCTGGACGGCACCATCACACCCCAGCGCCTGCTGCCGGCCGTGCAGGAAGCGGTTGCGGCCACCATCGGCCAGCTCGCCGCCTGGGCGAAGAGCCGCGAGGACGAAGGCCACGCCTCGCTGGCCGCGGTGCCCGCCCCGCAGGTCGACGGCGAGTCGATCAACGTGCAGCGCTTCCGCCGTGCCGTGTACTGCCATGCCAAGGCCAACCTGATCGAGCGCTACAGCGACTACGACACCACCGGGCGCGAGCGCCGCAAGGATCAGGACGAAGCGCGCGAAGACCAGGCCGAGCACCACCGCCGTGATGCCACCTGGGCGGTGCGCGACATCCTGGGCGCGTCGCGCCTGACCGTCGAGCTGATCTAGCCATGCCGCGGACCGTTGTCACCCAGCAGCATGACACGGTGGATCTGCTCTGCCTGCGTCACCTCGGCGCGACGGCGGGCGTCACCGAGGCTACGTACCGAATGAACCCCGGCCTTGCAGACCGGGGGCCGATCCTGCCGATCGGCCTCGCCGTCGTCTTGCCGGACCTCCCCGCCAATGCTGCCCGCATCGACACCGTGCAGCTCTGGGACTAGGAGAACTCGCCATGCCCTTTTCAACCCTGCGACGCCACACCATGACCGAACCCACCACCACCGCCGCCGCTGCCGGCACCGCTGCAGGCTACAAGCTGGCCCTGCTCTCGCTGCCCGTCATTGCGAGCCTGATCGCTTTCTGGCTCGGCATCCGCTTCGTGCCACTGCGCCCCGGCCAGGCGTGGAACGACCTCATCAATCGCGTCATGGGTTGCCTGGCCAGCTCGTTCATCCTCGGCACCATCGCCCTCGTACTGCTCATGCAGCACAAGCCCGACGTCTTCACCGCCGGCGCCGCGCTCGCCCGGCTCGCCACCTTCCCGCCCGAGGCGGGCTTCTTCGTGATTACGGGGTGCGTCTTCGTGCTCTGCAGCATTCCCGGGCCGTGGATCGTGGCCGCGGTCTTTCTGTGGCTGGAACGCCGCAAGGATCGCGATATCGGCGAACTCGCCGCCGAGATCCGCGCAGGCATCGGCTTCCCGCGCGTGCCGGCACCCGTGGCCGCCGCGCCCGAACAAACGGCCAGCGCCGACACCACCGCCAAGACCTGAAGCCGCCATGCTCAACCTGCCCCAGCTCATTGCCGCCGGCATCACGCCGACCGTCGCACGTGTCCTGCTTCCACACCTGATCGCGGCGTTCGATCGCTTCGAGATCGACACGCCCCGGCGAATGGCCGCCTTCATCGGCGAGTACAGCCACGAAACCAGCGGGTTCACCCGCCTGGAAGAAAACCTCTACTACACCGACCCCGCACGCATCGCACAAATGTTCTCCGCGCTGCGCGAAGTCGAGAAGGCGCGAGCCTTCACGCGCCAGCCCAAGGCGCTCGCGAACAGGGTCTATGCCAACCGGAACGGCAACGGCAGCGAAGCCAGCGGCGATGGTTGGAACTACCGCGGCCGAGGCCTCCCGCACCTCACCGGCCGCGGCAACTATCGAGCGGCAGCCTCTGCCCTGGGCATTCCGCTTGAACAGAACCCGGACCGTGTCGCGGACCCGGAAGCCGCTGTGCTGGTCGGCGCGTGGTACTGGAAGGCCAATGGCCTCAACGCCCTCGCCGACCGATGGCAGCTCGATGCCATCACGCGCATCAACGGCGCAGCGATGGCCGGCCGTACCGACCGCGTCGAGCGGTGCAATCGGGCGCTCGAAGCCCTGCTGTCCACCTCATGAAATCCGCGCTGATCGCCCTGGCGGCCGCAGTGCTGATCGCCGCTGCCTCGGCACTGCCCGCGTACTGGGTCGGCGATGGGCACGGCGCCGCACGGGTACAGCAGGCTTGGGACACCGACACGAAGAGCCGAGCCACTGCCGCTCTCGAAGAGACCAACACCTCCCGAACCAAGGAACAGGGCCATGCCAACACCGTCACCCGCGCCGTCGACGACTTCCACGCCGCGCAGGCACCCGCTGCTGCCGACGGCGCTGCTCGCATTGCTGATGCTGAGCGCCTGCAGCGCGCCGCCGAAGGGCGCGCCGCTCAGTACCTCGCTATGTCCAAGGCCGGCGCAGCTGAGCGCGACCGTCTTGCAAGCCATGCGGCCCGACTCGACGCCAGCCTTGCAGAGGGTCGACGCGTGGCTGAACAGCTCCGCGCGGATCTTGTCGACCGCGACCAACGAATCCAGCTACTCGGCGACGTCATCCGGGCCGACCGCACCCTCTTCGGCGACACCCCCGCCACCAAGGCGAACGAGCCCTGAACCATGAAGAAGCCGCAGCTGCTGCGCGACCACATCACCCGCGCGTGCCCGGAGCTGGCCACCAACCCGGAAAAGCTAACGGTCTTCATCGAGCGCGGCAACATCGTCCACACGGGCACGCCGGCGCTGTCCTTCGAGTACCGGTATACGCTGAATATCGTCGTGACGGACTGGAGCGGCAGCACCGACGTGATCGTTGTGCCCGTCGTGGCCTGGCTCAAGCGCAATCAGCCCGACATCTTCGAGAACCCCGAGCGGCGCACGAAGGCCTTCCGCTTCGAGGTGGAGATCATCGATCACGTCACGTCCGACATCGGCTTCGAGATCGACCTGACCGAGACCGTCGCCGTTCAAGGCGGCACCGTCGACGGCATCAACCGGCTCACGACCCGGCACATCGGGGAGCCCGTGCTCGCGGGTGCCGAGCCGGTCGAATCGCTTCTCGACCTTCAGGCGGAGTGGCGCATCCACCCGCTGGACGAAGGCTGATCGTGGCCGACGCGCTCAACCGACTCGCGAACTGGGCCGCTCCCTTGATGGCGGGGCTTTCGCCCGAGCGCCGGCGCGCGGCCATGGTGCAGATCTCGACCTACCTTCGCCGCAGCCAGGCGGAGCGCATCGGAGCGCAGCTCAATCCGGACGGGACGCCCTACGAGCCCAGGAAGCCGCGCAAGCAGCTGCGAAACAAGAAAGGTGAGATCCGCCGCAAGATGTTCGAAAAACTGAGGACCGCGCAGTACCTGCGCAAGGCCGCGACGGCCGGTAGCGCCACGATCTACATCGGCGAAAAGTCCGCCCGCATCGCCCGCGTGCACCAGCGAGGCCTTCGCGACAAGGTCGATTGGCGCAAGCCGAACAGCCCGACCGTGCAGTATCCGAAGCGCGAGCTGCTGGGCTTCACACCAGCGGACGAAGACGCCGTCACCGACATCCTGCTGCACCACGTCACCGCCAACGGCTGACATTCGAGGGCGCCGCGCAACGCCTTCAGTCCCCGCCGCATGCACCGTTGCGTTCGCTCGCGCACGCGAGAGCCTTTCGGCACATTGGGCGCATGCCCGGACCAACCGAATCGCCGCAACTTCTTGCCGACCTGCAACGCCAGATGGCGAACGTCGTGCGCATGGGCACCATCACCGACGTCGATCATGGCGCCACCCCGCCGCTCGTGCGCGTGCAGCTTACAGAGAAGGGCAGCACCGACTGGCGGCCCTACGTCGAGCTGCGCGCAGGCAAGACCGGCACATGGAACCCGCCGACCGTCGGCGAGTGCGTGCTGTTCCTCTCACCCAACGGAATGACCGAGGGCGGCTATGCGCTGCCGGGCCTGCCCACCGAGAGCCACCCCACGCCCAGCGCCGACCCAAACAAAACCGTCACGAAGTACCCCGACGGCGCCGTCCTGGAGTACGACCACGCCGCCCACAAGCTAAAGGTCACGCTGCCCGCCGCCGGCACCGCGGATATCGAGGTTCCCGACGCGATCACCGTGAAATGCAAGACGGCAGACGTGACGGCCAGCGAAGGCGCGAAGGTGCATTCGCAGGAGATCACGCTCGACGCGCCGAAGACCATCGCCACCGGCCAGTTGCTGGTGCAAGGTCTGTTCACCTTTACCGCGGGCATGGCTGGCTCTGGCACCGGCCCAGGCGGCAAGACTGCCGAGATCGACGGCGACATGACCTTCATCAACGGCCATGGCATCACGACCGATGGCGGCGACATCGTCGCCGGCGACATCAGCCTGCTGGAACACCGCACGACCGGCGTGCAGGGCGGCGATGAGATCAGCGGGAAGCCCGTGCCATGAGCGGAATCTCCAAGGCCACGGGCAAGGTGCTCTCGCGTCGCGATCACATCGGGCAGTCCATAAACGACATCCTGACGACGCCCATCCGCACGCGCCTGATGCGCCGCAACTACGGCAGCTACCTGCCGCAGATGGTCGACCACCCGGCCACCGCGGCGAATCGCCTGCGCCTCATCGCGGCGACCGCCCAGGCCATCATGAAGTGGGAGCCACGCACCCGCCTGCTGAGCGTGCGCGTCGGCTTCACCGCACAGGGCAAGTGCCAGCTCCAAATCGTGCGTCGCGACACCAACAGCGTCGACAGCACCACCTTCACCGTCACCGTTGCGGGAGGCGCATGAGCCTGGACATGTCCCTGCTGCCCGCGCCGGCCGTCATCGAAACGCTGGACTACGAGGCCATCCTCGCCAAGCGCATCGCGCTCTTTCAGGATGAGTGCAGAAAGGTCGGCTTCGACTACACGCTGCTGCTCGAATCCGATCCGGCGATGAAGCTGCTGCAGGTGCAGGCCTACCAAGAGCTGGAAATGCGCCAGCGCATCAACGATGCCGCCAAAGCCTGCATGCTGGCATACGCCACTAAGTCGGATCTTGACAACCTGGCGGCGAACTATCGGGTTTCCCGGCTGCTGGTCACGCCCGCTGACCCGGACGCGGTGCCACCGGTAGAGGCCGTCTACGAAGACGACGAACGCTTCCGCGAGCGCATCCAGCTCGCGCCCGAAGGGATCACGACGGCTGGCCCGACGGAAAGCTATCGCTACCACGCCCTCACGGCCAGCGCCGAGGTGGCCGACGCACAAGTCGACAGCCCGCTCCCCGGAACCGTGCGCGTCACGGTGCTTTCCACGTCCGCGAGCGGCGTTGCTTCCGAAGCGCTGCTCAACACCGTGAGCGCTGCGCTCAACGCCGAGAAGATCCGCCCGCTTTGCGACAGCGTGCCTGTACAGGGTGCGGAGATCTTCGAGACCGCCATCACGGCGAAGGTGTATCGCTACGAAGGGCCTGCGGGCGAGGTGGCCGTCGAGAACGGCGAGGCGGCGCTGGCGAAGTGGCTCAAGCAGATCCGCAAGCTCGGCAAGGGCTTGCCTCACTCCGGCATCGACGCCGCGCTCCATCAGCCGGGTGTCGACCGTGTCGAGATCACGCAGCCGCCGACGGACATCCTGTGCACGAAAACCCAGTGGGTTCGCGTGACGGGCATCAACATCCTCGAAGAGGTAGTCCGTGTCTAGCCTCGCCCCGTCGCAGCGCTTGCTGCCGCCCAACCGCACGCCGCTGGAGCTGGCGCTCGCGGGCGCGTCACCGCTGGATCTGGACACCGATGGCCTGCGGCACCTGTGGACGGCCATGCTGTGCCTCGCGCCGCTGCTGCCATGGCTCTCGTGGACGCTCTCCGTGGAGGCCTGGCAGGACGCGAGGTCCGACGACGCCAAACGTGCGCTCATCCTGAATTCCATCGAGATCCACCGGCACAAAGGCACGCCCTGGGCGATTCGACTGCTGATCCGCTCGCTGGGCTTCGGCGAGGTGGACATCATCGAGCGCATCGGCGGTCGCACCCACGACGGAACGTTCCGCCGCAACGGCGTCTATCCGCACGCCTCGCTTGCCAGCTCCTGGGCGACCTACATGGTCGCTCTGCAGCGCCCCATCACCAACGCCCAGGCCGAGCGCCTGCGCAAGCTCCTGCCGTCCGTCGCGCCGGCGCGCTGCCATCTGGTCGCGCTGCGGTACGCGTCGGTCGCCAACAGCCACAACGGCGCCACCCGACGTGACGGCGCCTACAACCACGGAAGCGCCTGATGGCCAATCTCAACGAAACCGACCAGTGGGAAACCGGCATCTACCAAATCGAGGAAGATGACCCGGTCCTCGGTGGCCCCTCGGGCATCGACAACCGCCCGCCGCGCGAGCTGGCGAATCGCACCCGCTATCTGCGTGTGCGCAACGTCACGCCGTGGGACCCGGCCTTGAGCTATCCCGCCAACGTGGCCTATGTCAGCTACGCCGGCACCACGTGGCGCAGCGTTGGCGAGAGCCTCAACGTCCCGCCCAGCAGCGACGCGACGAAATGGACGCGCTGGGGCCACACCGCGGCCGAGCTGAATGCGGCACTCAGCGACTCGACGGCCGCGCACGAGGCCAAGGTCAATCCGCATCCTCAGTACGCCACTGACGCGGATCTCGCCGCCCACTTCGCGGACCCGGACCCGCATCCGATGTATGCGTTCCGCGGTCCCATCGTCGCCGTCCCCGCCGTGAACATCGGCCCCGTCATCACTGTGCAGACACCGCACATCCGGCAAATGGTCTGGAACGGCACCGCTTACGTGCGCGCGCCCTGGCATCAGCCCGGCATGCTGCTGTACAGCTACGACAACCCGTCGAGCATTCCCGGCTATCTGCTCGTGCGCGCCGACGTGAGCTATGAGCAGGCCAACTACCCTGACCTGGTCGCGCGGCTGGGACTCTCCGGCTCCGGCACGTTCTCTCTCGTGGATCTTCGCGGCGAGTTCATCCGATGCCTGGACAACGGGCGAGGCGTCAATGCCTCGCGCGTGCTGCGCTCGGCCGAGGCCGGCAGCAACGCCGCCCACACCCACGGCGTTACGGACCCCGGCCACGGCCACTATGTGAACGATCCCGGCCACGTGCACGGCGGGTGGACCGACTCGCAAGGGGCGCACAACCACGGCATGCAAGTCCCGCAGAACGTGGCGGACTCGGACCGTGGAACGGGGCAGTACTCCGACTTCAGCATCGACTCGCCGAGGCCCATCAACTACGACGGCGCGCACGCGCACAACGTCGGCATCGATTCGAGGAAAACCGGCATCTGGCTCAACAACAGCGGCACGGGCATTTCGATCAACTCGGATGGCTCGGAGGCGCGCCCCCGCAACGTGGCCTTCCCGGCGTGGATCAGCTACTGACCCGGACACCAACCGCATGACCAAGACCATCTATCTGATCGATCCCGAGAGCGGGTTCCTCGTGGGCGAGTCCGTGCACCCGCTCGATCCCGTCGCGACGGAGCGCACCGGCAAGCCGGTCTATGCGCTGCTCAACCCTGCCTTGGCAACCGAAACCGTGCCGCCGCATATCCCCAGCGGCATGCGGGCGCGCATGGTGCGCGGCAAATGGGCGTTGGAAGCGCTGCCGCCCGCACCGGCACCTGAACTCCCCGTCGTACCGCCGCCGCCTCCAGCTCCGGCGCCCAGCACCATCGACGACCGCATCGCGTCCCTGCGCGGCTACGTGCAGGAATACATGGACGCTATGGCCCGATCGCTCGGCTACGACGACATCAGGACCGCCGTCACCTACGCCGAAGAGCCCGCCGTGCCCAAGTTCCAGAACGAGGGCCGTGCGCTGCGTGCGTGGCGCTCATCAGTCTGGGCTGCCTGCTACGAACTGCTCGACCGCGTGAAATCCGGCGCCATGGCCGAGCCGTCGGAGCGGACCCTCACCGGCTTGCTGCCGAGCCTTTCCGTCCCCCCGATCGAAACGCCGCCCACAGCGTCTGCGCAAGAGCCCGCCGAAGCGCAAGCCACCTCGACCACTGAACCGCCCGCGGCCCAGTAGCCCCAGGCAACCCGAATCACCACAGGAGCACTCCCCCATGTCCACCGAATACCACCACGGCGTACGCGTCTTCGAAGTCGACGAAGGCGGCGCGACCATCCGCGTCGTCAGCACGGCCATCATCGGCATCGTGGCCACCGCGCCGCAGGCCGACCCGGCGGCCTTCCCGCTCAACACCCCGGTGCTGCTCACCAACCCCGGCGGCAGCGTCGGCAAGGCGGGTGCGGCCGGCACACTGGCGAAGACATTGAAGGCCATCTCCCGGCAGGCCCAGGCCGTGACCATCGTGGTACGCGTTGAGCCCGGCGCCACCGACGCAGAGACCACCAGCAACGTGATCGGCACCACCACCGCCAACGGGCAGAAGACCGGCCTTCAGGCACTGCTCGCTGCGCAGGGCCAGGTCGGCTACAAGCCGCGCATCATCGGCGCGCCTTACCTCGACACCGAGCCCGTCGCGGTCGAGATCGGGGTGGTTGCCGAGCAGCTGAAGGGGTTCACTTACGTCGCGGCGCGCAAGGCGGACGGTATGGCGTATGCCACCACAAAGGAAGAGGCGACCGCTTACCGCGGCAAATTCGGCAAGCGAGAAATCATGGTCATCTGGCCAAACTTCCTCGCATGGGACACAGCGACGAACGAAGTCGAGGTCGAAGCGGCCACGGCGTACGCCCTGGGCCTGCGCGCCAAGCTCGATCAGCAGATCGGCTGGCACAAGACGCTTTCCAACATCGTGGTCAACGGCCCCCAGGGCATCAGCGCCGACGTGTTCTTCGACCTGCAGAGCCCGAGTAGCGATACGACGTACCTCAACGCGCTCGAAGTCACGACCATCATCAACCGCAGCGGCTATCGCTTCTGGGGAAACCGCACCACCGAGGCCCAGGGCGGAAAGTTCTTCTTCGAGAACTACACCCGCACCGCCCAGGTGCTGGCGGACACGATGGCCGAGGCGCATTTCACGTTCGTGGACAAGCCCATGCATCCCACGCTCGTGAAGGACATGCTCGAAAACATCAACGCCAAGGGCAAAGACCTCGTGACGGGCGGCTACCTGATCGGCTTCGAGGCCTTCATCAATCCCGACCTCAACCCGAAAGAAGAACTCTTCGTCGGCCGCCTGCGCATCAGCTACCGCTATACGCCGGTGCCGCCACTCGAAGACCTGGGCTTCCGCCAGACCATCACCGACGACTTTCTCGCCAACTTCGCCGCGGCCGTGCAGGCCGCCTGACCGGCGTCAACGCATCACGCATAGGAGCGCACCACCATGGCACTGCCCAAGAAACTCAAGAACTTCGCCATGTTCGGCGATGGCGAAAGCTGGGTCGGCGAGATCCCCAGCGTCACCCTTCCCAGGATCACGAAGAAGACCGAGGAATACCGCGCCGGCGGCATGCATGGCCCGGTCGAGATCGACCTCGGCCACGAAAAGCTCGAGTTGGGCATCAAGGCCGGCGGCCTGAAGACCCAGCTCATCGCGATGCTCGGGTCGCAGACCGTCGGCGCCAACATCTTCCGCTTCGCCGGCGCCTATCAGGACGAAGCCACCGGCCAGGTCACTGCGGCCGAAGTCGTCATCCGCGGCCGTCTTCGCGAATGGAACCCCAACGAGGCAAAGGCCGGCGAAGACAACGACCACGAGTTCACCATCGCCGCGAGCTACTACAAGCTGACCGTCAATGCCCAGGAGCTGCTGGAGATCGACGTGCCCGGCATGGTGTTCCGCGTCGGCGGCACCGACCAGTACGACGCCATCCGCGCCGCCATCGGCATGGCCTTCGGCGTCAACTGACGCCGGCCCGCAACCTCGCCCCCTGCCCTTCCCATTCGAACCGAGCCACTACCATGAACGACGACGCCCAACAGCCCCCCGCCACCATCGCGCCCAGCGTGCCCAACACCATCACGCTCGACACGCCAATCCAGCGCGGCGCCACCACCATCGCCGAGATCGTCCTGCGCAAGCCGAACGCCGGCGAGCTGCGCGGCCTCTCCCTGCAGCGGCTGCACGCGGCCGACGCTGACGAACTGCTCAAGCTGCTGCCGCGCATCACCTCCCCGAGCCTCACGCCGCACGAGTGCGCACAGCTCGACCCCGCGGATCTGTCCGAAGCGGGAGGCGTGGTCATCAGTTTTTTGTTGAAGAAAGCAGTTCGGGACGCGGTCTTGCAGAGCGCGTAGAGGACGCCATGGCGGATCTGGCGCTCGTCTTCCACTGGCGCCCGCAGGACATGGACGGCCTCCCGCTGGCCGAGTTGATGGACTGGCGCGAGGCCGCCCGCAAGCGCTACGCCCCCAGCAAGCACGACGACGACTGACCGCAACCCCATCGAACCACCATGGCCACCGCACTAACCCTCAAGCTGATCCTGGCCGGCGCGGCCAAGGCGGTCAACGAACTCAAGCCGCTCGACGCCCAGAGCAAGGCCACCGCCGCGAGCCTGAAACAGTCGCGCGACGCCCTCAAGCTGCTCAACGGCCAGCTCGGCCAAGTCAACGCCATCCGGAAGTACCAGGCCGAGCTGGCCAAGCAGGGCAACAGCCTGAAGGTGCTGCGCGCCAACCTCGACAGCGTCACGCGCACCTACGGCGCGAACAGCGATCAGGCGCGCACGCTACAGGGCCAGGTCGACCGCGCGACGGCCGCCTACGACAAGCAGCGCCATGCCCTCGTGCAGCTGCGCACCGCGGCCACCGCCAGCGGCATCGGCAAGCTGTCGGCAGACCAGCACCGCCTGCAGGCCGACATCGCATCGACGAACAGCGCCATTGCCCAGCAGAAAGCGCGCCTCGAAGCGCTGGCCAACGCCAGCAACCGGAAGGCGCAGCTGCAGAAGAGCTTCAACGGCACCCGCGCCACGGCCGGGCACCTGGCCATGGCCGGCGCCGCCGGCGTCGGCACCGCCTACGGCATCCGCCGTGCCGTCACCGAGCCGCTGCAACAGATCCGCGAGTACGAAACGACGACAGCACGCATCGAATCGCTGGGCCTTGGCAAGGAAGAGACCACCAAGGCCATCGACTACGCAAAGCGGATGAAGACCTACGGCACCAGCATGAACGACAACCTCGGGTTGATGCTGGACGCGACCACGGCCTTTGCCGACGTGCATCACGCCGAAATGGTGATGCCAGCGATGGCGAAGATGAAGTTCGCGAACAAGGCCATGTTCGGCGAAGAACAGGGCTCCGAGAACGAACGCAAGTTCATGGACATGCTCAAGGTCATCGAGGCGCGCAACGGCCTGAGCAGCAAGGAAGAGTTCACCCAGCAGGCCGACATGGTGCAGCGCGTCATCACCGCCACCGGTGGCCGCGTCGACTCGACGCAATGGCTGGACTTCATCAAGCGCGGCGGCATTGCCGCCAAGGGCCTCTCCAGCGAAGCGATGTACTACCAGCTCGAGCCCATCGTGCAGATCATGGGCGGCGCAAGCGCGGGCGTGGCCACCATGTCCGCGTACCAGAACCTCTACCAGGGCCGCACTACCAAGCGCGCCGCGCAGAACCTGATGAAGTACGACCTGATCGGCGACCCATCCAAGGTGAAGCACGACAAGACGGGGCAGGTCTCGTTCCTCGACCCCGGCGCGCTGAAAGGTAGCGACCTCTTCCGCACCAACCAGTTCGAATGGATGGAGAAGGTGCTCCTGCCGGCGCTGGCCGCCAAGGGCCTCACCAGCCAGGACCAGGTGAACGACGCCATCGGCTCCATCTTCAGCAACCGCACGGCGTCGAGCCTCTTCTCTCAGATGTTCATGATGAGAGACCAGATCCACAAGAACGCCAAGCTCAACGCCGGCGCCTTCGGAATCGACGAACTGGACGCCAGGGCGCGAAACAGCCTGAGCGGGCAGGAACTCGAAGCGCAAGCCCGCTTCCACGACGCCATGCAGGAGGCCGGGCGCGCCCTGCTGCCAGCCTACATCAGCCTGCTCAACGCCGCGGGCAGCGCTCTCCAGCGCATCACGCAGTTCGCGCAGGAAAACCCGGTGCTCGCCTCGTACATCGGCAAGGCCGTGCTGTGGGTAGGTCTGCTCGCCGCAGGCTTCGGCGCGCTGAGCCTCGGCGCCGCTGCCCTGCTGGGGCCGTTCGCCGTGGTGCGCTATGGCCTGGGCCTCTTCGGCTTCCAGATGCTTCGCGTCGGCCCGCTGCTGAGTTCCGGCGCCGGGCTGCTTGTGCGCCTTGGGTCGGCGTTCCTGAGTGTGGGCATGGCCGTCGCTCGCGTGGGCCTGCTGCTGCTGGCCAACCCCTTGGGAATCGCCATCGCGCTGCTCGCCGGCGCGGCCTACCTGATCTATCGGAACTGGAGCGGAATCGTCGGCGGACTGAAGATCATCTGGGACCAGCTCGGCGGCTCGTTCTCGGGCGTGGTGACCACCATCACGCAGACCATCGTCAACTGGTCGCCCCTCGGCCTGTTCTACCAGGCCTTCGCGGGCGTCATGCAGTGGTTCGGCATCGAGCTGCCAGCCAAGTTCACGACCTTCGGTGCGCAGATGATGCAGGGCTTGGTGGGCGGCATCACCAGCATGCTCGGCACCGTGCAAGACACCATCAGCGGCGCGGCCGACTCCACCGTCGGCTGGTTCAAGGAAAAGCTCGGCATCCGCAGCCCCTCGCGTGTCTTCATGCAGGCCGGCGAGAACATCGTCGAAGGCGCCGCCATCGGCATCGACCGCACCCGGCCGCTGCTGCGCGTCGCGGCGCTCGGCATGGCCGGCGCAACGGCCGTGGCCATGCCCGCCATGGCGGCAGAGTTCCCCCTCGCCCCCGGCAACTTCGACACCCGCGCGCCGCTCGCGGCCGCGCCCATCGGCCGGGCCGCCGGCGGTGTCGTCGTGCAGGGCGACACCATCACCATCCACATTACTGCAGCGCCCGGTGCGGATGCCGCGCAGCTTGCGCGCGCCATCCGCGCCGAACTCGACAAGCGCGACGCCGACAAGCGCGCGCGAGCCCGCGGCGCCTTCATCGACTACGACAACTGACGCCCGCCATGCTCTGCCTCGGCCTCTTCGTCTTCATGCTCGACACAATGAGCTATCAAGAGCTTCAGCGGCGCAGCAGCTGGAAGCACGCCTCGCAGCCCCTCGTGGGCGCCCGCAACGCCTCGCAGTACCTCGGGCCCGGCGACGACATCATCACGCTCAATGGCATCGTGGTGCCCGAGTTCGCCGGCACCGCGGCCAGCCTGTCGGTGCTGCGCCTCATGGCCGACCAGGGCGCCGCATGGGTGCTGGTGGAAGGCACCGGCACCATCTACGGCGCCTTCGTCATCACCGAGCTGCAGGAAACCCGAACCCTCTTTTTCGAGACCGGCGAAGCGCGCCGCATCGAGTTCACCCTCACCCTGCAGCGCGTCGACCAAGACGCCCAGGAAGTCGCTGAGCAGCTCATCGCCGACAGCATGGGCGACCTGGGCGCTCTGCTGCAGGACGCGGCGGACAACACGGGCCTGTCGCTGGGCGTGGGCGCCAGCGTGGTGTGAACAGACCATGTCCGACGTAGACGCCATCACCGCAACGCTGCCGACGGTCAACGTCAGCGCCAACAGCTGCAGACGCGACACCCGGCGCGCCGCGGCGCACCTCACGCCCATCTGGCGCATCACCGTCAACGGCGCCAACGTGTCCGATCGCATCCTGCCGCGCTTCGTGCGCCTCACCATCACCGATGACCGGCAGAACGATGCCGACGAGGTCGAGCTCGTCGTGAGCGACCACGACGGCGCCGTAGAGCTGCCGGAGACCGGCGACACCGTCGAAGTGGCCCTCGGCTGGCTCGCAGAGCCCAACGCAGCGCCCTACCGCCAGCTAACCACCGAAGAAATGGGCTTCCCCGTCGGGCTGGTGGAAAAAGGCGCCTACACAGTGCAGGCAGTGGAATACGCCGGCACGCCCGACGAGATCACCATCCGCGCACGTGCCGCCAACCTGCTCGACAGCCTGCGCACCCTGCGCGATGAGTCATGGCACAAGACCACCGTCGGCGCCATCGTCAACAGCGTGGCCAAGCGCAACCGCATCGAGGCCGTCGTCGCCAAGGAAATCGCCTCGCGCAAGGTGAAGCACGCAGACCAGCTCGGCGAATCGGACGCGTCCTTTCTTCGCCGGCTCGCCCAAACCTACGACTGCCTGTGCACCGTGAAGAACGGCAAGCTCCTGTTCAGCCAGGCGCGCGCCGCGCGCACGCCGAGCGGCAAGGTGCTGCCGCCGGTAGTCATCACGCGGCAGGACGGCGACAGGCACCGCTGGAGCCGCGCAGATCGCGATGCGTACAGCGGCGTGAAAGCTTGGTGGAACAACATCAAGACCGGCCGCCGCAGCAGCGTCATCGCTGGCCTGAGCGGCCGCGCGAAGGAGCTGCGAACGACCTTCGCCAGCGAAGCGGACGCCCTGGCAGCAGCCCGCGCCGAGTGGCTGCGCATACAGCGTGGGATCTTCGATTTTGAGATTACCCTCGCGTACGGCCGCGCCGACATCACGCCACAGCGACCCGCGCGCGTGGCCGGATACAAGCAGAAGATCGACGAGACGCCGTGGATCGTGGCCAGCGTGCGGCACACGATCGACCAGGCGGGCTATGTCAGTCAGCTCACGCTAGAGACCGAGCAGGCCGAAGGCGTCGAGGGGCAAGAAGGCGCAGGCGTCGACAAATGACGACCGCGGCAGCTATTCAGAAAGATGGCACGACATGGCAGCACTGTAGGCCAGACGGTGCGCCCTGCGACGCCCGGTAAGAGCTGCAGATCCACAAAGTGCTCTCGTTTTACGCCTGGGCGAAAATTGCCAAACCCTGCTCCGCCTTTTGCATATGAACTTCTACGATTGGATGATCCACAAGGGGCTTTCGAAGTCCTCCGCGAAGAGCTACGACGGAGCGCTTCGTGGCGCATTGTCCGAATGGGCGATCGCTGGCGGCTTGATCTCGGGACCGCTTACCTCATTGACGAGTTCGTCGTCCCTCAGCGCTCTCGCCGCGGACATCCAGGAATTGACCGTCTTCAAAGAACGAAACGCGCGCGGACATCACATGTACAGCGCCACGTTGTCTCAGTTCGCCTCGTACCTTGAGAGCAACGGTAGCGACGATCTTCAAGTCGACCTTGAACAGATCATTTGCGATCAAGTCGCATCAGCGACCCAAAAGGCGGCACTCATCCAGTCCAGGATCGGACAGGGAGTTTTCCGAGACAAGGTACTTTTGCATTGGACTGCGTGTGCTGTTACAGGATTCAGGGACACCAGCCTTCTTGTCGCGTCTCACATCAAGCCGTGGAAAAAGTCAACGGACAGGGAGCGACTAGACGAGTGGAACGGCTTGCTGCTGTCACCAAATTTGGACAAAGCCTTCGACAAAGGGTTTATCACATTCGAAACGAACGGGGCTATTCGCATTTCCCCCCTCTTCACTGAAGCAAACAAACTCGGCATCACATCGTCAATGAAGGTCGCTCTGCAGCCCGAGCACGAGAAGTACATGGATCACCACAGATCTCAGGAGTTCAAGACGGAATAGCCAAGCTGCAAAACGGAGCGCTCAGAACTAATGCGGATGAGGTTTTCTGCTTTCGCGTGTAGGCTTTGAACATCGCAATCTTCGATTGAACATCAGCCTCGGCAACTGACCCAGCAAGGAGCTCCGAAATGCAACAACCTCCCTCGCCCTGGAGAGATTTCGAAAACCTGGTGAGTCGCATTTTGGCGGCAAATGGCATCCCCACCACAATAAATTCACGCAGGGGAGACGACGGCTACGATCTGCAAGCAGTAATCGATAACGAGCAGTGGGCCATAGAGGTGAAGTTCTATCGAACGGTCCGAGCTCAACCGACCCTCATAGAGACTGCGGCAACTCGCCTCGTTAAGAACGGGCTCAAAGCTCGCGCTTCGAAGGCCATGCTCGTAATGTCCTGTGTCCTTACCCCCGAACTGCGGCAAGCATTCGAGAAAAAGTTCAGCGTGGTCTTCGTGGATCAAGTCGACCTGCGGAACTGGGTAGCAGCATATCCACAACTTGCGGAAGAACTTGACGCGTTGGTCGAGGCCGATCCAAGCGACCCCTACGTCAATGCTTCGGCAAACTTAGACCCCCGAAGAAGCGAACGGCCACTTGAGGACATTGCAAACCGTCAACAAGACACCGAGGGATCGAGGCTTTGCAACGAGCTCAGGAGCATAAAGCGCGGTAAAGGGGCCTGGCAGCAGTATGAGCGTGTCTGCGAGAAGATTCTCAAGTACCTGTTTCCGAACGATCTTCACGGATGGCACAAACAGAAGCGAACCGACGACGGTCTAAACCGATACGACTTCATCTGTCGAGTGCGACCTACCACCGAGTTCTGGAAATTTGCGATCGACCACCTCAACAGCCGCTATGCGCTTTTTGAGTTCAAGAACTACTCGGGAAAAATCAAGCAAGGGCAGATCCTTACGACAGAAAAGTATCTACTCGAACGCGGACTGAGACGAATGGCGATCATTTTTACTCGGGTAGGGGCTGACGATCATGCAGTCCAGATGACCCGCGGAGCCATGCGTGAGCACGGCAAATTGATGTTGATAATCGATGACGACACGGTTTGCGGCATGCTTCATATGAAGGAGCGAGGTGGCGACCCCACAGACTGCTTGTTCGAGATTGCGGACAACTTTCTGATGTCGCTTCCCAGATAATCTCAAGCTAGTTCTTCGCTTGGGGCGGCTTCGATTTGGAGGCGTACTTGGGGCGATGTGCCCACTCGATCGCTTCGCTCTAAGAGAAGAATTCCAAGTTCCTGCTTAGTTGAGCGCGCCCCGCGCGCACGAGCCGTCCACGGGTGCCACGAATCGGCGTCAAGACTTCCTGACCCCCGAGAGCATGCGAAACTTCAGGGATAGATCGCTTTAAAGATCAACGTCAGAGAATATTGATCTGTCACTTGCAGGCGCAGTTACCACCTTGGGCGCAATATCCTCGCCCACCCACTCCGTGGATTCGTCCTCTTCTTCCTTGCGGGCGGCAATTCTCGCTATCCCCTTGTTGATTGCCGACTCGACGCTTGCAACCGCCTCCGAGACCATTTTCAGGTCAGAGAATGCTGCCTGGATACGTTGGACGTAATAGCTAATCTCACCGAAGTTGTCACTTGGCTCAATAGTCAGGTCGGCGTCTCCCACAAGGTCATCGATACGATCCGGTATATCGCTCGCAAGACTCTCATAGAGTTTCATTGCCAGCGTAAGCAATTGACTGGGAGCAAACAGCGCAAGTACATCGTCCTGATCAAGCACTGATGCATCTTGGCTGTATAGGAGAGCATGCTCCAATTCTTGTGCCACTTCCTCGCGCAAATCTTCCTGTAGGAGCCTCAACTTGTGCAGTCGTGCACAAAGCATGATGCGTCCGTCGAACAACACACGCCAATGTGCCCCGGACTTGCGGCGAACGATGCTCGGATTAGCGGCAACAACCTCGCGCAGCACGGCTTCACTCGCTCGTACTGCCAGGAAGGAAAACAAGATTTTGTTGAGGTCCACGTCGTCAGGCATCTCGACGATTCGTGCGACTAGCAACGCATTGATTGACGTTGGAATCACGATGGCGTCTTGAACCTTTGCCGCACCTTCACAGGTCGCTTCCGCTAGTAGGACCTCTATGCGTGTGCCTTGTATATAGAGTTCAAGCAGGTCTGGCCGGTCTCGCAGAATCTCTGCGAGTGCATCCGCGATCGTTGGATGTGCGAAGGTCCAGATCCTCAAGTTGCCGTCTGGCTTCTGACGAATGAAGCTGCCGTCGAGTTGTGTCAGCGCCTCATTCACATCTCCTTGCCTGACTCCGAACTTGTCACACACCAGTGAAATATGGACATCCTGACCGGTGTGCACTGGCAGCCTCGATCGGAACAAGAAGATTGCAGTAAGTGCAGCGCGCTGCGCTTCCGTTAACTCGTGAAGCGTCTCTTTGAGAAATGCTGTTGGCACCGAAACAAACCTGATCAGATCCGACGGCAATGTGCGAATGCCGGACGTGTAACTTCGATCACCAAGTCGACGCGCGATTTCGGGCAGCAGATCGGTCGAGCTGGCGATACTTGCCAAGTGTGGCTTGATTCGCGCCTTCCATTCCTTAAGTTGATTGCCGCTCTTGACGTGGTTGTAGATGATCTGAGCTCGCTCATCGGGACTCAGCGCACTCACATTGACAACGGCGCTTTCATCTGCAAGCTTGTGATGATTTCTAATGCCAAGCTTCAACTTCGCCTCTCGCCAGATGTGCTGCCGTGAGGTCAGTACAAAGCGATTGCCAGCATTCAATGCCGTCTTTACCTTGTTCATCATCGCGATCCAGTGGTCCACGTAGTCACTTCTAAGCTGATTCGGGCCAAAGGCGTCGTCGATCCAGTAGAAGCGTCCAGTCTCGTTCGGATTCCAGAATTCCGTCAGTTCACCTGGGCCGTCCAACTGGAAAGTCCGATGACCTTCACCCCCAAGTGCCGTTGTGGCAAGAATTGCCGCAATCATCGATTTGCCCGTGGCCGGTGCACCAATCAGCAGCACGATTCCTGTCTCTCCGAGTATTCGGACAGCCTGCCTATGAGCTGCAGTCGGCACGTAAGTTCGGAGCGATGGCATTAGGTGTCCAAGCAAGGCCTCGGTCTGCTGGGCACGGCGTTCATCCAAGATTACTGACAGATCTCCCAATCCATAAATGCGCGGAACCAGAGCACGCAACCGAGCGCTCTCGCGGATCTTTAGGGTTAACCACTCTCGCCCAAACACCTGGGCCTCCTGAACCCCAAGCCGAGAGAGTTCGGCGCAGATCTCAGCAGCAACCGGAGCATCGACGCTCATATTGGTTATGAAGCAATAGGTCGAAGCCAATCCTTTTGCAACCAGCTCCGTTACATGTTTTCGCTCCGCAGCGAGATCGCTAGCCCGCAACTTTCGCGCTGGGTCGCTGGAGAACTTGCATTGAATCGTCGCCGCCTCTACTACACCGCCTGTCGTGGCCGGCTTACTAGTAAAAGTGGCATCCTGTCCACCGTCCTGCGCCTCTCGATAGACGCCGACCGGTCGGCCCAGCACTACTTCGCAAACCTGGGCGCACAGATCTTGAAACGCCTTCCAACCCAGGGTATGCAGGGCGAGAGAAGTTTGACTGGCTTGAGCCACCGGCAGATTTTTTGTGGCTGCTTCAAGCGGATCGTTCATAAATTGGTCATCCTAGGCGTGGCCGATGGCGCGGAGAACTTGCGCGGTTTCAGCCGACCTGTGGCGCTGGTTGTGTTGCGAGCATGAGTTCAATCTCCGACAGCCAGCCGCGCATTTCTCCAGCCGGATCCACTTCACCAAGCATGACGGCGTCCATAGTCGGCACCACCGTACTCGCAAGCCACGCCTTCACCTTGTTCTGTCCCCACTTGGCGTTTTGAGGTGCGTGGAGATTTAGCTCGTCCTTCAACAGCTCTGGGACATCGTCGTCGGGACCATATGGCACCCCAAGATCGCATGCAAGCTGCAGCGCTTGCGCGCATGCGTTGATCGCTTTGTGATGAACGAAGTTCTCCATCTCATTTCTGGAAGTGGATACCCCCTTGCAGCCGGGGCGCTGGTTCACAGCGTCGACAGCGGCCTGATGCTTCGGGGTCGCCGCTGAGGGGGCGTCGCGGTCATACAGATGGAACTCAGGACGATTGAGTGCGTGGAGACGCGAAGACCATAGCGCCAGATTACCTGCGCCACCTGAGGGTACAAATACCACCTCACCTGTTAGCTCGAGCGCTTCGAGATCGGGCACTGACGTTCCGTGTGATCGAAACATCTTGCACAAGCTCTTTATGAATGTGATGTCATGGACCCCTTCCACGACAATGAAAACTTTCACGGTGTGGTCTGGCAGCACGCCTAGGCTAGAGGCTATAGCTGTATTTACTGCGTCCACTCCACCGACCTGGATGCTCCGTACGCCATCTGCCGCCCGGCTTAAAAATCTCAGACTGGTACTGGGAAGTGCGCGTGCGAGGGTCGGAGTATGGGTAGTTACGATCACTTGGTCGTCGCCCACAGCTAGCTGCTGAAGCGCACGCATCAACAGACGCTGATTGTGCGGATGCTGGCTGGTTTCCGGCTCTTCGACCGCGTAGATTGTCGAATGCGCTTCCTTTTCACGCATGATCCGCTCAGCCTTCGCTCGAAAGAAATTCAACAGAATTAGGCGGCGCACACCACTACCTCGTTTGTTAAGCGGTATTTCATCGTCGCCGGTGATGCTCGCTTTTATTAGAGTGGCCCAGTTAGGTCTCTCAAACTTCGGTTCAAGCGTGGCAGCGACAGCAGGATCCATCTCTCTCAGCTTCTTCAGCGTGAGATCAGCAACCTTCTTGACCTCTTGCTCAACGAATGTCATGACTGCCTGCAATTCTGTAGCCTTCGCGGCCACCGCCTCCTTGATTGCGAGCCTCAACGGGTCTTGCGCTTCTACGTCCTGATCAGAGCTCTGCCGGTCGCTCTTGAACAACGCATACAGAGGCAACGCCGCTTTCAAGCCATCCCACACTTTTGGAATATTGCTCTTTTCGTCAACACCGTCACCACCGAACAGCAGATCGCTATCTGCGGCCTCCAGTTTCCCGACTTTCGTCCGAATCGCGTTTCGCAGATCACGCTTGACGGCCTTGTTTACCGCTGTCATGTCCACGCCTACTTCCAAGGCTCTGGCCTTTAGCTCGTCAACCTTTAAAGCAAGGAGGTCCTTAAGTTTTTCCGCGCGGGGATGAACGGCCTTGAGACGCAACGCGACGAGCTTTGGCTTTTCTATGGAGCAGTTATAGGCCTTGGTGATTTCTAAATCGCCATCGGCATTGAGCAAGTGTTCGTCGCTCAGGTTAGTCGGAGCGCTCTCGTCGAGTATCAGTTCTGGAGGAAGTCGCCCGAAAACACACGTGATAGATACGGCCTTCGCATTGCCCCCTTTGGCGGCATCGTTCTTGTCGAGAGGCCTGTCATTGAAGAAGATGTCAAGTGCTTCCAGCAGAGCCGACTTGCCGACATCGTTTCGCCCGACCAGAGTGGTTAACTCGTCGAACGACAAAGTCATCGGATCCTTGTAGCAACGAAAGTTTGCTACCGTCATCGAAACAAGCTTCATATTGCAGGCTCCTCAAGTCTCCGGTCGCGCGCAGGCTTCAGTCGCGCCAACTCGCGCATTGACCATTGGGCTTGCGCCAGCCTGGGCCGCCGCGGCTCCCACATCCACCAGAGCCACGCCCAACAGACCGATAGGTTTCACGGGGTGCGCTACGATGCACTTCGGCCCGCGCCGGACGAGGCGCCGGTTTGCTCTCTCGCTCTGAAGTGACGACCCGGCGCTGAGGCGCGCGCTGCGCGGGTGCGAGGGCGGCATCCGCCTCTGCTCGCGCACGCCGCCGCTCCTCCACCTCTTCCTCCCGACTCTCAGCCTCATCCTGGGCGCGGTTGCGCCGCGCCATCTCTTCGATCAGTTGGTCAACCCGGGCGGCTTGCACATTCGCTACGGGCAAGAAGGCAAAGAGAATCGATAGCGCCAAGAGAACCCGCTGCATCGGCCCCTCCTATATCGCTCTATCCGGCGCATTCATTCGGCGCAGCCTTCTCAGCGCGTCGGGCTGTACGGTACGAACGCAGAGCGATCCGTCCACAGGCTCGGTGTATCCGCCTTACTCGCGGAGTTGACGAACTCAATGGCCCCAGGCGTTATCGCAACGATCCTGAGAACCTGGGAATCTGTGAGCGCCAGGCAGACGAACTTGTAGAGCGCCTTATGGAGATCGAAACGGCTCATGCCGCCTTGGGCTCGGAGCTTGAGGGCTTTCTGAACATCGGCCTCCGTGGTGCAAAAGAACTGATCGCCAGGCGCAGCTTTCACCAACATGCCGACCTTCAGCTCCGCCTGGGCCGCGGCAGGCGCCGCCGAGAACAGCAGCCCGCTAACGATCGATAGCGCTACAAGCAAGCGTCGCATCAGTTCCCCTACTCCGCCGCTTCGGTCGCGGCGTCCCCCATTGCCATAAACAACCAACGGGCCAAGGTCCAGAGGACCAGACCCAGCCTACCCGTTGGCCCTCTTCGGTTGCGCGAGCGCATCAAGAACGCTGCGCGCTGCGGCTCGGCCTCGCTCGTCCGCCGCTTCATAGTTATCTAGCAGTGAGGCCTCTTCCCGCGTGACAACCCGCATGACAGTCTCCCCCGTCGCTGCTGGCTGCCGCTCGTCATTTGCAGGCGCACCTCTTCCGGCGAGCATCCGCTGGCCCGAAAACAAGAACGCCACATCGACTCCGTGCGCAGCTACACGAGTCAGGTAGTCCGCATCGGGCGCGCGCTTCCCCGTCTCGTAGTTCGACTGAGCGTTCAGCTTCACGCCGCCAAGCTCTGCCAGGGCCTCTTGCGACAGGCCAAGGCGCTTGCGCTCTTCCCTCAGTCGAGACGAAAAATCACCCATATGGATAAAAACTGGTTGAACTTCATCCATTCGAGTGATAAAGTCCGCCGCACACACAAATTAATCCGTTCGGATATTAAACGCATGGCTCACACCGCCCGTCGCCGTGGTCGCCCCCAGCTTCCACCCGAGATCCGCCTCGTCAACGAAGCGCCCATCGCGATGCGCCTCGCCCCGGACGAGAAAGAACGCACTCAGCAATACGCAGCGCGCGAGGGCCGTTCCCTCGGCAATTTCGCGCGCCGCGTCTACCTCAAGGGCCTCGCGCAGTACGAGGCCGAGCAGGCCGGCGCCGCTACGTCCGCCGCCTGACCCACCGCACCAGTCTCTCCCCTCCTTTGCCCGAAGGACTCTCGACGATGTACCCCGATCCCAAGCGCGTGCGCGACAACCGCCAGACCGTCCGGTTTGACGACTACGAAGACGAGTTGCTGCGAATCCTGTCCAAGATGACCGGCGCGCAGACCTCGACGCTCATCCGCGAGCTGGCCATGCGCCAGGCCGAGGAAATGCTGGCCGACGCCTTCTTCGGCCAGGAACCCAAGGCCGACGCCAGTCTGCCCCGCGCCGCGGGCTAAGCCCAGCCGCATCAACGCGGCCTGAAGCCAGCGCAACCAACGCCGAATGTCTGACGAAAAGATGACGTCCACAGAGATCGAACTCACCGACGCCGAACACGACGTGTTCGACCGGGTGCGCCGGGAGCAAGGTCTGGCGGACGTCGCAGAAGCCATCGAATGGCTGGTGCGGACCCGGCTGCGCAAGGGCATCGAACACATCACCGGCCGCCGTCGCGGCCCCCGTCTGGTTGCCTCGGGAGGAAAGCGGCAATGAGCGAGAGCCTTCACGAGCAGGCCGGCGAAGCCGGCAACCGCTACATGCGCATCACCATCGAGTGCCCGCACTGCGGCACCCGCTGCGTGGCCTGCGACAGCCGCGCAATGAGCAAGACCATGCGCGAGATCACCTACCGCTGCCGCAACTGGCGGTGCGGCTTCACGGGCGTGGCAACGCTGGAGTTTCAGCGCGTGCTGGTGCTCTCCAGCATTCCCGCGGCCGACGTTTCGCTGCCGCTGTCGCGCCATATCCGCCGCGGCCAGCTCGCCCTGGCGCTGGCGGACGAAGGCAACGTCGCCGACGACGAAGCCGCCTACGTCGCGAACCTGCACACGCCCACCAACGACTGGGGCACGGGCGGCGCCATGAGTGGCGCCCCGCCCGACTGATCTAGTCCGCGCCCTCGCGGCGCTTCCCCTCTGCCCACCCCCTGCCACGCGCCTTTTTCAAGGCGTGCGGCCCTTCTCACGCCTTTTTCAGCACAGGAGCCGAAGTCATGTCCCTCACCGCCCGCCGCTTCGCCGAGAAGCCAGCCCAACGCATTGACGTTCCGAAGGTGTCGAAGCTCTCTCGCGAAGACGCCGCGCGCCTGCCGCTGCTCGACCGCGTACTGCTGCGCGAGCACGACCGGCATGCCAACCGGCTTGCAGACATTCGCCGCGTGGCCGACAAGCTCGGCGCGCTGGATGACATCGTGCAGGCGGCCCAGGCCGATGGCGCGTACATCGAGATCGACCATGTGCGGCAAAGCTTCTTCAACTACCGCGCCAGCCAGTTCGGCCGGCGAGTCAATGCGGTAGTGCTCCAGGCCGCGGACACGCTTTCGAGCTGGCGCAATCCCAGGGCGATCAACGCCGTCGCCAACGCATTGCAGGCCGCCGGCTGGCGCGTAGTGCATGTCGAAGGGGGCAGCTCCGAGGTCTGGCTGGATCGCGTCACCTTCATGCACGGGCATCGCGCCGTAGAGACGACGTGCATGCGGCAGTGGGTCATCGACGCCGTCGAGGCCGGTCACATCACCGCCAACACGCCGGGGCGCCACACGGCCATGGATACCGGCAGGCCCTTGAACGACAGCCTCGACGCGGACGCACAGGCCGCCGGCGAACGCTGACCGCATGCCGCGCGATGAGCCACCGCAACACCACGAGAACCCTGGCCCGGCGAAGCCCACCGCCCACATTGCCGATGGCGTTCCCAACCCGTTTTATGCCCGCCACGCGGCCCGGCTCGCTGAGCTGCGCGAAGAGTTCGCCCAGGGCACAAGCCATGCGCGAAACATCACCGCAGCTGAGCGCGAGTGGGAAGGCATCTCGAAGCGCTCTCGGGCAATGCTGCTTTTCTGGGCCGGCTACGACGTCAACGGCATCGCCTTCGCCGTGGAGCGTGCCTGGCGCGAGCTGCCGCCTCTTGAGCGCAACGCCGTTGGCGAGGCCATCCGCGAGCTGCAGAACGACCTTCGCACGGTCTTCGCGCTGACCTTGTAGGCACCCTATGCGCATAGTCGCCAAACGCCACGCCAAGCCCGATCCGGTCTTCTGGATGCGGCTTCGCTCCAACCTCCCGCACGACCAGCACGTCGCGCGGGTGGCGCGCGAAATGGACGCGCGCATGCGCGGCGAGCTGCCGCCGCAGTGGGAACCGGCGTTCGACATCATCATGCCGCTCAAGCCCACGGTACGGGCCGTCGGCGGTGACTGGCTGAGCTGGAACCTTGCGCGCGTCGACGCGATGCGCGCTTTCGAGCACGAGCACAAGGACATCCTGCATTGGGCTGTCGGCGATTCGGAGGTGTGCGCCCGCGCCCGCCGCTGCGCCAGGGCGCTCGACGACATGCTCAACGGCCATCCCCTGCCGATGAGCCTGCAGGACAAGCTGGACACGGTGCTCGACTACTGCGAGCGCTTGGGCGTCGACAAGCCGAACTCCAAGACGCCCGAGGGGCTGATCGCCCGAGCCATCACAGAGCAATGGTGGCGGCGCGCGCTGCGCCGCAAGGTGGCGCGCACCGTGGAGCACGCGGCAATCAAGCTGGCCGTTGTCCATCACCGCAACGGCGGCTATGCGAGCGATGAGGCTTGCCGCCGACGCGTCGACCAGCACAAGCGCAACGCCGATCTGCTGGCCCGCGTGAAGATGCGCAACGAGGCCGGACAGGTCTACAGCCTGGCCGAGCTGGCCGCGCTGTCGCCCAGCAACCGGGACATCCGCCGCGGCGAGCTGATGACGCGCATTCGCGGGTGTGAGGAATTCGCCGACGCGAACGGGCACCACGGCCTCTTTCTCACGCTCACCTGCCCGAGCCGCTTTCATGCCGTGCTGTCGGGCGGAAAGTCTCGATGGGCGAAGCCAACCCGAAACAATAAATACGAGGGCGCCACGCCCCGCGATGCGCAGCAGTGGCTGTGCAGCATGTGGGCGAAGGCCCGCGCGAAGATGGGCCGCAAGGGCATCGCGGGTTACGGCTTCCGCGTCGCCGAGCCGCATCACGACGGGTGCCCGCATTGGCATGCGCTGCTGTGGTTCGATACGCCCGAGCAGGCCCAGCAGGCTCAAGACATCATCAGCGGCTACTGGCTCAGCGACGCGGGCGATGAGCCCGGCGCCGTGCGCAACCGTTGCAAGTTCATCGCGATGGAGCGCGGCGGCGCCGCGGGCTACGTTGCGAAGTACGTGGCCAAGAACATCGGCGCCGAGGATGGCGGCGATGCCGGCGTGGGCCAGCACACCGACACCATGGACGGCTTCGAGCACGTCATGGACACGCGCGAATTCAAAGGCTGGCAGCGCGTCGACGCCTGGGCCAGCACCTGGGGGATTCGGCAGTTTCAGCCTCTCGGTCAGCCGCCGGTGTCGGTGTGGCGCGAAATGCGGCGGGTCACCAAGGACCAGATCGACCACGCGCAGATGCGCCTCGACCTGGGCGACGCCGCCGCAGTGAAGGCATGGTGGGCCTGCCACAAGCAAGGCGCCATTCAGGCCTCGTGGGAAGGCTACGTCCGCGCCCAGGGCGGCATGTGCCGCAAGCGCCGCGAATGGATGCTGCGCAGCGCCGTGCGCGTCACCAAGGACACGACCAACAGTTACGGCGAGACCATCGACCGCAAGACGGTGGTGGGCGTAGAAACGCGCGTCGGGCACTGGCTCGTGAGCCGCCGGCAGGCGTGGCGTTCCTGCGCGAGCGAAGCCGCGCAGGACAAGGCCGAGCGCGAAGCGCTGGGCCGCCCTTGGACTCGTTTCAATAACTGTACGGTCCGGCTCAACGAAGAGCCGCAGCGCCTGCTGATGCGAGGCGATCTGCCGTGGCCGAAGGCCCACGACACCCTCGAAATCGAGCCGCCGGCGCCACGCAAGGCCACCCCACCGGCGCCGATCGAGCAAGTCAACCACATCGCCGGCGAGCGAACCACGTTCCGCATGCCCGAGTGCGTCCGGATCGCGCCCGCCACCCCAGTCAAGGCACCACCCGCCAACGACCTCGACGCCCTGCTCGCTCGCATGAAGGCCTTCGCGCCGGTCATGCGCGAGCTGGCCGCGGCCGGTCGATGAGTTCCCCCATGCAACCCACCCTTTCAACCACCAACCGGAGCCGCATCACCATGCCACGCACCAGCACCGCTGCCGTCGTACAGATCGCGCAGCACAAGCCCTACGCGCCGCCGATGGCGCACAAGGTCCACATCACCGCGCCCTACCTGCCGGCCTGCGCCACCGACGTGCGCGCAACCATCGAGCGCGTGCGCGGCCTGCTCGAAGCCCAGGCGACCGGCCGGCGCAAGCCGCGCCGTGCGGACGTGCGGCCCGAACAGCAGGCCGACATGTTCCCGTCCACCGTCGTGCGAATCGCCGTCGTGCAGCAACGGAGGGCCGCATGAACGCACACCGCCTCAACCACCACGACATCCAGGCCGTGAAGACCATCGAGGAGCGAGCCAGGCGCAAGGCGCGGGCGGCACGCATCGCCGATCGCATCACGCTGGTGGGCTGCGCGTTCGCCACGCTGGCGTTGCTCGCGCTGAGCCTGACGGGAGGCCTCGGGCAATGAGCGCAGCACACACCTCCCTGCGCGCCGGACGCGTCTACATCGCCGGCCCGATGACCGGCTACGCCGAACTCAACTTTCCGGCCTTCCACGCCGAGGCCAAGGCCCTGCGAGTCGCCGGCCTCGAAGTCATCAACCCTGCCGAGATCAACGTCGACCCGAACATGGGCTGGGCCGCATGCATGCGCGCCGACATCGCGCAGCTGGTGACGTGCGATCGCATTCACCTGCTGCCGGGCTGGTCGAACAGCAAGGGCGCCGCGCTGGAGCACCACATCGCGAGCGCGCTGGGCCTGCTGGTCACGCTGGCCGATGGCGCCGAGAGCATGCCGGAGCAATTCAGCTTCAAGGGCAGTGCCGACGAGTTCGTGAGCCAGTTCCTCAACCGCGTGGTGCTGTCCGCCGACGAGGCGGGCGCCTGGGCCTCGCGCGCCGTGACAAATGTCAGCCACGAGGCCGCGCTCGCCATCTGCGAGAAGGTCGCCAACTACCACCAGACGCAATGGCACAAGGTGCTTCAAATTCACGGCTATCGCAACGCTGTGACTCAGGCGCACGGCTACCAATACCTTGGTGCCCGCCGCTGCATCGAGGCACTTCGCGTTGCCGCCTATGCAAAAAATCCGAAAGAAACGTAATGAAGACCATTTTTCTGCTCATGGCTCAGTACGACGCGCGGTCCGTGATTCCTCTTGCATGGGTTCAGCGGGATTATTTCTCACACCTCGACGTCAAAAAATTGGCTGCCAGATGCGCATCTGGCGAAATTAGACTCCCTCTAGTGCGCACTGATCCGACCAGCCAAAAATCGCCCAAGGGCGTGAGCATCCAAGACCTCGCAGAATATTTGGATGATCGACGACATGCCGCACAAAGAGAACTTGCGCAATTCTCATCAAAATGACGACGGCCCGCAAAAGCGGGCCGTTTACTTTTCAATCCCAATTTTTAGCAGCAATGGAATTAGAACACATCAAAATTTTTAAAATAAAATATGTCAACCAACGCAAAAAAGACAGCGATCAAAAGCATATTTAAGACACCGAAGCGTATGGCATCTTATGCTCAAGGAGATAGGAATACAAATTTTCAGATAGATCCGAAACCTCTGAATCATATCCATGAAGCCGTCGATACTCATGGAAAAGAGTATTGCGAATTTTGTAAATCTTTTCTGCAAAACTCATATCCGAAAAATCCACCCCCAAAATGCCAAGCATCTTTTCAGCAACTATTGTGGTCAAAGGGCACGTTGGCAACAGAGCCATATTTATTCTTTTAGTCTCTTTTGTGATCGCTTGAAATTTTTCCATTAAGTCTTTTAAATCCCCAATCGAGGGGACTGCCACCGCCTGAAAATCCGTCTGAAGGCGCGCGACCTCTTGATCAAACTTTTCCGCCATCAGGTATTCAATCACCTGATACAAGTAGAAAAATCTCAAAAAACTACTACTGGTAAATGGAATTAGCGTCACCAAAATTGTAACAACATACTCAGGCAGATCCGGCGTCGCTCTAATTCTCAACGCCGACCGAAAATTCTCAAAGAGATTGCAAAGAAATATCTTTTCGAGCCTATTCGGAGAAAGTATCAATCCATTTTCGCACAGAGATACAGCGTAGTCCTTAAAAAAAGAATGAGGATTTTTTATCTTCTTATTCCAAATAACAAGATAATAACAATCCCGAGCAAAAACATCAGATGAATTCCTGGCGCTTGCATGATCGCTGCCTGCAAGCTCGAAATTATCGGTTCTTGAAAGATCGCAAACCGCGTTAGCTACAATTAAGCTATATGCGGCATATACGGGGTCAGTGTTATGCGGATTTTCGGATGAAAGTATCGCCGAAGAAGCGATCAGAAAACCTGCCGACTTTCCTTCAGCCACCACTCCGACACACTCTATTTCCGATACCTCTCGACCGGTACGCACCAAGTAAACCGAATATTCCTCGGTTCGAATCTTGGAAACAAGACCCTGATTCAGTGAGCTAGGAACCGCGAGCTCGACTTTTTTTCCATCGCTACGCTGGAAAAAAAATGTTTTGACGGCAGAGATCCCCATTTGTCCGTCAGATACCGATGCGGTGCGTACTTCTCGACCCTTCAGCGAGAGACTTCGCTAGGTTCAGATAGCAACCGGATTCCCGCCAAAAAAGCATTTTAAAGAATTGCCGAAAAAAAAGCCGCTGAGCATTGCCTATGCGCTTAGCTCGATTCGTCAACGCCTCCATCGCACTATTGAACTCTAAGACGAAGTCTCCAGGCTCGCATCCAATCTGAATACCATCTATTTCCAAACTATCGAAAGCAACGGAAGGGTCATCATCACGCAACAACCCAATTGCGGCCCCGAAGCCAGAAACAGCCTGCGCGCGCTTAAATATTTGCACCCCCGTCACACCCCAGTTTCGAACCGAAGACACGTCGTCTTCCGCCTCTTCGTCACCATCAACTCCTGGGTGTTTTAATTCAAAAGTTGAAATTTTTACAATGAATCGGTGCCAGGCCGCGAGAAAATCCTTGAACACATCCCGCTGATCGCTTTCCTTAGCCAAATTCTCCAGGCTAGAAATATTATCCAAGACGTCACCACGATCCAACGGAGACTCGCTTCGCTCCAAATATGAATTCAGCCCCTCAATGGTGTCTTTGAAATTATAAAAGCTAGGGCCTCGTGCACGACCTCCGTCAACCTCGCGCACCAATGTCACGCCGTCAACCTCAACATCCAAAAAATCCAAATACATGATTTCTATTTGATGTCGAATCGACATAGGCGTCTGCCCTGTATTCAGGGTCAACATGCGGTACAAAATTCCTATCTTGTTTATACCTTCATAGATTTCGCATCGAATCAACCTTTCAAGGAATTCTTTTCGTACTTCTGGCTGATCTTGAATTTCCGCCTCAATATCCATCAGAGTCAGACTTCTCTGCAAACCATCTAGCAATACGAAATTATCGAAATCTTGAGTGAGGGCGTGCGCCAAACCATTTTCAAGCGTGCCCGCCTCCTTTTTATATGCAAGCACAACAGGCGGCAAGACACAGCCCTGCAAAATATCTGCTTTAAGCAAAGAGTAGACCGACTTGGAGCTCCTTACTTTCTTTCTCTGAAAGTTATTCGACTTGTAAATCTGCTTCGCCAGCGTCAAATAATTTCCGATTGAAATCTCAATCAGAACACTTTTCGCAGATACTTTTCGATCTTCGAGAATAGATTTAATCTGCATTTAGTTTCCTATGCCTAACATATATTGGCGGTCGATTGGGGCCAAAGGCTTGAACAAGTTTACCGGTGGACTTGCTCATTGCAGCTATCGCTGTCCCGTGCATAGGTAGGGCCTCCCGGGCGCCCGTTAAGTCCCGGCTCAGCGACTACTTGACGTGTTGCTCGTGCTAAGTAGGCAACCTGCGACGGTCTTATCGCCCAAGTAGCACGTGCTTCTGGCAACTTGCCAGGAGCAGTTGGTTAGCACTGGTCGCCGTCATTGCACCTCAGCGGGCTCCACTTCCATTGAACAAGCGCTCGCGCGCCCCGCAGTGCTAGGGCGATCGATGATGATCGCTTCGCATTCAATTGAAGCGCTACGTACGATGAGAAGCAGCCAGCGCGCCACATCCGTGCCACACGGCTAGGAACAAGGTCCCTAAGATCTTGTTAGGCCTTGATTTTCATGAAGCCACCGGTCCAGTCCATCATGGGTGCAACGGAGACGACCTTCTCTTCCAAAACGCGGGATTCCTGTGGTTGGCGGCGGGGCCCTGACCTCGATCGGGCCGGGCTGGCAAGCCCGCTAGTTTCTCACGCGCCCCTTTCCACGCGCTCTCGCCCGGCCATGTAGTTGCCCGGGGTGACCCCGAAGCAGCGGCGGAACCAGCGCGAGAAGTGTGCCTGGTCGGTGAAGCCGCACTGCGCCGCCACATCCGCTGCCGCGTGGCCGTCGCGCAGCAGCGCCTTGGCTCGGCCGATGCGCGCCAGACGCGCGTAGTGGGCCGGCGTCATGCCGACGGCCGTACGGAACAGGCGATGGAAATGCTCGCGCGAAACGCCGACCCGCCTGGCGAGCGCGCCCGGATCGATGCGGCATGCGTCTTCGGTCGCCAACGCCTCGCAGACGGCCTCCACCCGCGCATCGCCCGCACGGCATTCGACCGCCACCAGCTCTCCGCCGGCCTGCGCTCGAAGGATCTCTTCCAGGAGCCGGCCGGTTTGCGCGCCGTCCTGCGCCTGTGCCGCAGCGGCCAATGCGCCAGCCATCGCCGCGGCGCGCCACACCCCCCGGCGCAGCCCACCCCGCAGCCCGGGCGGCCAACCGAGGCGCGCGCTCGCCCAGGCATGCGGCACATACAGCATCACCATGCGGAAGCCCTGCGCGCTCACGCCGGCCGTATGCAGCATGAATGGCGCCATCAGCACGATGTCGCCCTCCCGCGCCACCTGCCGCTCGCCGGCACAGGTGAATTCGCAGCGGCCTTCGAGGATGGCGCCCACGCTCCACTCTGCATGCCAGTGCAGCTCGAAGCGTGCCTTGGGGTCGTCCGTGAACATCGCCTCGACCTGGATTCCGTCCGCCATAGTCAGGCCGGTCACGCGCGAGGCGGCAGGAGGGCTTGCGGGCAGCGCGGTCATCCCGCGAAGGTTAGCGCCATCGACAACCGACAACCTGATCACGCAGCGAATGCGCCCCGCACCGTGATGCCCATCCAACCCGCGCTGGCGTCGGTGGCCTGCACGGGGCCGAGCAGCGCCAGCTCTTCCACGGGGTGGTCGTGGAACTGCAACGTCGCTCGGCCGCCGGTCCAACCCGGCTCCACGCGATCGATGATGTCGGCGCGCAGATAACGCGGTACCGCCGCGATACCCGGCTGCGTCAGGTCGGGCCAGCCGATGGCGCCCACGGTCGGAGCGGAAAGAAAACCCAGCCGCCCGGTCTGCTCGCCCGACAGCGTGACCGAGGCATCCACCAGCCGGCGCTCCTTCACGCTGAGACTGGCGCCGAGCCTGCTTCCAGCCGCGATGGGCGCGGCCGCCGGATGGATCAGCGGCATGCTGCGCGTGAGCCAGGTCTGCCCGATCTTCTTGGGCCAGCCCTGGAGCCAGCCGCGCAGCAGCGAGATGTCCTGGTCGACATAGATCAGCGGGCAATAGAAGCGCGTGTCGCCGGCTGGCTTCGGCTCGATCTCCAACACGACGATGGTCTCGCGGTACTGCGCATACACCGGGTCGAGCAGTTCGCGGCCGTCGTCGCCGCAGGACTGCCAATCGGCGAAATGCACGCACCCCTTGCCGGTGGCCACGCCGAGTTCGGCCGGCACCAGCGCGGCGCCTCGCTCGGCATCGAATTCGAAGGCCACGTTGACGAGCCAGCCCGCGTAGTGCCAGGGCGGCGCCTGCACCAGCGCGCTGCGGCCGGAGGATGTGAAAGGAGGCGTAAAAGATTGCGGCGTGGCCATATGCACTGTGCGGGCGAAGTCGTTGTTGATGAAGACCTCCCCACGATATGGCCGCGCATGCCGACGAGTCTTGTACGCTGGTGATCCGCCAGCGCAGGGTTCTACGGCAGATGAAGGCGTTGTCCGACTCGATGCGCCGCAGCCGCAGGGACAATGCCCGCATCGGTCCGAGACAAACCGACGACAAGCGAAACCAGCACAGAACGAGAAGCCCTCACTGCGAACAAATGACCCGCATCTATCTGATAGAAGACAACCCCCTGATCGCCACCACACTGTCCGATGGCCTGCAGGAATTCGCCGATTGCGACGTGATCGGCACCGCTTCCACTTCGGGTGGCGCGATCGACTGGCTCAAGAACAACCCCCAGGAATGGGATGCGGCGGTCATCGACATCTTCCTGGCCGAGGGCAACGGCCTCACCGTGGCGCAGTACCTGCAGGAACACAAATCGCCGACGCAGCGCACCGTGGTGCTGATGAACCACGCCACCTCCGAGGTGCGCGAAGGCGCCCTCTCGGCAGGCGTGGACGCGGTGTTCGACAAGTCGCTGGAGCTCGAGGCCTTCTACGACTTCTGCAAGAAGCTGAACATCTCGCCAAGGCGCTGAGCGCCCAAAGGCGATACGACACGACGCAACGCGCCGCTTCAGTCCCCCAGCACGCCCGTCACCCGCTGTTCGACCAGGTCGCTGGCGCGGCTGAGGTGCCTGCGCATGTGTTGAGCCGCGGCCTCCTGGTCGCCTCGCTCCACCGCATCCAGAATTTCCAGGTGCTCGTGGCAGGACTTGTGCAGCAGGTCGATGTTCACGAGCGGGTAGTCCGAGAGGTCGGACACGCGCCGCAGCCGGTTCTGCTGCTGCACCGCGTCGAGAAAGAAGCGGTTGCCCGATGCGCTGGCCAACAGTTCGTGGAACTGGGCGTTGGCCTCGAAGAAATCCATCCATGAATAACGCGACGCCTGCGCGAGCAGACCCTGCTGGCGCTCGCGGCAGGCGCGCAGCCGCTGAATGTCGACCCGGAAACCCGGCTCGCGCAGCCCGGCGCATTCGACGGTCAGGCGAAACCGGTAGCTCTCGCGCTCGCTCTCGACCGAATCCAGCGTCTCGGTGAACTCCCAGCGCTGGTAGTGGCGCCCGCGCAGCACGCCGTCTTGCAGCAGCGTGGTGAGCACGGTGCGCAGCAGCGGACGCGGCACGGCATAGGCCTGCGCCAGTTCCAGTTCGTTGACGCGCGTCGGCAGCTTGCCGCTGAGGCGGTCGCGCAGCAGGCGGTAATAGAGCGTCTTCTCCTCGTCCTCGGGCATCTCGCGCCGGGCGCGTGCCAGTGCGTGTCGATCGCCGAGCAGGGTGTAGCCGCGGTTCGGCGTGTGCGCGAGCAGCGCCCGTTCGTGCAGGAAGCGCAGCGCCGCGCGCACCGGGGTGCGGGAGATGCCGAGCCGGCCGGCGAGCTCGGATTCGGTGAGGTGATGCCCGCTCTCGTAGCCGCCGGCCAGCGCCTGGTCGAGCACATAGCGGCTCACCCGCTGGACCAGCGGAGCGATCGTGGGCGATGCGGTGGGTCGGTCGTCCGTCTGGGATGCCATCCAGGGTCTCCGGAATCGCGGGTGGAAGTTCAGGCGCCGATCATCACCCGGTTTTTGTATTTTTGCCCTGAAAAAACCATGTACAACCCGCGCCAAAAATACAATCCGAGTTTCAAGATCGGCCCCACGACGACCCAGGAGCCGGGTCGCTTTCCCAACGGAGAACCATCTCGTGGCCCTTGCCGACACCCTCGCCTCTCCCGCGTCGCTCGACGCGTTCTGGATGCCCTTCACCCCCAACCGCAAGTTCAAGCAGTCGCCGCGCCTCATCGTCGGCGGCGAAGGCCTGCACTACGACCTGGCCGACGGCCGCCGCGTGCTCGACGCGATCGCCGGCCTGTGGTGCGTGAACGCCGGGCACCGCCACCCGCGCATCAGCGCCGCGATGAAGGCGCAGATCGACGTGCTCGACTACGCCTCCAACTTCCAGATCGGCCACCCGGGCGCCTTCGTGCTTGCGCAACGCCTGGCCGAGATGGCGCCGGCCGGCATGAACCACGTGTTCTTCACCAATTCAGGCTCCGAGTCGGTCGACACCGCGCTGAAGATCGCGCTGGCCTACCACCGCGCGCGGGGCGACGCCGCCCGCTACCGCCTCATCGGGCGCGAGCGCGCCTATCACGGCGTGGGCTTCGGCGGCATCTCGGTGGGCGGCATCGGCCGCCAGCGCAGCACCTTCGGCCCGCTGCTCAACGGCGTGGACCATCTGCCGCACACGCTCGACCTGGCACGCAACGCCTTCTCGCGCGGAGAGCCGGCGCACGGCATCGAAAAGGCCGACGCGCTGGAGGCACTGCTCGCGCTGCACGACGCCTCGACCGTCGCGGCCGTGATCGTCGAACCTGTCGCCGGCTCCACCGGCGTGCTGCCGCCGCCGCGCGGCTATCTCAAGCGCCTGCGCGAGATCTGCGACAAGCACGGCATCCTGCTGATCTTCGATGAAGTCATCACCGGCTTCGGCCGCCTGGGTACCAACTTCGCGGCCGACCTGTTCGGCGTGACGCCCGACCTCATCACCACCGCCAAGGGCCTGACCAACGGCGCGGTGCCCATGGGTGCGGTGCTGTTGCGCGACGAAGTGCACGACGCCTTCATGCAGGGCAGCGTGAGCGGCATCGAGCTTTCGCATGGCTACACCTACTCGGGCCATCCGCTGGCCTGCGCCGCGGCGATGGCCACGCTCGACGCCTACACGCAGGACGGCCTGATCGCGCAGGCGGCCGCCACCGCGCCCTACTTCGAGGAATGCCTGCATGCCCTGCGGGGCCTGCCGGGCGTGATCGACGTGCGCAACGTCGGCCTGCTGGCCGGCATCGAGCTGCAGCCCTGGACCGAGGGTACAGGCACCCACGCGCAGGCAGTCGCCCAGCACTGCCTGGACAAGGGCGGCGTGCTGGTGCGCTCGGTGGGCGACACCATCGCGCTGTCGCCGCCCTTCACGCTCGAGCGCCGGCACGTCGACCAGATCGTCGACAGCCTGCGCGCCGCCATCGCGCAAACCGCCCGGCCCACCGACGCCGCTGCCTGAACACACACGAAAGCACCAGATGGACATCGAATCGTTCCCCCTCTACGACATCGAAGGCGACGCCCGCCAGTGCGGCCAACAGTACGGCCGCGCGGCCGGCGACCGCATCGACCTGAGCCTGCGCACCTACCGCGCCGCCTTCGAGCGCGTCGGACTCAGCTGGGAGCGCACGCGCGCGCTGGCGCGCCGCTTCATGCCTGTGGTCGAGGCCTTCGACGCGGGCATGCTGCGCGAGATCGAAGGCGTGGCCGAAGGCGCAGGCGTGCCGCCGGAGGACATCGTGGCGCTGAACGCTCGCAGCGAGATGCTCTACGCCTTCCAGCAACTCGAAGCCACCGAGCCGCCCGACGGCTGCACCGGCGTGGTGGTGATGCCTTCGGCCTCGCGCGAGGGCCGGCTCATCCACGCGCAGAACTGGGACTGGCGCGTGGAGAGCCTGGAGCTGGGCATCGTGCTGCGCATCCAGCCCGCCAAGGGACCGTCGATGCTGACCTTCGCCGAAGCGGGCACGCTCGCGCGCGCCGGCCTCAACAGCGCGGGCATCGCCGTCACCGGCAACTTCATCAAGGCCGACAGCGACGGCAGGCAGCAAGGCGTGCCGCTGGCGCTGATCCGCCGCGGCATCCTGCAGTCGGAGCTCTATGCCAACGCGCTGGGCGTGGTGTGCCGCACTGCACGTTCCATCTCCAACAACATGATCGTCACGCACGCCGAGGGCGAGGCCGTGAGCCTGGAGACCTGCCCCGAGCAGGTGTTCTGGCAGCAGCCCGAGGGCGGCATCCTGGTGCATGCCAACCACTTCAAGACGCCGGCCGCCCTCGCGCGCGTGGTGGACCGCAGCCTGGAAACCACGCCCGACTCGCTCTACCGCGACCGCCGCGTGACCGAGGCGCTGCACAACCGGCGCGCCGCGGGCCCGCTGGGCGAGCAGGACGTGATCGACGCGCTGCAGGACCGCTTCGGCGCACCGCGCGCGGTGTGCCGCAGCCCGAGCGCGGGGCCTGGCGGCGCCTCGTCGGCCACAGTGGCGACCATCGTCATGGACCCGGCGGCACGGAAGATGCGCATCGCCCCGGCGCCCTTCAAGGCCCATCGCTTCACCGAATATTCCCTCTGACCCCGAACGCCCTACCGCTGCCGAGCCCGCCCACGCCAGGAGTGTTGCCATGAAGAAAGTACCCGTTCCTCCGTCTCGCCCGCCCTCCAAGTCGCCAGCATCGCTGATCGCCGCCCTGGCGTTCGGCCTGGCAGCCGCGGTTCCCGCGCTCGCCCAGCCGGCCGTGGGCGCGGGCCAGACGCTGCGCATCCAGATGAACTCCGACATCCGCAGCACCGACCCGGGCGGCAACCGCGACGACAACACCGACAACGTGCTGCTGCACGTGGCAGAAGGGCTGGTCGCGCTGCGCGAGGACACCTCGGTGGGCCCGATGCTGGCGAGCAAGGTCGACACCTCGGCCGACGGCCTAACCTACACCTTCACGCTGCGCGACGGCGTGAAGTTCCAGAACGGCGCCACACTCACGGCCGACGACGTGGTCTGGAACTGGCAGCGCTACCTGAAGCCCACCAGCGGCTGGCGCTGCCTGCCCGAGTTCGACGGCAAGGGCATGACCAGGGTGCTCTCGGTGGAAGCGCCCAATCCGAAGACGGTGGTGTTCAAGCTGGAGCGCGCGAGCGCCCTCTTCCTCACGATGATGGCCCGGCCCGACTGCGGCGGCGCGGCCATCCTGCATCGCAGCTCGGTCGGCCCCGACGGCCAGTGGAAGGAGCCCGTGGGCACGGGCCCCTACAAGCTCAAGGAGTGGAAGCGAGGGCAGTACGTGGAACTCACGCGCTTCGACGGCTACACCTCGCGTGCCGAACCGCGCGACGGGCTGGCCGGCGGCAAGAAGGCCGAGATCGAGAACCTGCGCTTCGTCGTCATTCCCGATTCCGCCGCAGCCAAGGCCGCGCTCTACAGCGGCGGCATCGACGCATTCGTCAACCCCAGTCCGGCCGACGTGGTCGAGATGCGCAAGCGCTCCGACGTTCTGGTCGACACCACGCCGGTGATGTCGATGGTCGCCCTGCTTCTGCAGACCGGCGACCCGGTGCTCAAGGACGTGCGCATCCGCCGCGCGCTGGCGCTGTCGCTCGACACGCCCGAGATCGCACGCTCCGTCACCGAGGGCCTCTCGCCCGTCAACAACTCGGTGGTGCCTTCGTCCAGCCCCTACTACGACGCGGTGCAGGCCGGCGGCTTCAAGCGCGACCTCGCCGCCGCGAAGAAGCTGCTGGCCGAGGCCGGCTACCGCAACCAGCCGATCCGCATGATCGCCAACAAGCGCTACGAGGCCCTGTACTCGGCGGCGGTGCTGGTGCAGGCCATGGCCTCCGAGGCGGGCATCAACATAGAGCTGGAGGTGCTCGACTGGGCCACGCAGCTCGACCGCTACACCAAGGGCCAATACCAGAGCATGGCCTTCATCTACTCGGCGCGCATCGATCCCTCGCTCAATTTCGAGATGGTGTCCGGCGACAAGGCCGCGCAGCCGCGCAAGGTCTGGGACAGCGCCTACGCCCAGCCGCGGCTGGCCGAGTCGATGGTCACGCGCGACAAGGCGCGCCGCCAGGTGCTGTTCGACGAGATGCACAGGCAGATGCTGCAGGACGTGCCGATGATCGTGCTCTTCAACGCCAGCGACGCCACCGCCATGCGCAAGAACGTGGTCGGCTTCAAGGGCTGGGCGCCGGCCAAGCCGAGGTTCTGGAACGTGCGGCTGGCCGCTGCCGGCTGAACGGAGCCGCGCGAGCAATGCCCGCCTATCTCGTGCGCCGGATCGCGATGACGATCCCGACGCTGCTGCTGGTCTCCATCGCGGTGTTCACCCTGATGCGGCTGATTCCGGGCGACCCGGTGCTGCTCATGCTGGGCGAAGGCGCCGACCCCGCCCAGCTGGCGCTCATGCGCCACCAGATGGGGCTGGACCAGCCCCTGCCCGCGCAATACCTCGTGTGGCTGAAGCACGCGCTGGCCGGAGACCTGGGCGCGTCGACCACCAACGGCCTGCCGGTGCTGCCGCTGATCTGGGAGCGCTTTCACGTCAGCGCGGTCATCGTGCTCGTCGCGGTGGCGCTGGCCTCGCTGATCGCCGTGCCCGCCGGCCTCGTCGCCGCCTGGCGCAAGGACAAGCCCACCGACCTCGCCATCATCGGCGCCGCGACGCTGATGCTCTCGGTGCCCAGCTTCTGGCTGGGCCTGCTGCTGCTGATGTTCTTCGGCCAGTACCTGGGCTGGCTGCCGGTGGTGGGCTACGTACCGATGTCGGAAAGCTTCTCGCAGGGCGTGCTCTACGTCGTGCTTCCGATCGCCACGCTGCTGCTGGTGGAGACAGGCGTGCTCACGCGCATGTCGCGCGCCAGCACCATCGAGATCCTGCGGCTCGAATACGTGACGCATGCGCGCGCCAAGGGCGTACCCGAATCGCAGGTGCTGCGCCGCCACGTGCTGCCCAATGCCTTCAACCCGACGCTCACCATGATCGGGCTGATCCTCGGTCACCTGCTCAGCGGCATCGCGGTGCTGGAGACGGTGTTCACCCTGCCGGGCCTGGGGCGGCTGATGATCGATTCGATCTTCGCGCGCGACTACCCGGTGCTGCAGGGCTGCCTGCTGTTCACCGCCTGCATCTACGTCGTGATCAACCTGATCGTCGACATGTGCTACCCCCTCTTCGACCCGCGGGTGACTGTGCAGTGAAGACGAAGTTCAAGACCCATACCCTCATCGGCGGCGCGCTCGTCGCGGTGCTGCTGGCCGTCGCCGTGGCCGCGGCGCTGTGGACGCCCTACAACCCGCTGGGCATCGACCTGCGCTCCAAGCTGCAGCCTCCCTCGGCCGCCCACTGGCTGGGCACCGACGAATTCGGCCGCGACGTGGCCAGCCGCGCGATGCAGGGCGCCTCCACCAGCTGCCTGGTGGCGCTGCTCACCGTGACGCTGGCCACCGCCATGGGCCTGGTGGTCGGCGTGGTCGCGGGCTTCGTGCGCGGCTGGACCGACCGCGTGCTGATGGCCTTCAACGACACGCTGCTGGCCTTCCCCGGCCTGCTGCTGGCGCTGGGCGTGATGGTGATCGTGGGCGCCAACAAGTGGGGCATCGTGCTGGCGCTGAGCATGGCCTATGCGCCCTCGGTGGTGCGCGTGGTGCGCGGCACGGTGCTGTCGCTGCGCGAGCGCGAGTACGTGGAGGCCTCGCGCATGATCGGCAACGGCGAGCTCTACACCATGTGGCGCCACGTGCTGCCCAACTGCATGGCGCCGGTGGCGGTGCTCGCCACCAGCATGTTCGGCTGGGTGCTGCTCTCGGAAAGCGCACTGAGCTTCCTGGGCCTCGGCGTGCCGCCGCCCGCGCCCACCTGGGGCAACATGCTCGCGAGCGCGCGTCCCTACATGGCCTCGGCCGTGTGGCTGTGCGTGGTGCCCGGGCTGTGCATCGCGCTCACGCTGCTGGGCATCAACCTGCTGGGCGAGTCGCTGCGCGACCGGCTCGATCCACGGACGGAGAAGCCATGAACGCCGCATCGAACCCCACCGTGCTGTCGGTGGAGCACCTGAAGATCGAATTGCGCAACGGCGCCCAGCCGCTGGTGCACGACCTGTCGTTCGAAGTGAAGGCGGGCGAGTTCCTCGCAGTGGTGGGCGAATCGGGCAGCGGCAAGACGATGGCGGCGCGCGCCATCCTGCAGCTGCTGCCGCCGGGCATCTCGCAGACCGGCGGGCGCATCGTGTTCGACGGGCAGGACCTGGCCGCGTACGACGCGAAGGCCATGCGCCCCATCCGCGGGCCGGGCATCGGCATGGTGTTCCAGGAGCCGATGGTCTCGCTCAACCCGGTGCACCGCATCGGCGAGCAGATGGCCGAAGGGCTGCGCATGCACACGCAGCTGCCGGCCGCGCAGATCCGCGCGCGCATCGTCGACATGCTGCGCCGCGTGCAGATCGCCGACCCCGAGCGCTGCATGCACGCCTACCCGCACGAGTTCTCCGGCGGCATGCGCCAGCGCATCATGCTGGCCAGCGTGATGCTGCTGAAGCCGCGCCTGCTGATCGCCGACGAGCCGACCACAGCACTCGACACGCTGAGCCAGCGCGAGGTGCTCGACCTGATGGTGGGCCTGGCGCGCGACAACGGCACCGCCGTGCTGCTCATCACGCACAACCTCGGCCTCGTGGGGCGCTATGCGCAGCGCGCCATCGTGCTGGAGAAGGGCCGGCTGGTGGAGACCGGCGAGGTGCCGGGCATCCTGCTGGCGCCGAAGCAGCCCTACACTCGCAAGCTGGTCGATGCGCTGCCGCGGCGCCAAGAGGCCAAGCCGGCGCCGGCGCAAGCGCAGCAGCCACTGGTGCAGGTGCGCGGCCTGTGCGTGAGCTACCCCGGCGCGCGCGCCGGCTTCTTCAGGCGGCATGCGCCGGTCCGCGTGATCGACTCGCTCGACCTCGACATCCACCCGGGCGAGATGGTCGCGCTGGTGGGCGGCAGCGGCTCGGGCAAGACCACGCTGGGCCGCGCCATCCTGCGGCTCGCGCCTTCGCAGGCAGGGCAGATCCTGTTCCGCGGCGAGGACGTCCGCAGCGCCGGCCGCGCGGCGCTGCACCGCTTCAGGCTGGCCTGCCAGCTGGTCTTCCAGGACCCGTTCTCCTCGCTCGATCCGCGCATGCGCGTGGGCGACATCGTGGCCGAGCCGCTGCGCCACCTCCCCGAACTAGACCCGGCGGCACGCACGCGGCGCGTGAAGGAGACGCTGGACGAAGTCGGCCTGGACGGCCTCGGCGCGCGCTACCCGCACGAGCTCTCGGGCGGCCAGCGCCAGCGGGTGGCGATCGCCCGCGCGCTGGTGCGGCGCCCTGCCTTCGTGGTGGCCGACGAGCCGGTGTCGGCGCTCGACATGACGATCCAGGCGCAGGTGCTCAAGCTGTTCCAGAGCCTGCAGAAGCACCATGGCTTCGCATGCCTGTTCATCAGCCACGACCTCGCGGCGGTGGAGCAGATCGCCGACAGAGTCATCGTGATGGAGCGCGGGCGCATCGTCGAGCAAGGCGCACGCGACGCGGTGTTCGACGACCCGCGCCATGCCTACACGCAGGCGCTGCTCGCGGCCACGCCGCGGCCGCTGATGGCGATCGACGTGGCGCTCGATGCGGCCCAGTCGATGCCCCAGGCGGAACGGGCAGTCGCGTGAACGCGAGCGGCACGACGGCACAATGGGCTGCGTGCCGCTCATCCGACATCACCTCCCCACCGCCCTCCTCGCACTGACGCTCGCCTCCGCCGCGCCCATGGCGCAAGCGGCGGAGCCGGTGCTGCTCGTCACTTCGCCTGCAGCGCTGCAGGCAGCCGAGAAATCCGGCGCCGGCTTCGCGCGCTGGATGAACGGTGAGTCTGCGCCGTCCGCTGACGGCGTCACCACCAACGATGTGCTGGCGCGCACGCCTGCCTGGCGCTCGATCGCCGAGCCGCTGGGCGCGAGCCTCGCCGGCATCCAGCGTCGCGACAAGCAGGCGGGCGTGGGCATCTCGCGCTATCCGCATCGGCTGTTCAATGCGCGCTGGCTCGCGAGTCCCGACGCCTTCTTCGAGCTGGTCGGCGTCGCCAATCGCATGGACCGCCGGCCCTTCCAGGACGGCGCCTGCGGAGAGACGCGGCTGGTGTACCGGCTGGCCTACCGCACGGCCGCGATGCAGTCGCGCCTGCCGATGACGGTCAACGTCGAACTGCGCGGCGATGCGCCCGACGCCGACGGCAGCTGCGCCACGGCCGCGAAGCGCTGGCAGCCACCGCAGGCCGCGATGGGCGACGAGGCGCTGGGCCGCTGGCTCACATCGGCCGACGGCCCGCTGGCGGCCAAGCGGCTGGAGCACGCGCGCATCGCGCAGGTCACGACCAACCTGCAGAGCGTGCGCTGGCCCTCGGCGGTGCGGCCCGACCTGGGCGGCCATGCCGAATACATGCTGCGGGCCTTCCGCTGGAATGCGCGCGCCGGGCGCTTCGACGTGGCACCGCTGGAGAACACGCCCGACGTCGCGAAGCTCAAGGCCAGCGCCCCGCTGCGCAAGGAACTGCAGCAATGGCTGCAGCAGCCCGCCAACCTGCGCGCGCTGGACGAGGCCACGCTGCAGATTCCCGACAGGTTCCTTGCGACCGAGGCCATCTCGGTCGCGCCGCGCGGGCTGGAGCGCCTTGCCAACCGGCCCTTCGAGCAGATCTTCCCGGCCGGCGAATGGAAGGCCGTGCCCGGCAGCCGCACCCTGCAGTCGCCGCAGGCAGTGCTGCGCCGCCTCGACGACCTGAGCTGCATGGGCTGCCACCAGAGCCGCGCCGTTGCGGGCTTCCACCTCCTGGGCGTCGACCGGCGCGGCGCATCGCGGACATTCACGACCGGCAACGCGCTCGCGGTGCCGCATTCCCCGCACGTGCAGGACGAACTGGCGCGGCGCGAAAGCTACGTGCGGGCCGCGCTCACCACGCCGCGGCCCGATCCGTTCCGCCCTCTGGCCGAACCGCTGGCGACGGACGCGCCCGCCGAGCGCGCAACAGTGGGAGCGCGCTGCGAGCCCACGCGCATCACGCAGTCGGCCAACGCGTGGCTCGACCGCGCCGAGAAACTGCCGCGAATCTCCTGCGAAGGCCCGGCATCGGTCTGCGAGAAGACCTCGGTCGGCTTTCCGGGCGGCATGTGCTCCGGCCCCTGCGACCCCAAGGACCCGAGCGGCACCTGCGGCGGCATCGCGATCCTCAGCGACTTCAACAGCTGCCTGGCCGCGAAGAAGCCTTTTGGCGAATGCCTGGCGAAGCACACGCGCCCCGGCAACCTGCGCACCTGCTCCGCGCAGCAGGCCTGCCGCGACGACTACATCTGCGCCCAGGCCGAGGGCCGGCCCGAGGGGCAAGGCGCCTGCATACCGCCCTACTTCCTGTTCCAGATGCGGGTGGACGGGCACTCCTGAGCGACCCCGCCCTCCCGCGCCGATGCGCTGACGACGAGGGGCCCGCCACGGGCCCCTTGCCATTTGCCGGGCTGCAGGAGCCCACCTTCCGGCGACCTCTTAGTATTCGGGACAAACAACACCAAGACAGAGGCCCCGATGGACGTCTTCGAGAACGTGCTCGTCATGCTGATCGCCGCCTGCCTGCTGCTGCAGCTGTCGCGGCGTCTCGCACTGCCCTACCCCTCGATGCTGGCGCTGGCCGGCGTGTGCCTGGGCGCAATGCCCTGGGTGCCGCACGTGAGCCTCGATCCGCAGCTGGCGCTCGCGCTGTTCATCGCGCCCGCGCTGCTCGACTCGGCCTTCGACACCTCGCCGCGCGAACTGCGCCGCAACTGGATGTCGCTGGTCTCGCTGGTGCTGGTGGCGGTGCTGCTGACCACGGCCGTGGTCGCGTGGGCGGGCTGGGCTTTCGCGGGACTGCCGCTGGCAGCGGCGATCACGCTCGGCGCCATCGTCGCGCCGCCCGACGCGGTGGCCGCGGCGGCGGTGATGCAGCAGTTCCGCATCCCGCGGCGCACGCTGTCGATCATCAACGGCGAGAGCCTGCTCAACGACGCGGTGGCGCTGCTGGTGTTCGGCGTGGCGGTGTCCGCGGCGGGCGCCGCGCACGTGCCGATGACGAGTTCGCTGCCGATGCTGCTGGTGGCGGTGCCGGGCGGCGCGCTGGTGGGCTTCGCGTTCGCCAAGCTCAACATCCACTTCGGCGCGCCGCTCTTCGCAGGCACGCGCTCGGCCATCATCTTCCAGTTCGTGATGACCTTCGGCGCCTGGATCGTGGCCGAACGGCTGCACCTGTCGCCCATCATCTCGGTGGTGGCCTTCGGCATGACGCTGGGCCAGTACGCACCGAGGCGCCATGCGCCGCGCGACCGCGTGCACTCCTATGCGGTGTGGGGTGCCGTGGTGTTCACGCTCAACGTGCTGGCCTTCTTCCTCATGGGGCTGCAGGCGCGCGGCATCCTCACGCGGCTGTCGGGGCCGCAGCTCACGCATGCGCTGGAGTTCGCCGCCCTCGTGCTGGCGCTGGTCATCGGGGTGCGGGTAGCGTGGTTGCTGATCTACGGCGCCGCGATGCGCAGGTACAAGCTGCGGCTGATCGCGCGCGGGCGCAAGGTGCCGCTGCCCTCCAGGCGCATCAACCTGCTGGTCGGCTGGTCGGGCATGCGCGGGCTGGTGACGCTGGCCACCGCCTTCGCGCTGCCGGCGGAGTTTCCGGGGCGCGACCTCATCGTGCTAAGCGCGTTCGCGGTGGTGCTGGGCACGCTGGTGATCCAGGGCTTCACCATCGGGCCGCTGATCAGGATGCTGAAGATCGAGCCCGACGATTCCCAGGACGAAGAAATCTCGCTCGCCCGCACCGCGATGATGGACGCGGCCCTCGCAGCCATCGAAGCCGAGCACGGGAGCGAGGCCGATGCGGTGCGCGACGAATACCGCGCCGCGCGCGCGCTTGCCCAGGACAGGCACCAGACGCAGGCCAAGACGGCGCAAGACAGACTGCGCACCGTGGCCATCCGCGCGCAGCGGGAGGCGCTCGACTCGCTGCGCCAGGCGGGCAGGATCGAGGACGACACCTATCACCAGCTGGAGGAGGAGATGGACTGGGCCGAGCTCAACGCCATGCCGGCGAACGACGTGCGGCTGCAGAGCGTCTGAGGCCATCGGCCTGCACGTCGAGGCCGCGCCTCGTCGACGGCACAGCGCCCTTACCCCAGCCCTCACCCCAGCCCTCTCCCCAGCCCTCTCCCAGAGGGAGAGTGGGCAAGACCTTCAGACATCCTCGTACCACCGGTCCTTCGCCAGCATCACCCGATGGTGCCCATGGCCCGAGGGCATCATCGGGAAGCAGTTCTCCTGCGCTTCGACCTGCACGTCGAGGAAGAACGGCCCCTCGCTGGCAAGGCACTCGGCCAGCGCGTCTTCCAGCTCCGCCGGGTCGCTCACCCGCCTCGCACCCCAGCCGAAGGCCTTGGCCAGCGCGACGAAGTCGGGCAGCGCCTCGTTCCAGCTGTGGCTCAGGCGGTTGCCGTGGTTCAGCTCCTGCCACTGGCGCACCATGCCCATGTAGCCGTTGTTGCTCAGCACCAGCTTCACCGGCACGCGGTGCTGCACTGCCGTGGAGAGCTCCTGGATGTTCATCAGCACCGAGGCATCGCCGCTCACGCACACCGTGAGCGCGCCGGGGTGGCCGATCTGCGCGCCGATGGCAGCGGGCAGCCCGTAGCCCATGGTGCCGGCACCGCCGGAGGTGAGCCAGCGGCGCGGGCTGTCGAAGCGCAGGTACTGCGCGGCCCACATCTGGTGCTGGCCCACGTCGGTCGACACGATGGCGTTGCGCCCGGCAACGGCGCGCTGCAGCGACGACATCAGCTGCTGCGGCAGGATCGAACCGGCCTTCGCCTCGAAGGCCAGGCAGTCGACGGCGCGCCAGCGCTCTATGCGCTCCCACCATGGCGCCAACCGCTCGGGCGCGAAGCCCTCGGCGGGCAGCAGCGCGAGCAGGCTCTCGAGGATCGCGGCGCAGTCGCCCACCATCGGCACGTCCACGCGCACCACCTTGTTGATGCTGCCGGGGTCGATGTCGATGTGGACCTTGCGGGCGTGCGGGCAGAACTCGTCGAGCTTGCCGGTCACGCGGTCGTCGAAGCGCGCACCGATGCAGACGACCAGGTCGGCCTCGTGCATCGCCAGGTTGGCCTCGAGCGTGCCGTGCATGCCCAGCATGCCGATGAACTTCGGGTCGGACGCCGGGAAGGCGCCCAGCCCCATCAGCGTGAGCGTGCACGGCGCATGCATCAGGTCGACCAGCCTGGTGAAGGCTTCGCAGGCAGCCGGGCCCGAGTTGACGAGTCCGCCGCCGCCGTAGATGACGGGCCGGCGCGCGGTGGAAAGCAGATCGGCCGCGCGCTGCACCATGGCCTTCGGCGGCAGCGCGGTGCGGCTGGTGCGCAGGGGGCGCAGCGGCGCTGGCTCGGGGGCGCGGCCCAGGCGCTGCAGCTGGATGTCCTTCGGCACGTCGAGCAGCACCGGGCCGGGTCGGCCGGTCGATGCGATCTCCAGCGCGCGGCGCACCAGGGCGGGCACGTCGTCGGCGGCACGCACCTGGCGGTTCCACTTCGTCACGGGCCGCGACATGCCCAGCGCGTCGCTTTCCTGGAACGCCTGCGTACCGATGACGGCCGTGGCGACCTGCCCGCTGATGCACAGCACCGGCACCGAATCGCTCATCGCGTCCAGCAGCCCTGTGATGGTGTTGCCCACGCCCGGCCCCGAGGTGACCAGCACCACGCCCACCCGGCCGGTGCTGCGCGCATAGCCCTCGGCCGCGTGCACGGCCGCCTGCTCGTGGCGCACCAGCACGTGGCGCAGCCGGGGTTCGCCGTGCAGTGCGTCGTACAGCGGCAGCGCCGCCCCGCCGGGGTAGCCGAAGATGGTGTCCACGCCGCATTCGACCAGCGTGTCGAGCAGGGCCTCGGCGCCGTTGCGGATGCGAACCGGCTTCGTGTCAGGGTGGAGGGACGGGGAGGACGTGGGGGGTAGGTCGAGCAGTCGCATGCCGTCAATTCTTCCGTTTCGGGCGCAGAATATGCATCTTTCTTTTGGCTCTTTAAGCTCTATTCATGAAAACCAATCGGCAAACACCGAGCGACAGCGAAGGATCTTTCGACAAGACCGACCTGGCGATCCTGCGGGTGCTCCTGCTGGACTCGCGCAAGACCCTGCAGGAGATCGGCAACGAGGTCGGCCTCTCGCCGACCAGCTGCTGGACGCGCATCAAGAAACTGGAAGCCACGGGCGTCATCAAGCGCTATACGGTCGATGTCGACCCGGCCAGGCTCGGCTACCACGACTCGGTGATCGTGCAGGTCACGCTGGAGAGCCACACCGACGAGACGCTCTACGACTTCGGCCGCACGCTCGCCACCATCCCGGAGATCCAGGAGGCCTACCTGGTCTCGGGCGACTACGACTACTACATCCGCATCGCCGTGCGCGACACGCGCGACTACGAGCGGCTGCTGCGCGAGAAGCTCTACAAGATCCCGGGCATCCGCCACAGCAAGTCGCACTTCGTGCTGCGGGTGCTGAAGGAAGCGAGCGTGCCCATCATCTGAGGCACGCCGCCGTGGCCAGGCTCAGAGGCGGATCAGCTCCACCCGGCGGTTCTTCGCCCGCCCCGCCTCGCTGTCGTTCGGCGCCACCGGCTCCGAGGCTCCGGCACCGCGGGTGGTGAAGCGCCGCGGGTCCACGCCCGCCTTCACCAGCACGGCGATCACCGCCAGCGCCCGGCGCTTCGACAGGTCGTCGTTGTGCCTGGCGTCGCCCTGCGCGTCTGTGTGGCCCACCACCGACAGCTTCAGCGGCGGGTTGTTGCGCATTAGCTTGGTCATCTCGTCGAGCGTGGGCTGCGACTCGGGACGGATCACGTCCTTGTCGAGGTCGAACAGGATGCCGTAGAGATTGACGCGCCCCGTCTCCGCCAGGCTCTTCTGCATGGCCGTGGCGTCGAGGAACACGATCTTGTTCTCCTCCATCGCCTTGCTCTCCACCACCCGCACGAAGGCGTGGTTGCCGACCTCGGCGTTGTGCTCGGCCAGCGCGATGCTGGCGTAGACGGTGCCCGAGGGGCCGGTCTTTCTGGCGAGCAGGTAGCGTCCGCTCACCGAGAAGTAGTTGCGCGCGTAGTCGCCCCGGCTGCCCAGGCGCGGCCACTCGGGCTCGTCGAAGGCCAGCGCGAAGTCGTAGGGCGTGGTGGTATCCACGCGGCCGTCGCGCGGCTTGTAGCATGAGCCATTGGCGGTGCCGCAGCTGAACAGCACCTCGAAGCCCTTGGCCTTGAGGCTGGACTCGTAGTTGCGCTGCACCTCCAGCAGCGAGCGCTCCTTGGGCAGCCTGTATAGATAGAGCGTGACCTTGCCCTCGACCTTGAGCAGGTCGGGCTTGCCGCCGCCCCAGTTCTGGAACGGCTCCTTGATGAGGCCGACTTCGTCATAGGCAGCCGCCTTGTAGCCGTCGAGCACCGAGCCTTCGTAGCGGCCGATCAGCGGGTTGTCCTTGGCCGGCTCGGCGGCGAACGAGCCGGCGGCGGTCGAGAGCAGTGCGCCTGCCGCCAGGCGGGCAACGAGAACCATGAAGGCGGACTGTTTCATCGGCAGGGCCTGGAATAGGAAGGGAGGCGGGCGCGGGCGCGGAACGCGGAGTTCCGTCCATGCTAGGGAATGCCGCCACCGCTGTGCATTCGACGGACGGCCTATGCCGCGCCCCCGCCGGAGGCCCCCGCAGACACGGCCCGCCCCGGGGTCGCGGCCGTGTTAACAGGCGTAATCGCACCAATATTCGACGGGGAACATAATCGCGCCCGTCTCGCGAGGGCGGGATCCGGGCTCCACGGCCCGAAGCCGTAAAGCAACGGTTTCGGGCCGTTGCAAATCACAAAGAAGCGACTTCCAAGGCAGAGCGATCTATGAGGCTTGGCAGCAAGAGCTGTTGGCGAATCGGCAGGTGGATCGCAAAGCTTTTGCTGGCCGCCGCGCCGGCACTCCTGTCTTTCGCAAATGCCGCCGAGCCCGCGGCGGGGCAATCGCCGCACGAAGCCGAGGCCGTTCACATCACGCGGGTCGAGCTGCTTTCCGTCCCGGGCAACGGCTATACCGCGCCTCCCCGCGACGTGCAGGACGCCGCGCTGCCCGAAAAAGGCTGGAGAAAGGTCAACCTCCCGCACACGGTGGGACGCGAGCTGGTGCCCGACGAAGGCAGCGGCGCACGCACCGTGACCGACTGGTACCGCATCGACCTGTCCGCCAGGGCTTCGGTGCGCGAGCCTCAGCTGCTCTATCTCCCGCGCTGGAAGACGCTGGGCCACATCGCGGTGTACGGCGACGGCGCCCTGCTCTACCAGTCGCACGGCAGCCCGATCCACAACGGCTACAACCATCCGCTGCTGATCCCGCTGAACGCCGCGGCCGGCACGCCCCCGCCCAGCACGGTGCTGATCCGCGTGAACCGCCTGCGCAACAGCGGCAGCGGCTTCTCCACGGTCTGGGTCGGCAGCGAGGCCTCGCTGAGCTGGCGCTACCAGATCCGCCAGCTGCTGCAGGTGCAGCTTCCCTTCATGGGCAGCGCAGCCTTCCTGGCAGTGGGCGCCTTCGCCTTCGCCGTCTGGATGGGGCGGCGGCGCGAACTGCTCTACCTGCTGTTCTTCGCGATCTCCGCGCTCGCCTTCTTCAGGACGCTGCACTACTACGCGGGCGGCAGCTACATCCCCATTTCCGACGAGTGGTTCGAATGGATGACCGTATCGAGCCTGCTGTGGCTGGTCATCCTCATCCACCTGTTCCTGCAGCGCCTGCACCAGCAGCCCTCCGTGTGGCTGACCCGCATCGCGGTGACTCTGGCCGTGGCCTGCAGCATCTCGACGCTGCCGCACGTGTCGGAGAAGATCGTCAGCCTCTATCTGTTCACGCCGCTGCTCAACCTCGCGGTGCTGCCGGTGGCGGTGCTGATCTTCACCGTCAACCTGCGCAAGTCGCTGCACAACCAGCAGAGCGAAGGCCGGCTGGTGGCGGTCTGGACCGTGTTCGCGCTCGCGCTCACGTCGTACGACGGGCTGCTGCAGAACAACCTGGTGAGCCCGGAGAGCGTGTACATGTCGCCCTACGCGATCATCAGCCTGTTCTTCGTCTTCTCGTACATCATGTTCCAGCGCTACACCGGCGCCTTCGCCGAGGTGGGCCGGCTCAACAGGGGCCTGGCGCAGCGCCTGAGGGAGCGAGAGGCCGAGCTCGAGCAGAGCTACCAGCGCCTTCGCGCGAGCGAGAACCAGCACATGCTCAGCGCCGAGCGCCGCCGCCTGATGCAGGACATGCACGACGGCCTGGGCTCATCGCTGATCAGCGCGATCCGCTCGGTGGAACGCGGCGCCATGACAGAGGCCGAGATCTCCGAGGTCCTCAAGGGCTGCATGGAAGACCTGCGGCTGGTGATCGACTCCATGGAAAGCGTCGATGCCGACCTGCTCCTGCTGCTGGCGACCATGCGCTTCCGCCTGGCACCGCGCATCGAGAGCGCCGGCATCGCGCTGCAGTGGGAGGTGCAGCCGGTTCCCGCGCTCAACTGGCTCGACCCCGACGGCGCGCTGCACATCCTGCGCATCGTGCAGGAGTGCGTGGCCAACGTGCTGCGCCACACGCGCGCCACCACCATCTGCGTGAGCACCTCCGTGGCCGACGAGGGCGTTTGCGTGGTCGTCGAGGACAACGGGGGCGGCTTCGACGTGAGCGCGGCCATGCGGCGCGGCGGCCGCGGGCTGCGCAACCAGCAGCGGCGGGCGCAGGAGATCGGCGGCACGGTGAGCTGGGAGGCAGGCACCGCCGGCACGCGCTTCGTACTGTGGCTTCCGCTGGAACGGCAGGCCGGGGTCGGCAAGGTCCTGGGCGTGGCCTGAACGCGGCGCAGGTCCAGAGAAAGGCTCAGAGGCTGCCCGCGATCTGCTCGCGCAGCCACTTGTGCGCCGGATCGCGATGCCGGCGCTCGTGCCAGAGCATCGCCATCTCGTAGCCCGGAACCTCCAGCGGCGCCTCCACCACGCGCAATCCGGGCGCGGTGCGCGCCAGCCGCTCGGGCAGCATCGCGACCATGTCGGTGCCCGCCACCGCCGACATCATGAAAAGGAAGTGCGGCACCGACAGCACCACCTTGCGCGTCAAGCCCTGCTGCGCCAGCGCCTCGTCGGTGGGCCCCGCGAAGCCGCCGCCGGCCGGCGACACGACCACATGCTCCAGCGCGCAGAACTGCGCCAGCGTCGGCCGGCGCTTCAGGCGCGGATGGCCCGCGCGCCCCACGAGCACATAGCGCTCCTGGAAGAGCACCCGCGCATGCAGGCCCGGCGGCGCGCCCACGCTGGTGTGGAAGAACAGGTCGATCTCGCCGCTTTCGAGCTGCCGCGCCATGCGCGAAGGCACGGCCTCCACCACCGCCAGCCGTGTGTTCGGTGCGGCGGCGCGCAGCCCGGCCAGCGCCGGCAGCAGGATGGCCGACTCGGCGTAGTCGGCCGCCGCGACGCGCCAGGTGGTGCCTGCCTCGGCCGGCTCGAAGGGCCGCGTCGGCGCGACCGCCCGGCCCAGCGCCTCCAGGGCCTCGCGCAATGGCTCGCGCAATTCGTCGGCCCGCGCGGTGGGCCGCATGCCGCGCTGCGCAGGCAGCAGCAGCGGATCGCCGAACACTTCGCGCAGCTTTGCCAGCTGCACGCTTACCGAAGGCTGCGACAGGTTCAGCCGCTCGGCGGCGCGAGTGACGTTGCGCTCGGCCAGCAGGGTGTCGAGCGTGACCAGCAGGTTCAGGTCGAGGCGGCTGAAATTGTTCATGGCAATTCCTGGAATTCAGACTATTCATTTCCAATATATCGCCAGCGTACCTAACCTGAGGGCATCTCCACTCGAACCCTCAAGAAATCATGAACGTCCTCCTGGTCCTGGCCCATCCCGAACCCGCCTCGCTCAATGGCTCGCTGCACCGCTTCATGGTCGATCGCCTCACGGCCAACGGCCATTCCGTGCGCGTGTCCGACCTCTACGCCATGCGCTGGAAGCCCGCGCTGGACGCCGACGACTTCCCGGCACGCGACGCCGCCGCGCAATTCGACCCGATCCTGGATTCGCAACGGGCCTTCGAGGCCGGCACGCAGACAGCCGACATCGCCGCCGAGCAGGAGAAGCTGCTCTGGGCCGACGCGGTGATCCTGCAGTTTCCGCTCTGGTGGTACTCGATGCCCGCCATCCTCAAGGGCTGGGTCGAGCGCATCTACGCCTACGGCTTCGCCTATGGCGTGGGCGAGCATTCAGACCGGCACTGGGGCGACCGCTTCGGCGAAGGCGTCATGGCGGGCAAGCGCGCCATGCTGGTGATTACCGCCGGCGGCTGGGCCTCGCATTACGCGCCGCGCGGCGTCAACGGGCCGATCGAAGAACTGCTCTTCCCAATCCAGCACGGCATCCTCTACTACCCCGGCTTCGACGTGCTGCCGCCCTACGTCGTGTATCGCACCGACAAGGTCGACGAGCCCGCATACGCGCGCATCACGCAGGAGCTGGGCGAGCGGCTCGACACGCTCTTCAGCGTCGAGCCGATTCCGTTCCGCCGCCAGAATGGAGGCGACTACGAGATTCCCGCCCTCACCCTGCGCGAGCACATCGCGCCGGGCAGGACGGGCTTCGCTGTGCACACCGCAAGTTGACGCGGGCTCAGGGTAGCACCGGGTTCGCCGCCGCGTTGGCGATGGCCGCATCGGCGTCCACGCGCAGCATGAAGCGCTTCGCCACCAGGTCGTCGGCGGCCGCGGTCACCGCCGCCACGTAGCCAGCCTGGTCGGTGTAGCGCTCCTGCAGCGAGGGCCGCGGATCGGCACCGCGCAGCGCGGCCGTCTTCGCGAACGGGAAGTACGAGCCGAAGAGGCCTGCCTGGTCGATGCGGCCCGGCACGCTCGTGTAGTTCCAGCCGGTGTTGGTACCCAGCGGCACGGCCACGTCGAGGCTGCGGATGCCGGCGACGTCGTTGCCGTCGGCGTCCACCTGCGGCACCAGGATCGCGTAGTCGCGGCTCAGGTAGGCCGGCGGTACCTGGGTGGCGATGCCGCTCTCGTCCTGCGGACGGTAGTTCGGGCCCCAGTCGAGCAGCGAGTAGTTGTTGACCAGCCCCGTGTAGTTCACGCCGGGAATGGAAGGGAACTTGACCTGCTGCGGCCGAACCAGCGTGGCGTCGGCGATCTTCGGCACCTGGCTGTCGGGCGGCGTGGTGCCCTTGACGACCCAGTCTTCCAGGTTCTGGTACAGCGCGCGCACCACCGGGATCACGCCGGCATTGCCGTTGGTCGCATAGAGCGCGCCGGCGCTCGAGCCCGGCAGCGAAGCCAGGCCCAGCAGATGGTGCGTGCTGGCGTAGTAGTAGACGCGGGCGTTCGCAGGCTGCACGAGGTCGGTCGTACCCCACGCATCGGTCAGCAGCGGCGAGCCCTGCAGCACGTAGAACTCGGTACCGCTGAAGCCGATGAAAAGCTTGGGGCACGTGCCGCTGGCCTCGCAGCGCGACAGGATGCCGCCGCGGCGCTGCGCCACGTCGTCCACGTAGTCCTTCGAGAGCCCGCGCGTGCCCGCCTGTCCGAAGGCCGTGTGGTCGGCGCGCACGCCGCCGCCGCCGCCGGGAATGGCGAAACGCATGTTGATGTTGGTCTGCCGCGCCGCGATCTGCGCGAACACGCCGTCGAACACCTTCTGCCCTGCACGGTCCTCATTGAAGCCGAGGTGCACGAAGGTCTTCATGAAGTTGCCGCACTGCGAGACGCCGGAGGCGATCGTGTTCCTGATCGCGGCGGCCACCGGATTGGCCGTGCCGGCCGAATCGCTGGCATCGCGATGGAAGAAGGTGATCATGTCGCGCAGCGCCGCGAGGCCCAGGCCCATGACCTTCGGGTCCTTCGCGACGTAGACCAGCTCGTACAGATAGGCCGGGTCCCACTTGTCCTTCAGGCACACGCTCGTCTCGTCGGGCGTACCCGGAAACGGCGTAGCGGCGCTGCACTTCGCGAACTTCCACTCGCTCGCGGGAATGAGCTGCCGCGCATCGCCCTCGTTGATGCGGCGCGTGAGCACATAGCCGGGTTTGGTGTTGTCGAGGCTCGCGGTCGGGTAGGCCTGCATCGCGGCATTGAACGGGCCGCCGGGCAGCGGCAGCGAATCGTTGGTGGCCGCGGTGGGCAGCAGCTCGGCGCGATAGGTGCCGGTGATGCTGCTGCCGTCGGCGTTCTTCGCGACCGGCACCTTCAGCGTGAGCTTGCCGGCTGCGGCCGGCACGTCGCCCTGCCACGCAGCCGTGAGGAACACGTAGCCGCGCGAGGCGAAGTACGGATCGAGGTTCACGATGTTGCCGCGGTTGGGCGCGTCGTAGCGCAGCACGCCGCTGGCCTTGCTCATGTCCTTGGGCTTGAAGAGCACGAAGTCGGAGGTGTACTCGACCTTGCCGTTGGCGTTGAGCGGCGCGAGCTGCAGGTCCTGGATGATCGCGTTGCGCGCGTCCTTCGGATCGACCTCGCCGGTGAAGGTGCCGGTGATCTTCTCGTAGGCGCCGACGCTGCCGAAGGTGCCGGCGACGTCTTCCGTGGCGGTGATGGCGAGCTTGTACTTCGGGGCGGCGGCCGCCGCGGGCGGGGGCGCGGGCGTCGACGGGGTTGCGGTGGAAGGCGGCGGCAGGATCAGCCCGCCCCCTCCTCCTCCGCCACTTCCGCCGCAGGCGCTCAGAAGAAAAAGGGCGGCCGAAGCCACCGTGGCAGCCCTGAGGCTCCAGCGTTTCATGGTTTGTCTCCTTCGTTGTGGATCTTTTGTATGTATGCGGCGCCGATCCCCGCTACGGCGTGCAGGCCGTCAGCTCACTCGGCCTCGATGCCGGCAGCCTTCACGATGCGGCCCCATTTCTGCGATTCGCCGGCCTGGAACTTCGCCAGTTCTTCCGGCGAGCTGGTGAACACCTCGGTGCCGGTCGGTTCGTAGAAGGCGGTCTTCGCGGCCTCGCTCTTCGCGGCCTTGACCAGCAGCTCGTTGAGCCGCTTGACCACGGCCGGCGGCGTCTTCGCGGGCGCGTAGGCCGCGAACCAGTAGCCCATCTCGTAGCCCTTCACGCCGGCCTCGGCGATGGTGGGCACGTCGGGCGCGAGCGTCGAGCGCGTGGAACTGGAGAAGCCCAGCGCGCGCAGCTTGCCGGCCTTGACCTGGGGAAGGCCGGTGGCGGTGTCGGTGATCATCATGTTGATCTGCCCGCCCAGCAGGTCGGTCACGGCGAGCGTGTTGCTCTTGTAGGGCACGTGCAAGAGCTTGATGTCGGCCATCTGCTGCAGCAGCTCGCCCGCCATGCGGCTCGACGAACTGCCGCTGCCGAAGCTGTACTTGCCGGGCTCCTTCTTCGCGAGCGCGATGAACTCGGCCACGCTCTTCGCGGGGAAGGTGGGGTTCACCACCATGATCTGCCCGCCCTTGCCAAGTGCTGCGACGGGCGAGAAGTCCTTGACCGGGTCGTAGGGCAGCTTCTTGAACAGGTGCTCGTTGGCCGCGTGCGTGGTGTTGGTCGTGATGAGCACCGTGTAGCCGTCAGCCGGCGCCTTGGCCACGCTCTGCGAGGCGATGAAGCCGCTGGCGCCCGCCTTGTTGTCGATGACCACAGCCTGTTTGGTCTCCGCGGTGATCTGGGTGCCGAGCGCACGCGCGATCTGGTCGGTGGCCGTGCCGGCCGCGAAGGGCACGACGAAGGTGATCGGCTTCTCGGGAAAGGCCTGCGCCTGGGCCAGCAGCGGCACCACGGCCAGCGCGGCGGTCAGCATGGTGAGGGGAAATCGCTTCATTGTCTTGTCTCCGTATGGAATGGCTTGGGAAGGAAAAAAGGTTTGCGGCTAAGGCCCGGCCAGCAGCGGCACCAGCTCGCGCGGCACGCGCACCGGCATGTCGAGCAGCAGGAAGGAAAGCGCCTTGCCGTGCGCGTCGAGGTTCAGCGCGTCGTTGACGCCGCCGTCGAGCACCGCGTCGAGCACGAAGTTCATCGCATTGAGCTTCGGCAGCAGGAAACGCTGCACCTGCGATGGCGCGCGGTGATGGAACTGCGCCGCCACCCGCTCGGGCGTGAGCTGCTCCACCAGCACGGGATAGAGCTGCGCATGCCAGGCGATGACGCTGATGTTGGAGCGGTCGCCCTTGTCGCCGGTGCGGCCGTGGGCGGCGCGGTACAGCGGCACTTCGATGGTGTCTGCCGCGTTCTTCATGCCAGTTCCTCCTGCGAAAGCAGCGCGAAGCGCACCGGGATCGCCTCTCGCGGCAACAGGCACGACAGCGTGTTGAGCCGCGGCGTGAGCGCGGTGCGCACGCCGCCCCCGCCCGCCGGGCCGCAGGTGTAGAGCGCCATCACCTCGCGTGCCAGCCGCTCGGCCTGCGCGCGCTCCGTGTGCGAGGCCGCGACGCGCAGGCGCACGTCGCGCAGGCCGGCATCGGGTGTGTCCGCCAGCGCTCGGCCGGCGTCGTCGCCGAAGATGCTCAGCGCGCCGATCAGGTCCACGCGCAGCGAGAGGCCGTCGAGCCGTTTGCCGAGCACCTCCGCCGCGAGCCGCGCACGGGCCTCGGCGCGCGGGCCGGCATAGGAAATCTCGCCCTCGGCAAGCCAGCCGCCTTCGTGGCACACGTTGACCTTGTAGCGGTCCGGCCGCGCATGGCCGCGCACGCCGGAAAGCGCCACGCGGTCGGCGCAGTCCAGCGCCTGCACCTCGGCGTCGGAGATGTCGGCGACCACGTCGGGCGTCAGGTAGGCGGCCGGGTCGTGCACCTCGTAGAGCAGCTGTTCCTTCACCGTGGCCTCGCTCACGAGGCCGCCGGTGCCGTCGGCCTTGCCGATGGTGCAGCGGCCTTCGGCGTCGATCTCGGCGATGGGAAAGCCGACGGACTCCAGGCCGGGCACGTCCTTGTAGCCCGGGTCGGCGAAGTAGCCGCCGCACACCTGCGCGCCGCATTCGAGCAGGTGGCCCGCCATGGTCGCGCGGGCCAGCCTGTTCCAGTCGTCGGCGCGCCAGCCGAAGTGCGACATGGCCGGGCCTACCGTGAGCGACGGGTCGGCCACGCGGCCGCACACCACGATCTGCGCGCCCGCGTCGAGCGCAGCGGCGATGGGCTCGGCACCGATGTAGGCATTGGCGCTCACCACGCGCAGGCCTTCCATTTGCGCGCCCAGTGCCTCCTGCAGCATCGCGCGGTGCTCGGGCCCCGACAGGTCGTCGCCCTCCACCACCGCAATGCGCGGCGCGCTCGCGCCCAGCTCATGCGCCATGCGTGCGATGTGCCGGGCAGCAGCGCGCGGGTTGGCAGCGCCGAAGTTGCTCACGATGCGGATGCCGTGCGCCAGGCAGCGCGCGAGCACGGGCCGCAGCATGGGGTCGAGCAGCGGCTCGTAGCCTGCCTCGGGGTTGTCGCGGCGCCGCAGCTGGGCCAGCGCGAGCGTACGTTCGGCCAGCGTCTCGAAGATCAGGAAGGCGCGCCGCCCCTTCGGACCGTGGGCCAGCCGCGCGATCAGCGTGTCGACCACCGGGCCGGCGGCGTCGGTGCGGTCGCCCGAGAAGCCCGCGGCGCAGCCGATCAGCAGCGTTGGCGTGTCAGTGAGATTCATCGCGGTGCACTGTAGGCAGCGCCCGCTCATCCGTAAAATCGAAAATACGGATCGATTGATCTGCTTTTCAAATAAGAAGCCACTACGGCACGGAGACGAGACCTAAATGCGAAAGACGCCCGACCTTTCCACGCGGCAGCTGCGCGCCTTTCTCGCGCTGGCCGAGCACCGCAACTTCACGCGCGCGGCGCAGGGCAGCCATCTCTCGCAGCCCGCATTCAGCGCGCTGATCCGCACGCTCGAAGACGCCGTCGGCACGCGCCTGTTCGACCGCGACACGCGCAGCGTGCAACTCACGCCCGAAGGCCGGTTGTTCGAGAGTTCGGCGCGCCGGCTGCTCGACGACATGGGCAGCGCCATGGACGACCTCGCCGATCACGTGGAGCGCCGCAAGGGCCGTGTGCGCGTGGCCGCGCTGCCGTCGCTCGCGGCCGGCTGGCTGCCTTCGGTGTTCGCCGAGTTCATGCGGGCATGGCCCGGCATCCGCGTCGACCTGGACGACGCGCTGTCGGACGCCTGCATCGCACTCGTGCGCAGCGGCCAGGCCGACTTCGCGCTCGCCGCCTCGGGCGCGGGTGGCACGGCCGACAGCGACCTACGCGCGAGCAGGCTGTGCACCGACCGCTTCCATCTCGTCTGCCGCGCCGACCATCCGCTCGCGCAGGAACCGCGCCTGACGCTGAAGAAGATCGCGCCCTACCCGTTCATCCAGATGACGCGCAACAGCAGCGTGCGCCAGGCGCTCGACGCGGCGCTGCATCCTCAACGCCTGAACTCGGTGTTCGAGGTGGAGCACCTCGCCACGGTGATGGGGCTCGTCGAGGCCGGGCTGGGCATCAGCGTGGTGCCCGCGCTCACGCTCTTCCATTTCCAGCGCGAGACGCTGGTGACGCGGCCGCTGCCGCTTCCCACCCTCACGCGCACGCTCTATCTGGTGCAGCGGCGCGAGGGCAGCCTGTCGGTGGCGGCGCAGACGCTGCACGACCTGATCGTCGAACGGCTCGGGTCGCTGCGTCTGGACTGAAGGCCGGTCGGCGTCGCTCGACTCGCTCCCGAGCGGACATGGAAGCGGCGCTCGCCGCCTCGGGACGAATCGGGAAACGGTTCAGGCCGGTTCCGCGCCCGCTTCGGCCCCCGTCCCCGCAGCCTTGTCCGTTGCCTTCCCGGTCGCCGCCACCGCCTCCACTGCGGCTTCCACCACCGACTCCACAGCGGCCTCCGCCTGCGCCTTCATCGCGGCGAGCGCAGTCGGGTTCGGCGTGGGTTCGCCGATCTTGTGCATGGTGTTTCGGTCGGTGTGGCTGAAGGGCTCGGGCTTGCCGAAGACCTGGAGCACCGTCTCGATCTCGTAGGACCAGCTGCCGTCGTCGTGCACCGTCACGTCGATGCCGTAGCGCAGCGTCTTGAACGCGTGGTCCAGGAAGGGGTTGTCCACGATGCCGTTGTTCTCGCTGCCGCGCACGGCTTCGAGCCTGAAGCTGCGGTCGTCGGCCTTCGCGCGGCCAGTGGCCATGGCGGTGAGGCCGCGCGGAATGCTGAGCGTCTGGATCAGCGCGCCGGTTGCGGGCTCCCAGAGCCAGTAGCCGACCTGGTCGTGGAAGGTCTCGACGTCGTCGGGCTTGACGATGCGCAGGTGGTAGCGCAGGCCGTAGAAGATCTGCGGGCCGTTGGTCTGCGCGTCGATGGGCTGGAACTCCGCGTTCTCGATGTAGGCCTCCGCCTCCGGGCCGTCTTCCTTCGGGCTCACGTCGTGGCCGGCAGAGCCGGTCCAGACGCCGGCAAGCGCCGCGAGCGGGCCCAGGTTGGCCAGGGTGTTCGGATCGGGTTCCGGCTCGGTGTAGATGTCGCGCGGGAATTGCGTCGCGGGTTGTTGCTGTTCCATGTTCTTCTCTCCTCGATGGGGCTTGCTGTATGGGGCAGGAGTGTCGCTCAACGATTTTCGGCTTTCCTGACTCGCCGGAAGCTCACTGGTCGAGCCGGATGCCGACCTTCGCGATGATCGCGCCCCACTTGCGACCTTCGGCATCGATGAAGGCCCTGAACTCCTCGGGCGAACCGCCGCCTGCCACCAGCCCCTGGTTGGCAAGCAATTCGCGCACCACCGGCTCCTGCAGCACCGCGTTGACGTCGGCGTTGATGCGCTGGACCACCTCGGGCGGGGTGCCGGCCGCAGTGAACAGGCCGTTCCATGCCAGCGACTCGAAGCCGGGATAGCCCGATTCGGCCACCGTGGGCAGGTCCTTCATGAGCTCCGATCGCTTCGCGCTGGTGATGGCGATGAGCTTCACCCGATGGCCCTGGATGAGCGGCAGCAGCGCGGGCGCCACCGCGAACAGCGCCTGCGTGTCGCCGGCCGCCAGCGAAAGCCCGGCAGGCGGCGAGCCCGAGAACGGCACGTGCACCGCCTCGATGTGCGTCGCACTGCGAAAGAGCTCCATCGTGAGGTGCGACGAACTGCCCGCGCCCACCGAGGCATAGCTGAACCGGTTGCCGCGCGACCTCGCCCATTCGACGAACTCGGGCAGCGTGTTCGCGGGGTTGTCGGCCTGCACCGCGAGCACGTTGGGCTGCGAGGTGGTGAGCACGATCGGTGCGAGGTCGCGCGGCGGTGCATAGGGCATGCGGGCGTACATGTAGGGGCCGAAGGCGATCGGGCCGTTGAAGCCGATGCCCAGCGTGTAGCCGTCGTGCGGCGCCTTGGCGACCGTGTCCATGCCGATCAGGCCGCCGGCGCCGGCCTTGGTCTCGATCACCACGGGCTGCTTCCACATCACGCGCAGGCGGTCTGCGAGCGTGCGGGCGATCAGGTCGAGCGAGCTGCCGGCCGGCGCGGGCACGATCACGCGCACCGGCTTGGAGGGCCACGCCTGTTGCGATTGCTGTTGCGCCCAGGCGCCTGCGGCGAGCAAACCGGCTGCAAGAAAGACGGCCAGGGTTGCGAGCGGGTTCTTCTTCACCTTGTGGCCTCCTCTCGCGCGGCATCGATCTGCGCATGGTTGGCCTCTGCCCAGCGGTCGACCGCGATCAGCGTCCTGCTCAGCGACAAGCCCAGCGGACTCAGCCTGTACTCGACGTGCGGGGGCACGGTCTGGCGGTCTTCGCGCAGCACCAGGCCATTGAGCTCCAGCTCGCGCAGCGTCTGCGTGAGCATCTTCTGAGATATGCCGCCCACCTTGCGCAGCAGCTCGTTGTTGCGCTGCGGCTTGCCGCGCAGCAGCGGAATCAGCAGCAGCGCCCACTTGTTGGCGATGAGCTCCAGCACGCGGCGCGAGGGGCAGTCAACACTCCACACGTCGGCGCTCGTCGCATCGGCGCCTGGCTCTGCCACATCCGGCTTCCTCTTCGTCGGCATCTTTGAATTTCCCATGGTTACCAGAAGGTGCGTACTTGTTGATCGGTGCCCGGACCGGAATTATCCGGTTCCTCTTTTCCGCAACGAACGACAACGAAGGAGTTTTTTCATGGGTTGGCTATTTCTGCTGGCAGCGGGTCTGGTCGAGATCGCGATGGCCGCCGCGCTCAAGCAATCGGAGGACTGGTCGCGGCTCGTGCCGTCGGTGATCGGCGTTCTGACCGCCCTGTTGAGCATCTACCTGCTGGCAAGGGCCCTGCGCTATCTGCCGCTGGGGCCAGCCTACGCGATCTGGACCGGCATCGGCTCCGTGGGCGTGGTGCTGATGGGCGTGTTCTTCTTCGGCGAAGCGCTCTCGGCCGCCCGGCTTGCATGCATCGCGATGGTGGTCGGCGGCACCGTGGGCCTGCGCATGGTCCATGGCTGATGCGTAAACGAAACAGAATCGTGACCACACGCATCGTGCATCCACGGAAGTCGTTTCGACAGTTCCGCCCGGGTAACGAAATGAATAAGAAAGGCTTCCAGAGCCGTTCCGATGGGCATCGACTGTTTAACCACGTCGACAATGGGCTGATTCGCCGGGGACTTCAAATCGACATGCGCTCGCGGCAATATCCGCATCCCCCGATTCCGTGCCATCCGATCTGACCTGAGGACGAAGGAGCTTTCCATGTTCGCTACAGCAGAGCGCGCCATCAAGATCCCCGGCCCCGACCATCCCATCACTATCACACCGAACCCGCTGCGCGTGGTGGTGTCGGTCGATGGCTGCGTCATCGCCGATACCCGCGAGGCACTGACGGTGCGCGAAGCCCATTTCGGCACCGTGCACTACTTCCCTCGCAAGGACGTGAAGATGTCTCTGCTGGAGCGCACCTCGCATGCGACCTACTGCCCCTACAAGGGCGAATGCAACTACTACAGCATTCCGGCCGGCGGCGAACGCTCGGTGAATGCGGTATGGACCTACGAGACACCGTACGAGTCGTTCTCGCAGCTCAAGGACTACGTGGCCTTCTATCCCGATCGCGTCGGCCCCATCGAAGAACGCGTCTACTGACACCGACGGCGGCAGAAGGGCACGAAGCCCCGGCCGAATCGAACAAAAGCCGGGCCCCGCTTTCGCAGGGCCCGGCTTCTTGTTTCTTCGGCGCCTTCAGCGCCAGCGCCTTCTATTACAGCGGCAGTGCGTCACCACGAGCCGCCGCACGGGCAGCGGCACGCACGGCGGAGCGATCGAGGCCGCTGGCCAGGACCGGTGCCACGCGCGAGGTCACGCCTTCGGCATACGGGTTCTCGCTGTGGGCAGCAGCCACTGCTTCGGCACGGACGGCAGCGCGGCTGGTGGTGGAAGCGATCAGCTGCACCGGACCCTGGTTGGCACCGTCTGCATACGGGTTGCCGCTGCGTGCTGCAACGACGGCCTGGCTGGCGACGTCGGCGCGGCTTGCGGCCGAGGTCAGCTGATGCACGCCGTCATAGCTTTCGGCATGGGCGGCGCCAGCAGCAGCCAGCAGGGCGATGGAGATGGCGGAGAGGAGCTTCGAGGCGGTCATTTTGATTTCCTTCAGTTCAGTTCTTTGCATACGGGATGGTTTCGAACCGGTCTTGGGTGGGGCACCGTCCCTTTCGGGGGCGGCCACCTCGCTCGGGGCCTGTTCATCCAGACTGGCTTGCTTGGTTGATGTCGGCTGGTCTGTGGGATGAATTGTGAGCCTGCGGATAGGTAAAAACCCGGAGCAAAAAGAACCGCGGTGTTCATGCGGCGGAAACAATCAGCGGGGGGTGGCCTGCGCCACGTTCACCACGCCCTTCATGCCCGCGTCGTAGTGCCCGGGCTGCAGGCAGCCGAAATCGACCTTTCCTGCCTTGGTGAACTGCCAGACCACTTCACCGGTCATGCCCGGCGCCAGCGTCACCATGTTCGGCTCGGCATGTTCCATCTCGGGGTTCTTCATCATCGCGCCGTAGTGCGACTTCAGCTCCTGCGCGGTGCCGAGCACCAGTTCGTGCTTGAGCCTGCCCGAGTTCCTCACGACGAAGCGAACGGTCTCGCCCTTCTTCACGCTGATGTCCGAAGGCGTGAAGCGCATGCTGTCCGTCATGTCGACCTCCACCGTGCGGGTTGCCGTGGCGGCCACGCCGGGCTTGCCGATGGCATCGTCGTGCGAGCCCGAGGCAGAGGCGCCTGCGGCGTACGTGGAGAGCAGCGCCGCGAACGCGGAAGTAGCGAGGAATGCGTGTTTCATGAATCGATGCTCCGTGAATGAATAAGAAAGAAGTCAAAAGAGGCCAGGCCGATACCTCTCATTCTGGAAAGCCCATCCGGCCATGGCCTTTCGCGCGGATTACAAGGGCGTAATGGCGGCAACGGCCCGTAAGATGGCGCAGCCCTGCCCTCGGGTCTTCATGGAGAGAAGAAGAACAAGATGTCCCATCCCGTCTACCTTTCCAGCTCGAAGCTGCCGCGCATGCCCGAAGGCAGCCGCAACGAATGGCGCGGCTTCTTCGGCCATGGCGCGGAGCTGGAGGCCAATGCCTTCTTTCCGCTGTTCTGGCGCGCCCTCTTCGGCGAAGGCGACATCCGCCGCGCCCGCTTCGTCGAGGCCTACGACGTCGACGACGAAGACAGCGCCGTCGAGCGCGAGGAGTGCCTGGAAGACCTCGGTGCCGAAGCCGCCTACCCCTACCTCGTCACCGACAGGGCCACGGCGCTTTCACGGCTCGCGGCACGGCGTGAAGCCATCGTCGCCGCCATCAGCGAGCGCTACCGGCCGCTCTACGAGGGCTTCGAGGCATGGGCCGCTCAAGGCTTCGACGACCACATCCTGCTGCGCACCGAAGGGCTGCCCGATGCCGCAGATGCAGAGCCTTGGCTGCGCTCCGAGCTGGCCTTCATAGAGCGGCTGGACGACGCCAAGGCGGTCGCCGGCCTCATGTCGGACCTCTCGCGCCATGACACCGATCCGGTCTGGCAGCTGGCGGGCATCGGCGCTTCGCCGCATGGTCCGTGGCCCACGCCGGAGCTGCGAGCTCTGTTTCCCAATCCGAGGCAGCGACAGGCGCGCAAGCAAGCGAGCGCCCCGCGAGCCGAAGAACGCAAGAACGCGCCCAAGAGCTGGATCGACCCGGCGCTCGAATGGCTGGCCGTCGCGCTGTCCGCGGGCGCGGCGCTGGGCACCTTTGCGTTCACCCGCTCGATCTGGCCGACCCTGATCGTGTTTCTCTGCGTGGCCGTGGCGCTGGGCTTCGGCGTGGCCAGGCTGCGCGGGCCGAGGTCATGACGAAGGCAAGGGAAACTATCGGGGCCGACCATGGTCCCAGGCAGCACAAGGAATCCGTCCCACCATGCGCACACTCTCCGCGAGCGCCTTCTTCTGCCTCGTCTCCCTGCTGCATTCGCCGGCCGCATCGGCCCAGTCGCTGAGCTGCGGCGGCACGCTCTCCGGCGTGGGCGACTCCAAGGTCTCGGTGATCCAGAAATGCGGCGAGCCGATGTCCAAGGAATTCGTCTGCGTGCCGCGTCCGCAGGTCGCCTGGGTGCTTTCTCCCTATCCCGGCGGCCCGGCGCAGCAGGTGGTGACGCAGCAGTGCGTGCCGATGGAAGACTGGGTCTACTACCGCGGCCAGGGCAACTTCCTCGGCATCGTGAGGTTCTACAACGGCGCGATCGAGTCGGTGCGCGATGGCGAGAAGATGCGCTAGCGGCCGGGTTGTATCGCTGCAGCATGCCGATCAGGGCGGCAGCACCAGCGGCCCGCAGTTCTCCTCGGTGACGAACACCGACACCAGCCTGGCGTGCTTCACCGGATCGGGGTTCTCCGCGAACAGATGCAGCGTGCCGGGCGGCTCGAAGAAGGTCTCGCCCGTCCTGTAGTCGCCCGGCGGTCCGCCTGCCAGCTGCGAGCGCACCGTGCCTTCGAGGATGATCGCCGTCACCGAGCCCGGGTGCCGGTGTGCCGGCGAATAGGCCATCGGCGGAAAGTCGACGATGGCGGTTGTCACCGATTTGCCCGGCACGTGGGGCAGCGCTTCGCATGAGATCACCTTCACCGAGGTGCGGGGTCGCGCCGCGGCTGCGGAGCCTTCCGGTGCAGGCGCCGACGAGAACATCGGGCGGCTCAACGTGCTGCAGACGTCGTCGATGAGCTGCGCCGTCGATTGCTTGCTCGCATGCGGCAGCAAGGCCCAACCCATCGACGCGAACGCCAGCACGGCAAAGCCGATGCCCATGGCGCGGTGCATTGGAAGCGGCACCGCGTTCAAGGCGTTGCTCCCCGTTGCGCATCTGCCTGCCAGCCCAGCATCCGCTTCGCCTTCTCGCTGCTGACTTCGACGCCGTCCTCGGCGATATTGAAGATGCCGCCAGGCGAGCGCTGCAGTGCAAGCAAGGCGGCGCGCGCGGCGTCCTTCACATGCAACGGGCTCGATCCCTTGGGCGTCGGAGTCGACGTGTTCGGCCCGTAGAGCTGCCCGTAGCGCAGCACGGTGGCCGCCATGCCCCGCGCGTCCATCACGCTCTGCTCCAGCGCGGCCACGCCATCCACGCTGACGCGGCGCGCGCCTTCGGCCTGCAGGTCGAGCGGCCGGTCTTCGGTAAAGGGCTTCGGCCCCGGCGCATAGGCCCAGGCGATGCTCTGCGCCACCAGCCGCTTCGCGCCCGCCGCCTGCGCCGCGGCCACGAGGTTGCGAGTGCCCTCGGCGCGCACCCGCGCATTGAGCACGGCGGCTTGCGCCATGCGCGCCGGATCGAGGTCCCTGGGCAGGTCGGTGAGCTGGTGGATCACGCCCCAGGGTGCGATGCGCACCAGCGCGTCGTGCAGGGCCGCCGCATCGAACACGTCGACGACGACCGGGTGCACGCCCATCGCCTCCAGCGCGGCGGCACGGTCCGCACGGCGCGTGGTGCCGTGCACCTCAAAGCCGGCCTCGACCAGCATCGGAACCAGCGCCACGCCCACCGCGCCGGTGGCGCCTGCCAGAAACACCTTCTCGCTCATTGCATTCGTCCTTCCAGGCTGTTCATGTTCACGGGAATGAGCTTAGGTCTACGATGCCCCATCCAAAAGAGCCAAGAATCGCAGGAATGACCAGGCCATGATGCCGAAGCCCCAAGCACCGAAGGACGCACCCGGACTCGACCGGGCGAAGAAGACGCCGCTCTTCCGCCAGGTCTACGAGCGCTATCGCAGCGCCATCGAGCAAGGTGCGCTGCGCCCCGGCGACCGGGTCGCCTCCGCGCGCAGCCTGGCGGCCGAGCTCGGCGTGGCACGCGGCACCATCGAGGCCGCCTACGGGCAGCTGATCGGCGAAGGCTATTTCTCCTCTCGCGGACAGGCGGGCACGGTGGTGTCGCCCTCGTTGCCGCCGCATCGGCCGGCAAGGCGGGAACCGCAGCGCCGCAACGACAGGCCGGTGCCCGACACGCTCAAGCAGCCGGGCGAGCCGCCCCTCATGCAACTGGGCATCCCGGCGCTCGATGCGTTTCCGCGCAAGCTCTGGTCGCGGCTCGCCGCCCGCCGCGCGCGGGCCATGAGCGGTGCCGACATGTTCTATGGCGACCCTTGCGGCTACCCGCCGCTGCGCGAGGCGATCGCGGCCTACCTGCGGGTGTCGCGCGGCGTCCCGTGCCATGCCTCGCAGGTGCTGGTGACGGGCGGCTACCGCGCATCGCTCGCGCTCGCCGCACGCACGCTGCTGAAGAGCGGCGATCGCGTCTGGGTGGAGGATCCCGGTTTTCCGCCGACGCAGGAGGTGCTGCGCGCCGCCGGCCATCGCGCGGTGCCGGTGCCGGTGGACGAAGAAGGCCTCGTCGTCGAGCGCGGCCTGCGCAAGGCGCCCCGGGCGCGCATGGCCGTGGTCACGCCCTCGCACCAGGCGCCGCTGGGCGTGTCGATGACGCTCGCTCGGCGGCTTCAGCTGCTCGACTGGGCCTCGAAAGCCGGCGCCTGGATCGTCGAGGACGACTACGACGGCGAATACCGCTATGCCGGCGCGCCGCTGCCCGCGCTCAAGAGCCTGGACAGCCACGACCGCGTGCTGTACGCCGGCAGCTTCTCGAAGGTGCTCTTCCCGGGGCTGGCACTGGGCTATCTCGTGGTGCCCGAATCGCTGTGCGCGCGCTTCGCGGAAGCTGCATGCACCTGGTCGAACGGGAGCCCGCAGAGCACGCAGGCGGTGGTGGCCGACTTCATGCGCGAGGGCCACTTCCCGCGACACCTGAAGAAGATGCGCCTGCTCTACGCGCGCCGCCGCGCGATGCTCGTGGCAGCGCTGCAGAAGACCTTCGGCGACGCGGTGCACATCGAGCTGCGCAACGGCGGCATGCACCTGATCGCGCGTTTCGACGGGCGCACCGAAGACGATGCGACGCTGGCCCAGCGCGCGCAACTGGCGGGGCTCAACTGCCAGCCGCTGTCAGCACGGGGCATCTCGCAGCCGGGCTCGCAGGGGCTGCTGATGGGCTTCACCAACATCGCCTCCGCCGCCGAGGCCGGACGGCTCGCGGCAAGATTGCGCTCGGCGCTGGGCTGAGTGGTCCGGCTCGCCGCGCATTCCGCGGCGGCCGCTGCCCGCAAACCCCCGCTAAGATGCGCGGCGACACAGAAAGAAGCACAAGCACCAACCGAAGGCAGGGAGGCCTCCGCGTGAAGCGCATTCGCTCAGAGAAATTGATCCGCATGAAGCCCGGCGTGGCAGGCGCCGCCGGCTTCAGCACCGTGGAACTGTTCGTCCTGCCGGAAGACGCCGGCCATGTGGTGCACGTGAGCACCAGCCGCGACGGACTGCAGTGGAGGGAAACGGTCTTCACCCCCTCGCCGCTGCCCTTCGAGGCAGCCAGCATTGCCTTCGAGCATGCCGTCGCGTCGCAGATCGCTCAGGGCTACGTCATCGAAGGCTCCGCCGCTCCGGTTGCCGCCGCATCCCCGCCCATTGCCCCCATCACCCACCCTGGGGACGCCGTGCTGCTGGCGGCCATCCGCCCCGACGCATGGCGCCTGCTGCCACCGGTGCGCCGCAGCCGCGTGGTGTGGCGCATCGGCGAGCGCCGGCTCGCGGCCGCGGTGCCGCAACTCATCGACCACATCGAGACCGGCGAGCCGATGCTCGACTACTGCATCGCCTGGGCCATCGGTCGCTGCGGCGACGCAGGCGCCTTCGAGGCGATGCGCGAGCTGTCGCAGCGCGGGCGCACGCCGGTGGTCACGCGCGCCGCCCGCTGGGCCGCGCTCGCGCTCTGGCCCGAGGAGCAGCGCGCGGCCGAGGCGGCGCGCATCGTCGACGACTGGCCCGCGCCGCTGCGCCGTGCCTGGGCCGCGATGGGCGAAGCGCCGGCCGCCGAAGCCATGCCGATGCTGCGGCAGCATCTGGCCGACCCTGCGCTCTGGAACGGATTGAAGTACGCGGCCTGGGTCGAGCAGCTCTTCGACCTGTCGCTGCTCGAAGGCCGCCGCGACGACGGGCTTGCGCACGCCGCATTGCTGGAGATCGCGCCGACGCTGCAGCTCGCGGCCGGCAGCTTCCGCGCATGGCGGCGCCTGTACAAGGGCGCGGAGTTCGCGGGCGACTATGCCCTGCTCGGGGTGCTGCACCAGCGCCTGGAAACGCAGCGCGCGGCCTACCGCACCGGGGGGCGCTGGGCGCAGGTCAACGGCCGCTACGTGGAGATCGCCAAGGAAGTCGCGCGGCCCGACAGCCGCCTCGCCTACAGCCAGCGCACGCGCGACTACCTGCGCCGCCGCACCTGGCGCAACCTTCGCAGGCTAGCGCTCGCCGGGGCGGCCGACGAAGCCGATTGGCTGCGGCTCGCCATGGGCGTGCTGCTGGCGGCCGACGACGCCGAGGCCGGCACCGCCGGCCAGCAGCGCGAATCGCGCTGGACGCCCGAACCCCGCAGTTGGCACACCGGCCCCTACAGCCGCTGGCTGGTGCTGATGCAGCTTCTGCATCGCCACGACCCCGAATGGGAGGCGCAGCGCGGCGGCCTGCAATGGCGCCGCAGCACGCCGCCGCCCGCGCAGCGCCTGAACCGCACCGAAGCCTGGCCCGAACGCTGGGACCGCCATCCGCAGGCGCTGCTGCAGCTGATGCAGCAGGGCCGGTGCGCAGCGGTGCATGCCTTCGCCGCACGCGCGCTGCAGGACAACAAACCCTTCTGCGAAGCGCTCGATGCGCAGACCGTCCGCGGGCTGCTGGGCAGCACCTGGGAAGACACGGCCCGCTTCGCGCTGGGCATCGCGCGCCAGCGCATCGCAGCGGGCGAAGCTCCCCTGCCCTGGCTGCCGGCGCTGCTGGGCTCGCCGCTGGCCGAGGCACGCACGCTCGCGCTCGAATACATCGGGCAGGACCCGGGCCTCTACAGCCAGCAGGTCGACCTGCTGCTGGCGCTGCTGACCTCGCCCCATGCCGAAGTGCGCCGCGCCTCGCGCCTGCTGCTGCAGGCCGCCGCGCCGAACCTCTCGACGCTCGACGCGCTGGCCTCCGAGCTGCTCTCGTGGCTGTCGGCCTGCGACGCCGCGCAGCCCCAGCTCGACGCGATCTGCGAGAACCTGCAGTGGGCGCTGCAGGGCCTGCTGCGCACGGCGGCGGCCAAGGCGCCGCTCGAGCGGCTGCTGGCGCTCTTCGAGCATGCGAGCCCCGACGTCGTGCGCACCGCCGCAGAGTGGCTGCTGCTGCATCCGGCCTCGGTGCAGGGCCTGCCGGTGAGCGTGCTCACGCGGCTGCTGCAGTCCGACGACGAGCGGCTGCGCGGCGCTGGCGTGAGGCTCTTCACTTCGCTGCCCGACGAGTCGCTGGTCACCCAGCCCGAACTGTTTGCCGCCTTCTGCAGCAGCCCGATGCCGGCGGTGCGCGCCGCGGTCGCGCCGCGCCTGGCGCAGCTGCTGCCCGCGCACCCGGCCTTCGCCGCCGCGCTGATGCCGCTGCTGCGCGACGAACTGTTCCGCGCCGAATCCGCGGAGGGCATATTCGATTCGCTGCTGCAGTGGCTGTGCGGCCCGCTGGCCGAGCACACGCGCCGCGGCGAGCCCGCCGTCACCCTTCGCCTGCTCGAAGCGCGCAGCAAGGGCGCGCAGCGTCTTGGCGCCTGGCTGCTGCCGCAGCAGGAACCGCTCGACTTCAGCGTGCTGCAGACCGCAAGCCTCGGCCTGGTCGACACCGCCGCCGCGCGCCAGTGGGCCACCGAGCAGCTGGCCGCCAGACCGGAGCGCACGCTCGCCGAGCTCGGCGACGCGCTTCGCATCTTCGACAGCCGCTGGGACGACGCGCGCGACTGGGCGCGCCGGTGGTTCGGCTCCCAGGGCGAATCCAGCCTCTGGACGCCCGCGCTGCTCGTGCGCCTGTGCGACCACAAGGACGCGGGCGCCCAGCGCCTGGGCCGCGAGCTGCTCACCACGCATTTCGACGTGACCGACGTCACCACCTACATGCTGCAGCTGAGCCAGCATCCCTCGCCGGGCATGCAGCTCTTCGTGACCAACTGGCTGGCCTCGGCCGCGAGCCGCAACGCCGACGTGCTCGCCCGGCTGGAGCCCTACTTCCTCAGCGTACTCTCGCAGGCCAACCGGGGACGGCTGGCCAAGTCGCGCGTGATGGAGTTCCTGGCCGCACAGGCGGTGCACTCGGAAGACATCGCACGCATCGTCGCGCGCGTGTTCGCGCGGCAGGCCGTCACCGGCGCGATCACCGAGCGCGCGCAATACGTGGCGGGGCTGCGCAGCATCCAGGAAGCCTTCCCCCTGCTGGACAACCCCCTGCAGACTATGACGGTGCGCAGCATCGCGCCGCGCCGCGCGCCGCTGCCGCCTTCTTCCGCAGCCCGGACCGGAGGGCCCGCCGCATGAGATTCCAGTACCGATATTTCGGCCATTCCGGCGTGCAGCACACGGCCGACAGCACCGCGCTGCAATTCGCGCCCGACACGCTGCGCGCGCCGGTGCACTTCGTCGCCGACATCAACCGCCACCTGCCGTTCCGCGAAGGCATGTCGGCGCTGCACGACGTGGTGGTGGGCGACCTGCGCTTCAAGCCGCGCGACAAGAGCGCGTACCTCGAATGGCTGGCCGGGCAGGAAAGCGAGCTGCTCGCGCAGTTCATGGCGCGCAGCGACGAGCTGAAGGCGCAGATGGAGCCCCTATCCAAGGAACTGGCCGAGCTGCGCAAGCGCAAGCAGGCGGTGCTGCAGCCCTTCATGAGTGCGCAGAAGCGCTACTTCGACCACATCTACAAGGTCAACCGCGAGGCGTGGTTCGTGCTCGACCCCGTCATCACGGTGCACCCCGACCGTGTGTTCTTCGAGTGCTTCAGCCAGGACGAGTCGAGCTACGGCATGTTCTCGTGCAGCCACGACGTCTTCGACCGGATGAGCGACCATGCCTGCGGCACCACCAATGTCGACTACTCCGAGTCGCTGTACGACGAGTTCCAGAAGATCCGCGACTACAAGAAGACGCGGCTGGCCATCGACCCGGGCGGCTTCCAGGTCCGGAGCGACAACGACCCGGCCTTCCACGAGCCCAAGATCGACGTGCCCGACAGCTGGGTGCGCGGCTTCCTGCAGGTCAGCAGCGCGATGCTGCTGCCCGCGCACCGGCTGCAGCTGCATCCGATGGACATCCACAACATCTGCCTGGTGCTGCGCCGGCGCAAGGAGCGCGTGGGGCCGCGCTCGCTGCGCTTCGTGCTGCGGCCGGGGCAGCCGGTGCGCATCGTGTTCGAGCCCTGGGGCCACGAGCTGGTGTGCCCGCGCTCGACCCACACCGCCGCCGCCGACATCGACATCCGCGTGTGGGGCCGGCGCCGTCTGCTGCAGCTCGAACGGCTGGTGCCGGTGGCGCAGGGCTTCACCGTGCACCTGCTGGGTACCGGCATGCCGAGCTTCTGGGTCGCGCAGATGCCCGACATGGAATTCACTCTCGGTCTTTCGGGCTGGACCGCCAACGACTGGTCGCGCAACGGCCACTTCGAGCTGCTGCAGCCGCGCCAGACGGTCGACCAGGACAGCCTGCTGCGCGTGTTCTCGGCGCTCGGCGAGCGCTGGCGCGCCACCACCGCCGAGCTGGCGGCGGCCACGGGGCTGTCGACGCTCACCGTCGATGCGGCGCTCGGCGGCTACGTACAGGCAGGCCGCGTGGTTTACGACATCGCGCACGGCGTGTGGCGGCTGCGCGAGCTCAGCCGCGAGCCGCTGCCCATGGACAAGCTGCGCTATGCCAGCCCCGAGGAAGAAGCCGCAGCCGAACTGGTGCGCGCGCGTCGCATCGTCAATGTGAAGACGCAGGCGCGCGCCGACGGCGGCGTCTCGATCAGCGGCAAGGCCAAGGGTTCGAACGGCCAGCGCGAGTACTTCACGAGCCTGCAGCTCGACGCCGACCAGCGCGTGGCCTCGGGCGAATGCCAATGCAGCCACTTCGTGCGCCATCGCATGACCCGGGGGCCGTGCGAGCACATGCTCGCGCTGCGCCTCTCGGCCACGCCGTCCATCGCGGCGAACACGACGACGACAACAACAACGACAGACCCGGAAAGGAGCAACGCCCACATCGGCTGATACACTGCTTTTTGCGAACGGAGCGGGAAGGCTCTTGCAATCCGGTCGGCGTATCGCCGCCCTCGCACACAGCACTTCCCAAGCGTCACTGGACGTCTCTTCACTGTGCCGTATGGCCATGGTGACGCGACAACAGTGCGGCTTCCTCGAAGCTCATCGGCGTCACCATGGCCATACGGCGTCGAGTGGAGCCCTCCAGTCCCGAGGCTCTTCGACGAGATTCCCGCTTCGTTCGCAATCTTTCCCTTCTCCAAGCAGTGCATCGGCCGGTGGCGCAGCGCCATGACCATGCAGTCTCCCGCCTCTTCTTCATCTTCCGTGCCCGACTCGGCGCTCACCCGCGAGCAGCTGTACGAGCGCATCCGCAAGAGTTCCAAGCAGGAAGTCGTCCTCGAGGAAATGCAGCGCCTGGGCTTCTGGCCGCGCGACGCGGCGCAGCCGACGGTCGAGGAGCAGCTGATCCGCCGCGAGGGCGAGCTGCAGACCGCGCTCTCGAAGCTCGGCAGCGAACTGCGCGGCATCGAGGACCGCGACCGGGCCCTGAAGATCATGCGCAAGGAGCGCATGGCCCGCGCCCGCGAGCGCCGCGAGGAAACCCGCCAGCGCCTCGCGCAGGGCCGCCATGCGCGCGCCCTGGCCTGGCACGAGCGGCGCAAGCGCGAGCTGCTGTACGTGGGCGACGGCGTCTCCGGCGGCCTGAACGACGCGCACAGCGACAGCCAGGCGCTGGCGCGCAACGCCCTGCCCGCGCTGGACCATGCGGGCGACCTGGCGCAGGCCATGGGCGTCGGCCTGGGTGAGCTGCGCTTCCTGGCATGGCACCGAGAGGTGTCGAGCGTGAGCCACTACCAGCGCTTCACCATGCCCAAGAAGAGCGGCGGCGAGCGCCACATCTCCGCGCCCATGCCGCGACTGAAGCGCGCGCAGTACTGGGTGCTGGACAACATCCTCGCGAAGATGCCGGTGCACGAGGCGGCGCACGGCTTCATGCCGGGCCGCTCGATCCTCACCAACGCGGCGCCGCACGTGGGCCGCGACGTGGTCGTCAACCTCGACCTGAAGGACTTCTTTCCCTCCATCGGCATGCGGCGCGTGCGCGGCGTGTTCCGCCAGCTGGGCTATTCGTCGCAGGTCGCGAGCCTGCTGGCACTGCTGTGCACCGAGGCGCCGACCGACGAGGTGCAGCTCGACGGCAGCCGCTACTTCGTCGCGCGCGGCGAGCGCGTGCTGCCCCAGGGTGCGCCCACCAGCCCGATGATCACCAACCTGCTGTGCCGACGGCTCGACGCACGGCTGGCCGCGAGCGCGGCGAAGCTGGGTTTCCGCTACACGCGCTATGCCGACGACCTGACCTTCTCCGCCGGCCCCGAGCACAGCCGCGACACGGCCAAGCTGCTGTGGCGCGTGAAGCAGATCGTGGCGAGCGAGGGCCTCACGCTGCACCCCGACAAGCAGCAGGTGATGCGCAGGCACCGCCAGCAGCACGTGACGGGCATCGTGGTCAACGACAAGCTCTCGGTCGACCGCGACACGCTGCGGCGCTTCCGCGCGGTGCTGCACCAGGCCGAGCGCCACGGCCCGCAGGGCCTGCAGTGGAACGGCAACAGCGACGTGATCGGCGCGCTGCGCGGCTATGCCAACTTCATCGCGATGGCCGACGCGGCGCGCGCCGAGCCCTACCTGCAGCGCGTGCGCGCGCTGGCGGCGAAGCACCAAGGCGGCGCCAAGCCAGCGACTGAGGCATCGCAGCGCAAGCTCGGCGCGGGCGAGTTCCGCAAGCAGTCCGCAGCGGGCAAGGCGCCATGGCCAGCCTGGTGGCAGCCGGCCGAGGCACCCGCGCCGGTGCTGGAGAAGACCGCCGAGCAACTGGCGGAGGAAAAGAAGGCGCAACGCGAGGCGGCGCGGCCCCAGCCAGCCGTGTCCGCGCCTGCAGCGGTGCGCCCTGCCACAGCGGCACCGCGGCCGTCGGGGCAGGCCCCCGCGCAGCCGCCAGCGCCGGCGCCCGCCTCCACCTTCCGGCTCCGCTGGGGCATCAGCGTGCTGATGCAGGCCGTCTACGTCTTCAGCGTCTTCACCACAAGCGCCAGTCCGCTGATCTGGCTGATGACGGGCGCCGTCACCATCAGCAACATCGTGCAGCGCAAGTCGGGCTGGCTGCGCTTCATCGTGGCGGTCTTCATCTCGTCGGCGCTGGCCTCCCTGGTCCACAGCATGAAGAACTGAGGGCAAGCTCAGGGCCGGCGGGCCGACCAGGCCCGCCGGCTCTCGTGTGCCGCCCGCACCACGTTGCACCACGCAGAATCACGCGGCACTTCACAGCAGGCGACCGGCCCGCTACAGTGGCCGCTTCGACAACCACCCGCGAAAAGGAGGCACGAGATGGAAGACGCCGTAATTCACGCCCCCAACATCGTGCGGTTTGTCGTGCACCCCACCCGCTGATCGATTGCTGACGCACCTCCCGCGCAGCACGTGCCCCTGACGGGCACGCCCGGTTCGGCACCCGCGGCCTTCTCGCCGCCGCGACAAACAGCCCCGATTCAAACGCCGCCGCCGGCACGCATGTGCCGTCGGCGCCCCGTTCCCTTTCGAATCAAGGCACACCATGTCCGAAGCCAACGCCGCGTATTCGCGGCCCGTTGCAACAACCGTATTCTTCGATCCCCAACGCGCTTCCGAGGCTGAGTGGCGTGATGCCCTCGCCTACTGGCGCCGGCGCAGCGCCGAGGACTTTCCCGACGAACCGTTGACGAGCGACGCCGAGACCCGGCACGGCGTGCTGCAAGGCGCGCCGCTGTACGTCATCCACCGGGTGCTGGCCCTCGACGAGCACGGCAAGCCCGTCGGCAGCCTCAACATGGGCATCCGCCGCGCGGGAACGCCCGACTATGAATCCTTCGCGCCCTTCGTCGATGCCTGGGGCGGCGTGCTGCGCTCGCATCAGCGCTGCGGCGTGGCCAGCACGCTGCTTGGCGCGCTGCTCGCGTTCATGGATGCACAGGGCAAGACCACGGCGACGGTCAAGGCGCACCTGCCCGAGGGCCACGCTTTCCTGCGCGCCATCGGAGCGCAGGAGAGGCACCGCAGCATCGAGAACCGCGCAACCTTCGCCGGCCTCGACTGGCAGGCTCTCTCCCGCTGGGAGGCCGAGGGCTTCGCGCCCGCGCACGGTCTGCGCGCCGAGATCCATGTCGGGCGCGTGCCCGTCGAGCGGCTCGCGGAACTGCTGCCCGCGCTGTCGACATTGCTGAACGACGCGCCCACCAGCGCACTGGAGCGAGCGCCCATGCGCTATGAAATGGCGGAGTACCTCGCGTGGTACGCCGAGATCGACCGCCGCGGCGGCGAACACTACCTCGTGCTGCTGCTCGATGGCGACGAGGTCGTCGCGGTGTGCGACGCCAGCTGGAACCAGTTGTTCCCCGACCGCATGTTCCAGCGGCTCACGGCCGTGGCCCGCCACTGGCGCGGCAGGGGCCTGGCCAAGGGCGTCAAGGCCGCGATGCTGCGGCTGGTGCACTCGCGCCACCCGGAGCTGACGCTGATCTCCACCAGCAACGCGGAGGTCAACGCGCCGATGCTCGCCATCAACCGCCAGCTGGGCTTTGTCGTGCACCGGCAGGAAGGCCTCTACCAGTTCGGCACAGACAGCCTGCGGGCCTACCTCGCCACCCGTTCCATGATCTCCCGGGAGTCCCGCGCATGAAGGCACCGCAAAGACTGCAGGCCCTGATCGACGAAGGGCTGATCGACACCGTGGTTCGCCAGCTCATGAGCGGCAAGGAAGCCATGGTCTACGTCGTGCGCTGCGGCGACGAGACGCGCTGCGCCAAGGTCTACAAGGAGGCCGACAAGCGCAGCTTCCGGCAGGCCGTCGACTACACCGAGAACCGCCGCGTCAAGAACAGCCGCGAGGCGCGCGCCATGGCCAAGGGCACGCGCTTCGGCCGCAAGGTGACCGAGGCCATCTGGCAAAGCGCCGAGGTCGATGCGCTCTACCGGCTTGCCGCCGCCGGCGTGCGCGTGCCGACGCCGCACAACTTCCTGGAGGGCGTGCTGCTGATGGACCTGGTGACCGACGCCAATGGCGACGCCGCACCCCGCCTGAACGATGTGATGTTCTCGCCGGCGGACGCCATGCGCCACCACGCCAGCCTGCTGCGCGAGGTGATGCGCATGCTGTGCGCGGGCATCGTGCACGGCGACCTCTCGGAGTTCAACGTGCTGCTGGCCGAGGACGGCCCGGTCGTCATCGACCTGCCGCAGGCGGTCGATGCCGCGGGCAACAACCACGCCCGGCGCATGCTGTTGCGCGACGTCGAGAACCTGCGCAATTTCTTCGGCCAGTTCGCGCCCGTGCTGCTGGACACGCACTACGGCGAGGAGATCTGGCACCTCTACGAGCGCGGCCAGCTGCGCCCCGAGACCGAACTCACCGGCGGCTTCGTTCAGGAAACCGGCCCGGTCGACCTGCGCCACGTGATGCGCGAGGTGGACGACGCGCGCGAGGAAGAGGCCGCGCGGCGGCTGCGCCTGCGCACGCCGCGACAATAGGCAGGCCAACGCCCGCCCGCCGCCTGCCAGATCGATGACCTCCTCCGTCCTGCCGAACCCCGCCCCGCGCCAGCTCCTGTCTTCCGCCGTCCGCCGGGTCGCCAAGGCCGCGGCCTTCGTCGCGCTGGGCTTCGGCCCGGCCGCGCATGCCGCCGGCACGGCCATCCGGCTGGAGGACGACCGGGGCACCACGGTCGATCTGCAGGCGCCGGCCAGGCGCATCGTGTCGCTGATGCCTTCGCTGACCGAGACCGTCTGCGCGCTCGACGCCTGCGACCGGCTGGTGGGCATCGACCGCCACGCCAACTGGCCGGCCTCGGTGAAGGGGCTGCCGCAGGTGGGGGGCATCGACGACGCGAACGTGGAGCGCATCGTCGCGCTCAAGCCCGACCTGGTGCTGCTGCGTCCGCGCAGCCGCGCCGCCGAGCCGCTGGAGCGCCTGGGCCTGAAGGTGCTCGCGCTCGACGCCAAGACCCATGCCGACATGCGCCGCGTGATGGAGACCGTGGCCCGTGCCACCGGCCGCCCCGGCGCGGGCGAGGCCTACTGGCGCAAGCTCGACGCCGGACTGGACGCGGCCCGTGCCCGCGTGCCGGCCGGCTGGCAGGGCCGGCGCGTGTACTTCGAGGTGCATGGGGGCATGGCCGCGGCCAGCGAGAGTTCCTTCATCGGCGAGACGCTGGCCCGCCTCGGGCTCGGCAACGCGGTGCCCGGCACGCTCGGCCCCTTCCCCAAGATGAGCCCCGAGTTCGTGGTGCGCGCCAATCCCGACGTGCTGATGGTGTCGGCCCTCGGCGAGGTCTCGGCCATGGCCGCGCGGCCGGGCTGGTCCGCCATGTCGGCGATCCAGCGCGGGCGGGTGTGCAGCTTCGCCTCTGCGCGCTTCGACCTCATGATGCGACCCGGCCCCCGCCTCGACGAAGCCGCCGACGCGATCGTGAGCTGCCTGGCGTCCCTCGGCGACGCGAAGCCCTGAACAGACACAGACACAGACAAGCAGATCGATGACGCGGTACCCGTCTGTCATCCGCCGGATCGGAATGGCGTTGACACTCCACCGGCCCGACAACGCCAACAGCAACACGCCCCACGGCAGCCACTCTTCTCCCTCATGAAGCACCACAAGCGAACCTCGTCCACGCCCTTCGTCCGCGTAGGCCCCAGCGGCGTGCACGGCCTCGGCGCCTTCGCCACGCGCGACCTGCCGGCCGAATCATTTCTCGGCCTCTACGAGGGCCGCCGCTACACGAAGGCCGAGATCGCCACCAAGGTCTGGGACGACCAGCTCACCTACCTCTTCACGCTGTCGAACGACATGACGATCGACGGTGCCAAGGGCGGCAACGCCACCCGCCACCTCAACCATTCGTGCGAACCCAACTGCGAGGCGGTCGAGGAGTACGACGAAGGCGGCGAGCTGGTGCTGAAGTTCCAGACGCTGGTGGCGGTGGATGCGGGCGACGAGCTGTTCATCGACTATTCACTGACCGCCGACGACGGCTCGCCGGCGTCGAAGTACCCCTGCCATTGCGGGGCGCCGAGCTGCCGGGGCACCATGCTGGCCCCGCCTGAAGACGAAGCCGACGAGCAGGCCGCGCAGCCCGCTCAGGCGCTGTCCGCCGGGACGTAGCGCGCATCCCAGCTGTCGGCCAGCCGCCTCGCGCGGTGCAGCGGCAGGCGCGCCGCCTCGAAATCGACCACGCACACCTCGTCGGCCGACTCCGGCCGCTGCGGGCTTTCGCTGCTGCGGCCATCCGTGAGCAGCCACAGCCAGCGCCGGCGCGTGCCGCCGCTCTTCGCGAGCAGCTGGTCGGCGCGCCGCACGCCCAGCGCGAGGGGCGTGCCGCCGCCGGCCGCGATCGGCGCGATCCAGTCGTCGTTCCAGGCACTGGCGCGCCGCGGCGGCAGGCGCAGCTCGACGACCTCGCCCGCGAAGCACAGCAGCGCAACGTGGTCCCGGCGCTGATAGGCCTCCTGCATCAGCGCCAGCAGCAGGCCCTTGGCGCGTGCCAGGTTGCCGTCGTCGCGCATCGAGGCCGAGCAGTCGAGCAGGAAGCAATGCAGCACGCCGCTGCGCGCTTCCCGCGGGCGATGGCGCAGATGATCCGCGCGCAGCCGGTCGGCGCCGCGCGCGGCGAAGGTGCGCGGCCAGTCGAAGGCCGCGCCCTGCCTGGCGGCACCGTGCCATGCATCCCTTTGCGGGCCCTGCCTCCGGTCGCCCTGGCGCGATGCGCCAGCGGGCGGTGCGGCGTACCGGAGGCTCAGGCTTTTTTTGGTGCGGCCTGTTGTTGTTGCTGCCGCAACGAAGGGATCAACGGGCGCAGCGGCTTCACGCGGTCGATGCCGACGGGTTCGGGCGGCATGGCGCCCCAGTCGCCGTCGTCCGCGCTGCCTGCGCTGCTTTCCCCGTCCGCGTCGCCGGCGGCCTTGCTGCCGACATCGGGCGGCGCAGTCCGGGGAGCGGCAGCTTCGGCCTCGGGCTTGCGCCGATGCAGCAGCACGGCCTCGGCCACGCGCTGCACGTGCTGGGCGGTGATGGCCGCAGCACCTTCCCATGCCGCAAGGGCGCGGGCCGAACGCAGCATGACCAGGTCGGCGCGCAGCCCGTCGACGGCGGCGGCGATGCACATGGCGCTCACCGCCTCGTGCACCGCGTCGGTGTATGGCAGCGCCGACGCGTCGGCCACGAGCGCACGTGCGCGGACCAGCGACGAAGACAGCTCGGCCTGCGCCTGCGCATGCCGGTCGCGAAAGCCCTGCGGATCGGCATCGAAGGCCAGCCGCGCGCGCACGATGGCCTGCCGCTCGGACGGGTCGTCGATGTTGTGCAGCTGAACGCACAGGCCGAAGCGGTCGAGCAGTTGGGGGCGCAGCGTGCCCTCCTCCGGATTCATCGTGCCCACGAGCACGAAGCGAGCTGCGTGGCGATGCGAGATGCCGTCGCGCTCGACCACGTTGACGCCGCTGGCGGCGGCGTCGAGCAGCGAATCGATCAGCGCGTCGGGCAGCAGGTTGATCTCGTCCACGTAGAGCACGCCGCCGTGTGCGCGCGCCAGCAGGCCGGGGGCGAAGCGAAGCTCATGGCCCGCCATCGCGCGGCCGAGGTCGAGCGTGCCGACGAGGCTCTCCAGGCTCGCGCCCAGCGGCAGGGTGACGAAGGGTGCGTCGGGCAGCAGCTCGGCCAGCGCACGAGCCGCCGTGGTCTTGGCCGTGCCGCGCGGTCCTTCGATCAGCACGCCGCCCAGGCCCGGATCGACGGCGGCCAGCAGCAGGGCCTGCCGAAGGTGCGGCTGCCCGGCTATCGCGGCAAAGGGAAAGGGCACCGGCATGGCGGCGGCGGTGGTCGTCATCGGAGGCTTCCTTCCATCCGCTGCTCGTGGTCGAGCAGCAGGTTCTCGAGCCGGGCGCGGTAGTCGCCGGGCGATTGCCAGAGGCCGCGCTGCATGGCTTCGAGCAGGCGGCCGAGCATGTCCTGCAGCGCGCGCGGGTTGTGCTGGTTCACGAAGTCGCGGGTGGCCTCGTCGAGCACGTAGGCGTCGGCCACCATCGCGTACTGGTGGTCGCCGACCACGCGTGCGGTGGCGTCGAAGCCGAAGAGGTAGTCGACCGTCGCGGCCATCTCGAAGGCGCCCTTATAGCCGTGGCGCTTCACGCCGTCGATCCACTTCGGGTTGACCACGCGGGAGCGCACGACGCGGCCGATCTCTTCCTTCAGCGTGCGAACGCGCGGCGCCTGGGGGTTGCCGTGGTCGCCGTGGTACATGGCGGGCTGGCGGCCGCTCAGGTGGCGCACGGCGGCGGCCATGCCGCCCTGGAACTGGTAGTAGTCGTTGGAGTCGAGCAGGTCGTGCTCGCGGCTGTCCTGGTTCTGCATGACGACGGTCATCGCGCGCAGCCTTCGCTTCAGCGCGTCGGCCGCCGGCACGCCGTCGCTGCCCTGGCCGTAGGCATGGGCGCTGCCGCCGACGTAGGCCTTCGACAGGTCGTCGTCGCTTTGCCAGTCGCCGCGGTCGAAGAGCGGCTGCAGGCCGCTGCCGTAGCTGCCGGGCGCCGAGCCGAACACGCGCCAGCCGGCCTGCGTGCGTGCGAGTTCGGGCGCCATGCCCCGGGCCTGCAGCGCGGCGGTCTCGCGAAGGATGCGCGCGCGGATCGGGTTGCGCTCCTCGTCCTCGTCTTCCTGTGCCGCCACGGCCTGCACTGCCGCGTCGAACATCTGAACGGCATTCGGGAAGGCGTCGCGGAAGAAGCCCGAGATGCGCAGCGTGACGTCGATGCGCGGACGCCCGAGCCCGACCGTGGGCAGCACCTCGAAATCGACCACCCGTTGGCTGCCCGGCGCCCACTTCGGCCGCACGCCGATCAGCGCGAAGGCCTGCGCCAGGTCGTCTCCGCCGGTGCGCATGGTGGCCGTGCCCCAGACCGACAGGCCCAGGGCCGCCGGGTAGTCGCCGTGCTCCTGCATGTGCCGCTCGACCAGCTGCGCGGCCGACTTCAGGCCCAGCATCCAGGCCGTGGGCGTGGGAATGGCGCGGGTGTCGACCGCGTAGAAGTTGCGGCCGGTGGGCAGCACGTCGGGCCGGCCGCGCGAGGGAGAGCCGCTCGGGCCCGGCGGCACGAAGCGGCCCTGCAGGGCGCGCAAGAGCTGGCGCAGCTCCTGCGCACCGCAGGCGTCGAGCGCGGGCGCGAGGCTGCGGTCGATGCGGCTCATCACGGCAGCGGTGCGCGGCAGTTCCGGCGGACATGCGCCCTCTTCCATCAGCCGCTGCGCGAGCAGCTCCAGCCGCTCGCGCGTGTCGCCCTGGTGGCGCCATGCTTCGCTGCTCACCGACTGCAGCAGCGCGGGCCGCGCGCCCTGCCAAGGCCGGGCCGCGTCGATGTCGAGCGGATCGAAGGCGTCGTCGGGCAGCAGGTCTTGCGAGAGCGCACCGAGCAGCCCGGCGTTGGCGCCCGCGCCGTCGGCGGCCGGATAGCGCGCCAGCGCCAGCAGCGTGTCGCGCCGCAGCCTCCCGCTCGGCGAAGCGCCGAACACGTGCAGCCCGTCGCGTATCTGCGTTTCCTTCAGCTCGCAGAGGTAGGCGTCGACGCGCGCGAGCACGGCGTCGTCTTCCTCCTGCGCGCCGGGCAAGCCCAGTTCCTCGACCAGATGCTGCGCGCGCACGGCTGCGAGGATCTGCGCGCGCAGCACCTTCGCGCGGCGCGCGTCGACCAGCAGCGCGTCGTAGTACTCGTCGACCTGACGCTCCAGGTCCTGCATCGGGCCGTGGTTCTCCGCGCGCGTGAGCGGCGGCATGAGGTGGTCGACGATGACCGCCTGCGTGCGCCGCTTGGCCTGTGCGCCCTCGCCCGGGTCGTTGACGATGAAGGGATACACGTTGGGCATCGGCCCGAGGATCGCGTCGGGCCAGCAGGCCTGCGACAGCGCGATGCTCTTGCCGGGCAGCCATTCGAGGTTGCCGTGCTTGCCCACGTGCACCACCGCGTCGATGGCGAAGGCCTCGCGCAGCCAGAAGTAGAAGGCCAGGTAGCTGTGCGGCGGCACCAGCTCGGCGTCGTGGTAGCTCGCGTAGTCGGCGGCGCCCGGGCTGCCGAGCGCCCGCGCGGGCTGGATGCCGACGAACACGCGGCCCAGCCGCAGGCCGGCGATCATGAAGCGGCCGTTGCGCAGCATCGGGTCTTGTTCGGGCGGTCCCCATCGCGCGTCGATGGCCGCGGCCATGCCGTCGGGCAGGCGTGACAGGCATGCCCGGTAGTCGGCCAGCGCGAAGCTCTGCCAGGCGGGCCGCGAAGCCCACTGCGACGGGTCGTTGGCGATGCCTTCCTGCAGCCTGCGCATCAGCGCGTCGCCATCGGCGGGCATCGCGCCGGGATCGCCCAGCGCATAGCCGTCGGCTGCCATGGCGTGCAGGATCGCCATCACCGAGGCCGGCGTGTCCAGCCCAACGCCGCTGCCGATGCGGCCTTCGCTGCCCGGATAGTTGGCGAGGATCAGCGCGATGCGCTTGCCTTCCGCGCGCAGGCTGCGCAGCCGGCACCAGCGCCGAGCCAGCTCGGCCACGAAGGCGACGCGGTCGGGCTCGGGCTGGTAGCTGACCACCTCGGTCTGCGTGAGCTCGCAGCGGTGCGACAGGCCCTTGAAGCTCACGGCGCGCGTGACGATGCGGCCGTCCATCTCGGGCAGCGCGATCTGCATCGCGATGTCGCGCGGGCGCAGGCCCTGGCTGTCGGCCAGCCAGTCTTCCCTGTTGCCGCCGCTCACGATCACCTGCAGCACGGGGGCGTCGCCGGCCAGCTTGACCTCGTCGCTTTGCCCGCCCGGCCCGCCCTGTCCCAGGGCCGCGAAGGCCGTGGTGTTGAGCACCAGCTGCACGTCGTGCTCCGCACACAGCGCGCGCAGCGTGGAAAGGCACAGCGGATCCTTCAGCGAATCGAGCGCGACGGGCAGCGGATTCAGTCCCCGCGCTGTCAAGGCCGCGGCAAGCGCATCGAAGGCCGCCGTGTTGCCCGACAGCAGGTGCGAGCGATAGAACACCAGCGCCACCACCGGCGCGCCCGCGTGCCAGCCGGCTCGCAGGTCGTCGATGCCGGCCACGGTATGCGACGCGGCCGCGCCGTCCGGCACGTGCAGCGCCACCTGCGGCAGGCTGCGCGGCGGCAGCGGAGCCTCGCCATGGCCCAGGCCGTGGAAGGCCACCGCGCGCAGGAACTGCATCGCATTGCCCGCCCCGCCGCTGCGCATGTACTGCCAGAGCTGGCGGCTCACCGCGCGCGACAGCGTGCCGCGCGCGAGCAGGTCTTCGTCTTCCTGCAGGTCGCCCGAGAACATCGCGAGCCGCTGGCCCTTGCGCTTCGCCAGCTTCTCGAGCTGCTGCAGCCCGTAGGCCCAGGCCGATTCGGCACCCAGGTGGTCGACCACCACCACGCGCGCATGCTGCAGCACCTCGTCGACGTAGAGGTCGAGCGAGGCCGGCTGGCGCAGGTACATGAGATTGGCCAGCCTGAGCGACGGATAGCCGGGGTCGGTGGCCGCCAGCGCGGTGCGCGCGGCGGCGAGCAGCGCGAGCGTGGTGTCGGCCGAGCTGAGCACCACGATGTCGCCCGGCGTCTGGTCGAGGCGCGTGACGACGCTGTCGTCCTCGACGAAGCGTCCGGGCTGGGTGCTCAGCAGGTGCATGCGCTCGGGGCGTCAGGCCGTGGCGGTGGCGCTAGCCTCTTCGAGCACCTTGCGCAGCGCGCCTTCGTCCAGGTCTTCGCCGATGAAAACCAGCCGCGTGCGCTGTGCCTCGCCATCGCGCCAGCGGCGGTCGAAGTGGTGGTCGAAGCGGCGGCCCACGCCCTGCACCAGCAGGCGCATCGGCTTGCCCGGCACGGCGACGAAGCCCTTCACGCGGTAGATGGTGTGCTGCTCGACCAGCCTGCCGAGCGCGGCCAGCAGGCCATCGCGCTCGACGGGCGGCAGCTCGATCACGAGCGAATCGAACTCGTCGTGGTCGTGGTCTTCCTCGTGGTCGTGGTGGCTCTCGCGCAGGTGGATGGTGTCCTCGGCCGCGCGGCCCTGGCCCAGCAGCAGCGCGAGCGGCAGCCGGCCTTCGCTGGCGGCGACGATCTTCACCTCGGGCGGCAGTTCCTCGCGCACCAGCGCCTCGACGTTGGCGCGCGCCGCGTCGTCCATCAGGTCGGTCTTGTTGAGCACCACGAGGTCGGCGGCCGAGAGCTGGTCTTCGAACAGCTCGTGCAGCGGCGATTCGTGGTCGAGGTTGGGGTCGGCGCGGCGGGCTTCATCGACCGCCTGCGGGTTCTCGGCGAACTGGCCCGAGGCGGCGGCCGGCCCGTCGACCACGGTGACGACCGAATCGACGGTGAAGATGTTGGCGATGTCCGGCCACTGGAAGGCCTGCACCAGCGGCTTGGGCAGCGCGAGGCCCGAGGTCTCGATGAGCACCGCGTCGAGTTCGCCGCGCCGCTCGGCCAGCTGCAGCATCACCGGCAGGAACTCCTCCTGCACCGTGCAGCAGACGCAGCCGTTGGCCAGCTCGTAGAGCGCGCCTTCACGCTCGTTGCCTTCGTCGTCGCAGCCGATGCCGCAGCCGCGCAGGATCTCGCCGTCGATGCCGAGCTCGCCGAACTCGTTGACGATCACCGCGATGCGGCGGCCTTCGGCGTTGCCGAGGATATGGCGCAGCAGCGTGGTCTTGCCGCTGCCGAGGAAGCCCGTGACGATGGTGACGGGGATCTTGGCGTTGCTTGGGGTCATGGGTGGATTCTTTCAGGCGCTCGCGAGCGGGGCGCGCCAGCAAGGCGAAAGTGGCGCCGGATGATTCCGGCGCCACCGATGAAAACGGACAGCCTCCCCGAGGCCGGCCCCGGGGAAGCGACGAAGGGAAGCGCTCAGACGCCGCCGTACAGGCGGCGCTCGACGAAGACGGAACCCTGCAGCCGGCGCCACGCCTTGGCGGCAGCCAGCACGCCCAGGTCGACCAGCGGCTCGACCAGCACGACCGTCATGTAGGCCGCGCCGAAGCTGGCGATCTGGCCCATGTTCTCGATGCCGGTGCCGCGTCCGTACAGCGCCCAGAAGCCGACCCACATCACGATGCCGCCCTGGTAGGCCACCGAGAGCTTGAAAGCCTCGCGGTAGCCGATGTCCACGTAGGCCAGCTTCTCGGGGATGATGCGGCGCGCCAGCGCGGAAGTGGCGAACAGCGGCACCAGCAGCGTGGTGACGTTCATGCCGTATTGCGGGATGTCCTGCGGCTCGAAGAACAGGCCTTGGATCAGCAGGCCGCCCGCCAGGCCAATGGCGGCGGGCGCGAGGCCGAACACCAGCAGCAGCGTGGTGCCCAGGATCAGGTGCACCTCCGACACGCCCACCGGGTGGTGCGGAAACACCTCGAAGAAGCAGAACACCAGCGCCACCGCGATGGCGGAGCGCAGCACCAGTGCGGCGGGCCCGTCCTTCATGAGCGTCTGGAACGCGACCTTGCCGGTGTAGGCAAGCGCGGCGGCTGCCGTCGCGTAGCTGAGGAATATCTTGGATCCGTCGACTAGACCTGGTTCGATGTGCATCGAGCACCTCCTGAAATGCACCGCGGTGCGAAAGTTGATTGTTGGTGGATGGGCAGGCTCGCGCAAGCCCCGATCATGAACGCCGCAGCGCAGGCTGCGCGCCCGGCACGGCCGCCGGCTTCGGTTTTCGCCGCAGCCTCCGCCAGCCGATGACGACGCCGCTGGCCGAAGCCACAGCGCCGACGATGGAAAGCAGCCACATCACGAGATCCCAGGCCGGCCGGTGCTGGATGAGCCAGGGGAAGTCGAGGCTGTGCGCCGCGTTGAAGAGCCAGCGGCGCAGGCGCGAGCTGGCGTCGCTGCTGCCGGCCACCTGGCCGCTGGAAGGATCGATGTAGATCCAGCTGCGCGCCGGGTCGTCGAACTGCAGGCGCCACACGGGCACGATGCGCTCGCGGTGGTGGCCGTACCAGTGGAAGTCCTCGCGGGTCTGGAGCACCGCTTCGGTGATGTTCGAGCCGGGGCGCAGGCGGGCGGCGACGCGCAGGACGTCGTCCTTCGCGACGGTGGCCGGCTCGCCGGTGACTGCATCGATCACGCGCACCCGCGCCTTCGCGTCGCGCAGCTGCAGCAGCGGCCTGCCGTCGAACCACAGCGGCGCGGCCTCGCGCGGCGCATCGGCACCCTCGCCTGCCGGCAGCGATGCCGGCGGCCACGGGAACGGCGACCTGCCGGCACCCGTGTAGCTCGCCATCGCCGCCGCATCGCCCGTTCCACGCTGGAACCAGCCATTGGGATTCATCGACAGCCAGCCGCTGACGATCCAGGTCAGCACGAAGAAGCCGCCGACCAGCCCTGCGATGTGGTGCCAGGCCATCCAGCCGCTGTAGGGCGTGACCGCCCCGTTGCGGAAGCGCCGCCGCAGGCGCACCCGGAGGATGCCGATGACGATGCCCGTCACCGCCGAGACGATGCAGGCCGCCGACAGCCACACCACCACGTCGTGCCACAGGGGCGGGTCCGCGCGCAGCGGCGTGAAGTAGATCCAGTGGGGCACCGAGCCCAGCCAGTTCCAGAAGCGTTCGGAGCGCGTGGTGTCGCGCACCACTTCGCCGTTGACCTGCGACACGTAGAGCTCGGTGCCCGCGGCGTCGCCGACTTCGATGCGGTGCAGCGGACGCAGCGGGTTCAGGCCCTGCGGCACGGTCCACTGGTCACGCTCCAGGGTCTCGGCCCAGCGGGCGCCGGCATGGCCGGAGAAATCGCGCGCGATGGCCTCGGCCTGCGCGGAATCGACGGGACCCGGTACGCGGCCGTCGCGGGCCGAGACCGTATGCCGGCCGCCGCGCGCATCGACGATGCGCCAGACGGGGCCGGCGACTGTGCCGCCCTGCATCTCCAGCACCATGCGCCGCGGCGGCTGCGCATTCGCCTCCTTGGGCAGTGCTTCCAGCGCGGCCGAGGGCGACACCATCCCCCGGTCGAAACGCAGCGGCGAGAGCCCCGCGAGCCGTTCCTCGTCCGTGAGGTTCGGGTACCCCACGTACATCATCACCACGCCCGAGACGAACCACATGACGAACAGCAGGCAGCCGCCGATGCCCAGCCACCGGTGCGTCCAGTAGAGCCAGTGCCGGAGGCGCGGCCAGGCGCGGCGCCATGCGGAGGTCATGCGTTCCACCAGACTCCCGGGCCTCTCAGAAGCTGACCAGCGCCGACAGCTCGAAGGAGCGCGGGCGCCCCAGCAGCCACTGGTTGCCGCCGTTCGAGAACGACACCGGATAGCGCCGATCAGCCAGGTTGTAGGCGCGCAGCGCGAGCCTGAGCGAGGGGTTCGCCTGCCAGCTCACGCCCGCATCGGCGACCGTGTACGAGCCGATCTTTCGCGAGTTGGCCGCATCGACCTGGCGCGGGCCCACGTAGCGCAGGCCGACGTCGGCCTCCCACTGCGGCAGGAAGCGCCAGGTGAGCCAGAGGTTGGCGGCCTCCTCGGGTACGCCGGTGGGCGTGTTGCCCGCGCGCGAGACCAGCTTGCCGCCGACCAGTTCGTTGAAGTCGTCGTAGCGCGCGCGCAGCTTGGTGGCATTCGCCTCCAGCCGCAGCGTGGAGCTCAGCGCCAGGTCGAGCGTGGCCTCGATGCCTTCGGAAGACTGCTTGCCGACCTGCTGGGTGACGGTCGGATCGATGGCGTCGCGCGACAGCAGCTTGTTCTTGTCGATGCGGTAGGCGGCCACGGTCCAGGCGCCTCGGTTGTCTGCGAGCTGGCGCTTGTAGCCGACCTCGAACTGCCTGCCCGTGCTGAGGTCGAAGGCCGCCTGCGAAGCCGAAGTGGTCACCAGCGAGCCCAGGGGATCGGCCGCGCGCGCCACCTGCGCGTAGAACGACTGCGAGGCGTCCGGTGCGTAGACCACGCCGAGCCGGCCGGTGGCGTACTCGAAGGTCTTGCCGAAGCTGTTGGCGGCGTTTTGCAGGTCGGTGCGTGCGACCTTCGCGTGGTCCCAGCGCAGGCTGCCCACCACCGACCACTGCTCGTCGAAGGCCAGCCTGTCCTCCGCGAAGAAGGCGTAGGTGCTGGTCTTCGTCCTGTAGCGCGGCGTGTAGGCCACGGGCGACGCGTAGTAGCCGGGGCTGAAGACGAAGGGATCGACCACCGATCGGCCGCCGTAGGGCGAGTCGTTGGTGTGCGTGAAGTCGATGCGGTTCACGTCGAAACCCACGAGCACTTGGTTGGCGAGGCCGAACGGCCGGTGCCTGAAGGTGGCGTCGGTGCGATTGCCGATCTGCTCCTGGTCGTGGCCGATCTCCAGGTAGTCGCCGCGCGTCACGCGCCGGGTGGCGGGGCTGTAGGTGTAGGTCTCGCTGTTGCGCCAGTGGCGTTTGCTCTCCAGCCGGTAGAACTGGTTGCGCACCGTCACGGCGTCGCTGGGCGTCCACAGGGTGTCGAGGCGGGTCCACTTGTCGCGGTACTTGATCTCGGCGTCGTCCACGTCGTAGTTCTGGCGCAGCGTCTGGCTGCTGAGGCGGCCGTCGATCAGCGGCACGCCGTAGTAGCGCTGCGGCGACTGGCGGCCCTCGTCGTGCGAGAGCGTGAACTGCAGCTGCGGCGACACGTCCAGCCGCACCGCGGCGCTCACGGCGAGGCTCTCGGCTTCGCCGCGCTGCATGAAGCCGTCGGTGTTGCGCTGGCTGATGTCGAAGCGGTACGAAAGCCTGTCGTCGATCGCCCCGCCGCTGCCGAACGCCACCTGCCGCGTGGCGTCGGAGCCCAGCGTGACCAGCGCCTCATTGCGGATCGGGCCGCGCGTGGGCTTCCTGGGCACCACGTTGATCGCGCCGCCGATGGCGCCTTCGCCGTACATCACCGAGGCCGCGCCGCGCAGCACCTCGATGCGGTCGGCCGACCAGGTGTCGAAGGGAAAGGTGACGGTGCCCGCGCCCGCGTAGAGGCGCGTGCCGTCGAAGAGCTGCATCACCGAACCGTGACCGAGGAAGCCGCGCGCCACCAGCGCGGTGCCGCCGTTGCCGGGACCGGGCGAGCCGGTGATGCCGGTGGCGCGGGTGACGGCGTCGACCACCGAGACGTCGCCGCGCGCACGGATGGTGTTGCCCGTCAGCACCTCGACGCTGGCCGGCGTTTCGAGCGGCGTGAGGCCGAGACGGCTGCCGGTCTGCGTGGGCTCGTCGATGGCCATGGGCGTGTGGCGCTGGGCATCCACCTGAATCGCCCTGAGCGTCTGGCCGTCGGAGTCCTGCGCGAAGACTGCCGCGCACGGTCCCAGGGCGAGGCCCCAGCCCAGCGAAATGCCGGAAAGGCTCGAAAGACCCGGAAGGCGCGGCCGGCGTCGCAGCCGCTTCGGCGACGCGCCCCTGCGATCGCGCTTCGGCGATGCATGACTCATGAAATCTCTCCTCCGGCCTGCGTCCCCGCAGGCTCCTGACCGATGAAGGGCGCGGCGGAAGAGGCGAAGGGGCTGCGGCGGCCCGCGGCGGGCGCGGTAGGCGGCTGGCCCGGACACGCACTCCCGCAGCGTCCGAAGGCGGTTGCGAAGGCCGGTATCCGGGCTTGCGGAGCGCCGCGGCGTGATCTGCGAGAGTCACGCCGCGGCGGAAACCCTCGCCTTCCCACGCCGAAGCGCAGTGGCTGCCCGTGCCGATCGATGAGGCACGAGCCCGAGGGGTTCCAGATCCGCTGACCGTTGCGGGGGCAGCGCAGGAATCGCCGCGCCGGCCGATCTCCGTGGAGAACGACGATGCGGGTTCACCTGCTTCCCGTTTAACCCCGCCGCCATGGATGGCATGTCGTGCGAGGCACCTTCGAACCGTTGTGGTCCGGCCGGGCAGTCGATGAGGCTGCCGCCACCGGAACGGCGGGATTATAGGTAGGGGCCTCCCGTGAGCCCCGCGGGCTCAGGGTGCGGGCCTGCCGTCGGGCCCGAAGAGCCGCCGCATCATCGCCACGCCCGCGACCAGTGCATTCGAATAGGTGGCATAGGGTTCGTGCGCGGCTTCCAGCGGCACGTAGACGTGGGTGGTGTCGCCCGGAGCGCCGTCCACCGCCTCCATCAGCACCCAATAGAACTCGCCCGTCTCCAGCTCGTGGACGGTGAGTGCGATGTTCCTGGACGAAGGCATGGAAATGAGGATGACGTTGCTTGCTGACTGCGCCATGAATTGAACAGGCAAGGCAGGCGCGCGGTTGACAGTGCTTTCGGGGTTCTCCTACAGAGCGCCCTGAGAGGGCGGCCTAGCGTCGGACCGATGATCCACACAAGATTCAGGAGGCAGCATGAAGCACTTCACTCTTGAACCGGGCATGCTCTCGAGCATCGGCGGCGCCTTCTATCCCACCGGCTATTCGATGGTGATGTTCCCCGACGCCAAGGACGCCGAGCGCATCGGCCGCGGCCTGATCGAAAAAGGCATGAGCGGCGACGACATCTACCTGCTGCCGGCCGAGACCGTGCTGCGCGAGATCGTGCCCACGGTGACGACCGCCGACGACCCACTGCCCTCCGCCGGCACCGATGCGGCCACCGTGCGCGCCTATGCCAAGCTCGCGAAGGAAGGCCACGCCGCCCTGCTCGTCAGGACCGAGGACGGCGCCGCGGCCGAGCAGATGATGGAGCTGGTGCGCACCGTGCCCTACTCCATCGCCCAGCGCTATCGCACGCTGGTGATCGAGGACCTCTGAAGCTCCAGGGCCGCAAGCCCGGGCGTTCGGGCTTTCGCCGGTCATGCCGGCACGGCCATCGACACTGCGCGCTGGACCACGTCCCTCGCCATGGCCTGGGCGAGTTCATGCTCGCCGAGGAACACGGTGGCCGAGGTTTCCTGCGTGAGCAGGCGAGCCTCCTGCTCGTTGTGGCTGCGGATGACGGTCTGGATCGCCGGGTTGAGCGTGTGCGCCGTTTCCATCATCTGGCGCACGTTCATCGCGTCCGGCGTGGCGACGACCAGCACGCGCGCACGGGCGATATGCGCCTGGATCAGCACCGCCGGGTCGGCCGCATCGCCCCACACGGCGGGCGTGCCGGCCTCGCGCAGCTTCTCGACCAGCTCGCGGTTCTGCTCCGCCACCACGTAGGGGATGTCGTTGGCGTCGAGCTCGGCCGCGATGCGGCGCCCGACCCGCCCGTAGCCCACCAGCACCACCTGCCGCGATAGGTACTTGGCCTCGGTGGTCATCGGCAGCTCGGCCAGCGGGTCTTCTCGCATCTCCAGACCGCGCGCGAACGAGGAATGCGCATGCAGCCATTTCTGCATCGGCGCGATCAGGCTGAACCAGAGCGGATTGGTGGCGATGGAAATCAGCGCCCCGGCCAGCACCAGGCTCTGCCCTTCCGCCGGCAGCAGGCCGAGCGACACGCCCAGGCCGGCCAGGATGAAAGAGAACTCGCCGATCTGCGCCAGGCTGGCGCTCACCGTGAGCGCCGTGCCCAGCGGGTAGCGGAACACCAGCACCAGTGCGCAGGCCGCCAACGACTTGCCCAGCACGATCACCAGCACCACGGCGAGCACCTGCAGCGGCCGGTCGAGCAGCACCGAGGGGTCGAACAGCATGCCGACCGACACGAAGAACAGCACCGCGAAGGCGTCGCGCAGCGGCAATGACTCCTGCGCCGCACGATGGGCGAACTGCGACTCGCGCATGACCATGCCCGCGAAGAAGGCACCCAGCGCGAACGACACCCCGAAGAGCGCCGCCGACGCATAGGCGATGCTCACGGCCGCCGCCACCACGCACAGCGTGAACAGCTCGCGCGAGCCGGTGCGCGTGACCTGCCAGAGGATCCACGGGAACACCCGGCGCCCCACCACCAGCATCAGCGCCACGAAGCCGCCGACCTGCAGCATCGTGAGGCCCAGCGTCTGCCACAGCGGGTCGGCATTGCCGGTTCCGCCTGCAGCGCCCTGCACGCCCAGCGTGCCCGCCAGCGGCGGCAGGAGCACCAGCACCAGCACCATCGCGAGGTCTTCCACCACGAGCCAGCCGACCGCGATGCGCCCGGTGAACGAATCGAGAATGCCCAGGCTTTCGAGCGCGCGCAGCAGCACGACCGTGCTCGCCACCGACAGCGCCAGCCCGAACACCAGCGCGGCACCGGGGCTCCAGCCCCACCACATCGCCAGCCCCCCGCCCAGCAGCGTCGCCACCGCGATCTGCGCGAGCGCGCCGGGCAGCGCGATCTTGCGCACCGCCAGCAGGTCGTCGAGGGAGAAATGAAGGCCCACGCCGAACATCAGCAGCATCACGCCGATCTCGGCGAGCTGGGCCGCGATGCCCGCGTCGGCCACGAAGCCCGGGGTGAAGGGGCCGATGATCACGCCCGCCAGCAGGTAGCCGACCAAGGCCGGCAATCGCAGCCGCGCCGCCAGGAATCCAAGCATGAGCGCCAGCCCCAGGCCGGCGGCGATCGTGTTGATGAGGGAGACGCTGTGGGGCATCGTTGCATTTTGCAGGAACGATGCCCGGCCTTTTGGTTCGTCAGGCCATCCGCGGTGCCGCCTCAGCCGGCCATCTTGCCGCTGCGCTCGGCATCGAGCGCCTCGGGCTCCTGCGCCTCCACCCAGGTCTCGTTGTTGAGTCCGGCCTGCAGCCGGGCCTCGTCGAGCTCGTTGGTCCACTTGGCGACCACGATGGTGGCGACGCCGTTGCCGATCAGGTTGGTCAGCGCACGGGCCTCGGACATGAATCGGTCGATGCCGAGGATGAGCGCCAGCCCCGCCACAGGCACATGGCCCACGGCCGACAGCGTCGCCGCCAGCACGATGAAACCGCTGCCCGTGACGCCCGCCGCGCCCTTCGAGGTCAGCAGCAGCACCGCCAGCAGCGTGATCTCCTGAGTGAGCGTCATCGGCGTGTTGGTGGCCTGCGCGATGAACACCGCCGCCATCGTCAGGTAGATGGAAGTGCCGTCGAGGTTGAAGGAATAGCCGGTCGGAATGACGAGGCCCACGCAGGTCTTGTTCGCGCCCAGGTTCTCCATCTTCTCCATCATGCGCGGCAGCACCGACTCGCTGGACGAGGTGCCCAGCACGATCAGCAGCTCTTCCTTGATGTACTTGATGAACTTCCAGATGCTGAACCCATGGAAGCGCGCGATGAGCCCGAGCACCACGAAGATGAACAGCAGGCAGGTCAGGTAGAAGGTGCCCATCAGCTTGCCCAGCGAGAACAGGCTGCCCAGCCCGTACTTGCCGATGGTGAAGGCCATCGCGCCGAAGGCGCCGATGGGCGCCAGCTTCATGATGTAGTTGACGATGCCGAAGAGCACATGCGAGCCCTTCTCGATCACGTCGAACACCAGCGTGCCGCGCCCCCCGAAACGGTGCAGCGCGAAGCCGAACAGCACCGCGATGAGCAGCACCTGCAGGATCTCGCCCTTGGCGAAGGCATCCACGATGGTGTTCGGGATGATGTTCATGATGAAGTCGACCGTGCCGGTCATCTTGCCCGGGCCGGTATAGGCCGCGATGCCCTTGGTGTCGAGCGTGGCCGGGTCGACGTTCATGCCAGCGCCGGGCTTGAGCACGTTCACCAGCACCAGGCCCACGACGAGCGCGATGCTGCTGACGATCTCGAAATACAGCAGCGCGAGGCCGCCGGTCTTGCCGACCTTCTTCATGTCCTCCATGCCGGCGATGCCCACCACCACCGTGCAGAAGATGATCGGCGCGATGATCATCTTGATCAGCTTGATGAAGCCGTCGCCCAGCGGCTTCATCGCCTCGCCCGCGGCCGGATAGAAGTGGCCGAGCAGCACGCCGATGATCACGGCAGTGATCACCTGCACGTAGAGCGAGCGGTACAGCGGGAGCTTTCTGGCGGATGTGCTTGTTGTGCTTTCCATGTTTGCCTCCGGGGGTTGAAAACTGTAGGACGCGCATCCGCGGTTTTCTATCCGTGGAACCCGCATCGTCGAAATGAAAAGACCCGCCGAAGCGGGTCTTGTCGATCAGGTGTAAGTCAGCATGCTTAATGCATGTGCAGGCCGCCGTTGACGGAGAAGTCGGCCCCCGTGCTGTAGCCGCCTTCGTCGGTGGCCAGCCACGAGATGATCGAGGCGATCTCGCTGGGTTCGCCCAGGCGCTTGACCGGGATGGTCGCCACGATCTTGTCGAGCACTTCCTGGCGGATGGCCTTGACCATGTCGGTGCCGATGTACCCCGGGCTCACGGTGTTGACCGTCACGCCCTTGCTGGCGAGCTCCTGGGCCAGCGCCATGGTGAAGCCGTGCATGCCGGCCTTGGCCGCCGAGTAGTTGGTCTGGCCGGCCTGGCCCTTGGCGCCGTTGACCGAGCTGATGTTGATGATTCGGCCCCAGCCCTTTTCAACCATGTCGCCCACCACCTGCTTGGTGACGTTGAACATGCTGTTGAGGTTGGTCTCGATCACCGCGCTCCAGTCCTCGGGGGTCATCTTGAGGAACATGCGGTCCCGGGTGATGCCGGCGTTGTTGACCAGCACGTCGATGGGGCCGTGCGCGGCCTTGGCGGCGGAGAAGGCTTCGACGGTGGATTGCCAGTCGCCGACATTGCCGACCGACGCATGGAACTCGAAGCCTGCGGCTTTCTGTTCGGCCAGCCATTTGGCGTAGTCGCGCGTGGGGCCGCAACCTGCGACCACGGTGAACCCGTCCTTGTACAGACGCTGGCAGATGGCTGTTCCGATGCCACCCATGCCTCCAGTGACATATGCAACTTTCTTGCTCATGAGATTTCCTTTGTGTAATGGCAAAAGCCTGAACGGCCGCCTTCACTCTAGCGAGTTTCAAGCCATGGCCCCTCTCAGGAAAACACTGAGCCAGGCTTGCAACCAGCTGTCACGAAGATTGTCACGAAGCGGCCTCCGTGCTCAGCCTCTATCCTCTCATCCGTGCGTGTCCGCACGAGCCAATCACCCAAGGAGTTCCAAAGTATGAATTTCGGGATCATCGTCTTCCCCGACGTCGAGGAACTCGACTTCGTCGGCCCCTGGGAGATGCTCACCATGTGGAGCAAGCTGGCCGGCGGTCCCGAGCATTGCCTGATCGTGGCCGAGAAGCGCGAGCCGGTGGTCTGCGCCAAGGGCCTGTCGATCAACCCCCACGTCTCCTTCGCCGACTGCCCCCAGCTCGACTGCCTGCTCGTCCCCGGCGGCATGGGCACGCGCCGCGAGGTCGACAACGTCGTCATGACCCGCTTCCTCGCCGACCAGGCGCCCGGATGCACCACGCTGATGTCCGTATGCACCGGCGCCTTCGTGCTGCACGCGGCCGGCCTGCTCTCGGGCAAGACCGCCACCACCCACTGGGGGTCGCTCGACCGCCTGCGCGCGCTGGGCGACGTGAAGGTGGTGGAGCAGCGCTTCGTGCAGGACGGCAACGTCTGGACCTCGGCCGGGGTATCGGCCGGTACCGACCTGATGCTGGCCTACATCGCCCACACCGCAGGCGAGGAAGCCGCCGCCAAGGTACAGCTGCAGTCCGAGTACTACCCCGCGGACACCATCTACGGAAGCACCGCCAGCCACGAGCGCGCGCCGGCCTATGTGAAGCGGCCCGGTCCCCGCTTCCAGGCCCGATGAACGCGCCCTCCTTGCCCGAGCCGCTGCCGGTACTCGCTGCACGGGTGGGCGAAGCGCTGCGCGCGCGCGGGCAGACCGTGGCGGTGGTCGAGTCCTCGGCAGGCGGACTGGTGTCTGCCGCCCTGCTCGCCATCGGGGGCGCCTCGGCCTACTTCAAGGGCGGTGCGGTCGTCTATTCGAGGCGCGCGGGCCGCGCGCTGCTGAACCTGACCGCCGAAGACATGGCCGGCCTGCGCGGCGAGACCGAGCCCTACGCCCGGCTCGTCGCGGGCCGGGTGCGCGACACCCACCACTCGACCTGGGGCATCGCCGAAAGCGGAGCGGCCGGCCCCTCGCCCAGCCCTTACGGCGACGTGCCCGGGCGGGTATGCCTGGCGATCGTCGGCCCCGTCACCGTGAGCCGCACCGTCGAGACCGGCAATGCCGACCGCCCCGCGAACATGGACCTGTTCGCGCGGCACCTGCTCGCGCTGTTCGACGAAACACTGCGCGCCCAGTCGGTCGACTGAAGAACCTCAGTCCGCCTGCACGCCCGCCGCGCGGATCACCTTGCCCCACTTGGCCACCTCCGCAGCGAGGTGCGAGCGAAGGCTCTCGGGTGTCTGCTTCTCCACCGGCACGATCTCCGAGCTGAGTTCGGCCAGGCGGTTCTTCACCATGTCGTCCTGCAGCCCGGCGCGCAGGGCGGCGTTGAGCTTCTCGATCACCGCGGGCGGCGTGCCCTTGGGCGCATAGATGCCGTGCCACACGCGCACGTCGAAGCCCTTGAGGCCCTGCTCGTCCAGCGTCGGGATGTTCGGCAGGCTCGACAGCCGCTGCGGCGTGGTCACGCCGAACACCTTCACCCGGTTGCCGTCCTTGATGACGGGCGCGGTCTGCGTGGTCTGGTCGCACAGCAGGTCGACCTGCCCGCCCATCAGGTCGTTGAGCGCCGGCCCCGCCCCCTTGTAGGGCACGGTGGTCAGCTGCACACCGATCTGGTTCATGAACAGCAGCCCGCACAGCTGCGACACCGCGCCCACGCCCGCGTTGGCCAGCGTCACCTTGTCCTTGTTGGCCTTCACGTAGGCCAGCAGCTCCTGGTAGTTGCTGGCCGGGAAGTCCTTGCGCGACAGCAGCGTCATCGGCACGTCGAGCACCTGGCCGACGTACTCGAAGTCCTTGAGCGGGTCGTAGTTGAGCTTCTTGTAGAGCGCGGGCGCGGTGGCCATGCCCATGTGGTGGATCAGGATGGTGTAGCCGTTGGGCGCCGCCTTCGCCACACGCGCGGGTGCGATGGTGCCACCCGCGCCCACGGTGTTCTCCACGATCACAGGCTGACCCAGCGACTTGCCCATGGGAATGGCCAGCATGCGCGCCACCACGTCGGTCGGTCCGCCGGCCGAGTACGGCACGACCATCGTCACCGGCTTGTCGGGCCATGCCGCCTGCGCCGAAGCCGGCGCCTGGAAGGCGAGCAGGCAGGCGCCAGCGGAGGCGACGATCAGGGTCTTCAGTTTCCAGTTTCTGGTTGCTTTCACTTTCTTGTCTCCTTTGGTTGTTCTCTGGTCCGTTCGTCAGGTGTGTTCGTCAGGTGTGTTCGTCAGGTGTGTTCGAGTGCGAGCAGGCGCTCGGCCAGCCGCACCACCGGGGCATCGACCATGCGCCCGTCGAGGCTGACGACGCCGCCGCCGGCCTCGCGGATGGCCGCGACCACGCGGCGGGCCCATGCCAGTTCCTGCGCCGAGGGGCCGAGCGCCGCATGCACCGGCGCGACCTGGTCGGGGTGGATGCACAGCTTGGCGCCGAAGCCGCCGCGCCGGGCGCGCGCGGTGTCCGCTGCCAGCCGGGGGGCGTCGCGCCAGTCGGGGGTCACGCCGTCGATGGGCGCGGCAAGGCCGGCGCGGCGCGAGGCCAGCAGCAGTGCGAAGCGCACGGGCACCAGTTCGGCCTCGTCGGCATCGCAGGCCAGGCCCAGGTCGGCCTGGAAATCGAGGTTGCCGAAGGCCAGGCGCAGCACCTGCGGGCCGGCGGCGAGTTCGTCGACCGCGGCGAGGCCGGCGGCCGATTCGATCAGCGGCACCAGCACGGCCAAGGGGCCTGCCGCCGTCGCCAGCCGCGACAGGTCGACCGCCCGTTCCGCCTTCGGCAGCACGATGCCGGCGATCAGCCCCTGGGCGGCGAGCGCTCCGACCTGCGCGCAGTCGTCGTCATGCCACGGCGTGCCGGCGGCGTTGATGCGCACCAGCAGCCGTCGCCGCTCTTCGGCGGGCAGCGCGGCGAACGCGGCACCCAGTTGCTCGCGCGCTTGAACCTTGCGCTCGGGCGCGACGGCGTCTTCGAGGTCGACGATCACGCCGCCCGCCCCGGTGGCCAGCGCGCGCGCATGGCGCTCGGGCCGGTCGGCGGGCACGAAGAGAAAGGCGCGTGCCAGCGAAAGCAGCGGCGCGCTCACACCGCGCCCGCCTCGCGCAGCGCCGCGATGTCCGCCTCGCTGCGCCCGAGGCTGCGCAGGATGGCGTCGGTGTGCTCGCCTACCGCCGGGATCGGGTCCATGCGGTAGTCGAAGGCGCTCTGGCGCCCTGCCGGCAGCAGGGCCGGTATGTCGCCCGCCGGCGAGCCCACCTGACGCCAGCGCTCGCGCGCCTGCAATTGGGGATGTGCCCACAGGCCGGCCATGTCGTTCATGCGGGCGTTGGCGATCTGCGCGGTGTCGAGCCGCTCCAGCACCTGCGCCGTCGTCAGCGCGCCGAAGGCCTCCAGGATGATGGCGCGCAGCATCTCGCGGTTCTCGTTGCGCCGCGCGTTGCTGTCGAAGCGCGGGTCGGTGGCCAGCGCTGTCTGCAGCAGCACCTTCTCGCAGAAGGTGCGCCATTCGCGCTCGTTCTGCAGGCCCAGCATCACGGTGCCGCCGTCACCCGCGGGGAAAGGACCGTAGGGATAGATGGTCGCGTGCGAGGCGGCGCTGCGCGGCGGCGGTGGAGCGCCGTCGTAGGCGTAGTACATCGGGTAGCCCATCCACTCGGCCAGCGCCTCGAGCATCGACACGTCGATGTGCGAGCCCCTGCCCGTCTTTCCGCGCTGGAGTAGCGCCGCAAGGATGCCGGTGTACGCATACATGCCGGCCGCGATGTCGGCGATGGAGTTGCCCGACTTGCAGGGCTCCTCGGGCGTGCCCGTCACCGAGAGAAAGCCGGCCTCGCTCTGGATCAGCAGGTCGTAGGCCTTCTTGTCGCGGTACGGGCCGTCCTCGCCGTAGCCCGAGATGTCGCAGACGATGAGCCTCGGGTGCTTTTCGTGCAGGGCCTGCGCGCCCAGCCCCATGCGCGCGGCGGCGCCGGGCGCGAGGTTCTGCACCAGCACGTCGGCATCGGACAGCAGCTCCTGCAGCACCGCCAGCGCGGCGGGCTGCTTGAGGTCGAGCGTGAGGCTTTCCTTCGAGCGGTTCACCCACACGAAGTGCGAGGCCTCGCCGGCCACGCGGGCGTCGTAGGCGCGTGCGAAGTCGCCCGCTCCGGGGCGCTCCACCTTGATGACGCGCGCACCGAGGTCGGCGAGCTGCCGCGTGCAGAACGGCGCGGCGATGGCGTGCTCGAGCGAGATGACGGTGATGCCGTCCAGGGGTCTTGTCATGTGTTCTTCCCTCCCCGCTCAGGCCAGCACGGCCGTGGCCTGCATGGTGAGCCAGCCGTCGGCGTCCTCGCCCCACAGATCGAACGTCTTTCCATCGGCGCCCGGCTTGCCGTGTACGCGGAACGGCGCGATGTCGAAGGTCGGGCGCACCGCCCGGAACTCGAAGCGCGCGAGCTGCGCGCCCGGCACGTTGCGGCGCAGCAGGTCGACCAGCAGCGTCGCGATCAGCGGGCCGTGCACGATCAGGCCCGGATAGCCCTCGACCTGCGTGACGTAGCGGCGGTCGTAGTGGATGCGGTGGCCGTTGAAGGTGAGTGCCGAGTAGCGGAAGAGCAGCACGTCGTCGGGCGCGACGTCGCGGCTGAAGGCGGCGTCCTTCGGGGCGGGCGTGGGTGGCGGGCCGGCCTCGCCCGGCTGGGCGGCGGCGCGGTAGACGATGTCGTGCTCCTCGGTGAGCGCAAGGCCGCGTTCGTTGCGCACCTCGTGGCGCACCAGCACGAACACGAGTTCGCCGGTGCGGCCCGACTTGTGCGTGACCGAGACGATGCGCGAGGTGCGCTCCGCCTTGTCGCCCACCTGCAGCGGATTGCCCGGCTCCCATGCGAGCCGCCCGCCCGCCCACATGCGGCGCGGCAGCGGCACCGGCGGCAGGAAGCCGCCGCGCCTGGCGTGACCGTCCTCGCCGATCTCCGACTGGCGGTGGTGCGGCAGGAAGTAGAGCCAGTGCCACAGCTCGGGCAGGCGGGTGCCGGCCTGCGGCGGCGGGTCGTCGCGGTCGAGCGTGGCGGCGAGCGCGCGCACCGGCGCGGCGGTCACGTCGTCGGCCAGCGTTTCGCTGCGGCCCTGCCAGGCCTGCAGCCTGGCCAGCGCCTCGCTGTCGATGGTGGGAGATGGAGTCTGTGTGTCGTTGCTCATGGGTCTCTTCGTCGTTCAGTCGACCGCGGCGCCGGAGGCCTTGACGATCCGCGCCCACTTGGCGAGATCGTCGCGCAGCAGCGCCGCGAACTGTTCGGGGGTGGTCGGCGCGGCGATCTCCACGCCCTGCTGGTCGAGCTTGTCGCGCAGGTCCTTCGAGGCCAGCGCCTTGCGCGTGGCGTCCTGCAGCGTGGCGAGCACGTCGGGCGGCACGCCCGCGGGGGCGAACAGGCCGATCCACAGCGTGCCGTTGTAGCCGCGCACGGCCTCGGCGATGGCGGGCACGTCGGGCAGCACGGGCGAGCGCTTCTCGCCGCTGACGGCCAGCGCGCGCAGCTTGCCGGCCTTGATGTGCGGCAGCGCCGAAGGCAGGCTCGCGAACACGATCGGCAGCTGCCCGCCCAGCACGTCGTTGAGAGCGGGTGCCACGCCCTTGTAGGGCACGTGCTGGATCGAGATGCCGGCCATGCTGTTGAGCATTTCGCCGAGGAGGTGGTTGAGCGTGCCGTTGCCGGCCGAGGCGTACTGGTAGTTCGCGCCCTTCGCCCGCGCGAGCTTCAGGAACTCGGCGAAGTTCTTCGCCGGGAACGAGGGGTTGACCAGCAGCACGTTGGGCACCGAGCCGATGAGCCCCACGGGCTTGAAGTCGCGCTCGGGGTCGAAGCCCGGGTTCCTGTAGAGCGCCGGGTTGATCGCCTGGCTGCTGCTGATGGTCATGAGCAGCGTGTAGCCGTCCTTCGGGCCCTTGGCCACGAGCTGCGTGCCGATGTTGCCGCCCGCGCCGGGGCGGTTGTCGACCACCACGCTGGCGTTGTTCATCACCTCGCCGAGCTTCTGGCCGACGAGCCGGCCGACGATGTCGTTGGTGCCGCCAGCGGCCTGGGGCACGACGAGCGTGACGGGGCGGGAGGGGTATGCGTCCGCATTCGCCGGGCCGGACTGGACCAAAGCGGCCGCGGCGGTCAATGCGACCAGGGCCAATGCGCGCAATCTTGTGCCGGCAGCAGGGCGACGGACTTTCAATCCGCTGGCCACCGGCTGGTTTCGTTGGTGTCGTGTTGTCTCCATGGCCCGCATGGTCGGGCGCCCCACCCTCGCGCGCAATCTGCGATTTCGGAACCCAGCCTTCTGCAATGCCGAAGGCTGGCGGCATGCTGGCGCCTACCATCGCTGCATGCTCTTCGACCTTACCGACCTGCGCCTCTTCGTCGCCACGGCCGAACTCGGCAACCTCACGCGGGCCGCCGAGCGTCAGCACCTGTCGCTCGCGGCGGCAAGCGCGCGCATCAAGGCGCTCGAAACTCAGGCCGGGCTGCAGCTGCTGCAGCGCGAGGCCCGAGGCGTGCGGCTGCTGCCGCCGGGCGAAGCCTTCCTGCACCACGCGCGCCTCGTGCTGCACCAGACGGAGCAACTGCGCGCCGACCTGCTGGAGTACGGCGGCGGCCTGCGCGGCCACCTGCGCGTGTTCGCCAACACCACCGCAGTGACCGACTTCCTGCCCGAGATCCTGCCGGGCTTCCTGGCGCACAACCCGCGCATCAACGTCGACCTTCAGGAAAAACCGAATGCTCAGATCCCGCGCGGCGTGCTCGACGGCCGCGCCGACATCGGCATCGTCGCCGGCCGCGTCGACACGCTGGGGCTGGAGGCCATCCACTTCAGCACCGACCGGCTGGTGCTCGCCACCTCGCGCAAGCACCGCTTCGCGAAGCGCAAGAAGATCTCCTTCGCCGAGACGCTCGACGAAGACGCGATCGGCATGCAGCAAGGCAGCACGCTGCAGACCTTTCTCTCGCAGATCACCGACAACCTGGGCAAGCGGCAGAAGCTGCGCATCCAGCTCGGCAGCTTCGACGCCATGTGCCGGATGATCGGCAACGGCGTGGGCATCGGCGTCGTGCCCGAGTCGGCCGCCCGGCGCAACCAGGAAAGCATGCAGCTCGCGCTGATCGACCTCGACGACGCCTGGTGCGTGCGGGAGCGCTACCTGCTCGTGCGCGACCGCGCAGCGCTGCCGATCTACGCACAGGCGCTGGTCGACACGCTATGCCGCCACTACGCCGAACAGCAGGCCTCTTCGCCAACCTGACTGCTGCCAGCACGCAAAAACAGCAACTTGCACGCGATTGCTGAACAACTCGCTCCCGTCCCCATTTTCTGTGGGCAACTTTGGGGGTAACTCATGAGGAGCCTTGTAAAACGAATGCAAGTCGTTGTTTTACAAGGGTATTCCTTAGTTTGCTCAATTTTTGGGCGGTGTACAACTCTGGCCGCCAAAACCGCCTCGTCCAGACCTGAAACAGCCTTTCGACTCCATTTTTCACGGTTTCCGGTGAGCGAAAAACGCCATCGGATCAGCCACTTGCGGCGGGAATGTGGAAAAGCCGGCTTCTTCCCCATTTTCAGTGCACAACTTTGGGGATAACTGATGAGGAGCGTTGTAAAAGCAACGTAAGTCGTTGTTTTACAAAGGGAATAGTTAATCTGCTCAAATTTTGGGCGGTGAACAAGCCGCTCCGCGGGACCCTTCCGCGGGCCCTGACCGATCAGTAAGGCGGCGCCTTGCGCGCCCGCTGTGCGCGCGCCGCCTCGGTCCACCAGGCCAGGTCGTCGGCGAAGCGGCCGAAGGAGCGCTGCAGCGATTCGCCCGCCGGGCCCGTGGGCTTGCCCGCCGCATCCAGCGTCTGCGAGATCGGCCCTACGGCCAGGGTGCTCGACACCACGACCATGCCCATCTCCGACAGGATCGAATGCCACACAGTGCCCGAGCGCACGCCGGAGAAGCGCCCCGCCGAATAGCTCGCGATGGCTGCGGGGCGCCAGAACCACTCCTCCAGGAAGTGGTCGGTGAGGTTCTTCAGGCCGGGCTGCGGGCCCCAGTTGTATTCGCCGGTGACGAAGACGAAGGCGTCGGCCGTGCGGATCTTCCCGGCCAGCGCTTCCATCGCGGCGGGAGCGCTGCCCTTCGGATATTCCTTGTACATGCGGTCGAGCATGGGCAGGTCGACCGCCTTCGCGTCCACCAACTCGGCGTCATCTCCACGTTCGCGCAGGCCGGCGACGATGAAGTCGGCCAGGCGCACGCCCATGCGGTCGGAGCGGTAGGAGCCGTAGAACACCAGGATCTTGTCGCTCATCGTCGTTGCTCCGGCTGTGTGGATGGTGAGGGGCCGCGTCGTGCTCAGGTCGGCGCCTGCAGCTTGTCCTGCGTGCGGGTGTCGAAGTCGGACGCGTCGTGGCGCTCGTGAAGCTGGCTCGTGGGCTGGCCCCAGGTGCGGTTGACCATGCGGCCGCGCTGCACGGCCGGCCGTTTCGCGATCTCGTCGGCCCAGCGCACCACATTCCTGTATTCGCTCACCTGCAGGAACTCGCCAGCTTCATAGAGCTGCCCCTTGGCCAGCGCGCCGTACCAGGGCCAGACCGCGATGTCGGCAATGGTGTATTCGTCGCCCGCGAGATAGCGGCTTTCGGCCAGGCGGCGGTCGAGCACGTCGAGCTGGCGCTTGGTTTCCATCGCGAAGCGGTCGATGGCGTACTCGATCTTCGTGGGCGCGTAGGCATAGAAATGCCCGAAGCCGCCGCCCAGGTAGGGCGCGCTGCCCATCTGCCAGAACAGCCACGACAGGCACTCGGCCCGCGCTGCCCGTTCCGTCGGCAGGAAGGCGCTGCCGAACTTCTCGGCCAGGTACTGCAGGATCGCGCCCGACTCGAACACGCGGATCGGCTTGTCGCCGCTGCGGTCCATCAGCGCGGGAATCTTGGAGTTCGGGTTCACCGCCACGAAGCCGCTGCCGAACTGGTCGCCGTCGTTGATGCGGATCAGCCAGGCGTCGTACTCGGCGCCGGCATGGCCCAGCGCCAGCAGTTCCTCGAGCATCACCGTCACCTTCACGCCGTTGGGCGTGGCGAGCGAATAGAGTTGCAGGGGATGCCTGCCTACCGGCAGGTCCTTTTCATGCGTGGCGCCTGCGATGGGCCGGTTGATGTTCGCGAAGCGGCCGCCACTCTCCTTGTTCCATGACCAGACGGTGGGCGGCGTGTAGGCTGTCGTGCCATTCATGCGATGAGTTCCTGGAGTTGAACCGACGATGATCATTCTCTACGACTGTGCCACCGCCCCCAGCCCGCGGCGCGCGCGCATCCTGCTTGCCGAGAAGGGCATTGCACACGAGACCGTGCAGGTCGACCTGGTCCGTGGTGAGCAGCTGGGCGAGGCCTACCGCGCGATCAACCCGCAGTGCACCGTGCCTGCCCTGCGCACCGACGACGAAGACGGCCTGCTGCTGACCGACAACGCCGCCATCGCGGCCTGGGTGGAAGCCCGATACCCGCAGCCACCGCTGATGGGCATCACCCCGCGGGAAAAGGCCGAGATCGCGAGCTGGAACTGGCGCATCGAATTCGAAGGCCTGCTCGCCATCGCCGAGACGCTGCGCAACAGCTCGCCCGCGATGGCCGACCGCGCGCTGCCCGGCCCGGTCAACTACGCGCAGATTCCCGAGCTCGCGCAGCGCGGGCTCGCCCGGATCCAGCATTTCTTCGACACGCTGAACGAACGCCTGGCCGGCCGCGACTTCATCGCCACCGACCGCTTCAGCATTGCCGACATCACCGCCGTGGTGGCGGTGGACTTCGCCCGCGTGGTGCGCGTCAAGCCCGGGGAGCAGCACCCCGAGCTGCTGCGCTGGCGCGCGGCGATGGCGCAGCGGCCGTCTATGGCGATGGCGCGCTGAGCGACGGGCCTTGGCGCCCGTGGACCGGGAGGGTGTGAAAAAACCGCCGCGAACGGCCCGAAGGTCGCACCGAGGACCTGAACCGTAGCCAGCTACGGTAAGGCCCGCAGGTGCGAGATCGGGCTGCGCAGCAGCTTTGTTCGCGCCTTCTCAGCGCTCAATGGTGAGCGCAACACCCATGCCGCCGCCGATGCACAGCGAGGCGATGCCCTTCTTGGCGTTGCGGCGCTGCATCTCGTGCAGCAGCGTCACCAGGATGCGGCAGCCCGATGCGCCGATGGGGTGGCCGATGGCGATGGCGCCGCCGTTGACGTTCACCTTGTTGATGTCCCAGCCCATTTCCTTGTTCACCGCACAGGCCTGGGCCGCGAAGGCTTCGTTGATCTCGAGCAGGTCGAGGTCGGCGGCCTTCCAGCCGGCGCGCTGCAGCGCCTTGGTCGAAGCGGGAACGGGGCCCATGCCCATGATGGCGGGGTCGAGGCCGGCAGTGGCGTAGCTGGCGATGCGGCCCAGCGGCTTGAGGCCCAGGGCCGCGGCCTTCTTGGCCGTCATGACCATCACGGCTGCCGCGCCATCATTCAGGCCCGACGCGTTGCCTGCCGTCACGCCGCCGGCCTTGTCAAAAGCGGGACGCAGGCCGGCCAGGCCTTCGGCGCTGGTCTTGCGGTTGATGAATTCGTCGGTGTCGAAGACGACTGGGTCGCCCTTCTTCTGCGGAATGCTCACGCCGACGATCTCGTCCTTGAACTTGCCGGCGTCCTGCGCGGCGGCGGCCTTGGTCTGGCTGCCCAGCGCCAGTTCATCCTGCGCGGCGCGGTCGATGCCGTACTTCTTGGCCACGTTCTCGGCGGTGATGCCCATGTGGTACTGGTTGTAGACGTCCCACAGGCCGTCGACGATCATGGTGTCGACCATCTTCCAGTCGCCCATGCGCTGGCCGTTGCGCGAGTTGGGCAGCACGTGCGGCGCGGCGCTCATGTTCTCCTGGCCGCCGGCAATGACGATCTCGCTGTCGCCCGTGGCCACGGCCTGCGCTGCGAGCATCACGGCCTTCAGGCCCGAGCCGCAAACGGCATTGATGGTGAGCGCCGGCGTTTCCTTGGCGCCGCCGCTCTTCAGCCACGCCTGGCGCGCGGGGTTCTGGCCCGCGCCGGCCGCCAGCACCTGGCCCATGATGGCCTCGCCGATCTGATCGGCCGTGAGGTTGGCGCGCGCAATCACTTCCTTGATGACGGTTGCACCGAGCTCGGTGGCCGGGATGCCGGCGAGCGAGCCGCCGAACTTGCCGACTGCCGTGCGGGCGGCCGAAACGATGACGATGTCTTCCATGAGGTTCTCCGTTGAAGTGATTAAGGAATCTGCGTATCAAAACTGCAGGCGCAACTTGCGCCAAGCCACAGCCCAACCCAGGAACACGGCGGAACCGGCCTTGCCGGGCCGCCGGTGTTGCCCCCTGCAAGGGGGTTGGCGGCCACACGCAGTGGGCAAGCCTGGGGGTGTGCCATGTTTAGGCCTTGGCCTTGACGTAGCGTCCGGGTGCCGGCTCGATGGCCTTGTAGGCCTTGCCGTTGCCGTACGCCTTGGGCGCGGGGATCTGTTTGCCCGCGTGCCCCTTGAGCCATTGTGCCCAGTCGGTCCACCAGCTGCCCGGGTGCTCCTGCGCGCCGGACAGCCATTCGGCCTGGGTCCTGGGAAACTTGCCGTCCTCGCGGATCCAGTGGCTGCGCTTCTTCTTGGCGGGCGGGTTGATCACGCCGGCGATGTGGCCCGATGCGCCCATCACGAAGCGCTTCTTGCCCGGCAGCAGCTGCGTGGAGGCATAGGCGCCGCCGATGGGCACGATGTGATCCTCGCGCGAGCCGTAGATGTAGGCCGGGATGTCGATGCGGCCGAGGTCGATCTTCTCGCCGCACACGGTGAGCGCATTCGGCTTGGCCAGCTTGTTCTCGTGGTAGGTGTTGCGCAGGTACCAGGCGTAGAAGGGGCCCGGCAGGTTGGTGGCGTCGCTGTTCCAGTACAGCAGGTCGAAGGGCGGCGGGGTCTCGCCCTTGAGGTAGTTGCCGACCACGTAGTTCCACACCAGGTCGTTGGGCCGCAGGAAGCTGAAGGTCGAGGCCAGGTCGCCGCCCGGCAGCAGGCCGCCGTTGCCCAGCTGCATCTCGCGGTACTGCACGAGCTGCTCGTCCACGAAGATGTCGAGGATGCCGGTGTCGCTGAAGTCGAGGAAGGTGGTCAGCAGCGTGACCGAGGCGGCCGGCTTCTCGCCGCGCGCCGCGAGCACGGCCAGCGCGGTGCTCAGGATGGTGCCGCCCACGCAGAAGCCCAGCGCGTTGATCTGCTTGCTTGCGCTGATCTCCTGCACCGTGTGGATGGCCTTGATGGCGGCGTTCTCGATGTAGTCGTCCCAGGTGGCCTTGCCCATCGACTCGTCGGGGTTGCGCCAGCTCACCACGAACACGCGGTGGCCCTGCTCGTTCGCATAGCGGATCAGCGAGTTCTCGGGCTGAAGGTCGAGGATGTAGAACTTGTTGATGCAAGGCGGCACCAGCAGGAAGGGCCGCTCATAAACCTTGGGCGTGAGGGGCTTGTATTCGAGAAGCTGGAAGAACTCGTTCTCGAACACCACGGCGCCCTCGGTGGTGGCCACGTTGCGCCCCACTTCGAAGGCGCTCTCGTCGGTCATGCTGAGGTGGCCCTGCTTGACGTCGTTCAGCAGATTCTGGATGCCCTTGGCGATGCTCTCGCCCTGCGTGTCGATGGCCTTCTTCTGCGCCTCGGCGTTGAAGGCCAGCGAATTGCTGGGCGCCGAGGCGGCCATCCATTGCTCGACGGCGAACCGCAGCCGCGCCTTGGTCTTCTGGTCGGCGTCGATAGCCTCGGCCATGCTCAGCATCGTGCGGCCGTTGAGCAGGTAGACGGCCGCCGAGAAGGCGGACAGCGGATTCTTGTTCCAGGCATCGCCCGCAAAGCGCCTGTCGCCTTCGGGCCTGGCATCGAAGCCCTGGCGCCAGAGTTCGGTGGCCTCGGCAAGGTATTGCTGCTGGATCGACTGGAGCTTCTCGGGATCGATGGAAAACCGGGGCATCTGCGGCAGCTCCGGCAATTTCGGCAGCTGCCATAGCGGCGTGCCTCCGATGTCGAAGGCGGAGCCGGCCTGCGCGGTGGACTGCCGGAACGATTCCAGCGCCTGGGTCCATCCTTGCGAAAGAGCCTGCTGGAAGGGCGCGAACGCATCGGCACCCGTTGCTTGTTGCTTCATCTTCTCTCCTGGTCCTCGCCTGAAACGGTACGGATGGCTTGCGTGATTTGAGTATGCTGCATCCCAAGGGCGCTCACAACGCTACCTCCACCACTTACCAACTGAAACTTTCCGTGTTTGTCCATCTGATCGTCATCGGCTGGCTGTATGTCGCCTTGATGATGGCGGTGGCCGAAGCCACCAACACCACCGGCACCGTGCTGGGCGCCATCTTCACATTTCTTTTGTACGGTTTGGCGCCCGTGGCACTGGTGGTTTACCTTATGGGCACGCCCGCACGGCGACGCGCCATCAGGCTGCGCGAACTCGAGGCACAGGAAGCCGCGCGCCGCGCAGCCGCCGAGGAAGCAAGCCGGCCCACCGGAACTGCGGGGTCAGACCTTCCAGACCAGGGCAGCGAAGCGCCCGCTGATGCCGTCGCGCCGGTGCGAAAAGAACCGTGACGGGTTGCCGACGGTGCACCACGTGTCGCTGCCGTCGTTGCCATGGATCGATTCCACGCCCGCCGCGCGCAGCCGCTGGCGCGCCAGCCCGGGCAGGTCGGCGAGCCATTTGCCGGGAGCAGGCCCAGGCCGGAAACAGGTCGCGGCCTCGGGCGCATGCGCCTCGAAGGCAGCCTTGACCTCGGGGCCCACCTCGAAGGCCTTGGGGCCGATGCACGGCCCCAGCCAGGCAATGACTCCTGGAGCGCCATCGAAAGCCCTCACCGTCTGCTCCAGCACGCCGCCGGCCAGCCCGCGCCAGCCCGCATGCGCCGCCGCCACGCGATGCCCGGCTTCGTCGGTGAAGAGCACCGGCAGGCAATCGGCCACCATGATCGTGCAGGCCAGGCCTGCCGCCGTGGCGGTACAACCGTCTGCAGCCGTGCCGTCGTTCACGATGCCAGGGGCGGCATCGAGTTCGACGACGCCCGTCCCGTGCACCTGCTGGAGAAAGACCGGACGAGCCTCGATGGCCGCGCGCAAACGGTTGCGGTTGTCCGCCACGTGCGAGGGCTCGTCGCCCACGTGGTCGCCGAGGTTCAGGCTCGCGTAGCGCCCCGGCGAGACGCCGCCCTCGCGCGTGGTGCACACGGCCCGCACGTTCGGCGGCGCGGGCCATTCGGGCACCAGCCAGCTTGCATCCATCGGCTTCAGGCTTCCGCGTCGGGGGCCTGCGAGGGCTGCGCGCGCTGGAAGGCCTCGTGCTCCATGCAGGCGTCGAAGGCGGCCATGGTGCGCGGCAGGCCGCTGAAGTCGCAGTCGAAGCGGCGGCCGTTGAAGATCTGCGGCACGAGGCAGCAATCGGCCAGCGTCGGCGTGTCGCCCCAGCAGTAGGTGCCGGCGGGGTACTGCGCGAGCTGGCGCTCGAAGGCCAGCAGGCCGTCGCGCACCCAGTGGCGGTACCAGGCGTTCTTGGCTTCCTCGTCGAGCTTGAGGTCCTTCACGAGGTACTTGAGCACGCGCAGGTTGTTCAGCGGATGGATCTCGCAGGCGATCGATTGCGCCAGCGCGCGCACGTGGGCGCGGGCCACCGGGTCGCGCGGCAGCAGCGCGGGCTCGGGATGCGTTTCGTCGAGGTACTCGATGATGGCCATGGACTGCGAGAAGCGCTCGCCGCCGTCTTCGAGCAGCGGCACCAGCCTGTCGGCGGAGATGGCGGCGTAGGGGCCGGTGCGGTGGTCGCCGCGCGCGATGTGCACGGGGATGTATTCGAAATCGAGGCCCTTCAGGTTGAGGGCGATGCGGACGCGGAACGAGGCGGAGGAGCGGAAATAGTTGTGCAGCTTCATGATCCGGCAAGCATAGCGCTCCCTCTGAAGCACAGCGTCAGGAGCGGGCTATAGCCGCCAGCACGCAGCGGAAGTCCAGCAGCGCGGCCTTCGGCGAGGTGGCGGCGACGGCCTCGCGCCACTCGCCGAGGATGCGGCGCGCGGCTTCTTCCTCGCGGGCGGCGATGCCGATGCGCCATGGCCCCAGGGTGCCGGGCTCCTCGCCCTCGCCATGGTTGTGCAGGCCTTCGCCGTAGGGCCGGCCCTCGGAGCAGGCGCGGCAGAGCATCTGCATGCTGGTGGTCCAGTTCTCGGCGCTGGCGTCGGCGGCCTCGAAGCGCTTGACCAGCGCGTCGATGTCTTCCCTGGTCGCCTCCTCGATGGTGACTTCGTACGTCGAATAGTCCGACGGCGCGATCAGCTCCAGGGCATCGAACACCGGCACCTCGCGCTCGCCCCGCAGGCGGTAGCCGTTGGCCGCGCCGTCGTGCAGCACGAGGTCGCCGTAGCGGTGGCCGCAGTCGGGCGTGGGCACGTTGCGCAGGATGGCGCGCGCCGGATCGATGCGGTCGGCCCACACCACCTCGCTGGCCTCGAGGCCATGCACGCGGATGGGCGTGAGCCCGATGAAGAGATCGACCGGTCCGTCGCCCTCGGGCACCTCGATGCCGTACTGCCGCCAGGCGCTGCGCGCGGTGGCCCAGTCGCCCAGGGCCGTGGCCGCGATGCCGAGATTCCAGACCGCGCCCTCGTTGCGCGGGTCGCACTGCACGGCACGGGCGTTGGCCTGCAGCGAGGCGGCCCAGTCGCCGCGGTACTTGTGGATGAGGCCGATGTTGTACCAGGGCGCCGACCAGTTCGGCAGCACGGCGCCGGCCTGCGCATAGGCCTGCAGCGCTGCGTCCTGGTCGCCCTCCTCGTCGAGCCGGCGGCCTAGTTCGTTGAGCGCGTTGGCCTTGCCGGCCTTGCCGATTCGGATGGGCATGGTGGGAAATGAGGGGAATGGAGAAGGAATCCGCCGCGCGGGCCGTCTATTGTGAGCCCCGCGCCTCTGGCACACTGCCGGTTTCCCGCCTGGCTTCCCCCTGAGAAACTGAGAAAAGGACACGTCTCCATGGCCTCCGAGTTCGTCTTCGCCCCGCCCGCCGCCGTTTCGGTTCCGGTGGCCGGCCAGTCCGCCCGCTTTCCGGTGCACCGCATCTACTGCGTGGGCCGCAACTACGAAGATCACGCCAAGGAAATGGGTTTCACCGGGCGCGAACCGCCCTTCTTCTTCATGAAGCCCGCCGACGCGCTGGTGGTGGTCGACGCCGGCCAGACCGGCACCATGGCCTACCCGTCGCTCACCAAGAACCTGCACCACGAGATCGAACTCGTGGTCGCCATCGGCACCGGCGGCAAGAACATCTCCGCGGCCGACGCGCACAAGCACATCTACGGCTACGCGGTCGGCCTCGACATGACCCGCCGCGACCTGCAGAACGACATGAAGAAGCAGGGCCGCCCCTGGGACATCGGCAAGGGCTTCGAGCAGAGCGCGCCCATCGGCCCGATCGTGCCCGTGGCGCAGGCCGGCGACGCCGAGAAGGCCGAGATCTCGCTGCAGGTCAACGGCGCCGACCGCCAGCGCAGCAACGTGAGCAAGCTGATCTGGAACGTGGCCGAGACCATCGAGCACCTCTCGGCAGCCTGGGAGCTGCAGCCCGGCGACCTGATCTACACCGGCACGCCCGAAGGCGTGGCGGCCGTGGTGGCCGGCGACACGCTCGTGGGCGAGGTCGCGGGCCTGCCCAAGCTGACCGTCAAGGTCGTCTGAAGACGGCGGTCGGTTCATGCTCCTGCGCGTCCCCATCAAGCATTGCAAGAACTGCGGCACCGCGGTGGTCTACCGCGTGCCGGACGACGGCGACACCAAGCAGCGCGCCGTCTGCCCGGCCTGCCACACCATCCACTACGAGAACCCGCTGAACGTGGTCGGCACCATCCCCGTGCTGGGCGACAAGGTGCTGCTGTGCAAGCGCAACATCGAGCCGCGCTGGGGCAAGTGGACGCTGCCGGCCGGCTTCATGGAGCTCGAAGAGACCACCGCCCAGGGCGCGGCCCGCGAGACCGACGAGGAGGCCGGCGCGAACTTCGAACTCGAGGGCCTGTTCTCGGTGATCAGCGTGGTGCGCGTGGGGCAGGTGCACCTGTTCTACCGCGCGCGCCTGCTCGACGACAAGTTCGACCCGGGCCACGAGACCATCGAGGCGCGGCTCTTCACCGAGGAAGAGATTCCCTGGGACGAGATCGCCTTCCGCACGGTGCGCGAGACGCTCGAACACTACTTCGCGGACCGCCGACGCGGCAGCTTCGACCGCGTGCACGAACTCAGCATCGTTTGACCAAATCCATGAACAAGACTCTGCGCGCCACCCTCCTCTGCAGCGCCAGCCTCGGCTTCGCGCTGGCGGCAACGGCAGCCAGGGCGGATGCCGTGGGCGAGGTGGACACCGCCTTCAAGCTCATCGGGCCCGACCACAAGATCGTGATCGAGGCCTACGACGACCCCAAGGTCAACGGCGTGACCTGCTACGTCTCGCGCGCCAAGACCGGCGGCCTGGCGGGCGCCTTCGGCGTGGCCGAGGACAAGGCCGAGGCCTCCATCGCCTGCCGCCAGGTCGGCCCGGTGAGCATCACCCAGCCGCTGCCCAAGCGCGAGGAGGTCTACAGCGAGCGGCTGTCGGTGCTCTTCAAGCGGCTGCGCGTGGTGCGCATGGTCGACCCCAAGCGCAACACGCTGGTCTACCTGACCTACTCCGACCTGCTGATCGACGGCTCGCCGAAGAACAGCGTGACCGCGGTGCCGATCGACCGGGCGACGCCGATCCCGCTCAAGTAGCAGGCACAGGCAGCAAGCACTGGCAGCAAGCATCGGGGGCGGGTGCGGGCTGCCGGCGCGACTCCCGCGCAATGCCCACCTCACAGCCGGTTGCTCTTTCGCAGGGCGCCGCCTCGGTGGTTTGCTAGCATCGCCCGCGTGGCGCACCCCCGGGAGCGCCGGTTTGCAGGAACCCTCCGCAACGAACCCGTTCGAACAGAGCCCATGCACCTTCAGACTTTCGTTTTACGTTTCGGCGCCGCGGCGCTGCTGGCCACGGGCCTCGCGGCCTGTACCACCGTCGATCTCAACACCCCCTGGCCGACGACGCCTCCGGCCGCCAAGCCGCCGGTGCCGCAGCGCCCGGCCGCGCTGTTCATCCGACCGGCCAACGGCCCGACCATCGCGCGCTTCGACGGCGACCGCGTCAAGGGCATCGACATCGGCGGCAACCTCGGCGACCCGATCGTCGCCGCCGCCGACGGGCGCGTGGTGTACGTGGGCAGCGAACTGCCCGCCTACGGCAACATGGTCATCGTCAAGCACAACGAGACCTTCCTGACGGCCTACGCCCACCTGCAGACCATCTACGTCAAAGAGAACGCCGTGGTCCGCCAGGGCGACAAGATCGCCGAGATGGGCCGCAGCAACGCCGACCGCGTGAAGCTGCGCTTCGAGATCCGCAAGAACGGCAGCCCGGTCGATCCCGAGCCGTATCTCAGCGGCCGGCTGTTGCAGTAACGGCTGACGGCCGCAGGCCCGGCCGCCGCCAACGAAAAAGCCCCCTTTCGGGGGCTTTCGGCTTTCTGGGGCGCACTGAAAACTGCGCCCCGCGCCTGCGTCACTCCAACACGGTGGCCTTGGTGTCGCGCAGCACGATCTCGCGCCAGCTGCTGTCGTAGGTGCTGACGAACATGTCGCGGAAGGACACCGAGCCCTGCGTCGGCAGGTTGAAGCTCTTCGATGCCGTGCCCGTGGCCGATGGCGCCACGTCGGCCCGGTCTTCCGCGCCGGGCAACGAGCCGGCGATCAGTTTCAGGAAAAACTGCGCCGCGAAGGCAGGGTCCAGCCCGGTCGCGCTGATCGAGAAGTCGCTACCGCCCGAATAGGAGGCCAGGGCCGGCGTGGTCGTGTAGTCCGGGTAGCTGACCGCGACGGCTTCCGCCAGCGTCAGCGGTCGGCCATGGAAGCGGTGCTTGTAGACGATGTCGAAGCCGTTGAACTTGGCCACCGTCGTGCCGTCGCTCTCGTACGCGGTGAAGGTGTACTCGGGCGTGGCGGGGAGCGCGGCGATCGCGCTGTCGGTCAGGCCTGCGTTCTGACGGCCGTTGCAGTTCGTCGTCAGGTAGTAGTAGTTGAAGTCCGGGCTGCCATCGATCGGCCATGCGCCGCCGCCCGAAGGACGCGAGTGGCGCAGGCCGCCCGGGGGCAGCCCCGGGCCGGTGACGACCACCGACGCGACGTTGCCGCTGTTGCCGGTGCTGATGTCCTGGATCTCGAACTGCAGCGAGCTGCTCACGCAACCGGTCGCCTTCTCCTTGGTGGCATGGACGTGCGGGTTGATGTCCAGCACGCGGCCGTCGCCGCGCAGGCGCCACACGCCGTCGGTGCCCTTGACCACCTGCATGCCCTGCGTGTTGCTGAATGCGATGCCGTTCTTGTCCTTGTGCGTGAACTCGACGAAGGCGCGCGGGCTCGTGTTGTTCGCGTCGATGGTGTAGTTGATGCGCTGGATCACCACGTCGGTGAAGCTCGCGCCGATGAGGTTGACGTCGGTCGCCGTCTCGTTCGCGAACTGCGAGGCGGTGAGGTCGGAGAACCTGAAGCCGTAGGTGCCGGTGACGGGGTTGGTGCCGTCGGTCATCAGCGGCAGCAGCTGCGACGGCGAGGGAAGACCGGTGGCGAACTTGCCCACGAAGTCGGAGAACACCTTGCGGATCGCCGCGATGTCGTCGGCCGCGGTGCCCATGCCGGAGCCGCTCATCGGCGTGGTGGCGGGTTCGGCCGCAGCCTTCACCGCCAGGTCGTCGGCGATCTGCTGCTGGGTGACGATGTTGGTGATGGTCGCCACGTTGGTGGCCGGATCGACGCTCACGCGCAGCACGTCAAGCGCCTTGTCCAGCGCGCTGGACAGCGGGGTGAAGGCCGTGCGCAGCAGGTCGATGCTGGCGTCCACGCCCATCGCCTGCAGAACCGGCAGCAGCTTGGCCTTCAGCGCGTCGCTCTCGGCCTTGAGCTCGTCCGCGGAGAGCGAGGCGAACTCGCCGCCGTCGAAGTACTGCGACGCCAGCCGGCCGGCGATGTTGGACACCACCAGGTCGGTCAGCGGCGTGATGTTGATGTTGCCGTTGACGTCTGCCGCGGTGGCGGCCGAATGGATCACCGTGCGCTCGCCGGCCACCGTGCCCTCGGCGCGGAAGACGAAGGGCGCGGTCATGCCGCTCACGTCGACGGTGTACTTGCCGTCGACCAGCGGCACGGTCTTGCTGGCGCCCTTGGCGTCCTTGACGGTGACGGTACCCACCAGCGGCAGGCCGGCAGCCGCCGTGCCCGAAAACGTAACAGACGCCGCCGGCGGGTTGCTGGCCGGCGGATTGCTCGCGGGCGGGCTGCTGGGCGGGTTGCTCGAGGCGGGAAAGCCGGCAAAACCTCCGCCACCGCCGCCCCCACCCCCGCCGCAGGCGCCGAGCGAGACCAGGAACGCCACCGCGAATGCGCAGCGCGTCATCTGGAAGAAGGACCGGCCGGGGGCCGCGGGGGTCGCGAAGTTTGTGTTCATGATGGTCTTGGCGGTAAAGGAGCAAACAAAAGAATCAACTCGTAACACGAGCGTTGCGATTCTTCTGGAGGCCCCCGCCTCCGACCATCCTCTGTTTTGAGGATGCGGACCGGCCGGCCCTAGAGCAGGCTCTCGGGCACCAGCGGAGCCAGCAGCTCCAGCTTCCAGCGCGACCAGAAGTCCGTCTCGGGCTCCTGGTGCAGGATGGTGTCGGCCGCGTCGCCCGAGGCCGGGCTCACCCACTCGATGGCGCCTTTCGGCCCCAGCTGCAGCTGGTAGGCGCCGTCCAGCCGCATGAAGCCGATCAGGCTGGTGAGCTGCTGGGCGATCTGCGGGCTGAAGATGAAGATGCCGACCTCGGTGTTGTGCAGCATCGAGCGCGGGTCGAAGTTCATCGAGCCGATGAAGACGATCTTGCGGTCGACCACCGCCGACTTGCCGTGCAGCCGGCCGCTGGCCGAGCCGTACATGCCGAATCGCCTGGTCTGCTCCACCCGCTTGGGGCTCAGCTCGTACAGCTCCACGCCCAGGCGCAGCATCTCGGCGCGATAGCGGCGGTAGCCGATGTGCACCAGCGACTCGTCGGTGGCGGCCAGCGAATTGGTGACGATGGTGTAGCTCACGCCGTTGCCGCGCACCAGGCGGATGGTCTCCATGCCGCCGCGCCCCGGGATCAGGTAGGGCGTGGTCTGCATGATCTCGTTCTCGGCGCCGCGCAGGTAGCGCCGCACGTTGTAGAGCACGCTGTCCTTCGACTCGTCGGCCGGCAGGCCCCGCGCCTCGTCGGTCTGGCCCAGCGCCTTGGCGGGCGGATCGGCATACGCCTCGGCGCGCGCCCAGACCAGCTTCAGCTCGCCGGCAGCAAGGTCCTTGGCCAGCGAGTTGTTGCCCAGCAGGTCGGTGGAGCCGGGTTCCTCGGGGTGCAGCTCTTCAGGCCCGGTGGTGAGGCGGTCGAAGCGTTCGCGCAGCTGCCGGGGCGTCTCGCCGCCCGGCGGCACCAGCGACTCGATGGGATAGACGTAGGGGCTGTTCCAGTACATGTCGAACAGCGAGGACAGCTTCGGCACCACCGCGCCGGCCACCAGCGTGTCGATGTCGATGAAGTTCGAGCCCCCGTCGCGCAGGAAGTACTCGTTGGCCATGTTGCGCCCGCCCATCACGCCGATGGTGTTGTCCACCACGTAGAGCTTGTTGTGCATGCGGCGGTGCACGCGGTCGAAGTCCAGGATCGACCATGCCCAGCGCGTGCCGAAGCGGTCGCGCCCGGCGGGAAAGGGATTGAAGAGCCGGACCTCCACGTTGGGATGAGAGGCGAAGCTGGTGAACAGCGGATCGGCGCCGGCCGTGTAGAGGTCGTCCACCAGCAGGCGCACGCGCACGCCCCGGTCGGCCGCGTCGCGCAGGGCGCGCAGCAGGTAGCGGCCGGTCTCGTCGTTCTGCACGAGGTAGTACTGCACGTCGATGGAGCGCTGCGCCCGGCGTGCGAGCTCGATGCGCGCATGCAGCGAGAACTGCGGCATCGGCAGCAGGCGGAACCCGCTGAGCGGCTCGCCCGGCGGCGCCGCGGCCTTCACGAGGCGGCCGAGCGGCGTGTCGGCGCCGTCGGCGATGGCCGTGGAGGGCTTGCGCTGCACCTGCGACGGCAGGCCGGCACAGCCCGCCATGAACAGCGCCGCGATGCCCAGCAGCAGCCAGGCCAGCCATCGGACTTGCGGTTGGTCGGCAGTCCGGCGGTGGGATTTCGGCATGGATGGCGGCGCGTGGGTTGGAGCGGGAATCTTGGTTCGGGCCAGTGCCCGGAAAAGCTCGCGGTTTCTACCACGAGCCCGCTCCATGTGCTGCACCGCAGCGGCAGATTCAAGATCCGGGGAAGGCCCGCTCAGGAGCCGCGCGCAGGCCCCCACTGCCTGACGAAATGATCGGCCCGCAGCGTGGCCCTCTCGACCGCAGCGTCCCACGACAGCTGCTGGGTGATGACCAGCGCACAGCGCGGGATGCCGCTGAAGCTCAGTTCGGCGATGCCGGCGTAGGTGCCGCTGGGGGTGCGCATGAGTTCGAGCCAGCCGGTCCAGCCGTCCGGAACGCTGAGAGCCAGTCGAGCGCCGTCCATGATGGGATCACCATAGCCCATTTATTTACGCACTTCCATGAATTTAAACCCTAGGTACTACCTTGGGACGGAGGGGTGAGGAGGCTAATGGCTGCGCGCGCCGGGCGCATCACGCGAACATGGGAGGCATCGGCGCACCGGTCGGCCCACCAACCGGCCGCCCCACCGACACAGGGGCGAACAAGCCGGGGCTGCAGCCCGGCTTTTGGGCAAAGATCGGGAAGCATGAAAGCGAAGAAGACAAGCGCCAACTCGGGCGCCAACCTGGCACTTTTCGAGGATCCGCCCCGGCCGTCGCGCGAGGCGCTGGGCACCGGCGCGTTCGTGCTGCCCGGCTTCGCCCTGCCCTTCGTGGACGAACTGCTGCCAGCGATCCGTTCGGTGGCGGAGGCGGCGCCCTTCCGGCACCTCGTCACGCCGGGCGGCTTCACCATGTCGGTCGCGCTCACCAATTGCGGCGCACTGGGCTGGACCAGCGACCGGCGCGGCTATCGCTACAGCGCGACCGATCCCGACAGCGGCAAGCCCTGGCCCACCATGCCCGAAACCCTGGCGCGGTTGGCACGCGAGGCCGCATCGGCGGCCGGCTTCGACGGCTTCTCGCCCGACGCCTGCCTCGTCAACCGCTACGCCCCCGGCGCGCGGCTTTCGCTGCACCAGGACAAGGACGAGCGCGACTACGGCGCGCCCATCGTCTCGGTGTCGCTGGGCATGCCGGCGGTGTTCCTGTTCGGCGGCCATGTGCGCACCGACAAGGCGGTGCGCGTGCCGCTCGTGCACGGTGACGTGGTGGTCTGGGGCGGCGAGGACCGGCTGCGCTTCCACGGCGTGCTGCCGCTGAAGGACGAGCCTCACCCGCTGCTGGGTGCAGTGCGCATCAACCTCACCTTCCGCAAGGCGGGCTGAGCGGCGGCGCTGATGCGGGCTGGCGCGAAGGACCGCTCAGGCCTGCCCCTGCGCCCCCTGCGTCCTGTCGTGCACCCATCGCATGGCCTGCTGCTCGGCGTGGCGCAGGGCCTCGGCCTCGGTGCCGTAGGAGGCGTTGTCGGTATCGGCAGGCAGTTCGATGTCGTCCTCTCCGGGGGACGCGGCGCGGCAGACCACGACGGGCCTGTAGGTCTGGTCGTCGAGCCGCTCGGCGCGGCACAGGAACAGCCGACCGCGATAGCTGAAGGTGACGAGGCGGTCCTCGAAGGCTGAGGGGGTTGCTTGTTGCATGGAATGGGTCCTTTCTTTCTCTTGAGATGCTGGTCAACGGCGTTCCAGGCCTACAGACAGAGCCGGCGTGCAGCACCATGGTGGCGCCATGACACATCCCATCGAACTCACCATCGAGGAGCCGCTGCCGGGCGCCTACGTCTGGCAGCTGCTCGAAACCGACGACCAGGGCACGCATCCGCGCGTCCTGCGCAGGGCCTACGAGCCTGCCGAGAGCTACGAGCTGGCGCTCTCCTCAGGCCAGCGGGCCCTGCAAAGCGAGATCCGGCACCGGACACCGCACGCGCACGGAACGGGCGCGTCGTGATGACGGGCACTCCGGCCTGTGCGGGGTGCGCGTCTTTCGTTTTGCCTGTGATCAGGCCTGATGCCAATGTGACGGGGTGGCCAGCGCCCCGGCTACGGCCCGGGCCGCCTCGCCTTGTCGGAGAGTTGCCCCATGCCCGGCGCGGCCGCCCGCGCGAGCCGTCCGGTACCGGGTGATCCCGTGGACGGCTATCTCGGCTCGGTCAGGCGTGGAGCCCGAAGTCCGTGATGGTGAGCGTGATGGCCTGGTCCGGGGTTGCCCGGTAGCGCGCCACGGCTGCCGGTTCGATGGCGTGGAAGTGGTCCCGGCACGCGCCGAGCAGGTGTTCGCCGATTTCGCGGACGCCGAATTCGTCGTGCAGGGTTTCCTCGGAAATCTGTGCAAGTACGCGCGGGCCCTCGGGCCCCTCGGGATAGAAGGCAAAGCGCACGCTCGCCGTGTCGAAGCAATAGATGCCTTCGAAATTCTTCATCTCAGTCGTCTCCTGTGCCTGCGGCGGTTTCCAGCGGTTTCATTTGTGTCGACGGCGATTGAGCGCGTGCCGTCCCACCTGAAAGCGGAGAAAGCAGCGCATGAGCGCGCAGGAAACGTCCTACAGCGATCGAGGCGAGCGCTTTCACCCTGAATCGACCATGGCTTCGTTTTCCGCGCGCCGATGCGGCGAAGATCGGGCTCTCTCGACTTGCGCTTCGCTGCATGCCTTTTTCTCTCCCGGCCGCAAGGCCAGATCCGACGACCGCAACCCCCACCGGCCCTGCGCGCCCTGCCCGGTCTCGCCTGCATGGCGTCGCGGCCGCGCTGGCCGTCGGCGTCCTCGCCCTCCAGCTCGGCGCATGCGGCGGGCCCAGCCAGGCTCAGCGGCAGGCCGAGGTGACCTCTGCGCCGCCCACCGACTGCACCGCCTGGGTCGGTACCGACCGCAACGCGATGATGGGCGGCTACCTGCTGCCGAAGAATCCGAAGGACGCCAGAGGCCCGAAGGTCTGCGTGCCGGTGCTGATGACGGCCAACCTTCCGCCGGCCGGCTATGCGGGCGGCAACTACTACATCAGCGAGTTCACCGACGACAAGCTCAAGGCACGCTGGCGCGCCTGCAAGGAAGATCCGGCCTGCTTCAAGCGCATCGACGCCCAGATGCAGCGCTGGCTGCCACCCAACAAGGAGCGCGCCACGCGCTCGACCGGGGTTGTCGATCCGTCCGGGCGCATCGACCCCGACGGCAACGTCGACCTCAGGCAGATCCGCCGCCCCGCCTTCTTCGCCAGGGCGCCCTACCGCGAGGGCATCGCCGAGGCCGACGCGCGCACCTACGTGGTGGAGTTCACCGCGCCGCGCGACACCTTCGAGCGCATCGACCTGAAGATGACGGGCGACATCAAGCTGCGCGGCTGGTACATCGAGGGCGCGGGCATCGACGACGGCAAGGGAAAGAAGACGCGCGCGCTGGTCGTCATGGCGCCGGGCGGCGGCGGGCAGCTCACGGCGATCCAGCATCCCGACGAGGTGGCGTACCGCATCGACCAGAAGACCGGCAAGACCATGCCGGTGAGCTTCCCCAACGCGACCACCGAGACCATGGGCCAGCGCTGGTGGCGCGAGAACCTGTATGCCCTGAACCAGGCCGGCTTCGACGTGCTGGCCTACGACCGGCGCGGCGAGGGGCTGTCGGGCGGCTTCAGCGACACCAACACGCTGGAGCAAGGCGAGGACGTGTTCCGCGCCCTCACGGCGCTGGAAACCGGGCGCGGCCTGCGCATCCTCACGCCCAAGGGCGAACTGCTGCAGGGCGAGGCCACGCGGGGCCGGCTGCTGGCGGGCATGCCTGCCAGCGAGATCCCGCTGGTGCTCGGCGGCTATTCGCGCGGTTCGATGTCCACCGCCTGGGCGATGACGAAGAACTACGTCGCCCAGTGCAGCTTCGACATGCCCCAGCCCAGCTGCACCCCGCCCAAGGGACTGCGCAACATCCGCGGCGCGCTGCTGCTGTCGTCGTTTGCGAGCGGCGCGGGCTACGTGGGCGATTCGCCCGACCTAGCCGACCGCAACCTGTTCCTGGGCGGCATGGCGGCGGAGCACCACATCGTGTTCTATCCCAACTCGTCCACGCTCGCGGGCATGGACCGCTGGCCCGCAGCCTTCTTCGGCAAGGGCCTGTGGGACCGCGCGGAAACGCCGGAAGGCACGGTGGCGGCCTACAACCGCATCCGCGGCCTGAAGGAGATCGTGCTCGCGCGCGGACCGCATTCCATCGAGACATGGCCCGAATCGGACCGCGCCTACCTGCGCGAGCGCATGGTGGTGTTCGCCAAGGGGCTGATCGTCGGCGGGCGCACCATCCCGGGCGCGCGGCCGTGGAAGGACTTCAAGTCGCTGGTGGCGACCACGCCCGACTCGTGGGAGCCGTCGTCGCAGCCGAAGGCGCCGTGATCGCCCTGCGCTATCAATAGCGGCGCGGATCGTACGGCCGGCGGTCGTAGCGGTCGGGGATGCCGTCGCGGTCGCTGTCGCGGTTGCGCTCGTAGCGGTCGGGAATGCCGTTGTGGTCGCGGTCCCTGTCGTGGCGGTGGCGATCGTGGCCGCAGCCGGCCGCGAGCGCGGCGACGGCGACGGCGACCAGAAGAATGAGGTGCTTCAAGCTGGTGTCCCCGTGGGCTTGGGTGTTGTTGTCGGGAAGCCCAGTGTGGGCAGGCCCGCTGAAGAATCGCTGAGCCTTCGCTGAAGGCTTCGTGAACGCCCGGCGCCGGGTTGAAAACCAGGCGCGCACCGCCATTTCGTTCAGGTTCCGCCGACTGAAAGAAGAGGTACTCCATGGGCGCGCGCGACGAATTCATCCTCGACTCCTACTCGGCCGCCGTCACCCAGGTGGCCCACACCGCGAGCCCCGCGGTCGCCCACATCAAGGTCCGCAAGGCCGCGCCACGCGGCAACGGTCCTGCAGCCCAGGGCAGCGGCTCGGGCTTCCTGTTCACCCCCGACGGCTTCACGATCACCAACGCCCACGTGGTCGAGGGCGCCGGCGAGCTGCGCGCCGCCTTCGCCGACGGCACCGAGAGCGTGGCGCGCCTGGTCGGGACCGACGCCTCCACCGACATCGCCGTGCTGCGCATCGAGTCGCACCCCAGCGCCTTCCTGCCGCTGGGCAGCTCGGCCGCGCTGCAGCCGGGCCAGCTGGCGGTGGCGGTCGGCAATCCGCTGGGCTTCGACTTCACCGTGACCGCGGGCATCGTGAGTGCGCTGGGCCGCAGCCTGCCCTCGCGCGGCGGCCGGATGATCGAGGACGTGATCCAGACCGACGTGGCGCTCAACCCCGGCAATTCGGGCGGCCCGCTGCTGGACAGCGCCGCGCAGGTCATCGGCGTGAACACGGCGGTGATCCCCTCGGCCCAGGGCCTGAGCTTCGCGGTGGCCATCGACACCGCCCGCTGGGTGGCCGGCGAGCTGATGCGCCACGGCGCCGTGCGGCGCGGCAAGCTCGGCGTGCAGTGCGCGGCGGTGGCCCTGCCACGGCGCTGGGTGCGCGAGAACGAATGGCCGGTGGCCACCGGCGTGCGGGTGGTCGAAGTGGTGGCCGGCTCGGCCGCCGCGCGCGACGGGCTGCGCAGCGGCGACATCCTCGTCGGCTGCGACGGCGTGCCGCTTGCACAGCTGTCCGACCTGCTCAAGCGGCTGGCGGGCGAAGGCTACGGCAAGCCGCTGCTGCTGAAGCTGCTTCGGCCGGTGGCGGGCACGCTCACGCCCTTCTACCTGACGGTGACGCCCGGAGGCTGAGCCCCCCGGGCCGGCGGAACGACAATAGGCCCCTGCACCGAAGCACCCCCGTCAGGAGAAAAACCTTGTCCACCGTCACCATCACCCCCCAAGTCGCCACCAGCAACGAGGCCCCCTTCGTCCTCTTCGGCGGCGTCAACGTCCTCGAGTCGAAGGACCTCGCCCTGCGCAGTGCCGAGGAATACGTGCGCGTCACGCAGAAGCTGGGCATTCCCTACGTGTTCAAGGGCAGCTTCGACAAGGCCAACCGCTCCTCCATCCACTCGTACCGCGGCCCGGGCCTCGACGAGGGCCTGAAGATCCTGCAGGCCGTGAAGGACAGCTTCGGCGTGCCGGTGCTGACCGACGTGCACGAGATCGCCCAGGCGGCGCCCGTGGCCGAGGTGGTCGACGTGCTCCAGCTGCCCGCCTTCCTGGCGCGGCAGACCGACCTGGTGGTGGCGCTGGCGAAGACCGGCCGGGTCATCAACATCAAGAAGCCCCAGTTCCTGAGCCCCTCGCAGATGCTCAACATCGTCGAGAAGTTCAAGGAGGCCGGCAACGACAAGCTGATCCTGTGCGACCGCGGCACCTGCTTCGGCTACGACAACCTCGTGGTCGACATGCTGGGCTTCGGCGTGATGAAGAAGGTGTCGCAGAACCTGCCCATCATCTTCGACGTGACCCACGCGCTGCAGCAGCGCGAGGCCGGCGCCGCCGCATCGGGCGGCCGCCGCGAGCAGGTGGCCGACCTGGCGCGCGCCGGCATGGCGGTCGGCCTGGCCGGCCTCTTCCTCGAAGCCCACCCCGATCCGGCCCAGGCCAAGTGCGACGGCCCGAGCGCCCTGCCGCTGGACAAGCTGGAACCCTTCCTCACGCAGATCAAGGCCCTGGACGACCTGGTCAAGTCGTTCCCGCCGCTGAAGATCTGAGCCGGGAGCCGGCGGGGAACTCCCAGGAGTTTTCTAAAGTTTTCAATTGAACGGCCGATAACCAGCGATGAAGGGCGACCCGACGGTCGCCCTTCGTCCTCTCATTCCTGGTTTCCGGAGTTCGACCATGTTCCTGAGCAACGTCTCAATCGGCAAGCGCCTGGCCATCGTGCTGGGCATCATCCTGGCGCTCTTCGTCGCCACCAGCGCCGCGGCGGTGTGGAAGCTGCACCAGCTCAGTCGCGAGATAGACGCCATGATCGAGGACAACCTGAAGGTCGAGCGCGCCGGCTCCGACTGGCTGCGCCACACCACCGCAGGCGTGCAGCGGGCCGCGGCCATCGCCAAGAGCAGCGACCCCAGCCTGATCGACTACTTCGCGCCGGCCACCGCGGCCTCGATCAAGAACACCAACGAGCTGCAGAAGTTCGTCGAGGAGAAACTGGTCCAGCCCGACGAGCGCGCACTGCTCGAAAAGGTCGCCAGCCTGCGCAAGGCCTATCTGGGCGCGCGCGAGGAAGTGAGCAAGCTCAAGCTCGCGGGCGACCTCGAAGGCGCCACCCGCGTCTTCGATGCGCAGTTCCAGCCCACCTCCGTCAGCTACATCGCCGGCGTGCAGCAGGTGGTGGACATGCAGCGCGAACACCTCGACGCCGCCGCCGTGCGCGCCAACGACCTGCGCGCGCAGACCGGCAACCTGCTGATCGTGTGCTCCGCCGTGAGCCTGGTGCTCGGCACCCTGCTGGCCTGGATGCTGGCGCGCAGCATCACGCAGCCGCTGCGCCGTGCAGAAAGCATCGCGCAGGCCATCGCCGAGATGGACCTGACGGGCAAGCCCCAGTCCAGCTACGCGGGCGACGAGACCGGCCACCTGCTGCGCGCCCTCGACCAGATGCGCGGCGCCCTGCAGGGCTCGCTCGCGCAGGTGCACGGCGTGGTGGCCAGCGTGTCGACCGCCAGCTCGCAGATCGCCGTGGGCAACCAGGACCTGTCCTCCCGCACCGAAGAGCAGGCCAGCTCGCTGGAACAGACGGCCGCTTCGCTGGAAGAGCTGACCTCGACCGTGAAGCAGAACGCCGACAACGCGCGCCAGGCCAACCAGCTGGCCACCTCCGCATCGGAAGTGGCGGCGCGCGGCGGCAGCGTGGTGTTCCAGGTGGTGGAGACGATGGGCTCGATCAATGCCTCTTCGCGCAAGGTGGTGGACATCATCGGCGTGATCGACGGCATCGCTTTCCAGACCAACATCCTCGCGCTCAACGCGGCCGTCGAGGCGGCCCGCGCGGGCGACCAGGGGCGCGGCTTCGCCGTGGTGGCATCGGAGGTGCGCAGCCTCGCGCAGCGCTCGGCCGCCGCAGCCAAGGAGATCAAGGCGCTGATCGGCGACTCGGTCGAGAAGGTCGAGGAAGGCAGCCGCCAGGTGGCCGACGCGGGCCGCACCATGGAAGAGATCGTGGGCAGCGTGAAGCGCGTGACGGACATCATGGGCGAGATCAGCGCCGCGAGCCAGGAGCAGACCTCGGGCATCGAGCAGATCAACCAGGCCGTCACGCAGATGGACCAGACCACGCAGCAGAACGCGGCGCTGGTCGAGCAGGCCTCGGCGGCAGCCCAGTCGCTGCAGGAACAGGCGGGCAGCCTGTCGCTGATCGTCGGCAAGTTCAGGCTGGAACAGCGGCATGGTGACGCCCATGCTGCCGAGCCGATGCGCATCGGCGCCGGCCGCCAGCAGCTGATCGCGGCCCACTGAAAGGAAAGAAAGCGAAACAGGCGCAAAGACCGGCAAGTGCGGCGCGGCGGAGAAAGAGGCGAAACTAGGCGCTGCCTTTCTCCCGGAGCACCATTTGTCATCCAAAGCCGCCCGCATCGCCCTTTCCGCTTCGGCCGCAGCCATCGGCAGCATCGCCGCGTACTGGGCGCTGCTCGCCGCGCGCCAGGGCGACATCCTCTTCAACGCCCGCAAGCTGCCGGTCGTTCCGCTCTCCGACGACTTCTCGACCTACTCCCACACCGTACCCGGCGGCATGGTGCGCGGCTATGTCTACCACCCGCAGGGCGAGGAAGCGCTGCAGGATCTCTTCATCTACTTCGCGGGCCGCGGCGAAGACGTACGCGCCACCGCGCAGACGCTGCACTGGCTGCCCGAGGGTTTCGGCTTCGCGGCCGTCAACTACCGCGGCGTGGCCGACTCGCAGGGGCACCCTTCGGAGATCGCCTCGGTGCAGGACGCCTGCCAGTTCGCCAGGCACCTGCGCAAGGCTTTCCCGCAGGCCCGCCTGCACGTGGTCGGCCGCAGCCTGGGCACCGGCGTGGCCATCCAGCTCGTCGCACGGCAGGAGTTCACGAGCCTGCAGCTGGTGACGCCCTACGACTCGATGCTGGAAGTGGCGAAGAAGCGCTTTCCGCTCGTGCCGCTGTCGCTGCTGCTGCGGCACCAGTTCAACTCGCTCGAGCACTGCAAGGAGGTCGCGGCCAAGACCCACGTGCTGCTGGCCGAGAGCGACGACGTGGTGCTGCCCGAGCGCTCGCAGAAGCTCATCGCGGCGTGGCCCACGCCGGTCAGCGTGACGACCGTTGCGAAATCGGACCACCACAACATCATGGGCCTCGAGGAGACCTGGCTGCACCTCGTCGACTTCGCGCTGACCTCGGTGCTTCCGGAGCTGAAGGAGGCGTAGCCGGCTCCGGCGCTGCTACCAGTAATAGCCCGCCATGAAGTCGATGAAGGCGCGCACCGCCGGCTGCACATGCCGCGTGCGCGGATACAGCGCCGCGTAGGTGCGCCGCCCGAGCGTGACCTCGGGCAGCACGCGGACCAGGGCACCCGACTGCAGGTCGGAGCGCACCGTGTGCCATGTCAGCGCGGCAATGCCGAGCCCGCATTTCGCGGCCGAATACAGCGCGGTGATCGTGTCGCAGGCAAGGCGCGCTTCCGGCCTGAACGTCTGCTGCCGACCATCGGGCATGTGCAGCGTCCAGTGCGCGGGGCTCTCCGGACCGTTGTGGAGCAGGCATTCGTGCTCCGACAGCGCCTGAGGCGTCATGGGCAGGCCGTGGTCCGCCAGGTAGCGTGGCGCCGCGACGAGGACCATGTCCGAAACCGCCAGCGTCCTGGCCATCATCGAGGCATCCTCGAGCTCTGCGCTGATGCGCAGGGCGACGTCGATGCCTTCGGCAACCAGCTTCGTGAATCGATCGGTGCAGACCACCTCCAGCCTGATACCGGCATGGCGCGCCTGGAAGGCCGGGAGCCACTCGGGCAGGTCGAGCGTCGCGATCGCCAGCGGCATGCTCACCTTCAGCGTGCCCGAGGGCGCCTTGCCGTCGGCCGCGACCTCCGCCTGGGCGGCGTCGAGCCTCGAAAGGATGTCGGTGCAGGCGGCGTAGTAGCGGCTACCCGCCTCCGTCAGCGTGATGCCGCGCGTATCGCGCCGCACCAGCTGTGCGCCCAGCGATTTCTCGAGCGCCTGCAGCTGGCGCGAGAGGCTGGAGTGCGTCGTGTCCAGCGACTGCGCGGCCGCCGACAGGCTCTTCGCCTGCGCGATGCGTTGAAAGGCCCGCATCGCTTTCATCTGGTCCATGCGCCGCCTCCCGCGGGTGCTTCAGAGGCTGCGCATTTTCCGTCAGGCGACCGGCAGGGCCAGGATCTGCGCGGTGGTCAGCACGTCGCCGAAGGTGTCCTCGATCTCCGCCAGCGCCGCGCGGTGCAGGCTGTCGTGCGACACGACGTCGCCGTTCTCGCGGCGGACCGCGCGGGTGGCCGTGGCATCGGAAGACACCACCACGTCGAAGCCCTGCGGCCCGGCGTCGCGCGCCGCCCCGGCCACGCAGGCATGGGTCATGAGGCCGGCGATCACGAGCGTCTGCACACCGGAAGAACGCAGCTGCTGCGCGATGTCGGTGCTCGCGAAGACGCTGACGGTCGTCTTCCGCACGACCTTGTCGCGCGGGCGGGGCTGCATGTCGGGATGGAACCTGACGGTACTGCCATCCCTGGCGAAGGTGGCGGCTCCTTCGGGCGCAATGTGCTGGATCTGAAAGACCGGCATCGCATGCCGATCGGCCCATGCCAGCAGCCGCCTCGTCTGGGCCGCCGCACTCGCGCCGTCGGCAATCGGCATCCGGCCGGTGAAGTATTCGTTCTGGAAGTCGATCACCAGCAATGCCGTAGCGCTGCGACGCAGCTGTTGCACCGGCTTTGCGCCCGACATGGCGCGGATGGTGGGTGTGGGCAATCCCGTCGCTGCCGCTGCGGCCGAGGAGGTGCCGACAATGCCGGCCGCGTACGGTGCGACGAGCGCGCCCATGAGTCCGCGGCGGGAGAGTCCTGATGGGAAAGACATGCTTGCTGTTCCTGTAGGTCCATCGAAAGTGATGGAGGAAAGTCTAGGAACGGCCCTCCTTCGCGCCTAGGCTCGCGCGGCGACAAGTGTTGTGCGGGCTGCGCACGGCGCCCCTCGACTTTCAGGGCGGCGCTGGCCCTGCAGGCCGCCATCAAGATAATCCGCCTCCATGGACTCCCTCATCGCCGCCTCCGCCCGCGCCCTTGCCGCCGGCGATGCACTCGGCGCCCTCAAGCGGGTCGCCCTGCGCGACGACCCGCCGGCGCTGGCGCTGCGCGGCATCGCGATGGCGCAGCTCGGCGAGCATCCGCGGGCGCGCGAGCTGCTGCGGCGTGCCGCGCGGGGCTTCGGCGCGCATGAGGAGCTCTCTCGCGCGCGCTGCATCGTCGCCGAGGCCGAAGTCGCGCTGGCGATGCGCGATCTCGGCGGATCGACGCGCTCGCTGACGCATGCCGCCGCCGCGCTGGAGGCCCACGACGACCACGCCAACGCGGTGCAGGCCCGGCTGATCGCGGCGCGCCGGCTGCTGCTGCTGGGCCGGCTCGAAGACGCGGAAGAGGCCCTCTCGCATCTCGACACGCGCGGCCTGCCGCCGACGCTGGCGGCCGTGGCCGAACTGGCTGCGGCCGAGCTGTCGCTTCGCTCCCTGCGCGTTGTGCCGGCGAAGTCAGCACTGGGCCGTGCGCACGCAGCCGCGGTTCGCGCGCGCGTGCCCGCCCTGCTCGCCGAAGTGACGGAGGCGAAAGCCGCCTTCGACCGCCCCGCCGCCCGGCGGATCGGCTCGGACGGCGAACAGCCGCTGCGCCTGGACGAGGTCGCTGCCCTCCTCGCCTCCGACACGCTGGTGGTCGATGCCTGCCGCCGCGGCCTCGGCGCCGGCGATGCCTGGCGGCCGCTGGCACGGCGGCCGGTGCTGTTCTCGCTGGCGCGCTCGCTGGCCGAGGCATGGCCGGGCGACGTCGATCGCGAAGCGCTGATCGAGAGCGCCTTCCGCACCCGCCACCCCGACGAGACGCACCGCGCGCGGCTGCGCGTGGAGATCGGCCGGCTGCGCGCGCTCGTCGCCGCGATGGCGGGCATCGAGGCCACGCCGCGCGGGTTCGTGCTCAGGCCGCACGGCGCACGCGGCGTGGCCGTGATGGCGCCGCCCATCGATGGCGAGCAGGCCTCGCTGGTGGCGCTGCTGTCCGATGGCGCCGCATGGTCCACCTCGGCGCTCGCGCTCGCACTGGGGGCCAGCCAGCGCACGGTGCAGCGCGCGCTGGTCGAACTGGAGGCGCAGGGCCGCGTGCGCTCCATCGGCAAGGCGCGGTCGCAGAAGTGGCTCGCGCCGCCGCTGGCCGGATTCACGACGATCTTGTTACTCCCCGCCGCGCTGCCCATTGAATAGAGTTGCCTCCAGGCGCCTGTTTCAGGGCGCTTCATACAAGGAGCCAACGATGAGCAGCAAGACAGGCAAGAGCAATCCCACGGTACGCGCCGCCGAGATCGTGCGCGAATACGGCCCGTTCGGCGGTGCCGGCCAGGTCCACGGCGTGACGCACGACGGCCGCCGCGTCTGGGCCGCCACCGGCGCGAAGCTGGTGGCCTTCGACCCTTCCAGCGGCGAAACCAGCCAGACGCTCGACGTCGCCTGCGACGCCGGCACCGCCTTCGACGGCAAGTACCTCTACCAGATCGCCGAATCGCGCATCGACAAGATCGACCCCGCCACCGGCAAGGTGCTGGCGTCGATTCCCGCGCCGGGCAACGGCTACGACTCGGGCCTGACCTGGGCCGAAGGCAGCCTGTGGGTGGGCCAGTACCGCGACCGCAAGATCCACCAGGTCGACCCCGAGACCGGCGCCGTGGTGCGCACCATCGAGTCGAACCGCTTCGTCACCGGCGTGACCTGGGTCGAAGGCGAGCTCTGGCACGGCACCTGGGAAGCGGAAGATAGCGACATCCGCCGCATCGACCCGCAGACCGGCGCCGTGCTGGAGCGGCTCGAAATGCCGCGCGGCGCGGGCGTGAGCGGGCTCGAGTCCGACGGCGCCGATCTCTTCTACGCAGGCGGCGGCGCGAGCGGCAAGGTCCGCGCGGTGCGCCGGCCCCATTCCAGCCAACGGCAGTAAAGCGGTGATCCAGGAGGCCAGCATGAACACCACGACCATCGAGAGACCCGAAACGACGAACCACCGCGTCGTCTCCAGCGAGCAGTGGCTCGCCGAGCGCAAGGCATTCCTGGCGCGCGAGAAGGAGCTCACGCACCTGCGCGACCAGATCGCACGCGAGCGCCGCGCGCTGCCATGGGAGCGCGTGCAGAAGAACTACGTCTTCGACACGCCCGAGGGCAGGCGCACGCTGGCCGAACTCTTCAAGGGACGCAGCCAGCTGCTGGTGCAGCACTTCATGCTCGGGCCCGACTGGGAGCAAGGCTGCCAGAGCTGCTCCTTCATGGCCGACCACACCGACGGCATGAACGTGCACCTCGCGCACCGCGACATCACGCTGGTGGCCGTCTCGCGAGCGCCGCTCGCACGCATCATGCAGTTCCGCGAGCGCATGGGCTGGCGCTTCGACTGGGTGTCGTCGAACGGCAGCGACTTCAACCTCGACTTCCACGTCAGCTTCACGCCCGAGGAACTGGCCACCGGCGAGGTCTACTACAACTACGGCAAGCTGCCCTTCCCGCACGACGAGGCGCCCGGCATCAGCGCGTTCTACAGGAACGAAGCCGGCGAGGTGTTCCACACCTATTCGACCTACGGCCGCGGCGTGGAAGTGATGATGGGTGCCTACAACCTGATGGACCTCATGCCCAAGGGCCGCGACGAGCGCGAGGTGCCCTACAAGATGGAATGGGTGCGCCACCACGACCGCTACGAGCAACAGGCTGACGCCCCCGCCATCGGCGCGTGCTGCTGCGACAAACGCGCCTGAGACGCGACCGGCGACAGCTTCGAGGCGTGAAGGCGACGCATCATGGCAAGCCTCTGGCCATGGCTCGCGGTCGCGGGCGTCGGCGCACTGCACGGCCTGAACCCGGCCACCGGATGGGCCTTCGCGGCCGCCCTGGGAGCCGGTTCGCGCGGTCGGTCGCGGGTGCTGCGGGCGCTGGTGCCGATCGCCGTCGGACATGCTGCGTCCGTCGCGCTGGTGGCTGCCGCGGTCTTGCTCGCTCCATCGATGGATCGCATCGTCCTGCAGTGGGCAGCGGGGGCGATGCTCGTCGCCGTTGTCGCGCATCACCTGTGTCGCGGCCGGAAGGCCGGCCATGCCGGGCTCGCACTCTGGTCCTTCATGATGTCCACCGCCCACGGCGCCGGACTGATGCTGGTGCCGGCGCTGATCCCGCTGTGCATGAGCGAAGCGCCGACGGCCCGGGAGATTACCGCGTCGGGCTCGCTGGCGCTGGCCTTCGCGGCTGTGGCGGTGCACATGGTGGCGATGCTGGCGGTCACCGGTGCGGCAGCAGTCGGGGCGAGCCGCGGCTTCGACGTCGCGGCCGGGCTGCTCAGGCGACGGCCGCGTACGCGTACACGGATGCCAGGAGACACGGCGAGCGCCGACGCTAGCGCTTGCGGGAACCGCCGCCCTCGCCCTTTGCAGCAGTGACCAGCGCCGCGCTCTCCACGAAGCCGTGGATCAGCCTCAGCCGCGGCGATGACCGCATCCACAGGATCCCGAAGCGCCGCGTCTCGGAAGGCAGCGGCAATGGGATCTTCACGATGCGCTGCCCGTCGAGCAGCGGCGAGGCGATGTCGGGCACGACCGACACGCCCAGGCCCCGGTCGACCATCATCGCGATCGCCAGCAGCGAGCTGAGCTCGAAGCGCTCCTGCGGCACGATGCCGGCGGCCCGCAGGTAGCGGTCGGCCTGCTTGCCGCCGCCGAGGTTGCGGTCGTAGCGGATCAGCGGCGAAGTGCGCAGCAGCTCGTGCGGATCGCGCCGCGCGAGGCGGCTGGGTGCGAGCAGCACCAGCGGCTCCTCGCGCAGCAGCGCCCAGTCGAAGGTCTTGGCGAGGGCGAACGGCGGATACAGGCACACGGCCGCGTCGAGTTCGCCCTGCTGCATCGCCTTGTAGAGCGCGGCAGTGGTGCCCGACTGCAGGAACACCTTGGCGCCCGGATGCGTCTTCACGAAGCGCGCGAGGATGTCCGGCAGCAGGCTGTGCATGGCCGTGTTGATGGTGCCGACGACCAGCTCGCCGCCCGCCGCCTCGCTGCCCACCAGCGCCTTGATGTCGCTCACCTCGCGCAGCAGCGTGCGCGCCCGCTGCACCAGCCGGTGCCCGGCCTCGGTGGGCTGCACCGTGCGCCCGGCGCGCGCGAGCAGCGGCGCGTTGAGCTCGCGCTCCAGCGCGCGGATCTGCTGCGCCACCGCGCCGGGCGTCAGGTCGAGCCGGCGCGCGGCCTCGGACATCGAGCCCGACTCCACCACCAGAAGAAAGCTTTGCAGGTAGGCCGTTTCCATGAAGATAGATTTTCTATGATGTGATCGCAGCAAACAGCTGTTTTTCTCTTCTCATGAAGTGCCGACACTGCCCTCATGAGAAGCAAACTCTTCGTTCCCGGCACCCGCCCCGAGCTGTTCGCCAAGGCGCTCGCCGGCGAGGCGGACGCCATCAGTCTCGACCTCGAAGACGCCGTGTCCGAGCCGCGCAAGGACGAGGCGCGCGAGACCGTGCGCAGGTTCCTCGAAGGCGGCGAGGCCGCCTCGTCGCGCAAGACGCTGATCGTGCGCGTCAACGCCATGGACACGCCGCACTTCGACAAAGACATCGCGGCGGTCGCGCGCACCGGTGTGCACCTGATCAACCTGCCCAAGCCGCAGAGCCCCGCGCACGTGCGCACGGCGGCCGACGCCATCGAGCGCGCAGAGCGGGCCAACGGCGTGCAGGCGCCCATTGGCCTGCTGCTGAACATCGAGACGCCCGCCGCCCTGCGCATGGCCGCCGAGCTCGCAGTGGCGCATCCCCGCGTGGCAGGCCTGCAGCTGGGGCTGGGCGACCTGTTCGAGCCGCTGGGCATCGCCCGCCGCGAGCCTTCGGCCATCCGCCATGCGATGTTCGCGGTGCGCATCGCGGCCGGCGAGGCGGGCCTGTATGCCTACGACAGCGCCTTCGCCGACATCCGCGACGCCGAGGGCTTCAGAGCCGAGGCCAAGCTGGCGCGCGACCTCGGCTTCCTCGGCAAGACCTGCATCCACCCGAGCCAGATCGCCATCGCCAACGAGGTGTTCCGCCCGACCGACGAGGAGATCGCCCATGCCCGCAAGGTGGTCGAGGCGGCGCGCGAGGCCGATGCCAGGGGCGTCGGCGCCTACGTGGTCGACGGAAAGATGATCGACATCCCCTTCGTGATCCGCGCGCGCGCCATCGTCGAGAGCGCACGCAGCCTGGGGCTGCTTCCGAGTTGAGCCTGAGCCTGCTTCCAGGCTGAGCCAGGGCCTGCTTCCAGGCCGACCTGCCTTCCATCAATAAAAGAAACCGGAGACAAGAAAATGCATTTCCCATCGTTCCTTCGCCCGCGAGCGCTCGCCGTCGTCGCGATTGCCGCATTCGCCGGCGCCGCGTTCGCCCAGGGCGGCTATCCCAACAAGACCATCACCATCGTCGTGCCCTACCCGGCCGGCGGCTCGAACGACACCTTCGCGCGGCAGGTGGCGAAGGAGCTGGGCGACCAGCTCAAGCAGCCGGTCATCATCGACAACCGCCCCGGTGCGAGCGGCAACACGGGCACGGGCCAGGTGGCCAAGGCAGCGCCCGACGGCTACACGCTGGTGGCGGTGTCCTCGAGCATGACGACCAACGCGGCGGTGCAGTCGAAGCTGCCCTTCGACCCGGTCAAGGGCCTCGCGCCGGTGGCGATGTTCGCCAAGGGGCCGTTCATCGTCGCGGTCAACAACGAGTTCCCGGCCAGGACGCCGGCCGAGCTGATCGCCGCCATCAAGGCGAAGCCGGGCCAGTACAACTACGCCTCTTCCGGCTCGGGCAGCGTCAACCAGTTCGGCACCGAGCTGCTCAAGGCCAAGGTGGGCGACCTGCAGATCGCGCACATCCCGTACAAGGGCATGGGCCCGGCGGTGACCGACCTTGTCGGCAACCAGACGCAGCTGCTGATCTCCAGCGGCCCCTCGCTGCTGCCGATGGTGCGCGCCGGCAAGCTGCGCGCGGTCGGCATCACCAGCCTGAAGCCGAGCCCCATCGCACCCGACCTCACGCCGATCTCCACCGCCGTGCCCGGCTACGAGTTCGAGCTCTGGTGGGGCCTGCTGGCGCCTGCGGGCACGCCGCCGGACGTGGTCGCCAAGCTGAACGGCGCCGTCAACCAGATCCTGGCCAAGCCCGAGATCAGCGCCAGCTTTCTGCGCGAAGGCGCCATCGCCACGCCGCTCACGCCCGCGCAGTTCGGCGCCGTCATTGCCGATGACGTCGAGCGCTGGAAGAAGCTGGCCAAGCAACAGAACATCACCGCCGACTGAACGTCATCGCCGATACAGGCAAGAAAGAGAAAGAGCCCATGAGCATCACCGCCCCCGACGACACGCGCCTGCCCGAACGCCGGGGCCCCGCCGGCCCGCTCAGCGGCCTGCGCGTGCTCGACCTGAGCGCCTACATCGCGGGCCCGTACGGCTGCTCGCTGCTGGCCGACCAGGGTGCGGCGGTCATCAAGATCGAGCCGCCCGCCGGCGACAACCTGCGCAAGTACCCCTCGACGCTGGAAGCCGAGAGCCGAGCCTTCATCGGCGTGAACCGCAGCAAGCTGGGCGCTGTGCTCGACCTCAAGAACCCCGAGGACCTGGCTGCGCTGATGGAGCTGGTGCGCGGCGCCGACGTGCTGGTGCACAACTTCAGGCCCAGCGTGCCGCCGCGGCTGGGCATCGCCTACGAGCAGCTGAAGGCGGTGAACCCGCGGCTCATCTACTGCGCGGTCACCGGCTATGGCGAGACCGGTCCGCTGCGCGAGAAGGCCGGCTACGACCAGGTGCTGCAGACCATGACCGGCATGTGCGCGCTGCAGGGCAAGCGCGGCGAGCCGCCCGAGATCATCTACGGCTCGGTGGTCGACTACTACGCCGCGGCGCTGGTGGCCGCGGGCGTCGCCTCGGCGCTGTACGAGCGCGAGAAGAGCGGCGAGGGCCAGTTCGTGGGCGTGTCGCTGCTGCGCTCGGCGCTCACGATGCAGTCGGCGCGCATGGTGTGGGCCGAGGGCGAGCCGAAGGACGTGGGGCGCGACATGCGCTCCGGCGGCATCACCGGCATCCACCCCACGCGCGAGGGGCACATCTACATCTCGGCCAACACGCCGCACTTCTGGCAGGCGCTGTGCGCCAAGGTCGGACTGGCCGAGCTTGCAGCCGACGAGCGCTACGACTCGGTGCGCAAGCGCGCGCAGCACGCGGCCGAGATCGTGCCGAAGCTGCGCGCCGCGCTGGCCGGGCGCACCGCGCTCGAATGGGAAGAGATCTTCGGCGAGGAAGTGCCCTGCTCCGCCGCGCGCACCGTGGAAGACATGTTCGACAGCGAGCAGGTGCTGGCCGAGGACATGGTCGCGAACATCCCGCACCCCACGCTGGGCTCGTATCGCGGCTTCACCCGCCCGGTGCGCTTCGGCCGCACGCCCGGGCCCGAGCCCTTCGCGGCGCCGACGCTGGGGCAGCACACGGCCGCCGTGCTGGCCAAGCGACGCGCAGGCGACTGAGCCATGGCCGACGAGATCGCAGTGCCCCACAGCGCTGGCACGCGCAAGCCACTCATCGCGGCACCCGAAGGCGCATGCGACGCGCACATCCACGTGTACGACCGCCGTTTTCCGACGCACGGCTCGCCCGACGCGATGCTCGACGACGCCACCGCCGGCGACTACCGCCTGCTGCAGCAGCGCACCGGCACGCAGCGCACGGTGGTCGTGCAGCCTCGTGTGCACGGCACCGACAACAGCGTGACGCTCGATGCCATCCGGGCGCTGGGTGCAGATCGCACGCGCGGCGTGGCGGTGGTACGTCCCGAGGTGAGCGATGCCGAGCTGAGGCAGCTGCACGAGGGCGGCATCCGGGGCATCCGCTTCACGCTGTACACATCGGCGAACGCGGCGACGGACTTCTCCATGGTCGAGCCGCTGGCCCGTCGCGTTCACGAACTCGGCTGGCATGTGCAATTGCACTGGAGCGCCGACCAGATCGCCGCGCACTCGGCGCTGCTCGATCGCCTGCCCTGCACGGTGGTGTTCGACCATCTGGCGCGGCTGCCGCAGCCCGACGGGCCATCGCACCCCGCGTACCGCGTGGTGAGCCGGCTGCTCGACAAAGGCCGCACCTGGATCAAGCTTTCGGGCGCGTATCTCGACTCCGCGGCCGGCGCCGAAGGCGGCTACGCAGACACCGTCGACGTCGCCCGGGCCTGGGCGACGCAGGCGCCCGAGCGGGTCGTGTGGGGCAGCGACTGGCCGCACCCCACCGAACGCACGGCCAAGCCCGACGACGCGCAGCTCTTCGACCTGCTGGGCCGATGGGTGCCCGACGAGGCCTCGCGCCGCCGCGTACTGGTCGACAACCCCGCGCAGCTCTACGACTTTCAATGACCCACAAGACCCGAGACATCGAGATGAAGAAGCGACTCCTCCTGAAATCCATCGCCACGCTCACCGCCTGCGCCGTTCCCCTGCTGGGCTGGGCCGCCTGGCCCGACAAGCCGATCCGCATGGTGGTGCCCTACGCAGCAGGCGGCGGCGCCGACAACACGGCGCGCATCGTCGCGCAGCAGATGAGTGCCGCGCTGGGCCAGCAGATCGTGATCGACAACAAGCCGGGCGCCGGCGGCGTGATCGGTGCCGACAACGTCGCCAAGGCAGCGGCCGACGGCTACACCGTGCTCTACGACGCCTCGGCGTTCTCGGTGAATCCATCGCTGCGCAAGCTGCCGTTCGATGCGGCGAAGGACTTCATCCCGGTGTCGCTGGTGGCCACGGCGCCGCAGATCCTCGTGGTGCCCGCGACCGCCCCTTACAAGACCGTGCCGGAGTTCATCGACTACGCACGCAAGAACCTGGGCAGGCTGAGCTTCGCGTCGGCGGGCGGCGGAACCGGCTCGCACCTGGCGGGCGAGGCGCTGAACGAGCAGGCGAAGATCAACCTGATGCACGTGCCCTACAAGGGCGGCGCACCGGCGCTGACCGACGTGATGGGCGAGCAGGTGTCGGCCTACTTCGGCAACGTGGCCTCGACGCTGAGCTATGTGAAGAGCGGCAAGCTGCGCGCGCTGGGCGTGAGCTCCAGCAAGCGCGTGCCGGGGCTGCCCGATGTGCCGACGCTCGCCGAGTCGGGCCTGCCGGGCTACAACGTGGTCGAGTGGAACGGCGTGTTCCTGCCCAAGGGCACGCCGGCCGATATCGTGCAGAAGCTGGGCAAGGCGGTGCAGGCCGCGGTCAACGATCCTGCCGTTCGGCAGAAGCTGCTGCAACTGGGCCTGGAGCCGGCCGGAACCACGCCGGAGGCTTTCGCGAAGTTCGTGAAGGACGAAACCGGAAGGGTGAGCGCGCTGGTGCGCTCGCGCAACATCCGGGTCGATTGACCCTCGCATCTGGCGAGGTGTGAAACGTAGTGTGCGGCCTGCACCCGGCAGATACAGAGGCATACGCAATCCGCTCCACGCACGGGCGGCCCGGCGAAGAATCGGCTTCGTTCACAGACGAACGTCCGTCACTCTTCCGAAGGAACCGCCATGCGCTTTCGCTCTTCCGCCCTCTACTTCGCAGTCGCCATCGCCGCCTCGGCGGCCGCGCTCACGCTGACCTTCGCGGCACCCTCGCCGTTCGGCGGTGACATCCCTGCTTCGGAAGCCGTCGCGGCGCCCGAATTCCAGAACATCGACACCTGGCTCAACTCGCAGCCGCTCAAGCTGAGCGAACTGCGCGGCAAGGTGGTGCTGGTCGACTTCTGGACCTACACCTGCATCAACTGCCTGAACCACCTTCCCTACGTGAAGGACTGGAACCAGAAGTACAAGGACAAGGGCCTGGTGGTGGTCGGCGTGCACACGCCGGAGTTCGCGTTCGAGAAGTCGACGAAGAACGTGAAGGACGCCATCGAACGCCTGCAGATCAAGCACGCCGTGGCGCAGGACAACGGCTACGGCACCTGGAAGGCGTTCCGGAACCAGTACTGGCCCGCCGTGTACCTGATCGACAAGCAGGGGAAGATCGTCTACTCGCACTTCGGTGAGGGCAGCTACGGCACGACCGAGAAGAAGATCCAGGCGCTGCTGGCCGAGCCTTCGCCTTCGGGTACCTGAAGCGGTTGTCGCCCAGGGCGCGATCACGCCGACGGGGTACCTTGCTCCGCGAATGTCCCCCGGCCTTCGGCCTCCTCCTTTATTTCGCTGCGCAAGGCACCCGATCGTCGTGATCGATGAGCGCAGCGCCCGTGCGGCCGGCACCCGCAGAGCGCCCATGAGCACAGGGCGTCGGGCGCTCCCCGCAGCGAAATAAAGGAGGAGGGCCGCAGGCCCGGGGGACATTCGCGGAGGGGAGTACCCGGCGGCCTGTGCGCGCACCCCGGACACGAACACCCACGAACCGCAGGAAGCAAAACAAATGAAGAAACTCTGGCTCGCCCTGCTCTTCTTCGCAGGCGGCGTCGCACATGAAGTACGCAACCCCGTGAGCTGCCAGTGCATCTCGTCCAGGCGCGAAGACGGCCAGCGCCGGCGCTCGCCCGAACCGTAGAAGCGAGGCTGCTACAGCGCTACTTCGCCGGATGATCGCGGCGGTAGAGCTCCCATTCCTCGATCTGCCGACCATCCGGAAGCTGGCAGATGCCGTACTGCCCCTTGTCGTTCGACCGCATGAGCGTCTTGCCCCCGAGGCTGTTGCAGTAGACCGAAGCCGGATTCGCCATGCCGACCGGCGGCGGCGCGGGCCGGGGCGGCTCGGGCTGGGCACACGCAGTGACCAGTAGAAGCGAGAGAAGCGCGCCCGCCGGGAAGAACAGTGGCTTGATCATTCCGCGAGTGTAGGCCCGCGGCCCCAGGCTCAATCCAGCGCCTCGACGGCCGACGAGAAGACGTAGCCCTCGCTGCGCACCGTCTTGATGTAGCGCGGCTCGCGCGCATCGTCGCGCAGGCGCTGGCGCAGGCGGCTCACCAGCAGGTCGATGGAGCGCTCGAAGAGCTCGGCCTCGCGGCCCTGGGTGAGGCTCAGCAGCTGGTCGCGGCTCAGCACCTTCTGGGGATGGTCGAGGAACACCATCAGCAGCCGGTACTCCGCGCCGCTGAGAGCCACCATCACGCCGCTGTCGTCGATCAGGTTGCGCGCGGTGGTGTCGACCTGCCAGTCGCCGAAGGCCAGCTTCGAGGCCGACTCCGTGGAGCGCATGTTCGGCGGCAGCATGCGCGTGCGGCGCAGCACCGAGCGGATGCGCGCCAGCAGCTCGCGTGCGGAGAAAGGCTTGGCCAGGTAGTCGTCGGCGCCCATCTCCAGGCCCAGGATGCGGTCCGCCTCCTCGCTGCGCGCGGTGAGCATGAGGATGGGCGTCGCCTTGTATTTTCCCGTGCGCAGGTCGCGGCACAGCGTGAGTCCGTCTTCGCCGGGCAGCATCAGGTCGAGGATGATGAGATCGAAGGGCCCCGACTCCTCCAGCGCCGCGCGCATGTGCCGCCCCGTGGGCACCGTCACCACGCGCAGGCCGTTCTTGACCAGGTAGGTGGAGAGCAGTTCGCGGATCTCCCGGTCGTCGTCGACGATGAGGATGTGGTCGGAGCTCTTGGCAATGTTCATGGCTGTGCTGTGATTCGCCTGTGGCGCGAGGGGTAGGCGCAATGTAGCCCGGGCGGGGGCCGGATCGGGCCGTTTTGTATTTCCGTGTATCTCGCGGACACGGCGGCCACACTATGTTGCCTGGCGCGCGCCGGGACGGCTGGCAGGCCGGGGTGAACGGGTAATGTTGTATGTCGGCCCGCGCTGCCCAACACACTGGAATACAAAGCGGGCCGCTCCAGAATGCGGGCGGGTCTATAAACCTGCCCATGCCTACATCCGCCGACAGCCTTCCCGCCGACATCGCCCCGGCCTCCCCCGCGCCCACGGGCCTGCGCCGTCTGCTGCCGCGCTCGCTGTTCTCGCGGGTGACGCTGATCATCGTCGTCGGGCTGGCCATCGCGCAGCTGCTGACCTTCATCGCCATCGGCTACGAGCGCGGCATCGCGATGCGCGAGCTGATGATGATCGGCATCGAACGCGACATCGCCAGCTCGGTCGCCATCCTCGACCGGCTGCCCGCCGCCGAGCGCCAAGACTGGCTCGCGCGGCTGGAGCGGCGCAACTACCATTTCGTGCTGGGCGGCAGCGCCGAAGGCATACCGCCCGACACGCCGCTGTCGCAGCAGTTCGCCAAGGCCATCACCGACGCGATGCGCCCCTTCGAGATCGTCAAGGTCGGCCAGGTGAGCAATCCGCCGCAGGGCCTGCAGATCCAGGTGCGGCTGTCCGACGGCTCTTCGGTGGTGGTGCATGCGCGGCGGGTGGACATGCCGGTCTCGAGCTGGGTGATGTGGCTGCTGTGGGTGCAGCTGCTGGTGCTGGCGGTGTGCGCCTGGTATGCGGTGCGGCTGGTCACGCGGCCGCTGGCGCAGCTGGCCGATGCGGCGGACGACCTCGGCCCCGATCTGAAGGGCCGGCAGCTGGCCGAGGAAGGCCCGACCGAGGTGCAGCACGCGGCGCGCGCCTTCAACGCGATGCAGAAGCGCATCGCCGGCTACATGGCCGAGCGGGTGGAGATCCTCGCGGCCATCTCGCACGACCTGCAGACCCCCATCACCCGCATGCGGCTGCGCACCGACCTGATGGACGACGGCCATGACCGCGACAAGTTCCGCCAGGACCTCGACGCGATGCACACGCTCGTGCGCGAAGGCGTGACTTACGCGCGCACCCTGCACGGTGCCACCGAGCCGCCTCGCCGCATCGACGCCGACGCGCTGTTCGAGAGCATGGTGGCCGACTACGAGGACGCGGGCCAGCAGGTGCTGCTCGAAGGCCGCGTCGGCGAGCCCATGGTGACGCGGCCGAACGCGCTGAGGCGCATCCTGACCAACCTGATCGACAACGCGCTGAAGTTCGGCACCGAAGTGCGGCTGCAGGTGCAGGCCGACGCCGGCCACCGGCTGACGCTGGCGGTGGTCGACAACGGCCCTGGCATTCCGCCAGACCAGCTGGAGAACGTGCTCAAACCCTTCTACCGCGTCGAGGGCTCGCGCAACCGCAACACCGGCGGCACCGGCCTCGGCCTGGCCATCGCGCAGCAACTGGCGACAGCGATGGGCGCGGAGCTCACGCTGCGAAACCGTGACGGAGGCGGGCTCGAAGCCCGGCTGACCATGAACACCCGCGACGCGCCGCACGAGGACTGAGCCGCCGCGCGGCCAGCGCCATTCACACCAGCACCGACAGGGATGCGGCTCGCCGGGCGAGACCGCGAGGGCTCCGCTCGCCCTGCATTCCGCTGCCTTGGCTTGCCTTCGCTTTCATTCACCCACAACATCACACCGACCGGACCCGACCATGCTCCTCCTCATCGTTGCCTACCTGGGTGGCGTCCTCACCATCCTGAGCCCGTGCATCCTGCCCGTGCTCCCCTTCGTGTTCGCACGCGCCGACCGGCCTTTCCGCTCGCACGGCCTGCCGATGCTGCTGGGCATGGCCCTGGCGTTCTCGGCCGTAGCCACGCTGGCGGCGGTGGGCGGCGGCTGGGTCGTGACGCTCAACGAGTACGGGCGCGGCGCGGCGATCGCGCTGCTGGCGCTGTTCGGCGTGACGCTGCTCTTTCCTTCGGTGGCCGACCGCCTGACCCGCCCGCTGGTGGCGCTCGGGCTGCGGCTGTCCGGGCCGGCGGCGGACGCGAAGGCGTCGTCGGTGCTCTCGCCGCTGCTGCTGGGCATCGGCACCGGATTCCTGTGGGCGCCCTGCGCAGGCCCGATCCTCGGGCTGATCCTGACGGGTGCCGCGCTCAACGGTGCGAGCGTAGGCACTTCGCTGCTGCTGCTGGCCTATGCGGCGGGTGCGTGCACGTCGCTCGCTGCTGCGCTGCTCTTCGGCGGGCGGGTGTTCTCGGCGATGAAGGGCTCGCTGCACGCGGGTGAATGGATGCGGCGCGTGGCCGGCGTGGCGGTGCTCGCGGGGGTGGGTGCGATCGCGTCGGGGCTGGACACGGGGCTGCTCGCCCAGCTCTCGATCGGCACGACCTCGGCGCTGGAGAAGGCGCTGGTGGAGAAGATCGACATGCCGATGCCATCGCAGCAGCCTTCGTCCGCGCCGCAGGCCTCCGTCGACCCCGGCGGCCTGATGCTCGCGTCGACGCAGTCCGAACCGAAGAAGCCTGCGCTGACGCTGCCCGACGAAGGCAGGCTCTCCTCGCTCGCGGGCGCCACCGAATGGATCAACTCGCCCCCGCTCACGCCCGAGAGCCTGCGCGGCAAGGTGGTGCTGGTCGACTTCTGGACCTACTCGTGCATCAACTGCCTGCGCACCCTGCCCTACGTTCGCGCCTGGGCCGAGAAGTACAAGGACGCGGGCCTCGTGGTGGTGGGCGTGCACACGCCGGAGTTCGCGTTCGAGAAGCAGTCGGCCAACGTGCGCCGGGCGACGAAGGATCTGGATATCGGTTTCCCGGTGGCCGTCGACAGCGACTACGCGATCTGGCGCGCCTTCGGCAATCAGTACTGGCCGGCCTTCTATCTCGTCGATGCGCAGGGGCGCATCAGGCATCACCAGTTCGGCGAAGGGCAGTACGCGAAGTCGGAGCAGGCCATCCAGCAACTGCTGGCGGAGGCCGGACGGCCCGTCGCATCGGCGGGGACGGTCTCGCCCGAGGGCAAGGGCACGCAGGCTGCGGCAGCCGCGGAGCCTGCCCTCTCGGGCGAGACCTACCTGGGCTACGAGCAGGCGCGCAACTTTGCGTCGCCCGGCGGCCTATCGAACGACCGCGCGCGGGTCTACGCCGGTGTTTCATCGCTGCGCACCAACCAATGGACGCTGGCGGGCGAATGGAAGGTGGAAGGCGAGCGCGCAGTGCTGGTGCAGCCCAACGGGCGCATTGCCTATCGCTTCCATGCACGCGACCTGCATCTGGTACTAGGGCCCGCGGCCGATGGGAAGCCGGTGCGCTTCAGGGTGCGGATCGACGGCGCGCCGCCGCTCGGCGACCACGGCACCGATACCGATGCGCAGGGCAACGGCGTCATCGACGGGCAGCGCCTCTATCAGCTGGTGCGCCAGACGGCGAACGAGAAGGATCGCCTCTTCGAGATCGAATTCCTGGACGCGGGCGCGCAGGCCTACGCGTTCACCTTCGGTTGACCGGCGGTCGCCTACAGATGCTGGGCGACAAGCACCACGGCGCCAGCGACGGAGATCGCGCCGCCGACGAGTTTTCTGAATGCTTTCATGGCGTGCTCCTTGTTCGGGTATCGACACCTGATGGTGCCGCAAAAGGAGCACTTCGTGGGTTGGCAATCCTCATCCGCGGGATAGCCAACTCCAACCCTCGCGCGGCGGCGAGTTGGATCAGCCCAACCTGGCCAGGCTCGCCGAAGCCGCGTCGAGCGGACCGAGCCTCTCTCGCGCGAACTGGCTGGCCCGCAGTCGCACGCGCTGCAGCGCCGCTTCCAGCGTGGGCTGCTGCATGAAGACCAGTACGCCGTACTTGAGACCGCGCAGGTTCAGTTCGGCAACGCCCGCATAGCGGCCGCTGGTGGTGCGCTTGATATCGATGCGGCTGGACCAGCCATCGGGCAGGTCGACGAGGAGTTGCAGTTGCTGTGCGGCATTCATGTTGGGCGCGAAGGATAGGCGCGAAGGCACAGCAAACAAAGGAACTAATTCCGGGGTATCCGCATTTCTTCGGAATCGATGTGCGAGCGCCCCGAAATCGAGAACTCGTCCTCGGTGTCTCCCAGATTGGCCGCGATCATCGATTCGCCCGCCTCCCTCCGGCGGGCTCCTCCCTCCGACCCCATGCGAGAACGGGGTCCTTCAGCTCACCCTCGGGTGAGCTTTTTTTTTAGTGCTGAAACCGAAGGCACGGCAAGCACCGCGGCCCAAAGAAAAACGGCTTACGCCTTTTGAGCGTAAGCCGTTTTTCCATCTACTGACTTTGGTCGGTGTGAAAGGATTCGAACCTTCGACCCCTTGCACCCCATGCAAGTGCGCTACCAGGCTGCGCCACACACCGAAGCTCTCGATTATAGCCTTGGAAATTCAGCGTCCGACGGTCAGCAGCTCACGAATTTCAAATAGTTCGCGCCGAAGGTGCAGAAGCTGCGACAGATCGGCCGTCTGCACGACCGCAGACGCGGACGAATCCTCGACGATGGCGGCGTCGAATTCCTCCTGGTCGATCTCGATGGCCTCCACGCCTTCGAGCGGCACTTCGCCCGCCTTACGGCGGTCGCGCTCGCCCTGCACGAGTTCCTGCAGCTTGTTGCGCGCGCCGCTAATCGTGAAGCCCTGATCGTAGAGCAAGTCACGGATGCGGCGGATCATGAGCACCTCGTGGTGCTGGTAGTAACGGCGGTTGCCGCGCCGCTTCATCGGGCGCAGCTGCGTGAACTCCTGCTCCCAATAACGCAGCACGTGCGGCTTGACGCCACACAGCTCGCCGACCTCACCGATGGTGAAGTAGCGTTTGACGGGAATCGGAGGGAGCGTTTTCTCCATTGAAATCAAGACTGTGCGCGGGAAACCTCAGAGATTACTCCACGCAGCCGCGCAGCACCAAGCACTTATTCGGAGCCGAGGCTCCATTCGACTTCGGAGGTACTGCCCTGGTCGATGCTTCCGTGGATCTGTTCCTTGAGCTTGGCGCTCGCATGGAAGGTCGCGACGCGCCGCTCGCCGATCGGAATCGCCTCGCCGGTGCGCGGATTGCGCCCCGGCCGGGGCGCCTTCACGCGGATCTGGAAGTTGCCGAAGCCCGATATCTTCACGTCCGTGCCTTCGATGAGGCTGTTGGCCACGAGCTCGAAGAAGGCCTCGACCATGTCCTTGGACTCACGCTTGTTCAGGCCGATCTGCTCGAAGAGCAGGTCGGCGAGATGCGCCTTGGTGAGCGCAGGCGTTTCGAGAGCCTCGAGCGTGAATTCGGCAGCGTTCATTCTCATCATCCCCTCAAGCGGCCGCCGAGTTTGGCGCCCAGTTGTTCGACGATCGCGCGGACGGCCGGCTCGACCTGCTCGTCCGTCAGGGTGGCGCTGTCGCTCTGGAAGCTCAGGCGCACCGCCATGCTCTTCTCGCCCTGCGCCAGCGCACCCGGCGCAGCCACCGCACCCTCGCGCAGCGGCTGCGGACGATAGATGTCGAACAGCGTCGCGTCGCGCAGCAGGCCCTTGGCAGCCGCGGTGGAGCGGATGGTCTGCATCAGCGCGTCGTGCGTGACGGCCTCGGCCACCACGACCGCGATGTCGCGCTCGACAGCCTGGTGCTTGGGCACCGGCTGCGCCACCGGCACGAGCCGCGCAGTGACGGCGTCGAGGTCGAGTTCGAACAGCACGGGCGCCTGCGAGAAGTCCCACTTCTGGCGCCAGCGCGGGTGCAGCTCGCCGACGAAGCCAATGGCCTTGCCGTCGACCAGCACGCGCGCAGAGCGGCCCGGGTGCAGCGCCGGATGCTCGGCCGCCTCGAAGACGGGCTGCAGCGGCGCGAGCAGCGCCTCGACATCGCCCTTCACGTCGTAGAAATCGATGCGTTGCGGCTTGCCGTCCCAGCGCGCCTCGTCGGCATCGCCCCAGGCGAGGCCCGCCACGCGCATCGGCTGGTTCACGCCGCGCACGGTGCTGTCGGTCGTGACGACGCTGTCGTCGCGCATGAACACGCGGCCGAGCTCGAACACGCGAACGCGCGGCGCCTTGCGGTCGAGGTTGAACTTGAGCACCTGCAGCAGCGACCCCATCAGCGAGGAGCGCATCACGCTCATCTGGCTGGCGATGGGATTCAGCAGCTTCACCGGGTTGGCGTTGCCAGCCAGGTCCTGCTCCCAGTGCGCCTCGACGAAGCTGAAGTTGATCGTTTCCTGGTAGCCCAGCGCGGCGATGCTGCGGCGAACCGCGAAGCGGCTGCGTTGCGCCTCGGGACGCACGCGCGCGGTGATGGGCGCGAGCGGCGCGGTGGTCGGCAGGTTGTTGAAGCCGATCAGGCGCGCGACTTCCTCGATCAGGTCTTCCTCGATCAGCAGGTCGAAGCGGTGCGGCGGCGGGGTCACGGTCAGCGTGCCATCGCCCTCGGTGATCGCGAAACCGAGGCGGCTCAGCGCTTCGGCGCACTGGGCCTGCGTCAGCGGCATGCCGATCACGCGCGATGCACGCGCCACGCGCAGCGTGACGGGCACGGCCTCGGGCACGCTCAGCGTCTGGTCGTCCATCCGGCCGGCCTGGCCACCGCAGATCTCGGTGATCAGCTGAGTGATGCGCTCGATGATCTGGACGGTGCGGCTCGGATCGACGCCGCGCTCGTAGCGGTGGCCGGCGTCGGTCGAGAAGTTGAATCGGCGCGAACGGCCCTGCACGGCTTCGGGCCACCAGAAGGCAGCTTCGACGTAGATGTTGCGCGTGTCGTCGGACACAGAGGTGGCGTCGCCGCCCATGATGCCGGCGAGCGACTCGACCTCGCGATCGTCGGCGATCACGCCGACCTTGTCGTCGACGGTGATCGTGTTGCCATTGAGAAGCTTCAGCTGCTCGCCCGGCTTGCCCCAGCGCACCGTGAGGCCGCCATGGATCTTGTCGAGGTCGAAGATGTGGCTGGGCTGGCCGTACTCGAACATCACGTAGTTCGAGATGTCGACCAGCGGCGTCACGCTGCGCTGGCCGCAGCGCGCAAGGCGCTCGACCATCCAGGCGGGCGTCGCGACCTTGGTGTTCACGCCGCGCATGATGCGGCCCGAGAAGCGGCCGCAGAGCTCGGGCGCCTCGACCTTCACCGGCAGCACATCGGCGAACGAGGTGGCGACCGGCGCGATGTCGGGCGTCTTGAGCGGCGCGCCCGTGAGCGCGGACAGTTCGCGCGCCACGCCGTAGACGCTGAGGCCGTGCGCCAGGTTGGGCGTGAGCTTCAGCGTGAGCAGCATGTCGTCGAGCTTGAGCACCTCGCGCACGTCGGCGCCGATGGGCGCATTGGAGTCGAGCTCGAGCAGGCCGCCGTGGTCTTCGCTCAGCTGCAGTTCGCGCGCCGAGCACAGCATGCCCTGGCTTTCCACGCCACGCAGCTTGCCGAGCTTGATGAGGAAGGGCTTGCCGTCCTCACCCGGGGGCAGTTCGGCGCCAACCAGCGCGCACGGCACCTTGATGCCGACGCGCGCATTCGGCGCGCCGCAAACGATGTTCAGCAGAGCGCCCTGCCCCGCATCGACCTGGCACACGCGCAGGCGATCCGCATTCGGGTGCTGCACCGCTTCCTTGATTTCGCCGACCACGATGCGCGTGAAAGGCGGCGCCACCGGTCGGCGCTCTTCCACCTCGAAACCGCCCATGGTGAGCGTTTCGGCCAGTGCGGCGCTGTCGATGGGCGGGTTGCAGAACTCGCGCAGCCAGGATTCCGGGAATTGCATCTCTTCGATCTCGATCTGGTTTTTTCTGTGATGGGGTGCTTACTGGAACTGCGAGAGAAAACGCAGGTCGCCGTCGAAGAAAAGGCGCAGGTCGTTCACGCCGTAGCGCAGCATCGTGAGCCGGTCGGGGCCCATGCCGAAGGCGAAGCCGATGTAGCGCTCGGGGTCGAGGCCCATGTTGCGCACCACGTTCGGGTGCACCTGGCCCGAACCCGACACCTCGAGCCAGCGGCCGGCCAGCGGGCCGCTCGCGAACTGGATGTCGATCTCGGCGCTCGGCTCGGTGAACGGGAAGAAGCTCGGGCGGAAGCGCAGCACGAGGTCGTCGCGCTCGAAGAAGGTGCGGCAGAAGTCGGTGAAGACGACCTTCAGGTCCTTGAAGCTCACGTTCTCGCCGAGCCACAGGCCTTCGCACTGGTGGAACATCGGCGAATGGGTGGCGTCGCTGTCGACGCGGTAGGTGCGGCCGGGGGCGATCACGCGGATCTCGGGCGCCTTCAAGGTGCCTGTGGTGTCGGCAGCGGCAGCAGCGAACTCGGCTGCGTACTTCTTGATGTGCTGATGCGCATAGCGCACCTGCATCGGGCTGGTGTGCGGGCGCAGGTTGTAGGGGATGCCGTCGTCGCCATTCAGGTCGACGTAGAAGGTGTCCTGCATCGAGCGCGCAGGATGGTTCGGCGGGTTGTTGAGCGAGGTGAAGCTGTGCCAGTCGCTCTCGATCTCGGGGCCGTCGGCCACGTCGAAGCCCATGCTGGAGAAGATCTCCTCGATGCGCTCCAGGGTGCGGCTCACGGGGTGCAGTCCGCCCGAAATACGGCGGCGACCGGGCAGGGTCACGTCCAGGGACTCGGCACGCAGTTGCAGCGAGAGCTCCTCGTCGGCCAGTTGCTGGCGACGGTCGGTCAGCGCGGCTTCGATGGCTTGCTTGGCGACGTTGATGGCGGCGCCGCGGGACTTCTTCTCTTCGACACTCAGCGCGGCCATGCCCTTCATCAGCTCGGTGATGCGGCCCGACTTGCCGAGGAACTGGGCCTTGGCGTTTTCGAGCTCGGCGGGTGTCTTCGCTTCGGCGAAGGCGGCACGTGCGGTGTCGACCAGGGAGTCCAACTCGTTCATAGCAACAAAAATCTTCGAGGGGAAATAAAAAAGAGCTGGAGCCTTTTCAAGCGCCAGCCCTTGAGCCGTGGGCGCAGGAAGCCGCCCTGGAGCGGCACTCCTGCTGTGCAGAATCAAGCAGCCAGCTTGGCCTTGACCTGCTCCACGATGCCGGCAAAAGCGGCCTTGTCGTGCACGGCGATGTCCGCAAGCATCTTGCGGTCGATCTCGATACCGGCCTTGCGGATGCCGTTGGCGAACTGGCTGTAGGTCAGGCCCAGTTCACGCGAGGCGGCGTTGATACGCGCGATCCACAGCTGACGGAACACGCGCTTCTTGGTACGGCGGTCACGGTAGGCGTATTGGCCTGCCTTCATCACCGCCTGTTTGGCGACGCGGAAGACATTGCCGCGGCGACCGCGGAAACCCTTGGCGAGTGCGAGAACTTTCTTGTGGCGGGCGCGAGCCGTTACACCACGTTTGACGCGAGGCATGTGTGTACTCCTTGTTCGTCTGAGTTAGATGCCACGGCCGGGCAGCATGGCGGCGACAGAAACCATGTTGGTTTCATGCACTGCGACTGCACCACGCAGGTGACGCTTGTTCTTGGTGGTCTTCTTGGTCAGGATGTGACGCTTAAAGGCTTGACCGCGCTTGACGGTGCCACCGGGACGAACGCGGAAACGCTTTTTCGCGCTGCTCTTGGTCTTCATTTTGGGCATGTGAATGCTCCTTTAGTTTGTGCTCGTGAGGCGCCATGAATGCTCCACGGACTTGTTAGCCCCGAGACACTTCTTCATCCCGCCCCTGCCTGCATTTCTTTCGAAATGCGGGCAAAGGCGAAATCCCTTCAAAACCTCTCTGCTTCGACTCCAGCCTCGGCCAGTCAGGCCGCTGCGGGAGTCGCCGCCGGAGCGGCACCGGCGTCGGTCGCCGGCTTCTGTCCACCGCCGCCGGGCTTCTTGCGGCCCGGCGCGATCATCATGATCATCTGCCGGCCTTCCAGCTTCGGGAACTGCTCGACGATGATCGAGTCGCCCAGCTCGTCGCGGATGCGCTGCAGCAGGGCCAGACCGAGCTCCTGGTGCGTGATCTCGCGGCCGCGGAAGCGCAGCGTGATCTTGCACTTGTCGCCCTCATCAAGGAAGCGCCGGATGTTGCGCATCTTGATGTTGTAGTCGCCATCGTCGGTACCGGGCCGGAACTTGATTTCCTTGACCTCGATGACCTTCTGCTTCGACTTCGCCTCGGCCGCCTTCTTCTGCTCGTGGTACTTGAACTTGCCGTACTCGATCAGGCGGCACACGGGCGGATTGGCCGCGGCGACGACCTCCACCAGGTCCACGTCCTGCTCACCGGCAAGGCGTAGAGCCTCTGCAAGACTCACGACACCCAATTGCTCGTTATCCGGGCCGATCAGGCGGACTTCCGGGGCCATGATTTCCCGGTTCAGGCGGTGTTGGCGTTCCTCGCGGTGGCGGCGGTCGCGAAATGCAGTAGCGATGGTCAGGATCCTTCAAAATTTGCTACAAAATCTGTAGCGAAAGCCGCTCAGCTCTCGCGGACAAGCGGCACGATTTGGCAGGGAAACATATGGGGTTTTCCGAAGACAAATCAACGCTTGTCGGCAACATCCTGAACGAGCCGTTGAACGAACGATTCGAGGGACATTGCACCGAGGTCTTGATTGCCCCGGGCGCGCACTGCGACGGCACCTGCTTCCTTTTCCTTGTCGCCTACGACAACGATGTAAGGGAGCTTTTGCAACGAATGCTTCCGTATTTTATACGTAATCTTTTCGTTGTGCAGGTCGAGCTGGACCCTAAGCCCTTGATTTTGCAGCGCTTTCGCAACTTGCGAGGCGTAATCGGCCTGCCCTTCGCTGATATTCAGCACCGCCACCTGCACCGGAGCGAGCCACGCGGGCATCGCGCCGGAGTGGTGTTCGATCAGCATGCCGATGAAGCGCTCCAGGCTGCCGACGATCGCGCGGTGCAGCATCACGGGGTGCGCGCGGCCGCTGGATTCCGTCACGTACTCGCCGCCAAGGCGCTCGGCCGTGTTGAAGTCAACCTGCATCGTGCCGCACTGCCACTGGCGGCCGATCGCGTCGCGCAGCGTGTACTCGATCTTCGGGCCGTAGAAGGCACCGTCGCCGGGTGCGATGACGAAGTCGACGCCCGAACGGCGCAGCGATTCCATCACCGCGTGCTCGGCCTTGTCCCACAGCTCGTCGGAGCCGACGCGGTTCTCGGGACGCGTCGCGACCTTGTAGAGGATGTCCGTGAAGCCGAAGTCGGCGTAGACCTTCTGCAGCTGCGCCGTATAGGCGATGCATTCGTCGAGGATCTGGTCTTCCGTGCAGAAGATGTGGCCGTCGTCCTGCGTGAAGCCGCGCACGCGCATGATGCCGTGCAGCGCGCCGCTGGGCTCGTTGCGATGGCACTGGCCGAATTCGCCGTAGCGCAGCGGCAGGTCGCGGTAGCTGCGCAGGTCGCTCTTGAAGATGAGCACGTGGCCAGGGCAGTTCATCGGCTTGAGCGCGTATTCGCGCTTTTCCGATTCCGTCGTGAACATGTTCTCGCGGTAGTTCTGCCAGTGGCCCGTCTTCTCCCAAAGGCTCTTGTCGAGGATCTGCGGGCCCTTCACTTCCCAATAGCCCGTGTCGCGGTAGATGCCGCGCATGTACTGCTCGACCGCCTGCCAGATCGCCCAGCCCTTCGGGTGCCAGAACACTACGCCCGGCGCCACTTCGTCGATGTGGAACAGGTCGAGTTCCTTGCCCAGCCGGCGGTGATCGCGCTTCTCGGCTTCCTCGATGCGCTGGATGTACTGGTCGAGCTGCTTCTTGTCGGCCCAGGCCGTGCCGTAGATGCGCTGCAGCTGCTCGTTCTTGGCATCGCCGCGCCAGTAGGCGCCGGCCAGCTTCGTGAGCTTGAAGACCTTCAGGAAGCGCGTGTTCGGCACGTGCGGGCCGCGGCACATGTCGACGTATTCCTGGTGGTAGTAAAGGCCCATGGCCTGCTCGTCGGGCATGTCTTCGACCAGGCGCAGCTTGTAGTCCTCGCCGCGCGACTTGAAGACCTCGATGACCTCGGCGCGCGGCGTCATCTTCTTGATCACGTCGTAGTCCTGCGCGATCAGCTCGCGCATGCGCGCCTCGATGGCGGCCATGTCCTCGGGCGTGAACGGGCGCTCGTAGGCGATATCGTAGTAGAAGCCCTCGTCGATCACCGGACCGATCACCATCTTGGCCGTCGGGTAGAGCTGCTTCACCGCGTGACCGACCAGGTGCGCCGTCGAGTGGCGGATGATTTCCAGGCCCTCTTCGTCCTTGGGCGTGATGATCTGCAGCTTCGCGTCATGGTCGATGACGTCGCTTGCATCGACGAGCCTGCCGTCGACCTTGCCGGCCACAGTCATCTTGGCCAGGCCGGGACCGATGGACTGGGCGACTTCGGCCACCGAAACCGGGCCGGGGAACTCGCGGCGCGAGTTGTCGGGGAGCGTGATCTGGATCATTTTGGGAAAACCTCGGGGAGAAAAACAAAAAAGCGCGGTGGATGACCGCGCTTTGCTTGGTTGTGTAGCTGGCGAAAACCAGCGAGCGCGGGCTACCGGCCTTTTCCTTCGGTGAAGAAAAAGCCGCTGAATCCTTGCGGGGTAGTTCGCGGTGTCATAACCAAGATGCCTTTCTCGCTCTTGTTGAGTGCAGAGACGGCGATTCTAGCCTTTGCCCGCTTCAGGATGCAGGCGCGGCGTTCTTGAGGCCCAGCACGTCGATAGGCTCGATCGACGGCGGCCCGGCAAACAGTTCGGCCGCTTTCGCCATCAGCGCCTGGGCGATCGGACCGGCCAGGTGAGCCTGGCGTGCTGCGTCGCTCTCGAATGCATCGAATATGCCGAAGGTACTCGGCGACAGGCGCAGCGCAAACCAGATCGGTGTGGTTTTCTCGTCGCGCGCCATCGCAAGACCGGCCTCAAGGAACTTCTCGACATCGCTTTCCTTTCCCGGCTTGGCTTCGAGCCGGGCGAACAGTGCGTACTTGATCATGGGTCATCTCCTGCGTTGAACGGCGCGCGAGATTGCGCGGCGTCGGCACCGACTCTAGGCGGCCCTCACCTTTAGAGCTATTGGCATTTTTGACATCTTTGATATCGTTATTGCCATGAAGCTCGAAGTACTCGCCCTCGACGGCGTATTCGACACCGGCCTGTCCACCGTGCTCGACGTGTTCACCACTGCCAACGAGCTCGCGGCCATGCTGCGGCCTGACGCAGCCCCGTTCGAGGTCACCGTGACAGGCGTGCGCAAACGCGTGCGGACCTCGCAAGGTCTTTCCGTGCCAGTGGCTCGCGCACTGGGTACCGGCACTGCAGACTGGCTGATCGTTCCCGCGCTGGGCTGCAAGATGCCCGAGACGCTGGAGCCCGCCCTGCAGCGTGCCGACGTACGCGACGCCTGCATCGCGTTGCGGGAGCGCTCGGACAGGAACGCCGGCGTGGCCGCCGCCTGCATCGGCACCTTCGTGCTCGCCGAATCGGGCGTGCTCGATCACCACAATGCGACCACGACATGGTGGCTCGCCACCCTGTTTCGCCAGCGCTATCCCAGCGTGCAGCTCGAGGACTCGCGCATGCTGGTCAATTCCGGCCACCTGATCACGGCCGGCGCGGCGTTGAGCCATGTCGATCTGGCGCTGTGGATCGTCCGCCAGGCAAGCCCCGAACTCGCCACGCTGGTCGCGCGCTACCTGATCGTCGATCCGCGGCCGTCGCAATCGGCCTACGTGATCTCCGACCACCTCTCGCATTCAGACCCGCTGGTGGAGCGCTTCGAACACTGGGCACGCGGCCGGCTGGCCCATGGCTTCTCGCTCGACGAGGCCGCGCAGGCCGCGGGAACCAGCAAGCGCACGCTGGCCCGGCGCATGCAGCAGGTCCTGGGCAAGAGCCCGCTCTCCTACGTGCAGGATCTGCGCGTGGAGCGCGCGGTGCACCTGCTCAAGACCAGCGACAGGAGCCTTGAGCAGATCGCCGGCATGGTGGGCTACGCCGATGGCGTCACGCTGCGTACCCTGCTGCGCCAGCGACTGGGGCGCGGCGTGCGCGAGGTACGCCTCGAGATCTGACGGGCGCAAAAAAGCCCGGCGCGCGGCCGGGCTGAAGGTGACAGCGAATACCTGCCTGTCAGAGATCGATCCGGCGAGGATCGATCGACCGATCAGTGGAACTGTTCTTCCTCGGTCGAGCCCGACAGCGCCTTCACGCTCGACGAACCGCCCTGGATCACGGTGGTCACGTCGTCGAAGTAACCCGCACCCACTTCCTGCTGGTGCGACACGAAGGTGTAGCCCTTGTCGCGTGCGGCGAACTCGGGTTCCTGGACCATGTTCACGTAGTGCTTCATGCCTTCGCCGCGAGCGTATGCATGGGCGAACTGGAAGGTGTTGAACCAGTTGACGTGGATGCCGGCCAGCGTGATGAACTGGTACTTGTAGCCCAGCGCCGACAGGTCTTCCTGGAACGAGGCGATCTGCTTGTCGTCGAGGTTCTTCTTCCAGTTGAAGGAAGGCGAGCAGTTGTACGACAGCAGCTTGCCCGGGCAGGCGGCGTGCACGGCCTGCGCGAATTCGCGGGCGAAGCCGATGTCCGGCACGCCGGTCTCGCACCACACTAGGTCGGCGTAGGGAGCGTAGGCCACGCCGCGGCTGATGGCCTGCTCCAGGCCGTTCTTGACGCGGAAGAAGCCTTCCTGCGTGCGCTCGCCGGTCAGGAACGGCTTGTCGTTGGCATCGTGGTCGGAGGTGATCAGGTTCGCGGCTTCGGCGTCGGTGCGGGCCAGCACGATGGTCGGCACGCCGAGCACGTCGGCGGCGAAGCGTGCGGCAATCAGCTTCTCGCAGGCTTCCTGCGTCGGCACGAGCACCTTGCCGCCCATATGGCCGCACTTCTTCACGGCGGCCAGCTGGTCTTCGAAGTGCACGCCGGCGGCACCGGCGGTGATCATGTTCTTCATCAGTTCGAAGGCGTTGAGCACGCCGCCGAAGCCGGCTTCCGCGTCGGCCACGATGGGCAGGAAGTAGTCGATGAACTCCTTGTCGCCCGGGTTGATGCCGCGGCCCCACTGGATCTCATCGGCACGGCGGAAGGTGTTGTTGATGCGACGGACCATCGTCGGCACCGAGTCGTACGCGTACAGCGACTGGTCGGGGTACATCGTCTCGGAGGTGTTGCCGTCGGCGGCAACCTGCCAGCCCGACAGGTACACGGCCTCGAGGCCGGCCTTGGCCTGCTGCATCGCCTGGCCGGCGGAGATCGCGCCGAAGGCGTTCACGTAGCCCTTCTTGGCGCCGCCGTTGATCTTGTCCCAGAGCTTCTCGGCGCCGCGCTTGGCCAGCGTGTGCTCGATGGGGAACGAACCGCGCAGGCGCACGACGTCGGCCGCGCTGTAGCCGCGCTTGACGCCCTTCCAGCGGGGGTCGGTGGCCCATTCTTTCTCGAGTGCGGCGATCTGCTGTTCGCGGCTCAGTTGTTCTGTGAGGGTCTGGGGCATGGTCACTCCGTGAGGTTGATTGAAAGGTTGGCGCTGCGGCCGTGGAGTTACTGTAACTCCGCCCCAGACTCTTATGTCTTATAGAAGACATATTTTTGCGCCAATAAAATCAACTAGTTAGCGCAATATTTCTCAATGCAGAATCATTTTTCCCATATCGAGAAAAAATATTGCGGCGCAGCAGCCAGCCATTCCGCAATGCGCAATCAATCTTTCGGTTGTGAAAACGAGGCAGCGCCGCGCGCTGCATGGCCGATCCAGTCGCCGCTTTCGATCACCTCGAGCCCGGCGATGCGCGTCGGGTGGATCTCGTAGACCAGACATTCGAACCACTGCCCGTTCACCTCCACGCGCACCTGCCGCTTGATGTACTCGCCGGAGTCGTCGTCTGCCACCTCCTCCAGCATGTCGAGCGCCGTTTCCACCGCGGGCTCGATGGCGTAGACCTCGCCCTTCACCCGCTGCGCACCGCCGAGCACGACGCCCGGATAGGCGCCGAGATCGAACAGCGTGCCAGCGATGCTCGCCTCGCCGATGAACCTCGGCTCGGGCCGGTAGCGCGCGATGTCGTTGCGTCCGCCGCGGCGCAGCGTGCCGTAGACAAAAACGTGGGGCATCATCGAAAGCGCATCCTTCCTTCACAACAACACGTCGTCCAGTCTATTGAACTCCGCTGCACCCGCATCAGGCCGCCTCGTGGCCTATGGCTGCCTGGCCCTGAGCATGTCGCTCGTCGGCGGCTACGTCGCCCTCTCCAAGCCCCTCGTCGCCGCCTTTCCGGTGCTGCTGCTCGCCTGGCTGCGCTTCGGCATCGCGGCGCTGGCCATGCCGCACTGGCTCAGGCGCTCGCCCGACGAACCACCGATGACCACGCGCACGCGCTGGCTGGTGTTCCTCGAGTCCTTCCTCGGCAACTTCCTGTTCTCGATCTGCATGCTCTTCGGCGTGAGCCTGACGAGCGCGGTGTCGGCGGGCGTGATCATGGCGTCGATCCCGGCGTGCGTCGCGGTCGCGAGCTGGCTCTTCCTGCGCGAGCGGATCACCGTACGCATCGGCCTGGCCATCGCCTGCGCGGCGCTCGGCATCGGGCTGCTGGCGCTGTCGCCGGCGGCATCGCCTGCACCGGCCTCCAGCGCCGACTCATCGGCGTCGACGTCGATGCCCTGGCTCGGCAACCTGCTCGTCTTCTGCGCGGTGCTCTGCGAGACGGCCTACGCGGTGATCGGCAAGTCGCTCACCGGGCGCCTCGGGCCCAAGCGCATCGCATCGCTCATCAACCTCTGGGGATTCATGCTGTCGATGCCCTTCGGCATCTGGCTCGCGCTTCAGTTCGACTTCGCCGCGGTGCGCTTCGGTACCTGGGCGCTGCTCGTGGCCTACGCGCTGGCCGCGAGCATCTGGACGGTGTGGCTCTGGATGACCGGACTTCGCAACGTACCGGCGGCACAAGCGGGTGTTTTCACCGTGCTGCTGCCCGTGAGCGCCGCCCTCGTGGGCGTGCTCGTGCTGGGCGAAAGCCTCTCTTCCCCACAGCTGGTTGCGTTCGTCGTCGCGCTCATCGGCGTGGTGCTCGCAACGTGGCCCGGGCGCCGGACGTGAAAAACGGGGCTTCTCCCCTCTGAAAAAACAACAGCTCCCAATGAAAAAAGCGCTTTTTCCCTTGGAAACGCGTTTTTTCTCCTTTAGCATCCGCAATGCCACTGGAGACGCAAGTTTTTCATTGGTGAGTGTTCAACCAAAAAAGGAAATCAACCATGGCAACTGCAAAGAAGGCTCCGGCCAAGAAAGCTCCGGCAAAGAAGGCCGCTCCTGCAAAGAAGGCTGCGGCTCCGGCGAAGAAGGCCGCTCCGGCCAAGAAGGCGGCTCCTGCGAAGAAGGCCGCACCGGCGAAGAAGGCGGCTCCCGCCAAGAAGGCCCCCGCGAAGAAGGCCGCTCCCGCCAAGAAGCGCACGCCCAACGCTGCGTTCATGAAGGCACTGACCCCCAGCCCGGCACTGGCCGCCGTGGTCGGCTCCACGCCGCTGCCGCGCACCGCTGTCGTGAGCAAGCTGTGGGACTACATCAAGAAGAACAACCTTCAGGACAAGGCCAACAAGCGCAACATCAACGCCGACGCCAAGCTGAAGGAAATCTTCGGCAAGCCGCAAGTGTCGATGTTCGAACTGGCAGCGCTGATCGGCAAGCACGTCAAGTAAGCCCTCGGGGGCCTCGCGCTCCTGAATCAGAAAGCCCGCTTCACGCGGGCTTTTTTTTCGCCTGCAGCATTGCCCCGCCCTCCTCGAAGAAACGCGCCGGCGTCGAGCCGAAGTGCTTTCGGAAAGCCTCGATGAAGGCACTGACGGAGCTGTAGTCCACCGTCAGCGCGACCGCGGTGACGCTCTCCTGCAGGCTCAGCAGTTCCACCGCCTTGAGCAGCCGCGCCTGCTGGCGCCACAGCGCGAAGCTCAGTCCCGTCTCGGCAGCGAATCGGCGCGTGAGCGTCCTTCGGGCCATGCCGATGCGATCGGCCCATCGGTCGATGCCGTCCGGCAGCGCCGGGTCGTCGGCCAACGCGGCAGCCATGGCTGCCAGCCGGCTGTCCTGCGGCATCGGCAGATGGAGGGATGGCCTGTCGCCCGCCGCGAGTTCGTCGATCAGCACACCCACCAGACGCCCTCGGCGGTGCTCCAGCAGGGGATCGGATGCGTCCATGCCCGTCAGCCGATCCACCAGCGCACGCACCAGCGGCGTCGCCGCGAACACGTGCGGCACACCCGGCAGCGCCTGTGCCGTCGTTGCATCGATGTGCAGGCTCCAGCCAGCGGTGGCGCCGAAGGTCTGCGCCGCATGGGCGCAGCGCGGCGCGATCCAGCCGATCCACCCCGGCGGCTGCACCCAGCGCCCCGACGGCGTCTCGATGACCTGCAGCCCCTCCCGCAAGGCGAACAGCTGCCCGGTGTCGTGCGAGTGGTAGCCGGTGACGCGCGGCGCCTCGTAGGCGGTGATCCACAGCGTCGCGGGCGTCCGCTCAGCCATGGGTGGCCCGCCGGAGGTATCGATTGGCCCCGCTCCGCAAGCCCGAAGGAGCGGCGCTGCCTAGCATCGAAACCCTCTCAACTCCAACCAAGGAACAGCCTCCATGAAAGCCCAGGACGTACTCCCCGACGGCGAAGACTTCACCACCATCAACGGCCGCGCACTGCGCAAGGGATCGGTCGCCGCCTTCCTTGCCAACGCGCGCATCCTCGAAGACGCCGGCACGTCCCCGGCCGACAGGCAGGCCGCAGAGGACGACTTCGCCTCGCTGATCCCCACCCTCGACGCGCTCGGCCTGTTCGACGTGTTCGAGCTGCGCTCGCCGTTCCTGCGCGCGGAGGTCGCCCGCCATCGCGCCGCGCTCAGCCCTTCGCCTGTTTCGCCGAGCGCGTGATCGACGACAGCGTGCCGCGCGTGGTGATGACCTCGGGGTCGAGCGGAATCTCGATCAGCGTGCCGGTGTCGGCCTCCAGCGCGCGCAGCAGCGCCGCCTCGAACTGCGCCGTCTCCGTCACCCGCTTGGCCGCGTAGCCATAGGCGCGCGCGAGACCGCAGAAGTCGGGGTTGCGCAGCGCCGTGCCGCTGGTGCGTTCGGGATACTCACGCTCCTGGTGCATGCGGATCGTGCCGAACATGCCGTTGTTGAGCAGCACGATGATGCTCTTGCCGCCGTGCTGCGAAGCCGTCGCCAGTTCCTGCCCGGTCATCAGGAAATCGCCGTCCCCCGCGATGGTGAAGGCCACGCGCCCCGTCGCCAGGTTGGCCGCGATGCCAGCCGGCACGCCGTAGCCCATCGCCCCGCTGGTCGGTGCCAGCTGCGTCTTCGCGCCCTTAGCCAGGCCGTGGTAGCGGAAGTAACGGTGCACCCAGCTCGCGAAGTTGCCCGCGCCGTTGGTAATGGCCGCGTCCGCGGGCAGATGCTTCTGCAGCAGCGCGACCACTTGCGCCATGTCGACCGAACCCCGCGGCGTCTCGGCGGGCATGCCCGTCAAAGCCTGGGGCACGAGGTTGGCTTCGTAGTCGGCATGGGCCTGAAGCGTCCATTCTTCCCACGGCAGCGTCGGCGGTGCGCTCAGCACCTCGAGGCTGCGCGCAGCGGCGCTCATGCCGGCGTTGATCGCCAGATCGGCCTGGTAGACGCGGTTGAGCTCCTCGGCGCTCGCGTGGATGTGCACCAGTGTCTGCTTCGCCTTGGGTGCCTTGAGCAGCGTGTAGCCGCTGGTGGTCATCTCGCCAAGGCGCGGGCCGATGGCCAGGATCAGGTCGGCGTCCTTCACGCGCTGGGCGAGCTTCGGGTTGATGGCGATGCCGACATCACCCGCGTACTGCGGATGGTGATTGTCGAAGGTGTCCTGGAAGCGGAACGCATTCGCCACCGGCAGGCGCCAGTTCTCGGCGAAGCGCTGCAGCGCCTGCGCGGCCTGCGCCGTCCAGCCGCCGCCGCCGGCGATCACAAGCGGGCGCTGCGACTTCAGCAGCAGCTCGCGCAGGGTGCGCAGCGCGCCCGGATCGCTCCAGGGCTCCACCGCCTCCACGCGCGCCAGCGGACGCGCGGTGGTCTCGCTGCGCAGCATGTCTTCCGGAAGCACCAGCACCACCGGTCCCGGACGGCCGTTCATCGCGGTGGCGAAGGCACGTGCGATGTACTCGGGAATGCGGTTCGCGTCGTCGATGCGCTCCACGCGCTTGGCGAAGCCCTTGGTGCTCGGGCCGAAGAAGCTGGCGTAGTCGACTTCCTGGAAGGCCTCGCGGTCGCGGAAGTCGCTGCCGACGTCGCCCACGAAAAGCACCATCGGCGTGGAGTCCTGGAAGGCGTTGTGCACGCCGATCGACGCATTGGTCGCGCCCGGCCCTCGGGTGACGAAGCACACGCCCGGCCGCCCGGTGAGCTTGCCGTGCGCCTCGGCCATGAATGCGGCCCCGCCCTCCTGCCGGTTGACGACGAAGCGCGCGCGGTCGCGGTAGGCGTGGAAGCCGTCGAGCACTGCCAGGAAGCTCTCGCCAGGCACGCCGAATGCGATCTCCATGCCTTGCTCTACGAGGCATTCCACGATCAGGTGGCCTGCGGGTTGTGATGTACTCATGGGAAGTAGGAACCTCAGCTGCAAATGTCTTCGGCAATTATGTGCGCCCGCTCCGGGCGCCTTGCGTTAATTCCCCAAATGGTTAAATTCGCGCCATGAAGGCCCCCAAGGACCCCACGCCCGACATCGCGATCGAAGCGATCGAACCACGCTCGCGCGACGCGGACAGGTCGCAGCTCGCCATCCTCGCCTCGGCGCGCGACGAGTTCTCCGCGCGCGGCCTCGCAGGCGCGCGCATGGACAGCATCGCCGAGCGCGCGGGCCTCAACAAGCGCCTCATCTACTACTACTTCGGCAGCAAGGACGACCTGTTCCTTGCCGTGCTGGAGCGCGTCTATGCGGACATCCGCGAAGCGGAACAGCGCCTGCACCTCGAAGAGATCGACCCCGTGGAGGCCATCCGCCAGCTGGTGTCGTTCACCTGGAACTACTACCTCGAGCACCCCGAGTTCATCACGCTGCTCAACAGCGAGAACCTGCACTGCGCGGCCCACCTGAAGCGCTCCGACCGCATCCAGGAGATGAACTCGCCGCTGGTGCAGTTGCTCGACACCGTATTGGAACGCGGCCGGCGCGACGACCTGTTCCGCGCGGGCGTGGACCCGGTGCAGCTCTACATCTCCATCGCCTCGCTCTGCTACTTCTACCTCTCGAACAACCACACGCTATCGGCCATCTTCGGCCGCGACCTGCGTGCGCCCAAGGCGATGGCGCAACGCCTCTCGCACATGACCGACCTGGTCCTTGGCTATGTACTGAAATAGCCCCCAGGCTTCGCGCACTTCGTGCGCTACGCCAACCCCCTTCCGGGGCAACACCAGCGGCCCGGCAAAGCCGGTTCCGCGGTAAGGCCGGGCTCGCCCCCAGGCTCGCGCACTTCGTGTCGCTTCGCCACCCCCTACCGGGGGCAACACCGGTGGCCCGGCAAAGCCGGTCCCACGGTGTTCCCGACCTTGGCCCGTGCCGGTTCCGACGACCGTGCACTGCGCAGTCGCACCTGAAAACCACTGAACCTGCTCCTGCGGGTATTCACTAGGGAGCGCCCGTTGACGCTGCCGCTCGGCCGTTCCTAAAATCAATAATTCACTCAATGGTGAATTGATCGATTTCAAGAATGCGGCTCGACCGCGCGGAGACATCCATGAAGTTCATTGCCAGCAGTGCGGCGCGTACAGCGGCCCTCGCCTCCCTGACCTGCATCGCGGCGCTGCTGCCGGGGCTGGCGGCGGCGCAGAACGGTTATCCGAACAAGCCGATCCGCGTGATCGTGCCGTTCGCGGCGGGCAGCACCACGGACATCATTGCCCGCGCCATCACCGACAAGATGAGCGCCAGCATGGGCCAGACGCTGGTGATCGACAACCGCGGCGGTGCGAGCGGCACCATCGGCCAGCACGCGGTGGCCACGGCCGCGCCGGACGGCTACACGGTGATGATCCATTCGTCGTCGCACACGGTGAGCCCTTCCACCTTCGCCAAGCTGCCGTTCGACACGGTGCACGACTTCGCCGGCATCACGCCGATCTCGTCGCTGCCCAACGCACTGGTGATCTCGCCGAGCAAGAACATCAAGACGCTGCCGCAGCTGCTGGCCGCCGCGCGCGGCAAGCCGGGCAGCATGAACTTCGCCTCGGCCGGCCAGGGCAGCGCCACGCACCTGAATGCCGAGAAGTTCAAGATGGCCGCGAAGATCGATGCCACCAACATCCCCTTCAAGGGATCAGGCGAGGCCGTGACCGAAGTGCTCTCGGGCCGCGTCGACTACTACTTCTCGCCCATCGCGCCGGTCATCGGGCAGATCAAGGAAGGCCAGCTGCTCGCGCTCGCCGTGGGCTCGCCCAAGCGCGCGGCCGCGCTGCCCGACGTGCCCACCACCAGCGAAGCCGGCGTGCCCGGCTCGGAGTTCAACTTCTGGATCGGAATGATGGCGCCGGCCAAGACGCCGCGCGACATCGTCGAGCGTCTGCACGCCGAGGTGGCGAAGGCGCTGGCCACGCCCGAGGTGAAGGAGCGCTTCGCCAAGCTCGGTGCCGACGCCTGGACGCTCAAGCCCGAGCAGTTCGACGCCTACATCAAGGAAGAGATCGCGAGCAACGCGCAGCTCGTGAAGGCGGCCGGCCTCTCGGTCCAACAGTAAGCCACGCAAGCCATCCCGCACGCTCCTCCTGAAAGCCCCGGCTCCCGCCATGTTCCGCAAGCTCCTGCTCTCCCCGGCCCTGCGCCCCTTCCTCCTGATCCTGTTGCTGCTGGTGCTGTGGGACCTGGCGATCCGCCTGTTCAGGATTCCGGCCTACCTCATTCCCCCGCCGTGGGAGGTCGTGAAGCAGCTCGCCGCCGAATGGCCGCGCCTGCTCGCGGAGAGCTGGAAGACCACGCTCGCCACGCTCGGCGGCTTCGGGCTGACGATCCTCATCGGCATTCCGATCGCGATGGTCATCGCCTACTCGCGCGTCGTCGAGTCGTACGTGTATCCGCTGCTGGTGTTCTCGCAGAGCATTCCCAAGGTGGCGATCGCGCCGCTGTTCGTGGTGTGGTTCGGCTTCGGCATCTTCCCGAAGGTGATCAGCGCTTTCCTGCTGGGCTTCTTCCCGGTGGTGGTGTCCACGGTGATGGGCTTCAAGTCGGTCGAACCCGACATGCTCGATCTCTCGCGCTCGATGGGCGCGAGCCGCCTGCAGACCTTCTTCAAGATCAGCCTGCCGCAGGCCCTGCCGCAGATCTTCAGCGGGTTGAAGGTGTCGGTCACGCTGGCGGTGGTGGGCGCCGTGGTCGGGGAGTTCGTCGGCTCCAACTCGGGCATCGGCTATGTGCTGCAGGTGGCCAACGGCAACTTCGACCTGCCGCTGATGTTCGCGGCGCTGGTGGTGCTTTCGAGCATCGGCGTGATCCTCTTCGTCGCCGTCGACCTGGTCGAGCGCGTGATGATCCCCTGGCACGCCTCGCAGCGCCACACTCATTGAGATGACCCCCAGTCTTCGCGCACTTCGTGTCGCTTCGCCAACCCCCTTCCAGGGGGCGATACCAGCGGCCCGGCAAAGCCGGTTCCGCGGTATCCCTGGCAAGACATGCCCGCTTCTCGCAGCCGGGGTAGACATGGCGCCGCGAAAGTCCAAGTTCCCTTGCCATACCTGACAACTCCCGGAGACAACACCATGAAGAAACTGCTCCCCACGCTGCTCGCCGCGGCCGCGCTCGCCACCTTCGCCGTCGCCCCGGCGCACGCCCAGGGCGACAAGCCCAAGGACAAGGTCACGCTGATGCTCAACTGGTACCTGTACAGCGAGCACGCGCCCTTCTTCCTCGGCAAGGAAAAGGGCTTCTACGCCGAGGAAGGCATCGACCTCGACATCCAGGAAGGCCGCGGCTCCGCTGTCACCGCGCAGGCGGTGGCCGCCAAGTCGGCGACCTTCGGCTACATCGACGTGACCACCATGATCAAGGCCGCCGCCAAGGGTGCACCGCTGAAGTCGACCGGTGTGCTGTTCCAGGTAAGTCCGATGTCGGTGATGGGCTTCACCGAGAAGAACATCAAGGCGCCGAAGGACATCGTCGGCAAGACGGTGGCGGTGACGCCGGGCGACTCGATGTCGCAGATGTGGCCGCTCTTCCTGAAGATGAACGACATCAAGGCCGACCAGATCAAGACCGTCTCGGGCGACGCGCAGACCAAGCTCAATGCCGTGATCAACGGCCAGGCCGACCTGCTGCTGGGTTACGTGATGGACCAGGCCATCAAGCTGCAGGACGCGACGGGCAAGCCGGTGACGCCGATCCGCTTTGCCGACTCGGGCGTGAACCAGATCAGCTCCGGGATCATCGCCAACAAGAACCTGCTGACCGAGAACCCCGACCTGGTGAAGCGCTTCATGCGCGCCTCCACCAAGGCCGCCGAAGCCGCCGAGAAGAGCCCCGAGGCCGCGGTCGACGCGATGCTCAAGGCCAACCCCAAGGCCGGCGTGCGCGACACGCTCATCGTGGGCATGAAGCAGAGCGTGGCCCTGTATCACACGAAGGAAACCGCCAACCAGCGCCCCTTCCGCGTGCAGATGAAGAACGTCAACGACTCGCTCGACCTGCTGGTGCAATACGGCGGCATGGATGCCTCCACGCGCGGCAAGCCAGAAGACTACGTGACGCTCGACTTCCTTCCCTGACCTTCCTTCATTGCTGAACCCGCGCGCTTTCCGCAGCAGTCACCTCCCACGCACTCCATGTCCCAAGTCAACCTGATCGAAGCGCGCGGCGTCTCGAAGATCTACCCAAGCAAGGACGGCCCCGTCGAGTCGCTCAAGCCGCTCGACTTCGCCATCAAGGAAGGCGAGTTCGTCTCCGTCGTCGGCCCTTCGGGCTGCGGCAAGAGCACGCTGCTCAAGATGGTGGCGGGCCTGCTGCCCATCAGCGGCGGCAGCCTCACGCTGGCGGGCCACCCGATCAAGGGCCCGCAGAAGGACGTGGGCATCGTGTTCCAGAGCGCGGTGCTGCTGCCCTGGCGCAGCGTGGAAGACAACATCCTGCTGCAGGCCGAGATGCGCCACCTTCCGTCGGAGGCATCGCGCGCCCGTGCCCGCGAGCTGATGGAGATGGCGGGCCTCAAGGGCTTCGAGAAGAAGTACCCCTGGCAGCTGTCGGGCGGCATGCAGCAGCGCGCATCGATCTGCCGCGCCCTGCTGCACGACCCGTCGGTGCTGCTGATGGACGAGCCCTTCGGCGCACTCGACGCGATGACGCGCGAGAAGATGAACCTGGAGCTGCAGCGCATCTGGATGACGTCGAAGAAGACGGTGCTGCTCATTACCCACAGCATTCCCGAAGCGATTTTCCTGTCGGACCGGGTGATGGTGATGAGCGAACGCCCCGGCTCCATTGCGGCCGTCTACGACATCGACCTGCCGCGCCCGCGCACGCTGGACGTGATGGCCTCGGCCGAGTTCGGCGCCTACACGAAGCTTGTGCGCGCGCATTTCTACTCGCAGGGCATCCTGGACCACTGAAGAGCAGATGCAGGCCATGGACGCGATCCGCTTTCACGTCGAGGAGATCCGCTTCGCCGAGCGCAACGTGGCGCTGCGGCTGCCGTTCCGCTTCGGCGCCGCCACCGTCACGGCCTGCCCGCAGGTCTACGTGAAGGCGCGCATCCGCTTCGCCGACGGCCGCACGGCCGAGGGCTGCGCTGCGGAGATGATGATTCCGAAGTGGTTCGACAAGAACCCGGCGCTCACCAACGAGCAGAACTTCGAACAGCTGCGCTTCGCCCTGCGCGATGCGCGCGAGGCCTACACCGCCGAGCCCGATGCGCAGACCGCGTGGACGCATTTCGCCTCCAACTACGCAGCGCTGCAGTCGCGCGCCAGGGCCAAGGGGCTGCAGCCGCTCGTGGCCAGCTACGGGCCCGCGCTGATCGACCGCGCCCTGCTCGATGCGCTGTGCCTGCACAGCGGCACGAGCTTCGCGGCGGCTATGAGCGCCAACCTGTGCGGCATCGACATCGCCGGCAGCGGCCTGGTCGACGACCTCGCGGGCTTCGACATGCCGGCCTTCCTGGCGAAGCAGTCACCGCGAAACAGCATCGCCGCACGCCACACGGTCGGGCTGGCGGACGCCATCGACGAGTACGACGCCTCGCCAGATGCACCCGCCGACGGCCTGCCCACGACGCTGCAGGCCGCAGTACGGCGCTACGGCCACACCCACTTCAAGCTCAAGCTGTGCGGCAACACCGCGCAGGACATCGACCGGCTCCAGCGCATCGCCCGCGTGATCGACGGCCAGGCGCAACTGGTCACGCTCGACGGCAACGAGCAGTACGCGGACGCCGACGACTTCGCCACCTTTCTCGACCGCATGCTCTCCACGCCAACGCTGTGGAAGCTCGCGCAGAAGACGGTCTTCGTCGAACAGCCGATCCGGCGCGACGCGGCGCTGCAGCGCGACGTGTCGGCATTGGGCAAGCGCATTCCGCTGCTCATCGACGAATCGGACGCCACGCTCGACGCCTTCGTGCAGGCCCGCGCGCTGGGCTACACCGGCGTGTCGAGCAAGAGCTGCAAGGGCTTCTACAAATCGGTGATCAATGCCGCGCGCTGCGCGCAATGGAACGCTGAGCTGGAGAAGCCGCGCTACTTTCTCTCGGGCGAGGACCTGACCATGCAGGCCGGCATCGGCGTGCAGCAGGACCTGGCGCTCGTCGCCTGGCTCGGCCTCTCGCACGTGGAGCGCAACGGCCACCACTACGTCAACGGTCTCGCGGCGGCGCCCGAGACCGAGCAGCTGGCGCTGCTGCACGCCCACCCGGGTCTCTACGAAACCAGCGACGGCGCAGTGCGCCTCGCCATCCGCGAAGGGCAGCTCGACCTGTCCTCGCTCAACGCCGCGCCCGGCTTCGCCACCGGCAAGCCAGGCGCCGGCATCTCGTGGGACGCGATGCGTTCCGTCTACTGAAGCGCGCGTCCAGCCCGCACAAATCTCTCGCACCCAAGGAAGAAAACGATGGCCACCCAACGTCTAGGAATCATCATGCACGGCGTCACCGGGCGCATGGGCATGAACCAGCACCTGATCCGCTCGATCTGCGCCATCCGCGCCCAGGGCGGCGTCACGCTGTCGAACGGCGACAAGGTCATGCCCGACCCGATCCTCATCGGCCGCAACGCCGAGAAGATGGAAGCGCTGGTCAAGGCGCACAACATCCCGCGCTGGGGCACCGACCTCGACAAGGCGCTGGAGAACAAGGACGACACCATCTTCTTCGACGCCGGCACCACGCAGATGCGCCCCGCCCTGCTGGCGAAGGCCATCCGCGCCGGCAAGCATGTGTATTGCGAGAAGCCCATCGCCACCAACCTCAACGAGGCCGTCGAGATCGCCCGCCTGGCAGAGGAAGCCACGAAGACCAAGGGCCTGAAGCACGGCGCCGTGCAGGACAAGCTCTTCCTGCCCGGCCTGCGCAAGCTCGACATGCTGCGCCGCGCCGGCTTCTTCGGCCGCATGCTGAGCGTGCGCCTGGAGTTCGGCTACTGGGTGTTCGAGGGCGACCTGCAGCCCATCCAGCGCCCGAGCTGGAACTACCGCAAGGAAGACGGCGGCGGGATGATCCTGGACATGATGTGCCACTGGCGCTACGTGCTGGACAACCTGTTCGGCGAGGTGAAGTCGGTGAGCTGCCTGGGGACCACCCACATCCCCAGGCGCTGGGACGAGGCCGGCAAGCCCTACGAGGCCACCGCCGACGACGCGGCGTATGCCACCTGCGAACTCACCGGCCACAACGGCGAGCCGGTCATCGCGCAGATCAACATGAGCTGGGTCACGCGCGTGCGCCGCGACGACCTCGTGACCTTCCACGTCGACGGCACCGACGGCTCGGCGGTGGCGGGCCTGTCGAGCTGCCGCGCCCAGTCGCGCGTGGCCACGCCGCGCCCGGTGTGGAACCCCGACGAGAAGCAGACCATGAACTTCTTCGACCAGTGGCAGGAGATTCCGGACTCGCAGGTCTACGACAACGGCTTCAAGATCCAGTGGGAGCACTTCATCCGCCACGTGGTGGAAGACGCCCCCTACAAGTGGACGCTGCCCGAAGGCGCCAAGGGCGTGCAGCTGGTCGAGGCCGCGCTCAAGTCGTGGAAAGACCGCCGCTGGGTCGACGTGCCCGCGCTGAAGGTCTGACGAGGTTCGCGGCATGGCTCTCTCGCTGAACCTTCCTACCGCGGGCGGCACGCTCGCGCCCTACGCGCTGCGCGGCACTGCACCGGTGAAGCCCGACGCGGGCGTCAAGTTCAACCGCATCGCCTACTCGGCCGCCCACGTGGTGGCCGATCCGATGGCGGCCGTCGACCCATGGCTGCAGTGCGCAGTGGACTGGGACACCACCATTGCCTACCGCCGCCACCTGTTCTCGCTCGGCCTGGGCGTGGCCGAGGCCATGGACACCGCGCAGCGCGGCATGGGCCTGGACTGGCCGACCTCGCTGGAGCTGATCCGCCGCTCGCTCGATGCCGCGAAGGACGTGCCCGGCGCGCTGGTCGCCTCGGGCTGCGGCACCGACCACCTGGACATCGACAGCGTGAAGAGCGTCGACGACGTTATCCGCGGCTACGAGGAACAGATGGCCGCCATCGAGGCGCTGGGCGGCAAGCTGATCGTGATGGCCAGCCGCGCGCTGGCCCGCGTGGCGAAGAGCCCCGCCGACTACGAGCGCGTGTACGACCGCATCCTGAGCCAGGCGAAGCAGCCGGTGGTGCTGCACTGGCTGGGCGACATGTTCGACCCGGCGCTCGCAGGCTACTGGGGCACGAAGGACGTCGATGCCGCGATGGACACGGCGCTGGGCATCATCGCCGCGCATCCCGACAAGGTGGACGGCATCAAGATCTCCCTGCTCGACAAGGACAAGGAGATCGCGATGCGCCGTCGCCTTCCGCCGGGCGTGCGCATGTACACGGGCGACGACTTCAACTACGCCGAGCTGATCGCGGGCGACGGCGTCGGCAGCGAACCCACGCACGGCAAGAGCGATGCGCTGCTGGGCATCTTCGATGCGATCGCGCCGGCGGCCAGCGCAGCCCTGGGTGCACTGGCGCAAGGCAACGAAAAGAAGTTCCACGACATCCTCGGCCCCACGGTGCCGCTGTCGCGCCACATCTTTGCCGCGCCCACGCGCTTCTACAAGACCGGCGTGGTGTTCATGGCCTGGCTCAACGGCCACCAGAAGCACTTCACGATGGTCGGCGGCCAGCAGAGCACGCGCTCGCTGCAGCACTTCGCCGAACTGTTCAGGCTGGCCGATGCGGCCAACCTGCTGGAGCAGCCCGAGCTGGCGGTGCGGCGCATGAAGACCCTGCTGGCCCTGCACGGCGTGGAAGGCTGAAGACGAGCATGCGCGATTTCTCGCAGAACCACGACTGGCTCTCGATCAACACCGCCACGGTGCGCAAGCAGTCGGGCGCCGAAGTGCCGCTGGACCGCATCATCGACCAATGCGCCGAACGCGGCATCCGCGCGATCAGCCCCTGGCGCGACCAGGTGGCGGCTGTCGGCCTCGACAAGATTGCGAAGCAGCTGAAGGCGCACGGCATCGGCCTCTCGGGCTACTGCCGCGGCGGCTTCTTCCCCGCGCCCGACTCGGCGGGCCTGAAGGCCGCGCTCGACGACAACCGCCGCGCCATCGACGAGGCCAAGACGCTCGACGCCCCCTGCCTCGTGCTGGTCGTCGGCGCCCTGCCCGGCGCGCTCGACGGCAAGGCCGCCTACAAGGACATCGGCCGCGCGCGCAGCGAAGTGCGCGACGGCATCGCCGCATCGCTCGAATACGCCCGCGAGGTCGGCATGCCTCTCGCCATCGAGCCCCTGCACCCGATGCAGGCGGCCGACCGTGCCTGCATCAACACGCTCGAACATGCGCTCGACCTGTGCGACGAGCTCGATGCGGGCAGGAGCGGCATGCTCGGCGTGGCTCTCGACATCTACCACGTGTGGTGGGACCCGAAACTGCAGCAGCAGATCGCCCGCGCCGGCCGCGAGCGCCTGCTGGCGTATCACGTCTGCGACTGGCTCACGCCTACGCGCGATCTGCTGAGTGACCGCGGGATGATGGGAGATGGCGTGGTCGAGCTGAAGAAGATCCGCGGGTGGGTCGAGGACGCGGGCTTCGCTGGTTTCAGCGAAGTGGAGATTTTTTCGAACCTCGACTGGTGGCAGCGGCCTGGCGCGGAGACGCTGGACGTCTGCATCGAGCGGCACAAGCAGGCTGTCTAAAACTGCTCTGTGCTCGCGTTGTTCGGGGCGAGTGCACAGGCCACGGGGTACTCGCCTCTGCGAATGTCCCCCGGGCTTCGCGCTCGTCCTTTACTTCGCCGCGGGTATCGCTGCGCGACTTTTCGATCTCGCGCGCGTCAACTACCAATGCGACTGACCGCTCATGCCCGTGTTTGCTGATACCAGGCTTTGCGCCAGTCGCTGCGAATGGCCGAACTGAGCAACTATGCGCGGCGCATCGTGGCTTCGGCGCATCTCTGACCCTGCCACCAAGTGCAGCAGTTGCAGCAGTTGCAGCAGTTTTCTTGCTGCACCAGGGCTACTACTTCACTCATGTTCTGGCAGATGGCACCTTCGATAGCTCAGCAATACAGCGGATCGAGCGGATCGAGCCGTTAGCCGCACCGTATTCAGGCCATCGACCGAAAACCTCAAATCACCGCATGGTCAGGTCTAGACCGATCCAATTGCAAAACTCAAAGGTGAGGAAGAGCACGAGGAACGCAGAAGCGATGAACGCCGAGCCCACCTTGATGGATGTCAGGACCACTGCAGCTGTCTTTTGATTCTTGTACTTCTGTCCCCGTTCGTAATGCCACTTGACGGCCAAATACATGCCCACGCTGAGCACGAGAACCTTGAAAATAACAAAGGAGATAGGGATTGAATTCATGATTGAAAAGACATTAGGTGACAGACCGCGAAGTGCCCGAGTGCGGCGAGCGCCTGCACACAGAAGCACTCTCATCGTGCTGTCGAGTGTTCATCTTCCAGCCTGATACGTACAGAACCAGATCAGCTGAAAATCTTCGTATCAGATGCAAGGAGGCCGGTAGCCGCGTCGGGCAGGCCGACGTCTGATATGACAATCTCGGGAGCGGTCCAGAACGACCGTATCAGACCGAGATGCCCATGAACCGCTACGAAAAGCTTGCCGACAACATCGCTCAGCGTATTCGCGCGGGTAGCCTGAAGGCGAACGATCGCCTTCCCTCCGTGCGCGAACTGAAGTCGCAAATGGGCATCAGCGCGTCCACCGTGTTCTCTGCCTACTACCTGCTGGAGGCGCAGGGGCTTGTCGAAGCGCGGCAGCGGTCGGGATACTTCGTTCGAGCGGGGGCGGAAATGCCGACCAATGAACTCGCCGCCACCGAGCCTGTCCTCCGGTCCATGCCGGTCGACGTCTCGTCGCTTGTCTTTCAGGTCCTTGCGCAGGCTCGCGAGCGCGACATGGTCCCGCTCGGCTCGGCCTTTCCGTCGCCAGAGCTGTTTCCCTTCGAACAACTTGCCGCCGGCCTGACGCGAGCGCTCAAGCGGATGGATCCCTGGCAGACCGTCGAAGATCTGTCACCAGGAAACGCCCAATTACGCCATCAGATCTCCCTGCGTTACGGCAGCGTCGGAATGGATGTTCCTGCGTCTGAACTGGTCATCACCAGCGGGGCGATGGAGGCCCTCAATCTTGCACTCGAATCGGTGACGCAGCCGGGCGACGTCGTGGCGATCGAAACGCCAACCTTCTATGGTGCATTGCAGGCACTGGAGCGGCGCGGCCTTCGCGCGGTCGAGGTCGAGACCCACCCGCGTACAGGCGTAGATCTCAGCTCTCTTGCTCGCGTGATCGACCAGCATCCGGTGAAGGCCTGCTGGTTCATGCCGACCTTCCAGAATCCAATGGGCTGCACCATGAGCGACGCAGCCAAGGAACAACTGGTCAGCATGCTCGCCGCCCGCGCCATACCGCTGATCGAAGACGACGTGTATGGCGAACTCGCGCATGGGGCTCGGAGACCGCCACCAGCCAAGGCCTGGGACCGGGATGGCTGGGTGCTGCACTGCAGTTCCTTCTCGAAATCCCTGGCACCTGGATATCGCATCGGTTGGGTAGCGGGCGGTCGCTTTGCAGCCACTTTGGGTCGGAACAAGTTGATGAGCTCGCTGGCGACGGCACTCCCCTCGCAACTGGCGTTGCAGGAGTACCTCCAACACAGGAGTTTTGATCGTCACCTGCGCGCCCTGCGGCATTCGCTCAGCCGCCAGCAGGCTGCGTGCTTGCGACTCATCGAACGATACTTTCCGGCTGGAACGCGGGTCACGCGTCCCGAGGGTGGCTATTTCCTGTGGCTCGCGCTGCCAGAAGGCGTCGACTCGCTCGCACTGCACCAGGACGCTCTTCAACTCGGCATAGGCGTAGCACCGGGCCATCTGTTTTCAGCCGACCGCCGATACACCCGGCACCTGCGCATCAACTACGGGCATCTCGGCGACCCGCGCTTGGAAGGGGCTATAAGAAATCTTGGAGAACTCGCCAACGCGCAGCTGAAATCTGCAACCGGAAAATCGGGGCCGATCTTCGAGGAACGGTCGTCGAGACCCTAGTTGGCGTCAATGCAGGTCGAGGTGCGCTGCCTTCGACTGACTCTCAACGTCACGCGCGCCGCGCAGGAATGAGGCAGACGACCGTCAGGCACTACCTGCGGGAAGGCCTGCTGTCGCCGCCGCAAACGATCAGCCCGGAACACATAGCAGCCATCGAGCTTTACCCCACATATCCAAGCGACCCGAATTCCCTCACAGGAAGCCTTCACGCAGACCGCGAAATCCGCGGCCCGCAGACCGACCGCTAACCGCCGGTCTCAGGCGCCCCACGCCGCGCCTTCTCGCTCACCTGAAAAAACTCCCCCGCCTTGCGCGCCATCTCGGCCGCAAGCCAAAGCAGATTGTTCAGTTGCCGAGGCCCATCCCCGCTGCACCAGTCGATCTCTTCGCCGTGGCAGACCCACGGGAGGGCTTCGAGCTGAGTGAGGGTGTTTTCAAGAAGATCCGCCGGGTCTTGTTGGGCGGTTTCTGCGGAAGCTACCGGCGTGCGAGGCCGGGCTATAGTCTTGGTAGCCATTTTTGTGCGGTTCCTTCCAAGGTGTGTGCACGAACTTGGTTAGACGGCTGGGGTGCTGCGAACACCCTGGCCGTCGCCTTTTGATACCTCGCATCTGCATCAGTGCTTTCGCACCGACGACCTGCCGCGAGGCAAGCAGCCTTCGAAGATCTGGATGACTTGAGCGGGTGACGCCTTTCTGATCCCCTTGGTGGGGTGTCGAGTGACAGGGGCATTCACTCTAGAGAAGAACCCGGCAAAGCAGCCGCTGCTGCAGCACGAAGTCGCACAGACTGCCAACAAATGCAGCTTCAGCAATGCGCCGTGCGCGAACCTCTTGAGCTCACGCCGCAGCAGCGCTGATCGCTCACGCCGATGGGGTGCCTTGCGCAGCGAAATAAAGGAGGAGGCCGAAGGCCGGGGACATTCGCGGAGCAAGGTACCCCGTCGGCGTGAGCGCGCCCTGAACGACGAGGAATGCACAACCCAGCGGAGCAAAGCGAAAGTCCGCCGCCTATGCTGCAATCCTCCGATGCCTGCCCCGACCCTCGACGACCTGCGCCGCTACGCAGTCGCGCGCACCCTCTTCAAGCCCACGACACTGCCCGCCGCGATCCGCCGGCTCGGCTTCGTACAGGCCGATCCGATCCGCGCCCCGGCGCGCGCGCAAGACCTGACGCTGCGCCACCGTGTGAAGGACTACCGCGCGGGCGATCTGGAAAGCCGCTACACGCGCCTCGCGATCGAGGAAGACTGCCTCGTCAACTACGGCTTCCTGCCCCGAGAGCATCTGGCGCTGATGCATCCGCGCGAGGCCAAGCGCGCATGGGACGCCGACACCCGGCGCAAGGCGGCCGACGTGCTCGCCTACGTGAAGGAGCACGGCCCGGTGCACCCGCGGCAGGTCGAGCAGCACTTCGCGCACGGCCGCGTCAAGAACTACTGGGGCGGCTCCAGCAACGCGACCACGCACCTGCTCGACGGCATGCACTACCGCGGCATGCTGCGCGTGGTGCGGCGCGACAGCGGCACGCGCGTCTACGAGGCAGTGACGCACGTGCCCGCGGACGACAGCCCTGCCGGGCGCGCTCGCCGCGCGGCGGCGCTCATCGAACTGGTGGTGCGCAAGTACGCGCCGCTGCCCACATCGAGCCTCACGTACCTCGTGCGCCTGCTCGGCTACGGCGCGCCGCATCTCTCGGCGCAGACGCAGGCGGCGCTGCGCATCGCGCGCGAGGAACTCGCCAGCTGCAGCATCGAGGGCACCACCTGGTTCTGGCCCGCCGACGAGAACCCGGCCTCGCGCCGCCACGCACCCGACGAGGCAGTGCGCCTGCTCGCGCCCTTCGACCCTGTCGTGTGGGACCGCCGCCGTTTCGAGCTGCTCTGGGGCTGGACCTACAAGTTCGAGGCCTACACGCCAGCGCCGAAGCGCCAGTTCGGCTACTACGCGCTGCCGATGCTGTGGCACGACCGCGTGATCGGCTGGGCCAACGTGAGCGCGCCGGAAGGAAAGCTGCAGCCGGCCTTCGGCTTCGCCGACAGGAAGCCGCGCGATGCGGCCTTCCGCGCGGCGCTCGACGAAGAACTGCAGCGCATGACGCGGTTTCTGGCCGGGCGTTGATGTCTTTCTTCCTATAATCCGGCCGCTCAGCCAGCCGCCCGCAACGGGCGTGCAAGCCGTCTTCGAAGGAACGAAGACCGCAGCCGAAAAAGCTGCCCGCGACGACGCAACAAGAACCCACAAAACCCACCGGCCGCCAGCCCGAAGCGAGCCGCCGGTTTGCGCTCGTCCGAACCGAATGGATCAGAGACGAGAAGCCATGGCGCGCCCGCATCCGGCGTGCGCCGCAGCCACTCCCCCCAAACGCAGGACACAGGAGAAGCTGCACATGACATCGAAGAAGCATCGGCGCCCGGCTTGGCGCCCCAACCCGCAAATTTCCCATGCCCGCCGCGCCACGCTCGCGGCGACCGCCATGGCGCTGGGCGCCGCCGTGCCGGCCTACGCCCAGGAAAAGGACGAATCCGCCGAGACCCGCAAGGCCCTGCCCACGATCACCGTGACGGGCGACGCAGTCGAAAGCGCCACCGGCCCGGTGACTGGCTTCGTCGCCAGGCGCGGAGGCACCGCCACCAAGACCGACACGCCGCTGATCGAGACGCCGCAGGCCATCTCGGTGGTCACGCGCGACCAGATGGAGGCGCAGAGCGCGCTCACGCTGCGCGAGACCACCAACTACACGGCCGGCGTGGTGTCGAGCTACTTCGACAGCCGCGTCGACTCGTTCAAGGTGCGCGGCGGCGACGCCATCCAGTACCTCGACGGGCTGCAGCGAAGCTACGGCACCTACAACACCACGCGCGCCGATCCGTACACGCTGGAGCGGGTCGAGCTGCTGCGCGGGCCCTCTTCCGTGCTCTACGGCCAGGGGGGCATCGGCGGCGTGCTGAACCTGGTGTCGAAGCGTCCGCAGGCCGAGCTGCAGCGCGAAGTGCAGGTGCAGCTGGGCAGCCACAACCGCAAGCAGGTCGCGGCCGATTTCACCGGGCCGCTGGACACCGAGGGCAAGTGGCTCTATCGCCTGGTGGCCGTCAACCGCGACAGCGGCACGCAGGTCGACCACGTGCCCGACGACCGCATCCTGCTCGCGCCCTCGCTCACCTGGCGCCCGAACGCCGACACCTCGCTCACGCTGCAGGCGCTCTACCAGAAGGACAAGAGCGGCTCGCTGATCGGCTTCTTCCCGTGGCAAGGCACGCTGCTGCCGTCGCTCTACGGCCAGATTCCCACCTCGACCTTCACCGGCGAGCCGGGCTTCGACCGCTACGACACGCGCAACACCTCGCTGGGCTACCTGTTCAGCCATCGCTTCAACGACACCTGGACCTTCAGGCAGAACCTGCGCTCGACCGAGAGCAAGGTGGTCTACAACACCTCGTACACCAGCTTCACCGCCAACAGGCTCACCAACCGCCCCGCACGCCCGGTGTTCAACGCCGACCAGCGCACCATCGAGCGCGACCTGAGCGCCACCATCAACGGCGGCAAGATGCTGCTGCTCGACAACCAGGCAGAGGCGCACTTCAAGACCGGCGCAGCCGAGCACACGCTGCTCGTCGGCGCGGACTTCCAGCGCAACGAGACCTCGCAGCTCACGGGCCGCGGCCGCGCGGGCGCGCTCGACGTGTATGCGCCGGTGTACGGCAACTACACGCCGCCCGCATTCCTCACGCGGCAGCCCGCTGTGGTGCAGAAGCAGGCCGGCATCTACGTGCAGGATCAGGTCAAGTACGGCCGCTGGGTCGGCCTGCTGGGCCTGCGCCACGACAAGGCCACCACCGACACCGAAGGCCGCCCCGCCGTGGCGGTCGACGACAAGGCGACCACCAAGCGCGCCGGCCTCGTCTACCTGGCCGACGGCGGCTGGGCTCCGTACCTGAGCTATGCGGAATCGTTCCTGCCGCTGGGCGGCGCGGACGTGAACAACACGCCCTTCAAGCCCCAGCGCGGCAAGCAGTGGGAAGCCGGCGTGAAGTGGGAGCCCGAAGGCCAGCGCACCTCGTTCATGGCGGCGGTGTACGACCTGCGCGACACCAACCGCAAGACCACCGACCCGACCAACCCGCTCAACAGCATCCAGCTCGGCGAGGTGCACGTGAAGGGGCTGGAGCTCGAATACAAGGGCAGCATCGGCCGCGACTGGGACTGGGTCGCCTCCTACGCCTACACCGACGCGCGCGTCTCGCGCAGCAACGGCACCGACCTGGGCAAGCGCATCTCGGGCGTGCCGAAGCACACGGCCTCGGCCTGGCTGATGCGGCGCTTCTCCATCGGCGGCGTGCCCGGCTTCTCGCTGGGCGGCGGCGTGCGCTACATCGGCAAGTCGTGGGATGGCATGGACGCCAACCCGGTGCCCTCGGTCACCCTGCTGGACGCGATGTTCGCCTGGGACAACGGCCCGCTGCGCCTGTCGCTCAACGTGGGCAACCTGACGGACAAGGTGCAGCTGACCACCTGCCTGGCGCGCGGCGACTGCTTCTACGGCCAGCGCCGTACCGTGACTGCGGCGGCCACGTATCGCTTCTGAAGAAAATCCCCGCCCGGGCGAAGGTCTGGCGCGGGGGCGACAGGCTCCCTCCGGGGCCGACAACTAGAATCGGCCCCGCTGTCCGGCTCGCCGGGCGGCAAGCGTTCTCAGGGCGGGGTGAAATTCCCCACCGGCGGTGATGGCGGTGTCTTCCGAAAGGAAAAGCCGCACAAGCCCGCGAGCGCCCGGAGCTTGCAACGAGCTTCGGGGTCAGCAGATTTCGGTGCGATTCCGAAGCCGACGGTCACAGTCCGGATGAAAGAGAGCGCGAAATGCGGGCCTGCCCGCGCGTCCGGCTTCGGCCCGCGCGCGAGCTGCCTTGCGGTTTCGTGCGCCCTGATTCAGGAAACCTGCTTTCTCAGAGGCACACCATGAGTCAGATCAACGACCTTCCCCTTTCCGCCGTCACCGCGTCGGGTTCGCCACGCGGCACGCGCATCGCCTTCGTCGAGGCGCAGTGGCATTCCGACATCGTCCACCAGGCGCGCGACGCCTTCCTCGAGGAGATGGAGCGCCTGGGCGTGGCGCGCGATCTCATCGACATCTTCGACGTGCCGGGCGCCTTCGAGATCCCGCTGCACGCCAAGCGCCTTGCCAACTCCGGCAAGTACGCAGCCATCATCGGCTGCGCGCTGGTGGTCGACGGCGGCATCTACCGCCACGAGTTCGTGGCGAACACGGTGGTCAGCACGCTGATGTCGCTGCAGCTGGAGACAGACGTGCCGATCTTCTCGGCCGTGCTCACGCCGCATCACTTCCACGAACACGTGGAGCACCGCAAGTACTTCCACCGCCACTTCGCGGTCAAGGGCACGGAAGTGGCCGAGGCCTGCGTGAAGACGCTCGAAGGGCTGAAGAAGGTGGACGCGCTCCTGGCCGCCTGACCTACGTGACAAGGCCGGCGGGCCTGCGTAACCTGCGCGGATGAGCAGCCCATCCGCCTCCGCACGCGAAGACCGCTACACCCTCTACGGCGCGCCCGGCTCGGGCGCCACGCCCATCCACGCCGCGCTCACGCTGATCGGCGCGCAGGTCGAGACCATCGACATCGCCCCCTGGGAGGGCGATGTCGAGCGCGAGCGCGTCGCCGGCGTCAACCCGATGCGGCAGGTGCCGGCGCTCGTGCTGCCGTCGGGCGAGGTGATGACCGAGAGCGCGGCCATCCTGATCTGGCTGGGCGACCGCTATCCCGAGGCGCAGCTCTGCCCCGCGCCCGACGACCCGCTGCGCGCGCGCTACCTGCGCTGGATGGTCTACCTGCCGGCCGCCATCTATTCGATGTTCTGGGTGCGCGACGAGCCTTCGCGCCTCGTGCCAGATCCGGCCGCGCAAGCCGCGATGCTCGAACGCACCGCCGAGCGCATCGCGCATTGCTGGCAGCTGATGGATTCGCAGATCGACGAACCAGCGCCCTACCTGCTGGGCGAGAAGATCAGCATGCTCGACCTGTACGTGACCGTGGTGTCGCGCTGGACGCCGCGCCGTCGGCGCTTCTATCGCGTGGCGCCGCGCATGACGCAGGTGGTGCGCCGCGTGGATGCCGATCCGCGCCTGGCGGAGTTCTGGGCGGCGCGCTTCCCGTTCTCGATGGACGCGCAGGAAAGCTGAGCCCTCGGCCCCCGCCATCGGGTTTCCTATCATCGGCACCATGACCGCACGCACCCCGACCACCGCCTATCCGATGACGATCTACCACAAGCCCAACTGCAGCACGTCGCGCAACGTGCTGTCGTTGATCCGCGAAAGCGGCGTGGAGCCCGAGATCGTTCTCTATCTTGAAACACCGCCCTCGAAGAAGAAGCTGCGCGAGCTCTCGAAGGCCATGGGCATGGGCGCGCGCGATCTGCTGCGCACAAAGGAAGCGCCCTACGAGGAGCTGAACATCGCCGATCCGAAATGGACCGACGACCAGATCTTCGACTTCATCGTGGAGCACCCGATCCTGCTGCAGCGGCCCATCGTGGTGTCGCCTCGCGGCACGCTGATGTGCCGGCCGTGGGAGCGCGTGCGCGAGATCCTGCCGGCCTGAAGCCTCAGCTCGCGGGGTCCTGCGCGAGACCCCAGGCGACGTGCTCGCGCACCAGCTCGCTCGGGTGCTCGGCACGCGTCGCCAGCGCTTCCTTCGCACCGCCCTCGCCCGAACGCACCGCATTGCCCAGCGCCACCGCGATGTTGCGCAGCCAGCGTTCATGGCCGATGCGGCGGATCGGACTGCCTTCGGTGCGGCGAAGGAAATCCTGCTCGGTCCATGCGAACAGGTCGGCCAGGGTGCGGCCGGTGAGTTCCTGGCGCGCGTCGAAGTCGGGCAGCGTGCTCTTCTTCGCGAACTTGTTCCAGGGGCAGATCAGCTGGCAATCGTCGCAGCCGTAGATGCGGTTGGCCATCAGCGGGCGCAGCTCGAGCGGGATGGGCCCGCCATGCTCGATGGTGAGGTACGAGATGCAGCGTCGGGCATCAAGCCGCTTCGGCGCGATGATCGCCTGCGTCGGGCACACGTCGATGCAGGCGCTGCAGCTGCCGCAGTGCGCGGTGACGGGCTCGCTCGGCGGCAACTCCATGTCGACGTAGATCTCGCCCAGGAAGAACATCGAGCCGGCGTCGCGGTCGAGCACCAGCGTGTGCTTCCCGCGCCAGCCCTGGCCGCTGCGCGAGGCCAGCTCGGCCTCGAGCACGGGGGCCGAATCGGTGAAGGCGCGGTGCCCGAAGGGGCCGACCTCCTCGGCGATTTGCTCCGCCAGCTTCGCGAGCCGGTTGCGCACCACCTTGTGATAGTCGCGCCCTCGCGCATAGACCGAGACGATGGCCTCGCCGGGACGCTTGAGGCGGTCGAACTCGATGGCCTGCCATTCGGGCTCGGTGCTGCGCGGCAGGTAGTCCATGCGCGCGGTGACCACGCTCACCGTGCCCGGCACCAGCTCGGCCGGACGCGCGCGGCGCGCGCCGTGCGTTGCCATGTATTGCATCTCGCCATGGAACCCATGGGCCAGCCATTGCATCAGACCGGCCTCGGCGCTCGACAGATCGACGCCCGCGATTCCGATTTGGGAGAATCCGAGTTCCCTGGCCAAGGCCTGAATACGAACAACGAGTGGATGGCTGACGATCACTTGCCGATTGTAGAAACGCACAAGAGCACCCGCAGCCTGCGCTGGTGCAGCGAAGCCGACACCGAAGCATTCGCGCAGAAGCTGGCCTCGGCACCCGCATTGAGCAATGCCTTCATCGAACTGCATGGCGACCTCGGCGCCGGCAAGACCACTTTCGTACGCCACCTGCTTCGCGCCCTGGGCATCTCCGGACGCATCAAGAGCCCCACCTACGCGGTGGTCGAGCCCCACGAGGCGCCCGACGGGCTGCAGATCTTCCATTTCGACTTCTATCGCTTCGCCGATCCGCGCGAATGGGACGACGCCGGCTTCCGCGACATCTTCGCGGGACCGGGCCTCAAGCTGGCCGAATGGCCGGACAACGCTGCGGGCCGTACGCCAATTGCCGACCTCGCTATTAAAATAGAAGCAATGACTGACGACACACGCAGCGTGACCCTCCTGGCGAACACCGCTCGCGGCAGCGATCTGCTGGCGCGCATCGCCGCATGAAGGCGGCCGGCCTGAAACGGCGCGTGCTGCTGCAAGGCGGCAGCATCGCGCTGATGCTCGGCGTGCACCAGATCGCGCGCGGCGCCACCATCCTCGCCGTGCGCGTGTGGCCCGCCGCCGACTACACGCGCGTGACCATCGAGTCCGATGCACGCCTGAACTCGCAGCAGCTCGTGGTGGGCAGCCCGCCGCGGCTTGCGGTCGACATCGAGGGCATCGACCTCAACCCCGAACTGCGCGAGCTCGTCGGCAAGATCAAGCCCGGCGACCCGTACATCAATGGCCTGCGCGTCGGACAGAACGCGCCGAAGGTGGTGCGCATCGTGTTCGACCTGAAGCAGGCCGTGGTGCCCCAGGTGTTCTCGCTCGCGCCCGTGGCCGCCTACAAGCACCGGCTGGTGCTCGACCTCTATCCCGAGCAGGCGATCGACCCGATGGAAGCGCTGATCGCCGAGCGCCTGCGCGATGCGCCGCGCAGCGCCGGTGGCGGCTCCGCGGTCGCCGTCGCGCCGCCGGCAACCGCGCCTGCGCCCGCCGCGGATCCACTCGGCGACCTGATGGCGCAGCAGTCGATGCGACCCGGTCCGCAATCGCCGCCGCCCGCATCAACGGCCGGCGGCGACAGGCCCTCGATGCCGCCGCCCCCGCCCGTGGTGGCCGCGGCGCCGCCCGCCAGGCCCCCTATGCCGTCCGCGCCGCCCGTGCCACCCCCGCCACCGGTGGCCGCCACGGCCAATCGCACCGACCGAATCATCATCGTGGCGCTCGACCCCGGCCATGGCGGCGAAGACCCCGGCGCCATCGGCCCCAACGGCACGCGCGAGAAAGACATCGTGCTGCAGGTGGCCCACCGCCTGCGCCAGCGCATCAACGCGAGCAGCGTGAACGGCAGCCCCATGCGCGCCTTCCTCACGCGCGACGCCGACTTCTTCGTGCCGCTGGGCGTGCGCGTGCAGAAGGCGCGGCGCGTGCAGGCCGACCTGTTCGTGAGCATCCACGCCGACGCCTTCACCACGCCCGCTGCGCGCGGCGCCAGCGTGTTCGCGCTGAGCCAGAGCGGTGCCTCCAGCAGCGCTGCGCGCTGGCTCGCCAACAAGGAGAACGACGCCGACCGCGTAGGCGGCGTGAACGTGGGCAACCACGAGGCCCAGGTGCAGCGCGCGCTGCTCGACATGAGCACCACCGCGCAGATCAACGACAGCCTCAAGCTCGGCGGCGCGATGCTCGGCGAGATCAAGGGTATCGGCGCGCGGCTGCACAAGGGCCAGGTCGAACAGGCCGGCTTCGCGGTGCTGAAGGCGCCCGACATTCCGAGCGTGCTGGTGGAAACCGCCTTCATCAGCAATCCGGAAGAAGAAGCCAACCTGCGCCGCGTCGACTACCAGGAGAACCTGGCCGATGCGCTGATGCGCGGCATCCAGCGCTACTTCGCGCAGAACCCGCCGCTGGCGCGCAGCCGGCAGCTCTAGCCGCCGGCCGGTGACAGCCGGCGCCGGCCGGTTGTAGGGCCAAAGCATGCACTCCTGTCCCACGCGGTTCGCCCCGCGAGTCCGCACAGGCACGTGCGGCAGGTTCCTACACGGCGCCCAAGGGTGTTCTGGACATGATGAACCATCACTCATCGAAAGGTGGAAATCATGAAGACACGTCTCTGGATCGCTGCAGCCGCAGCCACTTCCGTCTTGACGATTGCGGGTTGCGCAAGCGGCCCCAATCAGAACCTCGGGACCGGGGTGGGCGCAGTGGGCGGCGCACTGGTTGGCAATGCCATCGGCGGCAATACCGCGAGCACCGTGGGCGGCGCGGCCATCGGCGGCATCATCGGCAACCAGGTCGGCCGCAACGCCGACGAACGCAACTATTACAACCAGCAACGCTATCCACGCGGCAGTGGCTACTACCCGGGCAACGGCCCGAACTACTGATACGCGGCCTGGACAGCAGGCCTGAACTGAAAAGCGCGCCCGAGGGCGCGCTTTTTCACGGATGGATGGAAGGTATCGAAGATCAGGCCTGCGAAGCCTGCTGCGCCTCGCGCGCCTTCTCGGCCTTCGAGGCCTTCCACGCGCCATAGATGGCCAGGAGGCCCGGCACGAAGATCAGCGCCCAGATGATCTTGTCCAGATGCTGGCGCACAAACGGCAGATTGCCGAAGAAGTAGCCGGCGGTGGCGATGCCCAGCACCCAGATCAATGCGCCCACCACGTTGAACATCGTGAACTTCGCGCGGCTCATCTCGGCCACGCCCGCCACGAAGGGCGCGAAGGTGCGGATGAAGGGCATGAAACGCGCGAGGATGATGGTGATGCCGCCATAGCGCTCGTAGAACGAATGGGCCTGGTCGAAGGCCTTGCGGTCGAAGAAGCGGGAGTTCTCCCACTGGAACACCTTCGGCCCGAAGTAGCGGCCGATGGAGTAGTTGCACTGGTCGCCCAGGATCGCGGCCGCGATCAAGATCCCGCAGGCCAGTGGATAGTTCATGAGCCCCGCGCCGCACAGCGCGCCGACGATGAAGAGCAGCGAGTCGCCGGGCAGGAACGGCATCACCACCGCGCCGGTTTCCACGAAGACGATGAGGAACAGCAAGGCGTAGACCCAGGGGCCGTAGGCGATGACGAAGGCCTCGAGGTGCTTGTCGACGTGAAGGATGAAGTCGACGAGAAAGCTGATGATTTCCATGGCCGCGGATTATCCTTGCTCGATCCCGACGCCCCCGTGAATCACCCCATGCTGCACATACGCGCCGCCACCGATGTCGACTGGCCCGCCATCTGGTCGGTCCTCGAGCCGACCTTCCGCCGCGGAGATACCTACACCTATTCCCCCGACGTGACCGAAGAGCAGGCACGCGAATCGTGGATGAAAGTGCCCACGGCGACTTTTGTCGCCTGCAACGACGAGGGCACGGTGCTCGGCACCCACGTCATCCGGCCCAACCAGCCCGGCCAGGGCTCGCACGTAAGCAATTGCGGTTACGTGGTGTCCGATGCGGCGCGTGGCATGGGCGTGGCATCTGCGCTGTGCGAACACTCGCAGCAGGAGGCCCTGCGCATGGGCTTTCGTGCGATGCAGTTCAACTTCGTGGTGTCCACCAACGAAGGCGCGGTGCGGCTGTGGCGCAAGATGGGCTTCGAGATCGTCGGCACGCTGCCTGGTGCCTTCAGGCATCCACGGCATGGCTTCGTGGATGCGTACGTGATGTTCAAGCAGCTGCAGCAGCCCTGAGCCGGCGCCCCGATGGCCCCGCTTTTAGAATGACCCGGTGAGCGCCCTCCCCACCTCCATCGCCCCCGCACAACGCCGCCCGATCCGCGAGCTTCCCGACGAGCTGATCAGCCAGATCGCCGCAGGTGAAGTCGTCGAACGTCCGGCTTCGGTGGTGCGCGAGCTGCTGGACAACGCGCTGGACGCGGGTGCCAGCCAGGTCACGGTGCGGCTGGCCTCGGGCGGCGTGCGGCTGATCTCCGTGGAAGACGACGGCCTGGGCATTCCGCGCGAGGAACTCACGGTGGCCCTGCGCCGCCATGCCACCAGCAAGATCGCCAGCCTCGACGACCTGGAGACGGTCGGCACGATGGGCTTTCGCGGCGAGGCGCTGGCGGCCATCAACGCCATTGCGGAGCTCAGCATTCTTTCGCGCTTCGCGGGCTCCGATTCCGCATTCGCGCTCGACGGGCGCACCGGCGAGCTGCGGCCGGTGGCCCGCTCCACCGGCACCACGGTCGAGGTGCGCGAGCTGTTCTTCGCGACCCCCGCGCGCCGCAAGTTCCTGAAGACCGATGCCACCGAGCTGGCCCATTGCATCGAGGCGGTGCGCCGCCACGCGCTGGCGCGGCCCGAGGTGGGCTTCTCGGTCTGGCACGACGGAAAGCTCATCGAGCAGTGGCGCGCCGCCGCCACGCGCGAGCAGCGGCTGGCCGATGCGCTGAGCGACGAGTTCGTGGCGCAGAGCGTGGCGGTCGAGCGCGAGGCCGGTCCGGTGCGCGTGGTCGGCCGAGCCGGCATTCCCGATGCGGCGCGCTCGCGGGGCGACCACCAGTTCTTCTACGTCAACGGGCGCTTCGTGCGCGACAAGGTGCTGTCGCACGCGGTGCGCAGCGCCTATGAGGACGTGCTGCACGGCCAGCGCCAGCCGGTGTATGCGCTGTACCTGGAAATCGATCCGTCGCGCGTCGACGTGAACGTGCACCCCACCAAGATCGAAGTGCGCTTCCGCGACGGGCGCGAGGTGCACCAGGCGGTGCGCCACGCCATCGAGGATGCGCTCGCGGCCCCCCGCGCCGGCGACGCCGTGGCGCCCACGGGCGCGCCGCAGCCCTTCTTCAAACAGGCGCCGCTGCCGCCGAATGCCGGCTGGGTGCAGCCGGCGATGGACTTCGCGCCGCGCGAACAGCGAGGCACCGGCGACTTCGAGGCCATGTGGCCGCAGCGCAGCAGCAACGATCAGGCCCCGCTGCATGCGGCGGAACCTGCCGCTGCGCCTCCCTGGCCCGCAGCGAGCGCGTCCGCTGCGAGCTTCCAGGCGCCGGCCGCGCAGCCCCCTGGCGCGGGCCGCCCCCAGTCCATCGCCAACAACGACGAAGCCTGGCCGCTGGGCCGGGCGCTGGCCCAGCTGCAGGGTGTGTACATCCTGGCCGAGAACAGCCAGGGCCTGGTGATCGTCGACATGCACGCGGCGCACGAGCGCATCGTCTACGAGCGGCTCAAGACGCAGCTCGACGGCGCGGCGATCAGCAGCCAGCCGCTGCTGATCCCGGCCACCTTCGCGGCCACGCCGCAGGAAGTGGCCACGGCCGAGGCCTGCGCCGAGGTGCTGCCGACGCTGGGGCTCGAGATCACGCCCTTCTCGGCACGCACGCTGGCGGTGCGCGCCGTGCCCGGAACGCTGGCCGATGGCGATCCGGTGGAGCTCGCGCGCAGCGTGCTGGCAGAACTGGGCCAGCACGACGCCAGCACCGTGGTGCAGCGCGCCCAGAACGAACTGCTGTCCACCATGGCCTGCCATGGCGCGGTGAGGGCCAACCGCAAGCTCACCATCGACGAAATGAATGCACTGCTGCGCCAGATGGAGGCGACCGAGCGCTCCGACCAGTGCAACCACGGCCGGCCGACCTGGCGCCAGCTTTCGATCCGCGAGCTGGATTCGCTCTTCATGCGTGGCCGATAAGCGGCAAAACGCGGCCGATCTGCGGCTTTCGGACATCTTTAAGCCTTTTTTCTAGGGTTTTCCGCAGTCGGCGAAATCCCAGGCACATCCGTTGCATGTGCTCGGTAAAGTGCCCGCGAGCACTGTTTCAGGGAGTTACCTCGATGCTGTGTCGGCGCATCAAGGTGAAAGCACGTGAACTTTCGAGCCGACTCCGCTGTCCCTCAAACCCATGATGAAACGCTGGACCCTCCTCGCGTCTGTCCTCTCGCTGTGTGCCCTGCTCGCCGCCGGCTGCTCGACGCTCGACGAACAGCAGCGCGAATGGATCTTCCAGCCCAGCGACCGCAGTTGGGGCAACACCGCCGCCATGGCCCAGGGCATGGAGGACGTGTGGATCGACTTCCAGTCCTCCATCACCGGCGAACCCGTCCGCCTGCACGGCCTGTGGCTCGGCGGCGCGCCCGAAACCACCGCCACCCCGGTGCTGCTGTACCTGCACGGCGCCCGTTACAACGTGGCCGGCTCCGCACCGCGCATCCAGCGCATGCATGAACTGGGCTTCTCGGTGCTGGCCATCGATTACCGCGGTTTCGGGAAGAGCTCCAAGGGCCTGCCCTCGGAGGAAACGGCCCGCGAGGACGCCCGCGCCGCCTGGACCTGGCTGGCCGCGCGCCACCCGAAGCAGCACCGTTACATCTTCGGCCATTCGCTCGGCGGCGCCATCGGCATCGACCTGGCCTCGCACGTGAACGACGAGAGCGGCACCATCGTCGAAAGCACCTTCACCTCCATCGCCGACGTGGTCAGCGGCTTCAAGTGGGGCTGGCTGCCCTTCGGCCCCTTCATCACGCAGCGCTTCGAGGCGATCAAGGCGGTCAAGGACATCGGCGCGCCGCTGCTGGTGGTGCACGGCACTGCCGACAGCCTGATCAACCCGACCCTGGGCCGCAAGCTGTACGACGCGGCCACCGTGCCGAAGATGTTCGTACTGGTCGAGGGCGGTTCCCACCACAACACCAACTCGGTCGGCGAGGCGCAGTACCGGGCGGCGCTGACCCAGCTTTTCCGCATGAAGCCGGAGAACATGGTCGCGAGCAACGCCACCGTCCGGCCGACGCCGCGGCTCGCGCCGCCCACATCTTCCTCCCCGCTCACTCCGCAGGACGTGAGCGGCAAGCTGCAGCCGACGGTGCCCGCCGCGATCTGAGGGCGCTCGCTCAAGCGGCTCGCGCCATTTGGGCCCGGCGGGCTGCCGGGCTCGCGCCATTTGCTACGCTCGGCGCACCATGTCTCCCAGTTCCGTTGCGGCCGCGAAGGCCGCCACCGCGGCCTCGCCCGACGCCGTTCCTCGCTCGAATCCCCCGCGCTACGTCGCACTTGCAGGCCCGACCGCCTCGGGCAAGACGGCCGCCGCCCTGGCGCTCGCGCGCCTGCTGCCGATGGAGATCGTCTCGGTCGATTCGGCGCTGGTCTATCGCGGCATGGACATCGGCACCGCCAAGCCCACGCCGGCCGAACAGGCCGCCGTGCCGCACCACCTGATCGACATCCTCGATCCGCGCGAGAGCTACAGCGCCGCCGCCTTCGTGGCCGATGCGACGCGGCTCATCGACGAGATCCGCTCGCGCGGCGCGCTGCCGCTGCTGGTGGGCGGCACCATGCTGTATTTCAAGGCGCTGTTCGACGGCATCGACGCCATGCCGGCAGCCGATGCCGCCGTGCGCGCGCGCATCGATGCCGACGCGGCGGCGCTGGGCTGGCCCGCCATGCATGCGCGGCTCGCGCAGGTCGATCCGGTCACCGCCGCGCGGCTCGCGCCGCAGGACAGCCAGCGGATCCAGCGCGCGCTCGAGGTGTGGGAGAGCAGCGGCCAGCCGCTGTCGAGCTTCCATGCGAGCGACAACAAGACTGCCGCCCCGGTCGAAGGCGGCATGCTGTTCTCGCTCGAACCCGCCGATCGCGCCTGGCTGCACGGGCGCATCGCCGAGCGCTTCGACGCCATGCTCGCAGCCGGCTTTCTCGACGAAGTGTGCGCCCTGCGCGCGCGCGGCGACCTGTCGACCGACCTGCCTTCGATGCGCTGCGTCGGCTACCGGCAGGCCTGGGAAACGCTCGACGCGGCCGGCAGCGCCGCGCCCGATGCCAAGGCCATGGCCGACCTGCGCGAGCGCGGCATCGCCGCCACGCGCCAGCTCGCCAAGCGGCAGATCACCTGGCTGCGCAGCATGCCGCAGCGCACCGTGATCGCCTGCGACGCCCCCGATGCGGTGCAGACCGCCGTTCAACTCATGGCAAAGGCCGTCGCCCCCCGATGACGCTGCGCATTTCCAACCTCGGCAAGCATTACGGTGATGCGCCTGTCTTCGAGAACGTGACGCTCGCCGTCGAGCCCGGCGAGTTCGTCGCCATCGTGGGCGAATCGGGCGTCGGCAAGTCCACGCTGCTCAACTGCATGGCCGGCCTCGACAGCTGGGACCAGGGCACGGTGATGCACGACGGCATCGACATCGGCGCACTCGACGGCGAGGCCTGCGCGCTCTGGCGGCGCCGCCACGTCGGCTTCGTGTTCCAGGCCTTCCATGTGCTGCCGCACCTCGACGTGGCGCAGAACGTGGCGCTGCCGCTGATGCTGCTGGGGCAGCAGAAGGACAGCGAAGGCCGCATCGCACACATGCTCGAGGCAGTAGGCCTGCCCGGCATGGGCACGCGGCTGCCGCAGACGCTCTCGGGCGGGCAGCTGCAGCGCGTGGCCATCGCGCGCGCACTGGTGCACCGCCCCGCCCTGCTGCTGGCCGACGAGCCCACGGGCAACCTCGACCCCACCACGGCCGCGAAGGTGATGGAACTGCTCATCGGCCAGACCCGCGAGCACGGTGCCTCGCTGGTGCTGGTGACGCACTCCGAAAGCGCGGCTGCGCAGGCCGACCGGCTGCTGCACTTGCGAGCCGACGGCATCGCGGCCTGAAATTCATCCCCTGCGGTGGAAAAAGTTGGCAGAAAAGCGGCTCGGCTTCACGTCCCGCGCAAAAGGCACGGCAGGCGCAAATAGGATGCACAACCCATAGCCAGGACACCTGCGAACACACCGATGCCTTGATTCCACAGGGCTGGTGGTCCCGCGTGCTCAGCCAATCGAAAAACGGCTTTGCAATGCAATCAGGGAGGACCATCCAATGTTCGACAGAAGAAATTTCGTTCTGGGCGCCATCGCTTCATCGGCACTGGCAGCCTGCGGCGGGGGCGGCAGCGACAGCGCCGCCAATCCGTGTTCGTCGGCGCCGATCGCCTGCCGCGGCATCGGCGGCAGCAACCTCGGCGCCGCCGTCAACCGCTACCGGCAGACCAATCTGCTGGCCAGCCACTCGCGCTACGGCGGTCACTTCACGGAGCCGGAGTTCGTCAACGGCTGGGGAATCGCCATCCGTCCGGCGGGCGCGGGCGGTCATTTCTGGGTCGCAGGAGGCGGCACGTCCTGGCAGTACCTCGGCGATGTGGTGCGTTCGGCCGATCCGGCGTTGCGTACGCTGAGGCAGGACGGCTTGCGCAAGGTGAGCGTGCCCGGCGCCGACGCTTCCACCGGCGATGCGAGCGCGGGCAAGGTCACCGGCGTCGTGTTCAACGGCGCGGCACTGACCTCGGAGCTGCTGCGGGTGCGGGGCCAGCCTGCCGGCGACCGCATGCTCGACGGCAGCGCACGCTTCGTCTTCGTCACCGACAGCGGCAGCGTGAGCGCCTGGACCGAGCGCGATGCCGAGACCGGCACCATCGTGCGCGTGGACGGCCCGGCCGTGGAAGTCTTCAACGGTGCCGCACAGGGCATGGCGTTCTTCGGCGCGGCCATCCATACCGGCCACTGGGACCGCCTCTGGCTGGCCGACTTCGGCGCCCAGCCGCAGATACGCACGCTCGATGCGCAATGGCAGCTCGTGCCCACGAGGGGCTTCGCCAATCCTTTCGCGAGCGGCCCCGCCGGCACGGCACGGCCCGGCGACCCGGTGCCTTTCAACATCCAGGTGGTGAACGACGGCAGGCAGGACCGGGTCTTCGTGCTCTACGCGATCAGCCAGCCCGATCCGGCCAATGCGGACGCGTTCCTTGCAGGTGAAGAACAAGGCCTGGACGCCGCGGCAGAAGCCGCTTCGGGCAACCGGCCCGCGCGGGGCAGGCTGGCCGAATTCGACCTGGACGGCAGGCTGCTGCGCATCTACGCGGACGATGGGCGGCTCAATGCCCCCTGGGGCGTGGCGATCGCACCGGCCGACTTCGGTGCAATGTCGGGCCGGCTGCTGGTCGGCAATTTCGGCGGCGCGGGCCGCATCTGCGCTTTCGACCTGGACAACGGGCAATACCTGGACGATCTGCGCGACGGCCAAGACCGCCCGTTGGCCATCGCAGGCCTGTGGGGCCTGCAGTTCGGCAACGGAGTGGCCCTGGGCGACAGCAACGCGCTCTACTTCGCGGCCGGCCCCGAGGACGAGACCGAAGGGCTCTTCGGCTCGCTGCGCACGGCCTGAGCGCAGAGCCGCTTACTGCGGCGCGATCAGCGCCGCGAAGCGCGACAGGTCGACGTTGCCGCCGCTGATCAGCACGCCCACGCGCTGGCCTGCGATGGCCTTGCCCGCAGCGATGGCGCCTGCGAAGGCGAGGCAGCCGGTGGGCTCCACCACCATCTTCATGCGCTCGGCGAAGAAGCGCATCGCTTCGACGAGCTGCTCGTCGGTGACGGTGAAGATGTCGTCCACGTCGCGGCGGATGATGCCGAAGGTGTATTCGCCAAGATGCTGCGTCTGCGCGCCGTCGGCGATGGTCTTCGGGGTTTCGATGTGCACGATCTTCCCGGCGCGGAACGACTGCTGGCCGTCGTTGCCGGCCTCGGGCTCCACGCCGTAGACCTTGCACTGCGGCGACAGCGCGCGCGCCGACAGCGCCGAGCCCGAGAGAAGCCCGCCGCCGCCCAGGCAGACGAACAGGTGGTCGAGCGGGCCGGTCTCCTCGATCAGCTCCTTCACCGCGGTGCCCTGGCCGGTGAGCACGTCGGGGTGGTCGTAGGGCGGGATCATCGTCATGCCGCGCTCCTGCGCGAGCTTCCTGGTCAGCGCCTCGCGGTCTTCGGTGAAGCGGTCGTACATCACGACCTCGGCGCCGTAGCCCTTGGTGGCGGCGACCTTGGCGGCCGGCGCGTCCTTGGGCATGACGATGACGGCGGGCATCTGCAGCAGGCGCGCCGACAGCGCGATGGCCTGCGCGTGGTTGCCCGACGAGAAGGCGATCACGCCGCCCTTGCGCTGCGCGGCATCGAACTTCGACAGCGCGTTGAACGCGCCGCGGAACTTGAAGGCGCCCATGCGCTGGAAGTTCTCGCACTTGAAGAAGAACTGGGCGCCCCAGCGCTCGTTGGCGGTGGTCGAGCGCAGCACCGGCGTGCGGTGGGCGTGGCCTTCGAGCCGCGCGGCCGCGGCGATGACGTCGTCGTAGGTGGGTAGTTGCATGAGGCCGAGCTTAGCGGCGGCTTCCGGTCTTTTGCAGCCCCGATGGGTAAAAACCCGCTATCTGCGGCAGCGGCGAACTCCGTACTCTGTATACAGAGTTCAAAGAAACCGGCGCAAGGAGACAACCATGCCCGCCCAGCTCGTCAGCATCGAGGTCGCGCCCGACCTCGTCGACCAGGTCTACCGCGCCCTGCTCGGCGCCATCAGCAGCGGCACGCTTGCACCCTGCGAGCGCATTACGCAGGAAGACATCGCGCAGCGCCTCTCGGTGTCGCGCCAGCCGGTGCTGCAGGCACTGCGGCTTCTGAAGAAGGACGGCTTCGTGCTCGACGCGCCCGGCCGCGGAGTGCTGGTGGCCCCGCTGGAAGCGGAGGCGATGCGCAAGGTCTACCAGGTGCGCGGCGCGCTCGATGCCCTGGCCGCGAGGCTGGCGGCGCGGCAGCGCTTTCGCATCGACCCCAAACTCATCGAGCGCGGGCGGCGTGCCGCGCGCGGGCGCAACGTGGAAGCCATGATCGATGCCGACGTCGCCTTCCATCAGGCCATTTACGAGGCCTCGGGCAATCCGTTGATTGCGCAGAGCGCCGATCCGCATTGGCGCCACCTGCGCCGCGCGATGGGCGCGGTGCTGCAGGCCGAGCCGCAGCGCGAGACGCTGTGGGACGAGCACGAGGCCATTGCCGAAGCCATCGCGGCAGGCAACGCGGACCGTGCCGCGCGCCTGAGCGAGGAACACGTCTCGCGGGCCAGCGAGGCACTGAGCGAGCGGCTGCTGGCACATGCGGCATCCGCCAACACCCCCAAGCAGAAAGGAGACAAGGCATGAAGCTCACCCCCGAGCAGCGCGCGCAGTTCGAGCGCGACGGCTATCTGTTCTTCCCCGGCCACTTCTCGGCCGAAGAAACCAGGGCACTGACCGATGCGGTGCCCGACCTCTACGCGAAGCGCGAGGCCTTCAACGTGCGCGAGAAAGGCTCCGACGCCGTGCGCACGAACTTCGCGGCGCACCTCGTGAGCGAGCCCTTCGCGCGGCTCGCGCGCCATCCGCGCATGGTCGAGCCGGTGGTCGATCTCTTCGGCGAGGAGGTCTACATGCACCAGTTCAAGATCAACGGGAAGATGGCCTTCGAAGGCGACGTGTGGCAGTGGCACCAGGACTACGGCACCTGGCTCAACGACGACCTGATGCCCACCGAGCGCGCGATGAACGTGGCGATCTTTCTGGACGACGTGAACGAGCACAATGGTCCGCTGATGTTCATCCCGGGCAGCCACCGCAAGGGCGTGGTCGATGCGAAGCACGACCTCACGACCACCAGCTACCCGCTTTGGACCGTCGACAACGACCTGATCCGCCAGTTGGTGGAGCGCGCCGGCGGCAAGCAGGGCGGCATCGTCTCGCCCAAGGGGCCGGCCGGCTCGATGATCCTGTTCCACAGCTGCCTGGTGCATGCCTCGGGCAGCAACCTCTCGCCCTTCAACCGCGTGGCGGTGTACCTGAGCCTGTGCGCGGTCAGCAACCACATCCGCCGCCACAAGCGCCCCGAGTACATCGCCCACCGCGACTTCACGCCCATCGAGCTGCTGCCCGACGACTGCCTGCTCAAGCCCTACCCTGTGGACGTGCCGTGGAAGAACGGCCTGCCCGAGAGCGCGCTGCGCACCTCGCTCGACGTGCTCGACACGGTGGAGGCCTGAACGACATGAGCCTCCACGCCCGCCTGCAGCAGCGCGCCGCCGAAGGCCGCCCCATCCGCATCGGCCTGATCGGCGCCGGCAAGTTCGGCTCGATGTACCTCGCGCAGATTCCGCGCACGCCCGGCGTGCAGCTGGTGGCGATAGCCGACCTGTCGCCGGACGCGGCCCGCGTCAACCTCGAGCGCGTGGGCTGGGAGCGCGAACGCGCCACGGCCGCATCGGTGCAGGAGGCGCTGAAACAGGGCACCACCTGGATCACCGACGACTGGCAGGCCGTGACGCGCGAGCCCTCCATCGACATCGTGGTCGAGTGCACCGGCAACCCCATCGCGGCGGTCGATCACTGCCTCGATGCCTTCGCCCACGGCAAGCACGTGGTGAACGTGACTGTGGAGGCCGACGCCTTCTGCGGCCCGCTGCTCGCGCGCAAGGCCCTGCAGGCCGGCGTGGTCTATTCGCTGGCCTTCGGCGACCAGCCGGCGCTGATCAGCGACCTGGTCGACTGGGCGCGCACCTGCGGCTTTCCGGTGGTAGCGGCCGGGCGCGGCCACAAGTGGCTGCCGCACTTCACCGAATCGACACCCGAGACGGTGTGGGGCAACTACGGCCTCACCCCCGAGCAGGCCAAGCGCGGCGGGCTCAACCCGAAGATGTTCAACAGCTTCCTCGACGGCTCGAAGCCTTCCATCGAAAGCTCGGCGGTCGCCAATGCCACCGGCCTGGCGGTGCCATCGGACGGCCTGCTCTACCCGCCCGCGAGCGTGGAAGACATCCCCTTCGTCACCCGGCCGAAGAGCGAAGGCGGCGTGCTGGAGCGCAAGGGCATGGTCGAGGTGGTGTCTTCGCTGGAAGCCGACGGACGGAAGATCCCGTACGACATCCGCATGGGTGTGTGGGTCACCGTCGAGGCCGAGACCGAGTACATCAAGAACTGCTTCGAGGAGTACAACGCCCACACCGACCCGAGCGGGCGCTACTTCACGCTCTACAAGCGCTGGCACCTCATCGGGCTCGAAGTCGGCATGTCGGTGGCCAGCGTGGCGCTGCGCGGCGAGCCCACCGGCGTGGCGACCTGCTGGAACGCCGACGTGGTCGCCACCGCAAAACGCGACCTGGCTGCCGGCGAAATGCTCGATGGCGAAGGCGGCTACACCGTCTGGGGCAAGCTGCTGCCGGCCGGGCGCTCGCTGCGCCTGGGCGGCCTGCCGCTGGGGCTGGCGCACGGCATCAGGCTGGTGCGACCGGTGAAGAAGGGCCAGAGCCTGAGCTGGGCCGACGTGGCCATCGACACCACCACCGCCGCCTACAGGCTGCGCAACGAGATGGAAGCCCTGTTCGCGCCCGCGGCACGGGCGGAGGCCGCCTGACGGCTGGCCGAGAACTTTCCGCTTCGGTGCAGCCACCGTTGCACCGGGCGGCTTTCACGTAAAAAATGTTCTGCTCGGCACGAAGCCCGTGTCGAAATGCTCGCCGGCTGGCCGTCATTGTGGTGAGCGATCCTGCTCAGCAAGCTTTTCCTTGACGGAGAGACACCATGCAGTACATGTTGATGTTCTACCAGCCCGCGGCCGAATTCGAGCAGCGCGAAGACGCATCCGCGCAGGCCTACCGGGCCAGCTGGGTCGCATATGCCGACGCGGTGCGCCAGTCGGGCATCTCGCTCGGCGGCCACGGCCTCTTCCCGCCCATGACCGGCACCACGCTGCGCGTGCGCGGCGACAGGCGCCAGGTGCAGGACGGCCCCTTCGCCGACACCAAGGAGCAGCTCGGAGGCTACTTCGTGATCGACGTGCCCGACCTCGACGCCGCGCTCGAATGGGCGGCGCGTGCGCCCTGCGCGACCAGCGGCGGGGTGGAGGTGCGGCCCGTCTTCGTGGCCACCGCACTGGCCGCAGCGGCGGCATGAGCGCCGCGCCGGGCCGCCCCAGGCAAGCTCGCACCGCAGTGCGGGGCACGCAGGTGCTCCCATGAGCGACCCGGCGGTTCACGGGGCCGCCGAGCGGGCGGCGCGCGAGTCGTATGGCCGGCTGCTGGCCATCCTGTCGGCGCGCACCCACGACATCGCCGCATCGGAAGACGCGCTCGCCGACGCCTTCGCCCGAGCGCTCGAGCGCTGGCCCGCGGATGGCGTCCCGGCCGAGCCAGACGCCTGGCTGCTGAGCGTGGCGCGCCACCGCAAACTCGACGCCTGGCGCCACAGCCGCGTGCAGGACCAGGCCACCCAGACCCTGCTGCTGCTCGCGGGCGAGGTCGACGACGCCGCCGACGGCGCCAGCGCCATCCCCGACGAGCGGCTGCGCCTGCTCTTCGTGTGCGCGCACCCGGCCGTCGATGCCCCTGCGCGCGCGCCGCTCATGCTGCAGACCGTGCTCGGCCTCGACGCGGCCCGCATGGCCGGCGCCTTCCTCACCGCGCCCTCCACCCTCGGCCAGCGGCTGGTGCGCGCCAAGGCCCGCATCCGCGCAGCGGGCATTCCCTTCGAATACCCGCAGGCGCGCGACCTGCCGCAGCGGCTGCAGGACGTGCTCGACGGCATCTACGCCGCCTACGGCACCGGCTGGGACGACATCGACGGCGCCGACGCACTGCCGCGCGGCCTCACGACCGAAGCCATCGACCTCTGCCGCATCCTCTGCGGCCTGATGCCCGCCGAGCCCGAGCCGCTGGGCCTGCTGGCGCTGATGCTCTTCTGCGAGGCCCGCATGCCTGCGCGCCGCAGCGACACCGGCGCCTACGTGCCGCTCGATCAGCAGGACCCGCTGCGCTGGAACCCCGACCTGCTCGCCGAGGCCGAGCTCTGCCTGCGCCGCGCATCCGAAATGAAGTCGCTCGGCGCCTACCAGCTCGAGGCGGCGATCCAGTCGGCCCATTGCGAACGCCGCGTCGGCGCGCCGGTGCCGCCCGAGGCGCTGGTGTCGCTGTATGAAGGACTGCTGGCGCTGCGCACCAGCATCGGCGCGCAGGTCAGCCTCGCTTGCGCGCTCGCAAACGCGCGTGGCCCGGAGATCGGCCTCAGGGCGCTCGAGTCCATTCCTGCGCAGGACGTGGCGAGCTACCAGCCGTACTGGGCGGCGCGCGCCCATCTGCTTGCGGCCGGCGGTGCGCGCTCCGCCGCACGCCAGGCATTCGACAGGGCCATCGGCCTGAGCACGAACTCGGCCGTGCGTGCCTACCTGCACGCGATGTCGGACCGGCTCTGAGAACCGAACTATTTCGTCGCGTTGAAGGTGCGTGGGAACAGCGCGGCCTGCGAGCGATCGCGCAGCCGGTAGCTCATGGCCGGCCGGCCCAGGCTGCCGGTGACCATGCCGGCCTCCTCCATGAACCCACCGTCGAGCATCCGCTTGCGGAAGGCGCTCTTGTCGACCGCCCGGCCCAGCACGACCTCGTAGGTGTGCTGCAGCGCCGGCAGCGTGAACGGCTCCTCCAGCAGGAAGGCCGGCAGCGAGGTGTATTCGACCTTGCTGCGAAGCCGTGCGACGGCCGCATCGAGCAGCTCGCCATGGTCGAAGGCCAGCCGCTTGCGCGAAGCCGCATCGACTTCGAACCACGCCACCTCGGCCGCATTCGCCCCGCCGCGCAGCTGCATCGCCTGCGCGGGGATCAGCGCATAGAAGCAATGCGTGGCCGACCAGCCCCGCGGATCGCGCTTCGCCCCGCCCCAGCTGCCGAGCTGCTCCAGGTAAGGCGCGGCCACCCCGGTCTTCTCGCGCAGCTTGCGCAGCGCACAGTCGAGCAGCGTGGCGTCCTCGTCGATGTTCACGAAGCCGCCGGGCAAGGCCCATCTGCCCGGAAAGGGCTCGTCCGTATCGGCGGGCCGCTTCACCAGCAGCACCTGAAGGGCGTCGTCGAGCACGGTGAACATGACCACGTCGACGGTGACCAGCGGGCGTGGGAAGGTCAGTGGCGGAAATCCGGAAGATGGAGTGTTCACTTGAGAGCTTGACTGCGGGCTTATTAGTTGTACTATACAACCCTTGATTAGTTGTACAGAGCAACTCAATCAAATCGCAATCCAGAAAAGAAAAGGAAGAACGAAATGACCTCAGCTGTCACACCCCGCAGCACCCGCGACCTGCCCGCCTACTTCGCGCAGGGCCATCGCCCCGAGTACCTGCTCTTCTGGGGCCATCAGGCGCCGAAGACGGGCGTGAACAAGAGCTGCTTCAGCCAGTGGTTCGAGGCCGCCTTCAAGGTCGACGGCGTCTCCTACCGCACGGCCGAGCATTTCATGATGGCCGGCAAGGCACGCCTGTTCGGCGACGACGAGGTCTGCGAGCGCATCCTCGCGGCACGCACGCCGGCAGAGGCCAAGAAGCTGGGCCGCGAGATCCGCGGCTTCGACGAGGCCGCCTGGGTGGCCGCCCGGCTGGACATCGTTACGCAGGGCAACATCGCCAAGTTCTCGCAGAACGCCGAGCTCGGCGCCTTCCTGCTCGGCACCGGCCACCAGGTGCTGGTGGAGGCCAGCCCGGTCGATCCGATCTGGGGCATCGGGCTTGCCGCCAACGATCCCCTGGCGCAGGACCCGCGCGAATGGAAGGGGCTGAACCTGCTGGGCTTCGCGCTCATGGCCGCGCGCGAGGTGCTGAGGCAGCAGCGGTGAACGCCATCGAGCGCTACCGTGGCTGCCTGCTCGGGCTGGCCTGCGGCGATGCAGTGGGCACCACGGTCGAGTTCCGATCCAGGGGCAGCTTCGCGCCCGTGACCGGCATGCACGGCGGCGGCCCCTTCGGGCTGATCGCGGGCGAGTGGACCGACGACACGTCGATGGCACTGTGCCTGGCAGCAAGCCTGATCCACTGCAAGGGCTTCGACGCGGTCGACCAGATGAACCGCTACTGCAACTGGCGCAACGTGGGCTACATGAGCAGCACGGGCAGCTGCTTCGACATCGGCCTGACGGTGTCGAATGCCCTCACCCGCTACCTGGCCTCGGGCGATCCCTTCGCCGGCGATCCCGATCCGCGCACCGCCGGCAACGGCGCGCTGATGCGGCTCGCGCCGGTGCCGATGTTCTACGCGGCGAACGCCGAAGCCACCTGGAAGCAGGCCGGCGAGAGCACACGCACCACCCACGGCGCGCTGGAGGCCATCGAATGCTCGCGGCTCTTCGCATTGCAGCTGCGTTCGGCCCTGCGTGGCGAGGACAAAGCCGCGATCCTCTCGACCACGCCGCTGGCGCCGCTGAGCGAGAAGGTGGCGGCGCTGGCAAGAAACGACTACGCCTCGAAGACCGCCGGGCAGATCAAGGGATCGGGCTACTGCGTGGAATCGCTCGAGGCGGCGCTCTGGTGCTTCGCGAACACCGGTTCCTTCGAGGAGGCCGTGCTCGCCGCAGCCAACCTGGGCGACGACGCCGACACCACGGCCGCCATCTGCGGCCAGCTCGCAGGCGCCTTCTATGGCGTCGAAGGCATACCGCGGGATTGGCTCGACAAGCTCGTCATGCGCGCGGAAATCGAAGAGATGGCCGGGCAGCTCCTCGCACTGGCGGGCTGACGAGGCCCCGGCAGCTACTCCGGCTGCGCGGCGGCGTCGCTCACCCGGCGCGCGTCGAGCTGGCTGCCGCCCTGCGCGAGCGACACCCCGATCACCGCGTTCGCCGCATCGCGCCTGAACATGACCTGCGCGCCGATGGCGGTCACGGCAAAGCGGTCCGTGCCCGTGGGAGTGAGCGCGTTGTAGCCGCGCCCCGTTTCGCGCACCAGCAGCCTGCCGCCGCGCACGGTGAAGTTCAGCGACTGGGTGCGTGTCACGCGGTACTCGCCCCTGTATTCATCGAGCCGCTTTGCATCGATGGGCACTTCCGCGGTCGGCACCGGATAGCGGCTCTTGCCGATGGCCAGCATCACCGTCTGGATCGGCGCGCGCGCATTGCTGCTGAGCACGATCAGCGCCTCGCCGGTGTCGGGCGCGAGCAGCCACAGCGTGCGGTAGCCCTGGGTGACGCCTGCGTGGTAGTAGGTGCGACGGCCGCCTTCGGGTCCGCGCACCATTACCGCATAGCCGATCTCGGCGCCCTCGTAGCGCGCCAGCGGCATGAGCATGCGCGCCGCGGCCGGGCCCAGCGGGCCGCTGGCGCCCGCGAGGATGGCGCGGCTGAAGGTCATCATGTCGGCAGCCGTGGAACGCAGTGCGCTGGCCGGCGCGTAGGCCTGCATGTCGAACAGCGGCTGGCGGCGATCGCCCGCGAAGGCCGGGGCCATGCGCGAGGCCTTGTCGCCCAGCCCGATGACGGTGTCGTTCATGCCCAGCGGCTCGGTGATGCGCGCGCGCACCAGTTCGCCCCACGATGTGTCGTAATGCTCGGCGAGCAACTGCCCGAGCAGCGCCATGCCGAAGTTGCTGTATGCGCCCTCGCAAGGCGGCGCCGCGGCCGTGAGCCTGATGCGCGCAAGCGCGGCCCAGAACATGGGCTTGTCGAAGGCGTGGAACTGCTCGACGAGCGGCGCGCTGCCGGTCACGCCATCGGCCATCACCGGCATGCAGCCGGTGTGCGTGACGAGCTGGCGCAGCGTGACCGAGGCCACCGCGGGCGAAAGGCCGTCGACCTTGCCGGCGAGCAGCCTGCCGACGGTGTCGTCCAGCTTCAGGTCGCCACGCTGCACAGCCTGCGCGAGCAGCAGGCCGGTGAACACCTTGGTGACGGAGCCGATCTCGAACATCGGCTGCTCCGCGCTGCCCGATGCGATGGCGCGCGGCGCGGTCGCCGGCTCGGGGTTGTAGGCGGCGCCGTAGGCCGCCTGCCCATTGTGCAGCGTGCCCACCACCAGGGTGCCGCGCTCGGTGCCCAGCGCCGCCCTGGCGAGCACGGCGGGGTCGCTCGCCAGCGTCAGGGGCTGTTGCTGTTGCTGCTGTTGCGGCGGCTGAAGCTGTGCAGCGGCATGGCCGGCCAGCAGGGAGAGGAAAAGCCATGCCGCGAGCCGGAAGCGGTACAGCAAGGCATGAGGCAGGAGCCGCATCGTCGGATTCCTCGGGCGTCGTCGAAAGAGCCGCCATCCTGCCACGCCGGGCGCGCCTCCCGCGCCCCGCGACGACAATGGCCCGATGCGCGCATTGCTCGGCACCTTCTCCTGGCAGGAACTCCGCCACCATCCCTGGCGCAACGCGGCGGCCGTGCTGGCCGTGATGCTCGGCGTTGCGCTGGCCTTCTCGGTACAGCTGATCAACGCCTCGGCGCTCGACGAGTTCTCGAGCGCGGTGCGCTCGGTCAACGGCGAGCCCGACCTCGAGGTGCGCGCCGTGCAGGGCGGCTTCGACGAGGCCGTGTTCGCACGGCTCGCCCGGCATCCGCAGGTGGCGCTGGCGAGTCCGGTGGTCGAGGTGCAGGGCCTGGCACTGGCAGGCGACAGCCAGGTGCCGATCCGCGTGATCGGCATCGACGCGCTGACGCTGCCGACCATCGCACCCGCGCTGATGCCGCAGGCTGCGGCGGGCGCCGACCGCTTCGCGCTCTTCGCCCCCGGCCAGGTGTTCCTCAACCTCGCGGCGTGCGATGCGCTGGGACTGCCCGCGCAGTCGGCACCCGGCGCGGGCAAGGCCGAGACGGTGCAGCTGCGCGGCGGCGGCGCCTGGCACAGCCTCGCGGTGGCGGGCCATGTGGCGGCCGGCGGCAAGGCGCTCGCGGTGTTGGACATCGCGGCGGCGCAGGAACTCTTCGGCCGCATCGGCCAGCTGAGCCGCATCGACCTGCGGCTCGCACCCGGCACCGACCGGGCGGCCTTCATCGCCTCGCTGCAGAAGTCGCCAGACTGGCCGGCGGGCGTGCAGTTCGCCGAGCCCGGTGACGCGGCGCAGCGCGTGAGCAACCTGTCGCGTGCCTACCGCGTGAACCTGACGGTGCTGGCGCTGGTGGCGCTCTTCACGGGCGCCTTCCTGGTGTTCTCGGTGCTGGCGCTCAGCGTGGCCAAGCGGGCGCAGCAGTTCGCGCTGCTCGGCGTGCTCGGTCTCACGCCGCGCGAGCGGCTGCGGCTGGTGCTGGCCGAATCGCTGGTACTGGGCCTCATCGGCAGCGCGGCCGGCCTCGCGCTGGGCACGGCGCTGGCAGCCTTCGCGCTGCGCGTGCTGGGCGGCGACCTGGGCGGCGGCTACTTCGAGGGCGTGGCGCCCACGCTGCACTGGAGCGCGGGCGCAGCCCTGCTCTACGGCGGTCTCGGCGTGGTGGCCGCGCTGGTCGGCGGCTGGTGGCCTGCTCGCGCGGCGCAGTCGCTGCCGGAGGCACAGACGCTCAAGGGCCTCGGCGCCGCGCCCACGCAGGGCAACGGTCACTGGCTGGCGCTGGGCCTGATCGCGCTGGGCGCGGTGCTGGCGAACCTGCCGGCCATCGGCGGCATTCCGGTGGCGGCTTACCTCTCGGTCGCCTGCCTTCTGGTGGGCGGCATCACCGCCCTGCCCTGGCTGATCGCGCTGCTTTACGACCGCGCGGCGCCGCTGTTCTCGAAGCGCGTGCTGCCGATGCTGGCGGTGGAGCGCGCCCGGCGCATGCGCGGCACGGCGGCGGTGGCTGTCAGCGGCGTGGTCGCCAGCCTGAGCCTCGCCGTGGCGCTGACGGTGATGGTCGCGAGCTTCCGCGATTCGGTGACGCAATGGCTCGGCGTGGTGCTGCCCGCCGACCTGTACGTGCGCGCCACCTCGGGCGGCCGCGGCGGCAACAGCGGCGGCGGCAGCAGCACCGACACCGCCACCTTCGCGCCGGCCTTCGTGCAGTCGCTCGCCCAGCTGCCCGGCGTAGCGCGCACCGGCACGCTGCGTACGCAGCCGCTGCAGCTCGATGCGGCGCGGCCGGCGGTCGCACTCATCGCGCGCAGCCTCGAAGGCGGGGCGGCGCAATCGCTGCCGCTGGTGGGCAGCGCGCTGACGGTGCCCGAGGGGCAGGTCGGCATCTACGTGAGCGAGCCGATGGCAGAGCTCTACGGCGCGAAGCCGGGCACGGTGTTCGCGCCGCTGTCGGCCGCCATGGGCAAGGCTGGGGCATCGTTCTTCGTGGCCGGCGTGTGGCGGGACTACGCGCGGCAGTTCGGCGCCATCGCCATGGACGCGCGCGACTTCGAGCGCCTCACCGGCGAACGCAACGTGAGCGACGTGGCGCTGTGGCTCGCGCCGGGCGCATCGGAAGGCGCCGTGCAGGCGGCGGTGCGCGAGCTGGCCGCGCGGCAAGAGGGCCAGGGCGCACAGGGCAAATCCTCCGAAGGCTCGGTGGAGATCGCCTCCGTGGGGCAGATCCGCGCGACCTCGCTGCGCATCTTCGACCGCAGCTTCGCCGTCACCTACTGGTTGCAGGCAGTGGCCATCGCCATCGGCCTGTTCGGCATCGCGGCGAGCTTCAGCGCGCAGGTGCTGGCGCGGCGCAAGGAGTTCGGCCTGCTCGCCCACCTCGGCTTCACCCGCCGGCAGGTGCTGGCGGTGGTCGCCGGCGAAGGCGCGGCGTGGACGGCCATCGGCGCAGTCGCCGGGCTGGGCCTGGGGCTGGCCGTGTCGGTGGTGCTCGTGAAAGTGGTGAACCCGCAGAGCTTCCACTGGAGCATGGACCTGCTGGTGCCGTGGGAGCGCCTGCTGGCGCTGTGCGCCGCGGTGGTGGCGGCAGGCACCGTGACTGCCTGGATGGCGGGTCGCGCCGCCGCCGGCAAGGACGCGGTGCTGGCGGTCAAGGAAGACTGGTAGGCCGACGCCGGTATTCGCACGAGGCCCGACTCCTGGACTGGAACCCATGCAGCAAGCACCCTTCTCCTTTTCCCTTTCGCGCCGAAGCCTGCTGCTCGCCGCGCTCGCGTCGGGCCCGCTGGCCGCGTGGGCGCTGCCCGAGCGCCGCCTGGAATTCCCGCGCGACTTCGGCAGCCACCCCGACCTGCACACCGAGTGGTGGTACATCACCGGCCATGCGAAGACGTCCGCCGGACGCGAGTTCGGCTACCAGGTCACCTTCTTCCGCTCGCGCGTCGAGGCCACGCAGGGCATGCGCTCGGCCTTCGCAGCGAAGCACCTGGTGTTCGCGCATGCGGCCGTCACCGATCTCGAAGGCCGCACATTGCTGCATGACCAGCGCATCGCGCGCGCGGGCTTCGGCGTGGCGGAGGCCTCGGCGAACGACACCGACGTGCGCATCCGCGACTGGTCGCTCGTACGCGAGAACGGCATCTACGTCGCACGCATTCCGGCGGGCGAGTTCGCGCTCGAGCTGCGCTTCACGCCCACGCAGCCGGTTCTGCTGCAAGGCAATGCCGGGCTCTCGCGCAAGGGCCCGGAAGAATCGCAGGCCAGCTACTACTACAGCGAGCCGCAACTCAAGGCCCAGGGCAGGCTGACGCTCAAGGGCCAGCCCTTCGATGTAGCCGGCACCGCGTGGCTGGACCACGAATGGAGCGAGGCGCTGATGCACCCCGAGGCGGTGGGCTGGGACTGGATCGGCATGAACCTCGACGACGGCAGCGCCCTCACCGCCTTCCACCTGCGGCGCAGCGACGGCAGCGCGCTGTGGGGCGGCGGCTCTTTCCGGCCCCGCGATGGCGCGGCGCGGATCTTCAGGCACGACGAGGTCCGCTTCGAGAGCCTCGGTACATGGGTCAGCCCCCGCACGCAGGCGACGTACCCGACACGATGGCGCGTACAGACGCCCGCCGGCAGCTTCGAGGTGCGCGCCCTGCTCGACGATCAGGAACTCGACAGCCGCGGCTCCACGGGCGGCGTCTACTGGGAGGGCGTGAGCGACCTGCTCGATGCGCAGGGCCGGCGCGTGGGGCGTGGCTACCTCGAGATGACCGGCTACGCCGCGCCGCTGAAGCTGTAACTGTTGTCGCCATCCGCGGTGGCTGACAACCGAACGCCTCCTACATGCGTTGGGAATATTTCCCATAAATAATCACCCGACGCAGAGGAGCCCCCATGAAAACCCGAATCGCACTGCTGGCCGCGGCCGGCGCGCTGTCCATCTTCGCGAGCCCCCTGGCCGCCAACGCACAAGTCTCGGTCAACATCAACGTCCCCGGACTGGTGATGACCGCCCCGCCCCCGCCGCGCTACGAGCCGCTGCCCCCGCCGCGTGGCGGCTTCGTCTGGGTGCCGGGCCGCTGGATGTGGGACGGCCGCGCCTACGCCTGGCGTCCGGGCGGCTGGCAGCCCGAGCGCGTGGGCTATGTGTATGCCCCCGGCCGCTGGATCGAGGACCGCGGCGGCTGGCGCTGGACTGAAGGCGACTGGCGCCGTCGCGAGGCGTACCGTGAAGCGCGACGCGAACGCGAGTGGGAAGAAGACCGCCGCCATGACCGCTACGAGCGCGAACACCGGCACGGCCATGATCGCGACCGTGGCGAGTATTTCTGCCCGCCCGGGCAGGCCAAGAAGGGCAACTGCTGAGGCGCCGAATCGCAGCAGTGCCGCAAACGAAAAGGGAGCCGGACAGGCTCCCTTTTTTGTTCGTCGTCCGCTTCTTGCTTCCTACTTCGTCCGCCGCCGGTCGATGAACGCGATGATCTCGCCCATGATCCCCTTGCGGAAGGCCAGCACGCAGATCACGAAGATCAGGCCCGTGACCATGGTCACCGACTCGCCCAGCGTGTTGAACCACTCCACCGAGGTGACGCGCGCGAGGAAGCTGCCGAGTTCGCCGATCTTGTTCTCCAGCAGCACCACCACCGCCGAGCCCACCAGCGGGC